>VFQR01000027.1_pt1 | contig 481016 bp, 469 predicted proteins | sample 3512321 | NCBI WGS metagenome assembly VFQR01 (sample SAMN10412374, study PRJNA504923) | tailings metagenome | isolation source: Relicate 3 Philex TSF1 revegetated site | place: Philippines: Tuba, Benguet | collected 2017-08-29
TGGGCGTTGGGCGTTGGGCGTTGGGCGTTGGGCGTTGGGCGTTGGGCGTTGGGCGCCTGCAATCCCAGCATCAGCGTATGCGAAAACAAAAGAGCCGGTCGAGGTGACCGGCTCTTCTTAATTCTAATACGGTTCTGCTTAGTAGCGTCCGCCACCGCGTCCGCCGCCACGACCTCGATCTCCGCCGCGTCCGCCGCCGCCTCGACCTCCACGGTCTCCGCCGCGTCCGCCGCCGCCACCGAAGCCACCACCTCCGCCAAAGCCGCGATCTCCACGGTCACCGCGGTCTCCGCCGTAGCCGCCGCCGCCACCGTAGCCTCCACCACCGCCTCCGCCGAAGCCACCGCTGCGCGGCGGTCGATCCTCTCGGGGGCGAGCTTCATTCACGACCAGGGTTCGTCCGCCAAGCGTCGAGCCATTCTTAGCTTCGATTGCTGCGTCCATCTGATCGTCTTCAACGTCCACGAAGCCAAAGCCTCGGCCTTCGATGATGCGGGCTGAGCTCGGCTGAAAGTCCGCGAAGTGATTCATAATGTCCTGCTCCGTTGCTGTGTAGGGCAGGTTGCCAACGTATAGGCGCTTGCTCATTCTCTGTCTCCGGTCGGGTGAAAGCTGTGAATCTGTCTCTACTGAAGCATCGCGGATATCTGGACCGAAGACGCTAACTTGGAGGCGATGCTTACCGCGACACTGAACTCATTCTACCGAAGAAGCAGAAAATTGGTTTCACAAATCTTTTCAAGGTGGGCCTGTGGGCAGGCAGATTTAACAGGAGGCGTGACGCAACGCAGGATTGCTGCCTCAGGAAATGGGAGATCAGGCCGGAGGCAAATAAGGTTTTCTACATTCTGCTTATCGCACTCTTAACTGCCGATAATGAACTTGCCGGCGATTTTCGCAGGTATCCTTTCCGGGGGTTGATGAGGGGAATGCGAGGCGGTCTTAGGATAGGTTTCATCCTGCTCCTGCAGCTTGTTGCTGTAGCGTGCTGGGCCGCTTCTGTGCGCACTGACGGCGCTACAGTCTATGTAAATGAGCTTGCTGTTGCCACCTTCAAAACCGGCAGTGCCGCCCGCGATGCCAAAGCCCTTGTCAAGAGCCTTGAGAACGCCAGTGGAGCTGTTTCTATCGTCAAAGGCAAGAAGATCTGGTCGATCAAAGTTGGCTCTCGCAATGTCTTGAACGTGGATGCTTCTGAAGCGAAGGCAAACAATACAACCGTGCCAGCGCTGGCAGGACAATGGGCAGCGCGCCTCAAGGAAGCTTTCGCCCTGCCTGAACTGCAGCTTGATACGTCGCAAGTCAAGATGACGGGCGGAAATCAGGTCACCATACCGCTTGCGGGCACACAGGCAGCAACCGCCGTCGTTGAGAGTTCAGACGAGCAGGTTGTCAAAGTTTCGCGGAAGCCAGGCGTTCTCATTCTGAAAGGGATAGGTTTCGGCAGTGCGGATGTCATGGTGTCGATCAAGAACAGCATTCGCAGCATTCCAGTCAAGGTTGTTCCTTATGCGGCAAAGTTTCCACAAAGCTTCAGCGCCGCAGTGACTGGTGCCCCTGCGACGACGACGACCGTTCAAGGAGCGATTCGAACAGCCATCGAGAGCGGCTTCAAGGCTGAGCCGGATGCGCGGTGGGTCTACCAAGTCCCTGATGCCGGGCAGATACTGCCGGGACAGTCGAAGGCTTATACGGTCAAAGTGCGCGCTTCGGGTTCTGAGAGCGTGACGAACGAAGGCAATGTGACGGTGACGATTCGAAACGAAAACATCGGTCCCGTCCGCGAAAGCGAGCTTTGGTACTGCAACAACCCTGAGACCATCAAGAACACAGGCACACTGTTCGTGGCTGACCTGAAGATGGTCTCTCCAGCGCGTCTTCTCTATCACCACATCAATGCCACGACCTGGCCCCTGTTTTTCCGCACGAGGCTGATCAACACCTCTGATGTCCCGGCAAAGGTGTTGGTGATTCCCGGCGATAGCGCCCCGGACAAGAATCCTGTTTTGGCTGGGCTTCAAGCCGCCGAGCAGTTCTGTCGAAATTGGATCTTTGCCTCTGGCGAGGTCATCACGGTTCCGCCTCGCTCAATTCTCCCGCTTTCAATTCGGCGCATCGCCCCGAACGACACCGTGAGCGGTCTTTGCTCGCTTCAGCTCATAAGCGGTCCGCAGTCGGTTCAGGTTCGGGCGGACTCCATCTGGCCATTCTCGCTGGACACACGCTGGCAGGCAGCGCTGGCAAGTCCGACGCCCTGGCAACAGGTGGGCACTGTCAAGATGAGCAGTGTCGGCGAGCTGGAAGTTGCGTCGTCCGAGCACATCTACCCGAATCCGTTCCGAACTGAAGCGGTGACTTACACATATGGCAAAGCCCATGGCTTCGTACGTATCGGGCAGAAGGCGATTGAGCGTGCAGACGGTCAGTCGAATCTTGACGGCAACTTTGGCGTGACGTATAAGATCGATGCCCGCTTAGAAAACCCCACCGACGTGCCCGTAGACATTGAAGTTGTCTTTGAGGCGAGCGCTGGCTACTCGGGCGCACTCTTCGTGCTTGGGGACAAGATGGTGCGCACGCCGTTGCTTCAACCCAAGGAAGAGGTTCGGCTGATGAAATATCGTCTCGAAGCGGGCAACTGGGAAGAGTTTTCCCTCATGACCATTCCACTTTCGGGCAGCAGCTACCCGGCTACGCTTAAGATTCGTCCCATCGACCGGATGAGCAATAGGTCGATTCGTGAACTTTCTACCCTGCTTGCAGACGTAAAATCGAAGTAAGCATGGATGATCCGAGAAAAGTAATCAACGAGCTGTTTGGGCTCGTCGACGATGATCTTCGCGAAAGCAAGCCAACCCCCGCCGCTTCTAAAGTTGGGCGAGATGCCGAAGAAAGCTCCAGATTGGGTGAGCAGTGCATCGAAGATGGGGACTTCCCAGCCGCGATCAAGCACTTCAAAAAGGCAATTGAACAGACTGAAAATCCTGACGCTCGCGAGCATGTAAACCTTGGGGGTGCGTACGATGCGGCGGATATGGAAGATGAGGCTCTTGCCGAGTACGAAACAGCCTTATCGAGAAACGATGCCTCTGCCGACGCACAGGCCGGAGTTTCCCAGATATTGCGGCGCAACGCCAAGTTCCGGGATTCGATTCAGAGCCTCGTTAAGGCAGCGGAGAAGGACCCCAAGAATCCTCACTACTATTTCAACCTTGCCGAAGCGTACCGAGAGATCAAGGAGTACAAGCTTGCGACCAAAGCCGCCGAAGAAGCCGCACGTCTGGGCGGAGATGATCCTTTCTATTGGTTCTGGCTTGCTGATCTGCTTATCGACCTGCGCAAGTTTGAAGATGCCCTGCGCCCCATGAAGGAAGCGGTTGATCGATCCCCGGGCGATGACCACCTGTATCTTCGCGCCGGAATTGCCTTTTGGGGAGCAGGGAAGAAGGCAGAAGCGATCAAAAGTCTCAGACTTGCGAGCGAGCTTGATCCTGAGAATGCTCTGTATCTTGCGCTTGTCGATCTTTTCGCCAAACACTCCGGAGAGGCAGACTCCCTTCCGAGCAAAGCCCGGACCCTGGATGCCTACGATCAGGACAGGTTGAATCGGATTGCGCAGTTCTTAGGGATTGCAAAGTAGGAGATCAGAAATCGGATATCCGATTTCTGATCCCTGTCCACTCTACTCTTGCGCGCCAGCGTCGATCCACTTCGCCAGCTTTTCCTGGTCGGCTGCAGAAACGTTGCCCTGGGGAGGCATCTTCGGTCGGCCTTGTCCGTTCAGATACATGAACAGCGTACTTCCCTTGGAATCGCCCGACTTGATGATTGCACCGTGCTCGCCGCCGCGCAACAGCCGCTGGTAGTTGCCAACGTTCAGACGTCCCTTGGACTCTTGCGTGTGGCACGGGCTGCAGTTCGAGGTGAAAATGCTGCTGATTTCGGAATACTTCGGACCCTTGGCTGCAAGCGCGGCTTTGTCCAGCTTGGTTGCGCCTGCGGGTGCATTGAATACGAAGTCTCCAGCAGGCGCGGACTCTTTGCCAATGTCAAGCTTGGCGGCATTGTAGAGCATTTCGACATCGCCCTTCTTGATGAGCGCGCCTCGGGCGACCTTGAGCTTCTCGTCGATATAAAGCGTGATAGCTTTGCTTTGGTCCTTGGTCAAAGTAACAACCATCTCCTTAACCATATTGCCCTTCAGATTTCGACTCGCGCCCGGCTTTGCCGAGGCAAGAGCCTTGCTAAAGTCAGCATCAAAGAAGGCAGACCATATCCAAAGATTGTCAGCCGTCAACAGCGCTTTGAGAGCTTCCGGGCTGGCAGCTTCTTCGGTATAGCTCTTGCCCTTCTTGTCGTAGTCCCAAATCATCTTTCCGTCGGTAACCAGGGTACGGGCTACTGTATCCAGCTTGAGCATGTTGGGTTTGGAGAAGGTCAGCGTATATTCTTCGCTCGCTCCACCAATAGGCTGGGCCGTGACAGTCAAGGTTACAGAAGGCGCCTTTTGAAGGGCATCCACGTGGCCTGCAATCTGGGGATTCTGAACCTGCCGCGTCACTGCGATGGCAGCCAAGGGCAGGGAAGCAATAAGGAGATATGACAATCGCATGATGACGAATAGAATCATAACCGAAAAACTGATTGCATTTGCAAACGATCTTTTCGTCGTTCTATGAGATTCCCATGCGGAATACCTGGAGAGATTCGCCTTCAGCCTGCCGAAGATTTGGTACTAGAGGCGCATTTCAGGGCGGTCCCCGCTAAATTACGGTGACGCATCCCTCTGCAAGGCGTAAAATAGGTTTACCCACTCAAGGAGAAAAGTTATGAGCGAATCTGAAGAAAAAAATGCGATGCTTTACCTGCTGGCCGGCGTTGGCATTGGCGCACTGATCGGCGTCGCAGCGGGAATGCTGTTTGCACCCAAGGCTGGCGCAGAGACACGCGAAGACTTGTCCAACAAGCTTAAGGAACTGAAGGGCAAGACTGAAGAGTGGATTTCTGAGCAGCGTGCAAAGCGCGGAAAGGAACTCGTCGAAGAAGTCGGCGCCTAATCAACATAGGTAACATACAGCCAAGATGGGCTGGTGGAGAATCGCGCTCTGGATAGCGCTCGTTATTGTTTCCGTCACCTTCCTTTACATGGTGCGGATGGTTCTCCTTCCGTTCATCTTGGCTTTTATTATTGCGTCCCTCCTCGATCCGTCGATCAAGAAGCTAAGGATGCGCGGCTGGCCCAAGGGCTGGGCGATCATGACACCATTCTTGGTGTTCTTCGGCATCCTCACTGGAGCCGGCATTTATCTTGCTCCCGTCATCGGAGGGCAGCTTTCTAATTTCAGTACCCAGGTGGAAGCCATCAGCCAGCAGCTGACGACTGAAGACCCCAGCCTTAATTTTTATGTGAAGTGGAATCCGGCGGTTGTTGCCGAGAACAAGACTTCCCAGAATCTGACCGACCAGCTCCTGACGCAGGTTAAGCCGGTCTTGTCGTCTGTCGGGCTGCCGTACACTCGGCAAGAGCTTTACAGCAAGTACATCGCCCCCAAGCAGAAAGAGATTGCCAAGGGCTTCGAGTGGTTCTTTACAGGAATTCTTGGCGCGATTGGGCGACTGGGCTCACAGCTGTTCTTGCTTATCTTCACGCCTTTGCTTGCGTTCTTCATGCTGTCGGATATGGACCGCTTCAAGCGTAGAAGCGCGATGTGGATACCCCCTTCGATCCGTGCGGAGACGGTGGAGCTGCTTCAAGATATCGGCAGCGTGTTCACGAATTACCTGCGAGGCGTGACGATCTCGATCTCTCTCTACATGGTGATGATGGCTATCATTCTCACCATTCTCCAGGTGCCTTACGGCATTCTGCTGGGAATCCTTTTTGGCGCGATCTATCTGATCCCGTACATTGGGCCGATCATCTCGTCGACCATCATGATCCTGACGGTTGGACTGAGCGGCAATAAGATGCTTTACGGAATCGAGCTCAGCTCCTCCTGGTCGCTGGCGATGGTCTGCTTTGTCGTGTATCTGATCTTCGACCGCGGATTCGACATGTTCGTGTATCCGCGCATGGTGGGAAGGTCGGTAGGGTTGAATCCGCTTGTGAGCATGTTTGTCACTTTCAGCGGCGGCGCACTCTTTGGGATTGTCGGAATGTTGCTGGCGTTCCCGGTGGCGGGTGCGGTGAAGGTGATCCTTGACCGTTTGATCAAGGTCACCTCTTCTGGGCAGGAATCGCTGGATCTACCAACGGTGCCGCTAAGGCATCGGCCGGTTGGATGATCGGTGCGTCAGCAAGATGTCTGCAGATGGCTATCAGGTCGTCGGCAGGTGGCCCTTTGGGCAAGTCCTCATCTTGCGAACCCGCTACACGCAGACTCCTTGGCGACAACCTGCCGACGTATCCGCCTCAATCCTTGTACGGATCGAACTCGTTCTCTCCAGCCATAGCGACGCCGATCGGGCGAAGCGTATGCAGGATCTTCACGGTTGCGCCGTGATGTTCCAGCACTTCCGGCAGTCGCTTATAGCAATGCGGAGATTCATCCGTTCCCGCACCCCGAAGTTCGACACCCTGCTTGGACACCCACTCCCGCATCATTTCGCGGGTGACGAGGCCACCCTGTCGAACGCCTTTCTTCAGCTTTCCAGCGGCTTGGGTTCGAGACATCACTCGGCCTGCTCCATGAACGGTCGAGTACAGAGACTGTTTTGATTCCTCGCTATCCACGCCTTCGAGGATGACGGAGATATCTCCCATCGACCCTCCGACAAAGCCTTTCTGTCCTGGGAATGCTGGCGTAGCACCTTTTCGGACAACCCAGACTTCCTGACCTTCGTGAGTCTCTTTCCACGCGAAGTTATGGTGGTTATGCACCTGCTCCACAATCTTCGCGCCGAGGATCTTCGCAACTCGATCACAAACCCAATCTCGGCCTGCATACGCATACCGGCCAGCAAGCCTCATGCCTTCCAGATAGTCCTCGCCAAGCGCAGACTTTTCGTGCAGAACAACCGGAGGCACAAACATGCCGTCGCCACCGCCTCCAGCCTCCATGAAGAACGAAGCGATTTTATGCCCGATTCCCCTTGAGCCGAAGTGAACTCCGCACCAAACCTGATCCTGCTCATCGACGAAGAGATCGACATAATGGTTGCCGCTCCCAACGGTTCCAAGCTGATTCCTCGCCATCTCCTTATGACGCGAGATCATTGGAAGTTTCCAAGCTTCGTCATCGAACAGATCGTGGTCGACCTTCTCGTCGTTGACGCGTCCAACACCAAAGGAGATGTGCTTGAACACATCATCCATGATCATCGAGATTTTGCCGATGACTTGAGATGCAGGGATGTCCAGGCGCACTGCCTTGTTTCCGCAGGCGATGTCGTAGCCCACACCCGATGGGCTGATCTGATCCCAATAGGCAACAACCCCGCCGATCGGCATTGAATAGCCGACGTGGTGGTCTGCCATGAGGGCAGCCGCGAACGCGCCCTGTGCGCAGGTTTGAATCTGCTTCACAGCGCCTTCGTCAATCGGATCGCCCCAGATGGGGACATTCTCGTGAACTTTCATGTTTGCTCCTTTTCCATCCCGAGGCAGCAAGAACCGAGGAGTTTAGAAGAAACCAGGAGCTGTTTTAAGCACACTGATGGGCAAACTGAGCAGGTAGGCCCATAGCTTTGGGCTATTTCAGGTCCGAGGACAGGGGTGCAGAGGCAACAAGCTGTTCAAAAATCCGCGCAAGTTTTTGTCCTCTCTCGGTGAGGCAGTAATAGGAAAGTGGCGGCTTGTCGCTAGAGACTTTGCGTATGGTGATGCCTTCTGCCTGGAAGTCGCTGAACCTTTCGCTGAGGGTCGCAGGGTTCAAATCGAACCTGCGGCAAAGATCGTTGAAGCGGCAGGGACCTTCGCTGAGCGCGTAAAGGACATATAGCGCACCTTTCCGGCTGAGAAGATCAATGATGTGCGGAATGCCTGCGTCTTTTGCGGGGTACGGCTGGGCAGTCTGCTGTCGGGCGTACTCGCTGAGCGCCTTTTCAAGAGATTCGACCCGAGTGCCTTCAGTTTTCCCCATGCCCGTCTTTCAGTATAGAACAGGCGTCCCTCACTCGCGCAGAAAATTGTGTTGCTTGTACCAACTTTTGTTTTGCAGGCAACAAAAAATCTCCCCTAAGCTTTAGTTAGGGGAGATTTTGGAATGAAACAGTGATTTAGCCAAGGGCCATCGGCATAACGACGCAGTAGTATCCGTCGTCGCCGTCGGTGGGTCGAACAATCGCCGGGCGTGAGTTCTCGATCATTTCGATGCGGACTCCAGGGCCAACGATCGGATCAAGAGCATCCAAAACGTACCGACCGTTAAATGCGATCTCGATATCGCCGTTGGTTGCGATCATTTCAATCTCTTCCTTCGCCTCTCCCTTTTCTTCGCTTCGAGCAGAGATGAGGATGTGGTTGCCGTCGCCCTTGAACTTGACGCGGTTAGCGCTGTCGCGGGCAAGGATCATGCATCGTCGGACCCGATCTTTCAGCTGGTCGATTTCGCACTGCCAGACGCGGGTGATGTCGCCGGGAACGACGCGCTCCCAAGCAGGGAAGGCGCCGGCCAGAAGCTGTGCGACAACTTTGGCTCCTCCCGCATCGACGCCGAGGCGTCCATCGCCAAAGCGGATGGTGATGCTCTGATCGTCGGAAATCGGCAGGCTCTTGATTGCCTTGAGCGCGCGGTCTGGAACGACGCAAGTCAGGTTGGATCCGATACCCGGCTGCTCAAGCCGCTTTACGGCGAGGCGGTGGGTGTCGGTGGCAACGAGGGTGAGCATCGTGCCATCGTAGTTAAATTGGATTCCGGTAAGGATTGGGCGGTGCTGATCGGCAGAGACGGCAAACGCCACCGAGTCGATCGCGGCCCTCAGGGTGCCCATATTCATGGTCAGCTCTCCCTCTCCGCCATAGTCCGGGGGCTCCGGATAGTCCATGGCATCTTGGGTGAGCACTCGATATTCGGATGCTCCTTGCTGAAGAAGCATTCCGTGATGGTCCAGGATAGAAAGCTGAACATCGCCATCTGGAAGGGAACTGACCAGATCGTTCAGCAGACGCGCCTGCACGCAGGCGGTTCCGGGTGTATGGACCATACAGGCTAGCTCGCGCTCGATCCACATCTCACCATCGCATCCAAGAACGCGCAATCCTCCATCGTGAGCCTCAAGCTTGAGGTTCTGAAGAATCATGGTTGGCGAATTCGACCGGGTGGCCGCAGATGTGAGGCTCAGGGCCTCGGATAGTTCACGACGTGGACAATCGAGCTTCATACTCATCGTTTACCCCTGAATCGGGAGATAGTACTGCATGTACTGAGGCGTGGGGGACTTCGGCTGTGCGTCTACACCGCGGGTGTAGAGCTTGATCAGAATGCGCTGGTATGACTCTTCTGTCATTTCTGGCGCAGGCTCGGCCTTAAGGAGATCGACCGTCTTCTTCAGTGCGGTCATCTCAGCCTTCAGCTCAGGATCTGCAGCGGCGGCTTCTTCAAGCTCCGTGTGCAGCTCCTCGGGCAGTTCTCCACCTGCGTACAGGTCTACCAGCTTTCGATAGAACTCTGTGCTCATCTCAATTTCTCCAATGCTCCTCCGAGTTTGTCTTTGAGCGCCCTTCGACCTCGGTATAGCCTAGATTTTAACGCAGGAACGCTGATCTCCAAAAGATCGGCGGCTTCCCGCGCAGGCATATCTTCGAGATCGCAGAGGACCAGGGGTTCCCGGTACTCCACGGGGAGCTCGGCCAGAGCCTGATGAACGGTAATGCGCAACGTAGCACGGTCCTCGGAGCCTGAATCGTGCGCATCGTTCGGCAGTTCGATCAGCTTATGCTGTCGCAGCCTGTCGATGCACAGATTTCTCGCGATGCGAAATAACCAGGTCCGAAAAGCGCCGTCGGCGCGCAATTCATTTGACTTCTTGAGCACTCTCAAGAAAGTCTCTGCCGTTGCATCTTCCGCGTCGGTCCGATTCCCGAGCATTCGGTAGGTGTAGCGAAAAATCCGATCTCCGTACACTTCGTACAGAGCCCCCAAGGCCGTAGGATCTCCCTTGGCCAAGGCCGCCAACCACCGTTTCTCGGCTATCGTATCTCGACTTGCGTTCTCTGGCATGGAATGGACGAATGCCTATGTGGAAAAGATGCGGAAGCCTAGCGAACTTCGCCAAATTGCCGGATTTTTCCGAGGCATGAGATTAGAGTGCGAGCTGTGCGGGTCCCCACACCGCTCGGGTTAATTTACCAGGAATCTGAACCTGTGTGAATCAGGGTTTTCCACACCAGAACGTAATTGGTCCCTAAGTGGTGGGTTAGAATAGCCTCGGTCATGGGTTGGAAGCCGTATACCGAGGTCAAGCTTTCCCAGCGAGGGTGGATTACTCCGCTTTTGGGGAGGGCGTTGATCGTGGTGACGCTGCCCAGCGTCTTGCTGGAACGCGGGTTCTATAAGCTTGGCGGCGTGCTGGGCGTGAAGGAAAGCATCCGCAAGCCTCACATGACGGACACGATGGTGTTCACGCTGTTTTCCACCAACGTTTTTGGCGCGTGGTGGGTCGAAGCAAAAGGGATGGGCTCGGGTCTGTCGGGCTTCCTGCTTTGGTTTGCAGCATGGCGGATTACCGACATTGTCTGCACCGCAGCACGCATCGTTCTTTTCGACCCTTACAAGACGCATTACACTTCGGAATACAAAATCAGCTCGACGGTCAGGAGCATTATCCTGGGCTTCATCAACTACATTGAGCTGATACTTGCGTTTGCGGTGATCTATTGCGCGCACATTGAGCAGATCGGTCCGAAGGACGTTTCGCACGATCCGCTGTCCGCGCTCTACCTAAGCGCAGTGACGCAGATGACGGTGGGCTATGGAGACCTCCAACCCATCGGAAGCCTGCGGCTTGTAGCAAGCCTGCAAGCGTTTATTGGGCTGGCTTTTATCAGCCTCTTCGTGGCGAGGTTCATCTCGCTTCTGAGGCCGGTGCAGTCTCTTGAGGAAGAGGACGAAGCCTAAGGTCGGCTTTCCAGTTCGATAAAGGTGACTTTAGGCGTGGCATCGCCGCTTCCACCTTCCTGGCCCAGAATATAGACAAGGTAAGTCTTTCCGGCGGTCAGTGTGTGGCTCGTCGAGATGAGAATATCCTCGGTTCCATTCGTACGCACTTCAAAGGATTGCGCGCCCGAAGTGATCGTCGCGGTCTTTGCCTGCGTGAAAGCAATGTCGCTTACCTTGAACTGCGGGTTGTTGCCTGGGTTTTGAAAATCGAGGTTAGCCGTTTCAAATCCGGTTGCCCGGTTGTAGCCGTTGATGATCACCAGGCGGGCAGTGTTGCCATTGATGAACTGACGGTTGACTTCGTGAATGGTGAGCTGGAGTCGCTTCAGGGGTTCGCTGCCGTAGTTCTTCAGGCCGAGCGCGCTGATGATGTAATCCTTATCCTTCTGGAACAGGAATAGGATAGCGTCAAGCTGGTCTTCGAGACCAGCCGAGTTGAGGATGACATCCATTTCATCCGGGTTGACGGACTCGAATGCTCCGCTGGCGGTATCGAACGCCTGCGTGGCTTCGTTGCTGGTGTTCAGCCAGAAGTCGAGAGGACCGCTATCGCTCGAACCGTTGTAATACTGGACTACGGGATCTGGTGTGCTGGAGCCACCTCCTGAACCGCCGCATCCGGCGATGAGGAAAATGGACACAATGAACGCTGCGACAACACTCCAACCACGCATAACCTTTCTACTCTCCTAAGTCACTAAGATACCTAAAGCGAATCTGACCTGCTTTCTTTGGACGTCTGCGAGTTACGGAATGATCGCAGAATCGGCGTATCCAGGGATTCATAACAGAGTGGGCATCCCACACGCTCGGTCGTCTCCGTCTGCTCGGAGGTCCACCCGCAAGCGGGACAGACGTTTCCTGGTCTGGTTGGCTTGCGCACAGATCGAAGGGCGACAGCGATCGATTGTTGGGGAAGTTGAGCGCGAAGGTCTTCCGGCGAGACTTGCTCAGTCTCGCCGTCCTTCGTCAGATAAAAAGGCTTGGGAGGATTCTTCAAGCTGCTTAGAATGCAGTTCCGACTTTGACTGCTTCCCGGAAGAGCTCCATCACTCGCTGAGTGACAGGGCCAGGCTTGCCGCACCCGATCTTGTTGCCATCGAGGCTGACCATCGGCATGACTTCGGTGGCGGTGCCTGTGAAGAAGGCTTCCTCCGAAGCATAGAAGTCCATCGGCGTAAGAACGTCCTCAGTCACCGAGATGCCGTCATTCTTAGCGAGATCCATCACGGAATTGCGCGTGATGCCTTGAAGGATGCCGCAGGAAGAGTGAGGGGTTCGGATCGCACCGTCCTTCACAACGAAGATGTTGTTGCCGGTGCCTTCGGCGACATGGCCCTGATGGTTGAGCAACAGCGCATCGCCGGCGCCGATTCGGTTTGCGTACTGCTTTGCCAGGATGTTCGATGCGTAGCGACCGATGCACTTGAGGCGCGGGTCCAGCGAATCGGGCGGGATCACGCGGAACGGAGAAGTCATGACCGTAATGCCGGTTTCGTACATCTCCTTGGGATAAAGGTTCAGCGTGGAAACCATGACCATGACGCTTGGTGGCGATGCAACTGCCTTCGGGTCAAGACCAAGACCGTATCCGCGCGTTACATTGAGTCGGATATAGCCATCGGGAAGGTCGGCTTGCTTGCAGGTGTCGAGCACGATCTGGGCTAGCTGATCTTGGGGGATATGCATGGCATACCCAAGGTAGTTAATCCCGTGGTACAGACGGTCCATGTGCTCGTGGAATCTGAAGATCTTCCGATCATAAAATCGGATGCCTTCAAAGAGTCCGTCGCCATAGAGATGAGCGTGGTCCGAAACATGCGTCTTTGCATCTTCGAGGGGCGTGACTTCGCCGTTCAACCAGACTAACTTAGGCATGAAGCGAGTGTACCGAAAGGCCTTCGCGACTGGCTGGGACAGCAGTTACAGGACGTAGAACCTGATTTTTGCAGCTATGGCAACAAATTTTGGTAGACAATGGTCATACATAGTAGGTTCAAGCAACGTCTTGATTGGTAGTATCCCTTTGCTCGGATGTCACGGATGAAAAAAGTTATTTGGGGGTTAACCCTCATTATTTTGGTTGCGGCAGCGTCGTTAGGCGTGATGGCGTTTCGGTTCCAGGAGGTCATCAAGCCGAATACGTATGTTGGCTTGATCAATGTTGGCGGGCTCTCGAAGGAAGAGGCTGCGAAAAAGCTGCGAATTTGGTGGGAGAGTGAAAAGCTCCGCGAGCTTAGCGTTCGCGTCGAGAACTCAAGCAAATCTCCTCTTTCTGTTCGACTGTCTCGGCTCGGCGTTCGGCTGGATGATCAAGCCAGCGTTGCCGACTTGCCAATGGACACGTTTCCCGAGTCCTTGAAGCGAACGGTCCAAAGCGGCGGCGAGGAAAAGAAGCAGTTCGACATCAAGTTTGTCAAGGTCGAAGGCGACTATAAGGCCCTGCAGGAATATGTCGCTTCGGCAATCGGCGATCCCCGGCCCGCAAAGGTTCGATATGAAGCTGGCCAAATTATCCGCGAGCCTGAGGTCAACGGCTATGCAATGGATGAGACTCGGCTTTCCGACGTCGTCCTGGATGCTCTGAAGGCAAGCGGCGAAGTTCTTCTTCCGATCACCGAGGCTCCGAAGAAGCTGACAGACGAGCAGCTTGCTCAGATCAGCGACGTTGTATACGAATTCTCGACGAAGTTTCCGACGAGCCAGGTGTCGCGCTGTGCAAACCTGAAGCTGGCTTCGTCGAAGCTTGACGGCGTGATCCTGATGCCCGGAGAAGTCTTTAGCTTCAACGGCACAGTTGGTCAGAGAACGATCAAGGCGGGATTCAAGCTTGCTGGCGTCTATGCCAACGGTCGCCACGACACCGGCATTGGCGGCGGTATCTGTCAGGTCAGCACCACGCTTTACAACGCCGTCTTGATGAGCAACCTTAAGATCGTCGAGCGAACTAACCACTCCATGCCTGTCGCCTATGTGCCCGTCGGTCGCGATGCCACTGTGGACTGGGGAACAAAGGACTTTAAGTTTGAGAACACCTCCGGCTCACCGATCGCTATTTCGAGCGAGTATCAGCCGGGCAAATTGACGTTCCGCGTCTTGGGCAAGAAAGACCCTTCGGTCGAAGTCAAGATTGAGAGCGAAGACCATCGCTCATGGAGCCGCGGTGTGAAGTATGTCCACGACGGAACGCTTGCTCCGGGCAAGACAAAGGTTGTCGAGAAGGGAAGCTCAGGCCACCAGATCGTAACCTACCGGGTCGTTTATAAGAACGGTGTGCAGGTGGATAAGCAGCTTCTTGGCACCAGCCGGTACGCAGGCGGAGTTCGGATCATCGCTCGCAATGAAAAAGCGGCCCCGGCAGCTGCCGGAACCGCTACTTCGGGTGGAACGCCCTCGCCAGCTGATGGTGGCGATGTCGACGGTATCGGAAACTAAGACTACTTGCCTTTCTTCGTCATCGGGCCGTTCATTACAGGCACCCAAGCGTCTCCCTGTTTCATTTCGAGCAGGAATTCGACCTTCGTTGCGCTGACCTTTGTGTACCAGGTTCGCATCACGACGGGCTGATCCATTCCAGGCATTGGAGTGGGTTTGCTGATAAAGCGCAAAGTGTTGCCCATGAAGTTGCCGTGCATCTCCATTGCGCCAGCTGCCGTCGAATCAAACCAATATGCTAGATAATCCTTCGTCGATTCATCGTAGGTCGCGAGTTGCAGTCCTGACATGTTCGGCATGCTCTTTGAATCCATTGTGTAGTCACATTGAATGTACCGGCCGCTCACAGATCGCTTGCCGACCATCGTTACTTTCACGGCCTCTTCCGCAGGTCCCATATGGGATGTGAACGTGCCCGACCATCGTCCGGTCATAAAGTCCAGCTTGGCGACCTCCTTGGGTGGAGTCATGCTCATCATCCCGTCTTGTGCCAGGACGAACGCAGAAACCAACAATAGTGCAATTCCAAATACTCTTTTCATGGATGAACCTCCACCCTCGCAGGGGTGTCAACGCAAGCATAACATGACGGAGGTCCGATCACTCTTAAAAATCGACTTAGACGCCAATCTTTGCACGGAGCGAGAATATCTGGGTGAGATAAAGCAGGGCGTAGAATCCGACGGCAATCCAGGTGCCGGTCTCAGCTGTCTGGGGCTTCTTCGTCCGCACCCATTCGAGCAGCAGAATCGGCCCGATGAGAAAGATCAGCTTGCCGATTGCAAAGGGTACGAACCCATGCCTTAGGAGCCATGCAAACAGGGGATTGCCCTCACCCATGCCGCGCAAGACCAAGAGCATGGTCGTGAGAAGATCGAATGTAGCAATCGTACAGAGAACGGTTGTGCTGAGCTGTGCGCGTCGGTTGAGCATCACATTGTTCCGTAAAGTCGGTCCCCATAATCTCCCAGTCCAGGGAGAATATATTTCTGCGCGTTGAGCGCACGGTCCAAGCTTGCCGTAAAGATTGGCACGTCTGGATGGTCAGACGATAGCTTGTTCACGCCATCAGGAGCAGAAACGACGCTGATCATGATAATACGCCGACCTCCGTTGGCTTTGATGAGTGAAATCGCCTGCGACGCTGAGCCGCCCGTGGCAAGCATGGGGTCCAGGCAGAGAACAGTTCGGTCGGAAAGGGTCGGGAGCTTGCAGTAGTAGCTTCTTGCAATCGCCGTCTCGTGGTTCCTTTCGAGGCCAATGTAGCCGACAGCAACGTCCGGAAAGATCTCGACGATGGGTTCCAGCATTCCCAGCCCCGCCCGCAAAATGGGGATCGCGGCAAGGCCTCCAGCCAATTCCGAGCCCGTATGCGGCTCCATTGGGGTCTCGACGCTGCATGCTTTGGTGTCGATGGACCGAGTGGCTTCGATGGCAAGCAGGGTTGTCAGTATCCGGCTGTAGCGCCGGAATTGTTCCGGCTCGGTTGTCCTGTCTCTCAACTGTGTCAGCACATGCTGTGCAAGCGGGTGGTCCACCACATGGAGCGCCATGGGATGATTTTTCCCGAAGTCGCTCGCAAACAGTGCGTTTTCCAGCTAAGACAGGGGCAATCGTGATAAAACTTTAGGGACCGTTAAGTTTTGCAAGGTCAGGTCTTAACATTTATGCCTAGCCAGTCGCTCGCAGCTATCATTCTTGCCGCCGGGAAGGGGACCCGGATGAAGTCAGACCTCCCCAAGGGACTCTTTCGAATATGCGGTCAGCCCATGGCCAAGCTGGTTGGACTGACGATGAAAGAGGCAGGTGCGGAACGGGTTGTGGTTGTCGTCGGTCACGGTGGGGACCAGATGATCGAAGCGCTGGGAGACGATTTTGAATTCGTCTGGCAGCACGAGCAGCATGGAACCGGCCACGCCGCAATGATGGCGCAATCCGTGCTGGAAGGCTTCGATGGACCGGTGATCATCAGCGCTTCGGATACTCCGCTCCTTGACGCCGCATCAGTGAAAGCCCTTGTGGAAACTCATCGAGAAACTCACGCCGACCTAACAGTCGGGACTGTGCATGTAGCCGACCCGACCGGCTATGGCCGCATCGTTCGAGATATGCACAACCGAGCGACAAAGATCGTCGAAGAGAAGGACGCAAGCCCGAAGATCAAGGCCGTTAAGGAGGTCAACGGCGGCCTCTATTGCGCCAACGCGCAAATCCTCTTCAAGATTCTGCCCCAGCTCAGCAACAAGAATGCTCAGGCGGAATACTATCTGACCGATGTCGTCGAAGCCGTTCATGCGGCAGGGGGCACGATTGAGACTCGAAGCTTCCCAGCGAGCATCCTAATGGGTGTGAATGACCGATGGCAGCTTGCTCAAGCTGAGGAAGCCTATCGGAAAGAGATTCTAAAGAAGCATTGCTTGAACGGCGTGACCATTCTTGACCCGAACACGACCTATATTTCTGCAGAGGCTCACATCGCTCCGGAAGCTGTGATCTATCCGATGACGCATATTCTTGGCAAGGCTGTCATAGGAGCGAACAGTGAAATCGGACCTTCAACGATGATCAAAGACTGCACCGTTGGAGACTCTTGCACGATCTTAATGAGCCATCTCAATCGCGCGACGATCGGCAACAACGTGCGAATCGGACCTTTTGCAAACATCCGTCCTTACACAAAGCTGGGTGACGGAGTGAAGATTGGCAACTTCGTCGAAGCCAAGAATGCTGACATCGGCAATGGGGCTTCGGCATCGCACCTGACTTATCTGGGTGACACAACGATTGGCGCAGACACGAATATTGGAGCCGGAACCATCACGTGCAACTACGATGGTTACAAAAAAAGTCGGACGACCATTGGCGAGGGGGCCTTCATTGGGTCAAACTCTACACTCATCGCGCCGGTAACGATTGGCGACGGGGCCATGATAGCCGCCGGCAGCGTCATTAATGCAGATGTTCCCGCCGACGGGCTTGGCATAGGCCGCGCTCGGCAAGAGGTTAAAGAAGAATGGGCACTAAAATGGCGGAAACTCAAGCAAACGGACTGAGCGTCGGCGAACTCTCTGGCATGAAGATCTTCAGCGGCAATGCGCACAAGGAGCTGGCGAACAAGGTCGTCAACTACCTCGAAGTCGAAATGGGTCACATCACCTCGACCCGCTTCAGCGACGGAGAGCTTCGCGTGATGGTGAACGAGAGCGCACGCGGCAATGATGTTTTTATCATCCAGCCGACCTGCGCCCCAGTGAACGAAACCATCATGGAGCTTCTGATCATGCTCGATGCATTCCGCCGAGCTTCAGCAAGCCGCATTACCGTGGTCATGCCTTACTTCGGCTATGCGCGCCAGGATAAGAAGATCAAGCCTCGCGAGCCGATTACGGCACGGCTTGTATCCGACCTCATTCAGGTCGCCGGCGCTCACCGCATCGTCTGTATCGATCTTCATGCTGAACAGATTCAGGGCTTCTTCGACGTGCCCGTCGATCACCTTTACTGCGGTCCGATCATCGGTCAGTACATGATCGAGCAGGGCTATATGGAGCAGGACATCGTTGTGGTCAGCCCGGACGTCGGCGGTGTAAGCCGAGCTCGCGGGTTGGCTGAAATGCTTCATGCGCCTCTGGCGATTATCGCCAAGCGACGCCCCGAGCCGAACAAGGTCGATATTGTCGAGATTATCGGCGATGTCGAAGGGAAGAAGTGCGTGATGATCGACGACATGATTGACACCGGCGGCTCGGTGGTACAGGGCGCTGAAGCTCTGATGAAGCGCGGAGCCAAGGACGTTGTCGTTAGTTGCACTCACCCAGTCTTAAGCGGCAATGCTTCACAGCGGCTGCAGGACAGCATCATCAGCGAACTGATCTGCATGGACACGATTCCGATTCCGCCGGAGAAGGTGTTCCCGAAGCTGACGGTGCTTGAGTCCGCACCGCTGATCGGCGAGGCGATTCGTCGCATCCATCTGAATGTCTCGATCAGTACGCTGTTTAAGGATTGGCGCTGATCTCACGCTTCTTTTCGGAGAATCGACCCTCGATGACGCAGGCCGAGACCACACCCATGGATGCCACGCCGACCAAGGCTGCCTACGAATGGCGCGTGTGGCTGTCCAAAAAGGAGCCGGGAAAGTTCTGGGTGGTGATCTGTGCGGCTCTTTTTGCGGGATTGGCTGGGCTTGTTCTTACCGCGAACTTGATTTTGGGGCCGATTGGCTTTATCGTGATCATGCTTGCCACCGCAGACTTCTGGATGCCTGTACACTGTCGCATCAGCGACAAAGAAGCGTCTTCGAAAGTCGGCTGGAGCACAACAGCGATTGAATGGGACAAGGTGAAGCGAGTTTTAGTTTCAAGCATAGGTGTGAAACTGTCACCGCTTGAGTCTGAAACGCGACTTAGTCCGTTTCGGGGCGTATTTTTGCGATTCGATGGGAACAAGCAGGACGTCCTAAACGCAATAACAGAACGATGGGAGGGGGAGCTTGAACTTTTGGACTGAAGAAGTTACGGACGAAAGAACCGACGAACTGATTGCCAAAGCTGCGCACGAGATTCGCAAGCGGCGCATGGAAGCTCCGGCGATCCTGTTCTTGGAGATGAACCGCCCGCTGGCAAACATTGCAGCGCAGGGGTCCATCGTTTTCTCGCCTTTCCTCGTCCCTCTCATAGGCTTTCAGAATCTTGACGACTATAGTCAAGTGTTTTCCAAGCGCGAAAACGTGGAGCGGCTCATCCAAATGTTGGAGAAGAAGCCGGATCCGGTCATCGCCGAAGGAGTGAGTCAGTAAGTCATGCAGTACTACAGCACAGGGTGGTTCGGGATCCTGATCGTGCTGTCGATCGCGGCGTTTATTCTGGTGAATATCGCCCGTTCGAAGCGCGGGAAGAGTCTCTTTATACGCCGCATCTCAGGCTTGAATGCTATTGAGGAAGCCGTAGGTCGCGCCACAGAGATGGGTCGTCCCGTCTTGATGGTTCCGGGTATCGGAGACCTTAACGCCAACTCGATGCAAGCTCTGAACATCTTTGCTCACGTAACAAAGATGGCGGCACGGTTTGCAACGCCGATTCGCGTCTGTTGCGCAGTTCCGCCGGTCTTTACGGTGGCGCAGGAGATCGTTCGCGACGTCTATCAGCAGGAAGGAATGATGGATCGGTATGATCCGGATTCTGTTCAGTTCCTTAGCGACAGACAGTTTGCGTTTGCGGCAGCAGTTTCGGGAATGATCAACCGTGAGAAGACGGCCGCAACCTTCTTCCTGGGAGAGTTCTTCGCCGAATCGCTGATCTTTGCCGAATCTGCGAACGCGATCGGTGCGATTCAGATTGCTGGCTCCACTCAGAACACGCAGACCCCGTTCTTTATCGCGGCCTGCGACTACGTTCTGATCGCGGACGAGTTCTATGCAGCTAGCGCCTACCTGACCCGCGAGCCCGTTCTGGTCGGAAGCTTGATTGGCCAGGACTGGGGCAAACTCACCCTGATGGGCATGATCGTGGTCGGCATTGCAATGAACACGATTCAGCGAAACATGAGCATCGACTACACCTTGACCGAGGACAACACTCGTATCAAAGCTGAGAAGTCGCATAAGATGCAGCCAGGGGAACTCTCGACCACAGTGCTCTTCAACCCGATCAAGCCTGTGCGCGGAATTGCGGTTGAAAAGAGTTTTGGCTCGATGGAGGAGTACACAGCTCAGCGCATCCGCGACTATGCCAACGCCGCCGGACCTGTTGAGGGCAAGGGCGACAAGGTTGGCGAAGAAGAAGGCAAGTGGTATGCCTGGGTCGCCAAAGAAGGCGACTATAACCGAACTTACGAAGACCTGGTCGTTCAGGACACAGAGACTGGAGGGGTCAAGGTCATACGCGAGTACAAGTCTCGCCCACAAGAACTGCCCAAGGAAGAAGCCAAGCCCGAGGGTAATGGAGGCGGAGCCTAATGTACTTTGCACAAGCACCTTCGTTTTGGAATGCTGAAGCTGGCAGCTCAGCGCTGTACACAAAAATAGCGGTTGCGCTTTTGTTTGGCGTTGCGCTGATCTTCGGTCTGCTCAAGGCTCCCCCAAGGGCGCGCGGACCGATCACGGCCAGCTTCATCTTTGTCGCAGGCGCGTTCTGGGTCCTGTCGTTCCTCTGGCCCAAGCCGGCCTTCCGAGGACCTAACGATGTTCCCGAGGGCTTCGTGGACAGCGTGGGCTTCTGGATCAGCGATGCCACGCCGATTGTTAACGACTTTACGAACATTCTGGTGGCCTTCATCCTGGGCCTTGGCATCTTCTCGCTGGCGAGAGTTCACTTCCGCAAGCTCTTCAAGATGCAGAAGGACTGGGGTTTCAGCCTTGTGCTGATTATCGCGATGGTCTCTATGATCATCTGCGGCTATGTCGAGTTCAGCTTCAAAATGGCCAATACTCTCGAAGCGAACCAAAGCAGCATCTTCGTCTATGGAAAGGACCTGTTGTTCGATGGGTTGCTTCAAGAGATGGAAGCAGGCATGTTCTCGGTCATCGCGTTCTATATCCTTAGCGCGGCTTACCGAGCCTTCCGAATACGTTCGATTGAATCGACCATTCTGCTTTGTGCAGCGCTCCTGATGATGCTCTCGCTGATGGGTGGTCTGGTATTCCTTGTCGACAAGATGTTCGACAGCTGGACTGGAAAGGACGCGGCAAGCCTCCTGAATAACTTCCGGCTAAGTTCGCTGTCTGGCTGGGTTACAGACAACATCCAATCGCCCAGTATCCGCGCCATGGACTTTGGTATCGGCCTTGGAACGCTGGCGATGGGTCTGCGTCTTTGGCTGAGCCTTGAGAAGACAGGAGGGACAAACTAATGTCTGAAGCACCCGCTACTCCTAAACCGAGTTTCGTCGAAAGGCTTTCAACGTTGCCGCGCCAGGCGCTTTATGCGACTCTGGTCGTGGTGACGACGATCCCGCTGTTCTTCCCGATGACTGTTCCGAAGAAGGCTCCGCCACAGTCGGCTGCGCTTTATCGCACGCTGGTTGGGTTGCCCGAGGGTTCCACGATCATCCTGCAGTCGGACTTCACCAAGTCCACGCGCGGTGAGAGCATGGGACAGCTCGAAGCGATTCTTCGCATCCTTATGGAGCGCAAGATCAAGTTCGTCCTTCTGAGCGTTGCCGATCCGCAAGCTCCGCAGGTTGCACGCGACGTCATCAAGCGCGTTAATGCTGAGCGCAAGAAAGAGAGCAAGTCGGAATATCAGAAGTGGACCGATTACGTCGATATTGGCTACTTCCCGAGCGGTGAAGCTCTTGCCAAGGCGATGGCGAACAATGTCAAGACGGCTTGGGGAGGCAAGATGGATGGACCTGCTGGCGGTCAGCGACAGCCGATCTTTAACTCACCGATCTTGCAGAACATCAACTCGGTCAGCGACTTCTCCCTGTTGCTTAACATCACCGGTTCGAAGACGATTGACATCATCAACGAACGGCTTGGAGACAAGGTCACGGTTGCTGCCGCGGTGACCGGCGTTATGGGTCCAGAAAGCTTGAACTACTTCAAGTCAGGCCAGATCAAGGGACTTGGCATCGGCCTCGCCGGCGCAGTGGACCTTGAGATGATGATGGTGATGGGTACTGACCCTGAGGGCAAGGATGGCAGGATGGAGGCTCCAGGGCAGCGGACAGATCCTTTGCCAGGGGCAAAGCCTGCGCGCGGCATGAGCTACTATCTCTCACTCCACGCGGCGATGGTTGTCATGATCCTCGCTGTTGTGATTGGTAACCTGGGGATGATGATGGCCCGCAAGGGAGGCAAGAAGTGACCTATCTAACGTTTAAGCTAACGCTGGGTGTCATCTGCACCTTCGGCCTTTACAGCATCCTCTACAAAGAGAATAAGTTCTACCGCATGGTCGAGCATATCTTCCTTGGCCTTGCTGCAGGCTGGGGTGCGGTTGCGCTCTTTGCTGAGTCCTTGAAGTCCACTTGGTACGACAAGATGGTCGGAAAGGCTCCGGAAGGAACGGAAGCGGGTACTCCGGGCTATTGGGCTTACGCCCTGCTATTGCCTTTGGGCATCATGGCGTACTTCGTTGCCAGCAAGAAGAACAACTGGATCAGCCGAATTCCGGTTGGCGTTATTCTTGGCCTTTGGGCTGGTCAGCAGCTCGAAGCTTGGCTTACGCGATATAAGCCGCAGATCGAAGACTCGTTCAAGCCGCTGGTGCCGACTGCATGGGATTCCATGTTTGTTCCGGTGGTCGGCAAAAACACGCCGCAGGATCAGATTGAGACGATCACGAAGCATGCCGCTGAGAACCTTTTCTTGAGCCAGGCTGTGAACAATATCATCTTCGTCGTTACGCTCCTGAGCGTGATGTCGTACTTCCTGTTCAGCTTCGATATCAAGAACAAGGCTATGCTCAAGTTCTCCACCTTGGGCCGCTGGCTGCTGATGGTCGGATTTGGCGCGATCTTCGGATCGACGGTCATGACCCGATTTGCGTTCTTGATCGACCGCATGTACTTCATCTGGATCGAATGGTTCCGCGATGAAGTGCTGAGGCTGCTCACGGGAGGCTAAGCCTGTCGGCAACAGCTAACGTACACGCAATCGTCTTAAGACGCCGGGACGCTGGAGAGAGCGCCCGGCGTCTGACGCTTTTGACGGCTGAGCTCGGCGTGATCGACGTCACCGCCAAAGGAGCTAAGAAAGGCGGCTCGCGCCTTGCTGGCGCGTCCGAGCCGCTGTCTGTGTGCTCCATGAACCTTGCCACCGGCTCGAAGGCGTGGTTCCTGACTCAGGCTCAGCCCATTACGTCTTATCCTGGATTGCGCTCGGACTATGACCGGCTAGCTTATGGGCTGGCATTGGCTGAGCTGGCTGCCGCTGTGTTGCCTCATGGTCAAGAAGCGCCGGAGGCCTTTCGGTTTCTGGTGGAGGCTTTGCGGTACATCGAGGTGCATGAGCGTCCGCTGGTCGCCTTGATCTGGTCAGAGGTCAGACTCATGGAGATCAGTGGGTTTCTGCCTTCCTGGAATGCTTCGGTGGTGTCTGGAGCGTCCGTTCAAGAGGCACAAGCGTTCATTTCGCCGATGGCGGGTGGGTACCTGACATCGATTGAGGCTGCGGAATATCGCGACCGATTCTTAGTCCGAGCTGAAGTGCTTTATGGCTTGGCCAAGATCTCCGAGCTTGAATTGCCGCCTGAGCGACTGAAATATTCAGAAGACACTCTGCGAGCGCTTTTTCCGTTCTGGAGACACTTTGCTGAGTCTCACCTCCCTGCAAACGAGCAGGTTGTGGCGAACCTGTCGGCCAATGGAGTGTAAACTAAGCCTTAACCATGAGGAACACAGCTTTCCTGATTGTGCTTTCCGCTCTGCTGGTGGTCGCCGGATGCTCCAAGGGGGGCTTCTCCGACCGAGTAAAGCAGGCGCAAGGCAACGTTTTGCGCTACCCAATCCCGAATAACCCTACGACCCTTGACCCGGGCATCGTGCAAGACGGCGACACAATCGACCTTCTTCAGAATGTCTATGAGGGCTTGGTCGGCTGGAGCACGGACAACCAGGTTGAGCCGCGCATCGCTGAGAAATGGGACATCGTTGATGGTGGCAAGACTTACATCTTCCACATTCGCAAGGGCGTCAAGTTCCATTCTGGACGTGAGGTCACGGCCGAGGACTTCAAATGGACCTTTGAGCGCAACTCTACGGGCACTGACAAGTTTGTGAACGAAACCGCTGGCGTCTACCTTTCCGACATCGTTGGCATGAAGGAAAAGGTTGAGGGCAAGGCAAAGGAAGTGTCTGGCATTCAGGTTGTCGATCCCTACACCCTGAAGATCATGATCGACAAGCCGCGCCCTTACTTCCTGGGCAAGCTGACGTTCATCGTTTCGGCAGTTCTTGACAAGGATGTGGTCAAGGTTGGCGAGGAGATCAACAAGCCCGAACTGATGGGTGGCACCGGCCCATTCAAGTGCGTCCAGTACGTACAGGATCAGGTGTCTGTGCTTGAAGCTTTCGCCGACTATTACGGCGGCAAGCCTGCGATCGAGAAGATTGAGCGACCGGTGATCAAGGACGCTGCGACCCGCTTGAACAAGTACAAGGCGGGTGAGCTGGATATTGTGCAGCTTCAGCGCGCGGATATTGAAGGCGTGAAGAAGGACGATTCCATCAAGAACGACCTCCAGCTTTTTGAGCGACCGTCTACCTGGTACGTCGGTCTGAACACCAAAGTCTATCCTCAGTTTGCGGATATCCGCGTTCGACAGGCGATTGCCATGTCCATCGACAAGGACACAATCGTGAACGTGACGATGCAGGGCGTGAACACGGTCGCAAATGCGCTGGTTCCTCCTGGAGTGATGGGTCATCGCGAAGACGCCAAGGGTCTGCCTTACAATCCTGAGAAGGCGAAGCAGCTTCTGGCAGAGGCGGGCTTCCCGGGCGGAAAGGGCTTCCCGGAGATTACGATCTACTACCGAGAGAGCTATCCCGACATCCTGACCGTTGCCGAATCCGTAGCCACCATGGTTTCTAAGAACCTGGGCATCAAGGTGACGCTGCAGGCGATGGAATGGAGAGCGTTCTTGACAAAGAATAATGCCAAGAAGCAGCCATTCGTGCATATGCGCTGGGCTGCCGACTATCTGGACCCTGAGAACTATCTCAGCTTCCTGCTGGCTTCCTACGGGCCCGAGAACCGTATGAACCACAACAACCCTGAGTACGACAAGCTTTGCGCGGCAGCCGACGTTGAGCCCGATAATGCGAAACGCATGGCGATGTACGCTCAGGCTGAAGACATGGGTCTTAATGACGCCGTCATCATTCCGATCTACTACCAGCGCGACGCCGAACTGATCAATCCACGGATCAAGAATCTGAGGAGCAACCTGTTCGGTCATCTCGCTCATACCACGACCTCGCTGCAAAACCCGTAAGTAGGTTTTCCAGCCATGTTCAACCAAGCCGTGCCAAGGAAGTATTGGCACGGCTTTGATCTACAAGGATGAGACTTCGACCCAAGAAAAGCCGCATCGTCCTGGCAGAGTTTGCTCGCGGAGATTCGGGGGTTGTTTGGAAAGACGGGGAGGCTGACCTTGAGCTTTCTGGACTGTCGGCTTGGCAGAGCAACGGCGGTCCGGGAAGAGGGCATCCGGCCCGTGCGCTTCCGTACACCCTGCGCATCGACCTGCCCGAAACCTCGGAAAGGCTGGTCAAAGTCTATTTCTATGGCGTTTTTGCCCTTTGGGCCGAGCCCTCAATCGAGGGTCCAAGCTCTATCGGCGCTGTGCTGACAATTGGCGACGAGCGAACTCCGCTGACACGTATCGATTTCCTTAGTCGACGGCATTACGACGATGCAGGGCAGCTTGAAAAGCCAGAGCGGATTCTGGGTGATGGTACAAGCCTGCGCACGGTAGGCAGCGTCATTATCGACGGAAAGAAGGCGAGGGTTGACGAAGTAACCGTCGACGTTCCCGAAGGTCCGCCTCCTGCGTCCCTGTGGTTCCGGGACATGGGCACGCCTGCGTCGTTTGTGATCTTCGATGTCGCACTCGAGTATGAGCAGACGGCTTCGGGATGTCCGTTTCATTCTGGCGGCGGGGGAGTTTCCTTGGCGGACTTGCCCGGGATCATGCGCGTCGGAGACCGGGTTCGATTTGGCAAAGCTATAGAGCAGCTTGAGCAAGCGTTGCTTCATGCTGGCGATTTAGACGAGGCGCGGGGTGAGGCCTTGACCTTTATTGCGGTTGTGACGGCGTCAATGCTGGAGATGGGGGGATCTCGGTCGATGCATCGCGTCCAGCTGCAGTCGGCGCGTCTGCTGGATGAGCTGACCGAGCTTTCCGATATCGCCCGAGAAGCCAAGCGGATTGTTGAGGATGTGGCTTCGGCAACGATGAGCGAGCCTGCATCCGAAGGCGACAAGCTGATGGATCGTGCGATTACCCTTATCCATCGCAACTATTCGAAGGACTTGAATGACGAGACCGTTGCTGAACAGCTCGGTTTAAGCCGAAGCCACTTCCGGTTTCTGTTCAAGAACGCAACGCATCAGCCTTTTCACAAGTATTTGACGGCAGTGAGGTTGGAGGAAGCTAAGAAGCTTCTCTTAGAGGCAGAGCTGCCGGTAACCAAGGTGGCAATGTCGGTAGGGTTTGCCAGCCTTTCACACTTCAGCCGCGCCTTTGCGCAAAGATTCGGCGTAAGCCCGACAAATCTGAGACGTACCACGGAGTAGACATGAGCGCAATCGAGATACGTGGACTGATCAAGAAGTTTGGCGAAAAGGTTGTGCTCGACGGCATCGATCTGAGTGTGCCGGAAGGCGAGATTGTGGCCGTGATGGGCAGCAGCGGAGGAGGGAAGACAACCCTGCTGAAGTGCATCTCAGGCTTGATGCTTCCCACTGCCGGCGAAGTTGAAGTCGGGGGCATTGATGTTCTCAGCGATACTGAGCGGGCGCGTTTGCTGATGGGGTTGGTTTTTCAATCGGCGGCTTTATTCGACTATCTGAGCGTCCGCGACAACGTGCTGTTCGGCGTTCGGAGGCACTTGAACCTGAGCAAGACAGAGCAGGATCAGCTCTGCGAAGAGTTGCTCTCCACCGTGGATTTGGAAGGCACAGGACATTTAATGCCCGCTGAGCTTAGCGGCGGCATGCGCAAGCGTGCGGGCATTGCCCGAGCGTTAGCGCTTCGTCCCAAAGTCATGCTGTATGACGAGCCCACGACCGGCCTTGATCCGATCACGGCATATACCATCGACCGCCTGATTTCGGATGTGAGTGAGAAGTATCACGTGACCAGCCTTGTGGTCAGCCATGACGTAAGCAGCGTCTTTCGCGTAGCTGACAGGGTTGCGTTTTTGGAGGCAGGGAAGCTCACATTCTTGGGCAAGCCTGACGAATTTGAAAGCTCAAGGAACGAGGCCATTCAGGAGCTTATACGAAAGTCGTCTGCGAAGACATTTTTTTAAATATTCCTTCTGGTTCCACTGAACCTTGAAATCCTTTTGTCGTTTACCCGGATAGAGAATTGTCCGGAGGACATAAAAGGATGAAGAAGCTTCTCACCATTTTTGCTGTGGCAGCGCTGGCTGCAACGATGACTTTCTCGGTTGCACAGGGTGCAGGTCCCAAGGGTGGAGCCGGTCAAGGCGGACCTGGACAGGGCCGTGGCCCAGGACAGGGTGGCCCTGGCGGTGGCAACCGTGAGGAGATGCGCAAGAAGTTTGAGGCCGCAAAGACGAAGATCCTTACTGGACTCAAACTTTCCAAGGATCAGATGTCGAAGCTGAAGGCCGCCGATGACAAGCAGACGGCAGCGATGAAGAAGATGCGCGATTCCTTCAAACCGGGCGAGCGACCGGATCAGGCAACCATGCAGAAGTGGCGAGACACCATGCAGAAGAGCCGCAAGGATCATGAGGACACCTATAAGAAGGTGATGGGCGACGCTAAGTATAAGCAGTACCAGGAAGCTATGGCCAAATGGGCAAAGGATAACGGTTTCCGAATGGGTGGCGGGCGCGGTCCTGGCGGACAGAACGGTGGCAAGGGCGGCACAGGCGCTGGAGCAGGCAAGACTGGCGGCGGCAAGAAGCCCCCGCTTCAGTAACTCACCACCAAAAAACCAAAACAATTTGGGCTTTGCATGGAAAGAGTAAGGGACGTTTCCATGCCTTTGGGGTCAGATCGACTGACCCCATTTTTTTGTGTCAGGTTCTGCTTAGTCAAAGTGCCCTGAGTTGTTCGTGCTCACAGCTCAAGGTACAGACCCCATTCGGGGCTTTCGTCGGGATCGTCGCAAACACGGTCGCCTGAAATGAGTCCTCCATAGCGCATGTAAAGCCGGTGCGCGTCTTCAAACTTCTTGTCGCTCCAAATCTCGATCGCTTTGCAGCCGCGCTCTGCCGCAACGTCCATGGTGAGCCTCATCATCGCTTGCCCGATGCCTTGCCGCCGACCGTTGGGATGGACATAGAGACGATTGAGGGCGCAGTCGGTGCCTGCGATCCGCACCTTGCCGCCGTGCCGCACAAGGTGTCCTACCGAGCCCGGAACAGGCTCGTGGAAGTTGAGGGCGTTTGTGGCGATGATCTCTCCCGATGGGCTTTCTGCCACCCAGAACAGGTCGCCACGATCCAGATAATGCTCTTGCAACCCATAAAGGTCGGCATGATATCCCTCACATTCCCACGTAAAGCCGTATTCGTCGTAGACGGCATGCACCACTTCGGCGGCAGCATGGGCATCGGCTTGTGTAGCGAGTCGGATGGTGTAGCTCATCGGAGGCTTGATGATATCCTTTGCGGCAGCCGTCTGTCCGTCACTGCGGAAGAATGATCTGACGGAGCCTGCTTGCGCAGAATTATGCTGACTTCCACCAACACTGCGTTTTCCTCAATCTTGAACCTGGAATGGGTGCAAATGGTCCCAGGCAGGGAAGCGCGGGAGTTGCCCTGCGAGTAGGTTAGGGGCTATAATATCCCTCGCAACGGATCGTTAGCTCAGTTGGCAGAGCAGCTGACTCTTAATCAGCGGGTCGTAGGTTCGAGCCCTACACGGTCCACCAAGATTTAGGTAAAAAAGGCCGCCTATAAGGCGGCTTTTTGCATTTGAGTGGCATGCAAAAAGAGCTTGGAGCTGTTTTAGATCGTCAAATCCGGCGGAGGGACGTTCATGATCAGCCAGAAGAGTCCAAGAGTGCTGGCGGCCGCTTGGAAGTCGTCAAAAGTGACCGGCTTCTGGACATATGCATTGACTCCCAGACTGTAGCTGGCGATCAGGTCAGACTCCTCTACCGACGTCGTGAGGATGACGCAGGGAATAAGCTTGGTTCTTGGGTGTGACCGAAGCTCGCGCAGAACATCAAGTCCGCTGATTCGCGGAAGGTTGAGGTCCAGAATAATTACTGCGGGCATCGGCTGAGGTTCAGCGCCCCATTTGCCGCCCCCATATAGGTAATCCACAGCTTCTTGCCCGTCACGGGCAACGACGACTTCGTTGGCGATGCGACTGCGCTGAAAGCCGATGAGCGTGAGCTCAATATCGTCCGGATTGTCTTCTACCAGTAGGATCGGTCCAGTGTTCATCGCAGCCTCACCGTCGAGGAATGGTGAAGTATATCGTAGCGCCATTGCCAACTGCGCCCTCTGCGCGAATTGTTCCGCCGTGGCGCTGCAAAATCCGGTATACGGTTGCCAGCCCTACTCCTGTGCCTTCAAACTCGTCGACTCGATGCAGCCTCTGGAACGGTTTGAACATACGGTCGGCATAGGCCATATCGAAGCCTGCGCCATTGTCCTTCACATAGAAAACATCCTGACCGTCCTCAACGCCCAGCTGCCCGAAATGAATTTCGGCGGTCTCCTTGTACCTGGAGTATTTCCATGCATTGCCAATCAGGTTTTCCAGCAGATTGCGCATCAGATTCGGATCAGCATCGGCAGCCATGTTTTCGTCGATATCCCAGCTGACCTTGCGGTTGGGGTCCGTCGCTGAAAGGTCGCTGGCAATGGATTTCGCAGTTTCGCTCAAATCAACGCGTCCCATGTTCAACTGCGCGCGCGTTGCCTTAGAAAGGATGAGCAGACTGTCGATGATGTCCGACATGCGCACAGCAGCTCCGCGTATGCGGTCAAGATAGTGGAGGTCGCCCGGGGTGGCGCGTTTGCCCAGATCTTCCGCAAGGATCGCAGCAAAGCCGTCCAATGCGCGCAAAGGCGATCTCAAGTCGTGAGAGACGGAATAGGCGAACGACTCAAGCTCGGCATTGGCTGCGCGCAGTTCGGCTGTCCTTTCCTGAACGCGCTGTTCGAGGATCGTGTTCATTTCCCGAATCTGCCGTTCCGCTTCCTTGCGCTCAGTGATATCGAGGTGCGTTCCGCTCATACGGATAGGCTTGCCATCAGCATCTCGCTCTGTGATTCGACCTTTGTCGAGAACCCAAATCCACCTGCCGTCTTTATGTCGCAACCGGTGTTCGACTTCATACGCCGTTGCCCGTCCTTCGATGTGGGCAGCCATAGCTTCGTCGACATGGGGGGTGTCATCAGGGTGTGTAAGGGTCGCCATCACCTCGACATTGCAATCTACTTCGTCGATGCTATAGCCCACCATTTCCGCCCATCGCTCGTTGATCGTGACGTGACCTGAACGAAGATCCAAGTCCCACGTTCCAAGCTCGGCGCCTTGCAGGGCTAGCTCGTATCGCTCACGGCTCTTGGCAAGAGCGAGAGCAATCTGCTTTTCTTCGTCGATATCCTGGATAATTCCTTGGACGGCTATTGCCTTGCCCTCGACGATGATGGGATGAGCGACCGCTCTTACCCACACACACTGACCATTCGGGCGAACAACCTGCAGCTCCAGGTCCCAGGGGATTCCTTCTTCTCGGCCCTTGCGGGATACTTCCGCCAAAACCTCTGTATATTCGGGCGCCACTCGTTCTAGGGTGGCCTCCAAGGAAGGCTGCACATCTTTCGTGATGCCGCAGATTTCGTACATCGTATCGGACCAGAAGATTCTGTTCTCAATCAGATCGTTATGCCAATGACCCAGCCTCGCAATGCGCTCAGCTGATTCCAGCATCTCATTAACGCGCTGAAGTTCGGTCTCTCCCCGCTTCTGGCTGTCGATATCCTGCAAGATGCCTTGCAGGCCGACCAGCTTTCCATCCTGATAAATCGGTTCAGCAATCCCTCGAACCCAGAAGTAGCTTCCATCCTCGCGAATGAGCTGGAGTTCGTGGTCAAGGGGAATTCCGTGCTGGCGAGCTTCTGCAAGTCGGTCTATGAACAGCTGCCTATACTCAGGAGCGATCCGAGCTACAGACAGTTCGTCGCTAGGGGGCAATCCAGGAGTAAGCCCCATGAGCTCATACATTGAGTCTGACCACACTGACTTTTGCGCTTCGAGATCGCGTACCCAGTGCCCCATTTTGGCGATGCGTTCCGCTGCAAGCAGCGCGGCATTCGAAACCTTAAGCTCGCGTTCGTTCAAGGCTCGTTCACGATCTGTCCTCCAGGCCGCGATAATACTTCCCAGAGTTTGGACAAGGGGCTGGATCCTTGAGACGAATGTGTGATCGTAGCCACCTTCGCGATTGGCTAGTCCCAGCTGACCCACCATCTCAGTTCCGCTCATCAGCGGGATGCCCAAGAAAGCGGTGAGCGGTGGATGCCCTTTCGGTAATCCGCCGCTTCGAGTGTCATGCATTGGGTCATTGGAGATGATCGTGGTTTGGTGCAGGATCGAATAGCCAAAGAGGTTGTCAAGCGCACGAAACTCGAGTCCGGTGGGGGCATTGGCTTCATAGAACGCCTTCGTTGCATCGCTCCAACTAATGTCCGTTAAGGCGTATGCCTTTAGGAAAGGCTGGTTTTCTTCGTCTTGCAGGATTTCGCCGATGAAGCCGAACTCACTCTCGGCGACTTTCAATATCTCTGGCAGCAACGCTGCAAGAGCTTCTTTCGGGTCGGAATCACGAATGAACGATTCTTGAATGCGCTGAATCATCTCATTCAGCGAGCGTTGTTCTTGAAGTAGCGCCTCAGCGCGCTTTCGAGAAGTAACATCGGTGAGGGAGCCCGCCATTCGAAGGCCCACTCCTTTCCGGTCCCGAATCGCACGACCCCGTGCTCGGAACCATCGTATCTCTCCTGATTTTGTAATGAGCCGATACTCGATATCGTAGGGGGTCCCGTCTTCAAGGTGGGCACGTTGCGCTTCGACCGTTCGATCGTAATCTTCGGGGTGGAGCCTGCTGAAGAAGGAGTTTGCATGGGGTGGGAATTCGTGCGGCTCATAGCCTAGCATCCGAGCGAATCGGTCGGAATAGATAACCGCTCCTGTACTGGGGGTCCAGTCCCAGATTCCGTCATTTGAGCCCTCAATGGCCATCTCATAGCGGTCCTTGGCAATGCGAATATCCCGTACAAAGATGCCTTGGCTGACTGCACCCAGCAGCACAACGACCAAGCCTCCAGCCTCAATCGTGAAGCGAACGGATTCAGGCAGCCCGGTAAGGATGAAGCTCAGAAGAATTCCGATGCTTCCGGCAACCACGGCGATAAGCGGGAAGAACGCGAGAAGGCCTTCGCAGATTTGGCGGTATTGGCGACTGTCAGAGGATTGGATTTTCCATTCAAAGCATGCCGCGCCAATCAAAAGGGCTGCAAGCGAAAACGTAATGTTGAAGAGGATCCCGTCTTGGAGCTTGTCATCGAGCGTGAATTCATTCCACTTCAGCCAGATAACCATGTGCATAAAGGTAGCGATGATCACGGAAATCCAGCCCCAATGCGGTTTGGGTCTTCGATACAGGATCGTAAGAATGCCTGCGGCGACAGCCGCTACGTAAGCGACGGGATACGCGACCAAGACGCCGAATTGGAATGGAGGCGTCGCACCTCTCTTAGGGAGGTAAAGGGCAAGAACCACGACAAGAAACGCGATGGAGATCAGAAGTCCGTCAATAAGCAGAATAATTCGCCGATGCGCTCTTTCCGATGCGCGAATGGCATGCCCAAAGGCAAGAAAGAGACAAGGCCCCAAGAGAATGAAGAATGCGTCGGATGGGCCGGGGAAGGGATTCCAGCCCGAAAAGACTTGAAATACCCAGAGGACCTGGCCAACCGCATTTGCTGTAAGGCCCAAAGAAAACAGCAGAAGCTGTCTTCTGGTTTCTCCCTCTGACTTGCGGTAGCCAAGCCACGATAAAATGGCTGCCGTTGTATACGAGACTGTCCAATGGGTGTTGTCAAAGATGCGCTTAAGCAGGTCATCTTGGGCAAGCAGACAGCCAAAGATACCGACCAGCGTAAGCATAGCTCCAGCAGCCAGAACCGTACGTGCGATTCGATCTTCGAGAATCTTCATAAATCAGGACAATGAAATCCTCGGCATTATCGCTTGCCATAACGTTTCAATCACAACACTTTTGCCTGGTTTTTAGAGAACAGGGCTGATTCAACATGAAATGCGCAAACTTATATATATCATAGCGACCCTAAGGGCCCAGCGCAAGGAGGCTTTCGAAAGTCGCCAACTCATGGGTTCCGGTGCAAGAAGTCGCCTTAGCTGGCTTGCCTTGCGACGAGCTGTAACAACGGTCAGAGAATAGCAGGCAAGTTCATTTCTCTCAAAATGTTGCGATGTTTTTGACTGTCTGTCAGTATTTACTCATAACGTCATGTTCCGTCTCACACGCTCAATCCACAAGATCATTGGCCTTGTGGCTGCACTCTTCCTTGCCGTCATTGCAGTGACCGGCTTTCTGCTCGCTACAAAGGACTCTTTCGGCTGGATCAAGCCACCTTCAGGCAAGGGAGGTGAGATGGCGACCTTTGAGGAAGTCATTTCCATGCATCAGGTTGGGGAAGCTGTGTTTGCCCTTGGCATTGCAGAGCTTAAAGTCTGGAAGGACATTGAGCGAGTGGATTATCGCCCGAACAAGAACATGTTCAAGGTACTCAGCGAACGCGGCTACCATGAAGTTCAGGTGGATGGGAAAACAGGAAAGATCCTTAATGTCGCTCGCCGCAACGACCAGCTTTCTGAAGATATCCACGACCTCAGTTTCTTTGCAGATTGGCTGAAGACTTACTGGCTGCCGCTTGTCGCGATTATTCTGGCTCTGCTTTCCGTAAGCGGTGTGATCATGTACATGACGCCCATCGTCCGCCGCTGGAAGTTCAATCGCCAGAACAAAGGGAAGTCTTAGTCGGCTTGACCAGCGACCTCGCGCCGAACGAACACTGCGGTGTGATAGACATTCTTGAAGGGAACACGGACGTAGTTCGCCGTAAACCAGTCTCGCTCTCGGTCTGACTTGAAGGTGGGCCGGGACATCTGCGCAAGGATGACTTCTTTCACCTTGTAAGGATCAGCCGTGAGCAGAATCACATCGGGCTTTTCCAGCTCGGCTACTTTGGCGACTGAGATGAGCCTGCCGTCGGCGTCGGTTTTTGCGGCAGAGGGTGTCACCAGCATCGCAATGTCAACGATCCGCAGCCTTGTCTCGTAGCCTACGATGCCAATATCGCCTAGCGCTACGGATTTTGCCTTCGGGAAGTTCTGAACGATGTAGGCAGCAACTTCGGAATGCGCCCGTGTCAGCACTTCAAATCGTTCAAGCCGCCGCGTAAGGCCAATCCCGAGCGACACGATGCAGAGCAAGGCGGCACCTGCCGCAAAAGCAACATGGAGCTTTGGTTTCTCTTTAAGCTCAATCCAGCGTCCGAGTGCCGAGGTTGCGCTGAACATGAAACAGAGCGATGTTGGGATCGTGTACCAGCTCCAAAGATGGATCGCTCGACCGCCAACGTAAAACGCCCACGCAAGGAAAAAGAAGCCTGTGAGGATCACAGCCGGGTTCTTCTGGCGAATCTGCTCTTTGGCGTTCCAAATCAGTAGCCCCGCGAGTACCAGTGTCACTGCATAGAGTCCGTAAGTGCCGATCCGTGGAAGACTGGTCACCTGATCGTCAGCGATCCCGAAAGCCAGCGAGGTCAGCACGGTCATCGGGTTGGGCGGAGTTGCTCCAAGTCCCTGCGTAGCCGCTGCCGACTTTGCCAGCATCGACTGTGGTAAGAAAGATCCGTAATAGGATTGTGCCCAGAACCCCCAGACAACGATGACGGCAATTCCCGCCAGCGCACCCTTCCAAGCATAAGAAAGCCGCCTCTGCCAGAGAACGTATCCGAGCATGGCTAAAGCGACGAAGACTCCCTCGGGCCGAGTCAAGATGGCTGCGGCTGCGATGAGCCCTGTAAGGCTGTCCTTTTGTCGCTGTAGGCTATAGACCCCGCCAAAGATAAGCAGACAGAACAGCAAAGTTTCCATGCCGTTGATCGAGGCGTCAACGTAGCTGAAGTAGGCAAGCCAAAAGAGGATGAAGATGGCTGGCTTGGCGTGTTGCTTTTCAGCGATTCGGTAGATCGCAATAGTGAGCGAACCAAGCGTGAGCATCGAAAGTGCCAGCAAGACGGATTCGAAAGGAAGACTTTGGGTGACAAGCCGAATAAAGCCGAGCAAGAAAGTGTAGAGCGGGGAAGTGAAGCCCATTACAGGCTCGCCAGGATTAAACACCGGCCCACGCCCGAACGCGATATTGTCTGCATACCGCATGAAGATGTATGTATCGTCGATGAAGCTCCGGTAGGCAAACAAGAAGAGAATGATGCGAGCAGCAACGAAGCCTATCAAGCATCCCCAAAGCCACTTGGGAAGAGGGTTGTTGGGCTGGATAGTCTCTGGGGATTCGCTCATGCTTGCTTCACTATAGACGAGGCGTTCACCCGCTTAAGGGGCAATGAACGTGCCAGACATCTTTCAAGCAAGCTATAGGGACCCCTCAGGGAGCGTTCAGAGTGCGGATGACCTTGACCACGTCGCTGGATTCCCACATACGTACCCAGACCAAACCCCATGAAAATGGCCAGCCAGGATCGAGCGTCCCTCTCGCAAGATCAGCAATCGGGACTTCGCGCTGTTTGATCGCAGCCATCTGTTGAGTTGGGCTCATCAGAGCGAGCTCCTGACCGAATGCCCACGCCTCTTCACGAGCCACCTGAATGCTGAAGTTGATAATTCGATCATCGAAGTCGCCGCTAAACTGGTCGACCAGACGAACAAAACGAGACACTTGTGTCAGCTCTTGCATGACCTGAGGCACCAGTGAGGCCAGAATCGCGTTGACGGTCATGAAGTCGTCTTTAAGACCGTTAAACTCATCCCCTGGACTGGTTTCGGCTGCCGCCACCGCAAGATCGATGTTGATGTGTGCATTGATGCCAAGCAACAGGTGTTGGACGATCAGCGGCTTTCGGCTCACTGTCGCGTCAAATGCAATCTTCCAGGGTCTTGAGATGCTGGGATCGCCGCTTTGATATTGCTTTAGCGCCGTGAAATAGCGGAAGGCAAAGATATGATCAAGCCGCTCCATGCGCGGTCCGTCTTGAAACTCGCCGTTCAAAACTCCCTGCTTAATCCTGGCTGTGACTCTTCGATAGAGGCTGGCAAAGTAGCCCAGACGACTCTTCTTATGAATGCACTCATCGATGATCTCATCGAGCTTCTTCAGGACTTCATCGATGGGAGTCAGCGTGGTGGTTTCCCCAATCATCGTTCCAGCATATCAAGCTTTTAGATAGATAGCGAGATAGCCCTTAGGATGCCGATGGCGATTGGCGCCTAAGATAAGCCGTCACCAAGCGTTGCGCCCGCACATTCCTTTGTAGATCTGCGCTTGCAAGCCGGTCTCGAAGAGAAAGATAGAGAGCAACCCCTTCTTCGAGCGCAGACTTGATGGCGCTGCGATCATAGCCGACGCATAGCGAACGCAGCCGTGCGGTCTCCGCACTATTCAGGAAATCGGCGCGCCGCATACCAACCGGCCGCAAGCCGTGGCTCATCAGGATCATTGGGCCGAAAACTCGATCCGCGAGAAACTCGATCGTCGATCGGGCTTCAAAAAGCTCACCGCGCCCAAACTTCGTTGCACCGTAGTGAATCCACGTCCAAAACCGATCCTCAATCCATTGAAGATTCGGCATTGGATAGACCGCTTCCGTAGTTTTAAGCATCTCAGCTACCGAGTCATCACGGGCGAAGAGGATTGCGGGATCTTCCACCCTGGAAGCCAGCTGATCCAGAGTGACGAATTTGAGATCGACATGAAGCGGTTCCTCCCCATATAGACAGATCAAGAGCCGAGGCTCGCCTACGTGTTCGCCGGTGAAGACAGAGACGAGGTCGCCCAGCTGACCAGCAAGCTCAATCCTTGCATCTCGATCAGTGGTGAAGGCAGTGTCGTTCACGACCAAGACCAGGTCAACATCCGACCATTCATCCATCACAGTCAGGAACGACCCGCCAGCGCAGATCGCCACAATGCGCAGGTCTTCTTTGAGCACATCGATAGCCGACTGTACGAAGCTGGCATGAAGCGAGGGCATTGAAGAGAGGAGGCTCTCCATGTCCCATCTTACACCTCTGAGGCTTCGGTCTTATGGACCCTGCCAGGTTCAAAGCTAATAGCCCCAAGGGGGTACCGCCGAGCTTGAGCGGACTGGTACCACTAGAGACATGTTTTCCCCTGACACTGAAAGGAGCCGTGCCGCCGCATTCCCTGGACCTGTTTCCAAGGCCATGCTTGACGAGCTGAAAAGCTATGTCGTCTGCGAGCCTTATCCGTTTGCGCTGGACCTTGAAAAATGTCAGGGCATGAAGCTGGCGACGGTGGACGGTGACGAGCTGCTGGATTGGGCAGGCTATTACGGATCGAAGCTGGTGGGGCACAACCACCCCAGGCTGTATGAAGCCGACTATGTGAAGCGGCTTACCGTTGCGGCGAACAACAAGGTTGCAAACCCAGACTTTCTCACTCCGGAGTGCTTGGAGTTCTATCGGACACTCTATCGGCTTGCTCCTGAAGCTTTACGGGTGCCGACGCTTGAAATCTACGCAGTGAACTCGGGCGCAGAAGCGGTCGAAAATATGATGAAGTACCTCGTCGCTAAGTTCAATATGAAGGCGATGAAGGCTGGACGAACGGTGACCAACCGTCGCTTTGTGTACTTTGATCGGGCATTCCACGGTCGAACGGTTTATGCGCTGGGTGTGACCCAGACGATTGATCCTGTCGCTACCAAAGACTTCCACGGCCTGACCAGTGGCGGAAACGTCAAGCTTCCTTTCCCAGCGATCGACAACGACGCTTCCCAGTCAGAGAACCTCAAGAAGACCACAGAAGCTCTTCAGATGGCGGAGATGATCCTGAAACAGATGGCCCGCGAGATTGTGGGGATCATTGTCGAGCCGCTGCAGGGTGCAGGGGGGAATCGTGTCGCGCTGCCTGAATTCTTCCGGGGACTTAGCGAACTGGCCCACAAATACGATGTCTATCTGGGCTTCGATGAAGTCCAGACTGGCTTGGGCGCTACTGGAAAGCTGTTTGCTATTGACCACTTCGATCTCCCTTATGCGCCGATGGCTATTGCCACAGGCAAGAAATTTGGCTGCGGTGTGGTTTACATGCGAGAGCCGCTGGAAGATGTTGGCGTTCTGGATTCCACCTGGGGCGGCACGCTGGCCGATATGGTGCGGGTTGTTCAGGAAGTCAAGATCGTTGAAGACGAGGATCTGATTGCCAAAGCTGCGGAGAACGGACGCTATCTCGCCGACCAGCTTCGAGAGCTCCAGCGCAAGCACCCCAAGCTGATCGAAAACGTTCGCGGTATGGGTCTGTATCAGGGGTTCTCACTCCCAACCGATGAGCTGAAGGCACAGCTCGTTAAGGTTGCAAGGGAGGAGTTTGGTCTTTTGCTGCTGGGTGCCGGCGAGCGCACGATCCGAACGCGTCCGAATCTGAACGTGACCAAAGCAGACATCGATGATCTGATCAAGCTTCTGGATTGCGCGCTTACAACGATCCAGAAGGTTTAACGATCTAGGTCGATCTCAAGCCCGACGTACTTCTTAAGCGGATACTCTTCATAGTGCGCCGGGCAAACCTCCGACTCTTCAAATGTCGGAACGTTCTTCGGCCTCGACCCGTTCTGCGGCACCCAATGCCGCAGAAGAGGGCACCAGGCCATGCTTCCAGGAATGCCAGGAATGAACTCTTTAGTGCGCACATAGACGCCTTTGGGCATCTGCCGTGGGGCAAGCCCTGGCTCCACGACTCCATCTGGTCTGACAACGCATAGATCGATCCGAATCTTCTCCGGCTCTACCTTGGATGGAGAATCATTGAAGATCGTCAGGTAGGTAGTTCCTTCTGGAAGCTGCCGACCCTTCAGGACGTTTTCATACAGTTCGCGCCAGCGTGCCAGAACATTCCGATAAGGGCCATAGACTCGGTGGGCACCAAAGGCATAGCCTTCCACTCCCACAATTTCGACCTCTGGACCGTCTGCAACAAGATCGACTGGGCTATAGGCGATCTTTTCCGGGTGGGGAGTCCAGTGGATTCCCGCTGGCGAATTCAATTCCCAGGCACACGTGGAATCCGACCGGAAGGATTTCGGTGTAATGCCATAGGCTCGCAAGAAGCTGCGTGTAAAGCTTGGGCTGTTCTGATAGCATGCCTCTTTGCCGATGGCTCCAACACTGATCTCTGAGTGGATCAGGCGGTGGGCGGCGCGCTCTAGCATGATGCGCCGAAGAAACTCCATGGGCGCCTCCCCTGTCTGTGCGCGAAAGATGCGCGATAGGTGCCAGCGCGAAAGCCCAACGGTATAGGCAAGCTCAGGAATGCGCAATGGCCCAGTCTGGTAGCGCGTGGCATATGCCACGATGCTTTGCGCTACTTTGGCGTGCATGTGCCGAGTCTGGGTTCGCATGAGATCTTCCTACGCATTCGACGCAAAAGGAATGTTCCCCGGTTCAGTCCTTCGTGCCTGACCTCACTTCGCGCACAAACGGCTAAAAGCAGGTTGCCCTCAAACATTGGCAGTCTCGGTCCCAATTTGCCAACTTTGGCTTGATGCAGACTCAAGCGGGATCGTATAATTTAGCAGTCCCATCACGGGACTGCTAAACGCATTCAGTTTGGAGGAAAACATAACAGATGTCAAAGCTTAGACCGCTTGGTGATAAGGTCGTCGTCCAGATCGTTGAAGCGAGCGAAAAGACCGCCGGAGGCATCTTCCTTCCGGATTCCGCTCAGAAGAAGCCCCAGGAGGGCAAGGTCATTGCCGTTGGCGACGGACGCATTCTCGACAATGGCGACCGCGTGAAGCCCATGGTTAAAGAGGGCGACAAAGTCATCTTCAGCAAGTACGGCGGCAACGAAGTCAGCATCGACGGCGAAGAGTACATGATCCTGAGCGAGGATCAGATCTACGCAGTCGTTGGGAAGTAGTTAGCAAGTAGTCAGCAAGTTGTCGGCAGGTAGTTGGCGAGTTGTTCAGAGGCAGAAATGGCAGGCTCAAACTACAAAGACCTTGAGGTTTGGCAGTTGGGAAGAGCGCTGGTAGCAAAGGTCTACCGACTGACTGCGGATTTCCCAACTTCCGAGCAGTTTGGTCTGACGAGTCAGCTAAGAAGAGCCGCCGTTTCAATTCCCGCAAACATTGCCGAAGGCCACGGTCGAAGAACTGACGGAGCTTTCGTTCAGTTTGTCCGGGTTGCGTTAGGATCGCTGAACGAGGTTGAGACACTGTCGATTCTTGCTTGCGATCTCGGGTTTCTATCTCAAGAACAGTTTGACGGACTTGAGGGCGACACTCGGAGATTGGCAATCAAGCTCCAGAATCTGATCGCTTCCGTTGCGCCCAAGGGTGTTCGGGAACAGATCGCTGAATACGGCCTTGCTCCATCCGGCATTGAACAACCTGTCGACCACTTGCCAACTGCCTGACAACCACTTGCCAACCCAATCAAAACGCTTTTTAGAAAAACAAGGAGAAACAAAGAATATGCCAGCAAAGAATCTACTTTATGATGAGTCGGCTCGCAGAGCCCTTGAGCGCGGCGTCAACAAAGTCGCCGACGCTGTTAAGGTCACTCTCGGCCCCAAGGGTCGCAACGTTGTTCTCGACAAGAAGTGGGGAAGCCCCACGATCACCAAGGACGGCGTGAGCGTCGCCAAGGAGATCGAGCTCGAAGATCCTTACGAGAACATGGGCGCCCAGCTCTGCAAAGAAGTTGCGTCCAAGACCAATGACGTTGCCGGTGACGGCACCACCACCGCGACCGTTCTGGCTCAGGCCATCGTGAACGAGGGTCTGCGCTACGTCGCCGCCGGCGGCAACCCCATCGCGGTCAAGCGCGGTATCGACAAGGCTGTTGAAGCTGTCGTCGCGGAGATCAAGAAGACCGCCCAGCCGATCAAGGACAAGGCACAGGTTGCTTTCGTTGCCACCATCGCCGGAAACGACGAGGAGATTGGCAAGCACGTGGCCGAAGCCATGGACAAGGTTGGCAAAGACGGCGTTATCACCGTGGAAGAGTCGAAGGGCCGCGAGACGAACCTTGAGGTCGTCGAGGGTATGCAGTTCGACCGCGGCTATATCAGCCCGTACTTCGTCACCGACCCCGAGCGCATGGAAGCCGTTCTGGAGAACCCGATCATCCTTATTCACGAGAAGAAGATCAGCAACGCGCAGGAGTTCCTGCCGTTCCTGGAGAAGGCGGCTCAAGCACGCCGGCCGCTTCTGCTCATCGCTGAGGACATCGAGGGTGACGCTCTGGCGACCATCGTTCTGAACAAGATTCGCGGCGTCCTTCAGGTTGCCGCCGTCAAGGCTCCTGGCTTTGGCGATCGCCGAAAGGCCATGCTTGAGGACATCGCGGTTCTGACCGCTGGTCAGTTCATCAGCGAGGACCTCGGCACGAAGCTTGAGAACGTGACGATGGACATGCTTGGCACCGCCAAGAAGATCATCATCAGCAAGGAAGAGACGACCATCATCGAAGGCGCAGGCAAGAAGGCCGACGTCATGGGCCGAATCGCTCAGATCAAGGCTCAGATCGAGAAGACCGACAGCAACTACGACCGCGAAAAGCTTCAGGAGCGACTTGCCAAGCTCAGCGGCGGCGTCGCTGTTATCAAGGTCGGCGCAAGCACTGAAACCGAGCTCAAGGAAAAGAAGCACCGATACGAGGACGCTCTTTCGGCAACCCGCGCGGCGGTCGAAGAGGGCATCGTTCCTGGCGGCGGCGTGACGCTCCTGGCAGCTGCAGGCGCTCTGGACAAGCTGAAGCTGGAAGGCGACGAGGCTACCGGTGTGAACATCGTGAAGCGCGCGCTGGAACAGCCGCTCCGCACCATCGCCGAGAACGCTGGCCTTGAGGGCAGCGTCATCGTCGAGAAGGTTCGCGGTTCGAAGGCTGGCTTTGGCCTGAATGCGGTGAACGGTGAAATCGTGGACATGGTCAAGTCCGGCATCGTCGATCCGGCGAAGGTCACCCGCTCGACCGTGCAGAACGCGGCGTCAATCGCAGGCCTGGTCCTGACGACGGAAGCGTTGGTTGTGGAGAAGCCCGAACCGAAGAAGGCAGCCCCGGCAATGCCGGGCGGTATGGACGGAATGGATTTCTAAGAGAAATCCAGATTTCGCCACAGATAGAAAGCTTGCATTCGTGCTTGCTCAAAGTAAGTCCTATAGGTCATATGTGTCCTATAGGACTTACTTTATTGTGGTTTACTGAAACAAATGTCTACTAATGTATTGACATGCTAACCGTTGCTCTGATAGCCTCGTCGTATGAAAGACGATTCGGCTTTGATCGGTCCACACGGCGGTTATCGCGGGCTCAAAGCCTATCAAATGGCTGAGATCGTCTACGATGCTACCGTCGCCTTTGCTGGCCGATACATCGACAAGAAATCACGCACTACTGACCAAATGGTGCAAGCTGCAAGAAGCGGCAAACAGAACATTGCTGAAGGAAGTGTCGCATCCGGCACCTCGAAGAAGATCGAGCTCAAGCTGGTTGGAATCGCGCGGGCAAGCCTTGAAGAACTGTTGCTTGACTGTGAGGACTTCCTCCGTCAGAGAGGGCTTGAGCAGTGGGGTAAGGATCACGTCAAGGCGCAATACATTCGAAAGCTCGCCTACAGAAAGGATAGGTCTTATAAGACGTATATGACCTATATAGAAAACAAGGGCCCTGAAAACGCCGCTAACGCGCTCATTTGTCTCATTCATCAAACTAATTTTCTACTGAATCAGTTGCTTCGTAATCTTGAAACAGAGTTTTTGGAAAGCGGTGGATTTACGGAAAGACTTCATCGCAAACGCAACGAAAATAGGCTCTTTCAGTCTGGAAGGTAGGCAGAACGGCTATGGGTGTGAAGTTTGACCAGTGGAGAAAGACTCTCTGCGAGGGGATGAAGGGCGTCCTGAAGCCCTTAGGATTTCGGAAGCAGGGAATGACCTTCAGGAAGTTCGATGGCGAAAGATGGCTAGTCATTAATGTTCAAAGCAGCCAATGGAATATGGAGCATCGCCCGATGGTTTTATACATCAACTTGGGCGTCTGCTATGGGAAGGATAACTCAAGAATTACCAACTCCAAGACAGGTCCACATTCGAGTGATTGCCACTGGTTTGAACGATTGCCAGGCAATGGTATTGGTTGCTGGGAAGTGCATTCTGATAGAGAGGCTTCCGAGTTTGGTTCTGTTATCGCAAGGCGTGCAATTTCATTGATCTCTGAGTTTGTGCAACAGTACCCCTCCCCCAACGAGCTAATGGTTGAATTCAATTCAGAGGGTCAACGCCTGGACACTCAGAATCTTGAACAGGTACCAACGGGAGTGATGAATGCAGCCAGGACAGTATGGTACGAGCAAAAAACGTCAATAACCAATGTCAGGTAGACGACTCTTTCGGACACTGGTTATTGACGCAGAGTCTAATGCTTCTTAAGCCTTCTTCCTTCGGCGTCGCACCGCCAGAGCCGATACGCCTGCGCAGAGCGCAAGCACGGTTCCAGGCTCAGGAACGGTGGTCAGTGTGTCGAAGTATCGACCGCCGCCAGTATAGATCTGCGTTGATCCGCCGGTTGAGGTGTTAAAGATGAACACACCCGTGCCGCTGCTCCACAGAACATTGCCGTTGCCCAACTGTCGGACTCCGCGAGCGCCAGAAGCCGTGAAGGAGTTGATGAGCGCGCCGGTGTTCGGGTCGAGCCGAACCACGTTGTTCGAAGAGAACCCAGCGACGAGGACGTTGCCGTTCGGATCGTGGTCCATCTGCTCGCCAAAGTTCAGCGAGGTGGAGTTGTGGAATGTGCCTGACGCAACGCCAGCAAGTGTATACCGGTGAACGTCGTCGTTCGCGCTGGAAGAACTCACCAGCATCCCGCCCTGATGCGCAAGGATGCCAAAGGGGCTTGGCGCGTTCGGGGTGAGGAAATGGCCGAGGCTTGAGCCCGAAGTCGTAAACATTCGAACAGCCGCACCCGGCGCGCTGTTGGCTGTGCCAGCGTTCGTCACATAGACGGTATTGCCGATCAGCGACATGCCGCGAATGTTGTCCAATGCGCCGGTGACTGCTCCAAGCGAAGTCCCCGTCATGCTCCAGCGAGAAACTCGGTCGCCAGTCTGCTCAGATACCCAGACTTCATTGCCGACTTGCATCGCATGAATCTGCGTTCCGCCCGCAAGGCCGAAGAGGTTGCTGTTAACCAAGTGACCATCGAAGGGATCGAACGTGACAATTCGGTTGTTCGTGCTGTCCGGCATCATCAGTACGGTCTGAGCGTTTGCGCATGCCGCAACGATGAGTGCAGAGACAATCAGGGCTGTCTTTCTCATTTCAAATTCCTCTCTATCTCTTCCAAAATAGCACAATTTTTGACCTTGACGGCAATCCTGTTAGAAATACGGATGTGCCGTATTGAGATCGCGCCGTGCGAAAACATGATGCATGGTTGGCAGACGAGGAGCCCTAACGGACTACGAATGTCGTATAACGACAGCAGAGAAGGAGATTGCTATGTCTGAACCCATTTCCCGACGCTCGCTCTTAACCGCTGGCGCAAGCCTTGCGGCCGTTTCTGCGGCTGGCCTCGTGCTTGCCCAAGACCAGAACAAACCCACTGGTCCAACGGAAGCCGCCTTCGAGCGAGACTATCCCGCTCCCGATTTCAAGCCTTCCTGGCGCAAGCCGCAGCTCAATCGAAAGCTTATCCAAGACTTTGTCATCTATGCGCATTCCGATCTGGAAATGACAAAGAAGCTCCTAGACAAGGAGCCGATGCTGATCAATGCATTCATGGATTGGGGCGCAGGAGATTGGGAAAGTGCGCTCGGAGGGGCATCGCATATGGGTCGCAGAGACATCGTGGAGTTTCTGCTGGAGCGCGGAGCCCGAATCGATATCTTTACAGCTACCATGATGGGTCAGCTCGAGGCGGTCAAGGCATTCCTCACTCTTCAGCCCAAGCTCATCGACGCACGCGGACCGCACGGCTTTAACCTGCACTTCCACGGTCAACTGGCAGGGAAGGATGCCGACAAGATGGTGGAGTATCTGCAGTCAGTGAAGAAGATCGAGCTCAAACCGAACCCATTCGTCAAGCCGCCGCAAGCATAAAGAAGCCACTGATGATCAGGGGCTTGAGGGGAGATGCAGCAAAGGGTGCCGGCAATGCCGGCACCCACCCAACAAACTAATGCTTCCGACGCTTTCGAAGCGCCAAGAGTCCAAGTCCAAGCACAGCGAATGTAGCAGGCTCCGGCACCGGAGCAGAGTCCACCATGATGTCGCCAAGGTTCTTTCCAGTGTTGATCGATCCGTTGGCTGTCCAGCTGCCGTTGGAATACAGAAAGCGAGAGATCAGACCAGTCGAGTGACCGCTTACGTACATCTCGCTGCCGTCTGGGCTGAACGCCACGCCTACCGCTCCTGTAACGCTTGCCGCTTGCGTGGAAGAAAGGATGTTTCCATTTGCATCGAACTTGATTGAGACGACCTGATTGCCACTAAAATCGCCAACGAAATATTCGCCGCCTCGCCAAGAACCCCAGTGCAGCCCCGATGCCCCCGAAACCCCAAGCACGCCGACCTGGTTTCCATTGCTCAGATCGTATTTGACCAGACTCCCCGAAACGCCTTGGGTGATGTAAGCCCATTGTCCGTCAGCTGAGAAGAAGACATCCCGAGCCGGGCCGCTGCTCATGGTTCCGTTGGCGCTTGCTGTGTTGCCGCTGAACGTGAAGCGAGAGATCGGGCCGTTCACATTGGCGGCAAACAGCTCATCTGTATTCGAAAAGTTGATACCGTGAACACCAAACAGGGAATTGCCGGAGATCGTTCCGTTGGTCTGATAGGTGTCTGTGCCAGAGTCGTACAGGAATCGCGACACCGAGCTGCTCGCCACGTTGCCATGGCGGTTGCCAACAAAAAGCTCTCCGTTCGCCCGCCGCGACAAGCCAGCGGGATCGCTCAACGCACCTGCGGCAATGCCGTTGCCAAGGGTCATCGAGCCGCCTGCGTTCGACACGTTGTAGCGCTGAACGCCTCCCCAAGTGCCAATGGCTCCGACTGAAGTCTCCGTCACCAGCAGACGGAACTGCGCGCTGGCCGACGAAGCGAGAACACCAACCGTAAGAATCGCGGTCGCCCAGCGACCGCCGGATAGTTGCAAATTACTCATAGCTCACCTTTTGAGTTCAATGACCATCCCTGATAAGATGGTCGCAGGCTCGATACGCGAGCTTGCTAACTTGAGCGTATTCGGCAAGCGCTAATTTGCCGCTAATCCTGGTTCGGGGGACAACAAAGCAGGCAAATTTATGGGCTTGGTGTCAGGGAGTGGTTTTGACCCCAAACCAGGGCTGAAGCTCTTTCACGATCAGTTCATGCCCGGCTCGGTTGGGGTGGTTAACTTGCGACATCAGTGTGTTGACGTCCGTTCCTGCCTTCTTGGCGCGAATGTAGGCGTCAAGGCTGTCTGCAAGCCCCACTCCATGCTTCTTAGCAAGCTCTCGAACTTGGGCAGCATGCTGATAAAGCGGATCCTTGGGGTCTTCCGGGTTCGCGCTCAAGTCCCAAGACGGCGTCAGCAGGATCACCTGTGCACCGCCTTTCTTTGCGGCAAGAATCATCGACTCCCATGCCACTCTTGCTCGATCCAGTCCGATGCCTCGGTCGTTCAGAGAGTAGTCGATAGTGACCATGTCGGGGTGCAGGCTCATCACATCCCTCTCAAACCTGGCTGCTCCAGATTCCGACTGCTCTCCACCTATCGCCGTGACGATCACATTCACCACAGCGAGGGGATACTGCTTCTTGATCGCAACATGGAGCAAGTGTGGATAGGCGTCGAAGGTCTGCACAATGGGGGTCTTGAAGAACCCAGCCGGGACACTGTGCCCGTGGCAGACGATGTTGACCGTACGATTCTTGGGCCACTCCGCTTGCATGATGGTTGCCAGCGGCTTGGTGAATTCGGCAGGCTTGGGGATTTCCTGAACGGTATGCATGGCGAGAAAGGCAATGGGCAGAGCGAGCATTGCGCGCAGTCTATCACGACTCACGAGCCTGATGATCCGCATCCATGCATGACTATGCGCCGCTGACCGTGCATAACAATCCACACAGGGCTTGACTATTAACAATCGATGCGTAGAATGAGACTATGGCTACCGAAACTCAAGATCAAAGCGCACTGAGCCAGGGACGCACCTTTGTCTGGCATGAAGTTTATGGACCAAGCGCCGATGCAGCGATTGATTTCTACACTTCCGCTCTAGGATTTGGGACGCAGGATATGGACATGGGCGAGATGGGCACATATCGGATGCTCACACGCGATGGGGCGCCGGTTGCGGGCGTGATGGGCACGGCAGGAATTCCTGACATGGAAGGCGTTCCTCCGCACTGGTCCACCTACATCTCTGTCGACGACTTGGACGCACGGCTTGAAAAGTGCCAATCGCTTGGCGCAACCGTTGTCGTGCCGCCTATCCACGTTCCAACGATTGGTCGAATGGCTCTGATTGCTGACCCACAAGGCGCGCATGTCTGGCTGTTCAAAGGCGAGTCAGCCTGATCGTTTGAAACTCGCAAAGCGAGCGGCCTCGGGCTTATTCCGGGGCCGTTTTGCTGTCAGAAGAAGCGGGTGATTGAAAATGTTTCGCGCGTCGCTTAATGAACTGGTCAGCAATGACCAAGCCAGCCATAAGCAAAAGCATTCCTCCGCCGACATTGACCAGGCTGTGTTCGAAGCGTCCCTCAACGCGGATTGGCATTAGGATGATGAGCAAGACGCCAGGCGATGCGGCTATCAGCTCGATGGTGCGCATTCGCATAGTGTAGCATTGCGTAGCTTGAAGGCCTGATTCAGCGCCGTGTGCTTTCTTTCTGCACTATGCAACGTCCTCACAGACAGCGGACCTTCACAGGCCGCAGGAGGAGAAGGATGCAGTTTCTTTCCGACCTTTGGATGCCGATCTTGGTTTCTGCAGTGATCGTGTTTTTCGCCAGCTTCCTCACGCATATGGTCATTCCGCTTCATAAGAATGACTTCGACAAGCTCCCAGACGAGGACAAGGTGATGGATGCCCTACGCGGTGTGCCTGCAAGCTCCTACTCCATGCCGTACTGCGAGCACAACAAGATGAACGATCCCGAATGGATTGCCAAGGCTGACAAAGGGCCGATGGGCATCATCCACATCTGGCCCGGACAGGTGAACATGGGCAAGAACCTTGGGCTGACCTTCATGTTCTATGTTCTGGTGGGCATCTTCGTGGCCTATATCGGATGGCATGCTTTCCCGACAGGCTCGCAGCACAAGTACATGGACATCTTCCGCATGACTGGCGCAGTGGCGTTTGCCGCGCACGGACTGGGCTGGATGCCGATGATCCTCTGGTATGGCGGCAAGAAGTGGTTCTGGCCGTACTTTATCGAAGCGATCGTGTACGCCATGCTGACGGGCGGCGTCTTCGGCTGGCTGTGGCCAAAGATCGTGCAGGCTGTCTGATATTGCGCTGATTGCAAACAGGGAAGATCAGGCAAAATCGAGACATGACGCTCGATGAACTCTTGAATGCCTGGAGGGCTAATAATGCCCTCAATCATGAGTTGCTGAATGTTTGCTCTGATGAGGATCTGGAGCTCAAGCCAGGTAAGGGCAAGACCATCCGCTCGAACTTCGTTCACCTCATCAGCGTGCGGCGTATGTGGGCGGAGGAGAAGCTTGCCAGCGAAGCAGGGTCAATTCCCAAGCTTGACTGGAAGACCGCCACTCACGAACAGATACGGGAAGGGCTGGATGTCTCCAGCGAGGTGATGCTGCATCTTCTTCAAAAGCGAGTGGAAACTCAGAAGCCCGGCAAGAATTCTGCGCTGATGTTCTTTGCGTATGCCATCGCCCACGAAGCCCATCATCGGTCTCAGATGGAGATATCGCTGCGAATCAACGGACGAGAGCCCGACGATAAGTTCCTCTATGGGCTGTGGGAGTGGAACAGCAAGGTTTAACGATCCAATATTTGAACTCTGTGACCCTCTCAGGGCACTGAGTTGCAGGATTGGAGGAATTCATGGCGCTGAAGAGACTTTCTGTATATGCGTTGATCGTCGCTGCCATCACGGGCATTGCTCTTTCTGCTTCTGGGGCGGGATCGGTCAACTCTCGCAAAGATTCGGCAAAGAGTGTTGCCCAGGTTTCATGGCAGCCCGTCGTGAGTCGGGCAGATTTACCTGGCACCTTCTATCAAGGTGATGGGCTAGGCGTGAACCTGTATCTTACTTTGAAAGACGATGGTCGCTTTACGTTTGTCTGGCGCGGGTGCCTGGGAGAATATGACCGCAACGAAGGGCCATGGCACATCGAGGGCGATTGTGTGGTGTTTGAGCCAGAGAAGCTCAACAAGAGGGAAGGCTTTTTGGGGATGGATACGCGCTTTGTTCCGTTCAAATGGGGAGAACGCATCTATTTGATCGATGAATACGAAGCTCCCGGGTTTGCCGCGAGCATGCGAAAGAATCCTCAGGGTGCTGATGTCCGCCGAAGCGACTACATCAAGATGGATGAAAAGTCTCATCCCATCAAAGCCAGCGGCAAGCTGAGCGTTCCTGAACGGTTCAAGCAGTATTACGAACAGGGCGCGATTGAAGCCAAAATCGTCTCCCTCAATAAAGACGGAACGGTGACTCTCGACCAAGGCAGTGAAGGCCGGCTTGTCCCAAAGATGCGGCTTGTCACCAAGAAGTTCTGGGATACCGAGTTTGAAGTGCTCTCCGTCCGCTCCCAATCCTCCATCGCCAGACCTTGGTATTACATCAACTACAACCCGAAGGAGAAGGCTAAGGTTGGCGACACCTTGACCACGGGCATCGATAGCTACCGACCGCGAGGTACGGGAACGAAGCGTTACGCGAGCCCGCCCGCTTCCGAATAATAGTTTTCAAACGCAAAAAGGGCGTTCCAAACGGAACGCCCTTAAGCTCTGAACACCAAGAGATTTACTTCTTGTTTCGTCGGCGTCGCAGCATAGCCACCGCGCCAACGCCGAGCACTGCAAGCGTTGCAGGCTCCGGCACAGGACCAAGAATGTCCTGCTTCTGTCCATCGGTTGCCCGATAGATGATCGCTTCCTGCGAGAACGAAGGATGGGCGATGAGATCGTTAAGGATCGTCTGCGCATAGCCCTTCACTGTCGAGTTCAGCGAGATCTGTCGGAAAATACCGGCATCAAGGTTGTAGGTGCTATCGTAGCGCACTTCCCACAACGCCACCTGGAGAGCGATCTGATGATCGAGGTCCGTGGAAGGCGTGTGGTAGGTGTTGTACATATAGCCGAGCTTGCCGCCCATGGCGCCGTACGTACCAATCGCCGAAAGGGCGTTTGCCGGATAGGTCTGGTTGACAGCTGCCTGATGATCGAGGTCTACACAGTAGCCCACGATCGGGGTGCCATCAATCTTGGCGTTGTACGGAGTAGCCGTCACCGTCTTATTGGTGCCGTTATAGTTGATCAGGAAGAGGCTGTGCGAGTTCGTGCCGGTGTGATCGAACATCTGTACGGTCACCGCGTTTGCACTGACCGCCGACATTGCAACAGTCATCATCGAGCCCAAAAGTATCCAGTTTCTCATAGTAGTTTCCTCACACCTTGTCCTGTGCGATGGCCCAGGGGCTCTCGCTTACCAGCAACCTCCGCCGTAACCGCCGCCGCAGCCGTTTCCGCCGCCGCCGCCGTGTCCCCAGCCACCGCCGCCGCCGCAGCCTCGCCAGCCACCGCCGCCGCAGCTGTTGTTGCGTCCGCCGCAACCGCCGCAGCAAGAGGAGAAGTCGTTGATCGACTCGATCACCTTGTTAAGGTCCTTCAGGCTGACGCCAGCCGGAAGAGCATCGACGTCGCCGCCGAGCACCTGGTTAGCCAGAGCGAGCACAGCGCGAACCGTGTAACCCTGGAACTTGCCGGTGGGCAGAACGCGGTCGCCGTAGCCTTCGATGGTCAGGCCAGCGTCGGAGATAGCGACGTTCAGTGTAAGCGCAAGAACGTTAGCTGCCAGATCGTTGCCGTAGGAAGAGCGCGGGTCGACCTTGCTGGAAGACAGCGGTTTCGCATAAGCCGTCGAAGGCAGGAAGTTCAGGATAGCGCGAGCACTGGTGAACTTAAAGGTCTTCTCGCCGCCGATCGTGACGCCGTTCGGGAACAGATCGTCGAAGTTCTCTTTGATCAGGTCGATCGGGGAGAAGCCGCATCGATCGTAGCCCCACTCGCACTGGTTGAAACCAACCGTGCAGCAGCCCACGAGGAAGTCGTTCGGATAGTAGGTGTCGCCGTCAGCGATGATCTTGACCTTGATCGTCTTTTTGTCGACACTGATGGACTGCGGGCCGTTCGGAGAAGCCTTGAGAGCCTGCGAGCCATAGGGAACCACAATCTTAACGTAGTAGGACTGGCCGGGAGTAAGGTTCGTAAAGATGTACGTACCGCCGGTAGCCTCTGGGGTGGTCGTTGCGACAAGCTGTCCGCTGCTGTTATACAGCTGGACTTGGACCTTCATCAGAATCTCATCGATTCCGTCGTCGATCAGCTTGTTGCAGTTGGCGTCGCAGAACACGCGGCCTGCGATAGCCGTGGCGAAGTCCGAAGCCTTCGCCGTCGTTGAAAACATTGCTCCCACCAACAAACATGTCAGGAGCAACGCCTGACGAGTAATATTTTTAAGATAAAGCATAAGCCGCACCTGGATGCGAACACGCAACCGAGGAGATTGTAGAACAAGAACTATGCCATTCCTTTTTTCACTGGGAACAGGAAAGTTTAAACCCGGCAATATTGCTAGAGTAAAGATAGTGCTCAGATTCAAAAAATGCAGCTTTTCTTCATATACCTAACAGATAAATGAGCCTCTTGTTTAATCTTTGGCACGCTTTAGAATTCTGAATTATATGATTAAACAATTGGTAAGATTAATCAATCGGAGCATCCTATGTCCGCAACCATCCACTCCATAAGCCAGCTGAACGACGAACAGCCCGTACCCTTGATTCATCTTCGCCGAGTGTGGGGAGACAAGATCCTGTTCGCCCATGTCACGCTCGAAGCAGGCTGCCATGTGGCTACCCACCACCACGAAAGCGAGCAGATCGCGTATGTGGTTTCTGGGCGTGTCAAGTGGCGGCTGGGTGATCCCGACAGCCCAGAATATAGAGAGATCGAGGTGACGGGGGGAAACGTCGTTGTCCTGCCCTCAAACTTCCCGCATGGCGTAGATGCCATCGAAGAGACGCACATTATCGACATGCTCAGCCCGCCCGGACAGATGGGTGTGGATCGGCAGGGAAGCACAAACTAGGCAAAACCTTCGCTACTCGCTGTCGTGACCCTCGACTTTCAGCTTCATCGCGACACCCGGAGTCGTGTAGAGAATGAGAAGGGGATAGTAGGCAGGCGGCATGATCACGTGTACCTTGATGCTCCCGCCTTCAGGAAAGTTCACGGCTGTTGGCTTGCTGCTGTATTGGTCGATGGCAACCTTGACTTTGCGTTCCCCAGGCTCGACTTGAAACTCGCCCGAGCTGTCGTTTGCCAGCTGTCCTACTTCCTGCCCATCGATCAGCACTTGCATCATGCGTGCTTTGGAAAAGGATGCCTTGGGGCGAACAACAGTCAGTGAACACTCAGCCACCCTGGTATGGTACCGACCGGAGCGCCATTCATCCGTGCATGACTGAGTCTATCGATTCACACAAGACTGTGCGCGTGTTACAGTAGCTCTATGCTTAAGCGTGCTTGCATCCTCGCGCTGTTTCTCCCTCTCGCGACTGCCGCGAGCTCTTGCACCATATTCTTGGTGACGCGAAGCGGGCAGGTGCTTATGGGGGCGAACGAGGACATGAGCAATGCGTCGCCGTACGACAAGCACTGGGTGCAGTACCATCCGAAAGCCGAGAAGAACGTTTATGGGTACCTGACGTTTGGGTATGCCGAGATCGCGTTTGTGCCTCAAGCTGGCATGAATGATGCGGGATTGTTCTACGACTACAATGCCTTGCCCAAGCTGGACGAAGGCCCCAAAGGCAAGAAGCAAGCTGGAATCGATCTTGGCGAGAGAATGCTGGGCAGCTGTTCCACCGTCGCAGAAGCGGTCAAGATGATCCAGCTTTACGACTGGGTCGCCCTCTCGGCGGGTCAGATGGTGATCGGTGATGCTACTGGCGCTTCCGCGATCATCGAGCGCAACGCCATCACATATCGCGGACAGCCCGATTTTCAGGTGGGCACAAACTTCCGAACCAGTACAACGGCAAAGAGCCAGATCACCTGCTGGCGATACAAAAAGTGTGAGGAAGCGCTTGGTGCAAACAAGCCCGTAAGCGTGGAGTCGGTCCGCTCACTGTTGCAGGAAACGATGCCCTTTGCTTCTACATCTGGAAAGGCGATCAGCTGGTACAGCCAGGTGTGCGACCTTAAAGCGAAGAAGATGTATCTCTTCCGAAAGGGCGACTTCAGCAAGGTTGTGGAGTTAGATATCCCCAAAGAAGCAGCGAAGGGTGCTCGAAGAATCGACATGGATGAACTGATGTCCAAAGAAGGCATCGCCTATGTGGCAAGGAAGTAGGGAAGGATCGCCGTAACCGCCAACGGCTGCACTCGTTTGAAACAGGAGTTCTGCTGGGGTTTCTATGATTGGCTCGGTCTTCTGTCTGCTAGCATTTCATTCCTCGACGATTACGCTTCCACCCGCTTACTACACGCTGGAAAGCCTTGCACAGGAGTGCACAGCGCAAGGGACTGCTGTTAAGGCTGACCCGAATTGCTCTGCGGATACCTACGCCATCGCAGCCGAAGGGTTGTCCTGGGAACAGCTCAAAGCCGCACTCACTGCCGATGAGCGGCTCTCGATTGTCAAGAAGGACGACGCATGGACCATAACGCGCTTGCAGACCGGTCTGGTCGCAGAGAAGGGACAGTGGGACCGCTACTGGAACTACATCCTTGCAACAGCCCAGGCGTTGTACGGACGAACAACCAGCGAGATCAAAGCCTACGATGTTCTGAGCTCTGAGGAAAAGGCCACCGCGATCGATGCCTATACGCGCAGCAACAATCGCGACCCCCTCATCGTGGCCAGCAATCGCCTGATCTATCTTTGTGGCGATGCACGCGACATCCTATATGTCACTGTGAGTCTTCCGGAGTACCTTTCGAGGCCCAAGAATCCGGTAGCTCCAGGAAATTGGGTCGAAGATTCACTCTACAACTTTCGCGCTCTGATGGATCCGCGAAGCGATCTCACCAGCATGAGCTACATATTTGGGCTCAACCCGAACAGCGCGTCTATCTCCGAGATTGAAGCCGTTGCAAAGCGCGTAAAGGCGGCGGGCAAGTGGATGTTCGAACCCTCGACCGCATCGCTGGGAACGCTGTTTGCGCTTCGCCTTGATGCAACAGAGGCTCGCCCACAGGCCGAAGTTTCGATGACCACAAACCACTTCCCGGAGCAGCTTGCCGTGACTGCACCAAGCGATCGCGTCTTTACAAGGTCCGAGATGTCCGGCTTTTCGGGAAGAAGCAGCGCAACCGATATGACCCTGGCTTCCGGCAAAGCCGCAGAGGCTTCATCTCCGTTGCCGTATGCAAGGATGAGCAGCAATATCCTGAAGTGGGCTAAGGAAACGAAGGCCAATGTGGTCAGCTATGTGTCGCCTTTCACAGACTTCTCTATAGCGATCACCGAGAACCTCAGCCTTTCCCGAATGCTCAACTCCGTCAATGCTGTGGACTTTGTCGAATACAAGGGCGGGCTCTATGTGCGTAGGATGTCTGAGGCAGATATTCAGATGAAGCCAATGACGGGGGTGTCCATCCCCAAGAAGTACACCGTTGCCAATGTAGACGGGGTCTACGTTGTTCGCAATGAACTCCGGTTTATGGATGGCTTCTGCGTGACCAGCGCCTTCCCGTCCATCAAGCTTGCAAATGCGGCAGCTGCAGGGAAGCCTTCGAAGCTTATGGATCTTGCAGAGCTTGTGCATGGCCTCAAGATCGGAAGCTGGATCAGGAGCAACTTTTCTAAGCAGTACTACGATTTTTGCGATCCCGTCGCCTTCAAGCCGTTTGCATCGGCGATGGTTGCTTCGACGAAGTTTCGAGAGTTTATGGAGGGCGTTGCCGCAACCAGGCCTGTTACGGTTGAGATGAACGAGCTTGATCCCGCTGCGATGCTGGCGATCCAAGCAGGCTTGAATGAAGTCGCTTCAAAGTTCGACTTTCGCGAGGACTATGACCTTGTCCAGCTTGATCCGCGCCTGGTACGCGATCGTGTAGGTGCGTCGGGCTTTAAGGGACTGAAGCTGCAAGTCAGAAAGAGCCAGCAAGGCCTTATCGTGGAGATGCTTGACGACGTTGGGCAGCGCGTCTGGCTATCTCGACTGTCGGGCATAGAAGCAAAATAAGATTGCGAAAAGTCGAGTTCGATACACGATTCACCATTGCCAAATTTCTGAAGAAGCCTTAAACTTTGGAATATGCCGCGCATGACGGCTTGTGAGTATTGGCGGATGCTCGCTTGGTGGTGATTCTGCGATGAGAAATACACGATATCTGGCTTGTATGGCTGTCTTTGGTCTAGCCTCCTTTTCCAGCGCAATCGACGTCTTCTTGGATTGGTCGGGGGCCGATACAAACATGTCTGCCGCTTGGTCGCTGGCGGGGTATTCGGGTGTTGGCGAAGCTTTGACAGTGGGCGAAATCTCCTACATTAAGGGCCTCGTGAAATCGACGATACAGACGCATTACAGCGGCTATACCGTTACTTTCAACGAAACCGCGCCTTCCGCTCCATTCGAATGGCTTCGCCTTGGCGCGAACACCGGCTCTACCGGAACCTACGGTCAGGCAGAGCGCTTGGACTGGCGAAACCCGAACAAGGACGATATCGCGGACATCTATCTGCGCAACTTCGATGACATGGTGTTCAAGGGCACCTTCACCCGCGCGCAGAACATCGATCGTCTTGCGATCTCCATTGCAGGGACGTCTTCTCACGAGCTGGGCCACAACCTCGGTCTGCAGCATTACGACTGCTATGGCGACCTTGGGATCGTTGCTCCCGGCTATGTGGTCAGCGGGCAGCAGAACGATCACATCATGGCCACGGGTGGCACGGGCTTAAGCTCGATGCGCCGCGGTGAGCCCCGCTCATTTGGCCTGCTTGAAAAGATGAAGCTGGAATATGCACACGGAGTCACGGCGAATCTGGGCACGACCGTTGCTGAAGCGTTGGGCAACAAGGACACTATCGCCACAGCTCAGCAAGTCACCGGATCGTTCCTGCCCATTTCTGGAGTTTCGGCGGTGAACGTTGCCGGCACGATCGGATCTTCCGGCCAGCTCGATATGTACCGTTTTAACTCGGTAGCGGGCACGGCTTTGATCGCCAATTCGTTTTCGCAGCTCACCCATAATTCACCGACAAACACGACTGTTTCGCTATTGAATTCGTCGGGCTCAGTGCTCATCACCAGCAACGACATTCGATACAGCAGCTCGGCCTTCATGACGGGCGGCAGCACTTACGGCACGGACTCGCTGATCTGGAACTATGTGGCACCGTACAGCGGAACCTACTACATCAGCATTTCGGGGACGGTTGCCGGAAACTATGATCTGCTGATCGGCGGAGCTTCGCCAGTGCCAGAACCGGCAACGCTTGTCGTCGTTGGTCTGGGTGTTGCAGCTCTGGCTCGACGGCGTCGCAAGCAAGCATAGGCTCAACCGGCTGTGTCCCTCAGACTGCCATGCTGACGGACACAGCCGGTTAAACACTACTTCTTCGGCGTATAGCTGCCATGAAGGATCTGTTTCTGATCCATATCGCCTTCTTTCTTCATCATGTTTGCCGACGGCAGCGTCATTTCAGCGCCTGCCATGCCGTCACCGCTGACGTTCCAGTTGGCATTGGAGCCGGTCAGACGGGTTTGTTGGCGTGTTCCCATCAGCGAATCTTTGATGAACTTCTTTACGGCCTCAAGGTCCAACTCCTTGACCGTCTTTGTGGGACGAACCGCCGCATCGGCGATGAAGCCCTTCAGCAAGGAATCTCGGCTAGCGTTCAAGAGAGAATTGCTGCCGAACAGCTCAAAGCTGCCGATTTCGCCATTGACCACATAGACCAGACCGACGACATTCTGTTTGCCTGCCAGCGCTTTGGTGAATGCGGAAATATCGGTATCCACCCGTTTGGCAACATCCGCGCTGTAGAACCCGGCACGGACGCTGGTGGATTCCTCCTTCGAGGCTCCAGCCTGAGTGTTGTAGGCTTCGACCTGGTCCCAAACTTCCTGCTGCGTACCATTGACGGCCTTTTCCCGAACCGACTGCGGAGCCATCGAGCTTGAATAGTCAAACTTGCGTGATTCGCCTTCCCAGCGTCCATGCTCGACGCAAAAGACGGGGACTTCCATAGCTTCAAGCGGAGGAACGATGGTGTCCTTAGCTACCACCCTGTCCTGCTTGCCGCCCAGCAACAACTCTCCTGCGAGTAGAAGCAAAGGTTTCTTGCTGAGGTTTCTGACCATGAGACGACTGACTTCTTCTCCGCCTGGCAGCTCGGTGATTTCAACGAGACCCTGGTTTTTGGCTTCAGTCAGAGAGATGTAGTCTTCCTTGGCCAGTGAGTCGTTGTTCGAGGCGAGCATGACAGGAATGATGGTGCAGTTGCGCTCTGTAATCGGCTCTCCTAAAGAGTAGCGGGCAAGCCCCTCAATCGGCTTGCCCATCGCACTTTCATCTCCAATCTTCACTTCTGGACCCTGGCCTCCCTTGTTGCCCCCATTGCCATTTGAGTTTGGGGCGGGGTTGTTGGAACAGCCAATGGCCAATGCAAGGACTATCGCAAAGAACAGATATTTCATGGTTAACCTCCAATCGGGTTCATGACTCTGTGCATCGATAGTGGGAAAGCGTTCAAAGAAAATGGCAACAAAAAAAGCGTCCCTGTGAGGGGACGCCTTTCTGAGGGGCAACAAAGGGGCTTACTTTTTAGGAGCAACCCGCTTGAACTCGAACTTCGCCGTGCCTGCAGCCTTTCCGTTGCTGTAGCTGGTCCAATCGCACTGGATCTTGTCCGCCGAGATCATCTTCACCGTCAGCTTGTGCATGTGCATGTCGGTCGATTTCATGTTCGTGCCGCGCACAAATTCAAAGCTGAGATTGTTGGCATCCTTTCCTGGCTTGTATTTCATGGTGGGCTGGTTGCCAGCGCCGCAATAGTGGGTCATCAGCAGGTCGCTCTTATCCATGTGATACACGGAGACCATCTCGTATTGCGTTCCCGGTCCGAGCGTTTCGACGAGAGCGCTTCCCCCGCCAGTCAGCTTGTAGATCACCTTTGCGCCCGGTGTACCGTCCATCGAGCCTTCCCATTCTCCTACTAGCTTCTTCATGCCGTCAAAAGCCTGTTTGGCGGTAGGAGCTGCTGGGCCTGCGATCGAGCTGCAGGCTGCCAAAACAACGATTGCAATCAGAGTTCTTTTCATCACATCCTCCAAAGACAGAAGCATCATATCACAACATGCAGTCAAATGGTTGCATATTGTGCAGAATTCTGCTGGATCGAGGCTGAACCGTCCCTAGCGACCGCCGCCACCCTTGGTCGGACCTCCGATGTCTTCAAACCCGCCTGGATAGAACGTGATGTAGGTAAGAACGCCGTTCGGCTGGAAGTTCTCTTTGCGGGTAAACACACCCTTGGCGCCTACCTGCCAGCCCCAGTCCTTCGGTGCTGCTTCAGGCAGATGGAAAACGGTCGGCCCACCATAGCGGTATGAGATGCTAAGCAGTCCAATCGTATTCGACGACTCGAACGCATAAGCTGCAACCTTTTGCTTTTGCTCATACCCGCAGCGTCCGAATGGCAGGGAATAGCTGATCTTGAGCGAGCAGGTTTGGCCCGCCTTAAAGGTCACCTTGGCGGAAAGGTCGCTCTTGTAGCCGTAGGTTTCTCCGCCGAGCTTTTCACCGGGCCCACCTGCAGCCGGAGAGGCCAGCTTCATCGCTGCATTGTCCCACTTAGCGTCGATCGCAAAGTTCGGGTTGCCCGACTTCTCATCGCCAACGCGCCGCCGCGGGATCGTCAGCGTAACCGTGACCGGGCCGCTCGTCTCATTCTTGAAAACAGAGGTGCTGGTTAGTGTGGAAACTTTGGCAGACGACATGTCGATCTGCACACTGTGAGTCTTGAGCGTGACGCCAGGCAGACTGGGAACGCCGGAATAGTCAAAGCTGGGGTTGCTGGGGAGCTGAAGCCCACCGACGAACAGACAAAGGGCGGCAGTAATCATATGCTTATGATGACGTATCGACATGCAGCGAGCGTCAGGATATTTGCACGCAATGACACTCGACGAGTCGTAAGTCCAGTTGCGATGAATAGTCCCCGATAATTCTCTTCGGGTACCGACATGTCACAGAAGCACGTTTCGCTGATGATCTTCGCCTTGATCTTTACGATCGGAACGCCATTCTTCATTGCAAAGAATCTGCAGCTGGGGAGCTTCGCCAAGAGCCCGCAGGAAGTTAAGATGTCGCTTGGATCGACTGCAACGGTTGCGGGTGGCAGAGCATCGCTGTGGTTTGCAGGCGGTGACACAGGCGCAGACTTTGAAATTCGTTGCAAAGAGCAACAGACGTACTTTCAGCCAAGCTATGATGAGCCCGCCTGCGAAGCATGCGGTATTCGAGTGGAATTCTTGGAGCTGACGCAAAAGTCACCAAACCGCCCACCGAAAGCTGTTTTCAAAGTGAGCTGGAAGTAGCAAACAGGGCGTTTGCAATTGAGTTGTGCATAGGATTCATGCGCTCGCTGTCTTCAGGGAATGACTCAAGGTCTGCACTTCTGCCGTAGATAAGATCGTGCCATGATTGGCCTGAAGGAGAAAGCCATGAAGACAATGAAGTTTATGATGAGTCTGCTTATGGGCTCGGTGGTTATCGCCAGCGCACTGGCCCAAGCTGAAGATCCTGCACTGCGTAAACAGATGCAAGCTCTCTATGCTTCCTATGACAAGATGATCGCGAAAGGCGATGTAAAGGGCCTCATTGCAACGCTTGACCCGAGTTTTGTTGCTGTCGATACTGAAGGCAAGCGCACCTCCTATGCAGAGGTGAAAGCTCAGTATCAGTCGATCTTTGACACCTATCGTGATTGCAAGTCAGTCACCTCTGTGAAGCATGTGCAAAGCCAAGGCGGTGAGGTCACGGTATGGGCTGAAGTGGTAATCAACTTTAAGGCGAAGCAAGGCAACCGCTGGGTCGCTCAAAAGATGACGCACCGCTTTGCAGAAACGCTGAGGCCAGTGAACGGAGTCTGGAAGATCACTTACTCCCAGCAACTTCCGATGAATGAGCCTTGGAGCTTTGGCGGACGGTAAAGACCGCCACTATAAAAACAGCCCTCGCCTGTAGTGGCGAGGGCTGTTTTTGTGATGAGGGGATGCGGTTCACAGCTTGCCCAGTAGCTCAAGCCATCGCTTCCAGCCATCTTCGCGGCCCTTCTTGTTGGCTTCCTGAGCGTCTGGCTGCTCACCAGCTCGCATAAATCCGTGCCCCGCGCCTTCATAGATCACAGGCTGGTATGTTTTGCCAGCTTCCTTCATCAACTTTTCGCTGTCCGGAATCGTGGCGTTCACACGGTTGTCGTTGCCGCCATAGAACCCATAGACCGGGCACTTGATCTTCTCGATCGCGGCCTTATCCTGCGGACCCGTTCCGTAAAATACGAAGGCCGCGGAGAGATCAGAACGGTTGGTGGCAAATCGAAACGTCTGGGTTCCTCCCCAGCAGAAACCACCGACTGAGATCTTGCCATTCGCGCTGGGAATCTTCTTGCCATAGTCGCAGGCTGCATTCAGGTCGCCCGTAACCTGATCTGGTGAGAGGCCGCTCACGGCTTCGCGCGCTTTGCCACCTTCGAAAGAGTCGCTGCGCCCGCCTCCTGGACCCATGCCCGAAAGGAAGTCTGGCGCGATGGCTATGTAGCCCTTTTCGGCAAGCTGGTCGGCAACCGACATCACCCAGTCGGTCATTCCAAAGATCTCGTGGATGAGGACGACAACCGGAGCCTTGTCTTTGCGCTCGGGATAGACCACGAAGCACTTCACTGTGCGGGAGCCGTTCTTAAGCTCCACCCACTCCTGATGGCGAGGGGAAGCATCCAGCCGCTTCTTGGCCCAATCCTGAGCTCCCGAAAGACAGGCAATGGCGATGAGCGTCAGCGCAAAGAAAAGTTTCATTTGGAATCACCTCTAAGGCGATTCTACATGAGCTCTTTAGAAATGGCGCAAAGTTCAGTCGCGTTTTTGCGGACGCTGACTTGCCATCAGGAGTGCCAGTCCAAAGAAAATAGCAGCTCCAACGGGCCAGCCCGCGGGTGCCCAGCGACCATCCCGAAATTGAAGCGAAGTGACGATGAAGCTCGCTCCCAAGAGCAGAAACACAGCGATTCCGAAAAGCTGGAGTGCTCGCTGCATGCCTTAATTATAGGTGAGAGCTACTTGCGACAGATGGCGAAGTACATGATTGAGCCGCCTTGCGGAGCGTCTGAGATGTCGTCGTTTAGAGTGATGCGCTGGCTGTTGACGGTCAGCTTCGGAGGCACCATCTCCATCCTCCCATTTCGATTGAGCACCAACTGAGTAACTACTCCACCATCCAGATTCACAGCAAAGTTTGCTTTATAGCTGGTCCAGAACCGTTGCAGGTCAGCAACTGTCCATCCACCCGTGTCCTCACCACCATGACGAGAGGCCAGCTTGCTTTCGGTTTCGGTGTCTGGCTCGCTCACCACGAGGAGATAGAGATATCGGCTGTCCTTCGACCACCCTACGGAGGTCCTTGATGTGCGCATTTGGTCGACTCCCTGGATTGATCCTGCCTGCTCCTTCGTCGGAGTCTTACCGCCGATGAGCGGGAGGGGCTTTCCTTCAAGGATCAGGCATTCGACGCCATTGCAGGCGAAATCAAACTTCTCGCCAAGTTCACTGAAAGGAGTCTGTGTAACGTTTAGCTTCAAACCGTCGGGTGAGCTTTTGAAGCCAAATGTCCAACGCACAAGCGGTAGGTTGTAATAAGCCTTGTTGCCGATGACCATCGGTCCAACATGCACCGCTGTGTCTTGAGGCACTCCAGGCCGGCGATCATATCCAAAGAACGATCCGTTCCAGACAGCAACCGGATCGCACCCATCTTGTTGGAGCTGGCGCATGATATGAGCTGCGCTTTGGCTGTAGTAATTGGTCGAGTTGTCAAAAGGTTTGTCGTCGAGTGCATCTTGGTCGATCAGTTTGAGGACCAATCCCTTCGAGAGATCAAAACACAGAAGCTCAAGCGCGGTTCCAGTGAGATCCTTCAGATACCAACGCTCCACACCTGAAGCCACGGTTTCGTAGGATGATTTTTCCCAAGGCCATTGCGCAGAGGCTTGAGCAGGGAAAGTTGTCGAACCTATCTCGGGGATGTTGGGAGTCTTTGGGGCAGAGCAAGCCGCCACCAAACCTATTGCTACCACAAAAACCACGCATCGAACCATGAGCAAGTAAGCTCCATTATGCTCGGGGTAAGTTCAGACTATGAGCGATTTTGGCGAGACTTGGCGGCTCACCCGCAAACGATTTGACGATGCTGTAGCTGGGCTCAGCGCAGAACAGCTGAATTGGAGACTCCACCCGGAATCATTGACATTGGGCGAAACAGCGATCCATGTTGCAGGCGTCGAAGCGTTCTTTCTTTCCCAGCTTTTAGGGTTCAGCCTCGAGGGTGATCTTGCACGTGTCGCCAAGGCTGCAACCGACGGTGTCGTCAACGAAAACCCGTTTCCATTCTCCGAAGCGGAAATCACGCCGCAGAAAGTGGACTGGGCGCTTGCGGAGGGCCGCAAGCTGATGGAAGCGCACGTCGACAACGTCACCGACGACATGCGAGCAAAGGAGATCGTCAGCGCGCTCGGACCGATCATCAACGGCACTGGCGCATTCGCACGGCTGGTCTATCACCCCGGCTACCATCAAGGACAGGCACACCTGATTAGGTCGGCTCCTGGATTCCCAACCGCTTAAGATGTGGTCATTTTGAGAGTACGTTGAGTCTAAAACAAGCTCTTAGGCTCAACGTGCGGTCATTCAGTCTTTCAAGAAACCAGCAATATCCCTCTTCAGCTTAAGCAGGCAGCCTTCGTCGATGTACATCATGTGTCCAGCCTCGTAGTAGGCCGTGCTGATGTTCTTTCTCAGCGACGGGTCAAGCCCAAGATGGGCCAGCGTATATTCAGTGGCATAGTAGGGTGTCGCCAGATCGTAGTAGCCCGACGCCACAAAGACCTTCATGTGTGGGTTCTTCGAAAGCGCAGAACGCAATGCTTCGCTGGTGTCCGGATGCCCTGCAGCTGCATCGCCGTAGGTCCAGTTCTTCCACAGCTCCCCTGGATTGAACACGTAATAGGGTGTGTCCGTCTCCCAGCCCAGATCGCGGCGCAGGTAGTCGTTGATCATTGCCGTGTAGGGCGGCATGATCATGGTCATCGAAGGATCGTGTTCGGGATTCTCCGTCGAGGCGTTCTCGTCGATGCCTTTGAATCGGCTGTCCAACCGTCCGACTGTGCGCTTTTGACCCCGCAGCAGCTCTTTGCAGAAACGATGAATGTTTACTCGCAGATCGGTGGCTTCCAGGTAATCCTTGCTGAGACCCGTCAGACTGGCAAGCTTTTGCACGATCTTCTTTCGCTGGGCGGCAGGGATCATATCTCCCTTGGCAAGAGCGAGCACGTACTCGTTCTCAACGAACTTCTCGGCCTCCTTCAGGGCCGAAGCAAGCGTTCTTCGACCTGGAAGTTTCTTGTGGTACCAGGCCGTCGCCGTATACGTGGGCAAGAACAGCAGATAGGGAAGATCGTTGCCCTTGTTGAAGCGCGCAGTCTGAAAGTTGAGAATGCTGCTGACCAGCACAATGCCGTTGAAGGCGATACCTTTGTTGATCAGATGTCCCGAGAGCCCTGCCGCGCGTGTGGTGCCGTAGCTCTCACCTACCAGGTACAGCGGAGAAGCCCATCGCTTGTTGCGGCTGAGATACATGCGAATAAACTCGCCGATCGACTCTACATCGCCCTCTAAGCTCCAGTACTTCTTGCCTCCATCCTTCTTGGCAGGGCGGCTGTATCCTGTGCCGACAGGATCGATGAAAACAAGGTCTGTGTGCTCCAGCCAGCTTTCGGGATTGTCCACGAGCTCAAAGGGAGGAGATGGCATATCGCCGTCCGGCATCATCTTGACCCGCTTCGGGCCTACTGCGCCAAGATGCAGCCACACTGACGACGACCCCGGCCCACCATTGAAGCTGAACATGAGCGGACGCTTGGCAGGATCCTTCACGCCTTTCTTGGTATAGGCCATGTAGAAGATGCCGGCTTCGGTTTCACCGAACTCGTTCTTCAGCGGAATCATTCCCGTTGTTGCGGTGTATTCAAGATTTCCAATCTTGTGCTCGGTCACCACTGGCTCTTTCTCTGTGTCGAGCGGGTAGGTATCAACGGGCTTTTCTGCTGGGGCTTCGGTGGGCTTGCTGTCTTCAGGCATGGGTTGATTTTAGAACAAAGAGCGATGCAGAAAACTGTTGGATACCGGTCTTGTACAGATTAGAAAGTCCCTAGTCATGACAGAAATTGCCAAGTCTTTCGCCATATCATTCTGCAAAGCTTGCGGTACCATGTATTCGTTACGATTCACAGCACGGATTTCGCTTGAAGCCTTCTGCCTCTTGGCCGGTTCTCACTCTGATCTTCACGCCTTCGAACCGGAACAATAAAATATCAGGAGACCAGAAATGGCAACAAAAACACTTTACGTCGGAAATCTTCCGTATTCCACGACAGAGTCGCAGCTCGCTGATCACTTCAGCGCATACGGCGGCAGCAATCCCCGCATCATCGAAGGTCGAGGCTTTGGCTTCGTCGACATCGATGCCGACCAGCTTGAGGCAGCCGTTGCCGACAAGCACAACAGCTCCATCGACGGACGCACCATCACCGTGAACGAAGCTCGCCCGCGCGAGCCGCGATCCGGTGGCGGCGGCGGCGGTTATGGCGGCGGTGGCGGCGGTGGTCGCTCGGGCGGCTATGGCGGCGGTGGCGGCGGTGGTCGCTCAGGCGGCGGTGGCCGAGGTGGCTACGGCGGTGGCGGCGGCGGTCGCAGCGGCGGTCGCTGGTAAGAATCCAGTCCGACTAAACTTCAAAGCGGGGTTGCACACTGTGCAACCCCGCTTTGTTTATGCGAATCAGAATGCCGCTGAGCAACATGAATCGTTAGGCACGCCCTCTCCTTCGCAGCAGCGCCAGGGCTCCTAGCGCGAGAGCGGCCATTGTTGCAGGCTCAGGGACGGGAGTTGCGTTGATTCTGAGATTGACCCCGACGAAATCTCCTGACCCCGAAGTCTCCTTGAACTCAAGCTTGACGGTGTCGTCTGCGTTCACCAGCAGACCAGTCAGTGAACCAGCGCCCGCACCCGTGGAGAGGTCGAAGGGATTGGCACGGGAGTAGACATCGCCGCTAAAGATGGACCCGCTTCTGAGAAGCGTCCCATTCACATAGAGCTTCCAATCGTTCGCTCGACCGATATCCCGACCCATCCAAACGCTTCCTGAAATATCGATCAGGGAGTTCGTTGAGCTGGTCCAAAGAACGTTGCCAAGTCCATTGCCTACGCCGTTAGCGGCGTCTGTGGTGTGAACAACGATATCCCCAGCAAGGAAATCGTGGGCAAACGTCTCTGTGCCATTGCTCTGAAACCAGAACGGCAGTCGGTTGTTGCCGTTTTCCGAATACGCCCAGCCAGACTGGGCAGAGCTCCAGCCGCCCAGAGCACTCTGCCAGCTGGCTACAAAGGGCAAGGCATTGCTGCCTTCGCGATAAGTCCACGACCCATTTGGATTGGAAGCATTGCTCCAATCTGCCTGAAGATCATAGGCAGTGGCTGCGCTGCTTCCCGCCAAACATAGAACACCCACCAAAGAGGCTGCTTTGAACAAGTCACGCATATCAGTCACCAAAGCGGACGGCCATATAGAAGCTGCCGACCATCATAGAGGGATTGTGCGACGAGCGCGTGAATTACCGTGAATTTCGAATGTTGCGTTCTGGCAACAAAAAAAGCCGAGCCCGAAGGCCCGGCTTTCTTCAACATGCATTTAAGCTGTTTATTTGCTTCGGCGTCGTCGTCGGATCACCGCAGCCGCGCCAACGCCAAGAATGGCGAGCGTTGCCGGTTCCGGCACTGCATTGAACGTTCCCGAATAGGAGTTCGTATTCAGCGCGCCGTTGGCCATCAGCTGAGTCAGGGTCTTGCCCGGAACAAACTGCGTCGAAAGCGTCAGTGTGTGGCTGTTCGAGTTCACAAACTCGATGAGGCCAGCGTTCGAACCCGAATAGCTGATGTTGCTGAGGTTCGTCACACCGTTCACGTTCAGACCGGATTGCGTGCCAAAGGTGAAAACGTTCTGCCAGGTCAGGTCAGCGGTCAGCGTGTTCACGCCGTCGAAGATGCTAAAGGAACCTGTGCCCGTCACAGGAGCTGTTTCCAGGCCGCCGCTGACGGTGATCGTGCCCACCGAGAAGGTGCCGCCGATGTTCCCTTTCAGGCCGTTTAGCGCAGGGTTGCTGGGGCCGCCGATGACGAAGTCGAAGCCATTGCTGGCATCAACAAAGGTGATCGTCTTGGTGGGGCCACCGTCAAATCGAATAAGGGCCGCAGGGGTGCCCGGTTCGCTCACAAAGCTAAAGCTCAATGCGTGCGACATCGCCGGAACAGCGAGCAGTGCAAGCATCGAGGCACAAGTAAGATTCCGTTTCATAAGTTCAACCAACCTCTCAAAGCCCCTCTGACAGGGCAAACAATCCTCATTGATTCTACTGAATATACAGAGGTTCCCAGGTTAATTGGACGCTAAATGTGTGCCAATTGGATGTCTGTACATTACTTTCCGGTGAATTTACCAGTGAGGATTTGACCGGCTCCTTCTATCGATCGGCTGATTGTTGCGATTTGTATAATAGGATTCCTCCTGAGAATAGTCAAACATGCCCGAACTGCCCGACATCACCATCTACGTCGAAGCGCTGGAAGAGCGCATCGTTGGGCAGCCGTTGGAAAAGCTCCGAGTCTTCAGCCCATCCCTCCTCAAAACGTTTGAGCCGAGCCCAAAGGACCTCGAAGGGCTCTGGATTACCGGCGTTGAACGATTAGGAAAGAAGATCGTCGTCAGCTTTCAGAACGGGTTCCTGCTGGTGATCCATCTCATGATTTCGGGTCGCTTGCTGTGGTCTGACAAGCCGCCGACCAGCCTTCGCCCGGGAGGGAAGAGTACGCTCGCGGTCATCGAGCTCCCCAGCGAGCACCTGTTGCTCACGGAGGTCAGCACCCACCACCGCGCCTCGCTCTGGATTCTCAAGGGGAGAGGAGATTTGCCCGCGCTGGATCCTGGGGGAATCGAACCTTTGGAATGTTCGCTCGATGAGTTCAAGAAAGCCCTCACCAAGGAAAATCGAACACTCAAGCGGGCGCTCACCAACCCTCACACCTTCAGCGGTATTGGCAATGCCTTCTCTGACGAGATTCTCCACGCGGCGCGCCTTTCCCCAGTACGGCTGACGCAAGCGCTGAAAGACAAGGAGATCGAAACTCTCTACAGGGCAACTCAGGAAACCTTGACTCAGTGGACCGAGGTATTGCGCAAGCAGTTCAAGGGCAAGTTCCCAGGCAAGGGCCAGATCACTGCGTTCCGTCCCGACTTTGCCGCACACGGAAAGTACGGCAAGCCGTGCCCCGTCTGCGGAAAACCGATCCAGCGAATCCGCTATGCCGAGAACGAAACCAACTACTGCGCCGTATGTCAGAACGAGGGCCGACTCCTTGCCGACCGCTCGCTATCTCGGCTGTTGAAAGACGACTGGCCAAGAACGATCGAAGAGTTGGAAAGGGAGTAGGCTTGGTCAATTGCCCCTGATAGCTCCCGCCTCTTGAGCGGGAAGAAAGTGTGAACGCAGTGAACACAGGCAGGGGTGAGGCATCCAAGCTCAATAGCGTAGAATCAGTAGCAGAGCTGTATGAAAGAATTCACCAGCCAATCTGGACCATGGGTCGGTCAAAGCATCCAGGACGGCTTTCGTCTGACCGAAAAGATCATGCTTGCCTTCAAGGGCAACACCTTCTCGGGCAATGGCTCAGATGTCGACGGGGACTTTGATCTCGAAGGTGAGTTCGATCCTGCCGATCAGATGGTGAACATCATCCGCCGATACACCTTTGCGCCGCGCAACCCTAGCCAGATCGGCTATGCATTCATCTACATCGGGCGATGGGATGGATACCAAGTTTCCGGGCGCTGGATGATGAGCACGCATCCTGGCGAAGGCGGTTCGTTTGAAATGTGGCCCGAAAGCGAAGAGGAAGCTCGCGAGCGAGCCATCGAAACCCAGGTGATCGAAGAAACGCTCACGCTTGGCGTACCTCGATAGCTTCGGGAGCATAGTTAGCAGATCGCTGATGGCAGATCGCTCATCAAGGTGCCAACCGCCGAATCACCCAGCCTGCATCAGCAAGCACATATTCGATCCGGTCGTGTGTGCGAGCAGGCCTGCCCTGCCAGAATTCGATGCGTCTTGGCAACAGTCGGTAGCCGCCCCAATGTTTCGGACGAGGCACGGATGTGGGGTGATTTGCACGCAATTCCGCAATACGGGCCTCGAAATCGTTGCGCGATGCAACAATCTGGCTTTGCGGGCTTGCCGCGGAAGCAATCTGACTCTCATAGGGGCGAGAAGCAAAGTAAGCATCCGATTCTTCATCAGAGGTCTTCAAGACATAGCCCTCAACGCGAACCTGTCTCTCCATCTCGGGCCACCAGAACGTTGCACATGCCTTGCTGTTCGAGGCCATTTCTTCGGCTTTGCGGCTGAGGTAGTTCGTATAGAACACCAGACCATCATCCAACCCTCGCAGAAGAAGCATGCGTGAACTGGGCTGGCCGTCGCGCCCAACCGTGCCCAGACACATGGCGGATGGTTCTGGATGCCCAGAAGCTTCAGCCTCATTCAGCCATTGCCGCAAAAGTTCGATAGGATCAGGCAGAAGCATGGATTCATCCAGCGTCAGGCTGGCGTATTCCTTTCTTGCTCCGATGTAGGCATCTCCGCTCATGGTCTTTCCATAAGCGTACCGGAGCTATGGGAGAGCTTTGAAAAAGACGACCTCGCCGCTCTCGCCCTTTGCCGCGCCTTGGCTTGGGAGGAAGTAGGAAGCAAAGATCCCAGGCTTCCCGCTGGGAAGGGTCAGCATGGTTACCGAAGGATTGGCAAAGGAGGTCGAGCCGCCATGGGACTTGATCTTCAGCTCGGTCCAATCTTCGCCTCCCCGAAGAAGCAGAATCCGCCAAGAGCTCCAGTCGTTTTTCCTGAGCTGCGCTTCCAAAATCGTATGCTTGACGCTGCCGAATACGAAGGTATCCCGGTCGCCGATGTTTCCGTGGTAGGTGGGCTCAAGCTGCTTGTTCCAGTCACTCTGCACGTTCGAAGACCAATCATGAAAGCCCGTCAGGATTCCATAAGACTGACGGTCGACGTCTCTGTTTCGATAGTAATGGAAGCCAATGGAGATATTCGTTTGCTCCCAGGTTGCGGATTCATGGATCGCGTCGATATTCGGCGTTCCCTCAGCTGCCGGCGACAAGGTGCGCTTGACATCATAAGTCTTAGCGGGCTTGTTCGCCTTTAGCTTTTGCAGGCTGTCATAACCGGCCACATGAATCCAGTTTCCGTCTGGCCCGTCCTTTTCCCAAGCAAGAATCCAGCGCGATCCGCACTTGCGGATTGTGCCCTGGTGAGCGTGGTCGTCCAAAGTGGCAATATGCTTCCAGTTCAGCAGATCGCTGGACTCCACCAGCCGCAGTTTGAATGTGCCCTTGAGCAGCGCGTGATGAACGCCGATGTACTTGCTCTTTCCGATCTGTTCAACTTTGAGGCAATCCAGCCCGACGCCGTGGTTGTCTTTAGCGGCATAGCGGTACGCATCCGCTTTTGTGATGTCGCTCAAGATTTCAACTGCGCTTGACTCAGGTTCTCCGAGGCCAAGGAGTACAGCCGCAAGGGCAAACAGCATATCCCAAGCTTACCCAGTAGACACATGTTCCCATTTACCGGTCAGAGCGGGGTACGCTGATGTGGTGCCTGCTGTTCTGATTCTTACTGAGAGGTTTTTCGCTTGAGCCGGAAAGACGAAGGGTCTGCCAAGCCCCGGCCCGATCGCGCAACGATCCGCAGAGTGATTTCGCTCTTTGTCCCGTATAAGCGCGACGTCATCATGACCGCGCTTGCGGTTTTGGTCGGCGTGCTTTTTGGCATTGTGCCGCCGTACTTTATCCAGCGGATTATCGACGAAGGCATCCAGCACCGCAACATGAGCGTGATCGCTGTGAACTCCGTGTTGATTGTCCTTGCCGTTTTGGCGGGCGCCGGCATGACGCTGCTCTATGGCTATTGGAGCGTCGTCGTGGGACAGAAGATCATGTGCGATCTTCGTCAGCAGCTTTTCGAAAAGTTGCAGGGCATGTCTCTGAAGTTCTTCACCAACACTCGCACAGGCGAGATTCAGACACGCCTCATCAGCGATGTTGGCGGCGTGCAGAACGTTGTCAGCAGCACGTTCACCGACCAGCTTTCCAACATCGCCATCGTCATTTCGACGGCAACCGCGATGTTCATCATGGACTGGCGGCTTACGCTGCTCAGTATTGGCATGGTGCCGTTCTTTGCCGTGATCGGGCAAAAGGTCGGCGACTATGCCAAGAACGTCCGCACAGGCGTTCAGGAGCAAACCTCCGAGCTGAACTCGATGATGCAGGAGACGCTGTCTGTTAGTGGCATGCTCCTCACAAAAACCTCGGGCAACTCCCGTGTGATGATGGAACGGTTCGACAAGGAGAACCGGGAGCTTGCACGATGGCAGATCAAAGCCAATATCGTGATGTACATGTTCTTCGGGATGATCCGGCTCATCACTCAGCTGGCTCCCGCGCTTGTGTACTGGCTGGCGGGCTATCTATTGATTCAGCATGGCGATACCAGCATCACGGTTGGAAAGCTCGTGGCCTTTACAGGTTTGCAAGTGCGTCTGTTCTTCCCGATGACTGGCCTTATGAGCGCTCAGGTTGAGATCATGAGCTCGTTTGCCCTGTTTGACCGCATTTTCGAATACCTCGACCTCCCCCGGGACGTGCAGGACAAGCCCGACGCCAAAGAAGTGGATGTTCAATCGATCAAGGGTGAAGTCGAATTTCGAGATGTCAGCTTCCGTTATGAAGACACGCAGGAGTCGAACACCCTATCGGACGTTAGCTTTGTGGCCAAACCTGGACAGCTCATTGCCCTCGTTGGCCCCAGCGGCGCTGGCAAGACCACGCTGACCTATCTTATTCCTCGGCTGTACGACCCCGAAGCGGGTCAAGTATTGCTGGATGGCGTCGATCTGAAAGATTACAAGATCGATTCGCTGGGCAAGCTCTTCGGAGTGGTCACTCAGGAAACGTATCTCTTGCATACGACGATCAAAGAAAACCTGCGGGTTGCCAAGCCGGACGCCACCGACGATGAACTGATCGAAGCTTGCAAGGCCGCGGCTATTCATAGCCACATCGCAAGCCTTCCTGAAGGCTACGATACAGTCGTGGGTGAGCGCGGCTATAAGCTGAGCGGCGGTGAGAAGCAGCGCATCTCGATTGCTCGGTCCATCCTGAAGAACCCGAAAATTCTTATTCTCGACGAGGCAACCTCTGCTTTGGACACGCACTCGGAAAGGCTGATTCAAGGATCACTTTCTAAGCTGATGGAACACAGGACGACGTTCGCCATTGCTCATCGCCTATCCACCATCGTCGCTGCCGATCAGATTCTTGTGATCGAGAAGGGAAGGATCGTCGAGCGCGGCACGCACCAAGAGCTTCTGGACAAATCGGGCGTTTACGCTCGACTCAGCCGTGAGCAGTTCTTTGCCGAGCCTGAAAAAGCTGAGGTTTAAGCTTCTTTGAAACTGATCTCAAAGTGAGTGGTGTAACGCGATCCCTGAGGGGAGAGTTCGCTTTGGACCAGCTTCAGCCCATGTATGCGCAGGTCGGGAAGGGTGGGAAGCACAACGTCTTCGGAAACTTCCATCCACCTCTGCCTTGTCACATCCTTCCTTGCTCTTCCCAGGGTGATGTGCGGCTTTAGGGGCCTGCGATCATATTCGACCTTATGTTGGTCCAACACATTGCGCACAGTGTCTGAGATTTCCATGAGGTGCGGTTCAGGCCAGAAGAGGGCAGTCAGCACTTGCGACTTCAGCCTTTGCCACAGAGGTTCCGTCTTGAGATAGGGAAGCGTGGCTGGCTTTAAGGAAGCATTCTTGAGGCTCTGCTCTAGTGCGCAGATAAGCATTTCATTGAGCTCGGGAATGAACGCAAGAGTGAGGTGAAGGTTCTGCCTAGGCGTTGGTTTGTAGCCTGCCGCATTCATAGGCTGTGACAGCGCTGACTGCAAATCGACGATGCGATCCAGGGCCGCATCGTCGAAACAAGCCGCAATGAACGCTCTCATTTTTTGACGGCTGGTTTGAGCAACACCCAGTCCAGCCCGAACATGGCGCGCTTTGGCTTGGATCCCGGATTGCTGCCCAGGTGTTCAATCACCAGCTGGTTGTCGCCAGCTTTAAGGTCGAACTCACCAAGATTGAACTCCTTCCACAGCAGGTCGGGGCTGTAGAAGTCCATCACTCCAATCTCAACACCATTGAGGAAGAATCGATGTGCGCCGTAGTCGGTCGCCATGCAGGCGTTCATGATCACGGAGAACTTGCCAGCGGATGCAGAAGGGATGTTCACTGTGAGACGGTCGCCGACTTTGGCATCCATCCACCAGATCTGCTTCTCATCGGACGCACCGCCGATGCCCTCCTGGATGATTGCTTTGCCGCCGTTGGCTTCAAACTTCAGTGTCTCGCCTTCCAAAGACCCTACAGGAGCGTATTTGAGGCTGACCTGCATAAAGGGCAATGCCTCTGGGTCTATTTCAACCGGGCCTTTGCTGCCGGGTTTGGCGTACCAAAAGGAGGCGTAAGAATAGTGGGCGTTCGTGTTTGCCCAGTGCCATTTCTCAATGGCGAACTTCATGCTCTTCTTGAAAGGAATGTCGTCGAAGATGTGATACCGTGCGTTGACGGCATAGCCGAAATTGGCCGGGCCGTCGCATTGCGGCTGGGCATGATAAGCCTGCTGAAAGACCTCGTTGCAGCACCATGCGTAGCCAAAGTAGTCTTCGGTGCCCGTGCCGAACGTGCTTGGGAACTCCTCGCCGTCGACGTTGACTTTCTCATCGCCTTCGCCCCACCAGGCGCGAACAGGGTTTCCGACCGTGAGCGTACAGCCGACAAATCGGCCCTCGCCGCGTGTGTTCAGGAACACCATATCGGTCATCGGGCGGGTGCCCTTGTAGTCGTAGCCCCACTGAGCGTGGAAGTACATCCGGTCTCCAAAGTTGGGCAACCTTTGGTGGGCATAGCTCAGGGAACCGGTTACGGGATAATCGCCATAGTTGACCAGGATGATCGTTGCCTGTTGCTTGTACGGCATGGGCCAGCGGATCGTAAATTCGTTTCCGTGAATGGAAACCGGCAGAGTGTCGAATGCCTTAGCCTGGGTGCCTGCGGCAAAAAGGTCGGCGAGCGGGATGCGGACGCATGTCTCACCGTCAAACTGCATCTGAAGCTCCAGCGAGCGCAGGATGTTGTGCTTCTGGATTGGATCATTCCAATCGGCTTCCCTGATCGTGACAGGGAAGTTGAGCTTGAATTTCAGGCCTGTGATCATGCCTGGCCCCTGAGCGATGGCCCAAGATTTGGCTAGCGGCTTGCTCACGGTGAAGGGATTCTCTGCCCCAAACCGCAACGGAGCTGGAGCCAGCGAGGAAGCCAGAGAAGGGATGCCGTCAGGCCTGAATGTCTCGACCGTCGTGCCTTTCTGATACGTGCGGTAGTTCACGTGGTAATACATCCCGTTTGCGTTCTTGTTCGTATCCTCGACTGTGATGACGAGGCTCTTTGCGTAAGGGAAGGGGAAATACAGATTGCATCCACGAGCGGCCATATAGGCGTAAGGCTCGACGTAGGGCTTTACTTTGCCCGTGAGGAGGTCGAGTGTTTTGGCGGTGAGACGCGGTTCCTTTTCCCCGTCGAAATAGAACCGCAGAACGCCGGTTGGGTTTGCCGACCAGATGCGGACGACCGTCCCAGGCCCTGACAACTGAGCCAGAACCCATTCTGTACGTCCACCGACTTCTATCTTGCCGACGTACTTGCCATAGTCGCCGTTGGCAAACCAGCTGTCGATGCCCTCACGCGTGCTCTCTCGATCATAGCTGCTCGCTTGAGAAGTTGTGTAAGACGGGCCTGCGCTGCTGGCAAGGCGAGTGAGATCGGTCATCTCGTTCAACAGAGACGACGTCGTGACTTTTTGGGCGGTGCCCAGAGCAGCCATCGCAATCGCTAGCGCGATCATCAGGGCAAAACGAGCATTCTTCATAGCCATCCTCAGAAAATGTGCGAATACATTATCCCAGCAAGGATGAGATTCGCAGAGATTATCCTGTGATTTCTTGGTAGAGAGCGGCGATATCTCTGCCAAGTCGCTGGCGTGTAAATCGGCCCCAAACGTCGCGATACCCCTCTTCGGCAAGACGAAGGCGGAGGTCCTCGTTTTGGATGAGGACGCCGATTGCGTTCGCAAGATCCTGTGGATCTTTAGGAGTACAGAGCAGGCCGGTTTTCGATTCCTGCACGATCTCCTTGGTTGCTGGAAGCCTGCTGGCTGCCAGCGGACATCCGTAGCCCAATGCTTCTGCCGTAACTCTCCCAAATGTCTCGGCATGAGAAGGCATCGCGACTATGTCGCACTCTCGATAGAGGGGCTCCATGTCAGACTGGAAGCCGACGAAGTCCACTACATCCTTCACTTCGAGCTGCCCGATCTTGTCCGCAATCACTTCCTGATACTCTGGCTCGCCCGAGCCTGCGAATTTCCAGATCGCAGGAATACCTTGAGCCTTGAGCAAAGATGCCGCAGCAAGGGCGTCTTCAGTACCCTTCGCTGGTCCGAGCCTGCCCGCAACCAGAATGCGAGCAGGTCTCCCATCGAGCCGAGGCTTGGGCCGGTAGGCGGTTTTGTTAGCTTCGTCCAGCGGACCGTTTGGAATCACACGAACCAGACGGTCAGGCACATAGGGCTTCAACCATTCCTGATTGGATGGAGAGGGTGTGATGACCGCATGCGTGGTTGCAGAAACGAGGCGCTTAACCTGCTCATCAGATTTGACAAAAACCCGCCTGCGTTTTGCCTGCAACTCTTCTCTTGCGTGCCAAACGTGAGGGATGTTTGCTCGCTTTGCGGCATAGGCTCCCAGTGAGAGAATGAACGTGTTCGTGTGGATGATGTCTGCCCGTTCATGACAAGCAAGCTTTGCTAGCTTGCTTGCATAAACCTGGCAAAGAATGCACTTCCGCCACGACTGAAACGCGTTGCGATTGTTGAGCCAGTTGCGCATAGGCACAACGTGAAAGGGCACCCCGATCTTGGTCAAAGCTTCGGTGAGGGGGCCTTCTTCCTTGATCGCGACAATAGGAACGACGCCATGCTGCCCAAGGCCGCCCAGCATATCCAGCAATGATCGCTGAGACCCGTACAGTCGGGCCGATTGAACGACGTAAAGGGCGCGGATGCCGCCTTGGCCCATGCCGTTATTGTACCGACGACCATTGTGTGAAGCTATCGGTAAGGAAATTAGCCTCAGCTTAAGATGTCTCGATAGACCTTGCTGATTCGCTCTCCGTGAATCTGTCTTGTATATTTGCTCCACACATCTTCATAACCATGGCTCGCCAAGCTCATTCCGAGGGCTGGCTCTTGGATGATGCGCGTGATTTCATCGGCCATCCCTGCAACGTCTCCGGCTTCGAACAGCAGGCCTGAACGGCCCTCGTCGACGATTTCCTGTGTAGCGGGAATCCGGCTTGCTACTAGCGGGCAGCCGTATCCAAGGGCTTCTGCTGTGACGCGTCCGAAGGTCTCGGCATAAGAGGGCATGACGACAAGATCAGCTTCACGGTAATAGCGCTCTACATCGCCCTGATAGCCAGCTAAAGTCACAAGATCAGATACTCCAAGCTGTTTCGCCATGTTCTGAAGCTTTTCTGCGTAGCCCTCATGGCCCGAGCCCACTAAGGTCCAGCGGGCGTTGATGCCTCGTTCCTTGAGCAGGGCAGTAGCTTTAAGCGCATCCTCTGTTCCTTTGACGGCGCCAAGGCGACCGATGACCGCAATATTCGCCTGCCTGCCGACAATGGCAGGCTTGCCAAGAAAGGGCTGCTTGGAAGTTTCGTCGAACGGACCGTCTGGAATGGGCAGAAGCAGGTCTGCAGGAACATATGGTTTGAGCCAGGCGCGATTTGTGTGCGAGGGAGTGAGCACAGCGGCGGTCGTGTCGGCGACCAAGCTTTTTACCTTCTCGTCGCTTTGCACGAAGACGCGCCCCCGGTGCGGGCGCAACTCCTCCCTGGCGTGCCATACGTGAGGAATGCCGATCTTCTTGGCGGCCATCGCTCCGATCGAGACGATAAAAGTGTTGGTGTGAATAAGATCAGCGTTTTGCAACCGTGCCAAGAGCGAGAGCTTTCTTGAGTAAATCTGGTTGAGGAGTTGCTTGCGCCAGGATTGGTAGAGGTTACGGTTGTTCAGCCAGTTGCGCAGGCCGATAACATGAAAGGGAACCCCGATTTCTTTCAGCGCTTCGGTTAGCGGTCCCTCCTCCTTGATGGCCACAACCGGCTCGATCCCTCTGCCTTGGAGCCCAACTAGGATATCGATGAGACAGCGCTGAGAACCATACATCCGGGCAGACTGGACGACATACAGCACCCGGAGGTTTGTCATGGAACGAGTCTACCGGGACACAAGATGGCCCCGCGCATCATTCGCCATTGAACTGCAACGGGGCCAGATTCTTGTCGGTTGATATTACTTCTTGAGCGTTCCGACGATCTTAGCTTCGACCCTTTCTGGGCCTGCCATCGGAACAAACCAGCCCTTCACATCCGATTCAAACTTGGAAATCTTTCCGTCTTTCATGATCCAGAATGTGCTTTCACCAGAAAGGCCTTCGTCGGCCTTCTCTTTGTAAGCCACCTTAACCTTTAGAGCGTCCTTGCTGTCTTGCTGTTCCGCGCCGAGGACCTCGTACTTGTACTCGACTACGGGGGTCTTGGTGAACGGCTTCACTTCGGATGTCCATTTCTCACCCTTGGCTACAGCCTTGCCTGGGTATACGAAGGTGAAGGGGATGAGCATGCGTCGGACGTCGTCGCCCATTTCAGACTCAGTGGAGAAAAGCGAGCCGTCGGCCTGCCATGAACTATCCCATGCAGGCGGGTCTCCGACAGGGTTTCCGGACGCGAGAATATCAACCCAGTTGATCGTGCCCTTCCACGGCTTGTCGCCACCCCCGTCCGTGACCTTGATCGCGTTCTTGAAGGAAGCTTCAATCTGCTGGCCCCCTATCGTGACATTGATCTTGATTTCATGGGTGCTTTCGTATCCCTTGGCGTAGGGGGCTTTAAGCTCCCAGGTGTCCTGTGCGGTCGGCGTTGTGAGCACCGTTGCCGCGAGAAGTGTTGTCAAAAGCATGTCTCTATCCTCCTGAGCGTTAGCGGCAAGATAGCGCAGGTCTGCAAATATGCCAAGTCCCAATTTAATAAGTCCTGGGGAGAAACTGACGAATTGAGCCCCGAGCTGTGACAAAAGGCTTAGAGAATGGCTTGATAGAGGCATTTGCGGTGCACGCTCCAAGGTAAACAGTCGGGGTGCGCGAAGGTCAGCCGGATGTGATCGTGGTGGGTGCGGGTGCAGCCGGAATCTTGGCGTCTCTGAGTGCAACTTGGCTCGGTGCAAAAGTTCGGCTTTATGAGAAGACCCCACGCATCGGCACAAAGATCCTTGTGTCTGGCGGTGGAAAGTGCAATATCACCCATGACGGCGAGATTGAATCCGTCTTAAAAGCATTCCGCCCAGACGAGGCGCGCTTTCTGCGACCCTCCTTCTACCGCTATCCAAACCGTGAGATAGTCGGGTTGCTGGAACGTGCGGGACTAGAGGTGTACACGCGACCTGATGGGCGCATCTTTCCGGTCAAAGGAGACGCCAAGGAAGTGGTGCGCATTCTCGGTGACGAGCTTCTTAGCGCGGGCGTTGAAGTCTGCCTAAATGCACAGGTGCAGAGGGTTGCTTTCGGCAATACAGGAGTTACGGGCGTTGTTCTCGGCAAGAATGTTGCATCGCGCAACAATCTCGATTCTGGCGAGACAGAGGTCGTTGCATCTTGCAACAATATCGTTCTTTGCGTGGGAGGATCGTCATTCCCAGGAGCAGGCACGACGGGCGATGGGTGGCCTTGGGCAAAAGAAATGGGGCACACCGTTCAAAAGATCAAGCCCGCTCTTGCGCCAATCGTAACGGAACCCGAGCCCCCCTTCAATCAAGGCCTCTCTCTTCAAAAGGTGACTCTTCGAGCGCGGCTAAACGGTAAGGCCATCGAGCGTTGGACGGGAGACATGGTTTTCACGCGGCATGGGGTTTCTGGCCCTGCCGTGCTAGGCGTGAGCCGCGTGGTCGCGGAGAATCTTGGGCAGGGGAAGATAACACTTGAAGCGGACCTTGCCCCAGATGACTCTTTTGAGGAGCTTGGGCAGAAGCTGGATCGCTATGTTTCCGGCAACCCCAGGAAGCTCTTGAATGACTTTCTCAAGGAGTTTGCACCCGAAGCTTTGGCGGAGGCAGTTCTGAGCGACGCGGGCTACGCGGCGGGAACCGTCAATGCGAATCTGCCCAAGAAGGTTCGAAACCGGCTGATCGAGCTGATCAAGGCTTGGCCGCTTGGAGTTGCTCGTCACGTGCCGCTGGAAAAGGGGGAGGTTGTCGCGGGGGGTGTTTCGCTGGACGAAGTAGACCCAAAGACGATGAGTTCTCTAAAGATGCCCGGTCTGTATTTGTGCGGCGAAATTTTGGATATTGCCGGACCGGTAGGGGGCTATAACCTTCAGGCTGCCTGGTCGACAGGATTTGTAGCCGGAGAAACCGCAGCCAAGGCAGCGCTTGAGAGCTGAAATGAGAAAGATGATCGATCTATTGGCAAAGACTGGAGGCATTCGTTGACCGAGGATGTGAAGAGACATCAGCTCGATTGGAAGCTGCTGACAGCGGCAACGTTTGTGTACGCATTCGGCTTTTCGATCTACAACGGCATCTTCACGAATTTCGCCAAAGAGCAGGTTCACATGCACGAGCTCCAGTACGGCGGACTGGAGTCCATGCGCGAGATTCCTGGCCTTTGCGCGGCGCTTATGGCGGGAATTCTCGTCGCCTTTGCGGAAGCTCGGGTGGCGGCTCTTGGCTTGGCGATCATGGCGTTTGGCATTGGGTTCACGGGAGCTTTTCAGGATTACTGGTCCATCGTGGGCATCACCGTCTTCTGGTCGATCGGCTTTCACACATGGTCTTCAGTGGCTCCAGCGATGACCTTGAACCTTTCAAAGGGAATCGACAGTGGCAAGAATCTTGGCAAGATGAATGCGGTCTATGCGTTCGCAAATCTGATCGCGCTCGGTGTAGCTTGGGCCGTTTCTCAGCTGCCCGCTTTCAAAGGCATCGATCCCGCTGTTCGATATCGCGCCTTCTTCATTCTTGCTGGGGTGATGATTCTGGCGGGGTCTGGACTGTGCGCAAGCCTTTCTCATCACACATCCGGGCTACAGCGACAGCCGATCATTATTCGCAAGGAATACGGGCTGTTTTATCTGCTGACCTTCCTCGAAGGTTGCCGACGGCAGATCTTGGGCACATTCGTTTTCTTTACGCTGGTGAGCTACTTTGGCCTGAAGCTTCAGACGATGCTTGGCTTGCAGTTTGTCAGCCTCATCCTAACGGTTTTGCTATCCCCGACGATTGGCAAGTGGATCGACAGGGTGGGTGAGCGCGGTCCTCTGATGCTGTATTCAGGGATGCTGATCGTGATCTTTGCCGGCTACGCCATCACACCGAACGTTACGATTCTCTGTGTGCTGTTTGTCATCGACCGTGTGATTCAATCCTTCAGCGTCGGCTACAGCACGTATCTGCAAAAGATTGTGCGCCCGGAAGAGCTTACGCCGAGCGTGGCGATGGGTGTAACAATGAACCATATCGCAGCGGTGGTCGTGCCTGTGACTGGAGCGTGGCTGTGGAAGGAATTCAACAACTACACCATTCCGTTCTGGATCGGTGTTTCCGTGGCGATCGTAGCCCTCTTTTCAACCCGGAGACTGCCTGTTCATCACAAGACGACGGCAGAGGCTTAAAGGCTATTCGCCGATCAGCTTAAGAAGCTGGGCCGCCCTGGGATGATTGGGCTGTGCTGCGAGCGCTTCGTGGAGCATTTGGCGAGCACCCGCAATCTGGAACTTCTTATAGCCCGCGACGTCTTCGGGTTTGACCGTGGGCGGCGGAGTTTGGGACAGCTGAATCTTGACCGAGGCTAGCTGGGCCATATAGCTTGCTAGGGCATAAGGATAGGCGGGGTTATCCTTCTTCGTGTCGGGTGTAGACCTGAGCACGTCAACGGAGTTGATGCCTTCCATCTCAGCGCGAACGTAATCGTTCGCCTTGGCCAGGGCCATGGAGCTGATGTAGTGCAGCTCTGCCTCCACGATCTTCAGCCGAGGATCGCGGGTGTTTGCGTCGATACTTCCAATGCCATCCTGCGCCCACTGGTGGGCCAGGCCGTAGTCATCCACGGCGAGATAGCCCTTCGCTAAGCCGATGTAGAGGGTGATCGATTGGGGTCGAAAACCGATCAAGCCGCGTGTAATGGCATTGCCACGCTTGAGACTGTCGATATCGTGCTCGTTCAGAGGTTCGCCAGCATCAAATTTTTCCAGCGGAATGGAAGAGAGCTTTTCTGCCTCCTTGAGCAAGACGGAGTATTCCGATGCGGTGGCAACGGCAGGGGGCGCATAGGGATCTGGCGAGCATGTCGAGTTGGAGATAAACCAAACCAGCAAACCTGCTACGACGATCGTTGCGAACACCTGCCACTTCATACAGCTTCGTTATACTCCCGATCAGACCGCGACAATGTTGACAAGTTTGCCCGGAATGACAATCACCTTTTTGATCTCTTTGCCTTCGGTATGAACTTGAACCTTAGCGGATGCCTTTGCCTGCTCTTCAAGGAACTCGTTGCTTGAGCCTGCTGGAACCTCGATCTCATCGCGCAGCTTGCCATTCACCTGGATCGCAATCTTGAGCGTGTCTTCTGCCGCCAGTTCTGGCCTCCACTTGGGCCAGTCGGCATGGTAGGTGAATCCACTCTTGCCGATGGATTCCCAGAGCTCGTCTGCTGAGAAAGGCGCCGCAGGAGAAATCAACAGAACTATCGTCTCCACCGCTTCGCTGAACGATGCTTTGACTTCATCGCTTGGCTCGCTGCCCGCTTCCTTCAAGCAGTCGTTGAGTGTATTCAGGCAGGTCATCAAAGTGGAGATGTAGGTGTTGAACGCAAAGCGTTCGATATCCACAGTCACCTTATGAATCGCCTGATGCACCGCTCGGCGAATTTTTGCGGCAAGCGGGCTCGCTGGCGTGTTGGGAATACTCAGTCGCCAGTTGGCATCGTACCAAGGCTGAATGTCGTTAACAAACCTGAAAATACGGCCCATAAAGCGAACACTGCCCTGCGCGCCTTCGTCTGTCCAGAGCACTTCCTGCTCGAAGGGTGCCACGAACAGAAGGTACACGCGCAGAGCGTCAGCTCCAAGCGTTTCGACCGCTTCTTCTGGGGTGATGACGTTGCCTTTTGACTTCGACATCTTTACCCACTTGGTGAAGACCTCTTCCTTTGGCAGGCCAGCGGCCTCGTCCTTCGTGATCAGAATGCCTTCTTCGCCGACTTCCAGCTTTTCGTTCTCCTTAGGCTTGCGGTAAGGAGTCTGAGCCAGAAGCATGCCTTGGTTCATCAAGCGTTGGAACGGCTCTTTGACGGTAACCAGACCGGCGTCGTACAGCACCTTTGTCCAGAACCGCGCGTACAGCAGATGCATGACGGCGTGCTCTGCGCCGCCGACATAGCAATCGACCGGCATCCAATACTTGGCCTTGTTCAGGTCCCAAGCTTCTTGATCGTTGAACGGATCGCAGAAGCGGAGGAAGTACCACGAGGAGCAAGCAAAGCCGCCCATCGTGTCGGTTTCTCGGCGGCCCAGAGTGCCGTCTTTGTCGGTGACGTTGACGAAGTCGGGAATCTGGGAGAGCGGGGAAGAGCCGTCGCCTGCGGGCTCGTAATTCTCCACGTCGGGGAGCATCACCGGGAGCTGATCGTCGGACGCAGGGTGCATCTCTCCGTCCTTGGTGTGGATTATCGGGATCGGGCAACCCCAGTACCGCTGGCGGGAGATCAGCCAGTCTCGCAGGCGGTAGGTGACTTTGCGCTCGCCTATCCCCAGTCCTTCGATCCACTCACCCAGTCCCTGCACACCTTCGGCATAGCTCAGTCCGTCGTACTCGCCTGAGTTGCACATCTTGCCTTCCTTGGATTCGAAGGGCAACTCTGGATCGTCGTCACCCAGAGTGATGACCTTCTTGATGTCCAGTCCGAACTTGGTGGCAAACTCAAAGTCGCGCTCGTCGTGTCCGGGAACGGCCATGATCGCGCCGGTTCCGTAGGTCGCCAGCACGTAGTCGGCTAGCCAGACCGGCACTTTATCGCCGTTGGCAGGATTGATCGCGTAGGCTCCCGTGAAGACGCCTGTCTTCTCACGGTTTGTAGCTTGGCGGTCGGTATCGCTGAGCCGTTTCGCATTTTCCTGATACTCACGCATCGCTTGGGCGTGCTCAGGGGCCACCATCTTCATCAGATGTTCGACCAAAGGATGCTCGGGAGCGAGCACACAGAAGGTCATGCCGAAGATCGTGTCGATGCGCGTGGTGAAGACGTGAAAGTTCAGCTTGCGCTCTTTGGGGAGGACTTCAAAATCGGCAAGGAAGTCGGGTTCCTGGGGATCGGGCGTTTGGTTTTGGGCGTTTGGTGTGCTTGCGGAATCCTCGGTGCCACCCCCACCCTGGCCCTCTTCCGTCAAGGGGGAGGGGATAAATACGTTCATCGAAAATTCAACGCCTTCGGATCGTCCGATCCAGTTGCGCTGCATGTGCTTGATCCCGTCGGGCCATTCCACCAGGTCCAGATCGTCAATCAGTCTCTGTGCATAGGCCGTGATCTTGAAGAACCACTGGGGGATCAGTCGCTTTTCGACGGCGCTGCCACAGCGCCAGCAAAGGCCGCCTTGCACTTCCTCGTCAGCGAGAACAGTGCGATCTTTGGGGCACCAGTTCACCGCAGCGAGCTTCTGGTATGCCAGCCCGCGCTCGTACAGCAGCTTGAAAATCCACTGCGTCCACTTGTAGTAATCCGGGTCAGAACTGAAGAACGACCGCGACCAGTCGTACGACACCCCGATCAGGTCCATCTGGCGATGGTACGTGTCGCCGTACTGTTTGACCATCGGAGCAGGGTGGGTTTTCTTCGCAAGCGCTTCATTTTCTGCAGGGAGACCGAAGGCATCGAAGCCCATCGGATGCAAAACGTTGTAGCCCTGCATGAACTTCATGCGAGCGAGCACGTCGGTGGGGACGTAGTTTCGGCAGTGTCCTACGCTAAGGCCAGCACCGCTTGGATACGGAAAGAAGTCGAGTGCGTAGAACTTTGGACGCTGCATCTCTTCACGCGTCTTAAAAAGTTCGGCTTCAGCCCAACGCTGTCTCCACTTGTCCTCAAACGATTTCGGCTCGTAACGCTCTGCCATAGAAGCGAGAGTTTATCTTAGGTTGCTGGCAATAGGCGATTGGCGTGGGGCGTTGGGGGTGTTTGAATGCGTCGGCAAGTGGACGGCAGGTGGTTTGCAAGTAGTTGGCATTTTGTTCTTTCTCAACAGCCAAATCGCGCCTTTTTCTTTACTTATTGCTCGGTATGTGTATCCGATAGCGACTTGTCGACCACTTGCCAGCGCACCCAATCACTCCGGATACCACTCGACGGCATCCATCACCACATGCCCGTCAAGGATGGGCACGCCCTCACTCTCAAGCAGATTGCGCTGTTCAAACTCGGCGTTGGGGTCTTTCTTGTAGACGGGCATCGAGCCATCCTTAGCGACGACGCGCCACCAAGGCAGTCCGGCGGGGCAGTTTGCCATCCACCTGCCAACAAGGAAGCCGCTTACGGGCGTCCGCAGGGCTTTACCAAGAGTTGAATAGGCGACGCAGCGGCCTTCGGGGATTTGGGCCACGAGGGCGTAGAGCTGATCGGTAGCTTTTTCGCGGATTTCGCTCACTCGATCCACCTTACGGACTCCGGAGATCCTCGCTCGATGAGATCCTCGGTGCATACGCAACCGGCGAGATCGATTGCGATCAGCGGTCCTTCGTAGTCACGCTGAATAGCCCACTCTTCTTGCCAGAGCGATTGAGCCCCCATGGTGGTCGCCATGTTCCAGATTTCTTCGGGAGTAATGGGCTGGGAGCGGTCTAGGCTGGTCTGGTGGGCACAGCGCATCTCGGCAAACATATCGATCCGACCTGAGCTTGCTGCCGAGTCCAGGCCCAAGCCGACTGGAACTCCTGCATCCAGCATTTCACGAACCGGAGCGAGCGGGCATCCGAGCGCTCTATTCGACCGGGGGCAGTGTGCGACGGTCACATTCCCCTTGGCCATTTTGGCAATCTCTTCCTGCGAGAGATCGCAACAGTGAACGAACTGTACGCCTTTCCTGACCATTCCGAACGATTCGGCGGTGTAGAAGACCGAGAGGCCGAAGTGCAGAACAGGCACTCCGAACTTGCGGGCGAGGTCGGCAAAGGGGCCGGCCCCATCGTGTGTGAGTTCGCTCTCGTAGGGGGTTTCAGCAAGGTGGGTGCTGAACGGCTGACTGGCGTCTCCAAAGCGAGACAGGATCGACTCGTCATTGGTGTAGATGGCATGCGGCGACATAACCACCTGACCTCCAAAGGCCTTTCTGTTGATTTCAGCCTTCTCTTCGACGGCATTCCACTTTTCTTCGGGCGCGTCGTGCTCCAGAAACGTGATGACCTCTTGGAAGATGAACCCTCCGATACCGGCCGAAGCCAAGGCTTCACCGGCAAATGGGCGGTCACTGTGTTCACCGATCATGGCTACGCCTGTCGCCTTGTTCTCTTGGGCCGCAAGGTAGCAGTCTTCGCGCACACGATCCATTTCTTGAAACTGCTTTAGCTCCGTGATTCTGCGTATCCACGGAAAGAACTCTGTCTCTTCGATTTGACCCTGAAGCCCACGGTATTCCAAATGCGAATGCGCATTCACGAACGGTACAGAGAGGACGTAGTCGTCGGGGATGCCGGTATGAGGCTGAATATCAACAATCCGGCTTCCTTCGCGCACGATCTCCAGGCCCAGCTCGAGCGTCCCAGAGATCACGATTCCATAAGGGCGAAGAATCACAGGGGTGTGGCCCATGCTTGCTGCAGCTGACTCCAGGCCAAAGACTTTACGTGGAAGTCGCCAAAGAGTGTGGTGTAGCGGAATTTCTGCAGCTTCTCCATAACCGTGCCGGGCGGGTCGGAAAGCTTGAGGACGCTGTCGCTTCCGTGCCAATGTCCTGCACCATCGAACATCACATTGATGTTGGCGAGGTTTTCCAGTGCCGTCTGTGAAAGATATCGGAATCCGATTTCGGTTCGATAGAAGTAGCTTGAGCCGAACGTTGCGTAAAGGCTTGGGCTGCTGCTGAGCATGTCTGGATAATGGTTGTCCAGTACCTGCGTGCCACTATCGGAAGGACATTTGAAGACTTCGTGGTTTTTTACGTAGGGCTGCAATGCCTCGTGCAGCATGGGCATGTATTGAATGCGGTTGTAGTAGTCTGGATTCCCTGACCAGATTCCTGATGAATATTTGTCGGAAGCATCCAGGGCATGAGGGAATAGATCGTCATAGTCTGCCATGTACATCGATACGCACTTTCCGATCTGACTGAGGTTGCTGACGCAGGCTGTCTGCTTCGCTGTGGCCTTAGCTCGGGCAAAGACGGGGAATAGAAATGCCGCGAGGATAGCGATGATGGCAATCACCACAAGGAGCTCAATGAGCGTGAACGCGCGCCGCATAGTTTTCATTACGTTTCCTTAGACGGGCCATAACGCCCAGACCGTCGTAGAATTCATACTGCCAAATCAGCCATAATTTTAGCTTGCGCGTCGCTATGACGCAGGGAAATTGCTTTGGCAAAGACCGTAACTTTCAAGCCGGAAGAAGAATTCGCACGATCCTATGCTGATCGTCTCATTTTAAGCCAACTTACGCAGATTGAGGCAGCCATCAAGCTCAGCGAGCTTGCTGACCGACTTTCGAGCGCTGGCATCGGACTCTCGGCTGTCCGTTCGCTGCTTGCTTCGAACCCCGATAAGTTCGTGTTCCACGAGCGACGATGGGTTCCTACCGCCCGACTTGAAGGCCAGGGCAGGCCGTTTGCCGAAGCGGCACGCCTGCTGCTGGAGCGCTATGGTGCTCCCATGGCCATCGAAGAGGTTGCCCTTGAGCTTTCGCGAGCCCGCAGCGAATCGTTCGAATCGCTTGTGGAGATGCTTGGCGCCTATCTGAAAACCAAGCCTGAGTTTGTCGTCTCTCCAAAGAACAACATCGCTCTTGCTGAATGGAGCTTTGTGGCGACCGATGAATCGCTTGAGCGCGCTCTGGCACTGAACGGCCTGACCGCTGAAGAGGTTGAAGCAGGCGAAAAGGCACTCGCTAAGATCAACTTCCGCGAGCCTGGCGCAGTTGCTGCCGCACTGAAGGCTGCCGCTCCGATTTCCATGAAGGTTCTGGGCGCCGTGGCGTGGAAGCAGCTTTCTCCGCAAGACCCGCGAGCGATCCTTCTTTACAATACGGCCAAGATTCTTGGCGAAGCCATCGACGCCGAAGGCTTTGTCTTTGGCGCAGACGGCATGATGTACCCCGAAGCTGAGGCTAAGAAGTGGGTGAGCGCCGCACTGAAGGTTGCCGACAAGATTGCGCCAACCATCGAAGTCGAGGACATCGCACCGATCGACGTCAAGTCCGATGACGTGGCGAAGATGATCAAGAAGATTGTTGCTTCGGATGCGACGGTAACGGCTACGAAGCTCCTTGAAGAGTTTTACGAAATCACCCCCAGCAACAAGACCTTCCCGGATGACCTGGGCAACCTCGTGGATGCCTTGAAGGTCGAGAAGTCGATCTGGTGGGTTGGTGAAGATCGATTCCGCAAGCCGGAATCCGCTCCGGATTTCATCTACAGCATTCCAGAGCCGTTCCACTTCACAGGCACCGACGTGCTGAATGAAGAGGGCGACCTGGTGGATGTGGAGCTGACTGATGATGGTCTTTCCAGCTCGCTGCGAAAGCTTCTGCAGCACCCGCTGGCAACGGACGTTTTGGATGAAGAGCCTGGCCTTCAGCCAAAGTCGAGCGGCAATGAGACTCGACTGGTTTTGAAGTCGATTCACCGCGAGCTGGGCACGTTCCCGATGTCACAGTTCCCGCAGGGTTGGATCAGTTCCATGCCCAACGTGCAGGAGCTCATCTTCATCGATCCGAACGGTCGCGAGCTCCAGGTTTGGGCAAACAACCAGGCGCGCCTGCTGTTCAACCTGATCGACTGGTGGTATGAGCAGGTCGTTGAGAGCGGCTCTGTGTTCAAGCTGGTCAAGACTGGCAAGCCCAACGTTTTCGAGTTTACGTGGGACGAGCAGACCGACCCGCTTCTGTACATCAGTTCTCAGCGTATGGAAACGCTTCGGCAGATTCAGGCCGAGAGCGAAGGCAAGAGCACGCTGGATGTCCTGATCGAAGTGATGGCGCAGTGGCCGAAGGGTGCGGACTTCCTTACCCTGCTGGCCGAGGTCAACGTTGTCCGACGCACGTCGCGACGACTGCTGGCTTCGCTTCTCAGCAGCTATCAGTGCTTCTATCAGCGAAGCGGCTCGCCGGTTTGGCACTTCGATAACAAGAAGGTTGAGCTCGGCTTCGACAAGACCAAGAAGAAGTTCATCAAGAAGGACTGATCGGAACCTTCATCCGCTTTGCAGACACAGTGTCGTGGAGCGGATGAAGGCGATAGGTCCAAGACCAGGCCCGGCGCAAGTTCGGGTATAACTGCAAACCGGTTCGAACATGGCAAACATTAAATCGAGCAAGAAAGATATCAAGCGCAGCGCCAAGAAGGCTGCGCAGAACCAGTCGCGACGCACGGCTCTGAAGACCTACATCAAGAAGGTCAAGACGGCAACGGACGCAACTTCGGCACAGACGGCTCTTACCAAGGCGGTCAGCGCGCTGGACAAGGCTGCCGAGCACGGCACCATCCACAAGAACCAGGCTGCTCGTCGAAAGTCGCGCGCTGCAAAGGCCGCGAACAAGATCGCCGCGAAGTAAGACAGGTTCGGATAAGGTTTGAAGACAGCCTGCCAATTTGGCAGGCTGTCTTTGTTGTTTGTGGGGCTATGATTGATTCACTGTCCGGTGTCGGCAGCTCTTTGACGACGGTTCCAGTGTCAATATCGAGCCCCCATATCCACAGAGAGGATGCGGGTGCGCTTTTGTCGACGGAGAGCGCTGTAGCTTTGCTTGGCTTTGATGCGGGTCTCCCAACGGATGTGGCCCGCATCCTTATCTATGAGAGTGAGGAAGTCCTCGCGAGCATAGATGATGTCGAAGTCAGCACGGAACCCGTCCGTCCATTTCGACTTCGTCAATATGGAAGCAAAACTCCTGAGGTAACGTATCAGCACACCGGGCAACCATCGCTGGCAGCGCCGCCATAGCCACTCCGTCCGGGCTAAGCCAATTCGATCATGACGCTTGCCACTCTCCTTGCATTTGTCGCCGTTACTGCCATGCCTGCCTCTCAGAAAGCTCCCGAAGTCACGGTTTCTTCTGGTCCGAGTATCCAGCTCAGCAACACCAATTACGCAGGGAATCGGAAGCCGCTCGTTGGGACGCCGTTCATCAAGCTGCCAGTTGGAGCTGTCAAACCCAAGGGATGGCTCTTGAAGTGTCTGGAGCTTCAGCGCGATGGTCTGATGGGGCATCTGGGCGAGATCAGCGCTTGGCTGGACAAGAGCGACAATGCCTGGCTGAACAAAGACGGGAAAGGAAAGTGGGGCTGGGAAGAGGTGCCTTATTGGCTGAAAGGCTATGCCAACGTGGGCTACATCCTGAACGATAAGAAGATGCTTGCGGAATCAAAGATTTGGCTGGAAGGCGTCTTGAAGAGTCAGCGCGCAGACGGCAACTTTGGTCCAACCTTCACCGACGACAAAGGCGCCGAAGACTTCTGGCCGAAGATGATCATGCTCTATAGCCTGCAGTCGTACTACGAGTACTCGAACGACAAGCGTGTTTTGGATTTTATGGCTCGGTTCTTCCGGTATCAGGAGGCTTATCCCGAAGACAAGTTCATGCAGATGTACTGGCAGTCGCGCAGGGTGGGCGACAACCTGCACAGCGTCCTGTGGCTATACAACATCACGGGTGAGGATTGGCTACTGCAACTTGCGGAGAAGATTCATCGCAAGGGCATGGACTGGACGCCGCGAAAGGTGGATGCCAAGGACTGGTTCAAGAGTTTGGGCGATTGGCACAACGTGAACCATGCGCAAGGCTTCCGCGAGATGGGGCAGTACTACCAGCTTAGCGGCGATAAGCAGGACTTGAAGAACACCTACGATTCGTTCTGGAAGATTCGGGAGTTCTTTGGGCAGGTGCCGGGAGGCATGTTCGGCAGCGATGAGAATGCGCGTCCTGGCTATACCGACCCTCGGCAGGCCGTTGAGACGTGCGGCATGGTTGAGCAGATGAACTCTGACCAAGAGCTTCTTCGAATTTCGGGCGACATCTTCTGGGCCGATCATGCCGAGGACGTTGCGTTCAACACCTATCCAGCGGCAGTTATGCCCGACTTTAAGTCGTTGCGCTACCTCACGGCCCCGAACATGGTGCTGAACGACGATAAGAATCATGCTCCCGGGATCGCCAATTCGGGTCCGTTCTTGATGATGAATCCTTTCAGCTCTCGATGCTGCCAGCATAACCACGCGCAAGGATGGCCTTATTATGTGGAGAACCTTTGGCAGGCAACATCGGACAATGGGGTTGCGGCGGTGCTGTATACCGCAAGCGAAGCATCGGTGAAAGTTAGCAAGGGCGTTCCTGTGAAGCTGACGATGAAAGGGAACTACCCCTTTGACGAGAAGCTGGAGTTCACAGTGAAACCGTCTAAGAGCGTGGCCTTTCCCTTGTATCTGCGCATCCCGGCTTGGTGCAAGGCCCCTGTGCTCTCGGTCAATGGCAAGGCAGTTCCGGTCAAGAACGCTTCTGGAAAGTACATCAAGATTGCACGGACTTGGAAAGATGGAGATAGGGTGACACTGAAGCTGCCCATGACGCTTTCATTGCGCACTTGGACAAAGAACAAGAACAGCGTGAGCGTGAACTACGGCCCTCTGACGTACTCCTTGAAGATCGGGGAGAGCTATATCAAGACCGAGAGTACAACCACGGCGGTTCACGATTCGAAATGGCAACCTGGTGCCGATGCAAAGAAGTGGCCCTCCTATCAGATTCATCCGACGACGCCGTGGAACTACGGTCTGATCATCGGTAAGACTGACCCGCTGAATGGGTTCAAGGTCGTCAAGAAAGGTTGGCCGAAGAGTGATTTCCCATTCACGCTTGAGACATGTCCGATAGAGATTAAGGCGGTCGGACGGCGGATCCTGGAATGGAAGATCGATCAGTACGGGTTGTGCGGTGTGTTGCCGCAAAGTCCGGTGAGCACGACGGAGTTAGCGGAATACATCACGCTTGTCCCGATGGGCGCGGCGAGGCTGCGGATCAGTGCGTTCCCGGTGGTGAAGTAGTCGCGGCCATACTCTGGCTGCTACTTACCTAGCTTGAAGCTGAGGTACGGAGTCCTGCGTTCCTTGGTTTCATCCGCTCGGCTAAGGCAGAAGCTCACCTGAAGGGTTCGGTCTTTCAAATCGTAGACGGAGTGCCACAGCGTCGCCGCGATCCGGGCTTGCTCGGGCACGGCGACGCAGAAGTTGATCTCTTTCACTTCGGTGGGTGTGTACTTCGATTTTCTCTTGCCAAGCTCTTGCTGAAGTCGACGGTAGCGGTCGAAAGAGTTGCCGCTTGGCAGGTTGCTGGTTCCGTAGGTTGAGACCATGTGGTTGGTGATGATCTGTGGCTTGCCGCCGCCATCGACGATGTGGTGCCCGCCTTTCGCGTCGATTTCGAAGATGAAGCTATCGCCAGAGGCATCGCCGATGATGTAATGACACGGTGTGAAGTCGGCGTAATAGGGTGCGAAGCGGAGCAGGTTGCGCGCCTCTTTTGCGCTGGCACATCGGTCAAGAACGAACCGAGGGAGATCGATCTCGCTTAAACCGTAGCCGCTTCGCCCCAACCTGCCAGGATTGTCGACATCGACGGCAAGCAAGGCGACCGTTACGCCTTTGGAGTTCACACCGTCAATGGCTCCGGCAACGAGATCGTAGGCACAAAGGTAGAGAGATGGATAGCCGACCGTGGGATGCATTTCAATCACATAAGGATCACCAGTCATCGACCGTGCACCCGCATGCGGCTTAGCGCCGGTTATCTCAGCATAGGTGGCTTTAGGGAAGTCGTAGTTTCGACTGAGCATCGCATGGTCGTTGCTGACGCTGGCACCGGGATAGTAGACCACGGAGCATGCGGGTGTTGATCTCATATTGAAGGGGACTGAAGTCGTGTCGAACAGACTTTTTGCAGGAACTGCAAATACAGCGCGAACCCCTTCTGCACGCAGGATTCGCTCGGGATAATTCTTTGCAAACCAGGTCATCTGGTCGGATGAAGTTTTTGGGTTGGGAAATTTGGTCAGGCTTGAACCGTGGTTCTTCTTGGCGATTTCGGCTAGCTTGCGTCCTATCGCGACATTGTCGCCGCGGAGAATCATGTGGCGCACGATCATGAGGTCCTTGGACGTGCCAGCGACTGTCTTTAGTGAGAAGGATGTCAGCTGGGCTTGGCTGGCTGAGGCAGTGAGGATGGCAAGAAGCGTTACGGCTTGACGCATATCCTTAGTCTAAGGGCGTCTGTATGCAACTGGTGCCCTAAGAAGGCGTGATTTGCAAAAGTATGCACAATGCCTTCTTATTGATAGGGAGTCGCTACCCAAAGAACTTCGTCAGACCTTCGCTGAGGGCTCTTGCTGTGAAGTTCACCAGCGGGATGCTGCTGTCGTACGGCATTCGAGTTGGACCGATGATGGCTATGGTGCCTGCTTCATGATCGCCCACATAGAACGTCTGCTTCACGACTGAAAGCTTATGGAGCTTCTCGCTGCGGTTTTCGCGACCGATGGTCACGGTTCCAGTCTGGTCGCTTGAGGCTGACAGAGCTTCAAACAGTGCATCTTCTTCGCTCAGCGCTGCGATGAGATCGGAAAAAGCCTCTGCATCACGGCGGAATTCGGGCTGCCCGAACAGGAATTCTTCGCCTTCGGTGACCAGCTTGCCACGAGTGCGCTCGCGTGAGATCGCTCGCAAGCCGACCCAGATGGTCGCGATGAGTTTTTCCGAGTTCGCGTTTCCGGCAGTAGGAGCCTTGATGCGCTGAAACTGCCTTAATGGCTTGCTCGCGACGGCCTGGTTGATCAGATCGTTGACGCTTCCAAGCTCATCCAGCGTAAGCCCAGGGGGAATCTCCAGCATCCGATTCTCCACTTGACCGTTGGAAAGAACGACGACCAGCAACGCTTGGACCGGGCCGATGGCGCTCACGATAACGCTGCGAACGGTCAGGCCGCGCTCGGAATAAGTGGTGGCAGCGCTGAGAAGGTGCATGAGCCTGCTGAGAGATGCCGTCGTGTGCGACAAAACCTCGTGGAGTGTCTCGCCTTCATCGGCGTGGGTAGCGAGTGAATCTTTCGTGCGCTGTGATAGCGCGGTTTCCATCAGCCGGTCTACATAGAACCGGTAGCCCTTGTCGCTTGGAATGCGGCCCGCGCTGGTATGCGGCTGCTCCAGGTATCCCTGGTCGGCCATTTCAGCAAGCTCATTGCGGATCGTTGCGCTTTTGACACCAAGGTTGTACTTGGTGGAGAGGAGCTCGCTGGAAATGGGCTCCGCGCCGTGAACGTATTCCACGATCACGGCGCGCAAGAGAAGCTGTTTGCGATCACCAAGCTCTGACATGTGTTGACTCATTATTTCCTGACAGGGCTTGCTTAAGCAAACGGTCTCACTGAAACCAGCGGGAATGTCAGTCTGATAATCTGGGAACGCTTGAGCAGACTGTACCGTTCGTCGGTCCCAATACGTCCGTAGTAATTAGAAATGACATCGTTGCTCGCTTCCTTGGTTCTGTTTTCTGCGCCTCCACAATCACCTCCGCCGATCGATACATTCCTGCAAAAAGTGAGCGGGACGGTTGCAGCGGGTGTTCAGGGTCGGATTGAGGAGTTGTTTGCACGGAAAACTGATGCTGAATATCTTCTGACGATGGGACAGCGCCGAGGCGGGATCCGCAATCTGAAGGTCACCATGATTCCTGTGCCTCCCGGCTGGGAGAAGGAAGGCCCCTATTGGGCCGTTTTTTCGGCGCGGCAAGACATCGAGGACGATCACGATACGGTGTATTCCGTAGTTCGAACGATGGACGGCTGGGAGATTGGGAGGGAAGTTCCGGAGAGCTTTGCGCAGGGAGTGACCGTTGCCCACACCCGGACAGATGCCATCCTTTTTCCCGCCGAGAACCGGATCGATGTCGATTCCGCACTCTTTCTCAAGCAAGACAGCGAACGTCGCGCACCGGTGTTTCGGCTGAACCTGAACTATTCAGTTTCGGGGGCGGTGATCGATGGGAAGACGGTCAGCTTGGTTCAGGCGGATGCTTCAAAGGTGCCCTCACCCAAAGAAGGCGATGCCGTGCGGGCTGGTGGGCTGCTGATTTATTGGTCAGCAGGCGCAGCGAAGGAAGCGCGGTTCAAGTATTCGGGCATTGTGAAGTCCAACAGTGAAGACAAGATCGATAGCAAGGCCTGCTATGTGACGGCCTATTGGGTACCGACCATTGGACGGCTGCCGCATACCAGCAGCGTTCGAGTGCGAGGGCCGAAGGATTGGGTTATCGTTTCGGAAGGCTTGCCTGCGAAGGAGTCCATTGAGGGGTTTGAACCTGCGGAAAAGACGCCCGACAATTATCAGACCGTGATTTACCGATGCGACATCCCGATTTCGTATCCCAAGATCATTGGGGGGCAATACAAGCTGGCGGCGGAAAAGACTGAGAGTGGCAAGACGTTCCGATCTTATCAATTCGAGCCAATCGATACGGCAAGGGCGCAGAAGGATGTCGAAATCATGGCATCCGCGGCAAAGTTCTTTGAGGAGAATCTCGGTCCATTCCCCTTTCCAAGCTATGCCTGCTTCGACGCAGATACCTATTACGGAATCGAAAGCTATAGCTACACGCTACTGAACTACAAGTACACAACAACCTTTGTGGCGCACGAAATGGGTCACACCTACTTTGGCGGCCTGGCGTCCTGCAGCTACACCAAAGACACCTGGAATGAGAGCTTGACGCAGTACGTGGACTCGGTTTTGTTCAGCAACAACAGTGATCGAACCTTGCAGGCTGGGCTGGCTACGCTACGGCTGCAAGTGCCCTTGAGCAAGATGTCGATCGCGCACGAATACGGTTCTGCATCGTACTATCGAGGCGCGTATATGATGCGTATGCTGGAGCATGAGATTGGACATCCGGCTATGGTTGCTGGCCTCAAGAGTATTGTGGCGACGCGTCAGGGCAAGGATACGACCTGGGCTGATCTTAGGCCGCTCTTTGAACAGGCTGGCGGGAAAGGCTTGGATTGGTTCTGGAAGCAATGGATCGACAACTCTGTTTTCCCCAAGCTGGAACTGACGAACGCAGCCATTTTTGATCGGGGCCAGCAAGTTCGGACGGATATCACGGTGAAGCAACGCGGGACAGAGAATCCGTTTCACATGAAGTTTAAGATCGTTGTTCGGGGTGGCGGTCAGTCGTACAGCGAGATCGTCACGATGTCCGGGCCTGAAGAGACTTTCCGAATCTCGACGAGCTTTGCACCGATTGCCGCCTCTATCGATGTCTTTGAATACACCTTTGCCGAGACTGGGCAAGAGATTGCGGTGAAAAGGTAGTCCATGCTGGGGGTGCCAACGCTTTTTCTGGCCACACTCGTTCTGGCTCAGACTCAAAATCCGCTCGATAATATGGGTACTCCTCAGGGTTGGAAAGATCCGGGCTACGCGAAGCTGGTCTGGGAGCAGTCTCCGAACTGGAACGATAGACCGAAGGATGCCGTCATCGATACCATCGTGCTTCACCATACGGCAAGCGCGAGCCTGGGCGGAGTAGTGAAGTGGTTTTCAAGCAAAGAGAGCCAGGTCAGTTCGCACTTTACGGTTGGCAAGGATGGAAGCATCGTCCAGCATGTCTCCACCTTCAAACGTGCTTGGCATGCTGGAGTGAGCCGGGATGTCTGGTCGCGGGAGAACGTCAATCACTTCAGCATTGGGATTGAAATGGTGAACCTTGGCGATGGCAAAGACCCGTGGACCAAGGAGCAGGTAGAGGTGGTGAAATTCTTGATTCTTCACCTCAAGAAACGATTCCCAGACATAAAATTCATCACCAGCCACGAGTACATCGCTCTTCCATCTGGGCGCAAGAATGACCCAAAGAATTTTCCTTGGGACGAGCTTAAGGACCTTGGAATGGATATTGTGAAGTAGAGGGCTCCGCCTTACGCTCCAACCGCTGCCAGAGCAAAAGCCTGTTCAAGATCCTTGATCATGTCTGCTGGATCTTCGAGGCCGCAGTACAGCCGAATCACCCAAGTCTCCTCGGTCCAACCCATGGGCTTGACGGGCACTGGAACGACCAGACACTCGTGACCACCCCAGCTCACACCCAGCCTGAAGAGCTTCATGGCGTTGCAAAGCCGCTTGATGTATTCGGGGTCTTGGTTGACGGGAACGAACGAAAGCAGTCCGCCTGAGCCTCGGTAATACTTCTTGAAGAGGTCGCGCTGTGGGTAGGTTTCGTGTCCGACGTGGATCAGCTTTTCAACCGCAGGCTTGCTTGCAAGATAGTCCGCGACAATGTTGCCAGCGAGTTCGTGCTGCTTGAGTCGGATGCGCAGGGTTCGCAGGCCGCGGTGCACCATCCAGCCGTTGAAAGGTGAACAGATGGAGCCGAAGAAGTTCACTTCCCACCTTGTCAGGCGGTCGATCCTATCCTTGGATGCGCAAACGACGCCCGAGCAGGTGTCGGAGTGCCCTGCAAGATACTTGGTGCAGCTATGGATGACCATGTCCACTCCGTGATCGGCAGGGTTGCAGTGAAGCGGAGTGCTGTAAGTGTTGTCCAGCAGAGTAGGGATGCCCTTCTCTCTGGCGTACTTTGTAACGGGCTCGATGTCTTGGAGCCGAAATACGAGACTGCTGGGCGATTCAAGATAAATCAGCGTCGTTTCAGGCTTGACAGCATCCAAGATGGATTCAGGAGTAAGGCCAGAGACATAGGTGTGGCTAACCCCAAAGCGAGGAAGATACTCCTCAAAAACCTGGCGGGTGGTGCCATAGCAGGTGTCGACAGCGACGACGTGCGAGCCTGCGCCAATGCAGGAGAACATTGCTGCAGTGAGTGCGCCCATGCCGCAGCCAAACATCTTTGCGGCCTCTGTGTGCTCAAGCGCAGCGATCTTGTTTTCGGCTGCCGCGACGGTGGGATTGCCCACCCGGGAATAGTGCCACGGCGGCCCGCCCGGGCTGTTCGCCATTGCTGAACTGAAGCTATCGACGTCGTCGAAGACGAAGGTAGAAGTCTGAATGAGAGGGGGGCTCACGGCTCCGAGAATCTTCTCGTCTTCGCCGAAATGCTGCAACAGCGTGTCTACGCTGACATCACCATGGATATCCATATCTCATTGATGGTTGTAGCAGAATAGTGCCGCGATTTTCCTCTGGATTGGGCATACTTTCTCTAAATACACCGATTCGCAATAGTCATAGGTCTTTGCAGTCTGAGCAGGATGCCTGTCAGGGTATAATGGCGTGCCTGTCGACGGAACTCAACCATGTTGCCATCTCCCGATATTCTCAAGAACTTTCCCGAAGGAAAGTTTGTATTGGCAAATCTTGCCGCCAAGCGCGCGAAGCAGCTCCGTGAGGGTGCGCCGCCCTTGGTGAGCATCGAATCCAACCATCCTCTGACGATCGCCCTTGCGGAGATCGCAGCTGGAAAGATCAAGGCAATTCTTCCTGCGGTTGATGAGATGGGTCGCATCGAGCAGCCGGAAATGGGCGTTCTTCCCGAAGAGCTGGCTCCCGAGTTCGGCATGCTTCTGCCCGCGCTCGACGAATCCGAAGTTGCGCTGGTTGAAACCATCGGTGTTGAGGACCACGATCACGATCATGAGGGCGACGCCGACGAGGCCGCCGAGATCGTGTCGCTTTCGGACCTGGTTGAAGATGCTGAGGAAGAGATCGAGACCGTTGCCAGCGATGACGACACACTCTCTCTCTCCGACATTGCCGATCAGGAAACCGAGGAAGAGGCCGAAGAGGAATAAGGACTTCATCTTCTTATGCGCGACCCGTACGAGGTACTCGGCGTATCGCGAGACGCCTCAGCCGATGAGATCAAGTCGGCTTTTCGGCGTTTAGCGCGTGAAAACCACCCCGATGTCAATCAGGGGGACCCCCAGGCTGAAGAGCGGTTCAAAGAAATTGGACAGGCTTATGCTGTGCTGTCTGATGCTGAGAAGAAGGCCAGCTATGACCAGTTCGGCACGGCGGAGGAGATTCCGACCGGCAACTTCCAGAACTTTGGCGACTTTGCCGACATCTTCCAGATGTTCTTTGGCAACATGGGCGGGCAGGCCCAAGGCAGACGCACCTCTGGACGGGATGGCGACGATCTTCGCGCCGATGTTGTGCTCACTCTCAAAGACGTCATCGACGGCGTGAGCAAGGAAGTCAGCTATCGCAGACCGATCAAATGCAGCGACTGCGGCGGCAAAGGCACCGAGGGTGGCACCGAGCCTGAGACGTGCCCCAACTGTCAGGGATCGGGCATGGTAACCCGAGTCCAGAACACCGTTTTTGGCGCGATGCAGACGTCGATGACCTGCCAGAACTGTCGCGGCGCGGGCACGATCATCAAGAACAAGTGTAAGAAGTGCGGCGGCAATGGGCTGACCATCGAAGAGACGAAGGTCAACGTCGACATTCCTGCAGGTATCGAATCGGGCACTCGCGTTCAGATTCCTGGCAAAGGCGGGGAAGGTACGGGACGCGGAGTGACAGGGTCCCTTTACGTGTTCGTCGATATTGAGGAAGATGAGCGATTTGAGCGGCACGGACGGGATGTGGCGACGCGCCTCCCGATCACCTTTGCCCAAGCGACCTTAGGCGACGAGATCACGGTCGAAGGGATCGACCAAGACTATGAGATCGAAGTTCCCGCTGGTACTCAGCCAGGAGAGTATCTGCATGTCCAAGGAGCTGGACTTCCGCCGCTCCATGGTGGTAAGCGCGGAGACCTGATTCTGGTCGTCGGGGTGCAGATTCCCGAAAAGGTGAGCGAAGAGCAGGCAGAGCAGATTCGGAAGGTTGCCGAAGCGTTTGGCGAGCCAATCCCGAAAGGCAGCAAAGGGGGCGGGCTCTTGGGCGGCCTGTTTAAGAAGAAGCGATGACGTTTTGGGTGGAAATCAAGGCGCTTCTGGATACACCTCCTGAAGACTGGTCTGTGCTTGCAGACGCCTTCGACCGCCACGGCTGCCCCGGTACGATCATCCAGGACAAGCCGCTTTCTATTTCCGCATATCTTGTTTCTGTTGCGGGCACCGCCGCCCAAGTCGAGGCTCTTAAAGAGGAGCTTCTGGGACTTGGTGTGCGCGAAGTGGTTACTTTTGAGGTGCCTGAAGAGAACTGGTCCGAGTCTTGGAAGCAGCATTTCAAGCCGCGGCGCGTCGGCAAGCGCTTTGTCGTGCGTCCAACCTGGGAGACAGCCGAGCTGATTCCAGGCGAGATCGATATCGTTCTTGATCCAGGACAAGCTTTTGGAACGGGCGATCATCCAACCACTCGAATGTGCCTTGAGCTGATGGAATCCGTCGAGATAGAGAATCAGCGTGTGTTGGACTTGGGTTGCGGCAGCGGCATCCTTGGCATTGGAGCAAAGAGGCTTGGCGCGAGCTATATTCTTGCCGCGGATATCGATCCCATCTCAGCCGATGTCACACGACAGAATGCTGACCTGAATACCGTCGATATTGAGGTGATCTGCGGCGACGGCTTTGAACACCCAGCATCGAGGCAACCCTGGGATCTGATCGTCAGCAACATCATCAGCGCAACATTGATTCGGCTTGCGCCTCAGGCTTGGGAGCATTTGCGCCCAGGGGGAAGCTGGATCATTTCCGGCATTATCCAGGACAACTGGGAAGCCGTCCTCTTCATGGCGCAGAAGTGCGGATTCAAACTCGTTCGCAAGCTGGACGAAGGCGAATGGGTGGGAGCGATGCTTCACAAGCCTACGGAGCTGTGATGGCGAAAAACCTGCCTGTCCGTGCATTGCCGAGGTTCTTCATCGAAGACCTTGATCTTAGCGACACCTTCGAGATTCCAGCAGAAGAGTTTGCCAAGATCCATAAAGTGTTGCGACTTGGCACGGGCGACGAGATCGCCGTGCTTCCCAACGATGGAACATTGGTGCGCTGCCGTATTCAGGGGCGGTCGGCGGTGCCCATCGAGACTGTTCACCCGGGCACAGAGTCAAATATTCGTGTGACGATTTTCCAGGCGTTGCCGAAAGGCGACCGCATCGATACGGTCGTTCGGATGTGCACTGAAGTGGGTGTTGCGGAGATCGCTTTCTTTCCTGCAGAACGCTCGGTGGTGAAGTGGGATGAAAAAAAGATTGAGGATCGGCTTCGACGTATGCGCGCGATTGCTCGAGAATCCGCTGAGCAGTGCTACCGCTCCCGTATGCCGTCGGTGACCTTCCGACCGTCGCTGACTGACGTTTTGAATGCTGATCCCGATGCCATCGTTTTGAGCGAGATGGAGGGTGTACCTTCACACTTTACGGATGTTGTCCGGCAACGACTCGCGTCTGGCGTGGAAGAGTTTGCTCTGGTCGTTGGTCCTGAGGGTGGCTGGGCGAAGAAGGAGCTTGATCTTGTCGGCGACCGTGGGGTGACGCTTGGACCGCTGGTGCTTCGCACGGACACGGTCGGACCGGTTGTGGCAGGCCTGATCCTTCTGGGTTTGAACTCCAGAGCTTAGGTAGAATTTGCCCCATGCGCATCGATGGCCGCAAGCCCGACCAACTCCGCCCCGTGACCATGGAACGGGGATTTGCCAAGTTCGCCGAAGGGTCCTGTCTGATCAAGATGGGAGAGACTCACATGCTTGTAACCGCGACGGTCGAGGAGCGCGTGCCGCCCTTTCTGAAGAACTCTGGCAAGGGCTGGGTGACGGCTGAATACTCGATGCTTCCACGTTCAGGGCGTCAGCGCAATCAGCGGGAGATCGGCAAGGCGAACGCCCGCTCTCAGGAGATTCAAAGGCTTATCGGACGTTCCATGCGGGCCGTCGTGGACCACCACGCATTGGGTGAGCGAACAATCACGCTCGACTGCGATGCCATCCAGGCTGACGGCGGCACAAGAACCGCCGCGATCACGGCGGCTTATGTGGCGACTTATGACGCTCTACGCTGGATGAAGGATCAGCGGATGATCAAGGAAATGCCGCTGGGAGAGCCGACGGCTGCGGTAAGCGTTGGCATCTGTCGAGGCATGGAGCTTCTTGACCTTTGCTATGAAGAGGACAGCACGGCAGACACCGATATGAACGTTGTGATGACGGCCTCTGGAAAGTTTGTGGAGATTCAGGGCACCGCTGAGCAGGATCCGTTCTCGGCAGAGACGCTGGGCAAGATGCTGCGTTTGGCAAAGATCGGTATCGATGAGCTGATCGGGATGCAGAGAAGCGTTTTGGGAATCGAATGAAGCGACTGGTGATCGCGACCCATAACCGCAAGAAGGCGGGCGAGATGACCACGATCCTCTCGCGCAGGTTTCCGAACCTTGAAATATTGACTCTGGCGGACTTCGAAGGCGCGCCGGAACCCGAAGAAACAGGCACCACCTATTGGGATAACGCGGAGATCAAGTCAGCGTCAGCGGCAGAATTCACCGGCGAATGGTGCATTGCAGATGATGCGGGGCTTGAGATTGATGCCATGAATGGTGAGCCAGGTTTGTGGTCAAAGCGTTTTGCAGGGGAGGATACGCCATTTCCTGAGAAGATGGCGATTATTCTGGATCGGTTGAAAGATGTCCCTGATCCTGAGCGCAATGCGCGATTTCGATGCTGTGTCTCTTTAACGCCTGCTTCAGGAATTGATGCGCCACATTGGGCCGGGACACGGAGGATTGGAAAGTCTGTGGTGTTTGAGGCAACGTGTGAAGGACGCATCTCCTCGGAGCCCAGCGGCGGCGGCGGCTTCGGCTATGATCCTATCTTTTATCTGCCGGAGTTAGGTCGTACGATGGCGGATTTGACGGCAGACGAGAAGCATGCCGTGTCTCACCGCGGGAAGGTATTAGCGGCGGTTGGGGATTATTTGGAAGCGCTAGTGTGAGCTGGGGAATGTCGACAGCTTGGATCGGCATAGTTTTCACATATCAGTCGCCGCAAGCTAAAGCATGCGGCTACGTTTGATTGGGTGTTCACCCCTCCCTCAGTTCACTGCGTTCACAGGTCCCTCCCCCTCAAGGGGAGGGTGCTTAGCTCTCATCTGCTCTTCAATCTCCGCGTGCTCCATCTATCTTGCTTCTGCATGTTTCTATGATTCCGTCTGCAATCTCGTCACAACGATTCATTACGTCGCTTGCAGTGAAGCGAAAGACTATAAATCCTTCGGCTTCGATCGCGGATTGCCTCTCTAAGTCTTGCAGGCCAGTTTCTATGTGCGTATAAGCGCCATCAACTTCAACGGCGACCTTTGCCTCCAAGCAGATGAAGTCAACGACATACATATCCAGCAAAGGGTGTTGACGCCGAAAGACCAAGCCTGAAATATCGCGATGTTTCAAACGAGACCACAGCATTCGTTCGGGCAAGGTTGATGCCCTTCGCAACTGCTTTGCGCGACGCAACACCCATTCCGGCTTGCCAGACATGCCACATTCTATATCACTCGTCAGTCGCAACGACAGCTCGCAAAATGAGTGTTCCAAGCTTAAAAAGCACCCTCCCCTTGAGGGGGAGGGAAGTGTGAGTGAAACGAACTCAGGGAGGGGTGAGCAGTTCTTCACCCCCCCCCCACTAAAAGAACGTCGCTTTCTATCTCCTGAACATCGACTTCAGGATGAAGAATGCGTTGGCGGGGCGTTCGGCAAGGCGGCGTGTGAAGTAGGGGTACCAGCTGTCACCCAGCGGTATATACACTCGGACGTTGTAGCCTTCCTCTTTGAGGCGTTGCTGGAGGTCGCGACGGATGCCGTAGAGCATCTGGTATTCAAACCGACTCTTGTCGATCCCCTTTTCAGCAACAAAGGCATTCAGCTCTTCAACGATCTTTTCATCATGGGTGGCGATTGCTGGATAGTTGCCTTCTTCGATCAGCCTCTTTGCGGCATCGACATAAGCCTTGTCAACTAGCTTTTTGTCTTGAATCGCGACCTTTTCAGGCTCAAGGTATGCGCCTTTGACAATACGGGTGCGCATTCCCAGATCGATCATTGTCTGGATGTCTTCGGGTGTGCGATGCAGGTAGGACTGGAGCACTGTGCCCGTGTTGGGGTAGTCGGGAAAGACGCTCGACATAATCTTGACCGTGCGTTCGGTGTATTCCGATGCTTCCATGTCGATGCGGACAAAGTTGTCAAGAGACTTTGCCAATTCTAGGACTTCGCGGAAGTTGCTTTCCGCAAAGCCATCTCCCTGATCCAGACCGCACTGTGTGAGCTTGATCGAAATGTTGGTAGTCTCAACGGGCTTTTCCGAACCTGCTGACTTGTAGACTGCCTTGTTTGCTATTTCTCGCGTACAGGCGCTCTTTGCTATCTTTTCGAGCATCTGCTTGTAGACCTCGATAGCCGCGCGCGATTCTTCGACAGTGGAAGTGTTCTCTCCCAGGTAGTCGAGGGAAGTGCGGAAGCCAAGAGCGATGAGGTCTTCGGCGGCTTTCAAGCCATCTTCGATGGTGTCGCCCGCGATAAACCGCTTGACAAGCGGCCTGAAAAGGAAAGATTTCCGTACAAGCTTTTCAACAGGGCCGAGAGCGGCGGTTTTAAGGATGAGAGTGCGGGCCAGCATCGCGCTGGGTGACATTGTACCGCCCTGAGCCCGCATGGGACCGGACGAACGGTATCCTTTTTCCATGCCTTCGGTTAGCGTGTGCCTTTCTGTCTATAACGGCGCCGCTACGCTTGCCGAAGCCTTACAGACGGCGATCGACCAGTCTCATGCGCCGGACGAAATTCTCGTGATCGACGATGGATCTACAGATGATTCGGCAGAGATCGCCAAGCGGATGGGGTGTCGCGTCATTCGCCAGGAGAATGCAGGGCTTGGAATGGCGCGAAGGCGGCTCGTCGAAGAAGCGCGAGGCGATTTCATCGCTTTCTTGGATCATGATGATTTTTGGGAGCGGCACAAACTCAAACGACAAATGTCTGCATTGGAGGAAACAGGCGCGGTCATGTGTCATACCGACTGCTGGTTCCACTATGACGATGGTCGCGTTGTGGCACGGGACAAGATCATTCCTCAGATCGAGCATGTGCTTGACCACATTCTTCCCACGAACTGGGTTATTGCAAGCTCGGCAGTTTTTGAACGGCAAGCGATGCTCCGAGCAGGGAATTTTATAGCCGATACGGTGCGGTGTTCCGACTGGTACGGCTGGCTGATCTTGGGGGCTCAGGGGAACTTCATTCATATTCCCGAGAAGATGGTTCGCTACTCCGTTCGGGGGGAATCCTTGGCGAATGCTGGCTTCACGTTTCACGAAGCTCAGCGTTACCTTCTGAAAGAGAAGATCCTTCCAAGATGGGATCAGCTCTACAAGGCAATGAAGAAGCCGAAGAGGGATTACTACCGGAAGCTGATTGAGATGGATATTGGTATCGCCGCGTCTACCATGGCGAAGTATCTGGACAAGCTTGATCGGCATGAAGAGGCGATGGAGCTTCATCGCGAAGCGCTAAAGCTTGCTCGCAACGTGCCAAGAGTTTGGGGGCGGGCGATCAAGAGCTATTTTTCAGGCTGATCTAAGCTGGCGACAGCGTGGATGCGAACTCTTCCAGCACAAGTCGAACTTCATCGACGGTATTGCATTGTGTGAGTTTGTTGCGTGTTTCGGCAGCTCCAGGTTCGCCCTTGATGTACATAGGGATTTGCCCGCGCAGATGCCGCGTTGCATACATCTCTGATTCTTTGAAATGTGCCTCAGGCAGAGATCGAGCCTCTTCCCATGAGTCCACTTCTGCCTGATAAGCTACCATCAGTTTAAGGTGCTCTATCGCGGTTTGGATGCGCTCTTGGATCGTGGGCAGCGGAGGGATTTCCTCGCCAGCAAGCGCTGCTTGGATTCGCTGCAGCGACCACGGGTTCGAGATTGCAGCACGACCGACCATCACACCATCGGCTCCCGTTTCACTCAGCAAACGGAGTGCGTCTTCCGGAGTTTTGACATCACCATTCCCGATCAAAGGAATACCAACAGATTTGCGCATGTCGGCGATCAGTTTCCAGTCTGCCTCACCTTCGAAGCCCTGCTTGGCAAAGCGTGCATGGAGCGTGATCATCTTCGCCCCAACGCCGGCAAAGCGCTTAGCAAGGTCTGGAGCTGCATACAGGGAGTAATCCCAGCCTGCACGGACCTTGACGGTCACAGGGACTCTGACGGCTTTGACGACAGCATCGACGATCTGCTCGGCGAGGTCAGGGTCCTTGAGGAGGGCGGCTCCGGAGCCTGTCTTGCAGACTTTTGGCACCCAGCACCCCATGTTGATGTCAATGATGTCAGCCCCAGCCGATTCGCAGATCTGGGCTGTCTCGGCCATGATCTCCGGCACCCCGCCGAAAATCTGAATGCCAAGAGGTCGCTCGCCGGGGTGGATTTTGAGCTTGCGAAAAGTCTTTTTGGCGTTGTAATGAATCGCCATTGCGCTGACGAACTCGGTAAACATCAGCCCTGGGTTGCCAACACGCTTGGCGATTAGGCGAAAGGGTAGGTTGGACACGTCTTCCATGGGAGCAAGGACGAGTCTGTTCTGGATGGGGATATCGCCAACGTGGAAGGCTGCGGACATTTGAAGTTTCTATTATGAAGGCTGAGCCGAATTGAGCCTGGGATCGCTTTTCAGTATCGAGTAACTGTGGCTCGCAACGGATCATTCGTCACGCAACAAAGCAGGAATCAATTCGCTCACTCCCAAAAGGTAAAACGGGTTTGAGATGGCAAAGAAGCTCAACGTCGGTCTTATCGGCTATCAGTTTATGGGCAAGGCCCACAGCAACGCCTATCGGCAGGTCAATCGATTTTTCGATCTTCCGATTGAGGTCGGAATGCGCACAATCTGCGGACGAACGGAATCTGCCGTCAAAGAGGCTGCTCATAAGTTCGGCTGGGACGGGTACGAAACCGACTGGCGAAAGGTTGTAGAAGACCCCAATATCGACATCATCGACGTGTCGACGCCGGGAGACAGCCATCACGAGATCGCGATTGCGGCTGCACAGGCAGGGAAGATCGTGTTTTGCGAAAAACCGCTTGGAAACACGCTTCAGGAAGCCAAAGAGATGCTCGACGCTGTTGATAAGGCAGGCGTCGCGCATGCTATCTTCCACAACTATCGCAAGGCTCCCGCTGTTGCTCTCGCAAAGAAGATGGTGAGCGAAGGTCGGCTTGGGACGATTTATCATATGCGTGCGACGTACCTGCAAGACTGGATTGCCGATCCCAACTTCCCGCTGGTTTGGCGGCTCCAGAAGGAGAAAGCAGGCTCGGGCACCCATGGCGATATCAATGCCCACATCATCGATCTTGGACGGTACCTGCTGGGAGAGTTTGATCAAGTGACGGGACATCTTCACACCTTCATCAAGAAGCGTCCACTGGTAGGAGCAATCGACGACCGGCTTGGCGCTAAAGCTAGCTCCGAGATGGGGGACGTCACCGTGGACGATGCCGCAATGTTCCTTGCAAGCTTCAAGAATGGAGCGCTGGGGACGTTTGAAGCCTCGCGGTTTGCGGTTGGACGAAAGAACTACAACCGCTTTGAGATCAACGGATCGAAGGGCTCGATCGTTTTCAATCTGGAGAGGATGAATGAGCTGGAGTATTACAACAACGATGATCCAGCTGAGACGCACGGCTTCCGTCTGATTCAGGCGACCGAGGGCAGCCACCCCTATGCTGGACAGTACTGGCCGGTGGGTCACATCATCGGGTACGAGCACACATTCATCAACCTTATCGCCGACGCGCTGTCCGCGATCGACAAAGGAGATTTGCCGAGTCCAAACTTCGTGGATGGGTACGAAAATCAAAGGGTCCTAGATGCCGTCGAAAAAAGCTCAGAATCTCGCACTTGGGTGACGTTGTAGGTTGAACTTGAAGTAATATAAAACAGATTCGCGTAACGCCCCGAGAACTGGTACGTTTGACGGTTTGAGGGCAGCGACCGCTGCAAGGATGGAGCGGCTTTTAACTTTACGGTTAAGGTTCGGGAGTTTCGAACCTAAAATGAACCGTATAGAGTTTGGGGCGCAATAGAATAGGGAAGAGTTCATGCGTCGAAGTGTAAAGACGATAGCGCTGGGGGCAATCTGGGTGGCACCAATCTTGGTGAGCGCTCAAGCACCCTTTGACGCCAATAGCGCGCCTCAGCAACAATCCAGCGAGCTCAGTGTAGGCGGCACGCCTACGAGCGACATCGTTCTGATCAAGAGCTCGAGCCCCACTGTTCCTCTTCGCTTTGGCGGCGTGTTGCCCAATTCCGAGCGCATTGAACTGAGCGGTCGGCAACTTGTACGCGGCAAGGATTACACCATCGACCTTGAGTCCGGCGTGGTCTACCTCATGGTGCCTGTTCGAAAGGGACAGTCGCTGGTAGCTTCCTACCGGTACAAGAACGATGCACAGAAAGAGCAGTCGGCTCTCTTCGGAGGTCCTGCTACCTATAAATTTGACTTGATGCCGGGCGGCACGAAAGTGATGTTTGGGCTTGGCATGACGGAGCGAGGCGCGGATGGCAATGTCATCACCTCAAACGTCTACGGTGTCAACAACGCCTTTAGCATGGGTTCGAGCGGAAAGCTGTCCGGTCTGATGCTGTTCGCGAATCGAGAGCAGAACCAGGTCGAATCGAACTACGAGTACCGTGACAAGAAGCAGGCTCAGGATCTTGGTCACTCCAGCTTCATGATGCAGAAGTTCGAGACGAAGGTTCTTGGCGGAAACGTCGTGGCCTCGTATCAGGACATCAGCAAGAATTTCTCAGCCTTCGGAGCTGTAGCCGATGCGGGCTACGACCAAAACACGGTCAATCAGCTTAAGAAGGAACGCGGCATGGAGCGCATGGGGCTGTCCATGTCCGACATCGGCGTTGGCGGTCTAAAACTGTCTGGCGGTTTCAAATCTGTCGATGATGGCAAAAGCCATGGTATCGAGTGGCGCAATTACGCGCTGAAGTCGGGCGGCCTGCAGCTGAACTATTCCAGCCAGGCAGTCGACAAGGGCTTTAGCCGATTCCAGGATTTGGCGGAAGGCGACCGTGAACAACTCCGACGCGAAGCTGGCATGGAGCGGCAGACGGTCAGCGGACAGTTTGCACAGAAGGCCAGCAAGGTTAATTTTGAACTCAGTCAGATTTCTGATCCAGAAGACAAGAGCATCGTTCGTCGAACCTTGAACATCGATACGACCGGCTTCAAGGCTTGGATGGGCGATCAGGAAGTACAGAAAGGCTTTAGCCGAATCGGCAGTCTTCTTGGTCCTGAGCAGGGTCTTTACGGAAGAGAGATTGGCCTTAATCGTCAGTGGATGGGGCTGGAAACCGGAATCTTCGGCAAAGGCACTCTGGCGAGGTTTGAACAGAAGTTTCTTGAATCCGACGAAGGCTATTTCAAGAGTCAGGATATCGCGCTGAAAACCAGCGCTTGGAGCCTGGAGCACACTACTCGCGACGTTAGCAATGGCTTCGCCAATCTCGGTTCTTTGCAAGACCCCGAGAAGGTCGCGAATGCGCAGACCGTTGCCAATATGTACGACCGCAACGGCGTTCAGATGCAGGGCGACGACGTGGGCCGTTTCCTTGGAACACGCGGCTTGAGTCGTGAATTGACTCGGTTTGGCGCAGAACCGTTCAAGGGCTTTAAAGTCGGTATGGACTGGCTCCGACTGAATGGTCAGCAAGACGGCGCACTGGTGGACACCTACTTTGTGCAGTCGGCAAACTTCAGCGCCAGCTACCGAAAGCAGAACCTTGGCGAACAGTTTAACGAGCTGAACCAGCTCATGAACGTTGAAAAACAGCGGCTTGGCCTCATTCCTGGCTTGGATCGCGTGGACTTCGCGTTTGACATGAATCTGAGCAAGAAGCAAAAGTTCCGCTTCTCGCAGATGACCGCGGAAACCAACGATTTTGGCGGCGCTTCACGCACATCGATCTCTTACAGCGATCCCAAGCTTGAGATTTCGGCGAACGCTCGAAATGTCGATCAGCAGTTTGCTAACGTCAATCAGCTTGTTGACCCCGAAAAAGATCTGCTCAAGCAGCTTCAAGGCTTCAATCAGAAGGACGCAAAGGTTGTTTGGAAGCTGTTGCCGGGTCTGAAGCTGGAAAGCTTTACTTACAGCGCGAACGATGGATTCAACGAAGAAGACCGCAGCTTCCAGAACAGCCGTATCGACTGGGCGCTGGATAAGAACACAAACCTAAGCTTCACGAATACGGGCATCAAGAACGCCGATCCGCTGAAAACTCTCTTCGAGAGCACGCTGCAGCAGCTGGCATTGAGCCGCAATCTTGGACGGATGGGTGCCTTCACCTATCTTCACGAGACACAGAATTACGACGGAATCCAGAACGATCGTCCGGATTACGACAAGCATTATTTTGCGTATGAGGCCAAGCTCAACAAGAACACTTCTTTGCGCACTGAACAGACTCGAACTCGCTTCGACAATGGCGACAAGGAAGATGTCAACACCAACGTTGTCAGCACGGCCATCTCCAAGAACGCGGGCATCAGCGTAACAGACACAAAGGTCGACCGCAACGGCGATGATCACGATGAGACCCGAAGGCAATACGGCTTCTACTTTGATCTGCCCAATGGCATGCGCATCAGCTATGGCTATAACCGACAGATGAACGGTGTCAATGGAGCGTTGCAGTCCTCATTCAACGTCGGTTCTGGAAATATCGGCGGTATCGGCATCGATCAAGCGTTCTACAACGTGAACGGACAGGACAGCCAGTTCACGAACGCCACCAGCAACTTCCAAATTTCGACTAAGAAGCCGCTAAGCTTTGGTGCCTTTAAGAACCTCCAGATTTCTGCCGGTTCGGACACGCAGTCGCAGAAGAGCAACTGGCTCCGTGAGAATAAGAAGCTGGCCTTTAGCTTTAACGTTGGATCAATGTTCTTTGGCTACTCCTATCTTGGCCAAATGCATCAGTCCGGCTATCGCGGCATTGATCGAGCATTCAGCTTCAAGACCGATCAGAACGAGAACCGTTTCCTCCGTGCAACGATGGACTATAAGGTCCGCACGCTGCCGTGGGGCGAGAACGTGATGATCCGCAATTTTGGAATCTATTTCAAGCCTGCCAAGGATTTCACGCTCAGCAACGTCGTAAGCACAAACCCTGAAGACAAGAGCAACCCGAACGTGATTTTGGGTTCAGTCGCAACGAAACGACAGGACAACCAATGGAAGCTTGAGTGGAAGCGCGATAAGAACTTCTCGCTCAGCGGTCAATGGTTGGAGCAGATGAACGTTTCTGAACAGCTGGTACGCCATGCCGGCCTTAATCTGACGCTCTTCCAGGGTTCAGGCTCGCCGCTGTCTCTGTATTACGGCATTCGACAGAACGGCTGGAATACGGACCGCAAGACCAGCGAAGAATTCAGCTTGCGCTTTGACCAGCGACCAGGCCCGAACCAAGTGTTCAGCTTCTACGTTGGCAACGTGAGCTATCAGAACTTCACACCGCAGGGCTACAAGAATACGAACTGGACTGTTCGAGTGGACTACCAGCTTCGGATCAAGTAAGGCACCGCTCCCTTCTTTCTATAAGGGATGGTTGCGTGTGAATCCGTCTGAAAAGCAATAAGGAAGATCAGTCTGTAGCCCACCAGCCGCCGACTTCCTTCGCCTTTCCATTTCGAATGAGCTCCGCCTGAGAGGGTGTGACCACCACAAGCGAACCCGCAGCCGTGATGGCATTGATGCCTTTTGAGTGCCGTGCATCACTATCGGCGGTGAATTTGCCGCCCTTGGTTCCTGGGAATGCCAGTCGGGTGACAAATCGTGCATCAAGCGAAGGTCTTGGGAGAAGCTCCGGTCCGACGGGTATCAGCTCAGTGTTGTCCCAGCCAATGACATGACCGTCAAAGGGGCTTTCCTGGTCTTTTGTGCCGGCAACGATGAGCGGTACCGGATTGAATGTGTCTTTCGCGCCGTGATTGGATGTTTCCGCAAACAGAACGGTAGCCCCAGGGTTCTTGATTCGGTTGATATCCGCAGCCGAGTAAGGCGCATAAAAGCCATAGGTTGAGTGGAAGATGCCATCCGTGGATTGGTTGCTGACATATTCCGACTTGTCCGCAGTGGGGCAGACGAAGCTCGCACGAGCCGACATGTAGCCTTTCACAGAAGTCATCCACGAAACAATCGCCTGATCGGTCCCTTCCCCAAAGAGCATCGGGTTTCCTTGGTAGTCCATAGCGGACACGACGGGAAATCGATCACCGTTATCCGTAGCGTAAAGCAGGACAGCTTTCATCACCTGCCCCATATTGTTCTGACAGATGTGGCGCTCGGCGTCTCCAACCATCATGCGGTAGATCGGCAGCATGAGGAGCAGTATTGCAATGACGGCTATCCCAATGATGCGTACGTCTTTGCGCTCCAAATAGCTCGAACGGGAACGGTCTTCCTGTTCGGAAGCATCATAGGGGTCTGTTACGCTCAAGATTGGGGATACCTCGGGGTGCTCGCGCTCGGCGGCTTAGGGACAACGTAGTTCTCTTCAAGGACTGGACGAAGCTTAGCGTAATCGAGATTCAAATTCGTGCCGCTTCCGTCAGTCACAGGAACCGCGCCCATCTTAATATTCTCGTTTGGCACATCCCTGAGGAATAGGGCGAGCGCGCTGAATTCCTGGGGAGTGATATCCCCATCGAGCACATCCGTGCTCTTTTCGACGACTTCAGGAAGAATGCTCAGATGGGCTTGAATGGCAGTTTTGAACGCCACCATAAAGTCTTTCTGGCGTTGCATGCGCAGGAAATCGCTGTCTGAATGTCGGAAACGAACGAAGCCCATCGCCTTATAGCCATTCAGGAGCTGTCTGCCGGGTTTGAGGTCGATATACAGCCCAGCGGCTTTGTCCGTGTACTTCATCTTCTTGCCGACAAAGACTTCAACTCCGCCAACCATATCGACCATCTCTTGAAAAGCTTTGTAGTCGATCGTGACTACCCGCTCAATGGGGATCTCCAAGACGGATTCAGCAGCCTTCTTGGCGAGATCAGGGCCGCCAATCGAGTGATAAGCGTTGATCTTTTGACCACGATAGCCCTCGATAGCTACTTCAAGGTCGCGTGGGATGGAGACGCCGCCGACACGCTTGTTCTTGAAGTCGAACTTGACAACAAGCATCATATCGCTGCGGGCTTTGGCACGGAGTACCTTCTTGCCACCGTACGACAGATCTTCGTCACAGCCCAAGACCAAGACAGTCAGCTCGTCACGAACAAAGACGTCCTCAGGCTTTTGCTGGGTGACAATGCCCCTCACCATGCTGGACAGGACTGCGCTGCGGCCAACGAACCCAGCGCCGCAGCCAACAGCCAGGCTGAAGGCGCAGAAAAGGCCGTATCCGATACCGCCCAGAATGCGGCGCGCTTTTGATCGGTGCTTGGTTTGCGGTTCGGGCATCGCTAATAGAAACAACGCGCAACCTATGGTCGCGCGTTCCACCTCAAATTATGACAGCTGAGCCTGTAGGCAATTGGGCCGCGCCTACGGGCCTGGATCGTGAGGGATGGTCACGATAAACGAGGTTCCTTTGCCGGTCTCGCTGACAATCGAAACTTGCGCATTGTGCGTCGAAGCGAGTTCCAGGACGATCTTGGTGCCCCAGCCTGATCCGCCACCTTTCGCCCATTGGCTTTTTGCGGTACCGCTCAGGATGCGCTCCGCAACCTCTGGGGGCATGCCGGGACCTGAGTCGCGAACTTCGATGACATGCTTACTGTTTTCGAAGCGGTAGGAGACGACTACTTCGCCGAAGAGCGCGCTTTCGTCTTCGCCGATGCTGGCAGCCCAATCATCCGGCACGGTCTCCTTCACGGCCTTGACGGCGTTTCCAACGAGGTTTTGGACGATTCGGAAGACGTAAAGCTCGTCATGGCTCGTGGCTGGGGCATCTTCCTGTATGTCGTAAACAATGCCCACGTGGTTCTTGCGGCCTTCGCTTTCGAGATAGGCCGCGGCGGTCTGAATCGTTTGTGCAAGCGGGGCGACTCTCTTATTGGGTCTTAGCTCTCGTCCGGCGGAGAGATCGCTAATCAGCCGCGAATAGCCGACGATTCGGTCTACAGAGTCCTTCAGCTCTTGCAGCATCGACTGCAGCGAGTCGGCATACATGACAGCCATCTCACCGTCGGAGTGCTGTGAAAGGTGCTCTCGCAACCCTTCCATCGCAAGGTCGGAGAATGAGATGTTGGCGTAGAGGCTGGCGGCGAGGTTGCCAATGTCGTGGCTGACCTTGCCCATACCGAGCAGGGTAGATGCGCGGGTAGCTTCGTCGGTCAGACGGTGGTTCATGATCGCCATGGATGCAACTGCCGCGATCGTCTCAAGAACCGATGCATCCATCTCGTTGAAGAAACCCTCACGCTTGTTGATGAGCTGCACAACGCCAAGAGGCTCTTCATCCTCCATCATCAGCGGAACCGTTATCAAGGACTCAATCTTGACTCCAGTTGCTTCCTCGAATGAAGAAAGCTGCGAACTGGGGCGCTGATCGAGCACGGTGATCGCCGTCTTTCGAGCTTGGAAGACTTTTCCTGCTGCTCCGTAGTTGTCCGGGATGTCCGCCGTGGGCAGCTTATCAAAGATTTCGGCAGGGAGAACGTGCTGAAACTTCAGTCGCTTATTGCCTGCGTCGTGAATATAGATGGTGCCACCGACTGCACCAACAGCCTCAACGCAGATTGCCAAGACGTCCTCAAGCAGGGTGTCAATGTTGCCACTGCTGGAGAGCTTCTTGGTTGCAAAATGCACTGCGCGGAGGAGGCTGTTGCTGGCTTCCATTCGACTTGAGATTCTACTTGAGTTTGAGCCTCAGACTCAACTCAATTCGAGCCAGTATCGGCTTGAGCGGACTTCTTTTTCCACCATTCTGGGATGAGAAGGGAGCCAAGGAGCGATCCGACGATGGTATGAGCGGCAAGGACACCGAGGCAGAGGGCGTTATTCGGTCTAAGGCTGATCATTTCTGAGATCGGCCCTGTCGTAAAAACGCCAATCATTCCAAAGACAAGCGCTCCGATAGAGGAAGACAAGATTTTTCGCTGAAATGCCACCCAAGTACCGAACACTACGCCATAAAATGCCCCGTACATGATGGTGTAGAGCATTAAATGCATCTGCTCGGTTTGGTCGAACTGTGGCTGCGGCGACCAGTAGGTCCCGTAAAAGGCGGCTGTGATCAGGACGCAACCGATGCTGCCGCACTGCGTTCCTGCTGCAACCTTAAGACCGACAGTTTTGATCATTGCTACTCAAGCACAGACTTGCTAAGAACGCTGCCATCGGTGTTCAGATCGTAGACAAGCGGGATGCCCGTTCCAAGCTCGACCCCCATCACCTGCTCGCCTGTCAGCTTTTCAAGCTGCATGACGATGGATCGGTTTGAGTTGCCGTGAGCGACGACAAGCACGTTCTTTCCCTGACGGATATCACCCATAATCGCTCGGTCGAAGAAGGGAAGCGTTCGTTCGGCGGTGTTCTTCAGCGCCTCACCGTTGGGCGGCGGGACGTCGTAGCTGCGTCGCCAGATATGGACTTGCTCCTCGCCATAGCGAGCCCGCGTGTCGTCCTTGTTCAGCCCTTGGAGATCGCCATAGTGCCGCTCGTTGAGAGCTTGATCGCGAATGACTGGGGTTGTCCACTCCCGCGCTTCCAAGATAATTCTCAGCGTTTCTTGCGCACGGCGAAGAGCGCTGGTGTACGCGACGTCAAAACTGAGGTCGCTCAGCCGCTCGGCGGCCTTCCGGGCCTCAGCCTCGCCGTTGGCGGTCAGCGGAACATCTACCCAGCCAGTAAAGCGGTTTTCGAGGTTCCAGAGCGACTGTCCGTGGCGAATGAGAACGAGCTTGGGCATACGGATCATAGGATACCGGGGGAGACGTGCTGAGTGTTGAGGGCTAAGTTCTCAACACTCAACACTCAACACCTGCTTTTAGCTGCCAAACTCTCTGAACCAAAGAATCATATCGGTTTCAGGGAAGTCGTCCCAGCCCTCGGCCTCTGCCATTCCGCGCAACTGCCCACGATGATAGGTGCCGTGATTGATCACGTGACGCATCATTTGCCCGATCGAATTGGTGTATGTGATGCCTTGGAGATTCTGATACGTCACCAGCGTCGTCAGTTCTTGCTCTTTCAGAATGGTTACCCAGACATCATTGACGAGCTTGAACAAGGTGTCCAGCGTCATGTCGCTGTCTTGAACTGTATCGTAGCCGATACGCCTTTGCCATGCTCTCTGGGCAAAGAGCATGTGCTCGAAGATCTGTTGGGCACGGGCAAGGTCCTTGAAGCTGCCAAGCTTGGTCAGCCAAAGCTGAGTGGCCCATAGGTCGTAGGCAAAGCCTTCGGCAACGGCTCGCTTGAGATCGGTATCAAAGTCGGGGATGTAGGGAGTTTCCATGGTGTCATTGCTTCCAAAGATAGTCAACCGTTGAACCGGCTGGATCGCCGACAATCTCCATGTCGCGGACGGACCACTGCCCGTTAGCGACGACGTGAATGGGCCAGCCAGTGAGCTGTTCTCCTTCGTAAGGGCTCCAGCCGCATTTGCTTTGGAGCCAGTCTTTGCTGGGCGACCATGTCTTGTTCAGGTCGGCGATAAGAATATCGGCGTCGCAGCCAGGCTTCAGAAAACCCTTGTTCTTGATCCCGTAGAGTTTCGTTGGATTTTCGCAAGCGAGCTCTACAAAGCGGTGAATGTCGAGGATGCCTGTCTGCTTGGCGAGCGTCATCATGACGGGAAGGATCGTTTGGACACCCGGCATGCCGCTTGGACTCTTGGGATAAGGCTGGTTCTTTTCCTCGATGGTGTGCGGTGCATGATCGCTCCCGATCACATCGAAGAATCCATCCTTCATGGCTTGTCGAAGCGCGTCGCGATGATATGCATCGCGGATAGGAGGGTTCATCTGCGCGTACGTTTCCAGTCGGTCATAGAAATCTGGAGCCGCGAAATAGAGATGCTGAGGCGTAGCCTCGACGGTGTTGTTGAGTCCCCTCTTCTTGGCATCTGCGATCAAGGGGATTTCCTCGGCCGTTGAGAGGTGTAAGACGTGAACCGGTCGACCAGTCTCTTGCGAGAGCCTGAGAATCCGCTCGGTAGCCAAGCGGGCACACTCAGCATCGCGCAGAAATGGGTGTTCTCGGGCATGGGGGTGATCGCTGATCAGCGTTTTGCGATCCTCCAGTCGATAGTAGTCCTCTGCGTGGATGGGGCAGCGACCCTTGCCATTTGCCAAGACTCGGCGGAGCGTGTCGTCGTCGGGGACGAGCAGGGTGCCAGTGGAGCTGCCCATGAAGATCTTGACGCCCGGGGTACCGGGGAGCTGTTCAAGCTCAGCGAGCTGGTTAACGTTGTCCGTCGTTGCGCCCACGAAGAAGCCGAAGTTGCAGAACATCCTCCCCGTCGCCCGTCGAACCTTGTCTTCGAGCGCTTCTTTAGTGCTGGTGGTCGGGTTGGTGTTGGGCATCTCAAAGACAGTAGTGACACCGCCCGCGATGGCTGCTCGAGAGCCTGTGTGCAAGTCTTCCTTGTGTTCCATTCCCGGTTCGCGGAAGTGAACCTGCGTGTCGATGATGCCAGGAAGGACAGCAAGGTGCGTCGCGTCAATCGTAGTTTCAGCGTTGGCTTGACCGAGGTCCCCGACCTCGGAAATCCTGCCTCCGACAACGCCGATATCGGCTTTCTCTGAACCACGAGAAGAGTAGACGGTCCCGCCTTTGATCAGCAGATCGAAATGCACATTACGATTCTATCCGCCGAACTGCCGATAATTCAGATTAGCCATGATTCTGACCCTTTGTGCCCTTGCTGCGGCCCAGGCTTTTCCGGAAGCTCCGATCCAATCTGAGCTGTTGCGCGGTGCAAAAGTCTTCTCTGAGAAGAAAGGGATCGAGCGCACGTGGATGGAGGACAGGAAGGGTTTCGGTACATGGTTCGATGGGAAGGTCCGACGTGAGACCGACTATGCGCTCAAACTTACGCCAGGCTTGATGTGCCGCTGGCTGGGTTATCTGGCGGCGAAAGAGAAGTGGCCCCCTGAAAAGCTCGCGGAGAGTTGGGCTAAGATAAGGGAAGAGTTGGGGGGGAACCATTGGTTCGTTGTCAGGATTAGCGCGTTCCCGAAGCTTGACCTCTTCGATGGTAGCCCCTCTGATTCAGTCAACCCTTCGACCCTGGATAGCATACGCTTCCAGATAACCTTTAACGGCCCTCGGCTCCCAAGGTCAAAGACGTTTGATCCGATCTTCGGTTACGTTCCAACGCAAGAAGGTATTTCTGAAACCCCAGAAGGCGTGATCTATGCGTCTTCACAGGTTGAAAAAGGCCCGACCGTCCAGACGCGGCATTGGAAGGAGATCGGCGATCTTAGCTGGGTTGAGACTTCGAGGATGGCGAGTGTTCTTCTTCCTGAATTCTACGAACCTAAGGTCGCCGGTGGCTTACCGTTAGGCGACTATCATGCGCGCTGGTACATGGTTTGGACTCCCATCGTCGAAGGAAAGACTCCACCGGAGACGATCGATCTGTGGATATTCAGACCGACCAAGCAAAGCATGGTGAGTTGGGATCTAACCTCCAAGAAGCCCGTACACAAGCCACAGCTTCCCGCGCCGAAATCACGCCCTGAACTCGGAAATCCGGGCCGATGATTCGGTGACAGCGGAGAGACCGGGTGTAAAATCCGGTGAATGAAAATCGCCACCTTCAATGCGAACTCGATTCGCGCGCGGCTTGATATCACCCTCGACTGGCTTGCCGAGAACGAGCCGGATATCCTGGCGATTCAGGAAACCAAAGTTGAAGATGAGAAATTTCCCGTGAGCGACTTTGAGGATGCGGGATGGCACGTGGCGATTCATGGGCAGAAGAGCTATAACGGGGTAGCTTTGGTGACGCGAGAGCCCCTGGGAGGGGTGACCATGGGGTTTGGTGATCCTTTGATGCCGGAGGATAGGCGCGTGATTGCCTGCGATTTTCAAGGCGTTCAGATCATCAACACCTACGTTCCCAATGGGTCAGCTGTAGGCTCAGAGAAGTTCGAGTATAAGCTTCAGTGGCTGGCAAAGTTTCAGCAGTGGATCGCTTCTCGATATTCGCCTTCACAGCCGCTGGTGTGGCTAGGCGATATCAACATCGCACCCACTCCCGATGATGTTTTTGATTCCGCTCGCATGTACGGAACTGTTGGGCATCACCCGGATGAGTTTGCGGCGCTGGATAAGATTACGGCCTGGGGTTTGACGGATATGTTCCGCAAGTTCACGCAAGGCGCAGGGCACTACACATTCTGGGAGTTTGTCATTCCGAAGGCCTTTGATCGGAATATTGGGTGGCGAATTGACCATATCTATGCAACCCCCTCGATGGCTGAGCGATGCACGAGTTGCGTGATTGACAAGGAGCCGAGAACCTTAGACAAGCCTAGCGACCACACTTTCGTGATTGCTGAGTTTGATTATTGAGGGTGCTGATCCAGCGAGCTGGCGACGCTATTCCTCCATGGAACGCTGCGGAGGCTCGGGGCTTTGCAGCATGGAGATGCAGCCTTTTACGCCGCTGAAGATCACACCGACAAGGACGATCAAGAGCCAAATCGACCAGGGACCCATACGAAAGATCCCTGAGAAAGAGCGTTTGGCTTCATGCGCGATGGCTCGTCCGCGAATGGGGATGTTCTGCTTTGCGCATTCGGGGCAACGGGGTCCGGCAGGACCCATGACGGTGCACTTCACACAGATGGGGCGCTCGCATCTGCCACATCGAAGGTTCGTTTCGGCTTTCTTGTGTCGATAGCAGTAGAGAATGTCGCCTGCGGGTTCAGGGGCTGAGTATTCGTATTCGCTGAAATCTAGTCCACAACGCCCGCAAAAACGGTTTTCCGGCTCGTTTTCTTTCGCGCATCGCGGGCAGATCATCGCCGTAATTTACCAACTTTAGGATTGGTTTTCGCCGCCAAATCTGATGAGATACGGCTTCATTTCTTCGAGGACTTCTTGTCGCGTACCTGCAATCTGGCTGATGGGAATGGATAGGGCGTTGCCATTGCTCGCCTGGGCCTTCACGGCGGCATCATCTCGAGGCCGCTCATCGAGGGCAGAGTCCGTGAGTTTCACCAATATCTCAGGGAAGAGGCTGTCCTGACTGATTCGGAGATGCTGAACGCGATCCCAGGGCACGGTCCCAAGGTTGTTGTAGCTGCTGATGAGGCCCTTGGGGGTGAGTACGAGTACCGGCTTTCGGTCTTTGGAAGCCCGATAGCTGAAGAACATCATGACGCCAAGGAGCAGAGTTGGCAACAGAGCGACCGCAAGATACACCTGACCGTTGGTGCTATTTGCCATCTGCTTCCACATCACAGCCACCAAAGCAATGCTTGCGATCATCATGCCGACGCAGAGAATCATGGCTCGCTTGGCGAAGAGCGAGCTGGATTGGAGCACAACAGTAGGAGCTTCGATGAAGCGGGGAATCTCTTGGCTCGCGGCGGTCATTGCGGAGATTTTATTCTATCTCGGCTGTCTAAGACCGGTCTCGGAAGGCCCCGGTAGCAAGCTGAACCTGAAAGACGGTCTGTCGGCGCGAAGGGTTGACGTTTACAACGCAGGCATCGCTGACGATCACACGCACTGGCAATCCCCATTCTGCCGATTGGTCCGTCATACGCTGCACCAAAAGCTGAGAGTAGCCTTCACCCAGAGCCACTGTTGGCGTCCATCGGCCAGGGAAGTAGTCGGGTCGCGGCGACTGAACCGCTTTACGAAGGAAGTTGTGGACCATCTTATGGGCTTGGTCCAGCTCAGGCGTCATGGTTGGAGTCAGTCCCGCACTGGACATGTCGCAGGCAAAGGCTACGCCGGAGAGATCAAGCTCGAACGGCTTTAGAGCCATAGCGTAGCGTTTCATTTCAAGACGCATACTCGTCGCATCCATCTGTCCAAAGACAGCTAACGGGATAGATGCGCGCCATCCAGCCTGTTCAATGAAGCTGGGGAGGCCGGCTGCTGCGGCCCGATCCCTGAGAGCTTGGACCGCTAATGATCCAGGGTCTTCGAATATTAGTTCAATTGCATAAGGCATATCGCACTCCAAGCGCATTCAGCCAAGTCCACGCTTTCGAGCTTTGAATGTTGCTGAAAGCGAACCTGGTGGATAAGATTTGTCAAAGTTTCTGCCGAGAATATTGCTGGGAAAGTATTCGCCAGCGAATTCCTTTTTCGGCAGCCCAGCTAACGGGGACTGGATTGCCTATGTTACGGACGAAACATAGGACATGGTTCGATTCGAAGGGACGGACGAGAGACGGGGCAAGGGCATGCGCTCTGTGCGATTTCGCATAGTAGCGCTTTTTGTGCTTGTTGGTGTCGGGTTCTCCGTTTCGACAGCGACCTGGCACATGACCGAGCGAGAGAATCTGTTTCGCATGGTCGAGGTCAATCGCAAAGAGCGCAAGCGAGCCTATGAAAGCGCGATCAATACTCGTCTGAAACAGCTTGATACCACCGTCCTGGACTATACGCTGTGGGATGATTTTGTCGAATACATTGCCGACCCTGATCCTGTATTCGCCAAAGAGCAGGTTGATCTGTCAACCGACACCATGCACACAACGGCCCTCTGGGTTTACGATGTCAACGGCAAACTCGTCCATGCCTACGGCACGTTTCCGGGTGCGGATGCACATGGCAAGTCGCTTAGCCCTGAGTTCGTCAAGCATAGCTTCGCGACGCGATCAAAGGTCAAACGCTACTTCCTAAGCACAAGCAGGGGTGTCAATGAGGTCGTGGGATCGTCCATCCACGGCTCGCGAGATACTGAGCGAACAGGGAAGATCTACGGCTTCTTTGTTGTGAGTCGTCCATGGACCAACCGTGACCTCTTTGAGATCAGCAAGGTCGCCAACGCATACGTCAGTTTTCGGGAGCGCAACGCCGACTCAAATGCGGCCCACGTCGCTCAGAGAGGGAATGCTGACGATCCTGCGCCCTCCGTCGAATCCATCGCATTGCCTGGGCCGGAAGGGTCTCCAGCAGCACATGTCGACTTCACCTCCGAGAATGTTCTTGCCAAAGAGATGTTTGCCAATATCGGACGGGCAACCCGTGTCGTGCTGGCTTTCGCCGTCACGATTATTGGGCTAGCATTCCTATGCATTATCAAGTGGGTCGGTCGTCCTCTGGCAAAGATCAAAGCTTCCCTGGAAGATGACAACGCAGAGCCATTGCGCGATATGTCTAAGCGCGATGATGAGTTTGCACAGATCGCCTTGATGATCCATGCGTTTTTTGACCAGAGAGATTCGATTGCTCGGCACAATGCGGACTTGGAGCAGCGCGTCGTCCAGCGCACACAGGCTCTGCAGACTGCTTATGACCTGACGATCGAAGGCTGGGCAAAGGCCCTTGAGCTGCGCGATCATGAAACGGAAGGCCACAGCCGCCGAGTCACCGAAATGTCCGTGGCCATTGGTGTGGCAATGGGCTTGACGGATGAGCAGATTGTCCACCTGCGGCGCGGCGCACTTCTGCACGATATCGGCAAGGTCGGTATCCCCGATTCCATCCTCTTCAAAGATGGACCGCTTACTCCGGACGAGCGTGCAGTCATGGAGCAACATCCGCTCATGGCCTATGAGATGTTTAAGGATATTCCGTTCCTGGAGCCTGCGCTTCCGGTTGCTCTCCACCATCACGAGCGCTGGGATGGTGAAGGATATCCCCATGGTTTGAAGGGAGAGGATATCCCGATATCTGCGCGTATCTTTGCACTTGCCGACGTTTGGGACGCCTTGCGCTCTGATCGTCCCTACCGAGCGGCTTGGACGGAAGAGCGTGTTCGGGATCACATCGCCTCCTTAGCAGGATCGCACTTCGATCCAGAAGTGGTCCAGGTCTATCTGAACATGCCCGGCGATGTGCTTCAAAGCATTCGCGGAGAATATCAGTCCAGAGCCGAGCGCAAGGCAGCCTAAGGCTAGCAAAGCTGGAACTCTGGAATCCCGAACATGATTTGGCTTACTCTTGCGAACATGTTTGCAGCCTGATCCTTGTTCGCCAGAGCGGCTACCCCACCTGCCTTCGTGCAAGCATCGACGAGCACAGCATGCCGATCTTTGCTGACAGGCACATCCAGCACATCAGCAAGGACATTCACAATGTCGGTTGGGGTCTGCACCTTGTCTTCGCTAACCATCTTGGCGGCAAGCTTAACGGCAAAAGGTCTTGCTTCGCCGCCGCCCCAAAAGATGATGCCCGAGAGTTGCACCCTTTTAAGCAGGCTGTCTGTTGTAAGCCAAGCCTCGCCCCAGTCCCATCCAGCCACGTTTGGCGGCAAAAGGAGGGACATGCCTTGCAGGGTCATCAGATAATGCAGGCCGCCTCCGCCGTCGCGCATCGACTTTGGAATGGGAGTCAGTTCGTCGTTGGGCTTGCCATGAGCTTTGAGGAGATCTGGCCCAAGATCGAATGCCCGAAACAGCCCTGCTGTGTAGTCGACTGGATTTTTCGGAAGCTGTCCTATGCACTCTGCTGACCAAAACTCTGGCGAATCGACGATCGTTCGCAGAACTGCTCGGATGTTGCCGTCGCTTTGCTTCCATGTTTTGACCATGCGCTCGACGACTGCGGGATTGGGGTCCATTGAGGCGAACCAGTTCCAGAGCTTCGTGCAGATATACTTCGCTGTTGCAGGGTGGTCTGCGACGAGGTCTAAGAGCTGTTCTGCATCAAAATTCTTGGTGACTCCAAGGATTGTCTTCTGTCCGTCATCGTGAATTCCGGGCACATAACATGTGTTCAGCATCGCAAGCTTCGCTTTGGATGCCTTCTCCCGAAGGACCTCGTACCGAATGTCGATGCCCGTACCAAGATAGTGAACGGACCAGCCAGTAAGTGCCCGAGCAGCTTCCTGAATGTCTTTTTCGGAGTAGTTTCCTACGCCCATGGTGAAGAGCTCAAAGAGCTCACGCGCGAAATTCTCGTTGGGCAGAATTCGATTGCTTGAGTGGTTATCGAGGTAGATGTAGAGGCTGCCCTGGTAGAAGACGGCCTTGAGAAGATCTTTGAACTTACCGCGACCATGGGTTCGGATGGCATCCATATAGCCCGCCATCGTGGGAAGTTCGGCAACCTTTTCGTAATCCAAGGCGAAATGATCATGCCAGAAAAGGGCAAGCTTCTCTTGGAGGGGACGCTTGGTCATCAGCAGTCGCAGGCCCCACCAAGACGCCAAGCGATAGGCTGCCGGGTCCAGCTTGCCATCATCGCCCGTGGCGAATTCCCACGGACTGATGGGGAAGCCTTCGTCGATCGTATCGTCGTAAAGCAGATTGCGGACAGTCCCTTCATAGCCCAACTTTTCGTAAGGCTCTCGAATATATCGGCCTGCTCCGATCCCGAATCTTCTGAGCAAGTGACGAATCTTCTGTCCGTCGGTCAGCTTGGATTGCATCGCTGTTCCACCCTTAGCGCAAATGTATGCCGCGCATCTGTTTATATCCTACAGCGACTGTAGAAAAATACAAAACGATGCGCGGCATTTGGACTATGCGGGGATAGCTGTGTATGTCTCCAGACTGACCGAGGGTCCAGCGTATGCGCTAAGCACATTTTGCGTGGCACCGATCTGGCTGGATGGCGATGGCTGAACGGTGACCAGAACGGCACGATTGATCTGCACAGGCCCAGGCTCAGGCTGGGACATGTTCATGAACGAAAGCGCGGCCTCCAGAGGTGACATGCTTGGGTTATAGGCGGCGTTCTCAGCGTATCGCCCAGCGTAGATATCGCCCGATGAAGTTTGCACAGCACAGCCGCAGTAGCCATTTGTATAGGGCGCATAACAGGTTTGAGCTGCTTGAAGCGCGGCAAGAATCACGGGGTCGTTTGAGCTGTTTTGGAGCTTTAGTGCGTGTGTACAGTATTTCGGGTCCATCAGACCACCCTGAATGCCAAGGTCGTGCGGACCAAACGCATCAGGCAGGTAGTAGGTGATGGGATTCAGCGTGTAGTTATAGCCTTGTCCGGTTGGGAGCAGAACATTGAACTGCTTCTCAGTCACAAGCTCGTATAGGAACTGGCGGCAGTATCCGCAAGGCGCTGCTGAAACAGCCAGCGACTGGAGCCCTTGCTCACCGTTGAGCCAAGCATTGCTTGTTGCAGCTTGCTCAGCATGGACTGTATAGCTTAGAGCCTGTCCGTAGAATTCAAAATTGGCCCCCAGGTACAGACTGGACAAGGTTCCAACCGGCATTCCTTGAGATACAGCTCCGACCTTATAATTGGACACCGGCACGACCGCATACGTCGCTGCGACGGGCAATAGCTGAATCATGAGCGTGCCGATTTCGATGCCCACGCTGCTGCAGATATGATTGACTCTTGCACCGTCAAGAACGCCTTTGGTTTCCCGAACGGATGCAACTTCGTCTCGAACAGAAGAAGGAAAGCAGGACAGCGCCTCTTCCCAGGTTGGCTGATTCATTGTAATCATCGTGGTCCCTCCCCTGAAACCAATCCCATGATATGACAAGATTCTGCGAGAGAAACCGTTCTGAACACTTTTCGCCAAATAAGCTGAGTCGAGACGGACTAATCGTTGTAGATTACTCCCTGCAAAGGAGTACCACCGCCGTTCTTGTCGGCAATCACCCAGCTCTTAATATCGCCGGAATTCAGGGTGATGGTGCCACTGTCCAGGATCACCGTCTGGTTGCCTGACTTTGTGACCCGTACGCGATAGCTTCCAGCCAGTCCTTGCAGATAGCCTGTCTGTGATCCAAAGTTGAAATCGTCGTAAGTCGGCGTCGCAGGCAACGGATCCGCGGGTGCGGTGATGTAAACGTCCACGGTGTTTACCGAGCTGCCTGCGTGAATAAGCCGAAGCTTGACGCTGCCGGTTGGGGGAGCTGCGGTGATATCGGAGATCAGCAATGTCTGCGGGTTGCTTTCGCTGCCCAGCAAGAGGAGGGAGAGCTTCTCGCCCGTGCCCGGAGACATTGCGGCGGTGGTAAAAACGGAATTCGTGCCCGCCAGGAAGATATCCACACTCTGCGTGACAGCCTTGACGGTCTGATACCCGCCTGATCCTTTGAAGGCAATCGAGGACGCCAGCGGATCGACGCTGAAGTCCGCATAAGCGTCATATGCCGAGCCGTCTGCTATCAGATGAATCACGCGCAGGCTCGCATTGCCTGAGCTGCCTGTCGAGCCTCCGCACCCTGCGAGAAGTGCAAGCCCAAGGGCTACGATACTGGGGAAAAGCAGTCTCTTCATACCTGTTCCCATAGGATACAGCAAGAAGAACTTCTTCGACTCAGAGCAACCTACAGCTTCCTAAAGAGCTTCAGGATTCTGTCTGGACCGAAAGGAGTAATTTCAAATCGCTTCTCTTGCCCCTCCACCTTCACATTGACAACGAGAGGTTTGTCCCGACGCCACGCGTTTCCAAAGCGGTTTGTATTCTCAGCGGAAACGAACTCCATTCCATCTCGCAGGCCTGCCTTATGGGCCGGACCACCCATGACCACGCCGGAGATTAAGTTCGTCTCGTACGTCTTGGATAGAGAGAAGCCGGGATCGAATGTAGGTACCGATGTATCCACAAGCGTATAGCCCGGAATAGCTCTCGAGTCAAGGGTGATCAACTCTCCCTTAAGGATGTGGCGTTCGAGGTCGGCTTGAATATCTAATCCGCTCCGTTTCCCAATCTCAAAGAAGTCTTCTTGCGGCAATGGGCTGCCTGCTTCATCGACTTTCCTTAGAAGTTCCAGAATGAATTTGCGAACGCCGTCTTTGCCAATCTTGGCTTCCCAATTCAGCCCGATGAGGTCTCCGCGGTAATACGCAAGTTTAGTGAAGGCAGTGTTGAATCGCCCTTCGTCAGCAGCCTTTTTGGCGTCCTCGATGGTAGACCGGCTGTTTGGATTGTCGGCGATATTCATGATGTCGCCATTGAAGAGCTCGGCATATCGATCCAGGGAAATCAATCCGGCTTCGAGCATCACTCTGCGCGCCAAGTAGTCGTTAACCCCTTCGGAAAACCACTGATAGGTTAGGAAGTTGTTCTTGTTGCTTGGCGTCCGTATGCGGAGCTTCTGTCCGATCCAGTTGTGTGTCAGTTCATGGGCGATGAGAAGGGTGAAGTCTTCAATCGTCGCGGTAGGTTTGATGAAGCAAACAAAGGCATTTTCGACACAGGTGCCAGCGATGTTATCTGGGCGCGGCAAAACGGAAATGAGATAGAAATCTTGCCTGTAGTCCTTAAACCAATCCCTCTGACGCTCAACGATCTTCTGAACCAGCTCCTCGATCTTCGGCTTGCTTGCTTGGAAGTCACCTTGGACAGTCAGGATCACAGGCTTTCCGCGAACCTTGAATCGCTTCGGTGCTCCTTCGCACCCTCCGATCATCGTTGTTGTCAGATCGTCGTAGCTTCTTGATAGGTCAATCTTGGAGGCATCTTGAGTCAAAGAAGTGTAGAACGACCATCCTTTGAGCCCCTTGTCGAACCGTATGTTTACTCTCGATTGCTTTTCCGGATTTCCAATCGACAGCATCCACTGACACCCGGCAAGGTGGAAATATTTATTGCCGATGTTGGGGCCAAACGATACATCCTGCATCACCTTTGGATCGTAAGAAAGGGTGTAGCGCAAGGTGGAACGTCCCTTGGCATTGGCGGCGACCATCCTCTCTGTGTCCGCATTTCCTGCAGATACATCTGTTCCGTCCACCCCTTCGAACGAGGTCACGTACTTGTGCAAGTTCGGAGTGCCGTAGAGATCGCGCGGAAGCCTCACTTTGACCGCTTGACCAGGCTTCGCATCAAACTTCAATGTGACGATGAGATCCGTCTGGTCAGGCTTTGGAACGGCCTTGATCGTGTAAGCAAGATCTTTCGGGGGATCAGGTTCCTGGCCGTACGCTTGACTTGGCAGAACGCATAGGGCGGTTGCAATGGCCAGCACGGGGGCTACAGTTTGAAACGCGAAACGCATAGCCTATCCTGTGGCGTAGGCCAGCTTCGAATATAGAATCAGAGTGGACAAATGCGGCGCAGAGCATTGGGGGTGCGCCCAAAGGATTCGCGCAGATTCCTACCCAGATGGCTTTGATCGGAAAAGCCATTGGCGAAGGCGATCGTACCAAGCTCCTCTTCAGAGGCGATGATTGAACGAACTGCCCGATTTATTCGAAGGTTGCGGTGGTACTCACCGACTGTCTGCCGAAACCTGGTGCGAAAGTTGCGAGCTAAATATGATCGATCGACATTGACCGCGATACTCAGCTCGGAAAGACCGACGGATGCTCCTACATTCTCATAGAGATATGTGACTGCACGGCTTAGCCAGCCAGGCGCGGGTGCTTTCTCTTCTGGCTGCGCCTTCCCAACGATCTCAGAAAGCGCAGATTCGATGATAAGCCTTTGCTCAGGTTCCCGACCTGATATGGCAAACAGGGCAGAGAGCATCAGCCTTTCAAGTTCTGGGTTTCGCAAGATACTGCGCTCTCTGATTTGTTGTCCAAGTTCGGGGTCGGAAACCAGCAGATAGAACTCTGCAGTTCGTTCGTCCGGGGTCATCGACTTTGCATGGTGCTCACTGTCGGGGTGCAGGGACATCTTGCCTTCCGACATGGTTGCTTCGTGAGACTTTGAAGATTCACAATATCCGCCTCGCAGGACGAGCGAGCAATAGGGAAGTCTATGGTCGTGCAGAGGGGCGCTGTACCCTGGCTCAAAGGTCTCGACAAATCCGATGAATCCGTCGCCTTCCGTCCAGTGGCTGACTTTGCTCACGCACATGCAATCTTTCTACCACTGAAAGTTTGTGGATGTTCCGAGAAGCTGCAAGGATGCAAAGAGAGATAGCCTGTCTGCAACAGACAGGCTATTTCATGGGCGATGCATTACTTGGACTTACTTGTCCAGCGTGACCTTTACACGATCGCGGATGGCGGCCTGAGCGGCGGCCAATCGTGCGATCGGGACTCGGAACGGCGAGCAGGACACGTAGTCCAGACCGAGCGCGTGGCAGAAGTAGATCGACTGCGGATCGCCGCCGTGCTCGCCACAGATGCCGCACTTGAGGCCTTCTCGCGACTTGCGGCCTTCTTCCACAGCCAGCTTCATGAGCCTTCCAACACCGGCCTGGTCGATGGTCTCGAACGGGTTGGTGGGGAGGATCTTCTGCTCGACGTAACGCTGGAGGAACTTGCCCTCGGCGTCGTCGCGGCTATAGCCGAACGTCGTCTGCGTGAGGTCGTTGGTGCCGAAGCTGAAGAACTGGGCATACTCGGCGATCTCCCCTGCCGTAAGAGCGGCACGCGGAATCTCGATCATGGTACCGAAGGTGTAGGGAATTTCAACGCCCTGCTCGGCAACGATCTTCTTCGCTTCGCCTTCCAGCTGACCCTGCACAACCTTGAGCTCGTTCACAGTGGAAACGAGCGGGATCATGATCTCGGGCAGAACCACCTTGCCCTGCTTGATCAGCTTGGCAGCGGCCTGAAGGATGGCGCGGGTTTGCATGATGACCAAGCCGGGAAGAACGATGGAGAGGCGAACGCCGCGCAAACCGAGCATCGGGTTCATCTCCTTCATCGCTTCGACTTCAGCAAGGAGCTTCATCTTCTCCTCATATTGCTTTCGCATCTTGGAGTGCGCATCGTCGTTTGCTTGCGCCAGACCGAGGCGAGTCTTCAGCTCGGTCGTTTCCCGGATGAGGGTCTCGTGCGAAGGAAGGAACTCGTGGAGCGGCGGGTCGATCAGACGAACTGTTACCGGCTTGCCCTCCATGACCTCAAAGATGCCTTCGAAGTCGGACTGCTGGATAACCTGCAGCTTGTCCAGCATCTCCTGACGGACCGATTCTTCCTTGGTGAGGATCATTTCCTGAACCAGCGGCAGACGGTCGGACTCAAAGAACATATGTTCGGTGCGGCAGAGACCGATGCCTTCTGCGCCGAATTCCAAAGCCTGCTTGGAGTCGCGGGGGTTGTCGGCATTCGCGCGGACCTTGAGCACGCGCATTTCATCTGCCCAGCCCATCAGGATTCCGAACGAGCCGCTGACTTCCGGTGCGATCAGTCTGAGCGAGCCCAGATAGACGTTTCCGCTGGAACCGTCCATGGTGATCGTGTCGCCTTCCTTAATCGTGTGGCCGCCGACCTTGAAGTGCTTCGTGTGCGTGTCCACTTCCAAGGTCTCTGCACCGGCAACGCAAGGGATGCCAAAGCCGCGGGCAACGACAGCTGCGTGAGAGGTCTTGCCTCCGCGAGCCGTGAGAACGCCTTGCGCGGCGAGCATGCCATGAACGTCGTCCGGGTTGGTCTCGTCACGAACGAGGATCACCTTTTCGCCTGCGCCTCCGTGCACACCTCGAGCGGCGGCTGTGTCCGCGTCAAAGACTGCAATACCGACGGCAGCGCCGGGAGATGCAGCGAGGCCGGTGGCAAGAAGGGTTGCCCCACCCAGCGAATCGGGATCGATTCGGGGGTGCAGAAGCTGGTCAAGGTGCGAGCCGGTAACGCGCAGGAGCGCGGTTTCCTTGTCGATCAGTCCTTCGCCAACCATCTCGACGGCAATGCGAACCGCAGCCGGACCTGTGCGCTTGCCGGATCGGCACTGAAGCATGAACAGCTTTCCGTGCTCGATGGTGAACTCGAGGTCCTGCATGTCCTTGTAATGCGCTTCGAGGAGATCGCAGGTGCGAACGAACTCGTTGTAGACCTCAGGGTTCTGCTTTTGCAGCTCGCTGATCGGAACCGGAGTACGGACGCCAGCCACGACGTCTTCTCCCTGGGCGTTCATCAGGTATTCGCCAAAGAGCGACTTTTCGCCGGTGGAGGGGTCGCGAGTGAAGGCAACGCCCGTGCCGCAATCGTCGCCTGCGTTTCCGTAAACCATCGACTGCACGTTGACGGCAGTACCTATCTCATCAGGAATCTTTTCCGTTCGGCGGTAGATGATGGCGCGGTCGTTGTTCCAGCTTCGGAAGACGGCTTCGACCGAGAGAGCCAGCTGCTCGTAAGGATCGGTGGGGAAGTCACGGCCTGCCTTTTCCTTCACATGATTGAGGAAGAGCTGGGAGATCTCCTTGAGGTGATCGGCGGTGAGGTCGAGGTCGTTCTTTGCGCCGACCTTTTCCTTGTACTTGGCAAAGATGTGCTCGTCGAACTCATGCTTGCTGATGCCGAACGATACGTCCGAGAACATCATGATGAAGCGTCGGTAGGAGTCGTAAACGAACCGGGGGTTGTTGGTTTCGGCGATGAGGGCTTCGAGAGTTGTCGGGTTGAGACCCAGGTTCAAAACCGTGTCCATCATGCCGGGCATGGAAAACTTTGCGCCGGAGCGGACGGAGACCAGCAGGGGCTTTGTGGAGCCGCCAAAGGTGCGGCCCATGGTCTTTTCAACGTCGGCGACGGCGGACTTGATCTCGTCCATCAGGCCGTCGGGAAGGCGCTTGCCAGCTTCGTAGTACTGGGTGCAGACTTCGGTTGTGATGGTGAATCCGGGGGGAACGGGCAGGCCGATGTTGGACATTTCGGCAAGGTTCGCACCCTTTCCGCCGAGGAGGTCGCGCATGGTTGCATTGCCCTCGCGGAAGAGAAAAACGCGCTGATTGCTCATATTCTGATTGCTCGAGTTGGGGAGGTTGAAACGGTCCGGCTGGCGTCGTTGGCAATCGGAGGCGTGTGAATGGGGTGATTATACCTGGGGGGATTTGAGGGCTGGGTTAAGGGAAAATCGGATTGGAACACACAAGCGCTCCCAATTACAGAACGCCTGCAGGGATAGGCCGACCTTGTTCGTAGCGTTGACCATTCCAGTCATATACGAGCGTCTCAGGCATTCCCTTAAATTGTTGTCCAAGGCACATCAGGAGTGATTGTGGAGCAGCGCAGAACAAGTGAATTCGTTTTGGTTGAACTCTGGTCGCGGCACGCTCAAGCTCAGAGTAGATCCATCTTGCGATTTCGCCGCAGGTGTGCTTGGCGACAACGACTGGATCATGTACAGGTCCGACTCTAATGATACTTAGTGACTCTGCTTGATCTAAGGTGGCTTCGATGCCAGGCTGAAGGTCTTTTGCTCCTACCGAGATGCTAAGAATCAAGTCCTCTGCATCTTCGATCCGCAAGCTCGCTTGAAGGCCGTGGCTGTTACCGATAGTACTTCGAAGCGACCAGTACTCTTCGGTTGTTTGGCGCACCGTGAGCTCAAACATTTGAAAGACCCGTCCAAATAGAAAGGCAGTACTCAGATGCTTGGAACCCTGAATTACGAGAGCGGGACGTCCAAAGTTAGTAGCGATCTGGCGCTTGACATCTTGAAGTGCGCTAACAAAGCGTATCCAATCGTCCGCTCCCCGCATTGCAGGTCGACCATCAATTGTCAGCAACTCGCCTGTGGCAATGGGCATCATCTCTCGTGTGCTCAATTGAATTGTTAATTGTTCGACGCTTTGAGCACTTGACAAAACCCTGCGCAATATCTCGCTCGCAACATTAGCCCACTTTGCACGTGACCCAGGTGCAGGTTCAATCGAGAGCGTGTGCCGATCGCTGAGGTTCATCTTAACTGTTTGAAGAGAAAGTGTTCGCATTTCTTCAAAGCTGAGCCCAACTGGAACTGCAATAAGTAAAAACTTCTTGTCCCGTCGAGAGATCTTTCTTGCTTCATCAACCTCAATGTTAGTCACAAAGGGTGATGCAAAAGACTTTTCAGTAGCTATTAGGATCAATCCTTCGCAGTCGTTTCTAATGGCGTGCCTTGCCATTTTTTTGGACTCGTCACCAACGAGGAAGCCTCCTTGCTTATCTACCCACGGTCTTAGCCCTCGGAGTCTTAGTTCATCCGCTAGGCAGTCCGCCATGGCACTCTCGCTGTTATGGTGTGAAATGAAGAACTGCTTCACTTAACTACCTATTTCAGTACGCACTGGACTTCTGTGAGGCGATTGGGGTCCGAGCCATTTTCCCGTCTCCAGCCAAATCTCGTAGTATCCCAACCATGCCCAAATCCAAGGAATGATATGCGTTGCGATACGCTGACTTCCGTCCCAAGGTGCTTCTTCTGGCCAATATAGGCACAGAGTGTTTCCTCGGTATAAGTGGGGAGCACTAGGATGTAATCTGCGGTTTCTGATCCTTACAGTTGGCGCACACCGCTCACGGCACAGAACTTCAATACGATAGTTCGGTGAAGTATCAGAGGGAGACAAGTCCCCGGTCCACTTCGCTGAGCCACTCTTGTAGTTGCAACGAAATGCGGGAAAATGCGCCTTCATGAGAAGAATCTCGCCGCTCAAGGGACACCGCCTTTGATGTTTGGCATATCGTAGAGCCTTAGTCACCGTGAAACCTCGTCGCTTGCACCAATAGAGGTGAAGTCATTCCAGCAGTTGCCATAACAGCTACGCCAGGTGTGTAGAGGGATGCCTTTGCACTCGCTTCCTCCTCCACTGATTCAGGGAAGATATCGCCGAAGATGTTCCTCCAATGTCGAATCGCATCTTCGACGTTCGAGGCACTAAGCGCACTTTGAGCCTCTTCGCGTGCCTCCTTGAGGTGCCTCATGAATGATTGGAAGTCATTCCTCGACCAGCTTGGAGAAATGTCATGTCCGAGCAGAGGATCAGGGATAGCTGGTGTTGCCGACTCGCTGGTCCATAGCAAGTGGTCATATTGCTTGTACAGTTCGTCACACGTCCAATAGAAGAGTTCACCGAGTGGTAGGTCACTGTCGAAGCCTTTGGAGTCGATCAGGTTTAGAAGAAGCGCCCCAAGCCAGTAGCTTTTCGGCCTCATATAGATCATTGATTGCTTGATGTATAGCTTGAGAAGCCGGGCAACTTTCTTGACCTTTCCCCCATGCTCTTTGTTGAGTTCGTTTAGCTTGGAGATATAGCCCAATGGATCGGATAGAATCCATCTATCGTAGCCCTTGTCCGGGACATAGATTGGAGAGCCAAAGCCCTGTGGTGCGATGCAGGGAACAACGTCCAAGTGAAAATCTTCGTCCTTGAAATAGACATGGGCTGATCGTCGGGCGCCCGAAACATCGACATCAACACACGATCCTTGATAGCCCAAATATTCACCAAGCCCTTCTAGCGCGGACTTAAGACTCCTAACGACCGTCCGTGCTGATGGCTCGTTGTTCTCAGGGTTGCCTTCGATTCGAATAAGGAAGTCAACGTCCTTTATGTCACCCACGCTCAGCTTCTGAGCATAGGAGCCAACCAAACGGCTGTGCGGTGCACTGGTTGCGAAAGTGTCAAGCTCTTTCAAGTAGTCCCTTACGAGTGGGGGCAACTCTCGGGCTGCAGCAAGCCTGTCGGCTGGCGGCAAGGAATCGGTAAGCATTTTCGAGAAAAATGAAGTCATTGGAAAGATTGAACTCATTGTAGACACCTTTTTACATCTATGACGATTGTACAGCGCGAATTGTCTCACTCTCAAAATATTTCTGGCAGTCCCAGTGATAGAGTGCCAATACGTAGCTCAAATATGCCGTTCGAGCTGCGCTTCGGACAGATTTGTCGAACTGTGGGAGCGTTGATATATGTAGACGCGTGAGCCACATGTCTGTGCTTGTCAGTCTAACTGACATTTGCTATGTGCCATGTGTCAACAATGTATAGTAGATGAAAATATACTTATATAGCATTGTCGCGAAGTACGCATATTGTCCAATACAGAAAATGTGTTCAGCAATACAGGAGCGGGACATCTTACGGGAAAGGTTGCAGTATGGCGCAACTATGAACAAAGTCCCGTAAGGAAAGTAGCTGACTCTTCATGTAGCTAAGGTTGTTAACCTGCGAAATACGTAACAAAATATGAATGAAATGCCTCTTATGAACCTAAACTTCTTGCAAAATTCTCTTTTCTTTAAGATGTCAGATCAGTACCCGCCTCCGCACCCGGCGCTCATTCATAATGGAGGGGAGCGATCTGTGATCCTCAATCAGCAATCTCATGAACCCCGAAATCTCCTATCCTCGCCGCAAGACCCGGGCCGTCAAGGTCGGGAACATTTTTATGGGCGGAGGGCATCCGGTGCTCGTGCAGTCCATGATCACGGAAGAAACCCGCAACGTGGACGCCTGCGTTGAGCAGATCATCGAGCTTCACCAGGCTGGCTGTGAGCTGGTTCGTGTGACGACGCCGACGCTTGGCGAAGCGCAGTGCTTGGAGGAGATCAAGGCCAAGCTGAAGGAGAAGTATCAGGACGTGCCGCTGACAGCCGACGTCCATCATCAGGGTTCGGCGATCGCGGTGGAAGCAGCCAAGTACGTGGAGGAGATTCGCGTCAATCCCGGCCTGTTCGTCTTCAAGCGCCACGGCACACGCGCTCAGGAAGCGGGCGTTGAGGAAGAGGTCGATCTTCGTGGCACCAGTGAGGATAAGACGGTCGACGAGTTGCGCAGCGAGCTTGCCTATGACTCTTCCGAGTGGGAGGAAGAGCTTGCCGCTGTGGAAGAGAGCTTTGTGCCCGTCATCGAAGCCTGCAAGAAATACGACCGCGCAATGCGTGTGGGCACCAACCACGGCTCGCTTTCCGAGCGCATGCTGGTGACCTATGGCGATACGCCGGACGGCATGGTGGAGAGCGCCATCGAGTATTGCCGGATGTGCCGAAAGCACGGTTTTGAGAATGTGAACATCAGTGTTAAAGCGAGCCGGGTTCAGGTGATGGTCTCGGCAAACCGCCTGCTTGCTCGACGACTTGACGAAGAAGGTATGGACTATCCCATTCATTTGGGAGTGACCGAGGCGGGTGACGGCGAGTATGCGCGTATCAAGTCGACGGCTGGCATTGCGACTTTGCTGCTGGAGGGCATCGGCGACACCATTCGGGTGTCTCTTTCCGAAGACCCTATCCACGAGATTCCGGTTTGCTACGACATCCTGCAGTCTTTGGGCTTGCGCAAGACCAAGGTTGAATACATCGCCTGCCCCAGCTGCGGGCGCACCAAGTTCAACCTCCCGACGGTATTGCACGAGGTTCGGGAAGCGACCCGTCATTTGGTCGGGCTGGATATTGCGGTGATGGGTTGCATCGTGAACGGTCCGGGAGAAATGGCGGATGCCGACTATGGCTACGTTGGCGCTGCAGGCGGAAAGATCACGCTTTATCGCAAGAAACAGATCGTCAAGAACGGCATTCCGCAGGAGCAGGGCGTTCATGAGCTGATCGAGCTGTTGAAGGCTGATGGGAAGTGGACTGATCCGCCTGAGGGTTCTGTGAAGCGGGAATTAAGTCAGCTCAACGTCCTCAAGTAGTTGGCAAGCTGTCGGCAGGTGGTCGGCAAGTTGACCGAGGTTTTAATTGATCGCTATGGACTGCAAACTCGTCCACACCAAGCTTCCTGAAATCATTAAGCTTCTGGAGGCGAAAAAGCCAAGGCAAACTGGGGCTCTGCGCTCGGTCATGCGGGAGATACTGAACGGTGTGGCGCACGAGTCGGGAAAGGACGTCCTTGAGCTTGCCAACGCTCTTCAGCGTCTTGATGGCTACCGGTATCGGCTTATCTCCAACGAGCTTGTTGCGAGGCATAAAGCCGCATTCGCGCTGTTGGACCGCCAGGAGCTTGAGAGGCTGGGTAAAGGGATAGGCTCTTGGTGGGAGGTCGATGTCTTTGCATGTGAGCTGACCGGACCAGCATGGCTGAAAGGTCAGATCTCTGATGAGACGGTCTTGGATTGGGGACGATCTGAGGATGTCTGGTGGAGACGGACTTCGTTGGTGAGCACGGTAAAGCCTGGCCGTGTCACTGACAAGCATCCACATTTCTTAGACAAGATCATTCGGGTTTGCGAGCTGCAGGTGGATGATCGGGAAGATATGGTCGTCAAGGCGCTGTCGTGGGCCCTGCGTGAACTCGCTAAGAAGAATCCGCTGGCGGTGCAAGACTTTGCGCAAAGGCACGATGATCGGCTTGCTTCACGAGTTCGCAGGGAGGTTCAAAACAAGCTGGCTTCCGGCGTCAAGAACCCTCGCAGCCGCATCAAGGAAGCGTAAACCCTTACATTCCTTGCTCGCCCTGCAATAAACTCCCAGCGATATGGAAACCGCGTATTCGCGAGTTCAGCGTTCGGGAGTGTCAGCCGGGACAGTTGTCGATCTTCTCACGCTTGCCTTTGCTCAGAAACCCGAGCAGCTGCCTTCAATGGAAGCTGTGGCTAGGGAAGTGCTTCCTGGAATTGGGAAGGCCCAGCGTCTGGGAGAGCTGAGCGTTGCAGAACTTCAGAGCTTTGCCTCGGCAGACCCTTATGAAGCAACACGGATGGCGGCTTTGATTGAGCTCGGTCGCAGATCTGCGGTGGCAGGGAAGGGTGATCTGGCGACGGTGGACGATGCCGAGGATGTCTATGAACATCTGCGGCACTTGGAAGGCGAAAAGAAGGAACACTTCGTCGTGGTGATGCTTGATTCGCAGAACGTGATCCTGCGCACGGCAACGGTCCACATAGGCACACTGACCATGTCGGTGGTTGGACCGCGAGAGGTCTTTCGCGAAGCGATACGAGAAGGTGCCAGCAGCATTATCGTGGGGCACAACCATCCCAGCGGCGACCCTACGCCGAGTCCGGAGGACATCGCGATTACGAAAGAGCTTGTGGAGATCGGTGTGCGGCTGGATATCCCGGTGCATGATCACATCATCGTAGGCTATCGGGAGTTTCGGAGTCTGCGCAAGCTGGGGTTGATGTAATCAGACTTCTTGATCCTTAGGCTCTTGGTAGGTAACATCTCAACCCAATGAATCAAAAGGGCTGGGAAGAGATTCTTGCGGACGTTCGTGCGACAGCGCAACGAATGCACGAGGGCAGGGAAGAGGGGCTTAAGGCATCGAGAGCCTTGATCCAGACCTCTTCAAAGTGCATTCGGCATATCCATCGCCACCAGTTCGATGAAGCGTCCAAGCTCCTTGATGAAGCTCGCGCCATAGCCAAGCGAGCTCAAGAAGTCTTAGCCCCTTCTCCTGAGGTCTACCATGCGGGTTTCCTGCATGATGCAGAGAAAGAGATGGTCGAGGCTGCGGCGGTAATGGCCATCGTGAAGAGTGAACCGTTTCCTGGTCCGCGTGACCTTGGCGTTATGCCCATGGCCTACCTCAACGGCATGGGCGAAGCAGCCAGCGAATGCCGGCGCTTTGCCTTGGATGAGATGCGGCATGGGCGGGTGGAAGAAGCTGAACGGATCCTCGGCAGCATGGAGACGATCTATGACGACCTTATTACGTTCGATTTTCCCGACGCTATGACAGGCGGTCTGCGCCGAACCTGCGATGCTCTGCGCGCTGTTATTGAGCGCACACGCTCTGACCTTACAGCGACTGCGACGCAGCACGAACTCATTCGTGAGCTGAAAGCGACAAGGGAAAGTCTTTCAAAGTAAAGCTGGGTCTGGCTGCTTTATGCCAAAGACCAATCTCGCTATTTGGCCACGAACTGCGCCAGGGTCTGCATAGCTTGTGTTTGTCAGGACAACGATGACGACCTGCTCATCCGGGTAGATCGCAAAGTCTGACGAGTATCCGTTGTTTCCGCCGCTGTGCCGGACAACGAGCTTTCCTTCAAGGTTTCGATCAACAAGCCAGCCAAAGCCATATCCGATCTTCTTTTCAGGATTGGCAAGGTAAGTTTGGTTTGTCATCCGTGCGAAGCTTGATGCACTGACCAGCTTGTTTGACAGGAGTGCGCGGGCGTACTTGAACATGTCTGCCGCGGTACTCCACACAAAGCCCGCACCGCCCATCACATGTAGGCGGGGATTTGTCCAGCTCAGTTTGCCCGGTTCTCCCTGATATGCCGTGGCGATGTTCTCAACAAGGACGGGGCCAATGAATTCGCCATAGTTTGGGTCTTTGCCTTTGACGACCTTGTCATATCCAGTGTCTTTCATACCGCTCGGGGTGAAGACACTCTGGACAAGATAGTCGCCGAATCCGCGTTGGCTCAGCTTTCCGACAAGTATCCCGAGCACCGTGTAGGCGAAGTTGTTGTATTGCCACTGCTTTCCTGGCTCGAAAGACAGTTCAACGCCTTTTGACTGTTCGAGGAAGGTTTCAAGAGATTCAGTTTCCGTCGGGCGCCATGCCGCAGCCCATTCGTTGATCAGATCAGGAATCCCCGAGCTATGGTTGAGCATCTGGCGAAGAGTGACGGCGTTCCACTTCGCAGGCCAATTCTTGAGGTACTTGCCAGGGCTGTCCGTTTCCTTGATGGCACCTTTTTCGATCAGTTGAGCTACGGCAAGAGCAGTGAACTGCTTTGTGATCGACATGAGTTTGAACCGGTGATCTGTTTTCATCTTGATGCGAAGCTCGAAGTTTGCATAGCCGTAGGCTTGGTGAAACACGATGCGATCCTTCCTTGCCACGAGAACGACCCCGTTGAATCCGGCTTCGGCAGCCTGTTTCTTGAGGTAGTTATCGATTTGTTCGCTAAGCTTGGGATTGGCCCTTTGAGCACATGCAAGGGCACATGCAGACAAGCAGAGAAAGCCTGCGACAGACTTTGAGAAGTGAAGCACTCCCTCTTGATACCGCTATGAAGGCTTGGACGCAGCGCGGGAGTCAGGAAGGGACACGCGGCCGCAAGGATTATTCAAATGGCAAGTCACTGGGAGGGGTAGGGCGGGACGGTTTCGTTCTGTGTACCGCTTCACCCTTCGCGCCTGAATATGCATCGAATATGCACACCAGATGGACGCCGATGGCAAGAATAAACGCCCCAAAGGATATGTGATTCTGTGCAGGCCGGCCTGAAAAGACGTAAGCCACATTGTTCCAGCCAAAGACAAAGACAAGCGTCCATGCCGCTACAATGAGCCCCGCATAGATGGCGCCGCGCTTGGTGCGCCCGTTTACAAAATGCCCCAAACTGGGGACGAAAAGTGAAATGAGCGCGGATGCCAAGGGGCTCGCAATGCTCTCTTCCTTCTCCATCTTTGCGATGAAGCCGCTGCTCACCAGATCGCCCTGTGTACGATTGAAGACCAGGTTAGCGTGCTTTCGTTCCAGACCCACATTCGTGGGGTCCAGCTCGATCGCTTTCTTGTACAGCCTCATTGCCTCATCCGTGTTGCGGTTCGCCGCTTCTTCATCTCCGAGGGCTTCCAATACAGTCGCTGAGGTTGGTGCAAGGCTTGCCGCTCGTCGCAAGAGCTCGACTGCTTCTCGACGGTCGTTTCGCATCGAGGCGACTCGGGCCTGTCGGATGAGATTGTCTGCTTCCGTTAAAGCATCCTTTGTGGGCGGTTCTGAGTTTTGAGCAGCCTCCACTGCGGCGATGACAGGGGAGATCGCTTCTGTGTCGTCTTCAATGGGCAGGTCGCCAAAGGCGGCCTTGACCTTTTCGTGGTCGCTTACCGATTTGGGCAGGTATGTGACCTTTCCGGCGGCACGCTTCAGTCGAGCATCAAGGGCCTCGTTCAGGCCAGATAGCGTGAGCGGATCCTTCGTCCGTTTGATCGTATCGACCAGCTTTTTCAGCTCGGTCCAAAACTGCTGCTCGTTAAATTCGACTTGCATATCGCCCGATCAGAGAAGGTCCGGGTTCGGCTGCATGGTCTTCCAGAGTGTTTCCAGATCGTAAAACTGCCTCTGTTCGTCGCGCATCACATGCAGCCACACGTCGCCGTAGTCGAACAGGACCCAGCTTGTGTTTTCGCCTTCTACACGCAAAGGACGTTCGCCAAGCTCCTTGAGCTTCTCAGCAACGCGGTCGGCCACGCTGTTTACATGCCGATCGGATGTTCCTGTACAGATGACGAAGTAATCCGCCATGGAAGTTTTGTCGTGAATATCGAGAATCTCAATATCTTCGGCTTTGATCTCGTCGGCGAATTCGACGATCTTGTCAACTTTCTCTTTGGATGTCATTTGTTTTCGTAAAGGTGATTCTGACGGATATATTCTAAAACCTTCGGGGCCATATAGGGAATCGACTTCTCCCCTTTGGCAAATCGATTGCGGATTTCTGTGCTTGAGGCTTCTGTTGGCGCTATTTCCACCTTATCCGTCTTTTCTCGCATCTCTGGCGTGAGGCGCATGAGCAGGCTTGCCCATGTATCGGGCGGCCTGACGACAGCGCCTAGCCGGCACTTTGTGAGAATCTTCTGCCAATCCTTCCAGCTCTCGAAGCTCTTGAGGCTGTCCGCACCGAGAACAAGCCAATATTCACCTGGGATCGCGTGCTGGAGCTCCGTGATCGTGTCAATCATGTAGCTCTTGCCTCCACGGACAATCTCGATGTCGGAAACCATGATGTCCAGCTCATTGCCGATGGCAAGGCGGACCATCTCCAGCCTTTGGCGAGATGTTGCTTTGGGGCGATTAGCCTTGAGCGGATTGTTATGAGCGGGGACGATAATCAATTCGTCCAGCTCCAGCTGTTCCTTTGCAGCCCGGGCGATCTGAATGTGACCGGTGTGCGGAGGGTCGAATGTGCCGCCAAAGATGCCAATACGCATAGCTAAAAATCGGTGTAGGAGAATTCAAAGTCGCCGATGTAGACGTTGTCGCCTTCCTCGGCACCCATGTCACGAAGCTTGTCGATGACGCCCATCTTGATGAGCCGACGGTGAAGATACCGCACAGAGTCATAGTTGTCCAAGTCGGTCATGGAAACCATGCGCTCGATCTTTGCACCTCGGATTTCGAATCCATCCTCGGTAGGCTCGACTTCATACGTTCCCCAATCCTCGTCTTTCTGCTCTTGTTGGACAGTAATGACCAGTTCTTCGTGCTGGGCTTGAGAAGCCAGGACCAGTTCAGTCATGCGGTGCAGGAGAGGATCAATCCCTTGGTTTGTGGCGGAAGATATTGCGAAGACTTCGAAGCCAGCCTGCTTAAAGCGTGCGATCAGCTTATCCAGCTCCTCTTGAGGATAGATATCAATCTTTGTGAGGGCAACCAGACGCGGCTTGCTGTAGATGTCTTCAGAGTAGCCCTTCAGTTCAGACTCGATCTTTTGGAAGTTCTCTAGCGGGTCGGACTCGTCGGCAGGCCACACCTCGACCAAATGAAGCAAAGCCGAACAGCGCTCTACATGCTTCAAGAATTGGTGACCGAGGCCTACGCCTTCGCTGGCGCCTTCGATGAGGCCGGGCATGTCAGCGACGGTGTAGCTTGTTTCGTTGTGAAACACAACGCCCAGGTTTGGGGTGATGGTGGTGAAAGGATAGTCAGCGATCTTCGGCTTGGCTGCGCTGATGCGGCTGATGAAGGTGCTTTTGCCTGCGTTTGGCAGACCAACGATGCCGATGTCTGCAAGGAGTTTGAGCTCGAGCTTGGCTTCAAAATGCTGCCCCGGCTCGCCCTTCTCGGCGAAGTTCGGAGCTTGGCGCACGCTAGAAACGTAGTGCTGGTTTCCGTGCCCTCCGCGCCCGCCTTTAGCGACAATGACCTTTTGGCCGTCAAGCTTGAGATCGGCGATGACCTGCCCTGTATCCTGGTTTGTGATGATGGTGCCGATCGGAACCAGAATCTTGACGTCTTTGCCGCCTTTGCCACTCTTGTTGCCTAGAGCGTGAGTACCGTCTTGGGCTTCGATCTTGGGCTGGAGCTTGAAGTCGTAGAGTGTGCGCTTGCCTCGGGCGGCAATGAAGATGACATCGCCCCCCTTGCCGCCGTCCGCGCCGTTTGGGCCGCCTCGGGGCACGTGCTTTTCCCGATGGAAGCCGACCGCCCCGGAGCCGCCGCGCCCCGAAGCGATCTCAACTATGGCTTCATCGAAAAACATAGGTTCAATTGTACCGGTCCGCCGTAATCGCACGAAGGCCGCGTTCGGGACTGGTTAATTTCCGCGCGGAGCCCATCGTGATGCTGAAGATTGACAATAATGCGATGATTGACTTTCACTGCTCCAGCTCTTAGAATCTTTATTGATGAACTGTGAGGTGTTCAACTGTTGAAGTGGATTGGATACTTCGTGCTGATTCTTGTCTTTGTCATCTTGGGGTTTTCAACTTTTTTGACCCTGCAAGCCATCGATGAGTCTTCGTGGATTACTGTGACTCATAAAGAGCAGCATGACAGCATCGCGAAGAATCTGGAAACCTATTTGGAGCTAACCAAATCGCTGTTTACGATTGCCGCCAGTTGTTTTGTGCTCCTTGGAGGGCTTGTACTCTACAAGAAAGATCAGATCAGCATCTCTGCCGGCCAGAAGGATGAACTGCGCCTCTACGCGGCTGGAGTCATCAGTATCTCAGCATCTATGGTCGTTTATTGGTTTCAAGTCTGGCGTGTTGTCTACTGGAATCAAGAGATGGCTCAGCAGAGTGAAATCTATTACATGAACCTCTTATCTGGTGAACCGTTGGTTCTCTTTATCTGTCAGGTAGTCTTGCTGGCAATGGGGCTGCTGGCTACAAGCATCACCATACTTTCATTGGGGTTATTCAGACGTGAACGACAAGACATTCATTAAGATCACCGCACTTTGCGCAGCGTTGGCTGCCACGGCCTTTGCAGGCAGTGCAGATGTCAAACTATCCCGTGCCACCCGGTTTAGCGGCGCTGGGGTGATCATGCGCAATGCGGAAGGGGTCACGCTTGAACAGCTTGAGATTGACTGGAAGTACATCAACGCGAACGGAGAAGAAATTATCGACTCTGTGGCTAAGCTCAGCCCCGAAGATCCAGCTATTCGCAAGCAGCCAGACGCGACTGTGCTCGGCTTCTGGGTGTCAGCAAGGCTGTCATCCCCAGCCGATAAAGATGCTCTTAAGAATTCTCTCAAGTCGATCCAAACATCTTCGACAAAACTTGGTGTCCTCGCAGTTACATCGACTCCAACCACCGGCGCAGAAGTCAGCATCGATACCAAGCCAAAGGGAGAGACTGACTCTAACCTACCCTTAAAGGAAGGAACCTATACGGTCACTGCGACTCTGAATGGGAAGACAATCACCAAGTCAAACGTGAAAATCGTACCGAAGAAGACAACCAAGGTGCAGTTCGATTTTTAGTCGATCTACATCCCCTCAATCAGCTTGACCGTGATCCTCTTTGAATCCAGGTCGATCTCTTTCACGAACTCTTTCACGATCGGGATCTCATGGTCGCCGACCACGAGCAGATCATTTGCAGGGTAGAAGAGGATTTCGCTGACGTTGCCGAGGCGTTCGCCGTCGATTGTGTAAACCTCAAGGCCGATCAAATCCTCGGCCATGAATTCGTCTTCTTCCAGCTCAGGCCGTTCATCTTCGGGCGCTTCCAAGTACTGCCACTGCAGGGCTTCCGCCTGCGTGCGGTCGTTGACGCCCTTGAACTTGATGATGAGGTGCGACTTGTGTACAGAGAGTTCTTCAATCTCGACTTGCTCGCCTTTCAGGAATAGGGAAGCGTCCTCGTCAAAGCGGTCTTCGATGAAGTCGGTCAGCGGGTTGACCTTGACCTGCCCTTTGATTCCAAAGGCGCCCACAATCTGTCCAATGCGGATTAGGCGGGAAATGGGACACCTCCATCATTGACGATTGACGATTGGCGACTGATGATTGAAGGGAGGAACCCCGACGGTGTTACGGTGTAACGGATGAGGTTGACGCTGAGACAGCAAAACGGCTTTGCAACCGTGATGATCGGGGTGATCCCCTGACCATAACACCGCAAAGCCGTAATGCCGTGAATTCCGATCAATTTTCCGTAACGATCTTGACGAACGCCTTCTCGCGCGATTTCGCAGCGACTGCGCTCACTACCAGCCGGATGGCTTGGACCACTCGACCGCTCTTGCCGATGATCTTGCCAACGTCTTCGCTGGCGACGCGGACCAAAAAAGTGCGGGTGTTGCCGCTAACTTCCTCTTCGAGCTCCACCTGCTCAGGAAATTCGACAACACCCTTGATAACCGACTCAACAAACTTTCGATAGCTCATAGAATTCCGTCCTGGATATGAATAGGGAAGAGCTTACTCTGCGTTCTCTTCGGCGGCAGGCGCTTCCTCTGCGGGAGCGGCCTCTTCAGCTGCAGCTTCTGCAGCAGGAGCCTCTTCGACAGCTGCTGGAGCTTCCTCAGCCACAGCCTCAACGGCGGCGGGAGCTTCTTCCACTGCCGGAGCCGGAGCGGCCTCTTCAGCCTTTGCGGCAGGAACCTCGATCACCGACTTCTTGGAAGTGGCGGCTGTGCGCTTGTCAAGGAACTTGTAAGACTTCTTCGCGCCCGGTCGCTCAGCAAAAAACTTGTCGAGGACGCCGGTTCGGTTCAGAATGATCGCCGTCGTCTCCGAAGGCTGTGCACCCTGAAGGAGCCAATAGAGCGCTCGATCTTCGTTGATGTTGATATGGGTCGGCTTGATGACCGGGTTGTACGTGCCCAGGTTCTCAATTAAAGAGCTGTTGCGGCCAGCAGAGCTCTTTGCCACCACGACACGGTAGAAAGGTCGTGCCTTGGTGCCCATTCTTCGCAGTCTAATCTTTACCACTGTTCGGTTCTATCTCCAATTGGTCGGTTAAATCGCTTACCGGCGTCGGCGCTTCTGCATTTTGCTTTGCATCTGCATCATCTGCTTCATGCCTTTGCGCATTTCGTAAAGCTGTCGGATCAGGGCGTTGACCTCTTCAACCGAGGTTCCTGAACCCGTTGCAATGCGCTTGCGCCGCGAGCCATTGATTATATCCGGATTTGTACGCTCAATTGGCGTCATGCTGAGGATAATGGCCTCGATCCGGTTGATCTGCTTGTCGTTTACCTTGCCCAGAGCCTCTTCGGGAAGCTGTGCACCAAGGCCGGGAATCATTTTGAGCACGTTCTGGATAGGGCCCATCTTGCGGATGGCTTTGAACTGCTGGAGCATGTCTTGGAAGTCCATGCCGCCGCCCTTCTTGAACTTCTGCTCCAGTCGCTTGGCTTCATCCTGGTCGATCGCTTGTTCGGCGCGCTCAATAATGCCGAGCACGTCGCCCATGCCCAGGATGCGCTGTGCCATGCGGTCTGGATAGAAGACATCCAGCGCATCTGTCTGCTCGCCGACACCGATAAACCTCACGGGAACACCCGTTGCTTCCCGGACAGAAAGCACGGCACCGCCGCGTGTATCACCGTCGAGCTTGGTGAAGATGGCTCCGGTCAGCGGCACTCGCTCGTGAAAGGCTTGAGCGACATTTACGGCTTCCTGACCGGTTGTGGAGTCCAGAACGAGAAAGACCTCTGTGGGGCCCGTAGCCTTGTGAATGGCCTGAAGCTCATCCATAAGGTTGTTGTCGATGGTTAAGCGGCCTGCCGTGTCGATGATGAGCACGTCCAGCATGAGGTGCTTGCATCGCTGGAGGGCTTCTTTTGCGATCTCTGTCGGGCGTGAGCCGTCCATCTTGGCAAAGACCGGCGCTCCAACCTGCTCGCCCAGGACTTCGAGCTGCTTGATCGCGGCAGGACGCTGAACGTCGCAGGCGGCAAGCATGACCTTTTTGACTTCAGCCTGCAGGTGCCGTGCCAGCTTTGCAGTGGTTGTGGTCTTTCCAGAGCCTTGCAGGCCGCACATCAGAACGACTGTGGGCGGGGAAGAGGACCAGTTAAATCGTGTGGAGCTGACTCCAAGGAGCTCTACAAGTTCGTCGCGAACGATCTTGATAAGCGTTTGATCGGCGGTTAGGCTTCCAAAAACCTCTTCGCCAACTGCCTTTTCCTTGATCTTGGCGATAAAGTCTTTCGCGATCTGGAAGTTGACGTCGGCTTCCAGCAACGCCACGCGAACTTCGCGGAGCATTTCGTTGACGTCGGCCTCGTTCAGACGGCCTTTGCGCCGAAGGCCGATGAAGATATCGGATAGACGCCGCGTCAAGTTGTCGAGCATAGGAGGGAAGTTTACCGTTTGGTTCGCTTGAGCGGTCAGAAAACGGCATTATCCACGGCGGCAATCCCCGTGCACCCGCGGGTTTTTGCACCTAACGCCGCACGAAAACATCTCATCTATTAAGTCCAAACGCCCAACTTTAATCTTATCCAGGCAAAAAGGCCTGAAAATCTTCGGCAAAGCGACCTAAAGAGCGTCAAAAACTGTCCGAAGGAGTAGTAAGGAGCAATCCTTCCTTTGAACTAATAGTAGGTGATCATTTATGGCTCCCAGCGAAAAGTGCCAGAAAAAGAACAGCGCGCTCCCAATCACTGCCATCTTATTGGCGGCTGGAGTGGGCGCGGCAGCATACATTCTGGTGAAAAAGTCGCAGGCAGCCCAGCCGGAAGCGCGTGCGCTTGATCTTCTTGATCGATGCGACCGTGCAGCCAACATGCTGGACCGTCGGATCAGCGACGAACTTTATATCCACACAGCGTAAGCTCCCTCTATCCCAAAAGCACAGACGCCTCGGAAGAACACCTTCCGGGGCGTTTTGTTTTTGGCGTGATGTGCTGATTGCATTCACAACGGATTCGTGCAGAGAACAGCTTCTATCCCTTAGCTATATATGTGCTGATAATATGTATTATGACTATTTATAGTTGAATTACCTGTATGTTCACTACTGGCTCGGCCGGGTGGGCTATCTGTTGATCGTCTTGGTTATCCGCCAGATAGGCATTCCGTCTGTAATTGCGCAGACATTGATCTTCTCAGTAGTCGAGACTCCACCAAGTGGCGTGTAGGTGTAGAAGGCGACACAGTCGCCATCGAATTCACTCTTGTGGTCGTTGATACCATTGAAGTGAGTGTTTAACTTCTGCAGAAACTCTTCATTCTCGGGAATTGTTCGATCCACACAGATTGAATTCCTATCTCTAAAATTGATTGTGTGTTCGTTCTTCATGCAGATAGAGACGGTAATTGAGGCACCAGGCGATTCTTTGCACTATTGAACTAGGTCTCTATGCGCTGAATGTGATCCGGGTGATGGACGGGAAATGGAGATGGTGGTACTGCACCGAGCCGTCCTGCTTGGTCTCTTCGCCTGACCAATAAATCACCTTGCCGTTCCAGACGTATTCCTTCCAAGCTGTGTAGAGATTCCAGTCATTGCGTGGGATCGCTACGGTCACTTCATAACCAGTATTGAAGACGACATGGGCTTGGGAATAAGACTCGGGCATTGCCAGAATGATGGCATGCGCAATCCCTTGTTTTGAATCTGATTAGGCTCAAAATCCCATGCGCAAATGCCAGGATCGAGCCTGTGAGGGAAGCCAGGAGAGACCTGACTTCCCTATCACTGTTCTCTATTCGACGGTGACGGTCACCGAAAGGAACTCATTCACATTTACCTGCGAGTTGCCGGAGTTGATTTTCACGTCAACGCTTCGCAATGGAACGGTTTCTCCTATCGCTACAGATCGAATTGTCGAGAATTCGCGATCGGCGTAGCTGGCAGGCTGGCCAGGGACGGCGTAGGACGGCCACTTTGCATCGACATCCAGGAGCACACGCCCATCCGTGCCGATTTCGGGCGTGACAGTCACACTGCGACGTGGAACAACATTCTGGATTGGGAAGGTCTGTCCTTCTCCGTAAGACATTGCCTGCTGGATTGTGCCCATATCCATCGACTTCACCATAATGCCGTCCATGGTTTTCAGAACGACGGTACGAGTTGTTTTTTCTGAGCCATAGGTTTCAAGCCATTCGAACTTGAGGGTGAGGAGCTTGTCGCTCTTTGGCTTTTGTATTCCCGGGGCTGTGCGCGTACCCCCTTGGTTTGGACGTCCATCCTGGGCGATCCCGGGCAGGCTAGCCATCGACAAAGCTCCGAGCAGGAGGCCAAGCGTAAGTATTGTAATTTTCGACATAGTGTACGGTTCTCCGTTCGAGATTACAGACGCGCTGAAATGGGGCAGATTACAGTTGTAGACAGAAAAATTTCGAGAAAAACCAATCGAGGCCTGCTCGCGCTCCTTTGCTGGGCTCGTCAAGTTAAGATTCCGCTTCATCAAGTAACATGAATTCAAGACGATGCGCGTGATCATGCTCTCCTGGGAATACCCGCCTCGCATCGTCGGAGGAATCAGCCCACACGTCAAAGATCTCTCCCAACAGTTGCAGGCTCAGGGCGTTGAGGTGCACGTCGTTACCAAAGCAACTCCCAATGCACCCGATGAAGAGATCGAGCCCAGCGGTGTTGCCGTTCATCGCGTTCACCTTGAGTCTGAGCCGCACAACTTCGTGCATGAAATCCAGCTTCTGAACAAGGCCACAGAGCGACGCGTGCGAAGGCTTCTTGAGGACTGGCGGCCCGGCGGGCAACCCACCGTGTTTCATGCGCACGACTGGCTTTCATTGGATTCTGCCCGCGCGCTCAAGTACGAATACAAGCTTCCAATGATCGCCACAGTCCACGCTACCGAGGAAGGTCGCAATCAGGGCATCCATAACGAGATGCAGCGGTACATCCACGAGCAGGAGTACTGGCTGACCTATGAAGCTTGGCGGGTGATTGTCTGCTCAGAGTTCATGAAGGACGAAGTTCAGCGATCGTTTAACGTCCCTGACGATAAAGTCGATGTGATCTTCAACGGTGTGGACGCGGAGAAGTTTGACTTTGAATGGTCCGATGCCGAGCGCGCGAAATGGAGGGCAAAGCTGGCGCTCCCTCACGAAAAGATCGTCATGTATGTCGGACGGTTTGTGCGCGAAAAGGGCATCCATGTGTTGCTCAATGCGGCTAGCGCGGTGCTTTCGCACAATCACGACACTAAGTTTGTGATCGTGGGTGGGGGGAACCGCGAGAAATTTGAGCGGTTCGTACACTGGTACGGATTGAGTGATAAGGTGCTTTTTACGGGTTTCATGGCTAATCGCTCCCTGCACCAGCTCTACCGGTGCGCTGATGTAGCTGTCTTCCCTTCGCTTTACGAGCCCTTTGGAATTGTCGCCCTGGAAGGTATGGCGGCGGGGGTTCCCGTTGTCGCCAGCGACGCAGGCGGATTAAGAGAGGTTGTATTGCATGACAAGACGGGAACCCTCAGCTTCGCCAACGATCCTGGCTCGCTTGCTTGGGCGATTCAAAGAGTCTTAGATGACCCTGTTCGTGCCAAGAAGCTGCAGCAGGCAGCAACCAAGCGGCTAAAGACTGACTTTCACTGGACAAATCTTGCAGCGCAGACCATCACAGTCTACGATCAGGTTTGGGCTGAGTTCCTGAAGAGCTACTGGACCGAAGGCACCCTGTGGCCCGTTTCACCTGGCGCTGAAGCTCGTGCGGAAGAGTTGCGAGTGCGCGAGAAGGCGGAAACTGGATTCGCCAGCGAAGTGACCGTGCCTGAGCTCCCCGAACCTGAAGCCGCGATCAAATCGCTGACGGATCCAGCGCAAGATGGCGATGAAGAAGAGCTTTGGTCTTGGGCTTTTTAGGGCTAGCCGCCCAGAACCCGCCCTAGCTGATAGACTCCCACAGAGCAAAGATAGGCCAAAGTGGACATGTAAACAAACATGAACACTGGCCACTTCCACGAATTGGTCTCGCGTCTAACCGTCGCTAAAGTCGCCATACATTGGCAGCACAGCGCGAAAAAGATCATCAGCGACATCGCGCTCCAGACCGTAATCAGCGGCCTGCCATCGGGCCATGTCGCCTTTTTCAAAGCATCACGAAGATCAGGCGATTGCTCGTCTTGATCCTCGCCGAGGTTGAAGATAATCCCCATCGAGGAGACGACCACTTCCCTTGCAGGAAAGGCGCTTAGAATGGCCGTTGAGAGCCTCCAGTCGAATCCCGCAGGTTCAAACGCAGGCTCGATTGCCTTTCCAAATCGTCCAAGATAGGATTGCTCCATGAGTCTGCCTTCCACATGGTGATTGATCTGGTCCTCGGTTGCGTTCGGATGTGAAACCGTATAGGCCGTCGTAAACTGGGTTTGAAGCTCTGTGCTTCGCGGGAAGTAAAGCAATGCCCAGATCACGATGGAAAGCGCAACGATGATGGTGCCAGCCGTTGTGACAAAGAGCTTCCCGCGGAAATACATCGCCAGCCAAACATCGCGCCACTTGGGCCATTGATAAGGCGGCAGCTCCAGCACGAAGGGCAGGCGTTTTCCTTTGATCACTCCTCGATTGAGAATCCACACGATTGGGACGGCAACGATCAGTCCTAAGAAGTGCATGGCAAAGAGCGTAAATCCAGCCCATGCAGGTCCATATTTCGGCTCTATAAAGGCTCCGATCAAAAGCAGATAGACGGGCAAGCGGGCGCTGCAACTCATGAGCGGCGCAACCAAAATCGTTGCCAGCCGACTCTTCTGGTCGGGCATGACGCGGGCCGCCATAATGCCGGGGATTGCACAGGCAAAGCTGGAAAGCAGAGGAATAAACGCCCGTCCGCTGAGACCGCACCAGCCTAACAAGCGGTCCATCAAGAATGCCGCTCTGGCCAAGTAGCCTGTGCCTTCAAGCACTGAGATAAAGAAGAACAGGATCAGGATCTGCGGGAGGAAGACCATCATCGCCCCCACACCACCAATCAGCCCTTTTACGATCAGCGATTGCACCCAGTCTGGCGCACCGGTCAGCCAGGAAGCCACTGTGTCTCCAATCCGTCCAAATGCCCCGTCGATAAGCTCCATGAGCGGTCCGGCGAAGGTGTATATGGACTGGAACACCAGGTACATCACGCCAACAAAGATCACCACCCCGAAGAATCGATGCGTAAGGACGTTGTCGATCTGGTCGGTCAGGCTGCGAATTCTCTTCTCGCCGTGCTCAACGATAACAGCCTTCTTAACCATCGCAGCCCAGTTGTAGCGGCTCGTCAGGTCAAGCGCAGGCTTGATCAGATCCTCTCCAGCAAGCTCCTCCTTTGCAGAGAGAACCGCTTCTTCAAGCTCCTGAAGCTCGGCGAGGTCATCGAGAAGGGTCTGGTTGTTTCCAAGAAGCGCCTGCCGAATTTCGTACTTGCCGTAGTCCAGGCCTGAGCGGGAAAGCCGCTCCTTCAAGGCCGCTACCTTAGTTTCCAGCGGCAGAGGAAAGCCGATTTCGCAGTTGGCATGCTTAGGTTCCTGAAGGTTGCGCTCAATGGCTTCCAGCAACTCCCGGATGCCTCTCTTCTTGTGAGCGACGACAGGAATGACTTCAACTCCAAGCAAGTTAGAAAGCTTGGCAAGATCGGCACTGCCTCCCGCCTGTTCGATCAGGTCGGTCATCGTCAGTGCAACGACAATTGGGAAGTCTGCCTCAGCAAGCTGTGAAAAGAAGAAGAGGTTGCGCTCCAGATTTCCTGCGTCCATGACATAGACCAGGAGATCAGGCCGCTTTGTGCCAGGAATTGTCCCTTTGAGAGCACCCACTGCGACAAGCTCGTCTTCTGAAACGGCCTCGATGGAGTAGAGCCCGGGCACATCGACGGCCGCAATCTCCCGACCATCGATCTTGAGCGTGCCAGTGACACTTTCAACAGTGACACCGGGGTAGTTGCCAACCTTTTGATGTGAGCCAGTGAGTGCGTTGAAGAGGGTTGTTTTGCCAGCGTTGGGGTTCCCCGCTATGGCAACAAGCGGGCTTTCTGAGGCAACAAGGACGGTGGACGAGCTGTGACAGTCGCTCAAGGGTTATCCCACCAGTTCAATTTCCAGGCCGAGAGTTTCGCCTTTTCGCAGGCAGAGCCTGTACCCCCGCAGGTCAATTTCTACGGGATCTCCCAGCGGGGCAACTTTGACAACGGTGAACTCTGTTCCTTCGACGAGCCCCATTTCCTGCAAACGCTTCGCAAGGACAGAATCTGTCGGCACCTGCAAAACCTTTGCACGCATGCCTTTCTTGACCTTTGCGAACTCCATGACTGTGGCTACCGTTGCGTTCACGCTCACTGTTAACGTACCTGAAATAGAAATGTTCTGCACCGGCACCGATGCCGACACAGAACATTCTACCCAATCTTTACTTTTATGTAGAGTATCCGTAGCTTTATCTGACTTTGAAAAGCGAGGGATCGATGGCTCCGTTCACCTCGACCTTGACATCCCAGGCTGTAAGGACATCTGCGATCGCGCCATTGTCAGCACGCACCTTTTCAATGCGGGCGAATTGCTTGAGAGTAGCGTCGTCGGTGATGTACATGCGATATTGGCCGCTTGGAGACGCGCTAGGCTGCTGTCGCCACTGTCCAGAAATGACGTGAACCTTGGTACCGGCATAATCAATCTGCCCGCCGTAGTTCAAATTCACCCACTGCTGGGTCATCATTCGCAAATCTTCATTTCGCGCAATCATGATGTCCAGCGGCGTCGATTTGTCGCCGAGATAGCGCCCGCAGATCGAATACATATCCTTGATTTCAAGGTCCTTTTCCGGCTCAAGGCCACCGATCTTGCCCTTCCTGTCTGCACCTGCCGACTTCTTTACCTTTTCAACAAGCCTCTTCGTGCCGACTTCCATGGGTTGAGGCGGTCCATCGTAACCAAACAGCTTTCCATCGCTGACGGAGAGCCATGACTGACCGTCGCCAACGCTCTTTTTCTGATAGATGTAAAGCCGATCAGGACGCTCAAGCTGAAGCTCAGTCCCAAGCTTGCCCGTTTGATTCATCGCTGTCACGGTCAGAACGATGGTTCCTTTGAGCGTTTTTGCATCGGCATACTTGGCGAGCATTTTCGAGATCAGCTCCTTTGGGCTGACCTGGGGTGCTTGGTTTCCTTGGCTTCCCTGACCGCCCTGTCCAGTCATGAGAATGCTTGCTGCAACGATAGTGGTGATCATGCTTGTCTTACCCTCGTGGATTCCACTTTACATCTTCGACGTGTGAGAGACGGTTTGATACTCGAGCGGTTACAAAAAACCAGTCCGAAAGACGATTGATACACACTAAAAGTTCAGATCGTACGGCCTCGTTAGCACTGAGAGCAACCAATGTCCTCTCAGCTCGCCGGCAGACCGCTCTTGCAACATGGAGGTGAGAGGCGAGCGCACAGCCGCCTGGCAAGATGAAGTTTTTTAGAGGATCGAGGCTATCTGAGTGTTCATCCATCGATGATTCCAGCCACAAAATCTCCGTCTGTCCAATCTTTGCATGGCTCGCCTTGGACTCTTGCGGCGTGGCAAGCTCAGCCCCAATGTCGAACAGCCAATGCTGGACCTGTGCGAGTTCTCCATCGATGGGCATGTCCGCTGAATGTGTTCGGCAGACTCCAATGTAAGCATTCAGCTCGTCAATGTCGCCGATGGCTTGCATTCGGAGCGCGTCTTTCCCAATTCGCTGACCGCCGTAAAGCCCTGTTGTTCCAGTATCGCCAGTCTTGGTGTAGATCTTCACTTCTTGCCCCGAAGAACAAGCCAGGCAAATTTGGGCAATGCCTTTGCCTTTTTGATCTTAGAAGGGTTGAGCAGCGTTCTCCAAAGCCACTCAAGCTTGAGCTTTTGGATGAACTTGGGAGCGCGCTTCGTCTTTCCGCTGAAAACGTCGAAGGACCCGCCCACGCCCATCGCGACCGGAGCCTTGATAATGTCCCGCGTTTGCCAGATGAACTTTTCTTGGCGGGGAATTCCCATAGCCACAAACAGAACATCCGGCTTGAATTCGGCCACTTCTTCTGCCACAACCGAATCGCTGCTGGCTGGGAAGTATCCATGACGCGCAAAGACGATATTGCAGCCCGGATGCCGCAGGCGCATGGCTTCAGCCGCCATCTCAGCAACGCCTGGCTCGGAGCCCAGGAAGACGATTCGGTAACCCTTTAGAGAGCTCAATCGACAGATATGGTCGACCATATCCACGCCACTGACACGATCACCCACGGGCTTCCCTGCTCTCTTTGCGGCCCAAACGACGCCAATACTGTCTGGTGTCACCAGGTCGGCTTGATGGAAGATGTCGTTCCACTCTTTGTCTGACTGGGCCTGAACGATTCCGCTGGAATCAGCTGTGACCACCAAATGCGGATCACCCTGTGCGATGAATCCCTCGATGATTTCAAGGGCTTGATCCATGGACACACGATCGACAGGCATACCAAGGACTTCGACACGATCACGGGCAGAAGCTTCGGATGAGGCCACCGACGACATACATTGAGTTTACCGCTGGGCTCTCCAAATGCCAAACATAGAAGGACCTGCCCTAAGCTATGCTCGTGAATTTGCTGGGTTTCTAAGGTGCCGAATTTCGCCTTAAGCCTTTGCAAAAATACTTGAATATTTGTTGTTCGTTTTATTCAAATGTTGCGCTATCATGTCTTCTTAGCGAACGGGGACGCTTCGTGGAGAGCCCTGGTCAGGGCACCCCCTCAGCGTGGAGGAAGAATGAAAAAAGCTTTTACTTTGATTGAGCTGCTCGTTGTTATTGCGATCATCGCTATCTTGGCGGCGATTCTTTTCCCAGTCTTTGCTCAGGCTAAAGATGCGGCCAAGAAGACGCAGTCCATCAATAACATGAAGCAGATCGCGACAAGCTGCCTGCTTTATGGTCCGGATTACGACGATTACTATCCCATGTCGGCGTACATCCTGCCGCCGCAGGGAGCAGACCCTCGACCAATCGTCTTTTCCGTGTATGACGCAGTCATGCCGTATCTGAAGAACTTGAATATCTACGTCAGCCCTGCTGACGCGGAGAAACAAGATTGGAAGAAGCGGCTGAACTACATGAACCTGACGAATGTCCCCGGCCCGACAGGCGTTCAGATCGCCAGCTACGCGCCGAACCTTGGCCTGTTTGGAGAGAATCTCTGCACGCCGATCCTTCCCGCAGTTCTGCAGAAGTACTCGCCCGTCTGGAGCCAGACTCAGCTTCCTGACGTGGTCGGCACGATCATGTTCTTTGACGGCTACATTTTGGATGCAAGCTTCAATAACCCAGCGAAGGGCATCGGTCTGACTTTCAACAAGTTCATGGGCATTGCTCGCCACAACGATGGCGTCGTCATCAACTTTGCAGACGGGCACAGCAAGTACCACAAGTGGAACGGCATTCCCGATGGTGGCTTGACTCCCGCTACGGGGGTTAACCGGCCGGGCGTTCCTTATTACAGCTGGTCGAATCCGTTCTACAAGACGATTCCTCAGTTGGAGGCTGCACCGAACACTCCGACGCTTCCTTACAACGACCTTCATGGTATTCCTGGAACGCAGATGGGCGACTCTGAAGACCTCGCTTGCAGCTAAGGCAGCAGGCTAAACGAACCAAAGTCCAGCGGAAACTGCCCGCTGGACTTTTTTCTTGCGCTGTATGCCTGTGCTGAGTCGTCTGTTCACCCGAGATTTGATCCTGACGGGTAAAATTGGAATTGCACATGAGCGACACTCCGACGAAGATTCGTATCCGCGTCCTTCGCCAGCATTCGGCGGAAGAGCCAAGCTATTGGCAAGAGTTCGAGATTCCCTACATGCCGAACCTGAATGTGATCTCGGCGCTCATTGAGATTCGCAAGAATCCTGCAACCCTTGATGGAACGCAAGTTGATCCTCCTGCTTGGGAAGCGGCCTGTCTTGAGGAGGTTTGCGGCTCTTGCACCATGAACATCAATGGTGGAGTCCGGCAGGCATGCACTGCCCTGATCGACGACGTGGGCGACAAGCGGGGCGATACGCTCTTTGTCACCCTTGAGCCGATGAAGAAGTTTCCGCTGGTGCGTGACCTGATCGTTGATCGAAGCCGGATGTTCGAAGGCTTGAAGAAAGCCAAAGGCTGGGTCCCAATCGACGGCTCCTACGACCGCGGTATGGCTCCTCCACAAGACGACCATGTTCGACAGTTCCGCTATGCGCTTTCTCGATGTATGACCTGCGGCTGCTGTATGGAAGCATGCCCGCAGATCAGCGAAAAAACAGAGTTTGTGGGGCCGTCCACGCTCGCACAGGCGTTGCTCTTCAACATGCACCCGGTTGGAAAGACGCTGGAAGCTGAGCGCATGGAATACCTCACCTCTGAAGAGGGCATCACGAACTGCGGCAATGCGCAAAACTGTGTGAAGGTTTGCCCGAAGGGTGTTCCGCTGACTCAGGCCATCGCCCAGCTAAACCGAGATACAACGGTCTACAAGATCAAAAAGTGGATGGGCTTAAGCTAAGCCTTCTGCCCTTCCCCTTGGCTGTTGCTGGAACCTGAGCGCTTCTGTTGTCGTAGTTCCAAGCAGGTATCCTACGATCATGACTCGCCGCACGTCCGTACGCACGCTTTTCACTGCTTTGATTGCCGTTCCCGCACTCTTTGTCGTCGCCCAGATGGAAGGCACGGCACCGAGCGCAAAAGCCAAGGTTGATGCCGCGAGCTTTAAGGCGGGCAAGGCTGGCAAGGGTTCCGTAACGCTCACGTTTGCGGATGGATGGCACGGCTACCAGAATCCTCCGAGCAACGAGTTTCAAATCCCGGTCAAGCTTGAATCGCTGACGAAGGATGTTGCGATCAAAGTGGCCTACCCCAAGGGTGTCGAGAAGGAGTTGATGGGCGAGAAGACAGCTGTTTACGAAGGCGCGGTCACCTTCCCATTCACTTTCACCGCCCCAAAGAAGCCCGGCACTTACAAGGTCAAGCTCAAGGTCAGCTATCAGCAGTGCAACGATCAGTCCTGCCTGCCCCCTGGAACGATCACGCTCGAGGTTCCGGTTAAGGTCGTCAAGTAATGGCGAGGGGTCCTTTCAAGCTCGGCGACTATCTCGTCGGCGGGCCTAACCTGACGGTCATTGCTGGCCCGTGCCTTGCTGAGTCTTACGAAGTTTGTTCCGCTGTGGCGAAAGAAGTCTCACGGATCTGCGCCGACTTGGGTTTCCAATACGTCTTCAAAGCCTCCTTCGACAAGGCAAATCGCACGTCCGCATCTTCCCAGCGCGGTTTTGGTATGGAGGAAGGGCTTCAGCTCATCCGACGCGTGGCCGATGAAACGGGCGTTCCCTGCACGACGGATGTTCATCTTCCTGACCAAGCGGCTCCGGCGGCAGAGTTCATCGATCTTCTGCAAGTCCCAGCCTTTCTTTGCCGGCAAAGCGACTTGCTTCAAGCATGCGCTGAGACTGGCAAGCCGGTGAATGTCAAGAAAGGGCAGTTTCTGGCCCCGTGGGATGCGAAGAATATCGTGGAGAAGCTTGAGGCCTTTGGTGCGAATGGCATCATGCTGACCGAGCGCGGGACATCTTTCGGCTACAACACCTTGATCGTCGATATGCCGGGCTTGGAGACGATGCGTTCATTCGATGTTCCAGTCTGTTTCGATGCGACGCATTCTGCGCAACGCCCAGGCGGTGCAGGTACTTCTTCTGGCGGCAACCGACAAGCTATCCCGGCAATGACTCGGGCGGCTGTTGCAGTCGGCATTGATGCACTGTTCCTAGAGGTTCACCCCGACCCCAGCAAAGCTCTCAGCGACAAAGAGACGCAATGGCCCTTAGAACAGGCGGAATCTCTTCTGCGAAAAGTTGCACAGCTCCATTCGGCGTCGCGCTGAATGAAGCTGTGCAGGCTAAGCCTTAGTTCTTGGCTACGGTAGAACCCAACGCCTTGGAGTGGTTTTCCTTGAGAAAGTCCAAGAAAGGCCCTTTCTTATCGGTGCCGCTGGGATATCCAATCTTCCCCACCACTTCTTCCGTGCCCGGTTTGAGTACGAGGTACGCAGGCAGAGTCGGCTCTTTGGCAAGGCGGTCTTGCAGTCCACCCAATTCATCCTCGCGGCCTTTCTCATCCACATAGATGCGGACGAGCGTGAATTTCTCAAACTCCTGAACAACATCCTTCTGCGGGAAGACTCGATCTTCCATGTCGCGGCAGTTTGTGCAGGTGTAGCCCGTAAAATCGATGAGGATCGGCTTGCCACTCGCTTTTGATGAAGCTATTGCGGCCTGAATGTCATTCTTGATCCACTCGGGGCCTTCGTGCTTTGCGGCATTGCGTCCATAGTCCGAAGGCGGCAAGAAGCCAGTGACTACGCCCATGCTCGCTCCGTTCATCGCGGCGATGCACCACACGCCAGCGAAGACTGTCGCCGCGCCAAAGACCCGACGGATATATCCGATCTTGGTCGAGGTGTCCTTCGGCAGAAGAATCCATCCCCACAGGTAAAGGCCTGCGATCATGAAGATCACTGCCCAAACAGCGAGGAAGACGGGGCGAGTGATGAGTTGCCACTGATAAACGAGATCGATATTCGAAACAAACTTCAGCGCGGCGGCAAGCTCCAGGAATCCCATGAATGCCTTGACCGTGGTCATCCACGAGCCAGATTTAGGCATCTTCTTGAGGAATTGCGGGAAGAGCGCGAGCATGAAGAATGGAATCGACAGCGCAAGACTGAAACCGATCATGCCAACTGCTGGATACAAGCGATCACCCGATGCAGCACCTGCCAAAAGACTGCCAACGACCGGAACCGTGCACGTAAAGCTGGTGATCGCGAAGGTCAGGCCCATCAAGAACGGTCCAAGAATGGCTCCACCCTTGGAGTTCATGTCGCTCACCTTTGTGACCAAGCCGCTGGGAAGAATCAGCTCAAAGACTCCGAAGAGGCTGATGGCCAAGACGATAAAGAGGATGGCAAGGCCTGCGTTCACCCAAGCGTTTCGAGCAAGCTCCTGTGTGCCTGCTGGACCAAGAGCTATCGTGACTCCTATACCCAGGGCCGTGAACGAGGCGATAATGCCGAAACAGTAGACCAAGGCGGTCTTAACGGTGCCGCTGGTCGTCCCTTCCGATTTCTTAGAAAAGTAGCTGACTGTAATCGGGATCATTGGGAAGACGCAGGGAGTAAGAAGTGCGGCAAAGCCTGCAACAAGTCCAAGCAGGAAGATGCTGAGCAACGAACCCTTCTTTGTGGGCGTCTCTGTCGAACCGCTTGCGGATCCACCTTTAGCATCAGGAGTGCCACCGCCGTCTTGCTTGGAGATATCGGCTAATGCGCCCTTCTCGGTTCCCTTTTGGGGGTCTTGATCGGGGAGTGTTAGGATTGGGGCTGTGTTCTCAGGGCGTGCATCGCCTGCTTCAATATCTAGATCGACTGAGAGTTCAGCCTTTCGCGGTCGGTCGCAACCGGTATCGTTACAAACCTGCGAGCGGATCAGAAACTTGATCGTCTGTGCGCCACGGACTCCTTCCTTGACCTTAATCGGCACTGCGAAGACGGCTTTCTTTTCGTAGTAGCCGACTTCCACATTGAAGTTGTTGTCGAACTTCTTTGCTGGCTTGGGGGCTATGATCGGTCCATTGATCTCGACCGGGCTTTCTGGGTCCAGATTAATCTCAATAGCTTGAGGTCCGCCCGTCTGTCCAATCTGATAGGCGTGATAGGTAGGGTCGATATCCAGAGTCAGAAGCACTTGCGCTGACTCTCCAGCACGCACATACGGTCGATCAAGCTTGCCAGACCAGTGGGCAAACATGATGGGTTGCGCAAGCCCAAGGCACGCTATAAGCAGAAGTGTGAGCACTCCGAATATCTTGAGTCGAATCATAACGGACGGAATCATTAAACCCCTTCTCTGTATTTATGTTCCTGGGAGGGACAGATAGACCCGCTCCATACGTTCGGCGAAGTGGGCCACGGTGAATTCGTTTCTATGTCGATTACGCGCCGCTTCGGCCATGATGTTCCATTCGGCGCCGCTCATAGACTGGAGCTTGAGCACATTCTGAGCCAAGGCCTCACCGTCTCCCTTTGCCGATAAGCAGCCAGTCTCACCTTCGTCTACCAACTCCGGCAATCCTCCACTGAGCGATCCCAGAATAGGCACGCCGACAGAAAGCGCTTCCAAAGCGGAATAAGGAAAGGCTTCCTCCCAAACGCTTGGAATGGCGATGGCATTCATGGCGGACATAGCGTTTGCTACGCTGTCGACGAATCCTCGAAAGCGCACTCTATCTCCATACGCTCTTGCAAGCTCTCGCAACTCAGCCTCTTGGGGTCCTTGTCCAAAAATCTCCACTGTCGAGCCAGGCGGCATATGCTCCGAAGCGCGAATGAGGACATCCACGCCCTTCTCAGGAACCAGCCGACCAAAGAACCCAACGGCAAACTCATCACCGTTCAGCCCCAAAGCCGCACGTGCTTCTTCCCTGCTTTGAGTGGGCGCAAGCCCAGGGACGCCAGCCTTGGCCACAGTCATTCTTGCTGCTGGCACACCTGAACCTTCAAGCACCCGTTGAACGGCATCAGACACAGGGACGATATGGTCGAAAAGCTTCAGATAGCGCTTCACCTTGGTACTGGACCATGGCAAAACGACATGCCGGGTCATGATCACACGCGGCTGTTTGACCATGCGAGCGGCCATCGCAGGCACAATGAAGTCGGGTGAGAAGTGGACGTGGAAGACATCGTAGCGCTCACGCTTGAGAAGCTTGAGATAGCGCGGCAAGAGGCTGAACTGGAACTGTCGTTTGAGGGCGATATCGTGTTGCTTTACCGCTAGCCTGCGACTGAGTGGACTTCCCTTTGGGCACGCTGCATGGACTTCATGCCCTCGCTCGGACAAGCCTTCGACCAGGTAGACGACATAGCGCTCGATCCCGCCCCAGTCGAACAACGAACTCCCGACCTGCAGAATCTTCACGGCAAGCCTCAGAGGTTGGCAAGTAGCCAGTTGCGGTTGTTCGGCACCATGTCCGGGAACCAGTCATGCCCAATTTCGTACCGATGAAGCTCCTTTGAGCCAGGCAGCGCTTTATAGATCGACTCTACGACCGGGGGGCGGCAAGAGGGATCCTTTTCTCCAAGGGAGACATGAGTCGGGACTTTGCAGAAGGTGGCCTGGTTCAGAGTATCGAAGTACGAGACGGTATGCAGCACACGCTCAATGCCCAGCGGGATGGTGTCTGCGTGGTCCGTGATCTCCTTCAATGGGTAGCGATAAACCTGCTTCCTCAGGGTGTCATTCATGGCCCCGAAGAAAGGCATATCGGCACAGACAGCCTTAATGATCGAGCACCATGCGCCCAGCCAAATGGAGATTCCCGCACCTTGGCTCATACCCGCAACGCCGATACGATCCTCATCAACTTCTATCTGAGCTTGGAATACCCGCGCGGCGATGTAGGCGTTCTGAAACATCGTTCGGAAGATAAAGCTCTCAGGGTCTTCGATCCCTTCTGAGAAATAGCCACGCTCCATCCGGTAGGTTTCCTGATGGAAGGCATCGTGCCCAAAGAAGTTGAAGCTCATGCTGACCAAGCCTTCTCGGGTGCCGTACTCGTTGGGAAGGAGTGACTCCCGGCCATAAGGCGGGACCCACAAGAATCCAGGAGCCTTCCGCGCACCTTCCGGGGCAGCAATCCAGCCATGAAGCTGTGCTTCGTGCATTCCCAGGAACTCGATGCGCTCAACCCGAAAGCCGGGCAGGTCGAAGTCGTTTGACATCGAGCGCCGATAGTCCAGGCGTGCGGATTTGGCCTCTGAAGCAGTTTCCAGCCAGAAAGACTCCATGTCCTCCGGCACGTAAGGCCGATAAGGGGCGTACTCGCTCATTGGGCGCCGACGGCGCGCTGCTGTGCTTCGACGTGCATTCCCGTCGTCATCAGCCATGCGGTTGCGCGCTGAATTTCCTCGACCGGGCCTTCGCATTCGATGAGCACCCAGCCGAAGTCCGTATCCACGTTGGCCTTCAGGATATTGACCTTCATGTTGAAATCGCGGCTAAGCTGCCAGATCCAGGGCTTGCCGACCGCTTCCTTGCCTGCGGTGATGCTGATTTCGACTCTTTCCATGATGATAAGCGCCTTGCGTTCGACCAAGAAGGCCCGAACAGCTGTATTTTACCGACTTGCAACGCCAATCGGCGTCAAAGTGCCGGAAGGCTGAATTCGATTCTGCTTTCTCATTCGTATTGAACTGTACAATGCTTGATGTGGGCGGAGTGGCTGCTCGCAGGATTTGGGCAGCGATAGGAGTTTAAGAAATGAGGATTTGGCAAAAAGGATTGACACTGACCGCGATCAGCGCCTTCGTGGTGCTGGGAGGATGCGGCGGAGCCGCAAAAGGATTTAGCCCGCTGGCATGGGGCGGTCTGGCTTATTACGAGTCGGGCAATATGTTCACGATCAGCATGAACGGCACCAACTTGCGGCCTGGCCCCACGGGTGTCTTTGTCGGCTCGATGAGCTTCAATCGGCGCATCTTTACCAGCATTAACGATGGAAACGACGACGAGCTCTGGAGCATGAACGCCAATGGCTCAGACCCGGTTCAGCTGACGAACAACTCCGACGATGATTTTCGCCCGATCGTCACCCCCGACGGAACGAAGGTTGTATTCATTTCTCGGCGCGATGGCAACGACGAAATCTACATCATGAACGCGGACGGTACAGGACAGACACGCCTGACTAGCAGTGGAGGCTCCGACTACTTCCCTTCAATCAGCCAGGATGGAACCAAGATCGTATTCAGATCGGACAGGGATGGCAACGATGAGATCTACTCGATCGACGCTGACGGAAACAATGAGACGCGTTTGACCAACAATGCAGGCTCAGACACAACGCCAGCGTGGTCTCCAGACGGCAGTCAGATCCTCTTCACCTCTGACAGAGATGGCAATGCCGAAATCTATCGGATGAATGCCAATGGAAGCTCTCAGACCCGGCTCACCACGACGAACTCGGACGATGAGTACCATGCTTCGTACAACATCGACGGAGACTGGATCTTCTACTATGATGGCTCGGGACGCATCCGGCGTATCAACCCGGATGGCACCAATCGCCAAGACATCACCAGTACGGCTGGGGCGAGCAAAACCTGCACCTGGGTTTACTGATCAACCTTCATTGATGGACTGGACGGTCTGGGTTATGCCCAGGCCGTCTTCATTTATTAGGCAATGTCCTCCCCTCGCGTTAAATGCCCAGTCTCGGCGGACGCTGCAAAGCCGTTTCGCCGTATAATCTTTGTAATTCAACGCTTTCCCTTTAGGAACTGAAAATGGCTGACCGAGTACTAGTTTTCGATACCACCCTTCGCGATGGCGAGCAGAGCCCCGGCGTTCACCTGAACATGGCTGAAAAGCTGGAGATCGGCCATGCGCTGGTCGATCTTGGTGTGGACATTATTGAAGCAGGCTTCCCGATCAGCTCTCCTGGCGACTTTGAAGCTGTGCAGACACTTGCCCGCGAGCTTCGAGGCGTTCAAATCTGCGGATTGACCCGAGCGCGTGAGAATGATATTGATGTTGCTGGCGAGGCTTTGAAGCCAGCCGAAAACCCTCGTATCCACACAGGTCTGGGTGTCAGCGAAAATCACCTTCAGCACAAGCTTCGCATGAGCAAGGAGCAGGCGCTTGAGGTTGGCGTGAAGGCGGTCAAGCATGCACGCAAGTACACCGACAACATCGAGTACTTCATGGAGGACTCCGGTCGTGCTGAGCGCGACTATGTCTATCAGGTAGTCGAAGCCGTCATCAATGCTGGAGCGACAACGATCAATGTTCCCGACACCACAGGATTCACCTATCCGGGCGAGTATCGCGAGCTGATCAGCGGAATCAAGAATAACGTTCCCAACATCGACAAGGCGATTCTTAGCTGCCACTGCCACAACGACCTTGGCATGGCGACGGCAAACACGCTCGCTGGCGTCCTTGGCGGGGCGCGCCAGGTTGAAGTTACGGTCAACGGCATTGGCGAGCGGGCGGGCAACACTTCCCTTGAGGAAGTCGTGATGGCGCTGTTTATCCGCCAGGACTACTTCAACTGCGAAACCAACATCAGGACCAACAAGCTTTTGCCGATCTCCAGGCTTGTCTCCAAGCTGACAGGCATGGTGGTTCAGCGAAACAAGGCGGTGGTCGGCGCAAACGCCTATGCGCATAGCTCTGGCATCCACCAGGACGGCGTTCTGAAAGAGCGATCGACCTATGAGATCATTGACCCTCATCTGGTCGGAGCGGAAAAGTCGGAAATCATTCTTACGGCACGGTCGGGGCGGCACGGTCTGAAGCACCGTCTCGCAGAGCTGGGCTTCAACTTCACCGACGAGCGGTTCGAGGACATCTACACGAAGTTCCTCGCGGCAGCGGATCAGAAGGACGAAATCGGCGACGAAGATTTGCGGCAATTGGTGGGTTAGGCACTACAGGATCCATGTGCTCCGTAATCTGGACACAACAGAAATCAAAGGCTGGGCAACAGCGCAAACGGCCGTCGGAAGTTGCCGAGTTGATTCTGCCGAAACAAGAGATCCTCGATGCATCCTGGGGCTTTCAGGAATCCTTCGACGGTAAGCCCAAGCTGGTGATCAATGCGCGATCTGAAACCATCGGCGAGAAGGAGATGTTCCGACCGCATGTTGCCATGGGCCGGGCCATCATCCAGGTTTCAAAGTTTGGCGACTGGGAGCACTATTCGCACAAGGAAAAGCTCCTGTGGGAATTCTCCCCAGTCTTAGGTGATGTGTTTCAGCTGGCCTGCCTATGGCGCATGAATGAGGGCCAGCCAGAGTTTGTGATCCTGACGACGACCGCTAACGAACTCTACGCGAGAATCGGCGACCGTATGCCTTGCATCCTGACAGAGTCAGACACGCAGGTTTGGCTTGGGCAAGATGCTGAGCAGGCGCTTGGGGCACTGCGCACCTTCCCTGCCGCTGGCATGACGGAAAAGCACCAAGAGCCCCTTCAAGAGCCCTTGTTTGAGATATAGCCGCGTTCCTGGTTATTGGCGCCCTTCTATATCGAACGTTACTGTTCCTTCCCAAAAGACAATCCCCTTGTCCGTAATCTCCTTCTCCCAGGCTTCATTCTGTCGGGCATATGCTATCATGACCGTCCCCACTTTGGGCGCAACGCGAAATAGAACAGACTCTTCTTTGCCAAGCGTTTTGAACATGCTCGCGCTCAATGCCGGCAGCTCGATTGTTGCCGTAGAAGTTCCATCAAGCAAATACTCATCCGGGCCATGGCGAACGCGCCAACAGTGCTCTGACAGGGCAATAGGATATGACTGCAGGTTCTGAACCATAAGCTCGCGCGAGGTTGGATAGTAGGAAAAGCGCAACCCTCCTACCACCTGGCTTCGTAGCTCAGTTTGAGGCTCAGGAGCACAGCCTGCACACAAAATCAGTCCAAGAAGAAGCCATTGAGCGCACCTCACAGAAGCTCAGTGCGCTCAAAGCTCTAAATGGTTCACCTTCCTGTTGGAGAGAAGTAGCTACTGTATCCAAGCGCGGTCAACGAGCACGCCGAAGCATCCAGGCACTGGTGGAGTCTGCCCAACCGGAACGATGACCTTTGCAGGCGAAAAGGTCAGCTTCACCAGCATTAAGCCACATGGATGGCCATTTGCGGAAGGGATCAGATAGCCCGCATAAGGATCGGCGGACGAGAAGGTCTTTTTGCGAGATCTGACGGTCTGAGTTGCCGTCACTTTCTGCCTGGGATCCGGCCCGCCGAGTATCGGTTCGAGCGATGTCCAGCCTTGCCGCACTGGGTTATAGAGCTGGAACCCTATGCGAATGTCTGATCCTTTTGGGGTGCAGGCAATCGTTGCGACATCCGCTGACACAGTGACGGAAGGCAGTGGAGCCATCGGCATACGAACAGCAAAGATCATCCCAGTGTGTCCTGGACAGTCGCTCTGAAGCTCAACCTTCCATCCGTCGCCTGAAGCAAACAGACTGTTGATTGTTCCTCGCGAGCTGACATTGTTGAAAGCGCTCCAGGCTGCCGGTGCATTGGGCGGAGTCGACTTCATGACATTCATCAGGTAGAGATTGTCGATCGAAATGTCCAGCGGTGTTGTGCTGAGGTTGATCTTCGCCATCCCGCACGAGTTGGCCCCATCGGCCCAATGAAAACACGCAGCGCCTGTGAACCATGTCTTTTTTCGCGACTGAGCAAAAACAGTGTTGACAACAGGCGATGGATCGCAATGTGGCTGAAACATGGTCTTCAGGCTAAACGCCGCGTTAGGACCGGGTCGAAAATCCCCGTAATCAGCAACATAGAGATTCTCGCCACTTGTGTCATGCGGCATGATGTCGAAGCCCTGCCACATATTCTCATGAAGAGTGATAAAGCCGCGACCATTCGATGCGGCTGGAAACCCTCCGTAAGAGCTTGTGTGCTTCACGCTCGATACTGGACTCCAATAGTCAAGGATCGGCGTCGTTGGAAAGGTGACGGTTGTCAGCGGTGCGCTGCTGTTGACGGTGTAAACCTCAAAACTGCCGTTATGGATGCGGTTTTGAGCGAGCGAAACTGACGAAAGTGCGAGACAGCACAATGCTGCCACAGATGTGGATTTCTTCATATGGCCTCCCTGCATGAACAGTTCGAGCCTCTTTAGAAGATTCCTTCAAGAAAAAGGGACAGCCTTATACTAAGCTGTCCCCAGACTCCGCCCAATCAGAATCCGCCGCGTCCGCCGCCTTTGCCCTTCCCTTTTCCTTTGCCTTGGTTGCCCTTGCCGGAGTTGCCTGGTCCAACGCTTCCTGAATCATCACCGTCGCGTGGCGGCATTGCTGGCTTATTGGCATACCTTTTCCAGTCCGACATCTTCACACCAGCCTTGCTGCAGACGGTGTCCCAATTCTTGACGCGCTTATAGTCGTCGTAGACCTGTTGCGGACTGCGGTTGGTAGCCTTTCCAACAACGACAGCAGCGATGATGTCTTCCAGCTTGGCTCCGCCCTTTCGGATCACTTCATAGTCCTCGTTTCTCGTTCCGAAGCGCTGCTTGAAAATGTCGCCCCAGACCCGACCGGAATCGAATGCGCCAGAGTTGCGCATCTTGTTGAAGGTGCCGGGATGCATTCCCAGCTGATGGGCGATCTGTCCCCAGCCCAATCCTTGCTTGCGCAGTCTCCACACTTTGTCGGCTGTGCTATTCAGCCTGAAGGCGCCCGAAAATATTTCGCCAAGGTCGAAGATGGAGGACTTGGAGTCTGACCGAACCTTGATAACCTGGTCAGTATCGATGCCAAAACGATCGGCAAGGACAGTGGTGAGAATCTTCTCAAGCAGCGTCTCCGAGCGGGCTTGAGCGGCAAACCCAAACATCGTTCCAAGCACCAGTACTGATACAGCAATCCATCTGCGCATAGCGTCACCTTGATTAAACAGCGTGATTAACACGCCTGAGTATTAGGACGCCGGTTCGCATGCATCTGTTTCCAGCCAATGAAGACCCGCCCAAAGCCGCCCTCTTCCCTTACCTTCAGTCTGGACGGGAGGCCGTTGGCGATGCAAAGTCGCCATTCATCTTCAATTTCTGTATAATGTTTTTTGGGTTGGCGTAGATAAATTGGATGCTCATGCGACGTCTCTGTTTTCTAAAGCAGCCAGGCTGAAGAAGGTGAACAAAGGTTTGCTCACTTTGATCTAAGAAATGTCGTCAAATAAGCCCTTTACAATCTTTCAGTGAAAGCCTACACTGCACATTTGGGGAGGATCGAGTGTCCAAGGTTGTTATCAAAAATATTGAAGAGATTTCTTTTACTCCAAGAAAGCCCATTGTCATCCACCTGAACGCCCAGCAGTGGGCGGCGGCGCAAAAGGACTTCAAGCCGGGTGGGAGACTGCCGCGAAATGGAAGCGCAATCATGATCCTTCCGGCACCCGATGGCGGAGTCTATGCACTGCCCTACAGCGGCGACACCGACTTCGACACCAACACGATTGTCAAGCCCAAATACGACCCGCGATTTGGCGCAATTGCCTTTGCCACACTCGACCGCAATGGCGACGACGGTGGATCGAAAGAGGGCAAGCGCCGCAAGAGAAGGCACTGCATTATTGGCATAGAGTCAGGAAAGAATCCTCGATTTAAGTGCATAAGCATTAGTTGTAAAGGAAAGTGCAAGCTTTCTGCAAAGGCCTTTACAACAACAAAAGGCTATACCAGTTATATGCTATACTGCGAATGCTCTAAATCATAATATCGATACAATAACATTATATTATATCGATTATGGCGTCAGCGTTGTGGCAATTTCAGCGATTGAGTGAACCACTGTTTTTGAGAATATCTATGGTTCGCCAGCCTGAATCTCATTCCTCTATGCAACAGAACGAGAGATAGTCTGAGGCCCTCGGGCACAACTCCTGACGGTACCAAAAACTTGAGTCCGATCTGCTCCACTTGCCACTCCTGCGGAACGTCTATCCATTGCAATGAAGAAAGTTGCAACAGTCTTGCTTTTGTCGGCACTGTCTGGCGTTGCGCTAGCGTTGTGCCTGCCTCCTGGACAGGCTGGATTTCTGGGTTGGGTTTGTATGGCACCGATGCTCATAGGGGTCTGCCGCACTCGCTTTATTGTAGGATTTGCAGCAGGACTGTTTACTTGCTTCGTAGCTGCATATGTCGTCTTGTCAGGCTTGCCGTATGCACACAAGGCTCCTCATGAAGATCCTTCCTGGGTTTTCACGGGCATTTTTCTTTTCAGCTTTGCAGTTTCGATCATGGCGGGGCTGTGGGCAGAACTCTCAAGGACAGAGCGGCCAGTGTGGTGGTTCGCAGGGCTGGCGGTACTGCTTGAGGCTTGCTTGCTCATCATTCTTCCCGGGCATCTTTCCCTTTCCCTCGGGTCCAGCCCGTTTGTCATGCTGGCGTCTTTGGGTGGAGTCTGGCTGATGTCCTTCTGCATTTGGAGCGTCAATATCTGGACAGCGCAGTCCATCGCCTCTTCACGCTGGCTGCAGCTCACGGTCCCTTTCATCCTTGCCGTGTTCACGCTTGTTCCGTGGCGCTCAGGTCCAAACTCGGGCACATTTAAAGTCGCCGTTCTTCAGTACGGGGATGGGGACTCAACAGGGATTGTGGGGATGCACAAGGAGGTCAGAGATGCAAGCCTTGCGATATGGCCTGAATACAGCGGAGAAGCCGCTGTGATGCTTGGAGACTCGACCATGCTGCAACAGGTGGCTCGGCATCCAGGAATCATCCCGTTCATCACCACATTCTCCGACGGCTCAGCGCCAAAACCGCACAATACGGCAGTCCTCTTTGCAGGCGATAGCGTCTCAGAGCCGTACGCCAAGAGAAAGCTCTTTGGTGGCGAGTCCAGGACTCATGCTCCTGGAACCAAGGCAGTAAGCGTTGCCTTGAGGGACCGAGTTATCGGGCTGAATATCTGCTTCGATTCCTGCTATCCCTGGATCGTTCGAGAGACGGCTCGGATGCCTGAAGTCAATCTGATCGCATTGCCAAACTTGGATCCTCAATCTCCGCATGCGTTTATCGCGGGAGTTCATGCAGCGTTCACAAACATCCGAGCCGCAGAGCTCGGGATGCCGTTTGCCCGTGCAGATACCCGCGCTTATTCCCAGATTGTCAACTCTTATGGCCAGACCGTCGCTGTCATCGAGCCAGGACTGGGAGCGGCAACTGGGAGCGTCGACAGCCCGCACTGGACCCCTGCGCGACAGTTCGGCGACTGGTTCCTTTATCTGTGTGTTGGATTAAGCCTGTGGCCAGTGATGACAAAACGGCTACACCGAAGCACGGATGCGGATCAGGAGCAGAACTGCACAGTTGCCAAAGAGAACGTCATGATTGGTCGCGATTCATAAATCTCAGGCGGCAAGCCTCTGCAGTAAACCCGTGCTCGCTCATCACTTTCACAAGCAAAGAATCCGTGTCCTTCAGCAACGCGAGCAAGAGAGATCTTGAGCTTATTGGTTCTCCAAGCTGGGCTGAGCAGTCTGTTGCAATCCTTAGCAGAAGGTCTAACGACGCGTCGCTACTGGCGGGCCAACCTTCTGCTGGTGCGCTGAGCATGGCAGCTTCAAGCTCCGCAATGGCTTGCACAGGCTCGACAGCGATCTCATGAAAGGCACGCGACACCTCGCCATCAGCGTGGCCAAGGAGCGTCAGGAACGGAAGCTCGCGTTCAAAACGTGCTTGTCGAGCGAATAGCAAACTTGTTGCCTGCCTCTGGAGGTCATGCAACCTAACATGATGCTGATTCTTTTCCGTATCCTCACCTTGATACTGGCTTGCCTCGATACCAGCTGCCGCCAAGCGGGCTTCCTTTAGTTTTGCCCCAAAACTGGCGAGCACTCTTGCGGCGAGACTGTCCCGTTCGCAAATGAGCCCCAGCACCAGGTGCTCAGCTCCGATGTAATCATGCTTGAGATTCCTTGCCTCAGAGTATGCCAAGTCGATCACGCGCTTGGCTCGGGGAGTTAAGGTCATGTCGTTGCCCCGGTATTCCTTGACCAGCGCCATATGTTTGAAGACCTCACTCTTTAACTCGTCTATGGGCACATTCAGCTTTTCCAACAGATTGCAAGCGCTACCGTCCCGCTCTTTGAGAATCCCAAGCAATAAGTGCTCTGGTCCGACGAATTGATCTCCGCAGCTTTGTGCTTGCTCTTGGGCATGAAAGACAACTTTCCTGGCTTCTTCTGTAAATCTCTGCCACATGTTCTTTGCCTAAGATAACTCTTCCAGCTCAGAAAAAGTTGCAAGGTCAGGTTCTACCCAAGAGGTGCGCGCATCCCATGACATCACCCTGTCGCGCGTGTAGTAGAACAGCGGCGCATATCGCTCGCGCCCTGCTGTGGTTGCGCCGTTGACCGCTTCCAGCAAGCCTTTCGGATTTGCAGCGTTGATCCAGCGTCGCACCCAGGCCATCCAAAAGCGGGTCAGGGTTTCGTGATATCCGCGATCGATCGTCTGCACCACACCGTGGGTTGCATTTAGCCGCTCAAGCTTAATCCGGAAATCGTTGAGAGCCTCAACCGGAGGCATGGTGAAGCAGAAATAGGCCGCTACAGAGACATGGGCGGAGTGGGTCCACTGCTCATGCGTCAGCTCACACTGTTCAAACCTTCGAATAAGCGCTTCTACTTCCTGCTCAGATTCAAAAAGATCAACTGCCCTAAGGGCGCCAGATGTCTGTTTTGGAGCATCTTCCCCTTCGATAAGCCGCGTGGAAAAGCCCTCGCGCTCGATAGATGCGTAATCATGTCCGCAATCTGCCAGCCATGTCACCAAGAACACCAGCGGCATCGAGCTCGTGTTGGCAACCCGATGCGCCCAGGCGCCGTCGATGTTATGAATCGATCCCGGAGCCATCTTCTCCGTACGGGAGTTGCGCTCACGATCCATCAGAATCAAGCTGCCTTCACCCTGCAATGTCAGACAAAACTCACCTCGACTCGCTTTGTGGTGAAAGTGCCCGCGCGTCATGAAGAATTCACGACCGACTTTTCCGGGTTCTATAACGGTCGTGGAATAGAGCAGGGCGTCAGTATTCTCCGGCGCAGAGATGCCGTAGGTTCGGTAGACCACCGTGTCGGCCTCCATGCCCACCCTTGCGGCTTCATCGGCGAACGTGCCTTGCATCTGCCCGATTCTTCGCTCGCCAAGGAGAATCCCGCCGCCAGTTATGACGCCGGAAACGAAATCGAGATGAGATGCAGTTTCCATGCGGCTCATTCTAACGCCACAGATAGCGGTACATTTGGGACATGCCTATCCCCATCTATGTCGTCGACGCTTTTACAAAGCTGGCCTTCAGCGGCAATCCGGCTGGGGTCTGCATTCTGCCGGGTCCAGCCAGGGAGGACTGGATGCAGTCGGTAGCTGCGGAGATGAAGCATGCCGAAACAGCTTTTCTCTTTCCTGATGCAAGCATCTGGAACCTGCGGTGGTTCACTCCCGAAGTCGAAGTGGATCTTTGTGGGCATGCCACGCTTGCTTCCGCCCATGTGCTCTATGAGACGGGACGAGCCAGCCATGATGCCATCCTTGGCTTCTCAACTCGCTCTGGAATCCTGACGGCAGAACGTGCGCACGGAGACCGGATTATGCTGGACTTCCCCACTGAAGACCCAACACTCACCGTCTCCGAAGCCAAAGAACAGATGGAGCATGCCCTTCAAAGCTCAGGGATCAAGGAAATTCGTAAGAATCGGATGGACTGGTTTGTCGTCTTTGAGAGTCCTGACCAGGTTCTCAGCCTGAACCCTGATTTTGCCAAGATCGACGCGCTCGGTATGCGCGCCGTAATCGCCACCGCACATTCGGACAACCCAGACTACGACTTTGTTTCACGTCTGTTTGCCCCGCAATCCGGCATTGACGAAGACCCGGTTACAGGCTCGGCACACTGCGCTCTGGCACCCTACTGGGGACGTGTCCTGGACAAAACGCATATGACAGGATATCAGGCGTCTTCGCGCGGAGGGTATGTCACCGTCGAATGGCGAGGAGAGCGAACACGCTTGATCGGCGATGCCGTTACCGTATTGAGCGGTGAGCTTCATGCCCAGCCTTGAATACAAGCTCATCGGAGCCAACGATGCAACAGGTATTGAAGATGCCCGAACGCTGTTTCAAGAGTATCAGCAAGCGATTGGGCTGGACCTTGGCTTTCAAGGCTTTGATGACGAGGTTCAAACGCTCCCCGGCAAGTACATAGCTCCCAGCGGGTGCTTGGCAGTTGTCTATAAAGGCGAAGAAGCGATTGGCTGTGGGGCACTTCGAAAGCTTGAGGATGGCATCGCGGAGCTAAAGCGTGTCTATGTTCGACCAACGGCTCAAGGCCTCGGTTTGGGCAGACAGATTTCCGAACGTCTTATTCAGCAGGCTCGGCTCATCGGCTATCGGAGGTTGAGGCTAGACACCTTCAGCTGGATGGATCGAGCTGTTGAGCTGTACCGGAGCCTCGGCTTTGTTGACATTGAGCCGTACTATTCCCACGCAGAGCCTAACGCGCTGTTTATGGAACTGGATCTTGCGAGCGTCTCAAGCAAAGTCCACGCTGATCATGATGGATTGTCATAGAATAGCTTTGTTGTTCAATTCTGGAGGCAGAACCACATGACACGATTATTCAGAATCACACTGGCCCTCACCGCCGTGATACTTTCGATGGTTGTTGCAGGATGCAACAAGTCTGATATTCCTGAACAAGATTTGGATGCAGTTCGCAACAAAATCCACACTGGCATGTCGGAATTCGAAGTCACGACTGCGGCGGGCGTGCCTAATCATATCGACGTCGACGGCGATACGCGTACATTGCGCTATGACAGCAAGTCCGGCAACGGCGTCCTCAAGGTCATCCTAAAGCAAAACGTCGTGACTGATATCAAAACAGAATAGCGGACCGATTATTTTCCGTCTGTACGTCCTGCGTAACAGACGGAAAGCCCCTTCCCGCGTTCGGCCTTGAAGATCAAAATCATAATCCCCTTGCGCATGAAGAAGTAACTTTCGTTACCCTTGCCTGGAATATCAATCCGTCCATAGGGCTGCCCCTTGAAGTTTTGACCGATCGTCACCAGCAACTCCTGCAACCTTCTGGGCTCGAGCTTCTCCTTGATTCGGTCTGCTGCACCACGCATCTCTGCTTCGATCCACCAATAGTAGATCGTCGACACGAGCCCAGTGAGAGCTTGTGCTGCGCCTGCGCCAGCAATCTGCCCTGTGGAGCCGCTCGCCATCCACTGATTCAGGGCGCTCGCAAAACCGTCGGCTAGAGCCGTTGAGATATCCGTTCCCGCACCAAGACTATTCTGAAGTTCCTCAATAGCTTGTTGTGCATTCGAGCTGATGAGCCCGTTGTTTATCATGTCCTGCAGCCAGTTTTGGAAAGCCTGTCCTCGCGCGTCAGCTTGCTTCTTCTCCGCTTCATGCTTTGCTTTGTTTGCACTCTCAGCGGCATCCTTGGCTTTGCGTTCAGCATCGGCTTGTTGCTTCTTGCGCTCTGCCTCCAGTTGGCGAGCTTTCTCCTCAGCTTCCTGTTGCTGTTTCGCAAGCTGATCTGCAATGCCCTGGGCCGCGTCAGCCGCGTCCCATGCAGACTTTGCATTCTTGCGATGCTGACCGGCTTCTGATTTGGCCTGATCTTCAACCTTCTTCTTGGCTTCGATGAAGTTTCGAATCTGCTTGATGTACTCTGCGAGCTCTTCTTGCGTTTTCGGGCAGATCACCGTCATCGCCTGGAAGTAGGGATCAAGTTTGGCTTCTTCCTCTGGGTGGTTCACAAGAAACCTTCTGATCCGTCCTAAAATCTCCCGAATCTTGTGGCAGAGCTTCTCGATCTCAGCATCCTTCACAGCCGCAGTCTGTGCGTTCTCCGCTGCTTGCTGGGCATTCTGTGCAGCCTTCTCCATCTCTGCGCAGTGCTCCTTGCAACCCTTCACCTTGTTTTCAAGGTCTTCGATTTCCTTTTTCTTGTCGGCGAGCTTCTTCGCTAAGGCGCGTTTCTGTTTTCTTGCTTCAGAGATCTTCTTGTTGGCGGCAGAGCCATAGTTGTTGATATCGTGATTCTGTCCTCCGTCCGACACAAAACCCCATCGAATGATCCCTGCCTTGGCGTCGAAGTAAGCTCGACCAGTCCAACCGTCTGCTTTGAAGGTCTTCTCAACGTCGGACGCCAGGTCCTTCATCTGCTGCTCAAGGTCTCGCTGTTCTTGTCGCGCCCGCTCTAGCGCCTTCTCAAGCTCAGCGCACTCATCCATACACTTCTTCGCTTCTGCACTGAGGGCATCGGCTTGCTTCTTCAACTCGTCGCGCTGGCCTGGCTTCCCCTTAGACTCCTCCATTTCCCGGATGAGTTGCTGCATTGCTGAAAAAGCGGTGGAGATAAGTGTTTCAAGTTCCTTGTCGAGGCTCTCCAGAACACGCCCAACGCTTGCGCTGTTGCTTGATTTCCTGAGTTCGTCCTGTGCTTCCTTTCTCTTATCCGCCGCGGTCTTGTTCCACTGGTCAATCGCGCCTTCGTAGCCATCTGCCTGATTGAGCGTTGCCAAGATCGTTGATCCCTGGATGGTCACTAGCGACTTTGCAAGCTTGTCGAAGTTGCTTTGGATATCCCGATTGCCAAAGCTTGGTGGCGGGGATGCTTCGCTGCCCACTGTAATGCGCATATGGTCTTGTGCCGTTTGCTCTTGAGAGCCGACGGCAACCGCATAGACAAACCCCGGACCCTCAGGCACCTGAAGGCCGTTCAATGAAGCCGACCACCCATCGCTCGGTTCTGTATCTGTCCCCATAGACAATGAGAATCCACCAAGGCTCACGTAGGTAAATCGAACAAGAATCGGAGGCGCGCTTTCGGGATATGCGGTTGCGCGGTAGGTGGCTGTTTCACTCGGCTTGATTTTGCTTGGCCCCGACACTTTGACCGTCAGTGGTTCACGATCCTCTTCTTCTTCACCTGAAGCGGTCTCCATCGACGTCTCAAGTGTGAGCGTGTACTTTCCTGCTCCCACCGCTGTCACGGGAACCTGAGCGCGGAATGCACCGTTTTGGTCAAGGTTAGACTTGCTCACCTCAATGACTTGGGTGTTCCCACCCTTCAGTTGCGCGACCTGCGGATTGCTATTCGTGAGCAACATGGGGATGGTCTGCCCTTCTAAATCGCTCAAGCCGAGCAGGCCGACATTAGCCTGTGTCGATTCACCCACCTTGATGAGAGGATCTTGGATACTGAAGAGCGGCGTCACGATCCTCGTATCGCACTGGACGGGCTGTTCAGAACCTTCTTGAATGGTGAACTTGAGCTTGCCAGTTGCAAAGCCGGGAGGAAGGATGAATGCCTGTCGTGGGGACTCAGCAATGACCGAGAATTCTGTACTGCCCATCCGAGCTCGTGTGTTTGAAATATCCCCATCGAAGGGGCCGTTGATACGGATAGCTGCCCCTCGCTGCGCGACAGCCTGTGTTCGATATCCGATCGTCGGAGCTGAATTGGCCAAGCTGCCGAACGGGACTCGTGTTTGAAACTGTCCAACGGATTCGTTCTTTGCGTTAGTCAGCTGCAATGTGGCAATTCCGCTCAGGCCAACGACTACCGGCTTCTTCGGACCGCCTAAACCATAGATTCGAAGATTGTTCGATGGCTTGAGAGAAGAGCCATCTACCTCAAAAACGGTTCCGCTGATCGTATCACCGGATCGGATGTCTTCGGGCAGGTAAGCGCGAATGCTCCTCGCTCCGACCGTGCCAGAGATAACGCTGTAGCCTCCGCGATACTCGATAGTCACGTCACGCAGCGTGTCCTGTGACACCAACACCAAACCCAATCCTAATGCCGTCAACATGGTGCAATACCCCCGCTCTACACCATTCTAAGCCGATTCGCACAATAAGTCGAATCGGGCAAATGGTGGACTCATACAAAGCGAAAGAGGTGCAAGCAGCCTTGCTTGCACCTCTTTCCTGTCTGATGATAAGGCTTTACTTGTAGAACTCGAAGTTCTCAAGCTTCTGCTTGAACGACTGGAGGAATTTGCCCGCCAGCAGACCGTCGATGATGCGGTGGTCGTAGGTGAGCACGAAGTACATGATCGACCGGATGGCGATCATGTCGTCGACGATCACCGGCAGCTTCTGGATGGCATAAGCACCGCCAATTGCCGCTTGTGGCGCATTGATCATCGGTGTGCCGAACAGTGCGCCGTAGCTGCCTGGGTTGGTCAGCGTAAACGTGCCGCCTTGAACGTCGGTCACCTGTAACGCGTTGCTGCGTGCCTTCTTGGCGATGACTTCAAGATCCTTGGCAATATCGACCAGTGATTTTGCATGGCAGTCTCGAATGACAGGAACAATCAGTCCCTCATCGCCCTTTGCCCCAAGCGAAACCGCACAGCCCATGTGAACGCCCTTGTTGTAGATTACATTGCCTTCTTGAAGGCTGGCGTTGACCATCGGGAATTCGAGCAGACACTCGGTGAGCGCCTTGATAAAGAACGGAGTGTAAGTCAGCTTGACGCCGTTCACAGCCTGGAAGCTGTCTTTGTTGGTCTCGCGGAATTTCACGAGCTTAGTCACGTCAACCTGAATGACTGTGCTGACCGTCGGCACCTGGCTGCTGCGCTGCATCGCCTCAGCGATCATCTTGCGCATGCCGGCCAACGGCACCACTTCCTGATCCGGTCCAGCCGCAATCGGAGTTGGCTTTGCTGAAAGCCCCGCCATCGACGGAGCTGCACCGCCGCTGCCCTTTCGACCCGAAGCAATATAGGCTTCAACATCCTTCTTGGTGACTCGGTTGCCGCTGCCTGTACCCTGGATTGACGAAAGCTCGGCATCGGAAATTCCCTGTTCCTTTGCCATCGCCCGAACGACTGGGGTGAACCACACTCGACCGTTAGCTGTGCTCGCAGAGCTTACAGGTTCAGGAGTGATAGAAACTGGGGTCGCTTCTGCCTTGACGGGCTCAGCTGCTGGCTTGGCTTCCTGGGCCTTGGGAGTCTCGGCAGGCTTGCTTGCCGCAATTGCGCCGCCAGCGCCGTCGTCGATGATTCCCATCGCTTCAAAAACATGAACGTTTGCCCCTTCAGGGATCAAAATCTTCGAGAGAACGCCAGAAGCGGGAGCGGGAAGCTCGGTGTTGACCTTGTCGGTCATGATCTCAACGATCGGTTCGTCTTCCTTGACGGTGTCGCCTTCCTTCTTCAACCAGCGACTCACGGTGCCTTCATGAACGGATTCGCCCAGCTCAGGCATGAGAATCTCGACGGCCATGCCTTATTTTAGCCTTGCGGGAGCCTATGTTGCTTGGGTCTGAGAATTTTTAGGAGCGTCGGCAAGCAGTTGCCGCGAGTGTCGACTGGCTGTGCTGCGCTAAATCTGCAACCTGCCGACGACTTGCGGACTCTTTGCCAGCTGCCTGTTGACTCTTTTCAGTCAAATTCAGCTTGCAGGAAGCTCTTAAGATCTTCCTCATTGACTTCAGGCTCGCCGGGAGCTACGTTGTCTAGCTTGCCGTCCTTCATCCACTGCTCAAGCTCATCGACGAGGGAGAACAGGTGATCGAAAGAATCAACGTAGAAAAGCAGCGGCTGATAGTGGTCGATCTCGAAGTACTGGTTGATCACCCATTCCATCTGGAATGGATAGCGCTGAACGTCGGATGAATCAATGCTGTAAGCAATCTCACCGTAAGAGCTCAGCAAACCGCTGCCGTAAACAGAAAGCCCCTTGCCATCGGGTCGCTTCATCAGGCCGAACTCAATCGAGAACCAGAAGAAGCGGGCCATCGCCTTGATGATGCTTCCAAGCTTTCGTGCCTGCTCTTCGGGATCCTTGATTTCATGAGCGATGCGGGCCGCAGTGTATGCACAGTCGCCAAATCGAACCAAAGTGTCCGCGAATGCCTTATCGGTATGCATCGGGACATGACCGGCGATGTCGTGAAAAATATCTGGCTCAGGCAGATAGTCCAGCTTATCGGAGCGACGGATTGTGATCGTCGTCGGAAATGCCCTATTCCTCAGACAGTCGAAAAAGAGAAATGCCGGCACATAACCGCTGACGGCCTTTGCACTAAAGCCGGTCAGTGGTTGCAGAAACTTATTGACATCGTCAAGGCTTGCAACATATTCCGGGTTCAGGCAAAGCCGCCTAATACCTTCGAGAAAGTGCTCGTTAGCATACTTTTCCCAACGATCCTGCATCCGGGCAAAGAGCTTTCGCCAAGCCTGATGATTCTCCTCGTTGTACAGCTCATAGGGCTGACGAATATAGAGTTCGCCGTTTGACTGGGCCTCCTCGATAAAGGGAGCCATGGTCGTGGTCAGGCCAGGGCCATTCGGGTCGTAATGTGGAACTGCTTGCGCCATTGGTCGCGGTCTCCAGGGTCTGAATTCTTAACCCTATTATGCGCTTGACCGCGCTCTTTTGTCCGGGCGTTCTACTCTTCGTAGACCCTATTGCGCCACTTCATCAAGAAATGATGGCCCGCGCAAGCCCCCGCAATGAGCAACGGTACCAGAAATGCGCCATAGTGACCGATCATCATCTTTCGACCATGATTGATCGTGCGGTAGATTTCGCTGTCGGCAGAGCCGGAGATGTAGGTCCAGAATGGACCAAAGCCGATGATCATCCCGATCGCGCAAATACCCACACCGATCCACTTTGCAGGCGCCTTGCCTCCATCGCGCTCCTTCATTGCACCTGCAAAATACATCAGACCGCCAAAGAATGCGGCAATCGCAGGAAGCATAAACGGCTCCAGCCAACTGTCCGGGCTTGTCTGTGCGAAAAACATGCTGAACATCGTACTCCTTTTTTCCTTTCCTGATTGAGGGACGCTCGATCCCTCTCCACCAGCGCAAGCAGAGCCGCCCTCTGCATGCGAGTCTCTTTGAGGCAAAGTCTGTGCCAGGGGCTCAAATCAACGAAAGAAGGGCTCACAGAGACTGTGAGCCCTTCTTTATCGAAACTTAATGTTCGAAGCTTTAGACGTCGTATCGCTTGGGACCGCCGTCGTCGCCTGGCGCGGTAATTCGCTTGACGAACGTCACGAGTTCCATCGGGTTGAACGGCTTGGTCAGATACATATCTGCGCCGTAGTGATAGCCCTCGAAAACGTCCTTGTCCTGGGCCTTCGCGGTGAGCATGATGACCGGAAGATTCTCGGTCTCAGGGTCGCGTCGCAGGCTCTTCAAAACTTCGAAGCCGTCCATGTACGGCATCATAACGTCAAGCACTACGCAGTTCGGCTTTTCCGCCTTAATCTTCTCAAGGCCTTCCTTGCCATCAAAAGCGGTTACCACTTGGTAGCCCTGTCTTTCAAGGTTGACCTGAATCAGTCTCACAATGTGTCTTTCGTCGTCACAAACCAAGATCTTCAGCGGCGGCATTCATGCTCCTCCGGGTGCTCCAGCATCCTACCTGATACATCTTACCAAGTCAATCGGGCCCACTCAAGGGCTCAGACAAACATCCCAGTAAATTCCTTCGCGGGTACGCTCTGACAGTGAAGCTTTGTCGGTTCGAATTAGTTCAAACTCCAGGTTCGCCCAAGTCAGGGTTTTATTACGGCGGAAAGGTTTACGAGACGGACGGACAAAATGCCATTGCAGTTCATGAAACGACTGCTGTGCGCTTTCTTTCCCCTATCGGCATTCCCCCAAGCGTACGACTCTTCTACAACGTCGGAGCCGGATTTAGCGAGTGGGCCGGCTCGATGTCTGAATCGGGAGATTCTGCCGACCTTGGGTTTGCGTATCTCAATCCAGCCTCGGTTGTAGGTCCAAATCTGATCATCAAGCATCCCTATCCCGACGAGATTGGAGTCCTTCCCTGCCTTGCGGTTGTCGTGGCCAACCCAGGTGAAGCTGTAGACTCCGAAATAGGAGACGGTCTGTTGCTCGGCATGATGCCAGCCATGGTTTTCTACTACAAGAGTCTTGCCGACAGCGATCGTATGCGCGGACTTGGTCCGGCTCGCTCGCATGACATCGCTTGCGTTATCGGCCCGGCCCTCACCACTCCTGATGAATTGGATGAAGTCGCGCAAGACACGCCGCACGGAAGGCACTACGAACTGGAATTTGCCTTGAAGGTCAATAAAGCAGATGTGGACGCCTTCAGCACAGAGCCTGAAGCTTGGACGCCAGCCGATCTCATCTCCTATGCCTCGCGCACCCGACCTGTGCTGCAGGGCGATATTCTGCTGATGGCTCTCGGCAGTGTCGAGCTGAAGCAGCCTCTGACCTCTGAGGATGAAGTGATCCTGGTGTCCGACAGACTGGGAATGCTTGGATGCAAGATAGAGTAGGCGGGCCGACAGGTGGAAAGCATCTTGTTAGACTTTACGAGACCAGCCTCTCCTCCACTTGCTGACCACTTGTAAACAACCTGCCAGACACCTTCCAACACAAAATCAGCAGCTTGAATCAAAATAGGCTTAACCAATGTCCACCCTTCAAAAATTCACTCTCTCTAACGGCGTTCGAGTTCTGATCGAGCCCTTCACCCACGTCAAATCTGCCGCAATTGGCCTGTGGTGCAAAACCGGAAGCCGACACGAGCGCGATGACGAGGCCGGGATTACCCACCTGATCGAGCACATGCTTTTCAAAGGCACCGACCGACGCACCTCCAAGGAGATTGCGGAAGCGATTGAAGGGCGTGGAGGCATGCTCAATGCATTCACGGACAAGGAGATGACCTGCTACTACTGCCGCGTGCTGAGCGATGAGATCGACAACGCGGTGGATGTGCTGAGCGATATGATGCTCCACTCAAAACTTGATCCTGAGGAGCTAAGCAAGGAGATCGGCGTGGTCCAGGAAGAAATCCGCCGGGGTGAAGACGAACCGGGCGACCATGTGCACGAGCTGCACCTTTCGAATCGTTGGGGCGAGCACCCGCTGGGCAAGCCGATTATTGGAACGCACGAATCCGTGGGCAGTTTCAAATCGGAAAACCTGCGCACGTACATGGACCGCCGATATCGCGGTGAAAATGTCCTGCTCAGCATCGCGGGCAATGTCGATGTGGAGGCTTTTCGCGCACTAGCCGAAAAGCACCTCTCAGGCATTGCGCCGGGGGTTGAAGACGTCCAAGCGTCAAGGCCGCAAGGCGCAAAGGGCTTTAGCTACGTTGGCAAAGACATTGAGCAAGTTCACTTCTGCATCGGTTCAGACGGCACCTCGGTCTATGATGCTGACCTCTATACGATGGCGGTCTTTGACGGCATCATGGGCGGTAGCATGAGTAGCCGACTGTTCCAGGAGATTCGAGAAAAGCGAGGTTTGGCTTACTCGATTGGCAGCTACACACTCAATTACACATCTGGGGGCGCCTACACGGTCTACGGAGGCACCAGCAAGGAGACCTGGCCCCAAGTGCAGGATCTTGTGCGAGCGGAGTTCGATAAAGCCATGCAAGAAGGTTTTGATGCGGATGAGATCGACCGTTGCAAGCGCCATCTTAAGGGCAACATCATTCTCGCGCTGGAAGGAATGTCCTCGCGGATGATGCGCAACAGCCGCAACGAGCTCAATCACCAGCGTGACATTCCGGTTGAAGAGACCATGTCCAAGATCGATGCCGTTACGAACGATGGCCTGGTAGAGATCGCTCGCCGAACCCTGAGCGCAGAAACGGTGAGTACAACAGCTATCGGCCCAGCATAGCTATGTCGAAACAGCTCGCGACCCACATCGACGCCTACGAATGTTCCAAGCATTTCTTGGAGCTGACCTCGACGGTGGACAGCGAAGACACCTTGCTCTTTGAAGTCGCCAACATCCTTTCAAGAGCATCGAAGGTCGAGAATGTTCATATCTTCATCGCTGAGAAGAGCGGAACGCTCGTTCTTCGTGCAAGCACTTCTGCGCCAGAGTTCATCCATCGAACAAAGCTCCGGCCCGAAGTAGGTTTAGTTGGGGAGGCCGCAAGCACCCGCCAGCCGATCTATGTTGAGCACGGAGCATCCAAGCACCCTAACAACGTCCGCGTTCCAGGCTTGGACGATCTGCCGTTTGAATCCTGCGCGATCGTACCGATGATTGCGGGTCCTGACCTGCGAGGTGTTTGCGTTTTCAGTACGGGGCACCCTTGGACGATCTCCTCCAAGCAGCGGCATGAGTTGGAACTAGCGGTTGAAGCGGCCACGCTTGCACACAAAACGTTCAGGCACCTTTATCACCTGCGCACAGCTCGGAGTCGCATTGGCGCGGTCACTGAGGTCACAAAGACTATTTCGAACAGCCCCTACCTCGAAGAGATCCTCCAGCTTCTGGTGAGCATGACAGCGAAGCAGTTCAACTACCGCGTCTGCACGGTCCGGCTGTTGGATGAAGATCGCGGCGAGCTGGTTTTGCGGGCAACACAATCGCAGGCAAAGGCCTATCAAAGCAAGCGCGCCATCAAGCTGGGCGAATCCATCGCTGGCAAAGCCATCGAGGATAACCGTCCGATTATGGTTCTGGACGTACAGAACGACCCAGACTACATTGGTCACGACCTTGCTGTGGAGCAGGGACTTGTTTCCATGATCTGCCTTCCCCTGGTCATTCATGACAAGGCCGTTGGAGTGATCAGCTGCTATACGTCGGAAATGCGCAACTTCCTGCCGGATGAGATTGCAGCCCTGGAGACGATTGCCAAGCAAGCCGCCATGAGCATTGAAAATGCCAAGCTTCAGGTGCGCTCAACCTTGATGCAGGAGATGCATCACCGCGTGAAAAACAATCTGCAGCAGGTCGCTTCCCTCTTGCGGCTGCAGATGAGGCATGGTCAGTACAAGTCGCTTGAAGAAGCCCTCGACGACAGCCTGAGCCGCATTCTCGCTATCTCAGCCGTTCACGATCTCCTTAGCCGAGAGGATCTTGACCATGTTGGGATGGTCACGCTTGCGAATTCGTTGATTCAGCACCAGCGAGAGTCTTTCGCCGCTCCGGAGAAGAACATCAAATTTCAAGTGCGAGGCGATGATTCTCACCTCAACACGATCCAGGCCACGCAGGTTGCGCTCGTCCTTAACGAACTCATCCAGAATGCGGTTGAGCACGGGTTCAAAGACGCGAACGAAGGTGAAATCCACGTGACTGTGGAGTTGCGCGAAGAAGAGATGTGTCTGTGGGTCTCGAACAGCGGCGTGCCAATCCCCGAAGACTTCGACATCTCAAAAGCAAAAAACCTTGGCTTACAGATTGTCGACAGCCTCGTACGCGGTCTCGGTGGCAAATGGAGATTGGCGAACGTCCTTGGCTGGACGGTCGCCGAAGTCAAATTTCAGGTTCGAAGCGCGGAGTAGCTACGCCGCTTTGCTGAGGAACTGTGCGAGATTGTATCGACCGTTGCCGACGTAATCGATGAACTCCAGTCCGTAACCCTTTGCAGGATCCTTGTGTGCAACCAATGCAAGCACTTCACAGGTGCCGTGATTGCCCAGGGTGAGCTCGCATCTCACCAGCTGACCGATGGAAAACTCAACATCCGACTTCAGCAAAGCACCGCCGACGCTAACATTGGCGGTGAACGCCTTGGTTTCCAGGAAGCCGACGCCATCTTCATCTTCAACTGCAGCGCGCACATCCATGCTGAGTTCAACGTCGAAGCGTGGGTAGCGGCGCTGATCGTTGACATGCCACTCAGCAGTCTCGAATTCGAGATACCATTTGGTCCCGTATCGCTTGGAATAAGCCAGAGTGCCGTCAAATCGCAGCATGTTTTCGCTCTGGGTAATGACCAGCAGGTGGCTTCCTGCCGAAAGGCTGGAAAGCCTCTCGTCCGGGCAAGTAACCGCGAAGGGCACCTTGGACTGAACTTGGGCGATAGCTACCTGAGCCTCACCATTTTCGTACCATACGAGCGAAACGCGCTCTAACTCCTGATGAGCGTTACTCATGCACAAAGACCTCTGAATAGAATCTTCGGAGGATTCTGTGCGAATTCTTAGACTGGCAAGAATCAGTCAGGCAGCTTCATCGACCGCAATCTTTGCTGCTCGCGAGTCTGCTCTTTCTTGGCAATGCTTTCGCGCTTGTCGTACTGCTTCTTGCCGCGCGCAAGGGCAATCTCGACCTTTACTCGACCGTTCTTAAAATACATCTTGCTCGGGATAATAGACAGCCCTTTCTCTTTCGACTTGCGCTCGATTGTGTCGATCTCTCTTCGATGTGCCAGGAGCTTTCGATCGCGTCGTCTTTGAGGCTGGAAATGCGCAGAGTTTTCGTAGGGCTCAATGTCGAGATTGATCAGCCAGAGCTCGCCGTTGAGGATCTTGCAGTAGGCATCAGTCATATTCACGCCTCCCCGCCAGACAACTTTGACTTCCGAACCGACCAGGGCAATACCGGCTTCCAGAGTCTCCAAGAACTCATAATCGTACCGGGCCTTGCGATTTTCGAGAACTCGCGGGCCAGTTGCCGATGTTTTGTTCTTAGAGGACTTCCCCATGGGGCATGGAGTGTACCAAAGCCTAAGAACCATCGGAGGGTCTGTCTCGGAGGTAAATTGACCAATATGTCTCGAACGTTATTCGTCGGACTCGTTGCCGCTCTGTCCCTTTCTATGGTCGGCTGCAAGAATGAGAACGCAGATAAGCCCAAGCTGAAAGTTGGAAAGCTTGAAGTCATTGATGAAAAGGTAGGCGAAGGCCCAGCCGCAGAAAAGGGAGACGGGGTTCTCCTGCTTTATGAAGGCACTCTCGATGACGGCACCAAGTTTGATTCGAATACGCAGAAGAACGCCGCTGGACAGTACGAGAAGCTTCCGTACGGCGTCATCATCGGCGAAAGTAGCGTGATCGACGGCTGGCAAGAAGGCTTGGTCGGCATGAAAAAGGGCGGCGTTCGCAAACTTGTCGTCCCGCCGAATCTTGCCTACGGCTTGGCTGGACAACCACCCGTGATTCCTTCAAACGCAACGCTTCACTTTAAGATCACGATGGTCGATATGGTGAAAAAAGGCCACGACGCCGACATGGACGTGAAGGAAATCAAGGCTGGCACAGGCAAGGAAGTCAAGCAAGGCAGCAAGGTTGAAATCGCTTACAAGAGCCTGCTCCCGAACGGCATTGTCTATGAAGATTCCGAGACTTTCGAGATGAAGATGGAGTTTGTCGTCGGCGACAAGCACGTCATGGATGCCATCAATCTTGGAATTGTCGGCATGAAAGAAGGCGGAGTGCGCGAGCTGCGTATGCCATGGTCGCTCTGGACCGGAAAGTTCCAGCGTGTGTATTTGCCCCCGCCCCACGTGCTTTACTACCAAGTCACGGTCAAAAAGGTCTACTGAACGTCCAATTACCACTCATGAAACAGATTAAGCTCCTTATTGGAACAACGCTTTGCGTCGCACTTGCCGCTTCAGGAGGCTCTCAAGTCACCAAGAGCGGCAAGAATTATCTTGTTCGCCTCAAGTATCAGACTGGACAGAAGATCACCTACGACCTCATTACAGAGGCCAGATATCCTGGGCTTGGCGGCAGCGCCAAAGTGACTTCAGGGCTTGTTGTGGATGTGAAGTCGGTCAGCAAGGAGAAGTACAACGTTGTCTTCACCGTACTGCCTGCAATGGTAGGCAAAGAGCAGCGAACGAAGAAGGCGACTGTCAATGCCACAGTGGACAGCCGCAACCGCATCATCAAGAGTTCGGCGAAAGAAGGAAGCGCTCCCGATATGCTCGACTTGGCCTATCCTGACAAGCCTATTGCACCGGGCTTTACTTGGGAGACGGCAAGCATCGGAGGCTTTAAGGACTTCGGCAATGTCACCGCTCGGACAACCTACAAGTTTGTTGGCGTCAAGACGGTCAATGGCGTGTCGGTGGCCGAGATCTCCGTCAGCCAGGTTGGAACCCAGCAGTCAACGATTGTTACGGGCAAAGGAACAATCCTTCTCCGTACTGCTGACGGCAGCTTTGAAAGCTCGACGATGAACGTCACAGCAAGACCTGCTGACCAGCCTGCGGGCACTAACAACGCTGTACGTGCCACCGTCAGCTTGATCCGAAAGAAGTCTTCGAAATGACCGAACTGCGCATTTGGTGCAAGCCCGACAGTCCCGTTGCGAAACGGCTTTCGCAGCATCCTCATGTCGCAGCCTTTGAAAGTGAAGGAAGTGCTCCCCTTGAGTTCGAGCAGAACGGCTGGCATAGGCGAATATGGATCGGCAAGCCCCAAACGGAGCTATCCGGCTTGGTCGAACTGATAGACAATAATCCGCTCGTCTGTGCAGATGAGATGTCGCTTCCCTCACCAGCGGCAACGCTCGCACTGATCGCTCTTGGGCCGCTTATTCGGGCTGGCATGATCCTTGAACCGCCCGTGTTGCAACTCTCCTGCGATGGAGAAGAATCGGAGATTGAGGGTTTTCTTGCGAACGCTGGATGGTCAGAGGGAGCGACAATTCAATTCGACTCGATGGAACTCGGCGGCGTCTGCGCCTGCAACGCGATTGTGAATATTGCCAACCCTGAGGATTGGAAGGACATCGACGGGCTTTACGAGGAAGCTTTTGGCAGAAGCTTCTTTGTCAGCAGAGTTGAAGAAAGCGCCTGGGATGCTTCTCTTGTTCAGGGCAAGCCTGAAGCTGCGTATCGTCTGCGGCTCACGCCTGGGGAGCCAAGCAGCCTCCTGACTATTCAGGTCATGGCGGATATCGATGGCAAGTGTGGGGCCGCTCAGCTTGTCCATGCGATGAACGTCATGGCAGGCTATGAAGAGACGCTTGGGATCGAATAACGGCTGGCTGAGAAGTTCGGCAAGCGGTCAATCCTGAACATCTTCGGCGCGCAAGATACCGTCCTTTGGCGCTGAACCGGGAGCGGCTTCCTGATCCGGGCCAGCGACCTTCTCCCACTTCCCTTTCTCAAGCTTGCGGAAAGTGCTGAAGCCTCTTTTGGCAGCGTTCTCAGGATCGACCTTTGTCGATGTGACAATCGATGCCTTGCTGATAACCTTGCGCACATCCAATCCGCAATGCGGACAGAACTTCAGGGGTTCATCTTCAATGCCCTGAATCACCTCAATCTTGCCCTCACACATAAGGCAGTCATGATTCACAGGTTCGTATTCATAGATCGGCATAGGGATAGATGCGGGCTCGCGCTATAAGTTTACGCATGAATGATGCCAAGCGTCCCGTCATAATCAGGACGTGCCCGCTCCACCTGGAACTTTGACGCTCAATGAAAGGATCATCGGCTGTCGGGCCTGCCCACGTCTCGTGGAGTGGCGAGAGCGTATCGCTGCTGAAAAGCGAGCCTCTTTCAAAGAGTGGGATTATTGGGGCAAGGCCGTTCCCAACTTTGGAGATCCTAATGCTGATCTTCTGATCGTCGGGCTCGCGCCTGCGGCTCACGGCGCAAATCGGACGGGGCGGATGTTCACGGGTGATCGTAGCGGGGACTGGCTCTATCGAGCATTGCATAAGGCTGGACTGGCATCCCAGGCCGTGTCTGCAAGCGTTGACGATGGCTTGGAATTGAACGGAGTATTGATCACCGCGACCGTGCACTGTGCGCCTCCGGACAATAAGCCGCTTCCTGAGGAATACGCTGCTTGCCTTCCCTATCTGACCGAAACGCTCAATGCGAAAAGCTGGAAGAGTATTCTGTGCCTCGGCTCAATTGCCTGGCAAGCCGTCCACCGGCACTATGCGATCAAACCTCTTCCTAAGTTCTCGCATGGAGCGTTGACGGAAGTGGGATCAGCCCCTAAGATCGTTGGAAGCTATCATCCAAGCCAGCAGAACACGTTCACGGGCAGGCTGACCGAAGAGATGCTGGATGCGGCGGTAGTGGCTTGGAAAGCGTGACTGTCACTCTCCAAGCCTTAGATTCTTACTTCTTCACGAAATAGACCTTGACGTCCTTTGCCACGCCAGAGTCGCCGATTTTCATATCGACATCGACGCGCTTCTTGTCGGCGCTGAGCTTGCCGTTAACGACCTTGCCGGTCTCATCAGTCACCTTGAGCGTGTCGCCTTCGAGCACCCAAGAGCCGTCCTCGGTTTTGCCTTCGGCGAACAAAACTGCCTTTCCACCAGCCCTCAGGTCCATAGTGGGAGGATTCGTCAGACTGCTCTCTTCGATCTTCTTGCGCATTTCAGGATCTTTGACGGCTGAGGCGTCGAGGGCCATACTCCATACGCCAAGCACTGCATCTGTCAGATCAACGGAAACAGGGTCTTTTTTGGCCGTGGTATCGGCTGAGCTGCCAGCATCTTTGGCGCCACACCCTGCCGCGAGCAACGCAAGCACAACCAAGAAACAAAGTGAGAGTTTTTTCATGATCGGTATGCAGACGGAATTCGGAACGGATTTGGAGATGAATTCTTGCGAAACCCTACTGCTTCTTCAGAAGAAACTTAGGTCCCTTTGTGTCTGACCCCATATCGATCTCGATCGTCTTGCCATCGCCGCTCAAAGTGCCGCTTAAGCCGTTCGATCCAGCCGTGGCCTTTTCAGATTTCATGGTGAACTTCTGGCCTTCGAGCGTCCATGTCCCATTCATTGTCTGCTGGCCAGCGGTCATTGTTGCTTTACCGTCCGCTTTAATCTCGACCGTCATCGACAAAGCTGTCGCAAACTGATCGGCAAGGGCTTTCTCGTTGCCGCTTAATGACGATGTATCCATCTCACTTTTCCAAGTGCCGATGATTTGATCCTTTGGTGCTGCTCCTGAGCATCCCGATAAGGACAGTGCGAGTATGGCCAGGAATAGACAGAGCGTCTTGTGCATTCCATCATTCTATCCTTCCCCGCAGGCTCCGGCGTGCGGGGCATATAAAAAGAAATCCACGGAGCGATGCTCCGTGGATTATCGGTTTCTCCAGGGGTGATTTACTTCTTGGCTTCTGCTGAAGCTTCTTCCTTTGCCAGATAGAGCTTAGCGCCCTTCATCTGATCTGCCTGAGCCTTCGGCACTTCCAAATCAATTCTCTTGCCGTCGCTGCTGATCGTGCCATTGATCGGTTCGCTGCCAGGGCCGGACTTCTTCGGCGTAATCGTGATCTTGCTGCCAGTCACGGTCCAGGATGCTTCTTCCTTCTGACCGAAGACAGAAATGTCAGCCGTTCCGCCGTCCTTGACTTCGATTGTCATGATGGACTGGCCTTTCGCAGCTTCAGCCTGCTTCTTTTCCATTCCCTCAGGCATAGCGCTGGCATCAATCTGCATGCCCCACTTGCCGATAGCTTGCTTTGCAGGATCTGCTCCGCCGCCACAGCCAACAACGAACAAGGTCGCGGCAGCTGCGACCAAAAGCATCATCTTCCTTGCCATGCCGCCATTGTAGCGGAACCTGCGATAAGCAAGTTCCGCAAAAGTCACACTACTCTGCAGCTTCTTTCCCTTTGAACTTGATGCTGACAGAGTTGATGCAGTATCGCTGGCCTGTCGGTTTTGGGCCGTCCTCGAATACGTGGCCCAGGTGTCCGCCGCACTTCGCACAAACGACTTCGATTCGATACATGCCATGGCTGTGGTCTTCAATGTAGTCGATCTTGGATTTGTTCTCCGCATCGTAGAAGCTGGGCCAGCCGCAACCCGAATCAAACTTTGTGTCTGATGAGAACAGCTCTTCTCCGCATCCGGCGCACACATAAACGCCCTTTTCCTTGTGAAGGTAGTACTGCCCTGTGAACGGTCGCTCTGTGCCCTTTTCACGCAGTACGCGATACTCTTCGGGAGTGAGCTGCTCCATCCACTCCTCATCGGTTTTCTGAACCTCTCGAACCTTTGTATCTTTGCTCATTCAAATCTCCTTTGGTCTTGGCTTATTTCTTTTTGTCTGGGACAAAGAAGATGCTCACAGAGTTGATGCAATAGCGCAGGCCTGTGGGCTTGGGGCCATCATCGAATACATGCCCAAGGTGGCCTCCACAGCGCGAGCAGACCACTTCGGTCCGGCGCATGCCATAGCTTGTGTCCAGATGCTCCGTGATCGCCTTTTTGTCGATGCCTTGGTAAAAGGCAGGCCATCCGCACCCTGAATTAAACTTGTGCTTTGAGCTGAAAAGCGGGAGGTCGCACCCGTTGCAGATGTAGGTTCCTGCCTCAAAGAACTCGTCATATTTGCCAGCGAATGCCCGCTCGGTTCCCTTCTTGCGCAGAACATCAAACTCTTCGGGGGTCAGAATCTTTTTCCACTCCTCATCAGAAAGCACTACCTTGCCATCCTTGTTTGGCTTTGGCCGTGGCTTTCGGGGCTCCTCTTTCTTGGCGCTGGACTGTCCCGGCGCGCCTGTGGCACCGTACATCGCCAGCAATCCCCCAATCGCAAAAAGAGAAATCATCAACAACAGAAGCTTTTTCATGGGCTTACTCCGCTATACGAAAGGCAGAAGCGTTTTGTATTGTTCCCGAGTTGGGCAGGACCGATAATCAGACCACCCAGCCGGACTCCAGAAGTTCTTGCGTCTCATCGATCGCTACCTGCCACAGGGCAAGGACATCCTCATCGCTGCGCTGGAAGAGTCCTCCGAAGTTGCCCTCGCTCAACTCCTTGCGAACTTCGGCAGGGTTGAGCTGGCGCAAACGAGCGATATCGACCATCGGCTTTTGTCCACTTGGCTGAGCCACTTCTTCCAGCCGAGTCCACGGGAAATTCTCCATCCAAGAAGCATGTGAGGCCACTGGGTCGATCTCCTGCACCTTCGCCCAAGTCTTCGGAGCGATCCACCAGTCGTGCCATATCACCCTGACTCCTTCTCGCTGACAAAGCCATTCCCCAACCGCAGCCCTCGCTGGAGAATTGCCGCCATGGCCGTTCACGATCAATATGCGCCGGAATCCTTGTGCCTCAAGGCTATTGAGGATGTCCGTAAGAAAGTGCAGATACGTTTCTAAGCGAATGCTCACAGTCCCGGGGTAAGCCATGAAGCTAGGCGTCACACCGTAGGCCAGCACTGGAAAGACCGGCACCCCTGACTCCTTCGCAACATCCACACTGAGCTTTTCAGCAAGGATACTGTCGGTTGATAAGCTCAGAAACGCGTGCTGCTCCGTACAACCAAGCGGCAAAATGCAACGATCATCACGCTTAAGCCGATCTTCGACCTGTTGCCAGTGGCACTGATTGATGTGCATTTCGCAAGTATGTCCGGTCAGCCATTCATGAAAGTGGGTTCCATGGCTGGGGGGCCAAAGAGCCATAAAGCGGAAGCTGCAGCGCATGTGAATACGCATTGGCAATCGTTACGAAGTTTGCGGCCCGCTCAGCATCGCGTCCATAGTTTGCCCCTACGACGACATGCTCAAGGACGATTGGCTGGCGATATGGATCGTGGCTCCACAGTCGAATGATGAAGACCGTTCCTGGAGCGGCCATTACGCCATAGAGAGTTGCCACTGCGCGCGCGCCAGTCGGTGGCAGAAAGCCTTGATAGGCGACAAGCTCCAGAGCTTTGAACTCATTGATCGATCCATTCCTCCATCGGGCAAATCCACCGCCGCCAAACCGCTCCTGATACTGCCGCGACCGGAGATCGAATTTGATCATCCGAAAGATCGACCAGGCCCAAGCTCCGGCAATCGCAAACAAGAACCCGAACATCAGGCACCATGTGCGGTCGACAAAGAATAGCGAGACACCAAACACGGATCCAAACAGCCCCATTGCAAAGAGGAATGCTCCGCCGATCATGGCCGCCTGCGCAGCAGTGACCTCCAGCGACCGCTGCTTGAAAATGAGCATCGTTCGCTCGCGGTTGAAAGACCCGTACATCGGGTTTTCCATTCTCATGGGGTGACTCAATCAGAGATGGCGGATGTTATTCAGCGCCATTTCATTATTTGGATCGACGCTAAGCAGACGTTGATAGTTGCGCAATGCAACATCTTTGCGCCCGTGCTGATGGGCGACCAAGGCGAGGTTCGTGTAAAGCCCCTCATTCAGGATGCGTGGCTCAATCAGCGCAAACTTCTCATACGAATCGTTCTCCTTCATGCGCTCAATCTCCATCAGGTCGCGCAGCGCCATGGAGAGATTCTTGCGGCGAATCTCGATCTGGGCGACCAGAAAGAGGATTGTTGGAGACTTTGGAAACCATGCTCTTGCACACCGCATAAGCGTATCCAGCCTTGGCGACATGAGCTCATCCTCTTCTACGAGTGGAAAATACGCGCTGATGACACTGGCGACTTTGCGATCCGGCACTTCGTCGTAATCCTGCATCGCCAGCACGCGATCGATCATCTTGTCGAACTCAAGCTGATAGTCAGGGTTGCCCAGCTGGCGCAGGGTCAGTGCAAGCTCGACTTCGTAATAAAACTGATCAGGGCGCTCTGCAAGCTCCTGTTGCAAAAGCGGCAGATTGCGCTTGGCTTTTGCCTCGGTCAAATCAGGCATATAGCCGTCGTGATAGAGCGGAATACTCGTGGTGCCAACCTGCTTGCCCGGATAGAGATCGACCAGCTGATCGTCAGTGAAATGCTCATGGATGATGCCGATCATCCGCATTTCGGGATGCGTTCGCCACATTCGGATGAGCCATTGCTCACCCCAGCGACCATCCTTCATCAAATCGCGCCGGGTCAGACAGTACGCGGATGCGTAATCGACATTGACCATCTGCTCCATGGCCTCACCAACGCCTTCAGGGAACCATTCATCTGCGTCGATCCATAGCGTCCATTCCGTCTCAACGAGGTCGTAGGAGAAGTTGCGGGCCACGTCAAAGCGTCCTGGCCATTCCATCGTGTGGATGCGCGCTCCGCATTCTTTAGCTATCTCTACTGATCTGTCCGTCGATCCCGTATCGACGACGATGATCTCCGTAATCCAATCGCGCATGGAATCCAAGCACCGACGAAGACAGCGAGCCTCGTTCTTGACGATCATCGCTGCTGTAATGCCTGGACGCATACCAATGAGCGTACCCTTAGGACCAATTCATCAAAAAGCCCCTGACGGTTTGGAAGATCGAAAGACCTCGCTTACACTGCGCTTGAGGTGTTCAATATGCGAGGATCGCACATCGTTTCATTGGTCATTGCCCTGTTTATCAGCCTTGTTGCAGTCGCTGGCTGCATGATGGGTCAGCTGAATATGGGTCCCAGCGTACAAGGATCGGGCAAAGTCAAAACAGAGACTCGAAATCTGCCAGCTTTCAAATCGATCTCTTCTGGCGGATCTTACGATGTTGAAGTGACTGTCGGCCCTAAGCAGTCCGTAACTGTTTCAGCCGACGACAATCTGCTTCCCGTCATTACAACCGAAGTGGAAAGCGGCGATCTCAAGATTGGTTCGAACAAGAACTTCTCCTCTCATTCGCCAATCAAGATTGTCATCACCGTTCCCAGCCTGAATTCAATGGTCCTTGCAGGTTCGGGCGCATGTTCCCTCAAGGGTGTCAAGGAGAACGACCTTACACTCAGAATTTCAGGATCAGGCAATATCACCGCCGAAGGCTATGCCAAATCCCTGACCGCTGAGATCACCGGCAGCGGCAATATCAACACAACGGCTTTGAGAGCCGATGCGGCAGATGCGCGCGTCACGGGCTCTGGAGGAATCGATATTCAGCCGATAAAGTCCCTAAAGGCAACGATTACGGGAAGCGGAAATATTTCCTATACGTCGAACAAGGGGCTAACGGTATCGAAAACGGTTACAGGTTCGGGGCAGATCAGCGAGCGGTAAGAGGCGATAATTCGCCGCAAAATCCCAGCGTCTCCTTTGTATCCGCGAGAATCCGGGCTACAATGGAGACGCTAAGGATGAAGCGCCTACTACTCGCATTATTGCCATGGACGGTGATAGCGACAGCGGCCGCGCAAGAACTTCCTCGCCCAGCGCAGGTGTTCTTTACGCACTACGGAAAGCTGTCCGCGCCCGCCTATCAGATCGGAACTGAGTGTTTCGTTCCCCTCGACGCTGTGCAGACCTGGGGCTGGAAAGCCACTGCCGATGATCGGCAGGCCGAGATTACAGCCAACGGCAAGAAGTTCAAGCTTGCCTACCGCAATCAGTCTGGCAACAAAATCATTCCGCTCTCCCCCGTCCTATCCAAGCTTGGAGCTGAAGCAGGCTGGGTTGAGGGTACTGGCAACTTCGTTGTGCTCGGCAAGATCAAGAGCTTTGCATTCAACGAAGGAAAGCTCAAGCTGGAATCAACACTGAAGGTATTGCCGAAGGTGACTTACCTTCAAAATCCAGATCGCCTCATCATTGATTTTATTGGAGCCAGGCTAAGCCCTGACGCTGAGGTGAAAATTGATGAGGAAGCTCGGGTCGGACAGTATAAGCAGGATATCGTCCGTTTCGTGATCAATACATCTGATCGACCGGTCAATCCCAACCTGAACATCGATCCGACGACCGTCTATGCAGTCGATCTAAGCTCTTCAAAGAGAAGCCCTGGCGCGGGTCCAGATGACCTGAACGTCCCGACGACAATCATCCCTGTCACTCAGCAGAACCCTCCGCCCACCACTAACGCTAACACCAATGCTGGGGGAACGACGAATTCTGAGCAAGCAACGCTCCCGACCCTGTTGGACAATTTCACTGCGCCCGCCAATCTTGCTCCAACAGTGGTCGCCGGGCCGTTGCGCCTCGTTACCGAAAAGCCAACCAACGTCAAGCTTTCGCTCACCTTGAACGGTGCCCTCACGAAGGCTGCGATGTTCAAGCGGGTTGATCCTGAAACGCTTGAGATTTACCTGCCCAATACGAAGCACTCGTCCGACGAAGCCCCCAAGATTGAATCCAAGCATGTCGCTGGAGTGGAAATTGAGCAAACCCCGGAGATGGCAACGATCCGGCTTAAGCTTGAGAAGCCCATGGGAATCGAGCTGACGACGGTTGGTCGGGAAATCAATATCATCCTCATCCAGCCTGAGAATGCGAATGGAAGGCTTGCTGGAAAAGTGATCGTGGTGGACCCTGGACATGGCGGTCACGACTCCGGTGCCAAGAGCCCAGGCAAAGACACCTTCGAGAAACAGATCAATCTGAAGGTTGCCACAGAGCTGGCAAGGCAACTGACCGCTCAGGGAGCTACCGTCATTCTTACACGCAAGACTGATGTCTTCATTGACCTGAAGGAGCGTCCGGCCATTGCCAACCGCAACGGTGCGGACCTCTTTGTCAGCGTTCACGTCAACTCTAACAAGAAGGCAAACTCAACTTCTGGATCGATTGTCTTCTATCACAACAGCTCAGCGCTGGGCACACTCCTTGCCGACTGTATCAATGTTGAGATGGGCAAAGCGAAGACAGGCATCCCTACGATAGGCACTTGGAGCGATACGCGAATCTACGACAGTGGCTTTGCCGTCTTGCGATATGCAGAGATGCCAGCTGTCCTCATCGAGCTTGGCTTTATCAACCACTCGAAAGACCGGGCAAGCTTGAAAGCAGATGAGTTTCCCGTATTGGTATCCCGCGCCGTTGTAAAAGGAATCAAGGTGTATTTTGGCGATGAAAAGGAAAACTAAGAGACCGGCAAGAGCGATCGCTGTCTTCTCTATTGTCATTTGCGCTTCGGTTGTGGCGGCCTTAGCGGCTTATGTAAAGCTGACTCCTGCGGACAAGGCCAAGCCTTCCGCAGACACCTTCGCCGACCAAGCCTTTGAAAAGGGCACCATCGGATCGGGAACGCAAGTCAAGCACGATCAAAAGGGACCGTTCTCCCAAACCTCGATCATCCTTCCCGTTGCGAAGTTTGAGAACGACAAGCTGACCTTCGGCGAAAGCAAAGCCGACGTTCCCTCAGGCCAGAATGCGGCAGTCTTCTCGGTCAACGAGTTCCTGAAGCAAAGCGGCGTTGCCGATGGCCCGGTCAAGCTTGAAAGCGTCAAGCTCGACGGACATGTAGCTCTTCTCTACTTCAATGCGGCATTTACCGACCAGTCTCTCGGCTCGCAGGATGAGGCCACTCTGATCAATGGCATTCGTGCTGTTATGGGCCAGTTCCAAGAGGTCGATGAAGTCGAGTTCTTTGCGGACGGACAACAGGTTCAGGAGCTTGGGCACCTGGAGCTTATTGGCCCGCAAAAGGTGATTCGGCCTGGACTTTGGAAGAACCCGACCAGCCACGACGGAACGACACCCATAGAACCGCAAGGCTGATCAGGCCCCACGCTACAGCCCAGACCATGGCAGGGAGCCCAGTCGCTTTCTCAAGGATCGCGGCATCATTCTCAACGCCTTGATAAGTGTTGATCTTTAGCAGGACCCACAGCGACTGCAGGGCAGATAGACACTGCTGTATTCCGATGAACTGGGCGGTGACAATCAGTCCGAGTCCACGCATCTTTAACGCCGCAATCACCGAAGCTGCCAGCCAGAAAACGCCAGAAAGCAGGCCGATCGCATCTCCACGGACCCACAGAATCATCGAAACCGTGATAAGACCTGCGAGCACCATCAGCATCGTTCTTGCGCCGTGCTCAGTCCGGCTGTAAGCCACCATAAGGCCACCGAAAATCGTAGCGCCGACATAGCCTGCTGAGCCGATCACGACGGCTATACCCCCGCCGAGCATGGTGACGCCGCCTCCGCTTGAGAACACATGGATATCTCGAACATGCCCGCCGGTTAGCATTGCGGCTAAGGCATGGGCAAACTCGTGGACATGCGTATTCAAGTATTGGACAGGCAAAAGCAGGAGGGCGGCCCCTGGAACCACAAGTGCGACTGCGCTAAGCAGGCTCGCTGTCAGAAGGGCTTTCTGGGCTTTGTTCTGAGGCATCGCTGGCTTCATCTTTAACATCATTACGGTGCAGGCGACCGTAGGCTTCACTCATCTTGACAAGCATGAGTCCACAGAAGGCTCCGCACACCCAGCCAAGCAGGACCTGTGATGGATAGTGCACCCCAACGTAGATGCGGCTCAGGCCGGTCAAGAATGCCAGCGCGATCCATGGCAGCCACTTCTTGCCGAGCAACAGTGTGAACACAACTCCCACCGCCATCATGTTTGCAGCGTGGCTGGATGCTGTGCCAAAGCTCGTCAGCTTCTTTACGTGAAGGTTGACGCCGTCAAGCTCCACGCAGGGCCTGAGCATCTGGAAGCTGTACTTGAACGCCTCTGTAAACCCATTTGCGAGCACGAACGCAAGCAGGGCAAGAAGCACCGCCTTTCGGGTTGTTTTGTTCGCGATAAGCATTGTGAGCACGATGACCAGAAAGATGATCCGTACCCACCCAATTTTGTTGGACTCGCTCAGGAAGTGGAAGAACGGAGCCCAAGAGTCCGGCCAGCCGTTGATCCAGCGGAACAGGGTGATATCGAGCCCGTGCACGGTTGATTATGGCTTGTTGCTAGTACTGCCGTTCCAAGTCCACATACTTCACGGATTTGCCAGAGAGAATCTGCTTGAGGACGCGGATCAAATCCTCGGTTCTCAGTCTTTCCGTATCATCGCCCGTTCCAGCGCGATGGGGACTGAGCGTCACGTTCTCCAACTCATGAATCGGATATTGCGAAGGGTGTGTCGGGTCGTCGGTCTGGCCCGACGGATACTGATACCAAACATCCAATCCAGCCCGCGCCACCACCCCATCGCGACAGGCCTCGAACAAAGCCTGCTCCTGAATAATCGAAGCGCGTCCAACGTTTATGATCATTCGTGGAGGCTGTAGCCTTTCAATCTCCTCCTTGCCGATGAGACCTTCCGTATCTGGAGTTCCTGGAGCAGCGACGACCAGAACGTGCGAATGCGCCAGAGCCTCGTGAAGTCGATCCACGCCATAAACCTCTGGCTCGGCGGCATCAAAGGTTCGACGAACGCCAATCACTTTCATGCCCAAAGGCTTTAGGATTGCGCCGACTCGCCGCCCCACTTCACCAAAGCCCAATATCGTCGCTGTCTTCCCTGCCAGCAGATAGTTCGTGGCCTGCTCCTGCCTTCCGCGCCAGCGTCCTTTGCGAAGCGCTATGTCTCCCGGCACGATCCCTCTTGCTGCGGAAAGCAACAGTGCAACTGCCATCTCTGCCGTTGCGGCGGCATTGAAGTGGAGATTGACGACTTGGATATGGGGATGTGTTCTTAAGGACTCGGCAAGGGCGGCAGGAATTCCCGCAAAGGGCACCAAGACTGTCTCAAGGTGGGGGAGGGCGGTGTCACCTGGCTCGAGCCTTCCTGCAACGAGGATTGTGGTTTGTACGGGAGCTGATCCGCCTTGCGACAGAGTAGCCCAGGACGCCAATTCTTTTGCCATATGGTCAAACGGGCTCTCGCTGAAAACCGCAAGGAACTCAGGGTTAAAGTCGGCGCTGAGATGGACGTGGGCCACAGCTCATGTTTACCTGGCTATTAGGCAGACAGCTGCGCTCAAGTCTTCAGTTCTTGAATGAGATTTTGGGCGTCGTCTTTCCGCTATCAAGAAATTTGCAGTTCTCACGCTCCAAATTGTAATGTAGCCTGAGCTTATCGGGATCATAAGCACGCCACTGCGAATTTGCGCATAACCACTTTCCCTGCTTTGTGCTGTATCGATAGGATTGGCGCCTAAAATAACGGTTGCCAGACTTGGCCTCAAGCTTGTCCACCCATTCGGGCGTTGGAACGTAGTAGTCATCAATCTCAAACTTGCTCAGCCTTCCCTCTTCCGTAATCCATCGAAATGAGGTCTTCCGATAGGAATATGAGAACGCTTCAATCAGTCGCCCTTTGTGGACAGCAAACAGTCGGAGGTCTCCCCAGTTAGCACGATGAAAATCAGCCATCACCTGACTGTTTGGATCGTTCGCTACCTTCACCACAAAGGCATCGACGGTCTCTATCCATTCGTCATCTTTGTACTGGAAGTTGCCCTTGATTTCAGCCCGTTGCCCGGTTTTCGGATAAGCGATTGTGAGCGTTGTACGCGACTCATGTCGACCAGGTGTGAGCAAAACCCCAACGGCAACAGCAAGTCTCACAGTCATTGTTCAATATTACGATGAACGCGATGGCGACTCGCATGTTTTACGAACATGCGAGTCAGTCGTCATATAAAATTGAATGTCCTACATAGCGCGGCTTATCGCTCGGCAAATTTGGTATGGGATGCTCCGGTTTATCCGCTGGAAGCCGATCAGTCGCATGCGCAGGAACATTGGACGCCGCCTTCCTGAGCCTCAGCGGGCCAAGGTTTGGGAATCAATCAAGAGGCAGGACCGATTTGGCAGAAAGTACGGCCTGAAAGTCTTGACGATCACAATCACACTTGGCCTTTACAGCGTCCTGTTGACTTTAGTCTTTTCTCTCTCGCTGAGGCTCTACGATAGTGGCGCGCTTCAGATTCCCGACGAAGTTAGGGGCAGGGGCGCGAACGATGACCAGTCTCCCAGATAAAGAACCTCTTCTTCCAGCTCTATTCCAAAGGCTTCCTTTACACGCTCTCGGCCATGCCAAGCCAGGCTTCGGATATCGGTTGCGGTCGCCCCGCGTACATTCATCATGAAGTTCGCATGGCGTTCACTCAGCATCGCCCCGCCGACTCTTTGCCCTTTCATCCCAACCTTCTCCAGCAGATATCCGGCAGGCACCACGCCTGCTTTTTTCATGCCTTCTGTCAGGGTATCCATCGAGGCCGCCAGTTCAGCGCTGTTCACATTCTTGAAGAAGCTCCCAGCACTCGCGGAAGGCGGCTGTTTGCCGATGCGCTGCCTCTGATATTCCCGGGCTTCGTCGTAGCTTTTCTTCGGCTCACCCTTCTCCAGCTGCATTCTGATGCGAAGCAAGGCTATCGCAGGGGCGTCGGAATGACGGAGGATGGAATCGCGGTAGGAGAACTTCATGAAACCAGGCTCGACCCACTGCCTTTGTCCTTCATAGACAATCTCAATCGCAGTTAAGAACTCGGAAACGTTGCTGCGATAAGCACCTGCGTTGCTGACCAGCGCACCGCCGACAGTTCCAGGGATGCCAACTGCATACTCAAGACCCCGAAACCCCGACTGGAGGGTCTTCAGGAAAAGCTCTTGGAATCTGCATCCAGCGTCGGCAACAACTTCCCCGCTCGCACTCACATCTATCCTTCGAGCAGCGTTGATGACCACCCAGCCTTTCACCCCTTGGTCGGAAGGCAATACGTTGCTGCCTTGCCCAAGATAGAGCGTTGGAATACTCCGCCTTTGAACTGATTCAGCGATCGCGGCGAGCTCGTCAGCGGTATGCGCGACGGCCAGGTACTCCGCATTTCCTCCGGCTTTGAGGGTGGTAAAGGGTCGTAGCAATCCATCCTTGACAAAGGCGATGTCGTGTGGAAGTTCAATCATCCCTGCCCTCCCGGTTGCACCAAAGAGCCATATGCTTGCTTTGGAACGCTGATCATCGGCTCAGCAATGTAGAGAGCAACCAGAGCCTCTGGAACATCCCATTTAAGCTCCTTCATTTTAAGAGAAGCGTTCTTAGCTTCGGGAAACGATTGATGCTCGATCGCCTTCCCGTAGCCCACAAACGAGCCTGTCGGCAAGCCTTCCTGCAATCGGCCTTCTTGCCCTTGCTCGCGAACAAAGAATCGGCCTGAGACGTTGGGGATCACGACCGTGGCATCCGTAGAAATCAGATCAAAGCTGGAGATACCTGCAACCTGCTTTTCGAAAGCAAATCCAAAGGCCTTTGCCAAGGTCACTGCAACCTTCACTCCCGTGAAGCTTCCTGGACCAATATCGGCAACGAAGCCGTGAGCTTCGGCTGGACGCAAACCCAATCTTTGCTCAAGCTTCTCAAGCATCTGGAGCACCCCTTCGCTGGCTTTGCGAGGAGCTTCTAAAGCATCGCTGGCGAGCACGGACCCATCTTGATCGAGATAGGCCACACTCGCCAGCGAGCAGGATGTGCTGATGCAGAGGATCACAGGCCGACGATCAGGAACATACGGTCGATGAGACCCTGAAGCTGCTCCCGAGCCTCCTTGTCCAGCTTCTCGGATTGGAAGCCAAGCAGCCAGTAATACTGATCAACCTGCCCAGCCGAATCGAGCGCGGTCAGAGTCTTGCCTTCCTTCGTTGTGCCTTCGCGCCAAATGAAGCTGTACATCGCACCGGCTTTATTCTTTGACGGCGCAGGCTCAGTGCGCTTGGATACGGCATCAAACTGATTCAGGGTCGCCAAGCTCTGAGTAAGCAAGGCACGCGCAGGCGGTTCACCCGCAAGCATCGTATAAAGCCGGACCTCAATCTTCCCCGGAAACTTAGCGTTGCTCAATTCGACCACGTTTCCAGCCTCGTTCGCCTTGCCTTCCCAACCCTCAGGCACGGAGAGAATAATCGGTCGCGATTCGACCTTGGCTGGGATCTGAACGGTAGGCCCAACCTCATTCTTGACTGTGTCGGCAAAACGATTTGGAACACCTCCAATCCTGACCGTAGATGGGCCAAGGAAGGGAGTCTCTCCAGGCAGAAGCTTCGTGGGATCTTCGGGGCGAAGAATCTGACCGTCCAGAGTGCGCAGGCTTTGCAGAGCCTGTCGCCACTCATACAGCGTGTCCTCGAATGCGGCTTCCGGCGCTGTAATTCTGAAAAGAAGCTTGCTTGCCGTGAAGCTATAAACCAGCCCGACAAGCGTCTGGTTCTTATCCTTCTTGGATTGAGTCAGCAATAGCGGGGCGCCAAGAATCTCTTCATCCCACTGGCGCACCAGTTCCGCGTTCATCTGCTTGACCGCGTGGCTCTGTGAAATTTGGAAGATCTCTTTCTCAGCCCGGAAGTACAGCCCGAATACTTCAATATGCGCGGTGCCATTCTTCGACGCAATCTCGAATTCCCACCAGCTGTTCTTTTTAGTCTTCTTCTCAGCTATCTTCCAGGACTTGGGATAGTCAAAGGTCAAGCCAATATCCGCGTTTCTGAACGTCGCGTTGGTCGAGTCCGGCTTTTGGGCAGGGGTCTGTTGCTGACCCTGGGTGCCCAGAAGCAATACAGCAAGCCACAGTGCTTTCATAGTTCCTCTCCGTTCAGACGCTCTCCAGCGGGCAGCAGCATCACAAAGTTTGCGCCTTGGCCCTCTTGGCCTGTTTCTATTACGGTACCCCCGTGCGCTTCGAGGATGCCCTTGACAATGGACAGACCGAGGCCCATCCCCTTGACGCGTGAACTGAAGAATGGTTCGAAGATCTTCTCCTTCTTGTCCACCTGAACTCCCGGGCCGGAATCCTGAACTTCTACCTTTACAAAAGTCTTGAGGGGGTTAAGCTTCGCCTGTTCAGCGTCCTGCCTGCTAGCAGGCCGTGCCGAAACGCGAAGGCTTCCTTCATCCATAAAGCTGATTGAATTCTCAACAAGCTCTGAAAGAGCGCGTCTCAATCGCGCTGCATCCGCTTCAATCTTGGGGAGGTGCTCATCAACCTCCAAAATCAGCTCTATTCGGCTTCGCCGTGGAAAGACCTCAGTAACCGTTTCGCTCACAAACTGGGCTACATCGATCGGGCTCTTGCTGAGCTTGGTCGCCGTTAGGAAGTCGCGAAAGTCTTGCAGAATCTCTTCGATGCGCGTGACATTCGTCTGAAGGCTTTGCTGAATCTCGACCAGCGACGTCCTTGCAAGAATCTCTTCATTGAGCAAATGCCTAAGCTCGTTGACGTCGCCTTTAAGCGCGAATACGCGGTTGCCGATCATGTGCGAGCTCTTGGCGCTCATCTCTCCCCAAGCGATCATCCTCTCGGAGTGGAGCAGCTTCTCAATGGAGCGAATGTTCTCGATGCCTGTAGCGATTTGATCCGCCATGGCTTGCAGAATCTGTTGCTCACCGTCGGTGAACCGATTGTCGAGGTATTCGTTGTCCGACTTCCTGCGAATAGCGCGGATGACGCCGATGCAGGCAGATCGACTGACGATAGGCACCGCAAGGAAACTGGCAATCTGCTCGCTGGGAAACTCTAGGTGCTTGCCGCGCCACCGAGGATCACGGCTTGGTTCGTCCAGACGTACTGGCTCTCGGGTTTCGCAAACCCAGCCTGTGCACCCTTCCCCCTTCCTATAAGCGATCTCTCCGATCTTGTCGCGGAGCTGCCCGATGCTGCCGCGCAACACATAGCTCTCCGATTCCTTGTCGTAAAGGAAGATCGAGAAAGCCTGAAAGCGCAACACGTCCTGAGCGACAGCGATAACCTTGGATAGCAGATCTTCTTCGCCTCGCACGCGATCCATCGCGCTGCCCACTTCGATCAGCGCTTCCTCACGCATCCGGTGCTCTTCCCTTTCAAAGACCAGAGAGGCTAACCCTGCAATCGCCTGACAGACGGCCAGATGATCGTCCGTATAGGCGCTCGGCTGATCAGACTCCGCATTCAGAACCCCGCGCACACGGCCCATCGTATCCGTGATCGGCACCGCGATTTCGCTCTTGGTGGTGCTGAACATGTCCTGATACATCGGCTCTTGGCTAACGTCGCCTGTCACGAACGGCTCCCCTGTTGCTGCAACATGGGCGACGATGCCTGCCTTCTCCTGAACCTCGATGAGGAAGTAGCGTCCGATGCGCTGAGCTGTCCAGTCCTGGCCGGCTCCATAGCGAATCTCAAGCACGCCGTGCTCGTCGTTCATGCAGGCAATCAGCACATTCCGACTTCCAGTGAGTGCAAGCGCCTGCTGCGTCAGTTCCTCAAGGGCCTTGCCAAGGTCCGCTTGGCGGGCTACAGCCTGGGTGAGCGCGGCAAGAGCGCGGGCTTGGGGCATGTAAGAATTATGATTGGAGATCAGAACGGTGCAGGGTCTTACGGTGAAATGGAACAGCTTAGCCGGCAAGTTGTCTGCAGGCAGTTTGCAAATGGGGGGCAAGTTGTATGGCGCGGCATCTCATCAACTGAATGAATTGTCCAAGCTGCCTGCCGACCACTTGCCAACCACCTGCAGACGTCCCCATAATCCAGCAATGATCGGTCACACCACGCTTAACGGACTCCCCCGTCTCCGCGATTTTCGCAGCAATCGTGCCTCCAGCTTTGACCAAGCTGGCAACAACAGCGATTGGTGGACTTTCCAGCCTGGCGAGGAAAAGACGATCATGTCCTCCGATATCCCCGGTTGCATCAAGCACATCTGGATGACCGTAGGCGGTGGTGGCCCCCATTTCTTGCGCCATATCGTCATCCGCATGTATTGGGATGGCGAAGATACGCCGAGCGTGGAGTGCCCATTGGGAGACTTCTTTGGCTCGGGGTTTGGCGTTCACAAGAACTTCATCAGCCTTCCGGTGCAGATGAGCCCGCAGGATGGACGAGGAATGAACTGCTGGTGGGCGATGCCGTTCAACACCGCGAAGGTCACTATTCAAAATGAAGCCCCGGAGCAGTGCAACCTCTATTTCTATGTCGATTACGAAGAGTACGACAAGCCACAGGATGACGACGTGGCGCGCTTCCACTGCCAATGGCGACGCGTGCACAAGACGGAGGGCTGGCTCAAAGAAAAGCTCAACAACGAGAACATCTGGGATGTGTGGAGCCGCAAACCCAACGTAACCGGCGACGATAACTACGTCATCCTCGACGCCGAAGGCAGCGGCATCTATGTGGGCTGCGTGCTAAGCATCGATGTCTTCAACCGTCAGGGCAACGACTGGTACGGTGAGGGGGACGACATGATCTTCGTCGACGGCGAGCCCTGGCCCCCAAGGCTCCACGGTACCGGCACCGAAGACTATTTCAACATGGCGTTCTGCCCGCAGACGGAATACCACGCTCCCTACCATGGCCTAACCCTCTATAGCGGCAATAGCAACTGGCCCTGGAAGGGCCGCAACGGCATGTACCGTTTCCACATCGAAGACCCGATCCGGTTCTACAAGTCCATCCGCGTCACGATTGAGTCAGGCCATGCGAACAAGCTTTACAATGATTACAGCTCCGCCGCGTTTTGGTACCAGCTTGAGCCGCACAGGCCGTTCCCGAAGCTCATGTCCGCTGAAGAGCGACAGGCAAGACCAATTGAGCCTGATTTCAGCGGCGGCGAATAAGGTTAATCCTCGCGGAAGTTCAGCGTGAAGAAGATCGTGGTGCCCTGCCCAACCGCGCTCTCAGCCCAAATGCGTCCGCCATGGCGACTCACAATCTTTGCGCAGATCGCTAGACCGATGCCCGTACCCTTGAACTCTTCTTCGGTATGGGCTCGCTGGAAGGGCTCAAACACCTTCTCGGCAAGATTGGGATCAAAGCCAATTCCGTTGTCCTGCACACAGTAGACGGTTTCTCCATCGATTGCCTTGCTGCAGAAGGCGATCACGGGGTCCTCAACCTTAGCCGAAAATTTGAAAGCGTTGCTGACAAGATTGTCGATCAATATTCGAAGCAGGCGTACGTCGCCTCTTGCCGTTAATCCTTGCTCCACCATCGCCTCAGCCTCGTCTGCCGAGTGCCTTAGTGAAACCTCCTCCACTGCCTCTGACGCGATAGCTGAAAGATCGACGGTACCCACGTCCATCTGATCGCGCCCCGTCCTTGCCAAGCGCAGCAAGGCATCGACAAGATCAGACATACGCCGCGTGGCAAGGATGATTCTGTTGAAGAGGAAGATGTCGTCCTCGCTCAGCTTCCCTTCGAGATCACGAAGCAGAATCTCTGAAAATCCCGAGATTGCTCGCAACGGCGCGCGCAGGTCGTGGGAAACCGAGTATGAAAAGCTCTCAAGCTCCTTGTTGGAAATCTTGAGTTCATTCATGAGCGAGAGGGCATTCTCTTCACTGATGCGCAGCGCTTCGTTCGCTTCGGCAAGTCTCTGATTTGTGTTCTGAATCTCTTGAGCCCGGTGATAAAGCTCAATATCGCTCTCTTGGCGTTCTCGAGCAGAAGTTGTCGACTCCGCTTCTGCGCGGGCCATCAGGCGGACATATTCCGTGACATCTTCTACACGGTGAATGATATAGGCCAGTTCGCCATCATCGTCCAGAACAGGTGAATTGATTGGGCTCCAATAGCGCTCTTCGAACCCACCGCCCTCGCTTTCTGGCCTCCGAATGTCGTATTTCTGGATTGCCATTGTGTTCGACCGCTTGTCTCGCAACACTGATTCAAGCGAGTGGCGCAGATTATGAACACCAGTGGCCTCAGTATCATCCGGATTGTCGGGAAACACCACGAACAAGTACTTGCCTAAAATATCACCGCGGCTTGTCATGGTCGCGGACAGATAGGCGTCACTCACAGCAACGATGTGCAGATCTGGCGATAGGACCAAGTACAGCCCGGGAGCTGACTCAAAGATCCTCTTGAAGTCAGTATTGGCATAACCCATTCATCAGCCTCCCCATAAAGACTTGCGCTAAGTATGCGACATGCTCCAAATACAGTCAACATGTTGAGCGAGTATCTGTGCTCTTAAGGCAAATCCAGTGTACTTAACATGATTAACGAAACCGGGCGAACTGTTGATGCAGCTTTTTCGTTACTGCCCTAAGAGGTTTCGAAATGCGTACTCAAAGCCGTCTCTTTCTTGCCGCCGGCACTGCGGCACTCATCGCATCTCTTGCCATCGCTGGACTTTCAGGCGGTAAAAAGACGACAGTCAACGGCGTTGCCTGGTTTGATTCTTTGGAGGACGCCAAGCAACAGGCTGAGCAATCTGGCAAGCCTATTCTTCTCCTGAGTATGTTCGGGCAGATTGACGAAAAGATGCCATGCGCTAACGCACGCACGCTCCGAGCAACGCTCTTCAACGATCCAGAGTTCAAAAAGTTCGCAGAAGAAGAAGCTATCGTCGCTTGGGAGATGGTGCGCAAGGTTCCGCGCGTCAGCATCGACTTCGGCGACGGCAAGAAAATTGAGCGCACGGTTCGCGGCAACGCCGTGATGTATCTTTGCAACGCTGAAGGCAAAGTCATCGACGCTTATCCGGGCATCTATACCAAAGAGGATTTCTTCCCGATGGTCCGCGAAGCCATCGCCAAACTAAACTCGGCTCAAGCAAGCGATGTGATCGCCTGGCATGAGGGGTTAGCTACAATCCCGCGCACCTTCGCCGCCACTGCCTCAAAGTCTGCTTCTGAAAGCACGACACTCGATCTTATGGGAGCACCAGTATTTGGCGGTGCGAGGACTAAAGAAACGCCGACCGACCCCAAGCGGCAGCGATTCTTGCTTGCCTCGATGCGCACCAGCGATTTAAGCCTGACCCCCATGAACTCTGATCTCGTGAGCCTGCGCGTCACGGGACAGCCCATCGGAGAACGATCGGCTGAAGAGGTGGGAAAAGAGATCATGCGCCGTGATTCCAAGCAGAATGCAACTTTTATGCGGTCGATCATCCATTGCTGGCTGGCAAGCATGAAAGAGCTTCCAACGCCTGCCCAGGCACGCAACGACGTTTTGGAAACCATCCTTAAGATCCCCTACAAGGATCCTTATATGGGGTTGAACGATATCGCTATTCCCGGAACGCCTGCGCGATAACGGAAGCATGAGCCCTGCCTGGCTACGCTCGGCGGGGCTTTTCTACGTCAAGCAATGCGTGAACAGCGCAATCGTTCGATTCCACGCATCGGCAGAGGCGTCAGGGTTATAGACTTCGGGCCGATCATCGTTGAAGAATGCGTGGTGGACCCCTGGATAAGTTACAAATTCATGCTCCTTACCCAGCGCATCGAGCTGATCTGATAGCTTAGCTGTCGAAGCTGGAGTCGCATAATGGTCGTGCTCAGCGAAGATCCCCAAGAGAGGACAGCTCAGATTTTCCAGCTTGGGATGGACGCTAGGGTGAATACCGTAGAAGTCGACACAGGCGCCGATGTTTGGGTTGAGTGTTGCGGCGTAGAGCGACAGCTGTCCGCCCATGCAAAAGCCCACAACCCCAACCTTTGACGATGTGACAGCCTCATGCTCACGCATGAATCCGACCGCGCCCTTGATGACTTTTTCAGCATTGTCGATATCTAAGGCCATCATAAGTGAACCAGCTTCATCGGGTTCGGTCGTGGCGACTCCATGATAGAAGTCTGGAGCTAAGGCGACAAATCCTGCGGCGGCAAAGCGGTCAGCAACCGTCTTGATATGACCGACAAGCCCCCACCACTCTTGGATGACGATCACGCCTGGCCCACAGCCAGATGCGGGCACCGCAAGATAGCCGCCGTAGTTTTCACCATTTCCAGGAAATTCGATCATGGCCAGTTTTTTACCCGTTTCAGATTCAAATCAGCGGTTTCATTGAATTTCCTGTCGGACGTCTCGGAGATTCTTACTGGTAAAAACACCAAATCTTCATAAACGGGAGAAAAGGCTTGATCTGGTTCAAGCGAGTTTGCTGTATAGTAAAAACTCTACATTGAGTTTGTCCATGGGAAACTTTGGGCAAGGTGGGTGGAAATCTAATTATGAAGAGCAGAACACGATTCATTCTTGCTGGTGCCATGGTTGTGGCCGCAGCAAGCGCGAACGCTACCTGGTACACCAGCGAAGCTTCGTTCCTTGCTGCCATTAATGGCACTTTTTATCTGGAGGACTTCAACAGCTTTACGACCTTCGGCACCCCGCTGAACGGTTCGCAGACCAGCTGGTCAGCTCCTGGCGGCAACGGCTACGGCTGGGATGCTGGCGCTGCATTGGGCCTCTGGTCGAACCTTGGCGCCCTTTCGACGAACAATGCTAACGACCCGATCACCTTCACCTTCACGGGTGCACCTGTGACGGCGTTCGGCATGAACATTTCGAACACCGACATCAGCGGCAACTTCATCGCTGGCACGTCCACGATTACGCTGAGCAACTCGGAATCGAACTTCGTTACCGGTACGGGCAATCTGTTCCTTGGCTGGGTCGGCAATGCTCCTATCACGGGCGCATCGATCGTTTCGACCTCGCAGGTTACGAACAACTGGGTTCAGGCAGACCACGTTTACACTGGCGCTGCTGCTGTTCCGGAGCCTGCCACCATGGCAGTGCTTGGCGTTGGCGCTCTCGCGCTCCTTCGCCGCCGAAACAAGAAGGCTTAAGCCAAAACTCCTCCAAAAGGACAATGATAATTCAGACCCGCCATTTTGGTGGGTCTGAATTTTTTTTGTTGCAGCGACCCCGCAATTTCACGGGTTCGCGCTCGAATATCACGACATCCGTAGTCATACCGCATTGAGCCGAGATACACTATCACTACTGCTGTAGTCTTGCAGTTGCACGACAGCACGGTGATGCTATGAAATCAAGAATGCTAACTTTGGCAATAGGGCTTGGCTTAATCTCCTTCTCCGCTCCTGCCCGTGCCGCCTGGTTCACCAGCGAAGCCAGCTTCCTGGCTGCACTGACTTCCAACTACTATCTGGAAGACTTCAATGGCTGGGGAAGCGGATCACCCCTCAATGGTACGCCCTCGTGGAATGCGCCAGGTGCAAATGGCTATGGCTGGACAGCCTCAGCTAACCAAGGACTGTATTCCTTGCCCAGCGGGCTTTCGACTAGCTCTCCATTTCAGTTTCTTAACATGAACTTTACGGGGCGGCCTGTGACAGCCTTTGGATTGTTCATTGGCAATACAGACCAGAATGGCAACGCCTTTGCGGGCGATTCCACGGTGAAGCTGAGCAACGGCGAGACAAAGACGATCACCCAAGGCGCAACTCAGAGCTTTGTCGGCTGGGTAGACAGTACGGAACTCTCAGGCGTTCAGCTGATCTCAAGCCATTGGGTTCAAGCGGACCACGTCTATGTATCGGGGCCAGTTCCTGAGCCTGCAGCCTTCGCAGTTCTTGGTTTGGGCGCGGCAGCTCTGCTTCGCCGGCGCCGGTCAAAGTCTTAACTACTCCTCTTCAAACCAACCCACAAGCCCGGCCCCTATAAAGGGTCGGGCCGCTCAAAAGCTCTGCAAAAGCTCAAGCCCAACGGATTCATGTCCAAAGAAATCTGTCGGGGGCTCTGCAAAGACCTCCAAGCGAGAGTTGGTCGCAGGGTGCGTCAGAGCTAAGTACGCTGCATGAAGCTGCAAAGGGACGGTGTGCAGATTTCTGGGTGCATACAGCACATCTCCCAAGACCGGATAGTGGGCAAAGCTCAGATGCACGCGAATCTGATGTGTGCGTCCCGTTTCAAGCCGTGCCGCGACCAACCACCCTTCATCAAGACGCTTCACGCGCAGGATATGCGTACGTGCAGGCTTTCCTTTAGGGTCAACCGCCATCTTTAGTCGATTGCGAAGATCTCGAGCGATGGGAGCGTCAATAACGAAACGCTCAGCGTTCACATCGCCAGAAACCACGGCCACGTAGCGACGCTCGGCAGTCTTGGATTCAAACTGCTTCGCTAGTGCATGGTGAATGCGATCACTTTTAGCCACAACCATCAAGCCGGTCGTATCCTTGTCGAGCCGATGCACGATTCCCGGCCGAAAATCTCCGCCCGCTGTGCTCAGTGACTGGCCTCTTGCCAAGAGAGCATTGACCAGGCTGGGCTCCTTCAACGAAGCTGCCGGGTGCGCCGCCAATCCGCGTGGCTTGTTGACGACAAGCAAATGCTCGTCTTCATAGCGGATGTCTAACGGGATGTCTGCTGGAGTGAGATCATGGAGCACAGCATCTGGCAAGTCTCCGACCTCAACAGTCACCCCTGCTTTAAGCTTAAAGCCAGCTTTCGATTCTGCCTTGCCATCGACCAAGACACGCCCGTCGGCGATCCAAGATGCGATCTTTGTTCGACTATGCTCACGCAACCTTGCCGCGAGGAAAGCGTCCAAACGCTCCGGGGCGTCGACTGTAAAACTCTGCGGCATAGACTTCATTTTGATCGAATCTGAAACTTCCCGCCCGAATCCACAAATCAAAGATCGAAAAAAGCAACCATTGTGTTGCATATATTGAAAGCTTGCGTCATAATGCTACTCAGAGGTTGCATAATGAGCACAGCATTGAGAGATACGATTGAACGAGAGATGGTTCTGAAGGCCCCTATCGAGCGCGTTTATGGCGCACTGTCGACCACTGAGGGAATCTGCGGATGGTTTACACACAGCCTTGAGGGCAGTGTAGATTCAGGAGAGGATGTCGTCTTTGTCTGGAAGGGCTCAGAGAGCACGTTCCGCGTCTCTGTCCATTTCGTGGCGCTGAATCCTGTTCACTACGTGGCCTATCGCTGGGTGCCTGGATCGGAAAGTGGAGAGTGCGACGTGCTCGCGACTGCCAACACTTTGGTTGAATTTCATCTGGAGCCTATTGAAGAGGGCACAAAGCTCCGTATGGTTGAAAGTGGGTTTGCTTCCCTGCCCGCCCACTACTGCGAGCAAGCCTTCAAGGAAAACAACAGCGGCTGGGATGAAGAATTGCCCAAGCTCAAAGCGTTTGTGGAGAAGGAATAGACGTGGGTGCTGCGCTTCAAGACACGATCGAGCGAGAGGTGTTGCTGAATGCGCCTGCCGAGAGAGTCTTTCTCGCCCTTACACAGAAAGACAGGCTCCTGTCCTGGTTCCCACAGAAGATTGATGGAGAGTTCAAAGTTGGGAGTACGGTGCTTTTTGTGTTCGGCGAGGGCGACAGCGAGGACCGATGCAGCGTGTATGTGGACACGGTTACCCCGAATAGCTATTTCGCTTATCGCTGGGTTCCGGGCTCAATAGGCTACGTCGGCGATGTGCTCTCACAAGCGCACACGCTGGTCGAGTTCTTCCTTGAAGATGCGGATGGCAAAACGCGTCTGAAGATGGTGGAAAGCGGGTTCGCTTCCCTGCCTTCCGATTATTACGACCAGGCCGTGCAAGAAAACACAAGCGGCTGGGATTACGAGCTCAAAGAGCTTCAAGAGTACGTCGAGTCGATATGGCAGTAGCAGAAATCTTTCGCGCGCTTGGCGATCCGGTGCGACTGGAGATGGTTCAGCGGCTTTCCAATGGCAAGCCGGTGACCATCACCGTCGTTTCTGGCGGACTGGGAATAACCCGGCAGGGTGCTCGAAAACACCTGCAAGTGCTGGAAGAGGCAGGCATTGTCTATCTCATCCCCCAAGGCCGCGACGTAATGGTTCACCTATCGCCAGACACGCTCGACAAAGCCAAAGAGTTCATCGCACAGCTTGAAGAGCAGTGGGATCAGCGTCTGCAGGCGCTTAAGAAGTTCGTCGAAGAGAGCTAAGACGATTCGGTTGCGGGTTCCGCCAGCGGATCGAAGAAGTCGGTCGGGAGTTTCGCCATCCAGCGTTCCGGCTTTGGCAGCGTATCAAACCCAAGCGCCGCATAGACCCCATGCGCATCTTTCGTTGCAAGCAGCCAGCGACAAGCCTTCAAATCTTCATCATCCAGGGCCATCTGCGTCATCGCCCGAGCGATTCCCTTGCCCTGATGCTCTGGACTGACAATCACATCGCACAAATAAGCAAAGCGAATGCGATCAGAGACGATGCGTTCAAAGCCGACGAGCTGCCCTTGATGATAGGCTGCGACGACCATGGCGCTGTTCTGCGAGCCCTTAATGATGCGATCCTTCGAAATCCCAGGGCACCAATAACTGTTGGTCAGCATCGCATGAACCGCGTCGAAATCAACTCTTGAAAGGTCGTCATCGATCTCATAGTCGCCGTGCTGTCGTTTCATTGGCAGAGTCTATCTTTGAATCCACCGTTACAAAGGAACCCTTCCGACCAAACCAGGACCTCTTTTCTGGTACTGGACAAGATTTTAGTTGACGATCGCTCTGCAATAAACCATGCTGTATTGCAGATGGCAGAAGCAGGTGAAAGGGGTTCTCCGGCGGGGGCGTTTGCGATAGCATGCGGGCTGCAGCTTGCAGTGCCGATGCTGGTTGGCTTCTACCTTCATCAAATCTTGCCGGACCGATTTTCGTCTCTGGTTTCCTTCGCCCATCTCTGGACCGGCTCTATCTTCGCCGGCCTTGCGCTCTCATTGCTGAGCGGCAAGAAACTTCTCTGGCCGCTCCTGGTCTATTCCCTCGTTACCTGCGGCATCATCTTCGTTGGCCTCGGACTCATAGCTGGGATGAACAGCCACAGCGCAGGCTTGGAGATTCTCCTTTATCCTGCCTGGCACGCGGCTTCCATCGGGGTCGGTGTTCTTATCGGGCTGCCCTCCAAGCGCTTCAAGCTCCTCATTCCCGGACTTGCGATAGCCATACTGGCCTCGCTTGGGGTTTATGAAAGTCGCAGGGAGGAGGTGGCAGCACAGCGATTTGCCGCGATGTCTGCAAACATTCAAGAGCTCCTGCCCAAATATCTCTCCGAGCAGGCGTTGCCTGCTCTGCTTGATGGCGATGTAAAGTCTGTACGGTGGGAACAACCCCTCATTCGCAACTCTGGCGGTCACCCCTACTACTTTAATTTTCTTGGGCAGGCAGGAGAGGTCAATGTCTCGACGGATGGAACGCTTACCTACCAGCGGGTGACCCTGCTGATGCCTTTAGAGAAGCCGCTCGTGTTTCAGCCCGCCGCTGACAAGTATCGACCCATCCCAACTCTTGAAAGCCTGCGTGCCAACGGATTGAATCCTGCATTGCTCGGGGCTATAGAGCATTCTTCACGCTACTCTCAAGGCACTTTCTTTGCAGGGCTTGCGGGATATACCAGCCTTGAGGTGACCAAGGATCAGATCAAGCTCAATTTTGAAGTCATGATTGATCCTCGAACGGGCAAAGTCAGCAGCAAAATTGTCGAGCGCCTTCAGCCTTTCGCACGCAACCCCGCAACCAAGGTCCAATAGACTCAAAACCGATTGGCCTCGCTTCGGAAATTAGCACTCTCAACGGTATACTGCTAACCAAGCAACGCAGGCGTCTTCGCCTGCCAGAAGATTTCAAGAGATCATTTCAAGGAGACACTTATGAAACTGCAACCACTGAACGATCGCGTGATTGTTGAAGCTGCGGCGAAGGAAGAAAAGACCGCGAGCGGCATCTACCTTCCGGACAGCGCCCAAGAGAAGCCCCGACAGGGCACCGTCCTGGCTGTCGGCCCGGGCAAGGTCCTCGACAACGGCAAGCGAGAGCCTGTCGACGTTAAGGTGGGCGACACCGTGCTTTATGGCAAATACAGCGGCACCGAGGTTTCGGTTGAGGGCGAAGATGTGATCATCCTCCGCGCCGATGAGATCCTTGCTGTGCTCGAAGGCAGCGCTAAGAAGACTGAAAAGAAGGAGAAGGTCGGCGGGAAGAAGTGAGGCTAAGCGTAAGGCGTAAGGATTGTAAAGAGTAAGGATCGTATCGAAGATTCGAACACAACAATCCTTACGACCCTTACCACCCTTACAATCTTTACCGCCCCACTGTCCTTCCCATCCGATAGAGGTAAACCATGCCCGCAAAAGAACTCAAATTTTCTGACGATTGCCGCAAGGCTCTCGAAGTTGGCGTCGATAAGCTCGCCAACGCTATCAAAGTCACTCTCGGCCCGCGCGGTCGAACCGTTGTGCTTGAGAAGAAATTCGGCAGCCCGGTCGTGATCGACGACGGCGCAACCATCGCTAAGGAGATCGAGGTCGAAAACCGCTTCGAGAACATGGGCGCGCAGCTCATTCGCGAAGTCAGCACCAAGACCAACGACGCCGCCGGCGACGGTACCACCACCGCCACCGTTCTCGCTCAGGCCATCTTCAAGGAAGGCATCCGAAACGTTGCCGCTGGAAGCAACGCCACCCAGATCAAGCACGGCATCGACAAGGCCGTGGATGCGGTGGTCGCTTCCCTTCAGAAGGCCAGCAAGCCGGTGAAGGGCAAGGCAGACACCGTTCAGGTCGCCACCGTCAGCTCCAAGATTCCTGAGATCGGCGAGCTGATCGCCGAGGTCATCGACCGAGTCGGCAAGGACGGCGTTGTGACCGTGGAAGAGTCCAAGTCGCTGGAAACCTCGTTCGACATCGTCGAGGGTATGCAGTTCGACAAGGGCTATCTTTCGCCCTACTTCATCACCGACGCCACCCGCATGGAGGCTGTTTTCGAAGAGCCGATGATCCTCTTCTATGAGAAGAAGGTCAGCAACGTTCAGGACATCGTTCCGATTCTCGAAAAGGTTCTGCGAAGCGGCAAGGCGCTGGTTATCATCGCCGAGGACGTCGAGGCTGAGTGCCTTGCAACCTTGGTTCTGAACCGGCTCCGAGCCAACCTTCCGGTCGCAGCTGTCAAGGCTCCTGGCTTTGGCGACCGCCGAAAGGCCATGCTCGAAGATATGGCAATCCTCACTGGCGGACAGTTCGTCAGCGAAGACCTTGGCTTGAAGCTGGAGAACGTCGGCATTGAGATGCTTGGTTCGGCGGCGAAGGTTGTCATCACGAAGGAAACCACCACGATTGTGGGCGGTAAGGGCAAGAAGGCCGACATCGAAGGTCGCGTGAAGCAGATCTCTAAGCAGATCGAAACCACTGACAGCAGCTACGACAAGGAGAAGCTCCAGGAGCGACTTGCCAAACTGAGCGGCGGCGTTGCCGTCATCAAGGTTGGTGCAGCGACCGAAACCGCGATGAAGGAAAGGAAGGCCCGAATCGAGGACGCTCTGGCTGCCACCCGCGCAGCATTGGAAGAGGGCATCGTGGCCGGCGGCGGCGTTGCGCTGCTGCAGGCTTCTGAAGCTCTGGACAAGGTGAAGGGCGATGCCGACGAAGAGATCGGCGTGCGCATCATCCGCAAGGCTCTTGAGGCCCCGATCCGCATCATTGCGGAGAATGCGGGCGTTGAGGGTTCAGTCGTCGTTGAGCGCGTGAAGGGTGGCAAGGCTGGTTTCGGCTTCAACGCCAACACCCTTGAGTACGGCGACCTGGTGAAGACCGGCGTCGTCGACCCGACCAAGGTTGTTCGACTGGCTCTGCAGAACGCAGCGTCGATCAGCGGCCTGCTGCTGACGACGGAAGCTGCCGTTGCCGATCTTCCTGAGAAAGAAGACGAAGGCCACGGTCACGGGCATCACCATCACTAAGCGGTGAGCGATCAGTGATCTTTGGTTAGGGCTTGTTACGAATAACTGGGCGGATCTATCTTGATCCGCCCAGTGCTATATTAGAATCTCCGTTCTTCGTTAATGGTGGAGCCTTCATTCGGAGGGGCTTGGGGTGGAGATTGAATTCAGGTATCGACTCTAACTTGCGTTTTGAATATGTACTGCCCAGAGAATCGCATCCGTTGATAGCTTCATCCCCTGTCAACTCTGAGCGAGCCCTTCAACAGCCTGCAAATTACGGTGGCTTTGACTTTGTTGAACAACTCATTGAGTTCTTAGTTCTTCTGATTGTCGAATTCAAGCGAACAGCCCAATCGGGCCCTCTCGCACCCCTAATATTGTCCGGCATGATCTTGCAGCACAAAGAAACGTACTATTGGGTAACTGCAGGCCATTGTATTCAGGATCTACAGAACGCCCTTGCAACGGGATTGTCCGTCGAAGGAAGCTACTTGGCCCCCGGGGAAAGGACGGAATCTCGAATCCTCCAACTCGAAGAACATCGCGGATTAATTGCGTTTAGTTTAGCGGGAAAAGAGTCCGAGTTTGTATATGAAGAGCATGGCGCTGATATCGGCTACATACAGATTCCTGCTTACTACGCAGAGCAAATAGTGAGTATGGGCGGTCGAATTGCCAAAAGCCAGAACATCCCTAATCCAACTCACTCATTTGATACCTACTTTCTTTGTGGAAACCCGGTGCAATGGTCAGCACAAGACACATCCCCAATCAATCCGGGTTTCGTACTTACTCCGATGGCCCTGCAATTGAGCTTAATACCGGAGGCAAACCCTGATACCGTTCCTGGGCGAATGGTGTTCGATTATTCCAACTCCAAAGTCACCTGCTACGGAGAAGAACTCACGTCTCTGGTTGGATTAAGCGGTGGCCCAGTGTTTGGTGTGACCAGGAGCAACGGAAAGCTGCAGTGGACGCCAGTTGCCGTGCAATCTGAAGCTGATCATGAACGCAAGAAAGCGTTTGCATACTCCCTTTTGCCAATGCGGTTCGCGTTGGAAAACGCAGAGCCGACTGCATAAGTCTCGACATTCTTGATGCCTCAGGACTTATTCACCGCAACCAGCGGCGAATCCAGCCGTAGACCGTCAGGCAAAAGGCGGCCGCAGTCGAAATCATAGTAAGGAACATAGCAACCCATAGCGGATGCCAGCCGATGAGCGGGCTCAGCACCAAGCCTCCCAGCCACAGCAAAGCCATACTGCCGTAGCCGTACTTCACTGCGAGCTTGAGCCTGTCGGGGTGCTCCTCAAGAATGTGATGGAGCCACGAACACAGCCCCGTCCCAAAAAGCAGGATTCCACAGATAACCGCCTGAGCAACCAGCCACAACGGAGGATCATGCGGCATCTTGCCCCAGAGAGCCTTGTAGAGTAGCCACCCAGACACGATCATCACCGTCAGCCCACAAAGCTGAATCGCAAGCTCCCGATTCCTTAAAGCGCGCCACTGCTCGTAGCTGTTGCTCATGCTCATGTCTTCCTCAATCTAAGTGACGATATCCAGCCCTTGATCGTGCGGGACAGATACTCCCTGCCGCTATCCGGCAGCGTTGCCGGAACGAACAGAAGCAACATTCCCCAGCAATAATAGTTGTCGATCGTCTGGCGTAAAAGTACAAACAGCAGATAGTGAGCCAAAGGCACACAGATCACAAGCGCTACGCACAGCGCCAGCGGTACACCAAGCTTCTGTTCATAATGACCATCTTCCGTGCGTGTACTCTTCATGCATAGGAAGCCAGTGGAGATGGCAAAGAACAAAATCCAATGCCACGGCCAGTATGAAAGCGAAGCAAGTTTTTCGCCGGGGACGTTTGCAGCATTACGCATAGCAAGCCAGAAAGCCGCCAAAACCATAAGCACAGCTACTAAAATCAGACCGGCCCGAGACTTGGTAGTGAGTGTCAATCCCGTGGCCCCGGCACCAAAATGCCGCCCTGAATGTTGGCTTCCTTCATCGCCGTCACCTGCTTCAGGTCCTTCCGAGTTATCATCGACACGAAGGCGATCCACATTTCACAGTGCGATACATCGAGATATAAGCTGCGCGATATCCCCAGGCCAACGCAAAGCAGAAACGTCACAACAGGCAGGCCAATGCAGATCGATAAACGACGAACAATGAAGGGCCCATGGCTGACGAACCGCCAAAGCGGCCTGACTTTCACCAGGTGCTCCCACAACTGCCAGAAAATCCAGCAATGAATCATCAGGTTAAGAACCGGCCACCAGCGTAGGCTCGCGGCGGTTGCTGGCTCGCCAAGCATATAGGTGTACTCGGCGAGGTAGCCAAGCCCGAAAAGGACAACGAGCAACCCCAGCAGTATCCAAAGAACTGTGGATGCCTCCTTCCAACCCATGCTGGGGGCCTGGTCTTCCATTTGCACCTATTATAAGCCGACTTTACATCCCCCAATTCTTCCTGACGTAAATCGCCCCGCTTTCGTAAGCGTCGACCACCGTGCTCCCATCCCACGCTGTGCAATAAATGCGCTTCTTCACCCGGTAGTTCTCAAAGATGGTCGGCTCAATGCCTGCCTTGACCGTGATTGCAGGCCGCGTTGATGAGATCACAGACTGCAATCGATCGAGCGTAACCTTGCGCGGGTGAGCATAGCTGTAAGTGTTGTAGCTGTTGCTTGCCCCCATGCCGTCGTTCCACTTTCCGCACGAGATGAGGGCGGCTTTGGGAGTCACCATGTTCAGAAAGTCCGTTGACGTTGCATTGTACGAGCCATGGTGCCCAACGACCAAAACATCCGTGTTCAGCGCCTGTAAGTCGGTGTATCGGTGCATGAGATATTCCAGCTGCTCTTCCTCGGCATCGCCGGTAACCAGCATTGAGGATGCTCCAAGGTCGGCACGAATAATCAGGCTATGGTTATTCTGGCTCTCCCACTTCTTCTTAGGCCAGCCGGGATTGGTCGAGAGGCTGCTCATCAGAATATGAATCTGTGGGTCACAGTCATCGCATGCGCAAGGGTCCACATCAGAGTCGGTGTAGCCTGCGCCGGTACCTTGACCCGTGACGCGCGCATCGTCAACGATACGCACCGCCGTCTGGATTCTCCCTTCGGAAATTTCTTTGAGCAGGTCGCGCAGGGCGTATTTGCCTGACCCCGAATCGTCCCCGTTGAACACAAACCGCTCGACGTTGAATCGCGTCGCTACGGTTTTCAAGCCCATTGCATGATCGATATGAATATGCGTCAGGGCCATCATTTTCAAAGTCTTGTTCAGATCAGGCCGGAGGTTGAAGAACCAATCCAGATAGTTCACCAGGTGCTGAACCTTTTCTTCACTGTCTGCGCCCGAATCGATGAGGACCGCGCCGCATTTGAATTCAAGGAGCGTTGCCGAGCCCTGCCCAACGTTGATGCAGTGGATGCGCATGCGCCCAGCTTCAAATCCGTGCGCAACTGTGATCGAGAGAGCAAGCGCCGCAGTCAGCGCCCATCGCAGAATCTGTCTTTTCATTTCACCACCCCATGGCTGTTGCCGTTCTTATTCTAAGGCATACAGCTGGTCAGCTTATTGATTTATCAGTGAGCAATTGATAAACTCGCAACCAGCAAAATTCAGGGGCGGCGAAACCATGAACGAAGAAAAACCACCGGGCCATCCTGGCCAGCCATTGGCGGAAACTCCACCACAAACTACAGCAGAGAATCCAGCACAGCATCCTACGGCTAATCCTTTTGAAGAGGGGGTGGTTCCACAGCAGCCAGACCCTCTGCCATCTGTTGCAGTCCCTGTACAAACTCCTTCGAGTATTCAAGAAACCCTTGAACAGATTGAGCGCCAGCGCACAGAACGGTTCGCCATCGCCCTCGAGCACTGTCTTGAGATCAAAAAACTTCTGGTTGCGGCCGTAAGGTGGCTCGGCTGGCGTTCCGCCATGTTCTGCGGGCTTGGGGTGGCTATCACGTGGGCGCTAGCGTACTTCGGCCAGCTGCCAGTCATGAAGACGCCGCGAACACATGCCGAAGTCGCCTTGGGAAAGTACAGCATTGAACGAATCGACAGTCGGGATGACAAGCAGGCGTCACCTCCCACTGAGTTCATCGCCGATGCAAGGCGCAGTGTGCTCATTACTGGCTTCAGTGCGTTTCGAACAGTAGAGAACAACCCCGACACCATCCAGTCTTTGCTGGATAGTGGCGTGGAGATCTACATGCTGGTGTTGGACCCTCGTTCGACGGATGTGGAGAAAGAACAGTCGCTGGATCCCAAATCGCCAGTCAAGAAAAACCAGCGAACGGCCATCGAAACCGTGGTTAACAAGTACTGGCACAAGCCCAACTTTCACCTTCGATTCATGAAAATGATGCCGCCCATCACGGGCATTCTCGTCGATGCAGAAGTCGAACCGAGAACTGCACGCCCAAGCTCAAACCTTGGTCGGCTGCGATACCAAGTCAAAGGCTACAAGATCCCCCAGCGGCGAGGCTATGTCTTCCAGCTTAAACAGTCGGAGAAAGAAGACAATCCGATGTTCAATCTTTTCTGGGCAGACTTCCGCGATCAGTGGAAGGATGCTCAGGACCCGAAAGTGATTCTCAAAGAAATCGGAATTGCCATTCCCCCAAGCGAGCAACAGTCGCAAAACCCATGATAGGATATCTCCAGCCATGAAGCTCTTTTCTGCCATTCTTCTTTCGGCCCTGTTACTGATCGGGTGCGCATCCAAGCCTGAAGACAGCAGCGGCTCCAGTTCAGGCAACACTCCTTCCACTACAAAAGCTGTCGATGTCGTGGGCAAGTGGAATGGAATGCAGGGGGGAGCTTCGAAGCCTGGGAACACCGCCGATTTCCGCGCAGATGGAAGCTACACCATGGCTAAGGATGGAGCCACCGCAGAAGGCAAATTCACCGTTGAGGGCAACCACGTCAACCTGATGATTGAAAGCCTGAATGGTATGTCCGTTCCCACTGCTGGCACCTCGAACTCGCGCGGGCTCGACGTTGCCGAAGATGGAAAAACCATGACGGACTCGGGCGGCACCGGCGATTTTGTTTGGCAGCGGCAATAAATTCGCGCATCAATGAACATTCCTCCGCCCTGCCCGCACCTATAGGGCAGAAAGGAGGAATCCATGACGAACCAACGCCTGAACCTCACCCCACTCGCATTACTCTCGCTTGCCGCCGTATTCACACCGGGCTGCAACAATGCTAGCGCGCAGACAGCCTCATCTGCTGTCGAGAACAACCCCGTACGACAAGTTGAACTGACTGTCTACGCCGACAACTTCGGATTAGTGAGGGAAACACGCCAGGTCGATCTTAAGCAAGGTCGCGTCAAGATCGGTCTTCAAGACGTCAGCAAGATTCTCGATCAGAATTCGGTCCTGTTTACTTGGCCTGATAAGACAGATGCGAAGGTCGTTTCCAGCACCTACGATATTGGCATCGGCGACAGTGCGCGCCTCCTCGAACGGTATCTTGGAAAGGAAGTGGAACTGGTCTTTCGCGGCGACAATGGCAAGGAGGGTGAGCGCATCAAGGGCATCCTTCAGGTCGCGGAACCGGGAAATGTCGTCGTTAAAGCAGGTGACAAGTTCATCGTCAATCCGAACGCAACGATCGAGGCATCCACAGGTTCAGGGATCGTCGCCGTACCTCAGCTCTCCGCCGAGGTCGAAAGCTCAGCAAACGCTCAGGCCAAGATGGGTGTGACTTACCTTACCCAGGGCTTATCCTGGCGAGCCGACTACACCGCGACACTTTCTCCCAACTCGGATCAGATGGGTTTTGAGTGCTGGGCCACGGTCACCAATAAGACGGGAACAGACTTCCCTAACGCCAGCTTGACCTTTGTTGCAGGCTCGCCAAACAGGGCTGTCCAGTACGGGAACTTTAACGGAGCAATTGGCGGATCCTCAGTCGATCATCCAACATTGAAAGCAAAGACTGAGATGCAGATGAACACGCGCTTCCAAGCCCCCGAGGTTATGGGCGAACTCTACGCCTACCCCTATAAATCGACCGCGACCATCCGGCAAGACCAGATGAACCGCGTTCGCATGATGGGCTCGGAGCGCGTCATGATCAAGCGCGATTACAACATCCGCTTGCCGTACATGTATGCCAGTGGCTATTACGCAAATCCGACGCAGAAGCTTTCAGCGACGCTGGCACTGAACTTCACCAACTCCGAAAAATCGGGGCTTGGGCTTCCCCTCCCTGCGGGCTCGCTTAGAGTCTATGAGCCGGATAGGGGTGGAAACCTGCGCTATATCGGCGCCGCATCCATCGGGGACACTCAGAAAGAGTCGCGAGTCTCAGCGACGCTTACCGAAGTCTTCGACGTGTACGCCAACGCAAAGCAAGTTTCGGCGACGCGACTGAACAAGAAGAGTGTCAGCAGAACGGCTGAGATCGCACTCTACAATGAGAAGTCAACGCCGATCGAGCTGAGACTGGTTCAGGACTTCGGCAACACATACAAGATCGTAGCGGAAAGTGAGAAGAGCGCCAAGCTCAGCGCATACAGCGCGCAGTGGAAAGTGTTGCTCAACCCGGGAGAGCATAAGACGCTGAAGTACACCGTAGTTCTCAACGGCTGACCGATTGAGGGGCGGTTGAACACCGCCCCTTAATCATCGTCTTCGATCGGCTCGCCGCCGAGCTCAACGCCAAGCTTTGCCGCCCAGCGCCGACTCTGCGCCATCGTCGGCCTCATGCACATCACCACGTGAACCTGCGGGTCATCGAGCTCTGGACGGTGGTTCTCGATCTCCGTCATCAAAGCCACGATTCTGCGGTTGAATTCTAAGGCATGAGTGCGGCTCATACGCTTCACACACCGTTGGTAAAGTGCGAAATCGCCCACGCTTACGTCATGCTGCAGCATCTCGTGCAACATCGCACTCTCGCGCGTCACGATGCGCATCATGGCTGCGAAAGCCTTTTGACGAAAATGATTGAATTCGGGAGAAGTCGAGTTGCCCGCCCCGACGACGATCTTTCCAGCGCGGACATAAAGCCGCTCAGTGCGTGCATGCCGCTTCCTCTCGGCAACGGGAAGCAGGAGACCAACATCGACAAGAACGTTCACGTGATAGTGAACCGTCTGCGCAGACTTGCCAATATCTGCGGCAACGTCTGACGCGGACATAGGATCTTCTGCGTTGAAAGCCCAGAAAACTTGGTTACGAACGGCTGAAGCCAGAGCCTTTACCTGATCTAGGGAGTACCTTAACTCTTCAACCTGTCCAGGAAATCGTTTCATTTAGAATATTCTCACCCAAAAAAGACGCTTGAACTATCTATACTTTTTTGCAAACTTGCATCCGTGCTAAATAGTTCAATGACGTAACGATTCTATTCATAGGATCGGTTCCACTTTTTTGCCATCCAGTCAAAACTTTGCGGTCTATTTGACTGATTTCACCAGGCGCAACCCAGTTTCGCCGGACAGCCGTAAGTCCAGACTGGCAGCCTGTGCCGCCGCTATAATCTACTATGGCTTGGGAAAGCATCTCGAAGTGGCTGAATCGTCCGATTGTCGATTTCGAAGGATTCACCCTCACGGCAGCCTTTCTCATCAAGCTGGTGCTTCTTCCAGTCCTCGTCTTTGTAGTCGCAAAGATCGTTCGGCGGCTTGTCTATCGGTCGCTGAAAAAGGTGCACTCCGTAGACCAGCCGACAAGAATCTTTGTCTCAAGCCTCACGTACTATGTCTTCCTCGCGCTCGGAATCGTTTGGGCTTTGGGAAGATTGGGCCTGAGTACCTCTGATATGGCGGTCTTTACAGGAGCGCTCGGGCTCGGAATTGGACTGGGCTTTCAGGATGCTGCAAAGAACTTTATCAGCGGGCTTATCATGCTTCTGACGAAGACAGTGAAGCCAGGGGACATCGTCACGCTGGAGACCATCACGGGTCGAGTGGAGTTTGTAGGCTTCTATTCATGCCGAATCAAGACGACCACAGATGGCGCCGCCATCGTCCCCAACTCATGGATTCTCAACAACCGGTTTGTGAACTGGACGCATGACCAGGAACTGAGATCGGTTGAGATCATGATTGGTGTCCATTCCTCTGCTCCGGTGGAACAGGTTCGCGATCTTCTCGTTGAGGCAGCGAAGAACGTTGACTTGATCCTGCAAGACGAGCCACCGTCGATACAGCTTCGGAGCTTTGGCGAGAATCTTGTGAACTTTGCGGTGAATGTCAAAAGCAAAGAAGTGATGTATGTCAACAAGGTGATCAGCGCCTACAACTTCGAAGTTGCGCGCCTTTTCTCAGCTCACGGGGTCTTCTTCCCTCAGAAGGAGATGATTCTCAAGCAGATTTCATCTACTGACGCATAGAGGCTAGTGCGGAGGAGCGTTCTTGTCTCCGGCTGACCCAGGCTTGAAGCTCTGAATGTCCTTCTGGTCGGAGTCGGGCTTCTCTTCGCGTGCTTCTGCCAGCTTGTGTCTCATCTCTACAGACTCGTGCATCTTCTTGTTCTTGTGGTCTTTTCGTTGACCACCTTTCTTGCGGTCGTGCATGCTTACATTATCAAACAGATTTTCAAGTTTTCCTATGACGCAAGTCATCTTGTCGCATCCCCAGCAATTGTCGGCCCGTCTTGGCTATATTCAACTGATCTACGATGCAACTTCTTTCAGATCCAGCAGCATGGATTGGTCTTCTCACACTGACCATCCTTGAAATCGTTCTCGGAATCGATAACATCGTCTTTATTTCGATCCTTTCAGGCAAGCTGCCGAAAGAGGATCAAGCAAAGGCTCGGCAGATCGGCTTAGGTCTTGCTGTTATCACAAGAATCCTATTCCTCCTCTCGATCGGCCTTATCATGCGCCTGAACACGCCGTTCTTCGAGGTTTTTGGGAAAGGCATCTCGGGCAAAGACTTGATCCTGATCCTTGGTGGCTTGTTCCTGATCGCCAAGGCCGTGTTCGAGATTCACAACAAGCTGGAAGGCGTAGAGCATGAAACTTCTGCAGGGAAGAAAGTCGGTTCGATGGCTGGAGTTGTCGCCCAAATCCTTGCAGTTGACCTTGTGTTCTCCATCGACTCCGTAGTCACTGCGGTCGGCATGGTCAAGTACGTCGAGGTCATGATCGGAGCGGTCGTCATCTCGGTCATGTTCATGCTCGCATTCGTCGGTCCGCTGACAAAATTCATCGACGCTCACCCGACTGTGAAGATGCTTGCTTTGGCATTTTTGGTGCTAATCGGTGTGAACCTGCTCGCGGAAGGATTTGGGGCTCACATTGAAAAGGCCTACACTTACTTCGCGATGGCTTTCTCGGTGATTGTCGAGATGCTGAACATCCGATTGCGAAAGAAGGCCGCAAAGCCCGTCGAGCTTCGTCACAACTATCCTGCAGAACCGTAAATGAAGAAGCTGTCTGGTATCCGTGATCGATTGTCGCTGGTACCAGACAGCCCTAAACTTCAATCCCAGTGCATTTCGCCGTCGCCCTGCATGGCTTGAATGTAATTCAGCTGAGCATCGTGATAAGTAATGTGGCTCGCGCACAGGCTCGCAAGTTTGATTGGCGAAGTAGGATCACCCTGCGGCAGTGGAATCTCTCTCTCCAGCTGATCTTCCGCAAGCCCGTTCCATGCAGAAAGCACCTGTTGGACCGATTCGTTGAAGTCCGACAGGATTCGCTCCTTATTCTTGTACTCTTCTGGGGCGACAATCCACCCATTCACATTCGCCGGACCAGGGTCTTCTCCCTTAATCCGTGTCGCCAGCCGACGGTTTACAAAAATGACTTCATAGGTGAAGTCGTAAGGTGTCCTTGCAACGCCACCGGGAGAACGTCCCAGCAATTCCTCTGACATCGCCTGTAAATCTCCCGCATAGCAGCTTCCTGCATTGGAAATGCGTTCGGCAATATGTCCCTTGATATCTACTCCCATCGTATCTGCAGATTACTTGACTGGCGCACAGGCCGGAAGCTGTTTGCTCAACCGACGCTCTTTGCTATGCGCTCTCGCTTACAAAAGCGCAGATGGATTAGAGATAATGGGAAACGATGAAGCGTGTGCTCCTTGCCGCCAGCGGCGACTCCCGACTCCCTGCCAACCAGCTTTGCTGGCCCACCCAAGAAGCGATGGAAAACCGTTTGCGAACGGTACTGAAATCGTATGGCTATGAAGTACACAGGATTCACGACTACGATCCCAGCGCAAAGCATGGCTTCTTGGATTCACAGAAGGCTGGTCTGAAGGCGTTCAGCAAGGTTGATCGAACGGAGCCGATCATCGTAGCGGAGAGCGTCTGGCAATACAGCCACCATATCCTTCCTGGCTTGATTAACCATTGGGGGCCGATCTTAACGGTCGCCAACTGGTCAGGTCAATGGCCTGGCCTGGTCGGGATGCTGAATCTTAATGGGGGGTTAGCGAAAGCGGGCAAGAAATTCTCAACCCTATGGAGCGAAGACTTCAGCGACGATTTCTTTCTGAACAGCCTTCGAGAATGGCTCGAAACCGGCTGGATTACACAGGACACATCGCACGTGCGAGCATTCGAACCCAGCGAAGTCACTCCGCGGGCCGAGACACTCGCGGACAACCTGAAGGACGAATTATTGCGCGATGGCGCCATCCTTGCCGTCTTTGACGAAGGTTGCATGGGTATGTATAACGCCATCATCCCTGATGAGCTTCTCTTCCCTATGAACATTCACAAAGAGAGGCTGTCTCAAAGCGCGCTTCTCTTTGGCATGAGCCAAGTTACTGATGCTGAGGCGGAGGAGTGCTACCAATGGATCGTCGATCGAGGCTTCACCTTCCATTTCGGGCCTGACCCCGAGAACGACCTTGCCAAAGGGCAGGTCATCGAACAGTGCCGCATGTATATCGCTGCCACTAGGATCGCGGATGAGTTTGGCTGCGCCGCTCTCGGAATCCAATACCAGCTCGGTTTGAAGGACATGTGCTCCGCCTCTGACCTCGTCGAAGGTCTGCTCAATAACTCTGATCGTCCTCCCGTACGCCGAGCCGATGGCACGATCATTCTGGATGGTCAAGCCTATCCGCACTTCAATGAGGTTGATGAATGCGCGGGCGTCGATGCACTGTTTACAAACAGGATATGGTCGGCTCTTGGTCAGCCTCCAGAGACCACACTCCACGATCTTCGCTGGGGGGACTATGACCTCTCAGGCGCAACCTCAGACTATGTCTGGGTGTTTGAAATCAGCGGAGCGGCACCGCCTGCCCACCATGGCGGCTATGAAAAGAGTTACGGCAAACGTCAGGCCAAGATGTACTTCCCTTACGGCGGCTCCACACTAAGCGGCGTTGCCAAGCCGGGAGAGATCGTCTGGAGCCGCATCTATGTCGAACCTGATCGGCTCTGTATGGATCTTGGGCGCGGACACGTCGTGGAACTCCCAGATGAAGAGACGCAGCGTCGGCTGGATGGCACGACGTCGCAGTGGCCGATTATGCATGGCGTTCTGCATGGAGTCACCCGAAACCAGATGATGGCGAAGCACAAGGCGAATCACATTCAGGTGGCCTATGCGAACAGCGCTCACGAAGCTGATCTTTGCCTGCAAGCAAAGGCCAGCCTTGCTAACGCGCTGGGAATAACCGTGAATCTTTGCGGGGTGTAGATATCCTAATGCAAAAAGCCCTACAGGACGAATTCGTCCTGTAGGGCTCAACGCGCAGGGGCTTGACTACTCGCGGCTCTTGTGCTCACGAATAAAGGTCGGAATATCCAGGTCGGACTCGTCGAAAACACCGCTGGAGTCCATGTTGGTTCCTCTAGAAGCTCCGCCGATTCTCTCGACGCCGCTATTCGGCACGGGAGGAATCTCTCGCTGAGTACGCAGAATCGGCTGCGGGGTGCTCACCGAACCGCTTGAGCGAACATTCAGCGTTGAGCCTGTCTCGTCGATGGTCGGCGTAGGCTCGCTGACTGTCGGAGTCGGCTGAACTTCCGAGCTACCGATCGAGTACGTTGCGTCAGCAACCTTTCGGCCCTCAACCGAATACGGATTGAAACCCGTTGCGATGACGGTAATACGAACCGAACCATCCATCTCAGGATCAACCACCGTGCCGAAGAAGATGTTGGCGTCCTCGCTGTCGCAAAGGCTGTGGATATAGTCCATCGCTTCCGTTGCTTCGGCAAGAGTGAGGTCCTCTCCGCTGGTAATGTTCACCAAGAGGCCCTTGGCGCCGTGGATCGTCTGCTCCAGAAGCGGGCTCGCCGTCGCCGACTGTGCTGCTTGAAGGGCACGGTGCTCACCCACGCCATAGCCGATACCCATCAGTGCAGGTCCAGCGTCGTTCATGACTGCGCGGACATCGGCAAAGTCCACGTTGATCTGTCCGGGAATCGTGATGATGTCGCTGATGCCCTGTACGCCCTGTCGAAGAACGTCGTCGGCAACGCGGAAAGCTTCGCGGAGCGTCGTCTTGCGCTCAACAACGGAGATCAGCCGGTCGTTAGGAATCGTGATAATCGTGTCGACGCGACCGATCAGCGACGTCACGCCGTTCTCAGCCAAGCGTGCCCGACGAGGGCCCTCAAAGCTGAATGGGCGGGTGACGACCGCAACAGTCAGTGCACCCATCTCTCTTGCAAGATCAGCGACGACGGCGGCTGCGCCGGTTCCGGTACCGCCACCCATGCCCGCCGTAATGAAGACCATGTCGGAACCTTCGATCACTTTGCGGATTTCATTCTTGCTCTCTTCAGCAGCCAGCTTGCCGATCTCTGGATTTCCGCCTGCGCCCAAGCCGCGGGTCAGATCTTTGCCGAGCTGAACCTTTTTGGGAGCTGCCGAGAGATCGAGCACTTGGACATCCGTATTCATGGCGACGAATTCGACGCCTTGGATGCCCGCTTCCATCATGCGATTGACAGCGTTTGAGCCGCCACCGCCAACGCCGATGACTTTAATGACTGCGTTTTGTGTTTTCACGATTCCGTTCCTGGTCCATAGCCAGGGCTGGCAGAGCCAACCCAAGATCAAAAAAGAGCCACCGAACAAAAGTGTCCGGTCGGCTTTTTACTGTACTTTCAAACTCTACGGTTTGCCACCCATCTGTGACAAAAACGTTCTAATTTTGTCCTTCCAATTGCCATCGGCAGTAGCGGGAGCAAGCTCGTCGCTCTCGCACTCAAGGCCAAACTCAGCCAAACCGATCGCGGTTGCCATTTCTGGCTTGTTCAAACCTTTCTCGCGCTGACCACTCAGGTGAGGATCTTGCACAGACACCTTCATGTGTTGAAAAACGCTTTGGAAGAGGTCGGCAGTCCCTGCCATCCTCGAAGCTCCACCTGTAAGAACGATGCCGCCAGGCAACATTCCGAAGAATCCGCTCTTTTCAATCTGCTGACGACACATTCGAGCCGTTTCGCGCATGCGGCTCTCGATGATCTCGGCAAGGACGCGCCGCTGCAGCTCACGCCGGTGAATCTGTCCAAGCTGAAGAACCCCGACAATCTCATCATCATTCGCAAGCTTTGCCCATGCCAAGCCGCCTTCAACCTTCAATCGCTCCGCTTCTTCAGGGCTTGCCTTGAGCAACTTGCTGATATCGGAGGTGACCATCTGACCGCCAATCGGAACGGACGCCGAATAGGCCACGCTTTGCCCAAGGAATACGGCTATCTCCGTGGTGCCGGCTCCCAGATCGATGACCGCAGAGCCTAAGTCGCGCTGCTCGTCGCTCAGCACAGCCCGTCCCGAGGCCAAACCCTTGGGCACAAGCCGCTCAATCCTGCGACCGCTCATCTGGATCGCGCGCTCCAGGTTCTGAATATGGGTGGTTTGCCCCGTCACCAGATAGGTGTTAACCTCAAGACGACCTCCGCTCATTCCAATAGGCTTCTTGATGCCCCGCTGACCGTCTATGCGAAACTCTCGCGGCATGGCTTGAATCTGTTCGCGGTCTGGGGGAATAGTGACCTGGCGGCTGTGATTCACAACCTGCATCACATCGTCGCGAGTAATCGGGCGAGTGCGCGGATAGATCGGAACAAACCCCTGTGTATTCGTACCCTCAACATGCGCGCCTCCGATGCCCACGACCAAAGCATCGACAGAATCTCCTGTCTCGTTCTCAACAGCGCGGCAAACTTCACTGACAGCATCGGCGGCAAGGTCCAAGTCAGTGACAACGGCCTTGCGCACGCCGCGGCATTCGACGGTGCTATAGCCCACCACGCGAAGACGACCCGCGTCGTTCAGCTCTGCGGAAAGGCAGACAGCCTTTGAGCTGCCCAAGTCAAGGATATGCACACGCCCGTTCTTCATGTCGTTTTCTGTTGCTGAATCTGCTCTTTCATTTTGGCTCGGTCGCGACTGTCTCGCCAAGCTGTAAGCATGTAGCGGCGTATCAGACTGAGGTTCGTAAAGATACGTGTGCCCAGAACGATGACGGCAGCGAGGGTCAGGTTTGCGCCAATTTGGTCGCCAAGCCAAGCAAGTATAAACGATATGATCACGTTAGCGATGAAGCCGGTGATAAAAACATCGTTCGTAAACTTCCCTTCAAGCCCCGCCCGGATGCCTCCTGTGACCGAATCCAGCCCAGCGACGCAAGCTACAGCAATATAGTTGCCGCTCATTCCTGTCAGCGCGCCCAGCCCAAAATACCGCGCGATAACAGCTCCGATAATCAGAGCGATGAGCGGAAAAAGAATCAGCACTATTTCTCACCTTCCGCAGAAATCGGAGTCGCAAACTTAGTTGTGGTCGGTCCAGTGTACGCAGGCAATCGATGCTTTTCGACTTTCTCAATCTGCACCATGTTCTCACTGCTCTGTCGGATCGTGTCGATCACCCGCCCGGGAGTATTCAAAGCTCCCACCAGAAGGTCAGGATCTCCAATGGCCCGGAGCTTTACCGGAGATGCAATGCGCACGTTATCCACCAAGATCGTGTTGCCGACGCACGTAAAGCTGGTGCGAGAAACAACGCGCCGCCCGTTCACACTGATCGCCTCCGCTCCTGCCGCCCATAGTTCGTTGACAACCATCACAACATCCTGATCATGAATGATATCGTCCGGCACAGCGCCCAGAGCCGAGTTTGCGGTCGTATTGTCGCGAAGCGTCACCGTAACCCCTGGCCCTTCAACTTCAGCCAATCCCGCAAAGACCTTTAAGTCTTGAAGCGACTGGTTGAGAGTTTTGGCCATCTCGCTGTTGTCGCCGGCAGCATTCTCCAGCTTCGTTTTGTCCTTCTGAAGTTTCGCGACTTCGCTCTGAAGCTTTTGATATTCGTCAAGGAGGTCGATCGTACCAGCCCCAATACGCGCTTGCTGCGAAGGATCCAACTGCCTGAATCGCGATTGGCGTGCATCATCCGTCAGCCACGCAGCCATCAGCATGAAGCCTAAAAAGAGCGAAAGGAGGCTGACCGGAATGACCCAGCTGTTGCGATTGACTTTCGAGACGAACGGATTCATGGCGTTGCTCCCAGGCGCGGAATATAGACGGGCCGATCAGGATTCGTCAGTCGAATCTCCTGCGACTGCTCCAGAAGCTTCGGATTTTCGGCAAGATACTCCTCAAGCACCCGAAACTTTTCGTCAAGCTGACTTAGATCGCCAAGGGAAATCTTGGTGCCTGACCTAGTATTTAAGCATACGGTACCGGGCGAATCCAGGACTATCCCAACGCCTTCCCCCACGCTTGAAGAAGCCGCCCTTTTGCAGACGTCGGCAAGACCCTTTGCATCCCATGGTCGGAAGACAGAAAATCCCGCAGCCCGGACGCTTTCAGGCACCGACACCTTCGGGACTTCGAACGTATATGGCAGCGTAAATACCTGTCCTAACTCATCCAGATAGGCACCCTTTGCCTCCGAAAGTTCAGCGATTGGGGTCCGGTAGGTGATCTTCAGAGTTGCCCGTCCGAAAACATTCCTTCGGAAGTTGACAGTTTTGACGGCTGGGTTCTTGAGAACTTGCGATTCAACGCTCCACGGGCTCAATGTAAGAGCCGGAACGCCGCGAAACTTGGCAGCAATGCCCCTCAGACGCTCTTCATCATAGGCATATGCACCCTCAATGCGGACAGTGCGCAAGGCTGTGATCGGACTGAGCGCAGTACCGACCGCAACACTGAGCCCAACCAGGAACCAGAGCAGTTCCTGTCGGATGATCAGCCTCTTTCGCCGTTTACGCCTTGCTCGCATACCTCGTCAACGCATCCCTAACAATCCAATCTACGAGCGAATTAAAGTCGATTCCTGCTTCTTTCGCGCTATTCGGCAAGAGCGAAGTCGGTGTCATTCCAGGAAGTGTGTTAACTTCAAGAATCACCAGCTCTTCCCCAACCACGATCATGTCGGTACGCGTTGCCCCTTCGCACCCCAGCGCGCGGTGTGCTGCCAGAGCCTGTGCCTGCGCCTTTTCAATCAGATGCTTGGGCAATCGTGCAGGCACGATCTCCTCAGTCGCTCCAGGCGTGTACTTCGAATCAAAGTCATATCGACCGCTGGCAGGAGCGATTTCTACAGGCGAAAGGGCTCGATCTCCGAGGACCGGCGTCGATGTCTCCATGCCGCGCAGCCATTCCTCTACCAGCACGCCCCCTTCAAACGCAGAAGCCTTCCGTACTGCTTCCTTCAGCTCCGCTTCTGTTTCGACAAACGTTAGGCCTACAGTTGAGCCCTGAGCGTTCGGCTTCACGACCAGCGGTGGCGACAGATGAATTGGCTCATCAGCAGAGTGAACCAGCTGTCCCTTGGGCACCGGCAAGCCTGCCTGCGCAAGGATCGTCTTGGTCGTATTCTTATCCATCGCAACCGCGCTTGCCTGCAACCCAGAGCCGGTGTATGGAATGTGAAGCAGTTCAAACAAGCCTTGAATCGCGCCATCCTCAGCATGAGTGCCGTGTACTGCCAGGATGACGACATCGGGCCGGTCAGCCCCAACGAAGCGGCTTAGATCACCCCTTGAGAGAAGAAGCTCAGAGACATCGATCAGCTTGGCATCGTGCCCAGATTCTGTCAAAGCCTGGAAAATAGCTCGCCCGGAGTGCAGTGAAACTTCTCTTTCCGGGCTGTCGCCGCCGTATGCCACGTCAACTTTCAGGCTTACTTTTTCGCCCTCAAGAAATCTCCGCACACGGTCGTTGGCAAGCTCAGCGATCAGTGCAGGGGCAAATTCAGCGATATTCCCTGCACCCATGCCGACAATCACATCGCCTTTGCGAGACTTCATGGCAACGAAGCGCGGCAGCAGATGGCGAACAGGAACATAGTCGACAGTCTTCGTCAGCTTCTCTGCAATACGAGCGGAGCTGATTCCTGCGATGGGAGCTTCGCGGGCAGGATAAATGTCGGTGATGACCACGTGATCGGCAATATCCAGAGCCCGGGCAAACTCCGCAATCAGATCCTTCGTGCGGCTGTAAAGGTGAGGCTGATACACGACGACGAGCCGTCGATCTAGATAGCGCTCCTTCAAAGCGCTCAGACTGGCAACGATTTCGGTTGGGTGATGGGCATAGTCGTCGATCACCGTGACATCGCCATCCTGCATCACCTGCAGCCTGCGCTCTGCACCGCCGAAAGCCTGTAACCGTTTCTTTGCCTTTGCGGCCTGATCGCTTGACAGCCCAAGATAGCTCCACAGGGCGTTTGCGGCGCCTGCGTTCAGACGGTTGTGCTCCCCAGGAATCCGCAAAGTCCAGTCGACTTTGCCGTATCCATCCTTTTTGCCTGAATACTTCAGGGCGATCTCTTCCGCACCATGATCCTCAGCGCAGTAGATAAGTTCACCGTCCGAGGGCAGACTGTTGACAAACCTGCTGACGCTTCCCTTCAAATTGTCGAAGTCTCCGTGAAAATCCACATGATCCATTTCCAGGTTAGTGAGAACCACCACCTGAGGAGAAAGATCGTGGAAGCTGTCGTATGCCTCACAAGCTTCAACAATCGCATACTCGCCTTTTCCTGCAACGACGGAGGTGCCGAATTCAGGAATCACTGCACCGACAACGATGGTCGGATCTAACCCGGCGGCTTGCAAGCTCGCGCCGATCATGCCTGTGGTCGTCGTTTTGCCATGCGTTCCGGTAACAGCAATAACCTTTTTGTCGCGCAGTATCCAGCCTAGGAGTTGCGAGCGCCGAAACAGCGGGCAGCGATAGCCGTGTGCGGCTCTAACTTCGGGGCTGATCTTAAGATCGATAGCATCGCTCAAAACCACTTGGTCGCCGGGCTTGACGGGCTCTTCGGAATGTCCAATATGGACTTCGATGCCTTCCGCAATCAGCTTCGTCGTAACATCCGACGGGGTGGAATCCGAACCTGCAACGGCGCAACCCTGGCTGTTCAGCATCAGTGCAAGAGAACTCATGCCTGCACCGCCGATCCCGACGAGGAAGAACCGCTTCTCAGGCGTCAGCTCGGCAGTTGGAGCAAAGGCGGTTTCTATCTCGGCTCGGGTGCGCATGAATACAGGGAATTATGACATTCGATGACTGTCTGCAATCAGCGACCGGGCCATCTGCAACCGATCGGGCTGTGGATCGCTGATAACCGATTGCAGATGGCTCGATTACCCGCCGCAACAATCGTCATGCGTCTGCTCAATATTCGCAAGCTTCGGCAGGTTCATGACAGGCTTGAATGGAGTGCCAGTTCGCGTGAGAATCTGCCCGGGCCGCTCCTTAGTCATCTTTCCATTGTCCAGCACCAACTTTCCATTGACGATCACGTACTTGATGCCCTTTGCAAATGAGCCTGGGTTCTTGGGAGTCGCGGTGTCGCGGACGATTTGAGGGTCAAAGAGCACCAGGTCTGCCCGCATCCCTTCCTTGATCAGACCGCGATCCTTAAAGCCAAATCGCTTTGCAGGAAGTGAGGTCATCTTGCGAATTGCGTCAGCCAAGCTCAAAGCCTTCGCCTCTCGAACGTAGTAGCCCAGCACTCTTGGGAAAGTCCCGCAGACTCTCGGGTGGGAGCCGCCAATCACTCCATCCGAACAGATGGTGGTGTGCGACCACTTCATAAAATTGACGATGTCAGGCTCGCACATCGCCGTCACATTCACGCTGGCTTGACCCTTCTTGCCCGGGCCGTATGTGTTCAGAACAATCTCCTGAATGATTTCGGCGGGCTCCATAGACGTCATATCCGCAATCTGCTGGACTGTCTTGCCTTCCCACTCTTTCTTGTAGGTGCATGTGCCAAGGCGAATCTTATCGGCACCGCCCAGGTCCTTCACAGCCTGTCGCCAAACCCCGATCCTGTCCCACTCTCGGCTTGCGGTGAGAACGGTAATGGTGCTCTGCCAGAAAGTGTATGGATACACATCGGCGGTTATATCGAGTCCGCTCTTGCGAGCATCTTCAAACATCTTGATCGCCTGTTTTGACTGTCCCCACACGGACGGCAAAGCCAGTTTGATGTGCGAAATCTGAGCTGGGAGCTTAGCTTCCTTTGCGATGCGAATCAGCTCGCCAAAGCTCTGCAACGCCGTTGTGTCTTCGTTGCGAACATGGCTGATGTAGATGCCTTTGTACTTCGCCGCAACCTTGGCAAGGTCGATGACTTCCTGGGTGTTGCCAAAGAAACCAGGATTGTATTCAAGGCCCGTAGATAGCCCAAGCGCCCCAGCCTTCATGTCCGCTTCCACCAGCGACTTCATCTGGGCAACCTCTTCGGGATAAGACCATCTCTGGAAGTCATCCCCAAGCACCTTCTCCCGAATGCCGCCATGACCGGTGAAAGCAGCAAAGTTGATGGCGGGCTTCTTTGCGAGAATGCGACTCATCGAGTCGGTGAATGGCTCATTCCAGATTCCGTCTTGACCTACCACGGCAGTGGTGATTCCTTGACGGACTTGAGACTCCAAGCTTGGGTCCTTCTCCACGCCAAAGTCGGCGTGGGAATGGGAGTCGATGAATCCTGGAGCAAGGACAAGACCAGTGCCGTCGATGCAACGATAGCAAGAAGCAGCATAGCCGCATCGAAGAATGAATGATCCACCGACACGCTCGATTCTGCCTTCTCGTACTAAGACATCTCCCTTTCTTCGCTCGGCACCGGAACCATCAACGATGGTCACATTCCTGATAAGCAGCCAATCAGGAACAAGATTGGGATCCGTATTCCCAACAACACACGCCGCAATCAAACTCGCCAGCATCGTTTACTCCAAGTATCGAGAGTCTACTGGCAACATGCCTCACCTTGCCGCGCGCAGTCCTTTGCGCCTTAGTGAGAAAAATGGGAGGCTAACTGTCCAAGAACCGCTGAAGCAACAGGTGAAAGTGGTGTGTGCCCATTTCCCGCTTCGGCGAATATCGCCCACGGTCGTAGAATCGCGACCTCAAGCCCTTCTGCACCAGCTCAACAATCGCCTCATCCTCGCGCTCTACCCGGTCCAAGTCGCCCCCAGCCCCCTGCCCAAGCTTGGATTCATCCCACAGATATCGAATGAAGGAGACCTTGGTCAGATCAGGCCCCAAAGGCCTAACCACATTGATGGACAGCCCCCAAGGATAGAAGTTGAACATCATGTTCGGGAAGATCCAATAGTAATACGCAGAGACCAGCTTCTCTTCGTCTGGGTGCCCTGCGGGCAGATCAAAGCCTAACTCTCCCGGCTTGCCAATTCCCAGCTGAAGATTGCAGTAGTCAAAAAGCTCGCTGGTGTAGTTGCCGTAATCTAGAGTCTCATTCAAAGCCGCATGGATGTAGGGGATGTGAAAGCCCTCGAGATAGTTGTCTACATACAGCGCCCAGTGACCCCGGACCATATAGTCGCGGCTCTGCTCAGGGACATGCTTGAACTCCTGAAAGGGCAGGAATCCCACTCTTTCCTGCATTGGTCGATACCATTCCTCCAAGCTTGCGGCTGGGTTTGCCGAAACATGGGCGAACTTCTGCCAAAGCTCCATGGGAACCTGGGTGAGGTCGTCCTTATCGCAGGGGAAACCTTCACAGCCTTCAAACTCCGGCATGAACTGAAACTTCCCATCCAGACCGAACCTTCGACCATGGTAGCGGCAGCGCAACGACCGCTCCACACCCGCGCCCTCGACCACAATATTGCCGCGATGGGTGCAAACGTTGGAAAGGCATCTGAGCTGATCATCCATATCGCGAGAAAGCATAAGCGGCTCATTCAGCAACCCTTCCAAAAGCGTGAACGGCCAAACCTGGCCAGGGACTTTCAGGTTGTCTGTGTCGGTGATGAACTGCCATGACCGCGCAAAGACCTTCTCTCTCACCTCTTCAAACACCGCAGGGTCGGTGTAGAACTTTGTTGAAGGGGTCCATGCCTTGCCAATCTCAGGATGGATATCCAGATGCATCGTTCCATTATGGCTTTGAGAGGGGCGCAAGCAAAGACGCCCGCGCTTTTCAGCGCAGGCGTCTCTGTTGATCTGATCGAAGGATCAAACGTTTCGGGAAAGGAGTTGCTCGATCACTGGCTTCGGAGCAGCGCCGTTCATCTTGTCCACGATCTTGCCACCCTTGAAGACCAGGAGAGTCGGGATGCTCATAATGCCGTATCGCTCGGCAATTTCCGTCTCATTGTCGATATCGACCTTGTAGACCTTGGCCCTTCCTGCGTATTCCGAGGCCAGCGCTTCGATCGAGGGACCGATCGCCTTGCAGGGACCGCACCACTCCGCCCAGAAATCGACCAGTACGGGAACGTCTGAGTTGAGGACCATTTCATCGAATTCTGATGTCGTGAGCGCTAAGTTGGATGCCATTGTTTTTTCAATCTCCTTGATTTCGGGCTTGATAAGGTATACCTTTAATCAATGACGACGGGAAAAGTTCCCGCATTTTGTGCCGGGACTCGTGACCTATTTGAGACAGAGCACGTCCAAATAACACGGAAAGCCAAACCGACCAAGTCAGGAGGATTCTAAGTTTGAAGCTGAAGTGGATGATTTTAGTCGCAGGTGCAGTCGCGGTCAGCGGCCTCGTCGCCAATGATGCCTTTGCACAGGCAAAGAAAGCGCCGGCAAAGCCCGCCGCAAAGAAGAGCATTACTCTCGTCGGCATTGCACTGTACGACACAGGTGCAACCGTCGTCGCCAAGTACGGCAACCCGTTCCAGATCCAGGCAGTATCGCTTGGCGGCGGAGCAATCGGCCCGTCTGGCGCTGGTGGTCCCGGCGGCGGTGGCGGACGCGGTCCTAGCATCGGTACACAGGGTGCTGGCCAGGGTCCTGGCGCCACGCTCGGCAAAGAGGATAACCGCCCCGGCGGATTCCTTCCGCCCGATGATTTCTTCAATAGTGAGCTGATGCGCCAAGGAGCGGCGCTCGGTGACGAAGGCGATGGCTTCGGCATCCCTTCTGGTCGCGGTGGCCCCCCTGTTGGCGGAGCTGGCGGACGAGGCGGAGCTGGAGCAGGTGGAGCTGGTGGTGGATCGAGCGATCGAATCCTCTATACACGCTGGCTCTACAAGGTCGGCAACAGCAAGTACGGTTTTGTGCTCAACAGCGACAACAAAGTTGTCCAGATCGAAGCCGCAGGCATGAACGACAGCCGAGTCAAGTCCGCTAAGGGCGTTGGCTTTGGTGCGAAGTTCGCCGACATCGTTCGAAAGTACGGCGCTCCTGAGGGCTATGAAATCACCGGCGATGCAATCGTCGTGCGATATCTTAAGACCAATCAGATCGCTTTCCGACTGAACCGACTCGGCAAAGACAAGCCGCATGTTGTGACGGCCGTGGTCGTCGCCGGCGGTAAGGCGTAAAATAGATGCGTGGCTGACGAGAGAGACGAAATCCGTGCAAGGATCAATATCGTCGATCTTGTCAGCGAACGTGTAAATCTCCGCAAGAGCGGAAAGCACTGGACGGGTTTGTGTCCCTTTCACGAGGACAAAAACCCGTCCTTTTCTGTTTCTCCAGACGTCGGTCGCTACCGTTGCTGGTCATGCGGCGCGGCAGGCGACATTTTCAACTGGGTGATGAATACCCAGAACGTCGAGTTTGGAGAAGCTCTCAAATATCTGGCAGAGCGGGCAGGAGTCGAGCTTCAAAAGAACGCAGGCCAACCCAAATCTCAGCGCAAAGAGCAGCTTGTCGTCATGGAGGCCGCACTCGCCTTCTTCCAAGAGATGCTCGCCAAAACTCCTCAAGCCTTGGAGTACTGCGAGAACCGCGGTTTAACCGAAGCAGTTCTCAAAGAGTGGGAGATCGGCTACGCGCCTACCGATAACACCATGCTCGCATCACGCCTTGGCAAAGCTAAGCAGAACCTTGCCATGGCCAAGGAGCTTTTCTTGGTCGACGGCGACCCCAGCTTCGGATATCGCGACAAATTCCAGGGACGCCTGATGATTCCTATCCGCGATGAACGCGGTGACCTCGTCGCTTATGGGGGACGCATCATTGGAGATGGACAGCCGAAGTACATCAACAGTGGCGACACGCCTCTCTTTCGAAAGAGCCGTGTGCTTTATGGGATGCATAGGGCCAAGGAGGCAATGTCGAAATCTCGGAAAGCGGTCTTGGTCGAAGGCTATCTGGATGTCATCGCATGCCACCGCGCCGGTGTGGATGTTGCTGTCGCATCGCTTGGAACCTCGCTCGCAGAAGAGCATGCCGCCTTGCTTAAGCGGTGGGTAGACCAAGTCACGATTCTCTATGACAGCGATTCCGCAGGCCAAAAAGCCGCTGACCGAGCCTCAACGATCTTGCAAGCTCACGGGCTCAAAGTGCGAGTAGCTCTTATGCCCCCTGGCGAAGATCCCGATACCCTGCTGAGAACCGCCGGGGCAGGCGCGGTTCAGCAAGCCACAGATCGCGGCATCACTCCAACAGAATTTCGACTGCGTGAAATTGAGAATAAAGTCGATCCGAACTCAGAAGAGTTCTGGGATCAGGCGGCAGCCATCCTAGCGGAGTCGAACTCACTTAAAGAAGTAGAAAGGCATGTTACCGAGCTGGCGGCGCGCTACCTGCCCAATCAGCCAGAGCGCATCGCCCGAACCTCGATCTTCAACCGCATCGAACAGATTCGGAGAGCCGCCAAGCAGCGAAAGACCAACCAGCCGGCAAAAGAGCTCCAAAAGTCGGCGATGCATGAGGTGAAGCTCACAAAGCCTGAAGCTTTCATCTGCAAAGCCTTTGTCGAAGACCAGCTCCGCGCCATTGCTTGGAAAGCTATTGTCGAAGGCGTTCTCGGTCGGTCGAATGCGGGTATCGCAGTCACGGAAGCCGTACGTGCACACTTCCCGGATGAACAGCCCTATGGCCCCGCCTCCCAGTGGCTGCATCAGATTGAATCGGTTGAGGCTCAACAGGCCTTAGCCGATACGGAATTTGACCCTCTCCTTGGGCAGGTTGCTCTCGTCTCCCTGCAAACCACGATCGCTCATTTGCAAAAAGATTCAAAACACTCCGAGCTCCGCGAACTCAAGTCCGAAGAATCTAGCGATGAAAAATTGAAAAAAATACAGGAAAAGCTCAACCAACTCAAGAACTCCTAACAAAAGCGCTCCGCAGACAATTTCTCCTTGGTGTTCCGAGAAAGCTGTTGTACAGTAGGTGTGCTTTGGGCAGTCTGAGGGGGCTGACAAATTGTTTATGGTGGGAAGAGCGATCAGCGGCGCGCCATCGGAGTTCGATGAAGCCGGATCAAATGCATTGCGGGTGGTAACGCCATCCACAGATTTTGAGGGAGTGGAAATCTTCGAGGCGCCTGAAGAGGTGTTTGCAGAAGAACATCAGCTTGAGGATGCCTTCGTTGAAGAAAGCCCGCACGAGACGGGGCTTTTCGACGAAGCACACCTTGAAGACTCTGTACGCGCCTGGCTGAAGAAGATTGGTCGGACTTCCCTGCTCACACAAGAGCAGGAAGTTGAGATCGCGCGCATGGCCCAGCAAGGCTGTGAGAAGGCAAAAGCTCTCATGGTCGAAGCCAATCTCCGGCTCGTTGTCAGCATCGCCAAGAAGTTTGTGGGGCGTGGGCTCTCCATGCAAGACCTCATTCAAGAGGGCAACGTCGGCCTGATGCGGGCTGTTGAGAAGTTCGACTATTCGCGCGGTTTTCGGTTCAGCACTTACGCTACATGGTGGATTCGGCAGTCTATTTCTCGGGCAATCAGCGACCATTCGCGTACGATTCGCGTTCCTGTTCATACATTGGAAGCCGTCAACAAGCTTCTAAAATGCGCCACAGCTCTCCAGCAAGAGCTTGGCCGCGAGCCCACAGAAGTAGAGCTTGCCGAGTCGTTGCAGGTTCCCGTTGAGAAAGTGCATGAATTCCTGCGTGCGATCATGGAGCCGGTGTCGCTGGAATCCCCTGTCGGCGATAGCGATGAGGCTTCCTTGATCGAGTTCATCACCGATACGTCTAACGAAACCCCAGCCGATGCAGCCATTCGCTCGATGGTCCGAACTCGTATCGACTCGATTCTTGAGACCTTGGGAGAGAGGGAGAAGGAAGTCATCGCAATGCGCTATGGCTTATCCGATGGTCGCTCTCACACCCTGGAGGAAGTAGCCAAGGCTTTCTGTGTCACGCGTGAGCGAATTCGCCAGATTGAACAGAAGACGCTTAAGAAGCTGAAGCACCCTTCGCGTGCAAGAAAGCTGTTAGAAGTGCTGGAGTGACCTAACAATGTCCCGACGCGTCACATTCTTGCGCTAGGATTGATACAATAACGGCAAGAACGCGCTCAATGCTGAGCATGCGGCAGAGAACTATGGACAGACTTGATGTGATTATCCCCGCTGGGGGCAAATTGGACGAAAGCTTCGCCCGCGTCGTGGGCACTCACAGCAAGGCCCTTATCAAGTTTGAAAAGAAGACCATCCTCGAAAATACGATCGAGGCTCTCAAGGACTCCGACCGCGTCAATCGCATTGTCGTCGTCGGCTCGTCCGAAGTCATTGAAAGCTCAGCTGTCCAGCATGCCGACGAAGTTTTGCCCGAAGGCGGCTCCGGCCCAGAGAACATCTTCCGCGGACTTGACGCTCTGATGGAAACCGCCCAAAAGCCGGAACGGGTGCTTATCACGACGAGCGATCTGCCTTTTATGACCCCCAAGACCGTGAACACTTTCTTGGATTCATGCCCGACCAACGTTCATTTCTGCGTGCCTCTCATTGAAAAGCCCGATTACGAAGAGGCATTCCCGCGCGCTGAAGCAACGTTCGTCGAGTTGAAAGATGGCATCTATACGACGGGTTGCATGTACAACGTCGACACGCGAGCCTTGCGCAAAGCGCTCCACCATATTGACCATCTCTTTGCCAACCGAAAGAGCAAGATCGGCATGGCCCGAATGCTGGGTTTCGTCTTTGCTTGGAAGCTGATCAACAAGCGGCTCTTCGTCAGCGACATCGAGAAAAAGGTGTTTGAGCTGTTGGAATGCAGCGGCAAGGCGATTCACAACAGCCCTCCCGAACTTGCTTACGATATCGACTACATCGAGGACTACCATTACGCCCTTCAGATGTTCCAGTCGCTGAAGAGCGCAGTTCCCACAACGAACGCCTAAGTCTTAGTGATCGTGATCGTGATCGTGGTCGTGACCATGGTCATGATCCTCAGGGCTGTGGTCTTCATGCCCATCGCCATCGTGATCGTGTCCTTCGTGGTCGTGATCATCTTCGAGAATTCGGCTCTTGAAAACTTCGTCTGTATCCACAGTCGTATTCGCTCGCTTTGCCCACTCCTTTGCCCCTGCATCGCTGAGGATGGAGGGAGCTACCGTGAGAAGGTGTGGCAACACCTGATCGTCTGGGAAAACCTTGAGTCCCGCCAAGGCGGTCGCCCGCATCAGTTGGAATTGAGCCGTGTTTCGATAGCAGAGCGCAAGCCACCGGAAAGAGTCTTCCAATGCCGTAGCTTCATCTTCTGAAAGATGCTCGCCCTGTTTGTAGCCGATACGAAGCGCATCTTTCAGCAGCTCGATCGCTTCGTCAAGCTTGCCTTGTCGCGTGATAAGCAGGCGCGCTACTTCTGTCTTCAAGGTGATGTTGTTCGGATTATTCTTTGCGCCATCCTTCAGGAACGCCAGTGCCCGATTTACTGCATCTTCAGTTCGGCCACGCGCGATCACAGCTCCGCCGATCTGCCAGCCTGGAATGAACTGAGGGTCAATCCAGGTCATCAGTCTGAACAGCGGAAGGGCCTGCTGCGGATCGTTGTGCGAGTGATTCTTCATGTCCTTAAAGGCAGAAACCGCTCGCTCGACATCTCCGAAAACACCCCGAAAATCTCGATCTTTGGTTGGGATAGCCGAGACGTGTTTCATCTCGTCACCCATCAGTTGGTCTGAGGTGCCGACCCCCTTGTGGCCCGCTTTCAACTCGGTCTCCGTAAGCACCCGCATCTCCACGCCGTTGTGAAGATACAGGTCAGCCCTAAGCCACAGCCACGAAGATGCGCTGGTGCGAAACTGTCCAAGGAGACTGGTAGAACCGTGGGTCTCATGTGCGTCCAATCCGGCAGTAGGCACTGGAGGCTGCACCGTATCCTTCAAACCGGACACGCTCATGCCGGCGGCACCCAGCACGGCCAGAGTAGCGATAGGAAGAGCTGCGTTCTTCATGCCTTAAACCGCCTGTTTCCTAAACTTCCACCAGCTCAAGCTGAGCATCGCGCCTGAGTAGATGACCATGTAGGCGAAAAGGAAGCCTAACACCCATGCTGGAACCAATCCCCAGTTCGAATTGGAGACTCTGGAGCCGAAGTCAAACAGATGAACCTGCGGCAAGGCCATCGTGATGAACTTAAAGATGCCTTTAGTCACCGGACCGACCGTTTCATACGACATGGTCAGACCGCGCAGGATCATTGCCGAGCCAAAGGCCAGAACAAAGCTCAGCGTCGCAGCCGCAGCAGGAGTCATGTAAGAGCTAAGCATCACGCTGATGCTGCAAACCACGACCAAGCCCATCATCTTTGCGACAACGTACTGGATCATCGTGGCTTCGAAGCTGACATGGAACATGCCCAGCGCCAACGTTGTTAGGGCTACCAGAATCAAGAATCCTGTCCACGTCACGATGACCGATCCAATCAGCTTGCCCATCAAAAGGTCGAAGCGTGTGATCGGTCGCGACAGCAACGGATATAGCGTTCGGTTCTTGATCTCATCGGGGAGCATTCGCGAGGCCGTCAGGATGGCGATGATCGTTGAGAACAATCCGAGAACAGTAGCGGAAAGGTCCTTGGCGAAAGCCTCCAACCCGTTCAGACCGAAGAACCCGAGCGCGCTTGCGCTGACGACGATAAGAAATCCGAGAATCGCGACCACGTAAAGGTCTTTTCGGCGAACGGACTCCAGCCAAACGCCCCTTGCCAATGCCATCCAAACTCGCGTCTTCATGCTGCCCTCCCGATGGTCTCCACAAAGTAATCCTCAAGGGATCCTTCCTGGGATACGATGTCTTTAATCTGTCCGCCCGACTGCTGCACCCGTGCGATGGCCTCAATGAGCCCCTCTTTCGATTCAAATCGCGCGGTATTCCAGCCTTCGAGTTCCGTTGAAAGCTGTTGAGTAAGGTCGATCAGACTGGCGCTGCCTGTGAATGAAACCGAGAATTGCCGCAGCTCGTTCTTCAGGTCGGTAATGTCGCGCTCTTCGATCATCTTGCCCTGATGGATCAGAAGCATCCGGTCGCAGAGCATCTCCACCTCGCTCAGTTCATGGCTGGAGAAAAAGAGCGTGCTTCCCTGCTTCTGTCGATCCTTCAGCAGGTTTCTCAATTCTTTACGCCCGATAGGGTCAAGGCCGCTGGTCACCTCGTCAAGCACAAGAAGATCAGGGTTGCCCAGCAGCGACTGTGCAATGCCCACGCGCTGGAGCATGCCTTTGCTAAGCTGTCGGTTCTGCTTGGTCATCGCATTCTGCAGACCAACCAGTTCCAGAAGCTCCTCGGCCTCTTTGCGCAAAGCCTTGCCGCGCAGTCCCTGCAGCTCGCCGTACAGTCGCATCGTCTCCAGCGGGGTCAAGTATGGATAATAAAGCGCAACTTCCGGCAGATAGCCGATGCGATGCTTGGCTTCAAGCGATCCAGCAGGGAGGCCAAAGACCTGGCAGCTTCCGCTTTCCGGCTCCACAAAGCCCATCAGAGCCTTCAGCGTGGAGCTCTTGCCTGCTCCGTTCGGCCCCAAAAATCCAACCACTTCCCCCGGCTTCACTTCAAAAGAAAGACCCTGAACAGCGTGAACCCACTTCCCATTCTTGGCCCGATACTTTACGTGCAGATCGCGCACGTCGATGGCGGCATTCATCCTGGTACAAATATCGGCAAATTCAGGAATTACTTGAGGGTTTGTGCAAATTTATTGCGTTAAAACTGTTTGCGATGGCGGCAAGCTTGACTTGAACTTGGGGACCCTACCCTAACCAACTGCTACCCAAATGCATTCGCATTGCGTATAGACTAATGCTAATGAGGAGGGGATGATGCGTATCGACGCTCACCAACATTTCTGGCACTACGACCCCGTCGAGTTCGCCTGGATCGACGAATCCATGTCGACCATCCAGCGCGACTTCCTGCCAGCCCACCTCAAGCCCATCCTCGACAAGAATGGTATTGAGGGGTGCATTGCTGTTCAGGCCCCTCAAACCCTGCATGAAACCGAGTGGCTCCTTGAACTTGCCAGCCATAACGAGTGGATCAAGGGCGTTGTAGGATGGGTAGATCTACGATCCCCTTCTGTGTGGAAGCAGCTCAACGCGTTCGTCAAGCACCCGAAGTTCAAAGGAGTTCGGCATATCGTCCAAGCGGAGCCAGATACCAACTTCCTCATGCGTCCGGACTTCAACAACGGCATCAGTGAGCTATCCCGCCACAATCTGGCCTACGACATCCTCATCTATCCGCAACAGCTTCCCTGTGCGATCCAACTCGTCGATCATCATTCGAACCAGCGATTCGTCGTCGATCATCTGGCAAAGCCTCACATCAAAGATAGCCAGATGGAACCTTGGGCTACCCATATTAAAGAAATTGCCAAGCGGCCCAACGTCTGGTGCAAGCTCAGCGGAATGGTCACAGAAGCCAACTGGAAGACCTGGAAGCCGGAAGATATTAAGCCATACATCGATACTGTCCTCCATGCCTTCGGGCCGAAGCGTATCATGTTCGGGTCAGACTGGCCTGTATGCCTGGTCGCAGGCAAATACGAGAAGGTGCTCGAGATTGTCACCGAAGCGATCTCCTCACTAAGCCAAGGCGAACAATCTGCCATCATGGGTGAAACCTGCGCCGGCTTCTATCGCGTCTCTCATTGACGGATCAAGCCTCCAGAGAATGAATCCCATGCTGACTTCCCTGCTCTTTGCCACGCTCGCTGGTACACCACCCGTCAAACTCACACAGGTCACAGTCGATAAGGCGTCTTGCCTCATCATTGAGGTTCGCCTGGACGATCCTAAAGTGAGAATCGGCGTGGCCACGGCCAGCGGATTCCCAGGCAAGGATGAGAAGTTCTCCTCCATCATTGCACGCTCCAAGCCCTACGCGGCAATTACCGGCGCTTACTTCCACAAGAACAACCTCCTGCCGATCGGCGATATCGTGCAGAACGGTGTTCTGACGCATTCCGGTCGAATGGGCACAGCTTTCAAGCTAACCAAGGATCGTCAGGTCGATATTGAACGCGTTAGGAGACACAAAACGTATCGCTGGGAAGGCTTTGAAACCGTGTTGGCTTGCGGGCCTGCGCTTGTCCTGGATGGCAATATCGACGTCAAGTGGCAAGAAGAGGGCTTCAAGGACCCGCACGTCACCGGCAAGGCCGCCCGAATGGGGCTCGGCTACACCGTCGATAAGCGACTGCTCCTGGTCAATGTTCGAAAGGCTGTCACCTTCGCTGAGTTTGCAGGGGTGATGAAGAAGCTGGGCTGTGTGGAAGCGATGAATCTGGACGCCGGCGCATCCTTGGCGATGTACTGCGACGGCAAGTATTACGCTAAGCCATCTCGCAACCTAACGAACGTTCTTTGTGTTTGGTTAGGCTGAGACCAGAGACCTGGAACAAAAATCTCCCTCGCCGGAAATCCAAGATTGGAAATCCCAAATCGAATTGGTGGGCCCGGGGGGGTTCGAACCCCCGACCAAGCGGTTATGAGCCGCCTGCTCTGACCGCTGAGCTACAGGCCCACGGGAGATGCCGATGTTACCCCGACACAACCTCCGATCCCACCACGGTCCCTGATCTGTCACAGGTCAAACATGACACTCAATGGCGAGGACAGCCCGAACCTTGGCAAAATGTCAGGCAACGCACATGTCCACCGAACGCCAAGATACCATCGCCCACTCCACACAGATACACGCCGATAAACCCGAATGGCTCAAGAATCGTTTGGAGTGGTTTCAAGACCTCAAATTCGGACTTCTGCTTCACTGGGGTCCGTATGCGCTGTGGGACTGTTGCGAATCGTGGCCCCTTTCGCCTGGCGATGACTGGGCGCGCAACGACAACATGAAGTGCTGGACGGAGCGCGGAAAAGACCTTGCTCGATTTCAGAAAGACTATTGGGATCTGAACAGGCAGTTCAACCCGGTCAAGTTCGATCCTGAGCGATGGGCCGACGCCGTAAAGGAATCGGGCATCCGCTATGTCTCGCTCACCACGAAGCATCATGACGGCTTTTGCATGTGGGACACGGCAACGACCGAGTACAAGATCACGGGAGCTGACTGCCCATTCCACACCCATCCCAAAGCCAATATCTTCAAGGCGTTCTGCGACGCGTTCCAATCGCGTGGGATGGCAGTCTCCGCCTACTTCTCAAAGGCCGACTGGCATGCGCATAGCTATTGGTCACCCGACTATCCCGTCATCGACCGCCAAGCCAACACTGCTGGCAAGCCTGAGTGGGTCGAGTTCGTCAAGTACACCCACGAGCAGATCCGTGAACTCATGACGAACTACGGCAAGATCGATGTCCTCTGGCTTGATGCAGGCTGGGTCAAGAAAGAGCGCAACGAAGACCTTGATATGGATGGCATGATCGCGATGGCGAGAGAGCTCCAGCCAGGACTGATCGTTGCCAACCGCACTGTCGGCGATGCATACGAAGACTTCATCACGCCCGAGCATCAAATCCCCGACGAGCCCCTCGATCAGCCTTGGGAATCCTGCCTTTGTATGGGTCAAAGCTGGAAATACGTCGACAATGAAGTCTTCCGACCAACTGCCGAAATTCTGCGCATGCTCATCGAGATTGTCTCCAAAGGTGGCAATTTTCTCGTCGGCTTTGGCCCTTCGCCCGAAGGTGAATTCATGCCCGACGCCTTGCAAAGATTAAATGAGATCGGCGCATGGATGAAGATCAACAGTGATGCCATCTACGGCACACGTGCTATCGCTCCGTACACCGAAGGTGGTGTGCGTTTCACTCGAAAGCAGGATCGTGTTTTTGTCTTTCTGATAGACGAATCTGCAGCTGAGCTTTCAAGTCTCAAGCCCAAGTCCGGCGCAAGCATTCACCTCTTGGGTTCTGCTGAAGGCGTGGAGTGGAATCTGCAAGGCGACAAGGCTGTGTTTACACTTCCTCCATCGGCGGAGGAGCTTCCCTATCCTCTCGTCTTGACCTTTGAGCTATAGGCAGCTCCTCAACACTCAACACTCAACACTCAACACTCAACACTGAAAGGGTATCTTCCCCGTATCCCATGGTCACCATCGTCGGCGTTGGCCCGTCCGGGCCCGAGTCTTGTCCGCCTCAAGCCATTCAGCAGCTCAAGGAAGCCCAAACGCGCTACCACGCCACGCCATGGCATGCCTCCTTTCAATGGCTGGCGGATATGGACCTCCCTTGTGAGGCCTTGCCCGCTGCAGGTGCGCCCGATGGCTCAGTCCTCGTTATCCCAGTGTTGCTTGAACAGACCAATGAAGATGAGCGCGCAAAGCGCGCTGAAGCGCTGGAGAGGCTTGTCCAGACTATGGACCGCCTGCTCGCCCCTGGAGGCTGTCCCTGGGATCAGGAACAGACTCACGAGTCCCTCAAGAAATATCTCCTTGAAGAAGCCTATGAGGTGTTGGATGCCATCAACTCTGGCGATCTTGAAAAGCTCAAAGAAGAGCTCGGCGACCTGCTTCTCCAGCCTATCTTCCATGCGCAGATGGAGCGCAGAGACGGTAACTTCGACATCGCTGACGTAGCGAACGGAATCACGGACAAGCTCGTCCGACGGCACCCCCACGTCTTCGGAGACACGACTGTGAACAATGCCGATGATGTGCTCCGAAACTGGGATCGTATCAAGCAGACCGAAAAGGCCGGAGAACCCAAGTCCATCTTGGCTGGCGTTCCCGTCGGCATGGCCTCGCTGCTTCGTGCACATGAAATCAGCAAGAGGGCCGTGCGCGTGGGATTTGAGTGGCCAGATATCAATGCTGTGTTTGACAAGCTCCACGAAGAGGAGCAAGAGTTGCATGAAGCCATCGCCAGCGGCGAGCATGAGAGGATCGAGTCTGAAATCGGCGACTTGCTCTTTACTGCCGTGAATATCGCCCGCTGGGCCAAAGTCGAGCCCGAAGAGGCGCTGCGCAAGATGCTCAACCGATTCACAGCCCGCTTCATGCAGATGGAGAAACTCGCCCAGAAGCCGCTGAGCGAGCTGACTGCAGAAGAATGGGACTCACTGTGGGTCAAAGCCAAGACCCTTACAAAAGGATAAGGACCGACCAGACGAATCTGGCGGCCCTTTCCTTCTCTACTTGTGGATGGAGGAGAAAGACTATTTGAGAGTCGGCTCGTGCTTCAATTTCTCTCGAACAAGCTCCAGTGAAGCACGATCCCCAAATTCCATAACCATCGTCCCCAGAAGCATCTCCTCACCACTCGGCAGCTTTACAGTCCATGCGATTCTCTTGGGCAGATCCCGAGAAACGGTTGAAAAGGAAGCATAGAGCACGGCACTCATCGGAGGAAGCGGTCGACGGTCGGCCCATGGTTTGCTGCGGCGTGCGCTCGATTTGAGCAATACGCGCTCGGCAAAGAAATCATCGAGCGAACGCATCAGGACAGAAGCCGTGATCGTATGCCCGCCATTCTCCACACTGCCGCCTTGCCATGCAGCCTTTGGAATCGCTACACCCGGCCCGCAAGAAGAACTGATTCCAAGGCAACTGACCAGAGCATCGGAAAGGGGAACGGATTGTGCATTCCCTTCGCGCTCCCAGGCATTTGTCTTCGCGCTGAGTTTGTAGGTCCCTTCCTTTGCAAAGATCTTGCTTGGTTGCCCAGCGACGTCCACCCTCAGAGAACCCTCGGCGAGCCAAATCTCACCGTGAAGCTGATCACCGTTGTCAGAAGGAACCCATAGCTGCACATGCGCGACTTTTGCCTCATTGACGGCTTTGGTGATCGCTTCTGCTTCGGAGAGTCGTGGGTTGCCGAAATACACTCCAAACGAAGCGACCGCCAAAACCGCCGCTGAGACGAATATCAGTTGCCAGACACGTCGCGGAGAAACTGATGAACGCCATCTCTGCTCGCTTGCCATCCCTAAAACCCGCGAACGCAAGCTCTGCAGAGGGACAATTTTTCCAAAGTCAGCTAACGCTTGATCAAGCTTCGCAATGTCTCGGGCCACACTGGCGCACTGCGGACACTGTCGAATGTGCCTCTTCACCTGCAGACGTGATAGGAAGCCCTTGGACGCCCCGGTAGAAAGAAGCGCTTGCACCCTTTCACATTTCACAGCAGGCCTCCCTGACCGCAGAGTCGGCGCAACCTTTCGACGCCTTGATGCACGCGAAACTGGACAGTGCCTTGGGGCACTTCAAGAATGCGTGCTGCCTCATGGTATTTCAGCCCTTCGACTTTGACCAAGAGAACAGCCTCTCGCTCTGTCTCGCTAAGCCGCGACATTGCAGCCTCCAGAACGATGGACATATCGCCCGTGTGACTGACGGAACCCAGCTCCGCATCTTCAAGCGGCACCGTGCTCAGCTTTCGACTTTCGGCGAGATCGCGGTACTTGTTCAGCGCAATCTTGAACAGCCAGGTCTTCACCCTTGATCTGTTCTGAAATCGCGACAAGCCTTTGCACACCGCCAAGAAAACCTCCGCTGTCAGGTCTTCCGCATCGCTCGCATCACCACAGAGACGGTAGCAGAACCCGTAGATTCGGGCTCCATACTCCTCGTAGATGCGTTCGATCTGACGAATTTCTTGAACACCGTGGTGCTTCTTGAATCCTTCGTCAGACTTCATTGCGGACCCACATAAGGCGTAGTCTTCTGTCGGCCCGCTTTTGTTGGCACTTTATTGCCAGCGGCCAAAATTTTTTCGTACGCTTTGTGAAAGGACGTGTCTAAGATTCCCGAATGACGCAGTCAAACCGCGCTTCAACGGGTTCCAGACATTCACTATCCGTGCAGGCTTGGTAAGTCACTGTCACCTCAAATTCCCGCTCGCTACCTCTGGGCTGAACTCGAAACGGGATAGATGCTGACCCGGCATAGCCCATATCATCGGTGTTGGGGTAGTCCACTTCGGCGGGAAGCGGCTGAACTTGGACTTGAGTTGGAATCAGCCACCGCATGGGCGGATCGTTCGAATTGACGTGCCAGCCCTCAGGAATATGGATCTCTACACAACCCCGCGCCCATCCGTCCGGTTCAAGCGCAAGCTCCCTCACAGGCATCGCAACCGTGACTCTTTCGAGAGAGACTGCGGGCTTAACCGGCTCTTCTGAATCTGCCTCCACGGATGGCTGGTCCTTCACGTCAGACAGAGGCTCTTCCTCCTCACCCATTGCCTGAGCAAGCTGGACCGCTTCCAGAAATTCTCCAGCCGCCAGATACAGGCCTTCAGTTGCTTGAGGCGCGCGCTCCATCCATCCAAACAGGCATTGGAGAGTTTTCATCGCTTCTTCGACCCGGCCAAGGCCAGTGAGCAGGCGCACAGCAATGCCATTTGCGCTCGGGATCGGCTGGTCAAAAACGGGCTTGCTTCGTCCGAAGAGCTCTTCGTGTCCTTCTCCCGTCGAAAAGAAACCGCCTTTCCCATCTTCGTAGAACCGCCGGATCATCTCGTCGGCGATCCGGCTTGCCTCCGTTGCGTATTCCTGGCTCTGAAGCACAATCGCCAGCCGCAGAAGCGCATAGCCAAAGCACGCATAGTCTTCGAGGAAGCCAGGACCCGTCGCTTTGCCCTGCGCGATCTGGTGTGGCAATTCGCCCAGTGCTTTCTCGTGCTTCAGCACAGCTAAGACGGCACGCTCAGCCAAATCTGTACGCCCAGCTTCAATCAGGCCAACAATCGCCAAACCGTTCCAGCCGACGATGGCCTTGTCATCCAGCATTGGCCTGGGACGAGTCTCGCGAGCACGGTGGAGCGCGCCAAGCTCTTCCGAGAAATCATCCTGATCGGTGCCCGCCTTGAAAGGGATGTTCGCTCCTGTTCTGACACCCGTTGCCTCATCTCGAAAGTTGCCTTCTGCTTGGAAGTTGTACGCCGCGAGGAATCGATCCGCCTTTTCCCCAAGCACTGCCCGCACTTCATCTTCCGTCCAGACATAGAACTTCCCCTCTTCGCCCTCACTGTCGGCATCGATGGCTGAGAAGTAGAGTCCCTCGCTGGAGGTCATCTCATGTTCAAGCCAGCCTACGATCCCACCCGCAGCCTGCACAAAGGTGCTTAGCAAAGGGCTTTGGATTAACTTGGCTAGCCGGGCTGCACGAACATAGTTGCCCAGCGAGAGAGCGTTGTCGTACAGCATTTTTTCAAAATGCGGCAACACCCAATACCGGTCCGTCGAATAACGGTGGAACCCTCCACCAACGTGGTCGTGCAGACCACCCAACGCCATCCCTTCCAGTGTAAGAAATGCCATCTGAGCGGCTTTCTGACGCTTGTCGTCTGGGGTGAACGGAGATTCAACCAGCCAAAGCAAAAGATCAATGGCAGTATGCGGAGGAAACTTCGGTGCCTGCCCGAACCCACCCATCTCAGCATCAAAGTCAGACGACAGTGCATCGATCACCGAAACTATTGCCGTAGAGTCAAGCTGAGCAAAAGTCTGCGGAGGCTGCTTTGAGAGCACGGCTGTAACCTGTCGGCCCATCTCGGCGGCAGCTTCCTTCACGTCTTTCGACCGTGCAGTCCATAGTTCGCTTACTTTGCTGAGAACGGAAAGAAAGCCCGGAGCCTGTCCACGGTCGTACTTGGGGAAATAGGTGCCGCAGAAAAATGGCAGCCGGTCAGGCGTCATAAAGACGCTCATCGGCCATCCGCCATGACCTGACTGCAACTGCACCGCCGTCATATACGCCTCGTCGACATCGGGACGCTCTTCACGATCCACTTTTACGCTGACAAACTTTGAATTCAGAATCTCAGCGACGGACTCATCCTCAAAGCACTCATGCTCCATAACGTGGCACCAATGGCAAGAGGCATAGCCCACGCTAAGGAAAATCGGCTTGTTCTCCGCCTGGGCCTTCTCAAAGGCTTCCGGACCCCAGGGATACCAGTCGACGGGGTTGTTCTGATGCTGGAGCAGATAAGGTGAAGTAGAGCCGGCAAGGCGGTTCGGCATAGCCGAGTATAGACCTTCCTTGCCAGCTCTGGCTTGCCTATCGCAGGATGGCAGTTCGAATCTTGGCACAGTTCAGGCGCGGACCAAGCTTGCCTTTGTAGTTCGCGTTCAGCCCGTCGATATTGTCTCCAATCTTCTCTGTGCGCGTTCGAATGCTTTTTGCTGTCAGAACCGTTCTCGAGCGCAGGGCATCTGCGATCGCACCAGTGACCAGCGGGGCAGCGAACGAAGTGCCCGACCAGATGGCCATCTGACCGTTCCACCAAGCACTGACCACACCCGTTGCGGGAGCAGCCTGATCGGCAGTGGAGTTCCAGTTGCTAAAATCGGCCTTTCGGTCTCCTGCATCCACGCCGGTGACGCAGATTGACTTGCTATAGCCTGCCGGAAATCGTGCCAAGGCAGTGCTGTCATTGCCGATAGGCGAGATAACCTGCAGGTTCCTTTCGTCGGTCCAGTCAAGCACATCGCTCATCGCCTCCAACTGATCCAGGCTGCCCATGCTGATATTGGCAACCTCAGCACCGCTGTTCACAGCAAAGGCCAAACCCTTGATCAGCTGCCAGACGGAAGAGCCGCCACGATGGTCGGCAACGCGAACGATCACGAGGCCCGCATAAGGCGCAGCCTGACCGATGATCCCCGCCACCATAGTTCCATGACCCACGGCCCGGTTCGCCGTCTTGTCTTGTGGGCTTGCAACGACGGGAAGGTCATAAGGGCTTCGCTCTCCTGGAATCATCGACGCCCAGGCATCGACTCGTCCCCAGATCGCAGGCTGCTGAGGAGACAATCCTGTATCTAAGATCGCGACACGCACTCGACGGTCTTTCGTTCCCAGAGGTACATGCGTCCAATTGATCTGCGACCACAAATTCGTATTCTCCGCGTAAGCGCTGCCGAAGCTGAACTGTGTGCCTAGACCTGCGCTTCCTAAAATCGGAACACTCGAGCCTTTGCCGTTGGTGGTTTCCGGAAACTCAACGCCTTCTTCCTCTTCCACCCACATGACGCTGGCGTCGAGGCGAATCAGTTGCTCCAGCGTCTCCGCATTCTGCCCAGGCTTGATGTCGTAGAGCGCAAAGGGAGCATTGGCGGTGGTGTCGCTCAGAATGATGGGGTACTTGGTGGCTAGCGCTGCAGCCCCGCTATTCGCTTTGAATCGCACAATGAGTCGCGTAGCGCCAAAGGCGTTCAGCGAAAGGACGGTCGCAAGAGCGCAAACTCCCCAACGCGCAAAAAATCGACTGATGTTCAAGCTTCGTATCCTCCGTAGGTGACGAACGGAGCCCAATAGTAGGGGTGAGAGAGCTCTTCCCTTACACGCATGCGTCCCGCTCTTGTCGCCCGAAGCACATTGCCATGCTCCGATATCGAACTGTAAAACGCGCTGACAAAAAGCTCTGCCGCTACATCGTGCAACGGCCACTGCGTGGCAACAACCCAACGAGCCCCCCGGGCCAAAAAGCTGCGTGTCAGACCATCGGGCTCATGCCTGTTAACCAGGCTCATTGCTCCACTGTCGCACGCAGAAAGTACAGCCATTCCAATACGGAATGGAGCGCGAGTAATTTCCGCTGCAACTATTTTACCATGATTAAGGTGAATTGACGAAAACATTGGATTGGAGCGGTGGAATGTTGCGTGGGCGGCTATATGCAACAAATCCACACGCTCCTGAGCCATGCAGGAGCGCGCCTCTTCGGTCGTGCGGCAGACCTGACTGTCAGGATAGCGTTCCAAGAATGCCATGGCCTCTCGCTCTATATGAGGAAGGCCAGGAGACGGAAAATACCAAAGCGCTGTACTTTTCGGAGAGAATTTTTCGGCGGAGGACATTGCTGGCCAAAGCGCGGTTGCCAGAAGTACATCTACAGGATGTTCCGCAACGTCGCCGAGAAGCTGCCAGGGCACTTGCCACAGTAATCGATCTGGACTGAGAGTCATCAGATCGCCAGATGTGAGCGGCTGCAAAAGAACGCTGGCAAGCTCCTTCGCGATCTCGATAGCCCGCCCCTCGCACGGCACGTCATCGACCATAGGCGCAAGCAGCTCATACCGGAGCCAGCCAAGCTGCTTTCGCAGGGATTCTTCTTTCAAAGCCAGCCGAACCGTTTTACTCTCGGTCAGTCCAAAGAGTTCATCTCCAGCTTGCGTAAGAGCCACGGCATGCTCAGTCGTTCTGCTTTCTACTCGGTCGAGCAGTTTAGGCAAAGCATCATGTCCCCATTCGATCCACCGCCTCTGTAGATGCAGCATCTGCCCCAGCGGAGCGGCTTTACGCATAGGACCGCCGGGTAAGTCGGGCGCAGACTGTTCCGTCACTTCCTTGCGTAAAGCTTCTAGCTCTCTCTTAAGTTTTGGCGATGTTTCCCTTGCAGAGAGAATCTCGTCGATCAGTGCGACAGCCCTTGTGTGACGAATCACTTCGAGAGCTTCTTTCCGAGATGAAGCGGTGCCCTCCTGTAGCAACTCAAGCAGATACTGCTCCAGTGCTCGCTCCTTGTCTCGAAAGAAGGAGACGCTTCCTGCAGTGGACAGCACAGTGGCTCGATGGGCCAGCATCTCTCTCACCATTTCGCGCCAGTATCGCATTCGCGTCTTGCCTGAAGCGGCGAATGCTTGACGCTGTCGAACCTTCCATGCCAGCCCAACATAGCCCTTTGAGCGAATGATTGCTCGCGCTCGCTTCAGGGCCTGCGCATGCTCTTCTCCACGCGCAATGCTCGCCAGCAGGAGAAGGCTGACCGCTTCGTAATAGGTGGCCTTGCCCGCTCGAAGATGCATCGATGCTGCCCTTAAGAGCTTCCGTGCCTGTGCAATTCGCCCAGACTCCGCAAGGATGCTTGCACGATAGACATCGGCAATCGCGCTCCAAATTGCGTTTCCAAACTTTCGATAGCCTGCCGAGGCCTTCTTCAGAGCGCCTTCTGCCTGTTCTATCCGGTTCAGCGCCATCTCGGCTTGCCCCAACCCCAGGCAACAGTTCGCCACATTGACCGTCAAACCAGACATCCCTCGCATCTCCAAAGCTGTGCGGTAGGCGTCGCATGCCTCTTCCCAGCGATTCAGTGCCAGATGAGCGTCGCCAATGAACTCTTCCGTGCGCGCCGCCTCCTCACCGTCGGGAACGAATGCATCACGGAGCGAAAGAAGCCGCGACAGCCCAGCATCAGCCTTTCCAACGAACAGCTCGGCATGTGCCTGATTCAGATCAGCAAGGCGGGCATAGTGCGTCAAGCCCAGTTCTTCAAAGATCTCCGCCGAAAGGGACGCATGCTCAATGCATGCCGACGGAGATCCGGCGAGCAATTCGTCTGTAGAAAGCCCGAGCAAGGCTGCTGCTCGCTCAAGCGAGCGTGCATCTCCAAACTCAGCAAGCGACTGTCGAAACCAAACTGCGGATTCAGCATAACGGTCGTGCCAGTTGAGAGCGTTGCCTGCGTTTACGCAAACGCGCGCGGCATCGGTCGCTTCGCCGAGAGCGAGCAACCCTTGATGAAGCCGTTTCGCAAGCCGAACCGCAGCCTCGACTTTCCCTGCGCGCCCTAACGCATCAACGGCACCCGTCGCAAATCGAAACTGATCGACGGGGTCTATGGCATATTTTCCCGCCAGTTCATAGGCTTTGGCACTGCCTAACCAATCCCCTGAGAAGCGGCAGTCAACGCCCTTGATGCGGTAAGCGATCGCTCTGTCATTTCCGTGCTTGAGGTAGGCAGGCCACCATCGCGAGAGCTTCTTTGCCTCACTGGGATTGGAACCTGCAAGGAGACGAATCTCGTCAAAGATCGCCGCAAGGATGCCGGGATCCGCCTTACTCATCGCTGTACGGACGGAAGAAGAATCTTGGGCCGACAAAAGTTGGCTAATGATCGTTGGGTGATCCATCGTTGATCACCTCCACAGCGCTTGGAATTACGATCTCGACCTGATCGCGTGAGAGGGTCATCGCCGTATCAGATAGCTCTTGCGCTTCAAACTCGAAAGAACCATCTACATCGGTCGCAATGAGCCCAAATGCAGTTTCTACCGTCCAATCCGCAGAGCCTGTTCGCCCCAAAACATGCCATCCATCGGCTTCACGCTCGTAGAGCACGCGCATCGACTCACCGTCCAGATCATAAGCGACCTGGAAACTATCGAGGCTGTCGACGGATCGTGCACCCGCCAGCCCGAGGCTTGACCCTATGACGGAAGCAAATGTGCGCCTGACTTCGCGCACCGGCATGATTGCAGATGCCCTCTTGATCAGATCCAGCGAAGCATCCCACGTCTTCACATTCAGAGTAGCAGCCAAAGCTGTCAACTCCTGAAGTCGCTGAGTTTCCCCTCGGGTCATCTCGCCAATGGATTCTCGGGAAATCTCCCCGAAAGCTGCATCAACGAGTTGGATCAGACGATCATTTTCACGCATTGCCATGACGATTCACTCCGGAAGAGGCAGCCTCCATAGCCGTTGATACATCATTCTCAAAAAAGCCAACGCGCTTTAACATAGAGCGAAGCTTTTCGATGCATCGAGCACGAGTGGGGCCGATCGACCCCACTGCAATTCCAAGCCGATCTGAAATCTCCTGATAGCTGACGTCCTCCTCAATGTAGAGGGCTGTCAGCAAATCTCGGCACTTCTCCTGAAGGTCGAGGATGGCCTGCTGGACAGTGTCAGCATTAGATGCAAGAACCACCTGCTCATCGATCTGTGCCTCTTCAACAGCCAGTACATCTTCAAGCGTGCCTTCGTTCTGCTCAAAAGAAATAGGCGCCTTCGCGTAGGAGCGCTTGATCCGAAACGACTCGCGACTCGCTGTAACGGTCAGCCACTTGGGCACGGTGCTGGATTGTTCAATGCGATCTAAATAGCGATGTAGAGCTAAGAAGGTGGTCTGAAAGACGTCAGCGCAATCCTCTTCCGAAAGTCCGATGCGCTTGGGAACGGAATAGACAAGCCGCTGAAAACGCTCAACGAGCGTAGCCCATGCTCGGTGGTCTCCTCGGCGACACTTTGCGATGAGCGCATCAAGGTCTGCCGCAGACTCAAATCCGAACATTCTGAAAAAGAGTGTATCACAGGCCACGCATGTTCCTCTTGACACCACGAGAGCCGCTCGACGGCCAGAAAAATACAAGAGGTTAAACGATGAACATGAGAACCCTTACAATCGCCAGCATCCTTGGCATCGGTTGCGCTATCGCCGCAGCACAAGTTATTTCCACCCGACTCGAAGCCCGACTCGCGGGTGCTGGCAAAGGAAAGGCTAAGTGGCAGCTTGTCCAGAAAGGACGAGAGATTCAGTCCGAGTTCGAGGTCGAAGGGGAGCGATTGCCCAGCAATACGAGCTACGACGTGTATGTTGGCGATCAGTTCATCGGTACCGTCACGACTAACGGATTCGGTGCATTCTCAGCCGAAAAGCGCTATCTCGGAGCCAACCACCCGAATGTCGCGGCAGGCATGACGGTCACGGTTGCGAACACAGGCGGCGTTGTGCTGTCAGGCGTCTTCGCTGCGCGTTAGCATCACTCTTTAGCCCAAACCAACCACCCACGGCGGGCCGCAGATTGGCCCGCCCATTTCATTCTGACCATCCAAAATGAAAAGAGCCAGACGGATTGTCTGGCTCTTTTCACGGAATTGTTTACTCTTTACGACGCCTGCTTGATCTGCTCGCTGTCGAGAAGGATCGGCTGATTGCCTTCGCTCAGCACACCATCCGGGATGACCACTCGCTTGATATCGCTGCTGGGCACCTCGTACATCGCATCGAGCATGATGTGCTCCACGATTGCACGGAGCGCACGTGCGCCCGTACCTCGCTTGATGGCTTCTGCAGCGATCTCATGAACGGCGCCATCTTCCACAACAAGCTCAACATCGTCCATCGAGAAGAACTTCTTGTACTGCTTGATGATCGCGTTCTTCGGCTCCGTAAGGATTCGCACCAGCGTCTCCTCATCGAGCGGATCGAGCGAAGCCAGCACAGGCAGACGACCGATAAACTCGGGAATAAGACCGTACTTGAGCAAGTCTTCCGGCTGCACCTTTCGAAGAACGTTCGGATCTCGCTCCTTCTGGCTTTCCGGATTTGCACGGAAGCCCATCACGTTCTCCTTCATGCGTCGGCGAATCTGCTCTTCCATACCGTCGAACGCGCCTCCGCAGATGAAGAGGATATTCTTGGTATCGATCTGGAGATACTCCTGCTGCGGATGCTTGCGTCCGCCTTGCGGAGGAACATTGGCAACCGTGCCTTCGAGAATCTTCAAGAGAGCCTGCTGAACGCCTTCGCCGCTGACGTCTCGTGTGATCGACGGGTTATCGCTCTTGCGGGAGATCTTGTCGATCTCGTCCACATAGATGATGCCGCGCTCACAAAGAGCCTTGGCATTGTTGGGGTCCAGATTCTCAGCCGACTGATAAAGCCGCAGAATGATGTTCTCGACGTCTTCGCCAACGTAGCCAGCCTCGGTGAGAGCCGTGGCATCGGTAATGGCGAACGGAACGTTGAGCATCCGCGCCAGCGACTGAGCCAGGAGTGTCTTTCCGGAACCGGTCGGGCCGATCATCAGAATGTTGCTCTTCTGAAGCTCCACATCGTCGCTGTCGTCGTTGATTCGCTTGTAATGGTTGTAGACCGCAACCGACAGGGCGCGCTTGGCGGCTGTCTGGCCGATGACATAGCCGTCGAGAAACTCGACGATGTCCTTTGGCTTGGGTACGTCCTCACTCTTCTTGATGCCCGCATGGCGAGCTGCCGAAGCAACAGCCGCCGCCGGGGCGCCGATTGTGCCTCGATCGATCTCATTGCTGAGAATATCGTTGCATAGATCAATACAATCCGAACAAACCGCGCCGTGCAAGCCCACGATGAGCTTCTTCACCTGCTCTTTGCTTTTGCCGCAAAGGCAGCATTGGTCACGCCTTTCTAAAGTCCTCGCCATCGTTCCCTCGGAGGTTAATTATCGTGCGGTCGGGCTGATAACTTTATCAACAATTCCGTAATTTGCGGCATCTTCGGCGGAAAGCCAATAGTCGCGGTCCACGTCCTGTCGCACCTTCTCTTCGGTTTGACCGGTGTGATGGGCGAGAATGCCCATCAGCGTATCCATGTAATGCTCGGTCTCCCGAACCTGAACACGGATGTCTGCCGCCGTTCCGCGGAAGCCTGCGCTCACCTGGTGGATCATCACTCGAGCATTGGGCAGACAGTAGCGCTTGCCCTTTGCACCGCCAGCAAGAAGGACTGCGCCCATGCTTGCCGCCATGCCAATACATGTCGTTGCGATGTCGCACTTCACGAGCTGCATCGCATCATAGATCGCCAGACCGGCAGAGACGGAGCCTCCCGGACTGTGGATATAGAAGTCAATATCCTTGTCCGGATCTTCCTTTTCAAGAAACAGGAGCTGAGCGATCAGAAGGTTGGCAACGTAGTCGTCGACTTCAGTGCCGAGAAAGACGATTCGATCCTTGAGAAGTCTCGACCAGATATCGTAGCTTCGCTCGCCGCGCGATGTCTGTTCGATGACATATGGGACACCCATTCCTTGAATATGCATGTCTCGTAATCCTATTGTTAATCCGATTTCTTCTTGCTACGGCTCTTTTTAGGAGCCGCGCTGCCTTGGTCCTGATCCAGACTCATGTCCGATAGGACCGCGTTATCCCGAAGGAAGTTCGCTACCTTGTGGAAGACGGCACGGAAGTGCACTTCATCCAAGGCATTGTTCTTCTTCAGAATCTCAAGCATCTCTTCCGGCTTCACCTGATATTCCGAAGCCATGGAGAACAGCTGCATATTTAGATCGGCATTTGCGAGCTGCATCTTCTCCTGTTTGAAGATTTCTTGGATCGCAACGGCCCTTGTGACGTGCATTTTGGCCTCATCGCGCCACTTTTCTTCGAGCTCAGGAAGGGTCATGCCCTGCTCCTTGGCATAGGCCTCCATGGTCTTGCCCTTCTCCTGCTGCTCGACAGCCAGTTCATAAAGACGTCGATTGGCGACCTGCTCCCACATCGTGTCTGGGACGTGGATCGTGCTTCCCTTGATCAACGAATCCAGCAGCTGCTCGTTGATGAACTCAACGGACATCTGCTCCTTCGCTCCGGTAAGAAGCTCGCGCATTCGCGTTCGAAGAGCATCCACATTGTCGGCATTCAGACTCTGAGCAAAGCTATCGTCGAGCTCTGGCATCTTGACCGAGCTCAGAGAGCGAACGGTCACCTGACACTTGTCGCTCTTGCCTGCCCAATCCTGTTCCTGGAAGTTGCTGGGGAAAGTCAGATCGACCACCTTCACCTCTTCAGCCTTCATGCCCATCAGAGCGTTATCAAGCTGCGGGAAGGTCTGGCCGGCCATCGACATGAATGTTCGGCCTTCGCCCGACTCGCCATCGATCTTAATGTTGACGACGACAACGTCGCCCTCTTGCACGCCGCGATCCGTAATCTTCTCCTGAGTAGATCGTCGCTTGCGAAGCTCTTCAACCTGGTGTTCGATCTCCTCGTCCGTCACTTCCATCGGCGGCTTTTCGGCTTTAAGGCCCTTGTACTCGGCAAGCTCCACAACCGGAGGAAGCGGAACCTTCGCGGAGAATTCGCACTTAGCAGGCTCTTCTTCCAGCGCGGTCAGCTCGACAGACGGCTGGCTGGCTGGCTCAAGATCGTTCTCTTTGAGCGCAGAACGAAAAGCAGCGCGCACGATGTTGTCAGCTGCCGCCTCCAACAGGTCTTCGCGTGCGACCGACTGGGCCACCATATGCTTGGGCGCGTGGCCCGGACGAAATCCAGGAATGCGAATCTTCTTGGCGAACTGCTTGTAGGCCTTGTCGAAACCTTCTTTAACCTGGTCCTCCCCGCAGACAACGGTCAGCTTAACGGTGCAGGGATTCAGATCTTCACGTGTGACTTGCATAACAGAAAGCGTTTCCTCGTGGGTGATAGCGCAGGGATTTTACCTGCCAGCCGAACGATTGGGCCGACAACCTTCCCTGCGCCGGGACCAAGACGCTTTTCAGGCTCTTAATGCAGGCTGTGAGGAGGGTTCTGCGGCGGCTTAAGAATTGACAATCCAACCGAGGCAAACAAGATGGCAACAATGATTCCCAGCGATAATCCGACAGGAAACTTCTCAACATCGCCAAGGACCAGCAGGTCCGTCTTGACCGCGTAGTTGAAAAGCATCTTTCCGCCAACAAACACCAAGATCGCAGCCAAGCCATAGCTGAGGTAATGAAAAAGCTGCACCAGGCCTGCGATCGCGAAGAATAGCGCTCGCAGTCCGAGGATTGCGAATACATTCGAGGTGAAGACGATAAACGGGTTGCTTGTGATAGCAAAGATCGCTGGGATTGAGTCCACAGCAAAGATAATGTCTGTGAATTCCACAAAGATCAGCGTCACCAAAAGCGGCGTTGCCCACAGCTTTCCATTAAGCCGAACAAAGAATTTTTGGCCATGGAAATCGGATGTGACCGGAATCAGCTTGCGCACGAGACGGATCACAGGATTCTTCTCCGGTTCAATCTTCTTATCCCTCATCACCACCATCTTCACGCCTGTGAAGATCAGCAGCACACCGAAGATCACCATCGTCCAGAAGAACCTCTCCAGCATTGCAGCGCCTGCGGCAATGAACAACCCTCGAAATATCAGCGCGCCAAGGATTCCGAAAAACAGCACCCGATGCTGATACTTTGGAGGAATGTGGAAGTAGCCAAAGACGATCACGAATACAAAGATGTTGTCAACGCTGAGCGCTTTCTCAATGAGATAGCCAGCCAAGAAGGCCATGGAGGCATCCTTGTTCGTATAGTCTGAAGCGGGCTGAATCTTGTCCCAGAAGAAGTAAATACCTATGTTAAACAAGAGGGCGATGCTAATCCACACCGCGCTCCACACGAGGGCTTCCTTCATCTTCACTTCGTGAGAGTTCTTGTGAAAGACGCCAAGGTCGAGGGCAAGCATCACGAACACAAAGCCCATAAATGCAGCCCATATCCAAATCGAAATTCCTGCTAATTCCATTGTTCTTACAACTGCTTTAAGTTCAATTTCCACTGAGTGCCGCCATCAGTCAGGCGACGTCGAGGGTGAGGGATCAATAGCCCTTTTAAAATTCGTCTGGGCAGCAAGCGGCTAAAAGTCGAACAGATCGCCGAGAAATCCACCGCGTTTTCGACCGCGCCGATCATCATCGTCATCATCATCATCCCGACGGCGATAATCCCGGCGCTTGTCGTAATCGTTGTAAGGTCCCTGCTGCGCATACTGCGGCGGAACGGATCCATGCGCCGTTGCATTGTGCATAGGCATGGTCGGTGCCATGCTCTTTTCAATAATCTTATCGAGCTCCCCGCGATCTAGCCATACGCCGCGACACTGCGGACAGTAATCAATCTCAATTCCCTGCCGTTCGGCTAATCGGAGTTCAACGTTGCAAGCTGGACAGTTCATGCTCTTCCTCTGAAATCTTTGGGAGAGAGGCGAGGAGCCGGTTGCCCGGCCCCTTCGCTCATCGTGCTTGTTGTCTTTTCTGGGAGGGTGAGACTCATGCGCTCACACGCATGTCGCGACTCTTCCCAAGGAGCCGCGCAATACGCTCTTCCGTCGGCGGATGCGTTCGGAAAAGGTTGAGCAGAGCCCCGCCTCCCTTCAGCGGGTTAACAATGTACATGTGCGCCGTTGCCGGCGTTGCTGCCGTTGGTCCGTGCCCGGCGGCCATTTCGAGCTTGCTGAGCGCACTGGCTAGTCCTTCCGGACTTCCAGCCAAATCCGCGCCAAGGCTGTCGGCCTCGAACTCGCGAGCCCGTGAAATCGCCATTTGGATGATCATCGCCGCGAGCGGAGCCACGATGCTCAGCACAATCAGCCCAAGCGGATTGTTGCCTTCCTCGTCGCTGCCGCCGAAGATCGCAAAGATGCGCATCATGTCGGCCAGCACCATAATGCCGCCTGCCACCGAAGCTACAACTGCCATCGTCAGAGTATCGCGATGCCTGATATGAGCAATCTCGTGCGCGATCACGCCCTCGATCTCTTTCTTGCCGAGCATATTCAACAGACCGCGATTCACGGCGACAACGCCATGCTGTGGGCTGCGGCCCGTCGCAAAAGCGTTCGGGGTGGGATCTTCGACCACATAAAGCGCAGGCTTCGGAATTCCTGCTCTTTCCGACAGTCGATCAACCATCGCATGAAGCTGTGGAGCCTCATCGGGCGTCACCGGCTTTGCACCGGTCATACGAACCACAATCTTATCGCTGAACCAGAAGCTGCCCAGGTTCAGCATCACTGCCAATCCTAGCGCGATCACTGCTCCAGCAGCGCCACCGATCGCCCGTCCAACCAGGACGAAGACGGCTGTGAGCGCCACCAGCAAGATGCCTACTTTCAGTGTGTTCAACATTTCCTTTCTCCTTGCGGGCAGGTCTTAAAAACACAAAGACCTTCACCGCAGTCAAGCTGCGATGAAGGTCTTGCATTTCTGGAAGCACCGGCTTTTCAGCGTACTGACGATGCTTTCCCCCTGGATTATCCAGGGCGCTACTCCCCTTCAGGATTTGCTCTCAGGCATTATAACGCTTGGGCTTAGCGATTTGTTCGTGAAATTCTGAAAAGTCCCAACGATGCCCTCGTTCAGGTTCAAAGTTACCACCAAACACGACTCAACTCACCTTGCTCACCTTTCCGGAGGAACGATCTTCGCAATCACCGTGCTGCCCCGTCCCTTATCGTTTGCCACGCTCTGGATCGTCCACAGGTCAAAACGGTTGTCGCCATCGATCACCGTCCCGCTATAGTCGCCCCAGGCGCCGCCTTCCGTCGCGGCGACGCCCTCACCCAGCCGCTGAATACGGCGCACCGACCCCGCTGGATCATTCGCCAGTCGCATCGCACACCGACCGCTGATGAACATTTCTGGCCCCGTCTCTTGAAATCCGATCAGGACATCCCCACGCTTGTTCACGCCAAGCGTTGTTTGGATGTAGCTGTTGACCGAGTCTGCAATCAGCCCAGACTGCAGTTTTTCACCCGTGAGCTTGAACTGATGCCACTGCACGGCTGCTCGCCCATCGACGTTCACGGTGTGCGAAAACCATAGAAATCCGCTTTGGATGACCAGAACCTTGGGATTCCGATCGCCCGATGCTGTCGTCGCTTTGACGCCTTTCATCGGCGATGCAGGAGGCCAGCCGAAGTGACGAAACTCATGCGGAGCTGTGGTCACCGATGCCACGACCGGAGTTCCCTTGCCATCATCCGTGATGCGCGTGATCACGATATCGCGGTCCGTCAGCCGGACGAAGAAGATATCGTCCATCGAATCCTGCACATTCACGGGATGCCCCAGACTCCCCGCAAAGTGATACACCGTTGCAGGCTTGCCCGCCTTGGCCTCCGACATCTTCATCAGGAATGTCTGCTCTGGTCCTCCCGGAAAAGAGTAGCCAATCCATTTGCGGCTATAGCCGATGCCTCCCCCGTCGACCCCGTTCGGAGCGGGGACGGGATAGGTGTTCCAAGCGCCAGTCGGATTCGAGGTCTCCGAAACAGAAATGTTGACCGGTTTCTTTTTCTCTTTGTCCCAAGGATCCCAAAGGTCAAAACCGAAGACGCGGTTGTGCAGGTCGTAGAACATTTTCGGGTCGATGCCGTTGTTGAACTCTGACTGAGGCACGCCTTGAACGTAGTTGCCCTTCTTGTCGTAGATCACCAACCCGTTGTTGGTTCCATGAAGGATGTATCCGCCACCCACTGCGATCTGAGGATCGACCTGGCGGTTTCCGTCGGTCGAGCCATCAAAGATCAGCATCCCGCTAACTGTGCGTGGGTTACCGCCTTGCTTGCGCTCCTTCGCTGCTCCCTCTTTGTTGAAGCTCGAATTGCGAATGGGCGTGATGACCTCGGTCCGAACTGGGCGAACAACGCTGGATTGAGGCGATGAGATGAGAAGAAGTGCGAAAGTGAGGGAGGCAATCATAAGGACGGCACCAAAAGTAACCGCTCTATTATCCCAAGACTCTCTAAAAAGCGAATGAAGTCTGGCTTCAGTTATTCATCACTCTCACGGCTTCTTTCACTTCTGTGCGGACGTGCGCCTCGGGATCATCCTTGAGTGCGAGAATCAGGTTACGGTTTGAGGAATTGAAAGAGAGAGCGCGAACAGCATAAACCCTAACCATCGGATGAATGTGGCTCAATAGGGGACAAAGCACATTTCGGGCTTGTTCTGGATGTTCACCAGCGAAGCCATGAAACTCAAGCGCGTACACGGCGCTCAATATTTCAGGCACTTCAGCGTGGAAAGCCGCATATTGACAGACAAGTTCTAGCTCAAAGCAATGGTCTTCAAAGGCCATTGCTTCAAGCGCATCGCCGCGCACCTGGGCATGCCGCGATTCTGCAAGCACCTTGAGAAGGAGACTATGCGATTCTCGGGTGTCCACGTTCCCGCTGGCTATTAATAGGGCAGACAAGAGACGAGTTTCAGGGCAAGGCACCCAGCTTTCTTTCTGCTCAACGACACACCATATGGCATCTATTGCCGCCTTGATAGAAGTGTATCCACGCCGATATTTGCGAACGCCGTAGATGTGAGCCGCCGCAGATCGCCGTGCCAAGTCTTCCCCGCTTGTGATCTCAGCAACAAGCACCCCCACCTCAGACTTGCGGTGAGGGTGCCGTGTTTTCAGCTGGCTAAAGAAATCAGCCTCGTAGGCGTCGTAATCCGAGAGCTGCACAGGGAGTTATCTTACTGCGGCGGCTTGCAGACCTTGCACGGCTTATAGCCTTTCTTCTTGGCCTCTGCCAAAGCCATCCCCTTCGAACCGGTCTTCAGCTTGCAGTTCTTCTTATGGTAGCTCTTGCCTTTCTCCACCACATACACCACCGTCGACGCTGGCGAGGCAGGAGGCGTTTTCGGCTTGCTCTGGGTCATGGCAACCGAAGACAAGAGGACCAGTGAGACTAAAACAGATGAAAGCTTGCGCATGAAACTATTGTATGCAAAGACAGACAGAACGCCAACACCGCCTGTCTAAAACACGGCGTTAAACCGCCTGAAACTCCCGAATCTCTTGCAAGAATGCTTCGGCCTCAAGGATGCCCTTGCCCACCAGCCCATCCTGAATCTTGCTGGCATGCTTCGACCGTGCCACCAGCCATAGCACTCCTGCGCCAAGACCGATGCCCACGAGCAGATTGCCGACCATCCAGGAGCCGCCTGCGTCAGCCAGCTTCTGCAACACTTGCGGGCCAGCCAGCATCTGCAAGATCAAAATCGGCGGAAGGAACCACAAACCCATCCCCAGAGCAAGCGTATATTTGACAGAGGTGAACTGCAGCTTGCGAAGCTGAGCCAGCTTAGCCTGCGTTTCCAGCACGGGCTGCGTATAGTCCAGGTCGGACAGGACGATGAGCTGTCGCACCGCAAGATTGATCTGAAAGATCCCCATCGCGTAGACCGCCAGTGCAGGCAGCGCAAGCCAAGGGGTTGCCAGAAGGGCCTGAAAATTCCCTGAGGCATATCCCCCAGTGAAAAGCAGGGCGATGCCGGACATGACGATATCCCAGATGGGCGACCAGCGGGCTTTGTTTCGCAGCCGTCCCTGCCTTTTGGCAACTTCTCGGTCATGCGCTTTCATCTGTAGAGCAATGCTTGCTTCGACTCGCGTTTGCAATTCACTCCATGCGGCAATAAGGGTTTGATTTTCCATGTCAGTTCTCGTTCTTTTGGGAAGCCTCCAGCCTTAGCTGGGTTTTCAAACGGCTAATTTTCGTGGCGACGTTTGCGGGCGAAATCCCAAGAATTTCGCCGATTTCTGAGTGGCTGCGCTCCTCGATGTAGAGCATGAGGAGTGCACGGTTGAGCTCATCCAGATTCGCAAGAAGCCTGTACAGTTCCTCGGAGTCATTGGGCTCGGGGCTCGTTGCTGGGAGGCTCTCCAGGCATTCAGCATCTGCCGTGCGCTGCAGCCGCAGACGATTCTTCCGCGACCATGAGATCGCCGTGTTCAGCGCAACCTGATACATCCAGGTGGCGAAGGCTCGGCTGGGGTCGTACTTGGAATAGGCTTTCCAAAGCTGGAAAGCAATGTCTTGGGCCAGGTCTTGCTGGTCCTCCGCTTGCCAGGCATACGTGCCGACAACCTTGTAGACAATGCCTTTGTGCGCCTCAAGCTGAGCTTGAAAAGCGGCTTGTCGGTCGGCCAGTGTCGCTGGTTTCATGCTTGGGTGATTCGCACAGACAGCGAAATCCTTACAACCGATAGGACCAAGATCGGCGGTCTATCGTTTCAGACTGCGATACCCAGCGATACACTTGTAGATGATCACAAGCTCAGCGAGCATTAAGACCGGAGTTACCCATAGCGCACGAAGGTCAGCCGTTCCATCTGGACTAGCCACGTTAATCCAGCCAGACGAAATGGGAATATCCCAAAGCAAGAACTTGGCGGCGGCAACCAAAGCCAAGGCTAACAGGAGCACCTGTTTGATTTCACGCTGTCCCGCCATCTTTATAATCTCCATCACGAGTTGAAGGCATCTTTGGCTTCAGACAGATATTCGTGATCCGTCCAGTCCAGCGTCACCGGCGTGATCGTCACATAGCCATCATTGATTGCGGCGACATCCTTCTCAGCCTGGGCGTCGTTCATCACTACCACCCCGCCCTGCCAATAGTAAGGTCTTCCCCAAGGATCGGACCGTTCCACCAGCCGCTCTTCATAAACTCGCTCGCCCATCGCCACAAGCTTCGCTCCTTGAATCTCTTCATAAGCGATGGCTGGGATATTCACATTCAGAAAGGTGAGCTTCTTGCGCGGGAGTTTGATCAGCCGTTCAAAGTTCTCACAGAGCCACTGCTCGCCGGACTCAAAGTGTGCCGGAGCCCCCGAAACAAAGATCGCCATGCTGACCGCGATCGAAAAGATGCTGTTAATAGTGCCTTCCATCGCACCCGCAACAGTGCCCGAATAGGTTGTGTCGAACCCAAGATTCGGGCCGTTGTTGATGCCGCTCAGGACAAGATCGCATCCGTCTGGCCATCCAAGCTCGAGGCCAACATTTACGCAGTCCACCGGAAAGCCATCGACTTCCCAAGCCTGACAGCCCTCCACCTGTGTCTCTTTCGCGCGGATCGGATCGCGCAGGGTCATCGCGTGGGAGCATGCGCTGCGTTCGCGGTCGGGTGCGACAACCTTCACTTCGCCGAACTGCTTGGCAACACGGGTCAGAACGCGAATACCTTCGGCACGAATGCCGTCGTCGTTGGTGATGAGGATGCGCATGGAATTGCGCGTTAGGTTACTCGGAAGCCTCTATTTCAGACCCGTCCGAGCGCACTATCCTACGGACTTTTCTACTTTCGGAGGCGGTGGGAACAGCTTGAATTTTCGCAGCGTTGCCGCAATAGAAACCGCCTCGTCGATGGTCTTCCGATACACCCAGCGATAATGGTCGCTCGCCCAAAAACTGATAATCTGCCACGCCTTGAACTCGCCATAGATGCGTCTCAATGCCGAGCCCTCCAAGAAGCAGACGATGATGTGTTCGTAGGTGCTCTGCTCCCCATTCGCGCCGTCAGGCGCGGCAGTTGGCGCGTTCGGAAACTTCGCCTTCAGCTCAGCGACGGCACCCTTGGTTCCTTCTTCCTGGCTGACCACCCACCAATGAAGCTGTTCATGGACAAACGTCGAAACACAAAGTTCATCATCCTTCACATGCCGGGTGCTTAAGGTGAGAACTGGATGGCTGTGAGGAATGACGCTGTCTTCGATGATGACTTTCTTGGTAAAGAGCCATGGCGTGAGATCATGCGTCTTCAAGAGACGTTCTAGCTGCTGCTTGGTCTGCCTTTCAGTCGGAGAGTCGTTTTTGAGCGTGATTTCAAGCGGTGTTGTTTGTGGAACAGCGATGGCTACCGTGGCTAAAAGTGTGGATAAAGAGATCATTTTGTTGCCCCTGTACAAAGTAGTGCAGCGTCTACACCCAAGGATAACTCCGCGCGAAGTGTGCTTGATGGCTTTCAAGTATTAGCGACCCAGATACAAGTCAAGCGGCTTTGTTCAGGTAGGTTATTCCGATCTGTCATGCCAAGGTTGCTCCCCAAGGAATACGACGAACTTCACCGAAAGCGCTGTGCGACAGTGGCCTTGATAAGCGTCGTCCCGATTGTCATATCAGCAGCGCTGGCACTCAGCTTCCTCAATCTCTCTGCGCTCATGATCGGAGTTATCGCCTCAAGCATCACGCTTTGGCTTGCTTGGGCAACCCCGCGCCCCTGGTCCAAGATCGATCTCTATTGCTTCACTGTCTGGCCTATACTCTTCTTCTTTTGGGTCGCATCATGGGTCCTTTACGACGACCTCCACGGCAAGGTCCCTGAGAATCTCAGCGGGGCGATGGTCATCATCTTCCTGGCTGTATTCCTGTTTACACAAGGCAAAGAACCTAGCCAGAAACTCAAGGACAGACGTTCAGCTTTGTTTTCGCTACTGATCTTCCCTCTGCTACTTGCCTACTTTTCGAGCACCAAGGGCGGCGCAGATCCTATGCACAAGGCTCTCATGGACTGGTTCCACCTCACGAGCCAAGCCGCCGACATTGCCACCATCGCGATCCGCAAGATCATCCACTTCACTTTCTATGGCTTCGCCGGATATCTCGCCTTTCGCTACGTCATTGCCAGCCGCACCATCAACAGCTTGAACGACAAGTGGAAGAAGGCCCCGCCGACACTCAGACTGGGATGGCAAATGGCTCTTTCCTTCGTGGCCATTCTCGCCGCCTACGACGAAATCCGCCAGTTGTTCTCACCCAACCGCTCCGGCTCTGCGCTGGATTTCTTGCTCGACATGGCGGGCGCATCGTTTTTCATTTGGGTCTGGGGAACGCGCTATCACAAAAAAGTCACAAACCCTTAGCCCTTGCGATTAAACCGCGGCCTCTCCAGCGACGTATCATTTGTATAGCGTCAGTCGCTAGGGGTTGATATGTATAAAGCTCGCCTTTGGGCCGTTGCCCTTGCCGTCCTTGCGGGGACAACCGTTTTTGCCAATTTGCCAAAGCAGGATCAAGACCCGCTCGCAAAGCCTGTCAGCCTCAGCATGAAGGCTGCCAGCGTCGACAAAGTTGTCGCCGAGATCGCTAAGCTGCTCGGCGCAAACCTCGAAGTCAGCCCCCAGATGCGCGGTGAGATTGTCATCGTCTCTGTCACCGATGTTCCCGGTCGCCAGCTTCTCGACCGTATTGCCGCCACCACCGATGGACTGTGGATTCAAGATGGCGACAAGATGCGCCTGAACCGCAACTTTGCCGCTATCCAAAGACAGGAGCGCGAAGCCATCCAAGCCAAGACGGCAAAGCTTAGGAAGGAAATCAAGAAGCTGTTTGACGATCAGCACAACCCCAAGAAGCCCAATACCGAAAGCAATGTGCCTGAGATGGCCATGTTTGGCGGTGGGGCGGATGCAAAGCCCATCAGCGAGCTGCTATCCGGCATCGATGCAAGCCTGATCGCCAATATCCGGGGCGGCGAACGGCTTGTCTTTGCTTCGCCGAACAACCGCATGCAAAGGCCCCTCAGCGGCAATTTGAATCAGATCATTGGTGAATGGGTCGCCGAGCACAACAAGTCTGCCAAAAACCGGCCGAACACGAAACCTGGAGAAGGCTTTAGCGAAGAAGAGATGGCTCAGCTTCAAGAGTTCATGAAGATCTTTGGCGTCTCCGAACCCAAGACGATTGAAGAAAGGCCCGCCAAAGTCATCATGGTCATCAGCAACGGCGCGTTCGGAATGCCGTTCATGGCTGGCCTGATGGGCGATGATTCGTACACCGTCGATCTCAAGCTTTACAACAGCAAGGGCGAAGTTATTCTTCGCGCTTCGCACCCGCTCGGTATGGACTTTAGCGAGATCGAACAGCTAGCAGAAAGCATGCAGCCCAAGAAGGATCCGCCCAAGCAGACCGAAGGCGAAAAGGATACGAAGATCGAGTATTCCAAGCCGACCAAAGAGATGATGAGCATGTTCGGCGGCGTCACGAGCGGTCAGATGCCAACGCTCAGCAAAGAGCTGGAGGCGCTGCTGCTTGACCCGTCGACCAACGATCCGCTTAGCTTCATGCACTCCGAAGCTCTGGATGCTATAGCGAAGGCGAAGAATCTCGATCTCGTTGCCAACCTCCCCGACGACGGAGTCTCCATGTTCGGACTGCTTGCGGAAGCCAACGCCAGCGACACTGTGAATAGCTATCTCCGCGGACTCAAGGAAGACGAAAGCCTGTGGATCAAGACGGAAGGCACATGGCTCACCATTTCCCCCAAAAATCCTGTACAAGCCCGCGCAACGCGCACCAACCGACTCGCCTTGACAAAGTTTCTTGGACAGATCAAAGCGGAGGGGATTGCCACGCTGGACCATTTGGCTGAATATGCACAAGTTGCTGAGCATCCGATGGGAACGCCTGCGGCTCAAACCTATCTCATGATGTTTGCCCCAACGGCAATACAGCAGGGCATGGGAGGCATGACGGATTGGGATGCTCTCCGGTTCTACGGAACACTGGGCGGATCACAGAAGCAGACACTTGCCAACAATGGGCAAATCCCTTACAGCAGTCTCAACACTCAGCAGCGAGACCTCGTTGCAAAGATGGCTTTTGGAACGTCCGCCAAGCTGGAAATTGCTGGAGCAGCCAAGCCGAATCTCGGCGGCTTTATGGGCCTGATGATGCAGTTCATGCCGACTGTCGACAAGGATTGGCGACAGGAGCCTACCGAGGTCATGCCGGATGGATTGCCCAATGCGGGCTATGTCTCCGGCAATGTCGCCAACCTGTTTATTGGAACGGCGAAGATCGAAGGCATGGGCATGTTCGACCGCGCCCCGCTCGGTGTGGATGAGCTTGCAATGTTCCAGTGGATGAAGGAAGACAAGAACTTCTCGCAGATTGCAGGAATGATGCCGGACATCAACACGGTCACCCCCGGCACCCGCACACAGTACCGCTTCTCGTTCTTTGTAGCCAAGGATGTGTTGTTCAGCCGCACTCTAAACGATGACCGCATCGACAAGAACGCCAAAGCTGTCCCCTTGCACGACCTGCCTCAGAGCGTTCAAGACGAGATTAAGAAGAAAGTCGAGGACATGAAGAAGAACCCTCTGCCCTTCATGGGTCTTGGCGGCGGCGTAAAACCGCCGACTCCTTAAACGACCCGGCCCTGTCGGATGTTAGCGCCGACGGGGCCGCTTACTGTCGGAATTCCCGAGCATTCGATCCATTCCACGCCTGGCAGCGGCAAAGGGTCGAACGTGCTTGAGTTTGGCTGGAATCCCACGGCATGGCGGATGATCAGATCAACGATCCACGAGTGCATGTAATCGTCATATCCTCGATACAGCGCAGCCTGCCCCGTTTTTGGATTGTAGTGTTCATAGCTGTTCGGGCGATTTGGGTCGCCGTCATGGAACATCATGCGAATGCACGACATCAGGCTATCACCCGCCAAGTTGCGATAGTCGGGGTTCAATCGCGCCAGCGAAGCCAGCTCGTCGACTAGATGAGAGTTCACCATCGGCCAGCTGCGACCGTTCCATGGGCAGTTCAGCCGCTTTCCTTTCCAGAGGCCCTCGGCACTAAATCCCGGTTCGGTCGTGGCCTCAGCCGCAAACCCATAGCCCAGGCGAAAAGCGCCTTCTTGAACCAGCCATCTGTTCACAATCTCCCGCTCGTCGTTCACAGAATGCCCAAAGGCTCTTTCCGACAGGCCATAAAAGCCCGTTGCTGGACGTGCGGGCGAATGTTGCCCATCTTCGCCAAGGTCGCAGATGAACTTATCTTGGCGGCTGTAGGCCGTCGACTTCGTATTTAACAGCACCAGATCGGCAAGCTCGATCCAGTCTTGGCGCCGATAGCGACAGCCTAAGGCGCGCACAAGCCTTGCCATCCGGAGCATGTATGCCGTCGCATCCACACCCACAATCCGAAATCCTTGCCACTGATCAGCTTCGGGGTTGGCGAAGCTATACCGGTTCATATACTCCTGGCCTGTCTCGTTCTGATCAAAGATCAGGAAGCCAGAGCGATCTTTCGCCCATCTTTGCTCGACGAAGTACTTCAGATAGTTCGCAAAGGCTTCTGCGGCTCTCCGGCTTGCACGCGATCCGTGTGTGGCTTCCAGCAAGTCATAGCCAGTAGCAAAGTCAGCGTGATAGAAATCGCGCGACGGCCTGCACGAATAGCTGTGTCCAGGCAGGCTCCCGTCTGCTCGCTGAACATTGGCAAGGTTCTCGACTATGCCCACGGCAAGAGATGGGTCGCGCATCCATACGGCTTCCCTTAGGTGAGCCTGTGCCGAATAGGTGACGAAGTTGCGGAAGAATCCAACCCCCTCGGTTACAAAGGGAGCAAAGGTTCCCTCCTTGCCTGATATCGGCAGGGTTGGGATAGAAACGGTGTTGAGCCGCAGCCCATACCATCGATACCAATACGCGTTGGTGAGATAGGGATCGCTCGACTCAAACTTCGGAACCCCGTCAAAGTAGCTCTTCCAAGCCTTCTCGCTCACCTTGAATGGATCGGCGACAAATGACTGTTCAATGCTGGCAACGGCAGCTTCGGGAGTCAAGCCAACGCCAGCCGAAACAACTATGCTGTCTCCGGCGGCCATCGTATATGTCTGTCCAAGGTGAACGAGCCCAGGCTGCGTGTCCTCAGGCAGAAAAGCATTCGCCTGAAATTTATGCGGATCAGTCCCGCAGGCAGCACAAAGATCCCAAAGCGGACTGTCGTCATGCCTCTGCGTATGCTGGACGAAACGATTCTGCAATAACGCATTGGCCCCGATAGCCACAAAGACGGACAGGGGGCTGCCCATCTGGGAGGCGACTTCCAGCCTTTCGCTTTCAACTGCTGTTCGGTCCGGCTCAAACTCCTCGGGCCATGCTGTGGACAGTTCAAACTGTAGCCATCCTTTCACTCTATCGGCAGAGCGGATGCTCCGCCATGGCGTGCCCGACCCCTTCGGCGCGTAATCTTGAAGCGACCATACGACAATATCCACGGAGCCCTTGGCAGACTTAAGAAGCTCTAAACGGGATACCCATGCATGGCAAGCCAGCACCGCACGCGTTTCGAGAATGCGCACATCATCTCCGATATGCTCGATGATCAGCCGATCTGGACGCCAATCGACGATTCTAGATCGGAAGTGGGCCTGCTTCCCTTCTTGCAGAATCAGCACTGTATAGAGCCGACTCAGCCGAATATCGGCGAGGAAACAATCGTCCCAAAATCCTGGGGCATGCAGCCAGCGAGGAAAAACGGGAGCGTAGATAGAACCGGTGCCGCCGCCCAAGAACCATTTGTCCTTGCGGCGAAGTCTATCTAAAGGGCTCATGCGCAGATTTTATACATCTGCGGCGTCCCGAAGCCGACACTTATGCGTAAGATTGTAAAAAGACCCTATCTAACGAGGGCTTTTGCCTGAACTGGACACCTATGAAACTCATTCACAGACTATTGCTTCCTTTGGCTTTGTTTGCCGCTGCAATGCCTGCAATGGCACAAGAGGCCCCGAAGGCCGGAGCCGGTCCCCTGACGGCTGAAGCCAAGGCTAAGATCATCGCCGGCATGACCAATGTGGTCAAGTCCTACGCCTTCGTACCTGGCGTGGACTTCAACAAGTGGGACGACTACATCAAGTCGAAGACCGCTGACATTGACAAGGCAGCCACCGACGACGAGCTGTCCGAAGTCATCAATGGCGGCGTGAGCACGTTCTTCGGAACGAGCCATCTTGTGCTCATCACCCCCAAAGCCGCACAAGCTCGCCGCGACCGATCCGCTGTTGGCATCGGCATCCGCATTGAGCCGCTGGACGAAGGCGGCCTGCGTGTCATCAAGGTTTTCCCTGATACGCCTGCCCAGCGTGCTGGCTTGCAGCCGGGCGACGTCGTGCTTGAAGCTGACGGCAAGAAGCTTGAGAAGGGCATGACCTTCCAAGGCGCAGAAGGCACTATCGTTGAACTTACCGTCAAGCGCGATGACAAGATGATGAAGTTCAAGGTAGAGCGCAAGAAGTACTCGATCGAAGAGCCGGACACGCTTACCTGGATCGACAATGACACTGCTGTGCTGCAAGTCCACACTTTCTTGGACAGCTACAGCGCCAACCAGATTGAAAAGCTGATGACAGAAGCTCAGCGAGCGAAGAAGCTTATCGTCGACCTGCGCGGCAACGGCGGTGGAATCGTCGCCAATATGATGAACCTCATCGGCTACTTCATTGAGCCTTCGGAGACGTTCGGCTTCTACGTAAACCGAGCGATGACGCGTGCCTATGAAAAGGAAACTATGGGCGACCCCACCGACTTGAAGAAGGTCATCGACTACATCAAGCCGAGCGGCATGAAGTCCACCAAGAACAAGGTGGGCCAATTCAAAGGCGAGATCGCTGTCTTGGTCAATGGTGGCTCTGGCAGCGCATCCGAGATCACTGCGATGGCGCTGAAAGAGTTCCGAAATGCTCCGGTCGTCGGCACGAAATCCGCAGGAGCTGTTCTGGTTTCCACCATGGCTCCAATCGGCGAAGGCTGGCAGGTGCAGTATCCCTTCATGGATTACATCTCCGCCAAAGGAGTCCGACTCGAAGGCACTGGGATCAAGCCGGATGCAGAAGCCCAGACTCCGCGATTTGGAGAAAAGGACACCGCGATCGGGCTGGCAATCGCCCTGATCGACAAGAAAGCTGGCAAGTAAGCTGGCCAAAAAGCATAGGACCGAGGGCAGTTTCGTCTGTCCTCGGTCCTATCTCTTTATCTCAGCGGTCGTTCGCTGGTATAATTGCCCCTTGCGGCTGTTTGCGGTCGGCGACGAATCCTAAGCGTCCCGCCAAAAACGAAAAACGAAGTAAAGAGCTATGGCGACTTATCGAGGACGAAAAACGGATATCTGCCGAAAGGTCGGATACAACATCTGGGGCAAAGCCAAGTGCCCGAGTTCGAAGCGTCAGTACCCCACGGGTCAGCACGGTCCGAACCTGAAAGATCGACGACAGTCGGAATACGGCGAGCAGCTTCTTGCGAAGCAAGTTATCCGCCGCTACTACAACATGCTGGAGAAGCAGTTCCGCAATACCTTTGAGAAGGCACAGCGAATGCACGGCAACAGCGGTCTGAACTTCCTGCGACTGCTTGAGCTTCGACTTGCAACGAGCGTTTGGCGACTCGGCTACGCAAAGTCGATCTTCCATGCCCGACAGATGGTCAGCCACTGCCACATCCTGGTCAATGGCAAGATCGTCAACATCCCCAGCTATCAGTGCAAAGTCGGTGATGTGATCTCTGTGCGCGACCGAGAGTCCAGCCGCAAGATCGCTCGCATGGCGCACTATGAAGGCGCTCCGGTTCCTGCTTACATGGAAGCCGATGTGCCGAACTTCAGCGGCAAGATCATCGCCCTGCCTGAGAGAGAGGACTTCCCGAAGTTCTTCCAAGAGCAGCAGGTTGTTGAATTCTACGCTCGCTAAGGCCAAAAGCAACCGCACTTTAAGAAGAGGCTTCTCATACCGAGAAGCCTCTTCTTGTATATGAACATCATGCGTTAGCACCTAAATTGCATACCGGAATCTGCTAAAAAACCTGCAACGTAATGATTCGTATGTGCTGGTTTGTCGCAATCTTGGCCTTAAGCTGTACCGTTCTCAGTGAGGCTCCTTCCGTTTCCTCCCCTTTCCCGCAATTTGTCGAATGGACTCAAGAAACTAGCCCCCAAGACCTCCTCGATTCCATCTCCAAAGCTAGGATGAAGGCCTCTGACGAGGCTCGAAGCAAAGGGATGCGGCTCACCGTCGAGGAATTCGCCGCCGTTGGCAAGCGAGTTGCAGACGACATTCTCAAGGGCGTTGACCTTGCGAGCAAGCCTACGGCTGAGTTGTACATCTGGGCGAGAATTCTCGACCATGCCATGCGATACGAAGACGCCATAGGCCTGATAGACCGAGAGTTAAAGACTCAGCCTGCACCTGCGCGCAAATTTGACTTAAATTTACTGAAGCTTCAGCTTCTGTCGAAGACGAGTCGCTTCAAAGATGCTCGCGCCTTCGCACAAACGGTCGCTGCCCCAGACGATGTCACCAAGACAAGGTTCATCGCTGCGACCATCTACTACCTTGCGCCGGCAATTGCAGAATCCGAAAGCATTCCAGCTGCCATCAGTTTTGTCGACGATCTGCTGAAGACTCTGCCTCTGCCGGGCGAGACTGAAATGCTGCAAAGGTGGGTCAGTGTCGCAAAGGGCAACGCGAACACGTTTAAGAAGCAGTATCAGATGATCGGTCAGCCCTGCCCGGATCTGGGGATCACTCGAAGCATCGGCGATTGGCCTGGATTAGACAAGCTAAAAGGCCGAGTTGTGCTGATCGATTTCTTTGCCCACTGGTGCGGCCCTTGTATCGGCAGCTTCCCTGAACTTCAAAAGCTCCTCGACGAATATGGAAGCAAGGGATTGTCCATCGTCGGCACAACGGCCTTTGAAGGCTTCTACGGACAGAAAGAAAAGGTGACAGAGCAGGAAGAATACGACCTTATGGGCAAGTTTGCTTCCCAGCACAAAATGACCTGGCCCATCGTCTTCGTTCCAAAATCCACCTTCGGCACCTTTGGGGCAAACTCTATCCCCCGTGTGGCTCTGGTCGACCGTGCTGGAAAGATCCGGCTGATCAAAGGTGCCATGACCAAGGAAGAGATGGCAGAAATCCGTCGCAAAATCGAGGAGTGCCTGGGCGAGAAAGAAGCATTATAGTCATCCGGGCAATCTGTCTAAATGTACAAAACGGTGCATCAAACAGCAACGTATCAACGTAAGTTTCGGTTAGACTGGGAAAACCAATCGAGGGATCAATATGAACTTCTTTAAGAAATCCTTGGTCGTGATGTCGCTTGCTGCGGCCTCGCTCATTGTGTTCGCACAGGGGCAAAATCCGACCGAACTCCTCAAGCAGATCAACGACGCGTACGCTGCCAAAGTGAAGGAAGCTCGCGATGCTGGCAAGACCGTGAACACTCAGGAACTGCTTGCCATGCGCAAGACGATGGCTGAGAACGCGGTCAAGGGTATCGACGCCATGCATGTCGAACCAGGCCAGGGCCTTGCTTGGGCACAGCTCTTCCAGATTGCTGGCAAGATGAAGGACGCCTGTATGGCTGCAGAGCGCTACCTGACTTCCAACCCTGACGCCAGCAGCAAGTATGCAGCGCAGAACATCATGATCAACGCCTGCAATGCGCAGGGCGAGGCCAAGGAAGTTCTGAAGCTCCTGATGGAAATGCAGCCAGCCGATTTCAATCAGAAAGTCGGGCTCGCTATGAATACCATTCACGGCTACAAAGATACGATCAACGAGAAGCTCGGCCTGAACGAAGCGCTGAGAGCATTTGACCGTGCAGATGCCATTCTGAACGGACTGGAAGCTACGACGGAACAGCAGAAGGCTCAGATCGAGAGTTACAAAGCGACCTCGGTGACCGAGCGCGCAACCCTGCTTTACGACAACGGCAAGAAAGACGATGCCATTGCCATCCTCGACAAAGCGGTTGCTGGCCTCCCTGCAAACAGCCCTTCGCTGAGAGCCATCAAGTCTGCAAAGACGCGAATGACTCTGACAGGATCGGTTGCCCCGGCACTGAATATCGAGCGCGGCTACGGCGCGTTCGCAAGCCTTGCAGACATGAAGGGCAAGGTCGTTATCATCGACTTCTTCGCTCACTGGTGCGGCCCGTGCAAGGCAGCCTTCCCAGACATGCGAAAGATGTACGATGATCTGAAAGATAAGGGCCTTGAGATTCTCGGAGTCACAACTTACTACGGCTACTACGGTCAGGAAAAGAACCTGTCCAAGGATGACGAGTACGCCAAGATGGAAGGCTTCATGAAGGACTTCAACATGAACTGGCCGGTCGTGTATGGCGAGCGATCAAACTTCGAGGCCTACGGCATCACTGGCATCCCGACAACCATCGTGGTTGGACGTGACGGCAAGGTGCACAAGCTTCACGTGGGCTATTCCGCTGATTCGTTCAAGGCTTTCCGAGCAGAAGTCGAAGAGCTTCTGAAAGCCAAGTAAGATCTCGAATCTGAAGTCAATGGGCTCTGGGAAATCCCAGAGCCCATTTGGTTTGTAGGACTTTGTATCTTTAAGCAAGCTTGCCACAATCGATCTCGTTGCTTTTAGGGGTGCAAATACTGCATTCTAAGGTGCCCTTATTGCGGATTCGCTATAATAGGGTTTCCAGACATCACCGAGAGAAAACTTAATGACCACTGACCAGGAAATGACGCCCATCGACAGCCCTGAGGCAAACATTCAGCCTGAAGGCGCAGAGGCGTCCGTGACGAGTGAGCAAGCAGACGCCATGAGCCCGGACACCAACACTGCACCGTCCGGACAGGAAGAAGCTTCAGCCGATGCCCCTGCAGAGACTGCCTCTGCCGAACTTCCAGCCGAAGAGCCCGCCCCCGCACCTGAGCCTGCACCGGTTCAAGCGGCAGCTCCAGAGCCTGCCCCCGCGCCGACCACCGGCATGAGCGACGCCGAGCTTTTCGAAGCCGCAATGAAGTCGCTCGAGACCGGCGAAGACACTGGCGAGACGGAGGGAGCGTTCAAGAGACTGACCAAGGGTGAGCGACTTGAGGCAACGGTTATCCAAGTCGAGCGCGATCGCGTCTTCGTCGACCTTGGAACCAAATCGGAAGGCATCGTACCCATCGCCGAACTGTCGGATGACCACTCCGGCGATGCCACTCAGCACATCAAGGTCGGAGACAAGATCGACGTTATCGTCCTCAAGCCGGAAGGCGCCGATGGAAATGCGATCGTCTCCAAGAAGAAAGCCGATTTTGAAAACGCATGGCTTGAGATTGAAGCCAAGCATCACGAAGGAGTCACCGTCAACGCTCCCGTCGTGGACCGCGTTAAGGGCGGTCTGGTTGTTGACATCGGTGTGCGAGGCTTCGTCCCCGCAACGCACGTCGGCAACGGCAAGCTTCGAAACATCGACAAGTACGTCGGAGAAACACTTCCCTTCAAGATCATCGAGATTGACCGTGAGCGCAAGAAGGTCGTGCTTTCGAACCGCCTCGCTGAGGAAGAGACTCGAGCATCGGCAAAGGATCAGCTCTTTACCAGCGTCAAGGCTGGCGACGTCCTTGAGGGCACCGTCCGACGGCTCACCGACTACGGCGCATTCGTCGACCTTGGCGGCGTCGATGGACTGTTGCACATCAGCGAAATGAGCTGGATGCGCATCAACCATCCGAAGGAGATGTTCAAGGAAGGCCAGAAGATTCAGGTGATGGTCCTTAAGCTGGACCCCAACACCGGAAAGATCAGCCTTGGCCACCGACAGGTTCTTCCCGATCCGTGGAATCTCATCAAGGAGAAGTACGTCCAGGGTCAAAAGCTCACCGTCACGATTGGACGCATCGTCCAGAGCGGCGCGTTTGTGAAGTTGCCGGAAGGCGCGGAAGCATTCCTCCCGCTGAGCGAGATGTCGGTTCGCCGCATCAAGAAGGCTCAGGAAGTCGTTGAGGAGAACCAGGAAGTCGAAGTTCAGATCATCGACCTTCGCCCGAGCGATCGCCGAATGGTTCTCTCCATTCGAGCTCTGCAACCCGGCGGTCAGGCCGCTGTCGATCGAGGCGGCTATGCCGGCCCGATGTACGACGACGACCGAGGCCGACGCGGACCCGGAGGCCCTGGCGGCAAGAAGGGTGGCAAGAAAGGCGGCAAGGGTGGTCGACGTGAAGATGAGGATGTCGACGAATACTTCAGCCGTCCGCGACAGCAGTTTGGCGGCAGCGGTGTAACCATCGGTGAGCGCCTTGGCATGCTCAAGGGCCTTCTGACTCGAGACGAGGATGAGGACACCGAAGAAAAGGCCGAAGCCAAGACGGAAGAAGCTGAAGAGAAATCCGAAGAGTAAATCTTCCCTGCTATCGCCTAAACAATCGCCTCAGGTGGACGCCACCTGAGGCGATTTGCTTTGTTGCTTCAGGTCTGCGAACCCGAAAACCTCCAGCACCACTTTAGATTTTTGAGAATCACCCGATAAATGTGCCAGGAGCTTATTTCATGGCACTGCAAGAGACTTTTACGACCCCCCAGAATTCCGCGTGTACAGAGCACCCCGCCCTCCACATGCGATACCGATTCTTCTGGGCATGCTTCGAAGACAAGACCATTTTTGATGCTTCGCAGTGCTCCTGGGGCGCAAACCTGACTTCGGTCAACGGCGCAAAGGTCTGTGCCTACAATGCTGATCCTCTTGCGGCGATGAAGCAGGACAGCCAATCCTCTTGTGTCGACTTCACGTCCACACCAACCTCCGCCGACCTCTACATCAACCTCGCAAACCCCACGCCGGAAGAGATCAAGTCAACGGCTTCTGAATACGACCGTGCCCTGATTGCCTGCGTTCCGGGCGATGCGCCCGCCTTTGAAGCTCTGCTTGCCGAATCTTTCCCTGGCAAAGCCATGCAGCTCTTTTCGCAATGCTCCGACTGGCCCTACACCTGCACCTCAGGGCTGGAGGCTGACGCCGAGTGCTGGATAGCCGCTGTGGGTGATCTGCCCCAGGTTTCCTGGCCTTCGGTAGGAATTTCCATCCCGACCATCGACAATGCTGAGGATACGGTCTTTGCCGTCCAGAAGTTTATTGAACAATATCCTGGTGAGCTGAAATTCGCCATCGTGGGCAACGGGTCGAGCGACGTGGCGTGGGCGCGGTTGCAACAGGCTGCGGCAAATTGGGGAGCTCGTGCAACGCTGATTCGACTCGAAAAGAATATGGGTTACGGTCTCGGATGCAACCAAGGCCTCCATATCCTTCATGAGGCTGGGGAATGCGAATTCTATGCCGTCATGAATGACGATGTGGTTCCTGCGGAATGTTGCTTGATCGAAATGGTTCAAGCCATGCGCAACCTCGATGGGCTGGGATACAAGCCGGGCGTTATCGCTCCTTATTCCGACAACATCAATGGATGCCAGCAGGTACAGCTTCCGATCCGCTCCCTCACAACGCTGGATGCAGACACGGAAGGCTTTCGCCGAGAGAAGCACTCTTCAGGCCGACAGGAGATTCAGCTCCGGGGACTCTTCCTCCTCATTCACCCAGACTGCTTGGAAAAGGTGGGGGGATTCGACCCCCGCTTCGGCATCGGCAACTTTGAGGATGACGATCACAACCTCCGTACTCGCCTCTCTGGCTTCACGCTTTGGATTGCTGAAGGCGCCTATCTGCACCATAAAGGTTCAAAGACCTTCAAGAACCTGGGAATCGACTATGCCGCGAACATTCAGCGCAACGGAGAAACGTTTGGTGAGAAATGGCAGATCACGCATCTTGAAGAGTGGCCCGGTCTGGAAGCCTACCCAGACGATGTGAGTCTGCACGTGCCGCTCGATTTCGATTACAGCGACCGTCACATCACGAAGATCAACGGCGAGATGATTGACCTTGTCCACGAAGCCGGAGAAATCGAATTTGCCGCCTGGGTGATGAACGCGATGCGCGCACATCCCCGCGCAAAGCGTCGAGAGATCATCGATCACATCCTTGCGCTCAGCAAAGACTGTACGGCCTAAACGGTCGTAGCCCCTGGCACATTTTATGAGCCGTCGTGCGTAGTCAGTGGTGGAGTATCCTCTGATATCTGACATCTGATATCTGATATCAGTAACCGATATCTCCCCACTGCCCTGCCCATGAAACGTCTGCTCGCTGCACTCTTCCTTCTGCCCGCCTTTGCGCATGCCAACCTGGCCTACACGCTTAAGCCCGAGCCTTCGGCTCGATCCATCCGCGTCAGCCTGACATTGGATCAGGCAGAAGCCCGCCAGGAATTTCGCATCCCAGCGTGGTGTCCAGGCTTCTATACCATCCTGAACTACCAGCAGAAGATGAGCAACATCCGGGCAACGGACGCCAAAGGCAAGGAGTTGACGGTTGTCAAATCCGAAGATCGGCTCTGGACCGTGGACAATCCTTCGAAAGGGACAGTCACTTTCAGCTATTCCGTGCTCGGCGACGATCCCGGACTTGGCTTCTTCAAGGTCAATGTTCGCGAGAATACTGCCTTTGTGAACGGGCCTGCAACTTTCGTCTTCCCTCCGAACCGCCTGAACGAAACAGTCACGCTCAAGGTGAATCTCCCAGCGTCCTGGGATATTGCGACGGGGCTGGAAAAGGATCCCGACGGGCAGTTCACTGCATCCGACTATGATGAGTTTATCGACTGCCCCATCGAAATGGGCATTTTCGAGCGTCGCAAGTTTGAGGTTGCAGGCATTCCGTTTGAAGCTGTCTTTATCTCGCCTAACGGACGGTACGGATTTGATCTGGACCGAACCACGGCTATGCTGTCGAAGCTGAGCGTCGCTGCAATCAAGATGATGGGGGGTGCACCTTTTAAGCATTACACCTACATGTTCCATCTGGCCATTGGCGACTTCAGCGGGGGGCTTGAACATCGCAACAGCACGGTCATCAGTATTGAAAACGCCCCTACGGACTACTTGGACTCACTGGCTGCCCACGAATTCTTCCACGCTTGGAATGTTAAACAGATCCGGCCGGCCGTGCTTGGACCGTTCGACTATTCCAAACAGGCTTACACAGCAAACCTTTGGTTTGCAGAAGGCGTCACCGACTACTACGCCTATCTCCACACTCACAGGAGCGGTGTGCGCGGTATTGGATGGCTTCTCGATTCTTATCAAGACATGATTTTTGAGCTGCAGAAGGCGCGTCAAAGGCTTCAGCACACCGTCGAAGAAACGTCCACCAAAGCCTGGGATAACGGCGGCTTTGGCATCGGAGACCTTAGCTACTACACCAAAGGCTCGCTGATGGGTTTTATCTTTGACGCTGAGATTCGGTCGGTGACTGACGGCAAGAAGAGCTTGGATGACGTTATGCGGCTGCTCTACTCGCGCCACAAACTCCCCAAGCCCGGCTATCCCGAAGACGGGCTTCTCAAAGCGATCAACGAGGTTTCGGGCAAAGACCTGACCGAACTGTACAATCAGATGGCTCGAACTGTTCAAGAGCTGCCCTATGAGCGGCTCCAACAGATCGGTCTGCGTGTGCGCCAGCCCGGCAAGCAATACACCGTTATCGGCTTCTCGCTCAATGGTGATATGGTCAGCGATGTCATGGTGAATCTTTCCAATGCTGGCCTACGTGCTGGCGACCGGATCGTAAAGGTTCTCGGACAGCCCTTTACGCTGGAATCGTTTGCAGACATGCCCACTGACAAAGCTTACGATGTGAACGTTCTGCGCAACGGTCAGAACATCGCACTCAGGCTCAAATTCCAGACCGTGACAGAGACTGCTTGGCGGCTCGAAACCGATCCCTTCGCATCAAAGAAGGCAATCGAGCTGCGCAAGGCATGGCTGGAAGGCCGGCAGGCTCAGTGAAGAAGAGGGAGCGCGGCATCGATCACCAACTCCGCTGTAACATTCGCAGGCTTGCCCTCCGGGGCGGCGATAGGATGGTGCGGCGCATAGCGGTGTCCCCACTTTGAGATCGGATTCGGCCCAAACACCGTAACCGTAGGACAGCCGACAGCCGCCGCCAAGTGCATCAAGCCGGTGTCGCTTCCGATCATCAGCTTGAGGTGCGTCAGCACCGCAAGAGATTGCCGGATCGAGCACTTGCCCACAAGATCGATAGCGGTACCGCCAATCGCCTGCTGGAATCTTGCTGCGTCATCCAGCTCATCGGGGCCACCAAGCATCGCAATCTGATAGCCCTTTTCCTGCAAAGCGTTGGCGATTGCGGCAAGCGTATGCAATGGAAGCTGCTTTTCCGGGTAGCGCGCTCCTGGCTGGACCCCGATCGTTGCATTGTGCAACGATTCACTATTGCCCATCCCCGGGATCGTTGCATCATGCAACAGTCTCCCGCCTAAGTCGCGCTCTTCGGGTGTAATCGAGAGCTTGGGCTTGGTCACAGAGCGCTCAACGCCGATCGGTCCAAGCAGGTCCAAATAGCACTCTGCTTCAAATCGCTCTTCGTCGTAAGGAATGCGATGGCTCAGCAGGAACCCTCGACCTTCCGTAGCATGCCCAATCCTCACGGGAACTCCAGCAAGTCTTGCCGCGAGCGCAGAACGAAAACTCCGATTGACAAGCAGCACCGCGTCAGGGTTTTCGGCTCGCAGCTCCTGCGCGGCTTTCAAGACAGGACGGAGCCCGCTGATCTTCCCGCCCGTCACAAACCAGGCTTTGGCGGCACGGTCGGCAAGCACCTGCTGCACGATGGGGTTTGCCCGGACAATAACGTGGAGCTCAGCATCAATCAGGCTGTCGATCATGGGGCAAGCCATTACAGCATCGCCCAAAAACTGCGGCTTCAGCCAGACAAAGACCTTCTCAGACAATGGGGCTCAGCGCCTCCTTCACGGCAGACACCTTAATCTCCGACACTGGACTCGCCTCTCCTGCCGTCAACCCAGCAATCTGTCCAAAGGGCGGACACCACAGCCTATGGATGCCATGCCGGAACAGCGCGACTGTAGGTGTGTCTGTAGAAGCTGCAAGGTGCATGATGCCGTTATCGAGCGTGAAAACTGCTTTGGCCTTCCTGATGGCACCTACGACTTCGGGCAAGGTGAGCTCCCCTCGCAAGTCTTGAACAAAACCCTCATCGACCAGAGTCTGCTCATCCGATGCGCCAGTCCAGAATTTGGATTGCTCAGTAGGTTTGGCTCCCAAAAGGCCAACGGTCAGGCCTCTTCCCTTCAGCCACCTCATCGTTTCTTTCCACTTGTCAATGGGCCAAAGCTTCTCGGGCAGGCTAGCCGACATCGCAATCAGCACGTCAGGAATCTGAAGCTCGGGCTCTGCAGAAGGAAGCTGATAGGGCAGGATCTCGCCTTGGAGATAGCAAAGCCGGGCAAAGATCTCGACGATGAATCCAGATTTCAAAAACGAATACTTCGTCGTGATGCCTTCAGATATCCACTCCTTGTCCTGCCAAAGCTGGCCTTGCGGATCGTCAGGAAAGGGTAAGCCTTCACATGGGCCGCTCACCAGACAATCATCTTTTGCAAGCCGGGCGGCAAGCGTCTGCGCTGGCTCGGAAATCTCCAGGTTCACCACAAGGTCAAACGTATGCTGTGCGATAGCATCAGCTTGCTCAGCCTCGTTGCCTCCCCAAAAGGGATACGAGAAGTCCTCAAGGGTGGAAGAGGCTTGGAATTCAGCCACTCTGCGCCCACCAAAGTAAGCCAGCAGGCCCGGCTGCATTTCCACCTTGATCATCCGCAAGATGGATGTGGCAATCGCATAGTTGCCGATAGCATCGTTGGAAATCAGGGCGATGCGGGGATTCTTCGGCAAGGGCTGGCCCTGATAGCGGATCACGCAGAGATTTTACCGGGTCACACCCAACGCCCAACGCCCAACGCCCAACGCCCAACGCCCAACGCCCAAAAAGATATGTTATACTTTTATCACGTATTGACATCGTGGAACAGGAAACCGTTTGGCGGGCGCTGTCCAGTCAGCATCGAAGGAATATCCTCGATCTGTTGCGGAATGGACCAAAAACCACGGGCGATCTCGCCCGTGCAATGCCGGGTCTTACCCGGTTTGCGGTCATGCAACATTTGGGGGTTTTGGAGGAGTCCGGTTTAGTTTTGGCTCGAAAAGAGGGCCGAAACCGCTATAACTACTCTAACGCTTCCGTACTGAGGGACTTATACGAGCAGTGGGTGAATCCCATTGCGTCGGGCGCGGCCGAAGCGGCCCAACACTTAAAGCGATACGCACAAACTCAACACGAGGCAATACACATGAATGAATCATCGTATCGAATGGTCAAGGTCGAGATGGAGACCCATATTCGCGCTCCGAAAAGCGTGGTTTACCGAGCTATCACCGAGGGTTATGCCGACTGGTGGCCTCACAAGTTCTATGCAGACTCGACTCTTTACCATGACAATGTTGTCGGAGGCACCCTGGGCGAGCGCTTTGCAGGCGGAGGCTCGATCGCATTCGGCACGATCATGATGCTCAAGCCTGACGAAAAGGTTATCACCGTCGGCATTGGGCTGATGGGCAGCTACTCGGCAAAGAATACGGAGTCCCTCTCCGAAGACGGCGAATTCACCATCTATAAAAAGCAGCTTCACATGTGGGGAGAGGTGCCAGAAGAATTTGAAAAAATGATGGTTGAAGGGGCACGTCAACTGATGGAAACAGCGCTCAAGAACTACTGCGAAGCCAAGGCTGGAGGTGCCGAGTGAAAGTCGAGCTGAAATCCGAATTTCCCCTTACTGACGAATCCTGCAAGGCTGCGACAGGCAAAACCATCCAGGAGTGGTATGCCGAGATTGACGCCAAGGGCTTGGAGTCCAAAGGTCGCCGCGAAACAACGCAATACTTAGTAAACGAATGCAATATGGAGCTCTGGTGGGCTACGACTCTCAGCGTCGGCTTTGAAGAGCATAAGGGCAAGAAGGAAAAGGATGGACGGTTGAAAGGCTACTTCATCTGCTCGACCAAGACCATTTCCGCGCCCGTTGAAGCAGTCTACAAAGCATGGGTTGATCCTTCCCTGCTCTCCCAGTGGATCGGATCAGGAGCGTCAGTTAACGCTGTCGATGGTGGAGAGCTATCGGATGGCGACGGCAACAAGGGCACGTTCAAGCGTGTGCGCGAGAACAAAGACCTGCGACTCGCCTGGCTCACATCAGGTGCCGACGAGAGTTTGGTCGACGTTGTACTGACCGACAAGGGCGGTGGAAAGACAGGTTTGCTCATCAACCACGACCGCATCCAGACCCGCGCCGAAGCTGACGGTATCCGCGAAGCTTGGGCCAGTGCGGTCAATAAGATGAAGGAACTGCTGGAGAAAGGCAAATGATGACTGTTCTGTTTGCGGTTGCGGTGCTGGCTTCGCCGGCTCAGGCGGCCCTTAAGGGCAATGATCCGGTGGAGCTATGCAAAGGCAACACGGTCGTCGGCAAGGCCGACCTGACCCACAAGCACGGCCTTTACACCTATCAATTCTCTAACCAGGACAACCTGGACGCGTTTAAGAAAGACCCCGAAAGATGGGGCATCCAGCTTGGCGGAGCTTGCGGGAACATGGGGCCGCTCTCAGGACGGGGCGACGCAGAGCGGTACTGGGTCTACAAAGGTCGCATCTGGATCTTTGCTTCTGAGCTATGTCGAGCTACTTTCAGCCGCGATCCGGAGAACTTTCTCGACATGCCAGATGCTCCGTTGAAGGCGACTGTAGCCGAGCAGAAGGCAGCGCGGGCGATTCTTGATAAGGTCGTAGAAGCGCACGGAGGCTGGAAGGCGATCTCAGGCATTAAGACGTTTGTCTGGGAATATGCTTCTACCTACAAGGGATCGGGCGGAAAGGATGCCACATACACTGAGACTTTCGGTATGCAGCATCCTGGCGTGTTTTACTCAGGCTCCGCCTGGGAAACAGGGTCGGGATACAACTATGGCACGATGAAGGAGGGTTGGGGCTACGACGCTATCGACAAGTTTGCTCTTGTCAAAGATGAGCTGACTTATCTTCAGCGCAACACCATCAAGCATCCCATCTTGCTGCTAAGAGCCAGCCGGGATTTCGCCTTTGCAGCAAAGCTTGCTGGACAGGTCAAGGCAGAAGGATTGGGGACCTGCGACGCCGTGCAGGTGCATACGCTGGGCAAGACAGTGACCTTGCTTATCGATGCGAAAACGCACCGCATCGTTGGTACGCAGAGCAGGGATCGAACAGGCGGCCCGTATCGAATGGTCACCCGAACCTGGAGCGATCCTAAGCCTGTTGCTGGCGTCCTCGTGCCGATGACTTCCCTTGCCACATACGAAGGGATGAAGCGGGAAGCAACCCCACGAACCTACTCGTCGGTGAGGATCAACGACTCTAAAGACGCAAAGCTGTTCGTCAAACCTACGATGAACTAGTCGGAAGCAAAGGATCGATGCAAGGAGCTTCCAGATTCGAAACTCTGGAGGCTCTTTAGTTCTTCCCATCCTACAATCTGCGCTTCTTTATCCGGTCTTGAATGACATTGATTATCGCAAAGACGTATGAGATGGCGGCAAGAATCCAGGCAGAGGCGTAAGTGCCGGCTTCGGCATGAAATTCGAAATCGTTGCCCGTAAGCCAATTACAGATGCCGACGGCGCCCGGGACAAGCAGCCGTAAAAACACCCAAGCTCCAGCCATTATCAGAAACCAAGGCACAAAGCATAGGGCAACGACTCGGTCGGCTCGAACAACCTCTTTCCCAATTCCCAACAGAGCCGCAAGAGCAAGCAAGAACCCTAAGCCTCCTCCGTAGAGCAAAGCCGCTTGATCCTTCGTGGAAGCGAATACTGCCACGGCCGCAGCGATCCCAATCAGCGGTACGAGCGTGTTAAGCAGACGTCCAACCAGGTGCTGATCGAGCCACTGTGCAAAACCCTGCTGCAGCACAAATCCTCCAAACAAGGCAATTGCCCATGTTGAACTCTGCCACCCGAACAAGGATTGACTCCACGATTCCCCAAAGGGCTTTGCAAAATCCCAAGTCCACGGAACACCGCGATTCAGAATGAGGAAGGCAAATGTGACGCCAAGCATGATGCCAACAAAGTCGGGAAAGTTGAGCTTCACTTTGGGAAACTCTGGTGAGATCGAATTGCGAGGAGGAGGACTTTGAACAGGGTGCAGCGGTCCGACAACTGGCCTTTTGCCGTTCCTAAGGTAGCTCTTGAAAGTCTCCCAGATCGACATTTGTCGGGTCGATGCCTCGCGGATAGAGCCTTCATGGCAAACAAACGCCCCCAACGGAATGGGGCGGAAATGCTTGAAGTTTGGCCAGTACCATCGAAAGAAGCTGTCTCTAGGCCAAACCTCGGGGAGCTTCTCACCGTCTCCGGTGAGCCTCTTTATGCCATTGCTTACTACGCCGAGCGGCAGCTTCAGCAACAGCCAAAGCGATAGGTTTGCAGGGACCCTTGTATGGTCTTTCTTCCACTTCTTTTCGGGAATGAGCGAATGATCGAAGATCGTCATAGGATACAAGCCCACGAATACGTAAGGATCGAACAGCGGCACTTTCATCGGCAAAGAATCAGCCCTGGGAGGGGCCGCAAAGCTCAGGCCTGCATCTTTGGCTTCTCCCAGCATCCACTGAAGGGTGCTTTCTTGCGAGTTGCTTCTACTTCCTATCTCACTGCCACCCCCAACATCGCGGTGAACACCCTCGAACCAAACCTCAAGGACGTCTTGTGCGCTCTTCGTATCTGGCTGGATCAGCAATTCTAGGAAGGCGTTTCGGGATTCTCGCAGACTCACAGCATGGCGAATGATCCTCACAGCGGGGTTTCGATCTGTAAAGGGAAAGACTTTAAAGCGATCCAGCACGCCGACGGAACTCACGGTATCGAAGAGACCCATGAAATGAATCTGTGAGTCATGGGTTCCGTCTCTTTCAGCGACTGCAAATTTGAGCTTGATCCGATCTGATTCATCGAAGAACCCCTCGATGTTTGCAGAGGCGCTGGAAATCGACTGCCACAAGTATGGGATCAGGTTTTTGTGCTCGGGTCTCAGAATCCCAAACGAGTGGACAAGCGCGGCAAGCAAGCGGCATGCAAACGCACCGCGGCTAAATCCAAACAAGTAAATCTGATCGTCAGGCTTGTAGTTGTCGACCAGGTACTCATATGCCCTCAGAACGTTGAGGCGCAGGCTTGTGGCTGTGGCGAGATCAAGGAGCTTGAGAAATGTGCGATTTATGCCGACGAGCACTGAGGCGTCGGATAGAGTGCCTACTCCGCCGTCATAGTAGCGCCTTTGGTCTTTGGATAAGAGATCGAATATCTCTGCAACGTGCGTTTGGTTTTTGCCTGCCCAATCACCTGTGCCATCAATGCAGATGACAATGTTCTTGATAGGATCGTGACTCATTTCGCCTCCCCTGATTCCAAGAGTATTCTAAGAAACGGGGAGTCCTTCGTCAACCTAACAAAGTTGCACGGCAATTTCTGTGCATTTCTGCTTTCTTCGCTGACCAAGCCCTTAAAACTTGCGACTCAGAAGGGACCATCGATCCCCCTCCCCCGATCTTCTTCTTGCAGTCTTCAATCTTGCTGCCAGCCTGCTTCATCAGGGTTGGATCGATGCGTACTGCCATCTCATAGTCTTCAAGCGCCTGTGCCCACTTGCTTTGCTTATAGCGTGCTTCTGCGCGGCCAAAGTACGTGAACGGATCGCGCGGCTCCAGCGCTAGTGCACGTGTAAGAGCCTCTTCAGCTCCCGCATTCCTGTCACTCTGCAACCGGTAGAGTCCCAAGAACAGCCAATAATCGAGAACCATCGGGTTAAGCGATGCCGCCATCTCCATATCCGCGATGGCCTCATCAAGACGCCGAACGTCTGCATATGCCTGGGCACGCATCGAGTAGGCGAAGGCGCTCTGAGGACTCAGCAATATGCCCTTCGTGCCATCGTCGATCGCTCCCTGAGGATCAAATCTACGCCTCATATTGGATCTCACAAGATAGCCTTCAGCATCGGTCGGTGCCAGTTCAATAGCCTTGTCGGCTGCTTCACGAGCTTCATGAAGGCGACCAATCATGCCTTCAGCGACGCTCAGCCAGTAGTACCCCCGCCCAAGCTTTGGACGAGCCTTGATATACCGCTGAGCGTCAGACCGCATTGTCGTCCATCGTCCCAGATGAAGGGTTGCTTCCATCTTGAGCAACAGTGCCTCAACGGCTCCTGGATTGCGACTGAGAAGCTCATCGACTGCGGCACTTGCCGATTCATAGTCTTTCTTTCTCAAATGGTAAGCAATCAGGCTGTAGTCCCCAGCCAAAGCTTCAGACACGCTTACTTTCTCACCGTTGACAAAGTCTCGTAAACTGCGCCCAATGCCCGCTTTGCCACTCTTGGCAGAACTGCGGACTGCGTTCGCCTTTGTGCGATCAACGGTCGAGGCATCGCCCACCCCTCCAAAAAGACTCGCACCCGAATAGATGCCCCCAGCAAGGTCGATCTTGCGAAGGCCACCGTCCTTGTAAATCGCTTTCCTGAGCGGCTGAAAGGTCATGCTGAAGTCGTATCTGGGCAAGCTGATTCGTGAGATTTCATCGACGACCTCGTTTACGACATCCTTCTGCGGGTCCTGGCGCAGGATAGAAAAGGCCGTCGCCAGTCCAAAAATCTGCCGCAAAGCCCCCACTCTGACTTTGGGATAAGCCTGCTCCACGGCAGACAATCTCTGAGTGATGCTTGTTGCAAGGCTTTCCAGCGCGCTTCGGAGTTCTGCGGGCATTGCAGAAACACTTCCAAATCCCATCGGCTCTGTGCGCACAATCGGCCTCGCCTGAAACCAGTAGATCGAGAGGCCGCTTCCCCGCTCCACGCTGACATCTCCCGGTGTCAGTTCGCGCGGCACGAACCAAAATCTTCCTCCTGAATTCGCAGGCAGATTATCGGACTCCTCAAAAATCTGTGCCACTGAGCGGATGCCAGGAACACGAACATCGCCTATGACAATCGATTTCAGCGCGTAGTCGATCTCCAAAAGGGTCTTGCTTAATAGGCAATCCTGCGCTCCACTGGGAAGCCCGCCGATCCTTCCACGGTGAGGCAGCGTTGGATCGGATGGGTCGGGATCGATGCTCACGTAGGGAGTTGTCCCGTCCTTAGCGACCGCCTTGCACAAAGCGACTACAAACTCCGGAGAAATCGGTTCTTGCCCAGGGACGCGTCTTCCCAGCAATAGAAGGTCACGATTCGTCTTATCGACGGCAACGCCAGTGATCTCGGTGATTCGGCTGGTGGCGACACCCTTCGCCAAGGCTTTTAGGGAAACGGCAGTATAAGTTGCCAGTCGTTCCTTATCAGGCTCGGGAGCGTTCGTAATTGCTGCGGCAAGGTCCGGAACATCGGCACGAACCATGACGCCGCCGACCTTGCTTGCGCCTGCCTTCGCAAGGGTCGGCCCCACCTCTTTGCAACGCTTCGCCCACTTCGCCAGGTCGATCTCAACCTTGGCAGGTCCAAGCTTTAGCCCAAGCCCAACGGGTCCCTTTTCAGCGTTGCCAATATTGATTCCGATGGAATAGAACGTCTCTTCAAGACCGGTTTCAAGCTGGAGCCCCGTCGCATTGTCGTACTTGAAAGTGCCGCCGACTCCCGTGCCCTTCAGATAAAGAACGCCGTTCCCGGACACCTTCTTGCCGTCCGGCCCAATTTTGAACTCGCCCGCAAGAGCCAGAGCCGCCTCATCATTCTTGCCCAGGCCCGACTCGACGTTCACTTTGAGCGTGTCGGGCGATTCAAGCTGGCTGACAACCTTGAAATATGAAGGCAGAGGTCCGGCCTGAGAATTCAGGACCGCCTTTGGCTCGAACTTGAAGGTGATGCCCCATTTCTTATAGGTTTCGGCAAGACCTTTTAATCGCTTGCTGTAACTGGACCAGCTTTCACCCTGACCGCGCGGCGCGAAAGCCCCTGCCAAGCTTGCGCCAGCAAGCAACAGGGAAATAGCCATCTTTCGCCAAGCACACATATTCCCAAGCTTTCGCATAGGATCAGTGTAACGGATCGCTGTTTGGCTTGGAAGAGAGCGTTAAACAGTCAGGAGTGATCAGCTGTTTACGAAACAGCAGCCGCTTTCGCCAGGTTGATGACTTCGGTGCTGTACTCCTTCGTGCCAGCCTTGCCGCCAAGGTCGATGGTGAGGCATTGACCTTCTGAGCACACACGCAGGACCGAGTTCTGGATTCGATCCGCCTGTTCGTTGTAGCCAAGGTGACGAAGCATCATCAACGAGCTGAAAAGGAGTGCTGTGGGATTGGCGACACCCTGACCGGCGATATCCGGCGCCGAACCGTGAACTGCTTCAAACACCGCGCAGTCAATGCCGATGTTCGCTCCCGGAGCAAGGCCCAACCCGCCTACCAAGCCCGCGCACAGGTCACTGATAATGTCGCCGTACAGATTCTCCGTAACCAGGACGTCAAACTTCTCCGGGCGGGTCACCAGCTGCATGCAGCAGTTATCGACGATGATGTCGTCCGCCTGAATGTCGGGGTTCTGTTCAGCGGCTTTGTAAAACTCCTCAAGAAACAGGCCGTCACTCAGCTTCATGATATTGGCCTTGTGAACGACGGTCACACGTTTTCGCCCCTGCTTCCGCGCCATATCGAAGGTGTATTTGAACAAACGCGCGCTTCCCTGTCGGGTGATGACCTTGATCGACTGCGCCACGTCCGGATGCGGCTTGTATTCGATGCCCGCATACAGGTCTTCGGTGTTCTCACGGACGATGATGATGTCGATATTCTTGTCGGCAAACGGTCCCTTCAAGCCTGGCAGAGTCTTGATGGGGCGAACGTTGGCAAACAGGTCGAGAGCCTTGCGCAATGCGACGTTTGCGCTAGTGTGCCCGCCTCCGCTGGGGGTTGTGGTCGGACCCTTGATCGCCACACCGATCTCGCGGATGGCCTCAATGGTCTCCTCGGGCATCGCAGCTTTGCCCTTCTCGATGGCGCCCAAACCAGCTTCCAGATAGACCCAATCGGCTGTAAAGCCGGTGGCCTCAAGGATGCCGATGGTGGCTTCCATAATCTCAGGGCCGATTCCGTCGCCCGGAATCACGGCGATGCGTCGCTTGCTCATATTCTTATTGTGGCAATTTTACGGGGTGAACCGTAGGCTGGTTGCAGGCCTTGCATGAACCTGCGACCTGTGGCGACTCTTCCATCAAGGTTTCGTCCATAATATTTGCGTGTCCGACTTCAACAACCGCGTTGACGAGCTTGCCGAACTGATGACCGAGTTCAACCTCTCAGAGGCAGAACTGAAAGGCGATGGCTGGAAGGTAGCCCTGCGCAAGAACAAGCCCGCGCCAGTTGCAGTTCAAACGATGGTTGCCGAACATTTTGACGGTGGCGATGCACACGAGGAAGGCGGAGCAAGCAACGGAGCCGCCCCTGCGCCCGAACAGCCAACCGGTATCCCCATCAACAGCCCGATGAACGGGATCTTCTACTCTGCACCAAGCCCAACAGCCGCACCCTTTGTCAATGAAGGGGACGTCGTTGAGGCAGGTCAGGTGGTAGCCCTGATTGAAGCAATGAAGGTCTTTAACGAGATCGTCGCACCTATGGCAGGAACCATCAAGAAGACCATGGCCAAAAATGGCGACGTGGTCAACCAGGGCGATCCCCTGCTCTACATCAACTGATCGCCGCACATACGCGCGCTGAATCTTCTAAGCCTGCAAGGTCACATCGCCTGTGATTATTAGCCTTTCGGCACGATGCGCCTTCGCATCAAAAGCAAGTAGGTCTAACCGGACGAATCGAACCTGCTCCGCTTCATAATCAAGCCTCACATGAACGCTGGCGAGGCTTCTTCTAGTTTGTCCACGGGTGTTCAGCCGCGTACCCTCCGAATCGGGCTTCTCGGCTTTGGCACGGTCGGTGAGGGCGTTTTTCAGATGCTCGAAGAAAACCGCGAGACGATTGAGTCTCGCGCAGGCATGGGCTTGCAGATCGTCAAGATCGGCATTAAGCACACCGACAAAGACCGCTCCCTTCCCTCTTCGATGTTCACCACAGATCTGGATTCGATTGTCGAGTCTCCAGACGTCGATATGGTGGTCGAGCTCATCGGTGGATCTGAACCTGCCGAACGGCTGATCGAAAAGGCCCTGGAGCTTGGCAAGAGCGTTGTCACCGCCAACAAGGAGCTGATGGCCAAGCAAGGCGGTCGGCTTGTCAATCTAGCCAAATCCAAGGGTTTGGACCTTCATTACGAAGCTGCAGTCGGCGGAGGCATCCCTCTCATCCAGCCGCTCAAGCACCAGCTTTCCGGCAACGATCTCGTCAAGATGATGGGCATCGTCAACGGCACCACGAACTACATCCTCAGCAAAATGGCCTCCGAAGGAGCAGACTTTGGCGAGGTCTTGCGCGAAGCGCAGGATAAGGGCTATGCCGAAGCCGACCCAACCGCGGACGTCGAAGGCTTCGACGCCACCTATAAGCTTGCCATCCTGGCTTCAATCGCCTTTGGTAGCCAAGTCCACATCGACGAGATTTACCGAGAAGGCATCACTAAGGTCAGCAGCATCGACATGCACTATGCCGATGTCCTCGGCTACCGCATCAAGCTCTTGGCGATCTGCGAGCCGCACAGCAGCGGCAGCGCAATCTGCCGCGTGCATCCCGCGATGATCCCGAAAACCCACCCTTTGGCAACCGTCAGCGACGTTTACAACGCTCTGTGGTTCCAAGGTGACTTCGTGGGGAGTGTCATGCTCAGCGGTCGAGGTGCGGGTTCAAAACCGACAGCTTCCGCAGTCGTCGGCGACCTGATTGATGTCGCTCGAAACCTGATGGTTGAAGGGCCGGGCAGCGCAATTCCTTGGACGGACAAGTTCCGGCTGGCCCCTATCGATGAGCTTCAGACCGCGTATTACTTCCGCGTCCGAGTGAAGGACCAGCCCAAGGTGCTTGGTTCGATTGCCAATACGCTGGGGGATGCTGACGTGTCGCTCTCGGCAATGGAGATGCGGGTGGTAGACGCTGAGCAGAATATCGGTGAGATCGTCTTCTTGACGCACACTTGCCAGGAGTCGAACTTCCGGCGGGCATTTGAAGAAGTCAAGAAGCTGCCCGTAGTTCTGGAAGTCTGTTCAGCGATTCGGGTTGAAGAGTAGTTTTGGGAGTGCGCGAATTTATTGGCGCTACAGTGTGCGGTGATTCATCTCCGCAAGTGCTGGCTGCATGCCTGCACCAAAGTCACCCCCACCCCTTTTCCCCTCCCCCTACGACTTCGTCGCACGGGGAGGGGTAATTTACGCCGCACTGTCGCCCGTTCTGCCAACATAGAATCATGCGTGTTGCATGCTGCCAGCTTGATGTCGTCTTCAACGACCCCATTGCGAACGCCACAAGAGTCTGCTCAACGCTGGAGAATCTCTCTGACAAGGAGGTGCAGCTTGCCGTCTTCCCAGAGTGCTTCCTCACAGGCTACTGCGTCTCTTCCGCTCAGCAAGCGCGCAGCATCGCGATCTCCGAAACTGACCATCCTGCGCATCGACAGATTCAAGACACCGTCGATGCGACGGGAATTGTGGCTGTCGTGGGCTTTGCAGGGATTGGGGACGATGACAAGCTCTACAACTGCGCGGGACTGTATGAACCGAACAACCCCATGCGGCATTATCGCAAGGCGCATCTGCTTTGCCTCGGATACGACCGCTTTGACAACCCCGGCAATGAGTTGGAACCGTTCGATACTTCGGTGGGTCGCATTGGCATCCTCATCTGCTATGACATGCGCGCGCCCGAAGCGGCCCGGACGCTGATGCTGAAAGGAGCGGAGATTATCTGCTTGCCGACAAACTGGCCTGTGGGTGCGGAAACCTCCGCTCAGCACATCTCCATAGCACGCGCCGCCGAGAACCGAGTGTTCATGGCGACTGCCGACCGGGTGGGCACTGAGAATGGCTCATCCTTTATCGGCCACAGCCGGATTATTGCTCCTTCGGGAAAGGTGCTCGATGCAGCAGACCATACCGACGAGGCCATTGTCATGGCAGACTGCGATCTGTCGCAGGCCCGGCAAAAGCATGTCATCAACATTCCCGGCGAGTATGAGTTAGATGTGGTTGCCGGTCGCCGACCTGAACTTTATCAGACCGTTGCAAAATGCAACGATTGATGTGCAATGAGCAACGATCCAGTCCTCAAGCCCGCAGAAACAACTGCCAGCAAGCCAGACCGTATGCGCTTCGTGTGGCTTGGTCTGATTGGACTTGTCAGCCTCCTGTATGCAACTAAGCCGGATGCCTTGTGGGCTTTGGCGATCCTACCTGTCTGGACTTGGAGCGGGATTGCATGGCTGGTCCTGATAGTCACGCTGCGCCGCAAGAACTGGAAGCGCAAAGCGGTGTGGGCTGGTCTGTGGCTAATTCCCGTGCTGATCTTTTCCCAAGAATGGATCTCCATAGGACGCGGCCTCTTCTCAGGAACCCCAGCACACAGCCTGCGCGTCGTTTCGCTGAACTGTCTGGGCGGGTCGTTTGAATCTGCCAAAGAGGTCGCGCCTTTCAAGCCCGACATCATGCTCTTTCAGGAATCGCCAAGCCAGCTTGAGCTTCAAAGCTTCGCCACTCAGATGTTTGGGGTAGAAGGGTTTGCCTTTGCGGGTCCAGACTGCAGCGTGGTTGCCCATGGAAAGAATCCCGTCCACTACGAGCTCAGCGTTCCGGGCAGGCCAGTTTCCAATGCCACTGCTGTCCTTCTTGAACTCAGTTCTGGACAGAAGTTGCTTGCTGTGAGCCTGCGCCTGCAGCCTCCTCTTTTCGATCTAAGCTTCTTCAGTCCGGAATGTTGGACAGCGTATGCCGAGAATCGTCGGCTAAGACGCCAAGAGCTTGCTGACCTTCGCAGGACGATAGATTCCTTGAAGCTGCCCGAGGATGTGCTGGTTATCTTCGGCGGAGACTTCAACACTCCTCCCGACCCATCCGTACAGAATGTGCTCCGGCCTTGGCTGGAGGATTCCTTCGATAAGGCTGGCGTCGGCTGGGGCAACACCGCCGTCAACCAATATCCGCTAGTGCGAATCGACCAGGTCTGGCATTCCAAAGAGCTGACGCCTGTCAGTGTTCGAACGAAAGCCACCGAGAATTCGGATCATCGCATGGTCATTGCCGACTTTCAGTTCAAGTCAATTTGAACAGGATTGCACTGCGTTTTGAATGAAACAAACATCCGGGCCAACACGTCTCTCAGGTAATCTGGATGGCGATGATGCGCATTGAGACCGCAAACCAACGATGCTATCGGTCTCTCCAAGGGGGGGAGGACGCCGGGTTTATTTTCTTCAACGAAGGCGGACACCAGGGGCAAGTCAATATGGCCCGCGATGCTCAGCTTTTGATCGATGCGGAGCGCGGATTTATCGGTTGCCGTGTGTATAGCTGGAGCGGACCGTGGATCAGCCTTGGCATGAACCAAGACCCCGACAAAACCTTGCGCACGGGTTCAAATGTGCCTTGGGTAGTCCGTCCTACAGGCGGCAAAGCCGTTCTGCACGGGCACGATATCACTGTCGGCCTGGGTGTTCCCCTCAAGGAGATTTCAAGGGTCACCGAAGAGGAGCTGGATTCGCGCTCGCTTTCAAAGGCTTACCGCTTTTTGGCACGTCCACTGATCACCGCTTTGCGCGCAGGCGGCGTCGATGCCTTCCTTGGCGAAGAGACCGACCTCCTGCGTCAAGATGCCAAATCGAAGGATTGCTTCATGCATGTGTCGCCCAATGACATCGTTGATGCGAACACAGGAAGAAAGGTCTGCGGATGCGCTCTGCGCTTGACGGATTCCGCCGTATTGCTGCAGGCAAGCATCCCCAACAGAAGACCGCTGATCGATCCTGAATCGGTGTTTGAAGAAGCGCATGATGGTTTCTTCATCAAGGTAGATGCGAACGCATTCCAGAACGGGTTGGAAAAGACTCTGCGCGAGCTGTTCGGGATTGCTGGATAGGGCTATCCCTAAACTTGGGTGACTTTGCGCACTCCCGGAACCAATTCCCGGAGACGATCTTCAATGCCAAGCTTGAGGGTCACAGCCGACATTGGGCATCCGACGCAGGTCCCGCGAAACTTGATCTTCACGTCGCCTTCTTCGTTCACGCTAAGGAGCTGGATATCGCCGCCATGGGAGCGGGCGTAAGCCTGAACGTCCTGCATTGCTTCCTTGACGCTAGCGTAAAGCGGCCCCATCGAAGCCGGGTCCTGAACCTCGCCATTTCCGAAAATGCGTTGAAGAAGCGTCATCCCTACCCCTAACTATACTTTGTTATACGGATTCTGAGCAGGATTCGTTAGGGCAGGAAGTGGGAACCGTAGGCAGGTCATATCAAGCTGCCAACAGCCTTCCTACTCCTCCCTTAACCAAACCGCCATCGTATTCGGACCTGGGTTACACCAGGCATAGTACGGGATGAAGTTCAGTTCGCAGCTTTCCGTTTCTGGATCGCCATCCAGATACAGCTCTTCGTCCTCCCACTCCTGAAGCCGCATACCTTCTGACTTCAGCAGAACCGAGCCGTTGAACTCCTTCGATGCCAGTTCGGCAACTTCAAGATCGGGATTGACCTTCGCCAGCAATGGTGTTCGATCTTCCTTCTCAGCTTGCAGACAATACACCAGCGGCCCGCGCGTCAGCGCGACACGACCAAGATTAGCGACAACTTTTGGATTGCTGCGGACCCATCTCGGAGTGATTTCAAAGTTCACGACAAAGCTATCGCCAGGATTCCATGTACGGCGAATCACCATATAGCCCCCATCGTAATCCGCTTCTACATCCAAGCCTTCGAGGTCGACGTTCTGACACCAGATGGGAATCCGCATCTTGATTGCAAACGCCTGCGGCTTGTCGGCATCAATCTTCACACGCGCCTGGCCTGACCGTGGGAAGTCACCCTCGATCGTCAGCCGAACTCCAGGCGCAACTTCGGCATGCAAAGCGGCAGGAATATGAATCCACACAGCTTTCTCGCCGTCATCGGCAAACCCCGAGGTGCCGACGACATAACTGCCCAGGTTGGCTAGGACGCGAGCAATATTGGGCGGGCAACACGCGCATCCAAACCAAGGCACCCGCTGATGCGTTCCGTGGCTTTCATGCGGATTGGCGTAAAAGAACAGATCGCCGCTTAGCGACATGCCGCTCAGCAAGCCGTTATAGAGCGCCTGCTCCATCACATCGGCATATTCGCTTTCTCCGGTCTGCTCCAGCATCGCGTGCCCCCAGAGGAATAGCCCAATCGCGGCGCAGGTTTCGGCGTAGGAGCTGAGATTGGGGAGGTCATAGTCAACGGTAAAGCCCTCATTGCTGCCCGATGGCCCAATCCCACCCGTGATGTACATGCGACGCTTGGTAAGGTTCGACCAAGCTCGCATGAGCGCATTCTCCATGGCATCGTCGTTCTGCCCGTCCGCGAGGTCGGCAGCCGCAATGTAGAGATACATCGCCCGCACAGCGTGCCCCACCACCTTATCGTGCTCGCGCACCGGTGCATGGTCTTGGGCGTATTCCCCGCTGTACTTGCCGTCGACACACATAAAGCCCGGCAGCCACGGGGCCATCACCTTGGTGCCCTCGGTATCCAACTCTTCCTCAAAGGGCGAAGGACGCGTTCCGCGCACATCCACCATCCACCTTGCCCGCTCGCGGTACTTTGGATCGCCGGTGATATCGGAAAGCTTGATGAGCGCCAGTTCGATCTCTTCGTGGCCGCAGTATCCCAGCCGACCCTCAGGCCCGAAGATCGAAAGTACATGGTCCGCCGCGCGCACGCCAACTTGGAAGAACTTATCGTGGTTCAAGTAACGCTTCATCGCTACACAAGCTTCGATAAGATGTCCCACGCAGTACATCTCGTGCATCGCTGACAGGTTGGCCCACTTGAACTGAGGGTAATTGAGCTGGAAGAAGGTGTTGATGTAGCCGTCGGGCTCTTGAGTTTGGGCAACGAGCTCCATCGCTTCGTTCGCCACTCGCTCCACCTCGGTGTTCGGGCGCGTGGCAAGGCTGTAGGCACAGGCTTCCAGCCACTTATAAACGTCGCTGTCGTCGAACTTATAGCCCTTGTGATTGCCGCTCTCTCCCCGCAGTACCTTGCGAAAGTTCTCCAGCCTTCCGGTCTCCTCAATCTGCCTGTGGATGTGGATCAGTGTGGTCTGATTGACTGTATCCTGCCACTGCGACCAAAAGGAATCGGTGATGCGGACGGAAGTCAGCGGCAAGGAACGCATTTGGCGTGAGAAGGGCATGCGGAGGATGATACCGAGTTCAAGCCGAGATGATTACCCTCCAGAACAGCAGTTCTGAAGGGATGAGAACCCCATAGTTCCCTTCATCATGCCCTCAGAGCTGATGAAGAGGAGAGTGTTGGGTCAGGCGTTAACCGTCGCTTTCGCGGGCTTCCAGCGGACGTCAAGATCCTTGACCGCTTTCGCCTCATCCAACCGCCCAACGATCTGCGTGGACGGCGCGTGGTGCAGAAGGTCGGCATCCGTCTCCGCTTCCTTGCAGATGGCAATCAGCGCATCGCAGAACGCATCGAGCGTTTCCTTGCACTCTGTTTCCGTCGGCTCGATCATAAAGCACTCAGGCACAATCAGCGGGAAGTAGTTGGTCGCCGGGTGGAAACCGTAATCAATCAGACGCTTGGAGATATCCAGCGCACGGACTCCGTACTGCTTCTTATACTTCTCAGCTGTGAGGATGCATTCGTGGGTGCAGGGACGGTCATGCGCCGGCGGCAGAACATCCTTCAGCCGCGCCCGCAGATAGTTGGCATTCAGAACCGAATAGCGGCTGATGTCTGGCAGATACTCCCGGCCCATCGCCAGCAGGTATGTATACGCACGAACCGCCATGAGCGACTGTCCCCAGAACGAGCTGACGCGACCGATGCTGAGCGGACGGTTCTCGTCCACATAAGGCGCGTTTGATATCTGATCCAGCTTTTCCGATTGCTTCAGACTGACAATCACAGGACCAGGCAAGAAGGGCTCAAGGTGCTTCATCAAACCGATCGCACCGCATCCAGGACCGCCGCCGCCATGAGGCGTGGTGAACGTCTTGTGCAGGTTCAGGTGCATACAGTCAAAGCCGTGATCGCCGGGGCGTGTTGTGCCCACCATTGCGTTCATATTTGCTCCGTCGCAGAACACCTGTCCGCCGACGGCATGGACCATTTCGCAAATCTTCTGGATATTGGTCTCGAACAAGCCGAGTGTGGACGGATTCGTGACCATGAATGCGGCAACGGTGTCGTCCAGCAACCCTGCCAAGGCATTAAGGTCGGTATTTCCGTTGGCGTCCGTGGGAACGGACTTCACATCATAGCCACAGCGAGCTGCCGAAGCAGGGTTGGTGCCGTGGGCCGAGTCGGGGATGAGGCAGATGCGTCGCTTGTCGCCTTCTCCGCGCGACTCGTGATACGCCTTGATGAGCATTAAACAAGTCTGCTCACCGTGTGCGCCGGCAACGGGCTGCATCGTGATGGCATCAAAGCCTGTGATCTCGATCAGGAAGTCTTGTACACCCGCAATCACTTCGATATAGCCCTTTGCCGTCTCGATCGGTTGCAGGGGGTGAATCTGAGTGAAGCCAGCCAAGCTCGCCGTGCGCTCATTGATGCGCGGGTTGTACTTCATCGTGCAAGAGCCGAGCGGATAGAAGCCTGTATCAATGCCGTAGTTGATGTGGCTAAGGTTCGTGAAGTGCCGCACCAGGTCCATCTCACCGATCTCGGGAAGATGGAGTTCCGACCGGGTTTCACCGATGGTCGCCTTCAGATCCACTTCGGGCGTGTCACAACGCGGAACGTTGCAACCGATGCGTCCAGGTCGAGACTTTTCGAAGATGAGTTGCGGCTGGGGGACGGTCTTGGTGGGCATGGGTGTTAAGAGCGATTTTACCTGCTGACACCCTCATAGCAAAGGGGATAGGCTTTTCGATTGAAGCCTATCCCCTCCATGTGGGCTTGTTTGGAGCTCGGTTTATTTCCCGTCTTTCTTTGCCGACTCGGCAACCTTCGCCGCTGGGTCACCCATGACACCCAAGAACAGAACGATGTCGCTCTTGCTGTCAACGATGGCGTAGAGGAACGGGCGGTCAGCTTTGAAGGTGAAAACCTTGTCGGGCATCGGCATCGACGTTGGGCGCATCTCTACACCCGTCGCTCCTGAAGCTTCGGTTCCCTCTTCGTTCACATCGACAAAGGTCTTGTGAATCACACGACCGATATAGAGGTCCTTTTCTTGGCGCATGCCGCTAAAGTCCGCCACCTTGGGATCGAAAGCATTCGCCATGCCGAGCGCAGACAGCGAATCCTTAAGCATGAACGACTGCTCAGCCTTCCAGCGCGGAATCGTCACTGTGCCCTGCATGGTCTTAAACTGCTTCATCCAGGCTGACCAGTTCTTGCCGCTCAGCGACTTCATAAAGTCGCCAAATTTGTCTGTCTGCTTGGGCAAGACGACAACCATCTTGACTTGGCCATTGCCATAGGGCAGCTGAACTGCTTGGAAGTCTTTTGAATCCTGGTACAGGAAGTCGTCGCCGCCGCGAGTCATCATCGGTGCGGTGACTTTCTTGCCATCAAACTTCGTGAACTCGCCATCCTTTGTCTGCGAGAGCTCGAAAGGATTGCTCCACAGTCCCTTAAAGTAGACCGCATTGACGAGCATCATGCGCACTTCAGGATCGATGTCATCCACAATCGTCGGAATCTTTTCTCCGGTGTTTTCTTTCACCCATTCGTTGATGGTCTTCGCGGCTTCTGGCGCCGCGAAGTCGAGATTGGAGACTTCTGCGTTGAAGTGCTGCTGGTTGCGCGTTACAAAATCAGGCTTGACCTTGAAATCCTTGTGGATCCAGATCGAGTTGGCCATTTCCAGCTTCACCTTCGGATCTGGGTTCGCCAAGACGGTCATGATGTTCTGGCTGGCTTCGTTGAACTGTGTGATGTCAACCTTTTCAACACCCAGCGCCTTGGCCATTGCCTTCTGAGTGTCGCCGCCTGCACCGTTGTAGGTCATTCCCAAGGCAAGGTCAACGCTGACGGGGCTGATGAAGAGGCTGGTGTTCGGTTTGTCCTTCCAAAGCTCCCCAAGAAGTCGAAATCCAAAATCGTTGCCACTGTTTGCCACTGCCGCTCCCTTTCCTTCGGTGATCGCTTTGGTGGCTGCCGAGACCCTCTCAGGCGTCGCAGCAAAACGATTCATTCCATAGCCTGTTTCGTTTTGCCGGCCCGAACCCCCGCACCCCCAAAGGGTGACCATCGCGGCTACAACACCTGTCATCCATGCTGCGCGTTTCATCGTTCTCTCCTCTTATAAGTGTTCCTACGTTTCTAAAAAGTTCAACGCTTAAGCCAGGCCGAAAGCTTCCAAATGTTTAGGAATGACTACATTCCAGCCCAGCTCGCTTACGATCTTATCGCGGAAAGCCTCCTGAGCATCCGGCTCGCCATGAACCAAGAACGTTGTCTTAGGCGGCTGCTTGAAGTTGCGCAGCCATTGCATCATCTCACCCTGGTCGGCATGGGCCGAAAGTGCATGCAGACGCTCGATTCGGGCATTCACCTGCAACCGTCGGCGGTAGATCTCAACCTCTTGTGCGCCATCCAAAATTTCTCGCCCCAGTGTTCCTTCGGCTTGATAGCCGGTGAACACAACCGTTGTGCTGGGATCTTCGATGCGATGCAGCAGATGATGAAGGATGCGTCCGCCGTTAGCCATGCCGCTTCCCGAAATCACCATCATGGGGCCTCGGCGCGAGTTGAGCATCTTTGACATCTCCCGGTCGCGGACGTATTCCAGCAGATCGGGTTCGATGGGATTATCGTTCTGGCTGAAGGCGAGCTTGGCTTCTTCGTCGTGTTCCTCAGTCTGATTGAGGTATTCGACCGTAGCCTTTGTCGCCATCGGTGAGTCGACAAATATCGGAATTCTCTCAATGCGACCAGCGTCCTGAAGCTTCTTGATGTAGTACAGCACTTCTTGCGTTCTTCCGATCGCAAAGCTGGGAAGGAGCACGACCGAGCCATTCTCCACCGCTCGATTGATGACCTTTTCCAGTTCGAGTTCCGGATCGGAGTGCTCGTGCAGCCGGTCGCCGTAAGTGCTCTCCATCACAAGATATTCGCCAAAGTCGACGCAGCAAGGGTCCTTGATCAGCGGGGTGTTGTAGCGACCAACGTCGCCGCTCATCACGATCCTCTCTCCATTTTCAAAGAACAGCTCAACAAAGGCTGAGCCCAAAATATGGCCCGCAGGAGAATAGCGGAAGACGGCCTTCCCCGGCAGATTCGTGTTGGTTCGATACTTCACCGTCTCAAACTGCTTTAGACAGCGATAGGCGTCTTCTTCTGTGTACAGAGGCAGTGCCGGCTTGTGGCGCGTGTATCCGTGCTTGTTGCGAAACCGAGCGTCTTCTTCTTGCAGACGGCCCGAGTCGGGAAGGCTGATACGGCACAGGCCAAGCGTTGCCTTCGTGGAGTAGATCGGTCCACGGTAGCCGTGCTTCACCAAAACGGGGAGATAGCCGATATGATCGGTGTGCGCATGGGTGATGACAATCGAGTCAATCTCGTGCGGATGGATGGGAAAAGGCTCCCAGTTCCGCTCTCGAATCTCCTTCTTGCCTTGAAAAAGGCCGCAGTCCACCAGAATCTTCTTGCCATTCGTCGTAATCAGGTGGCGAGAGCCCGTTACGGTCTGCGCAGCGCCGCAAAATTGAATCCGATTAGCCATCCAAATTAGTATGGCTGGTTTGCGCTTTAGGTTGCGAAGAACTGCAGGATGATCCTACCAGTAAGGAGGAATCACAAGGCCGTCAAGGTTTCTATTCTCTGAATAGACGATCTTGTAAGAGCTGGGAGACCAGTGATCGCCTTCCTTTTTCAGCGTCATCTTGACGATCGCCTTGTCAGTACCGCCCCAGGGAGCAGTCTCCACTCCAACAGCAAGGATGCGAGCTTCCTTGCCTGTCGTGAACAAAACCTTGTAATAGCCAAGATCGCCTTTGATCCCTGCGTCTGTAAGGGCTTCTTCCACTGCGGGCTTCATGCCGTTGCCTCCGACACGGGTCATGATCTCGACACCGATGTAGGGCGCAATTGTGATGAAGGCAAAGATGCCGAGAAGCACCCGCCAAGATCGCATTTCGCCGCGAGCTTGGATAGGGCGGGAAAAAGCGTGCAGGCTGGTCAGGATCAACGAAACGACCAGACATCCGCCGAGATAGAAGATTGCTCCAAGCATGGCTATAGGAATTTTCGGCGGAAAATCCCAGGATGCTCAGGGTGATGCAGTTTCGTTACTTCTTGCGCACCATCGAAAATTCAGCGCTCTTGGCCTCAATGCCTTCGCCAAGCTGAATTCCGCTGGCCGTACCATCGATACGGTTGACCTTAGAGGTCTTCGTGTCCATCAAGCTCACTAGATTCACCTTGATCGGCGGTGCCTTGGGGTCGCGCACGATCACCATCTTCGTGACGACCTTGGCCGTGTTCTTCTCAATGGATTCAAGGACCATGCTCATCGTGGTCTTGATCTGAGGATTGCTTGGGTCTGTCCGTTCAGTCGTGACCTCTTTGCCAATCTGCAGCGGCTTGTCATAGCTTGCCGAGGTCAGTGCCGTGAATCCGGCAAAGCTGCTCTTTTCGCCCTCTTTGGGCTTGCGAACGCCGAACTTATCGAGCAGCGCGACATCCGTCTGCTCAGCGACTTCTTCCTTCATGTCTTGACCATTCAGGAACGTCTTGCTCTTGCTGCTGACGGTCTTCACATCAGCGTCGCCGTTCTCATAGACCTTCTCGGTCGTCTGGGTCATGACCGTCTGAAATTCATAAGTGCCGATGCCTGTCTCAAAGCTGATCTTAAAATCGAACGAATCTTTCTCGCCGACTTTGTAAGCTCGTTCAAAGCTGAAGGTTTGCTGTCCTGCGAACGCAGAAGCGGCGGCAAGCACCAGGGCAAATATAGCGCGCGATCTCATACTTTCTCCGAGGCAAATTTTAAGACGATTGCCGTGCCATTGCGATTCAAATGGACCTACGCACTTTACCAGACGAAATTCGTGAATTTAGAACCAATAGTGTCCGTAACAGCGTCCTTCGAACATGAAAGCAACTCGGTATTCGAGTGGGGTTCTCGTTGCCTGCATTACACTAGCCATGGCTCTCGTGATCGGGTGTGGGGGCGCAACCACCGGCAGCAACGGCGAATCGCTTGGCGGCAATGCAACTGGCAACGGAAGTGGCACCGGATCGGGGGGTGGCACGAATGGGGCGACCACCTCTACCACTGGCGGCTCAGCATCGACGACCGGTGAAACGACCACCGGCGAATCCGGAACAACAACCGGCGCAACGGGTGGAACTACCGGCGAAGGTACGACTGGGGAGGGCACCACAGGCGAAGGCACAACGGGAGAGGTAACGACCGGCACCACTTCTGCAGGAACTACTGGAGAAGGCACTTCGGGCACGACCTCAGCAGGAACCACAGGCTCGACAACGGCAGGCACCACTGGCAGCACTACTGGCGAAAGCACAGGAACCACGTCTGCCGGCACAACAGGCACGACTTCGGCAAGCACAACCGGAACAACATCCTCCGGAACAACAGGAACGACATCTGCCAGCACGACTGGCGGCACATCGACAGGCACGATCGGTGGCACCTCTGCGGGAACGAGCGGCAGCAGCGGCGGCCTATGATCTCATCGGCAAGCGAATTCGGCAAAGATTTACATTCAGTGCTTAATTCGCATGTCACCGAACTCCATGCGACTGAATGCAGTCCATAATGACCGTATTGCTTTTTTGAGGCTGAAATGCGAAGACGTCCCGACCTGATTGTTGCCATCTCTCTCTTCATTGCACTCGCACTTATCATCGGCTGCGGCGGCGGTGGCGGAGGAGGAGGCTCTAGTTCCGGCTCTGCGACTGGCTCGGGCAGCGGAAGCGGCACCGCTACCGGTGGAACGACGGCTACGACCGGAGCGACTACTTCTACCACTGGCTCAACGACAGCCACGACCGGTTCGACAACCTCCACAACAGGATCAACCACGTCGACTACAGGTTCTACAACCTCAACGACTGGCTCAACAACTTCGACAACCGGCTCTACAACGTCGACTACTGGTTCAACGACCTCCACAACAGGATCGACGACAAGCACAACGGGGTCAACAACGTCAACGACAGGATCGACGACAACGACTACCGGCGGAGGAGGCGGATTCCAGGCGGACCGCATCTATTACGTCAACGGTCTTGGACCGTCGGGTTATCAGATTCGATCAGTCCAGCCCGACGGCAGCGACGATCAGCTCTTCCTGGCTCACCCGAATTCGATTCCTGCAGCCGTGCCAAATCCTGCCGGCAACAAGTACGCATTCTTCAGCCAGAACTCCGGCAACCCGACGAAGTACGATCTTTACACGAATACTTCGGTGGCTCTGGCAGGTGCAACCAAGCTGACCTCGCTCAACCTGATCTATACGGGCACGCTTCAGTTCTCGCCGGACGGTTCGCAGATCGTCTTCACTGGCACAAGCACTGAGGGTGACTTCAACCTTTATAGGATCAACGCCAACGGAACAGGCATCACCAACATGACCGACGCCGAAGAGGCTACCGTCAGCCCGGATGGATCGACGATCCTCTACTCCCAATTCCAAAGCGGCGCGGGATCATCCGACCTCTTTACCATTCCTCTCGCGGGTGGAACGGCAACACGCCTGACCAATACCAGCGCCGACGAGCGCAACCCACAGTGGAGCAAGGACGGAACATTCGTCGTGTTCTCGACCGACCTCGATGGCAACTACAACATCTACCGCATGGCATCTACGGGAGGCACACAAACGCAGATTACAAACAGCGGTCTGGATGAGTACGGCCCTTCGCTGAACCAAGCAGGAACCATGCTTTCGTTCTCAATCATCGACCCCGTCAACGGCGTCGACGATCAAGGCCTCTATCGATGCGACATCTCCGGCCTGAATCGGCTGACCCTCAAACTAGGCAACATTCAGACGTACACCTACTGGGCGCCGGGAAGCTCGGGAGCATGGCTGAGATCGCCTGGAGGATTCGGCTTCTTCGGAATGGGTGGAACGCACCGCCCGCCGATTGGCGGTCGAAACCGCTATCGGCATTAAGACTGAGAGACCAGCCAAGCTGGCAGATCATCCCAACCGTAGGCGACGTCAGGATAGCTGACGTCGCCTACAGTGTATGTGGAGTGCCGCACGATACGTCCCCCCATCTTTTCATAAAACGCACAGGCAGCATTGTCCCGAAACGTCCACACAATCATTGACCTGTGCCCAAGTTCAACAAAGCGTCGAACAGCCTCAAGCATGAGGCGGCGGCCAATCCCGCATCCCTGCGCTTCGGGATGGACATAGAAGGTATGGATCTCAACGTCGTAGGCATCTTTGGCGGTCACCGGAGGGCCACATTCGGCAAAGCCCCATGGAAGATCGTTCTCGTCGACACCGACCAGCCAAAACGAAGATCGCCCCTCCAATGACATCAGCCGTTCGCGCATTCTGCCTGCTCGGGTTTCAACGCTGAGGCCCTGGAGCAAATCGGCGGGAAGGATGTGTGTATAGGCTTTCTGCCAGCCAAGGACGCTGATCTCTCCAAGACGAGGCGCGTCTTCAGGCACTGCCGTTCTTATCGCGATCTCTGCAGGTCCTCCCACTGCACTAGTCTACAGCACAAGCGGCGGAATCATGCGGCGTGTGCGCTATGACCGCAGTCTTTGCTGTGAACACATCCACAGCTTCTGTGCCGCATCCATTGGTTCATGACATGGAAGAGAACCAGGCAGGTGCCGCCCCCCACTGCTGTAATCGTGGCCCATATGGAAGAGGGGTGAGACTGGTGAATCTTGTGTGCGTGTCCAAACACGAAGTGCGACATCGCAATCAGGCCGATCCCTGCCGCGAAGATAACCGCAGGAAGGATCGATCCATGGTGGCGTCTTCCGTGCACGATTGCCGTCACTCCGACAACAATTGCGACTCCGATAAAGCTGTACTCAACCCAAGGATTGGCCATAAAGCCTAAGCCCACCACAGACAGCAAGCCCAAGGCCACGCCAGTCAGCAAGCAATGAACGGCGCAGATGCCGCTTGCCCAAGATCCCAGCCTGTCCCAATTAAACTTGCTCATAGCGTTGCCCTATTATTATTGCACTATTCTTGCAATAATAATAGGGTTTGAGACTTTTTGCTTCTTGCCGGGCGAGCTTTACCTGCCCGGCATTTCTTTTAGGTTCAGGCTTGCTTCTTTCGTCGGCGAAGAAGAGCGGCCGCACCCACACCAAGAGCGATCATTGTGCCAGGCTCGGGGACGACTTCAAAGTTGTATGTCATCGCCGCGCCACCCGTAAATCCGATCGTCAGATTGTCGACAGCGCTCTCCATCGTGTCCCAGCCTGATCCTACACCTGAGCTGAGACCATAGATTGCCGAGTTTCCGCTCAGCTGAGCAAAACCCGCCGTATTGGCGCCCGCGACCCAGTTCTGGATCGTGCGGTTGTAGGTGTTGTCGATGCCGACACCGAACTGAACCCACCATACGTTCGCGCTCGCGCCTGCTCCGTTCCAGTTGAAGACATCGTCAGACTGCCAAGCATTCGTCGGAACCGGGCTCGTAGACGGATTGTAAGCTCGCTCAAACACCAGATAGCCGCGATCATTGGATGTTGCGAGGTTGCCGTCGGCATCGACGTACATCCGAAGGACAGGGTGCAGGTGAGCCGCCGCTGAGCCGCCACTCTTTCGATACCAATCGTAGCTGAGGGCGTTCAGCGAACCGAGAGTACCCATGCTGGTGATCGTGGCTCCGTTGTTGGAGATGTACTCGATGTCAGCCTTCGAGGAAAGCGCGCCACCCTGCGAGCTCTTCAGCCAAGCCGAGCCATTGCCCGAACGGGGGAGATTGGTGTTGATGCCAGCGACTCCGTTGTTTCGTACGTTGTTATAGAGCCATCCTGTCGCGCCTACCGCTTGCGAGGCATTTGAAGTGCCTGCGTTTGTGAAGCTGTCTCCGGGAAACGAGTTGTTGGCGTAAACGTTGATTACAACGGCCTGGGATGATGCCGCCGCCAGCGCAAGTCCGACGATACCAAGCAAAGCAAATCTGTTCATGTGTTCTCTCCTAAGAATATGAGCCGCCTCCCGAACTCAAGACCAATTCAAAGGTGACATGGCAACACCGCAAAAATGATGTACTTAGTGCTAACTCTGGCAAGATTGCTGGGACATTTTTTGAAAGGTTTTGGAATATGTTTGAGCCTGCAATAATTGCCGTGCTAAGCGACCCGCAAAATTGCGGGGATCTCACTTGTGGACTTGCACGCCGTCGCAGCCGTTTTCAGACAGCCACTTCTGCGCATTTGCTTCCAGATCGGGGAGCAGGACGATGCTCTCTAGCTGATTCGGATCCGTGCGAGCCACGATTCCCTTTGCCCAAGCGTCAGGGCTTGGGTTGAATGGCATGTGCGGCATTCCGGCAGGAATATAAAGGAAGTCGCCAGGCCCGACTTTGAGATGCTGATCCAGCTCTGGTCCGTACAGCATCTCTGCCTGCCCTTCCAAAACATAGATCGCGGTCTCGTGCCTTTCATGCATGTGGACATAAGCCCGAGCCAGCGGCGGAAAGACAACGGTGTGAATACAGATTCCTTGCGAACCGGCAGATTCAGCGGAGACGCCTTCGAAATATGTGAGCCCTTGCCTTCCCTTGGTCTGAACATGACCCTTCACAACAACGCAACCCGACATGGGGTCATTATGTGCGATCCGCTGTGTAGAACTGGAAACTGGGCAATTGCCAGCTGTTGAGGGAATTCGGGGAAGGAAGTGAAGATGGCGCGCTCGAGAGGACTCGAACCTCCGACCTACAGGTCCGCAACCTGTTGCTCTATCCACTGAGCTACGAGCGCGTTGGCCCGATGAATATACCGCATGCGCGGTCAAAAACAGGCGACGGATAGGCCCGGAGGCATTAGGGATTGTAGATTTTGGATTGCTGATTGCGGATCGCTGATAGCAGATCGTCAACGAAGTCCCGAACCAATCGCCCTTCATAACCGGACTGTCATAATGTCCCCATGTCCGAACTCATCATCGAAGACATCACCGTTGGCGACGGCGCGGAAGCTGTGGCCGGAAAGAACATCAGCGTCCACTACACCGGATATTTTGAGGACGGCAACGTCTTCGACTCCAGCAAGAGCCGCGGACCCTTCACCTTCAAGCTTGGCGCAGGCCGGGTCATCAAGGGCTGGGATATGGGATTTGACGGCATGAAGGTTGGCGGATCGCGGAAGCTCACCATCCCTGGCCACCTGGGCTATGGCGAGCGAGGCGCGGGCGGCGTTATTCCGCCGAATGCAACGCTCGTCTTCGACGTCGAACTCTTGGCGGTGGAAGACTAACCTATGCTCGCAGCGCTCTGTGCGATCACAGCTTTGATCCAAACGGATCAGGAATATGCCTGGCAGCGGCAGACCCTTGATAATGGGTCCGCTGTGATCGCGCAGAACCTGCCTAATGCAAAAACGGTCTCCATTCAGCTCTTCGCGGCGGCGCGTGGTGTGCAGGAGACTCCGCAAACCCACGGCCTGCGGCACCTGCTTGAGCACATTATCGCCAAGGGTCCGGCTAAAGATCTGGACCGTAGGATCGAATCCAAAGGGCTGTTTCTCACTGCGGAAACCTACCGCGACGCGATGCAGTTTGAAGTTCGGTGTACCCCCGGTCAGATCGGCGACGCGATGAAGACGATCAGCGAGCTGCTGCAGCCGATCAAAGTCACACAAGATGAGATTGACAAAGAGGTCAAGATCCTTGCCCAAGAGTTTGCGCTCAAGAGCGACTCGCTTCGGCTTTCTGAAGCGGCTTGGACACTGGCCTATGGCGATGAAGGGTTGAGCCCGCTCGGGAATCTTGAAACGATGGCAAAAGCCACGCCTGAAGCCTTGCTTCAGCTCCAGCGCAGCCATTTTCGAAGTACGAACATCATAATCAGCATCGCAGGCCCGATTCCCGAGCGTGAAGCTATCGGCATGGGAAGCAAGCTCCTCGAACTGCCCAAAGGCACTGAAGCAGACTGGGTCCGGCGCGGTGAAGGCAGGTCAGCACGGGGCGATGCTGAAACTGCCCATGGCTCCGTAAGGGGCGCGAGGGTAGAGCGGTACAGCGACGCAATCACCGCATGGACGATCGCGGCAGGGTTTGGAATCGCAACAGAGTTTGAAGACGGCTTCTTCATCTATACGCCAAGCATCCAAAACGGCATAGTCTTGGTGGGAAGCGTTAAGGACCGCGACTTTGGAAGCAAGATCGACGGCATGAGCGAGACCGACGCACGCGGATTGTTCGCTCAAGGCAGGCTTAACGCCCGTGCATGGATTCATGGCCAGCTGAGCACGCCATCAGGAGCCGCCTTTCTGCGCGGATATATCGGTTGCCAAGCCTATGGCGGACGCCCAGAACAGATTCTCGAAAACCTGAAGACGATGACCGTTTCCGAATTCATGCAAGGCTATGCTCGGTTCAAGTCTGCCGAAGCCGTCTCCGCGATTGGAGGCCGCAATTGACTTCCCTCCTTGCCGCCCTCCTGATAGCTCCCTTTGTGGCGCAATCGCCTGGGGCAACGTTCATTGAGATGCCTGATGAGCGCGAAAGCCTGATCACCTTTCAGGCGCTTGTCAAGGTTCCCGAGCTGAATCCCGGCGAGCAGGCGGCGGTGCAGGTCTTGGTCGGAGCGATGCGAGACGGCAGCCAGGATTATGGGCGCACAACCATGCGTCGAAACTCTGCGCCCGGTTACGAGCCCAAGTTCGTGCTGATGCCCGACCACATTCGTCTGTCGGTAACCGTCGAAAAGGGTGAAGTTTCGAACGGCCTTGGCATGCTCGTCTCGCTGCTGAGATCGCCCATGCTTACCGAAGAGGCATTCAAAGCCTCCATCGAAGAAGCCTCCAAATCGGCAGAAGACCCCTGGTCGGCTGCTCTGCACCCAGAAGTGTTGGACACGCGCAAAGTTCGGCGTGACGCCATGATGGAAGTCTACGCCTCCCTTTTCCAACCGTCCAATATCACGGTGGTGGCCATGGGTGCGTTTGATGCGGGACGGGCGGAACAGGAGTGGAACGACCGTACAAAGGATTGGAAAGACCGCCGAATGATGCGGCGCAACTATTACGGCAAGCCCCTGGATCTTCGGCAGACCTCGTCTGATCCCGTGACGACAGCCGAGCTGTTTGGGCCTGCGCTCAAAGCGACCGATGCCGACTTCCCTTCTAAGATGCTTGCACTGTACGCTTTAGGGGTTGGAAAGGGCTCGTCGATGCATCGCGTCGTCCGCGACCGCGACGCGCTCAGCTACCGTCAAGAAGCGATTCTGTGGCCCTCACCCCAAGGTTTCCGGCCTCGCTTTATGCTGGCTTCTGTTCCCAGTTCCGAAGATGCGGCTTTGCCAGAAAAGCTGCGCAATGCGCTTGTCGAAGATATTCGGGCATGGACTCAGGCTGATGTCGACCGCGCAATGGGAATGGCTTCGGCTTCATTGCGCGATGGGATCGGTCCGAATCCGCTTTATTGGGGTGAGAGCGGTCCGCTGGGCAAGTCCTTGCCAGATCGAGCGTTCCTGCTTGGGTATTGGCGGATGAAGGCCGGGAAGCCGTGGGATACCGTAGCGCTGATCGACGACATGCAGAAGGTTGGCCTGGAAGATATGAAGACAGCCGCTGAGCGCATGGTGATGGTAGCGCTGCCGAGAGTGATTTCTGGGAAATAAACTCTTTGCCTCGCTTTCTTTTGTAGCCGCATGCTTTAGCTTGCGCAACCTGCAAAGGCCGCGACACCCATCGCAACGCAAGCTAAAGCTTGCGGCTACGGTTCCTGGCTTCGATAGCTTTCCGCAAACTCTGCGTGCTTCATACACAGCTCCAGGAAGTCGCAGTCTGGGCAGATATCGAGCACCTTCGGTTCAAGTTCATAGTAGTCGGTTGTCAAAATCTCATCGCCCAAGATCTGAAGATCGCGCATGAGCGGCTCAGCATCCTCATCTGGCAGCTCATAAGAGGCTGAAATCCCGGTTCGCAAGGCCAGGATCGTCCCGAACACACGCCTGCCCGGGTACATCTTTCTCAGCATGAGCTGATAACAGTTCATGGCAAGATCGTCGGCAACGTCATGTGCTTCGACAGTCAGCCGTCCAGACTTGTAATCCACCACTTCAAGACTGCCGTCAGGGTGTTCGTCCACCCGATCAATACGCCCGATCAGATCCCATCCCTGCATCTCCATCTTGAGCATCTTCTCAATGAGGATGGTGACGACTTCGCCCGTTGTTGCCGCCAAGGTCTCCGCTTGCTGCTGGACGATCTTCTGCCCTTCTTCCAAGGCTTCCGCTTCGTGCGCCGAAGTCTCGTAGCCTGCTTGAATCCACCCCGACTTCAGCGCTTCCACAGCCTGCTCACCGGTTTGGACCTCGGCGTCGAATGGGTCGTGCAGCCTTTGGAGAACTTGATGCAGCACTGTGCCAAAGCTGTAATAGCTTTTCGCTCGCATGTAGAGCTTCCCGCGCCCGTCCACATACGTCCAGCGGTACTTGACCGGGCACGCCAAGAACGTCTTGATCTTGCTGGGGCTAAGGCTGGGCTTGCGCGGCACAGATTATTTTAGATTTCCGTCAACCAACATTGCATAAAAGCAATCCAGCAGAGCCTGAAGTTCACTGAGCGTTGTATAGAATGATCGAATCGAAGATGGCTACGATATCTCGCTGAATGACCTTGGTTTCCGCTGTCCCTCTGATGTTGCAATAAATATCTACGTACGCGTTCTTGACCGTTCCGCACAGTCTGACTTGAATAGTTGCAGGGGAGCCTTTCGAGCGGAAACTGCCGACCACCCCCTCTCGGTCCTTAGACTTGCTAATCTGAATACCGCCAAACTCTTCCCTGATCTCTTTTTGGCTGTCGACAAATTGAGCGGTATTCTCCTTGCTTTTTCGACCGGTCAAGAAAATCTTCGCAGTACCTTCGCCGCCTTTTGTAAGCTTCATTGTAAAGGTGGCAGTGTCATAGGTGCCTTTCTTCGATTTCTCGCTCACAGGAACCCAATTTGCAGGAATCGTCACAGAGTATTTGGCCACACCATATCCAGGATCATTGACTCGCACCATGCACTTGACAGACCCTTCCGTCTGCTGCATCAATATCAAAGTGATCGTGGCGAGAGCAATGCAGACCTTGTTCATAATTCAATTAAGCACAAGGGGAAGATGGATCGCAACAGTGAGCGCTAATTTGCGATGCCCCCACGCTCCCTCAGCCACTTGGCACACACAGCGGAGCGTTTTGGCCCATCGGGACGATCATACGGTGCAAACTCTCCACACTCAAAACGGTACAACATCGTTCGTCCATTCCCAGTCCGAACGTTGATGTTGGCTCCGCGCTCCATCAACTCGTGCGCAGTTATGTAGTTTCGGTTGACCAAGGCGTACCACATGGGCGGAAGCCCTTCCCTTGACAGCACGTCTGGCGAGGCTCCCTTGCGGATCAACTCCGCGACCCTAACGCCATCACCCTCAAACGCGGCTTCGTGTATCGTCAGAGGCTTGGCCATCTGACCATGCCAAGGCACGAAGAACACTGCCCAAAGCACCAAAACACCCGCAAGGAAAACTAACCCGATCTTGTCCCGAATGCTAAGCTTCTGCATCCTTAGTTATCATAACAACAGTGCCAGGAAGGATACACGGCTCAAACGGTGTCCACATACCTATTTCCCAATCCAAAGTCCAAAATCCGAAATCCAAAATCTCCGTCAGGGGTACCCTTTCACACAATGAAAATCCGACTGGGACACTCCCCCGATTCCGACGACGCCTTCATGTTTTGGGGCCTTGCCAGCGGGGAGGTCAAGAGCGACCACGAGTTCGAGCACATCCTCCGCGACATCCAGACCCTGAACGAATGGGCGATGGAGGGCAAGCTGGAATCCACCGCGATTTCGGTCCACGCTTTCGCCTACGTCGCGGACAAGTACGCCCTGCTGCGGCATGGCGGCTCGTTCGGCTGGGATTACGGCCCCATGCTCGTGGCTTCGCAAGAGCTTTCGATGGATGAGCTGAAGAATGAAACCATCGCCATCCCGGGCAAGCTCACATCGGCATTCCTGGAGCTCAACCTTTGGTGGAAGGAGCAGTACGGCAACGATGTTCCGCTCAAGTTCGAAGTTGTCCCGTTCGATGAGATCATCCCCAGCATTCAGGAAGGCAAGTACAAGGTCGGCCTCATCATTCACGAAGGCCAGCTCACCTACAAGAAAGACGGCATGCACCTCATCGCCGATATGGGCGTGTGGTGGAAGGCCAAGACCGGACTTCCCTTGCCTCTTGGCGTGAACGTTGTGCGAAAGGATCTTGGCGAAGATGCCGTTGCAGATGTTTCCCGATGCATGCGCGAGTCGATCTCGGCAGGCCTGAACAACCGTTCTACAGCGCTGGAATATGCGCTTCAGTTCGCACGCGGGCTGGACACACCCACCAGCGATGAATTTGTGGGCATGTATGTAAACGAGCGCACGATGGACATGGGCGAAGATGGCGTGAAGGCGATCAAGCTCCTGCTCAAGATGGGTTCGGAAGCGGGTCTCGTGCCAGCGGTTGAAGTCGCAGTCGTGGATTAAGCTGCGCTTGTAAGACTTTGGCAGGTGGTCGTGAGGTGGTTGGCAGGCTGTTTGGGAGCTTTGACATAGAGGTCACAAGCAGTTGATCATTTCGATGTATGCGACCGCCTTCTGTTTGCCACTTGCCAACGATCTGCCAACCACTGGCTAACCACATGCCGACGCCCTAAAGTAGGTCCCAACGATCCATTCAGGCGATTTCTGCGTCAAAAGAAGCAGAATGTTTCGATACACCGCACCTAATCGATTGCAACGCTGGCGCATGATCACGCGCTGGCGACGCTGGCCCAAGCTGATCGGCCCGTTTGCACTCGTCATAGCCCTTGCGGGCATGGCACCCGCGCAGTCTTCAGGCATCCTCAAGATGACCATCGCGAAGACTAGCGACAGTACGAATTCTCAAGAATGGAATCCAGGCACGATTCGGCTTCGAGGCGTTCGTGCGTTAGATATCGTCACCTTCGTCAACCGCATCAATCCGGTCTATCTTTCCGGCAAAGAACGCCTGATGGGCGACCGCTTCGATGTGGACTACGAATCGGTCAGCATCCCCAGAGCAACGGGCGAAGGAATCGTTATCGACTCCATTCTAAGAATGCTCAAGCTGCAGATCGTCAAAAAGGCGATGGACGTGGATGTGATGGTCATTGACAAACCACGGAAGCTCGGCCCCTACATCCGCTCTTCCTACGAAACCAGCAATACCATTTCGATCGACGAAGATGGAGTCACCGTTGGAATCACCGACATGGATGGCTTGGCGCGTCACCTGGAAAGCTACCTTCTCATGCCGGTGATCAACCGAACCGAAATGAAGGGGCAGTTCCGATGGGAAGTGGGCTTTCGACAAGGCATGAACCAGAGCATGGTTTCGACGGAAGTCAAAAGCAGGCTCGGGTTTGACCTCAAGCCTGCACGAGAGCGCATGACCATGTATGTGGTCGAGCCTATCCCCACCGACGAAGGCTAAGGCTTCTTGGGAATCTCAAAGTCGGTATTGCTGACTTTGGGATTCTCCTTGATGCTTGTGTAGACCAGCGTGCCCGTACGCTTGCCGACCGTCCATTCATAGCCAACAAGCTGCTTCTTATCTTCGCTGACGAACACATTGACCTTCGGGCCGTCGTTCTTCCCCTCTTCGCGATAGGTCACAACAATCTCTTTGACCTTGCGATCCTTCCAAGATTCACGCTTGCCCCATTCAAAGTCAGCCAGATAGCCTTTGGGCGGTTCGAACAGGCGGTTCTCGTTGGGCGTCTTCACCATCCACGTCAGAAACGCCCAGCCAGTAACCTCCCACCCGGGCATGACATTTGGGTCCGTATTGATCGTGGCTGTCATAGGCAACCCCTCAGCGCGCAAAGTCGTCAGGGTTGTCCCGTCGCAGTAATAGTCGTAGGCAGCGCCTTCCGGTCGCTTTTGCCCTGCGGGCACCACCACAATGAGCTTGAACTTCTTATCCTTGCTGACCAGGAGCGTCTGCTCATACTTGCCCGGAAATAGGCCTGAGCTGAAGTCGTGGCTAATCTCCGCCTGAAGACTGTCGAGCTTTTGAACATTCTCCTTAATCTGCTTCAACACATCGATAGGCTTCTCTTCTTGAGCAACAAACATCGAAACAGTCAGCAATGCGGCAATCATAAGAACTCTCCTGAATGCAGGACGCTTTGAAGGCTACCCTTCGTTGCCAACATTGGTGCGTTTTAGCTTTCACTTGACCATTTTCAGCTCAGCAACGATGACGAAGCTGGCAATGACCAGCAGCTACCAGCTTCCGCCGCCGCCGCCGCCAAATCCACCGCCCGAGAAACCACCGCCGCTGCTAAAGCCCGATGATCCCCCGCTGCCCCCAGAGCTTGAGGAGCGGGCAGGCGGGGTGCTTGCCGCTCGCGTTACGCTCATCATCGCCGAATTAAGGCTGTCGATGAAGTAGAACGTGCTGAAGCGGTCGGGATACGGGCTGGAATACCAACCCGGAGGAACGATATCAACATTCCTAAAGACGGACGCCCATTCTTTTCCAAGCCCAAAGGCGATCGCATACGGAAGATACTCTTCAAACAGCGCTTGGTCTGGGTGCCTCTTCGACATCCAATCCAGCTCGTTCTTCTGCGCTCGACGAATGAACTCCTCAAAACCGATCACCCTTTGGCGAACCCGAGAGCCGAGAACCGTTCGACGAGGCATCTGAGCTCCAAAAAGCACAACGATGATCGCAGAAATCACGCCGCCAACGATGGCGGGAATCGGGGAAAAGCTATAGCCAGCGACATTCAGCACAAACGCGAGTCCGATAGCCAGCAAGATGCCAATGGATATCCAAATCTGCCTGACTGCATTGGGGTTGCTGTGGTACAGCCCTCGAGTAACGAGATCGTCGTAGAGTGTGTTTCGCACCTCGGCAATATAGGGAGCAATCTCCGTCTTCAGGTCGTACTCGGTAATGAGTGGCCCGCACTTCTTAAGCCGCCAGTAAAGCTCCGCCTCAAAGGTTGTCAGGTGAGCTGGGTCACCGTCGGAAATGACCTCCATCGTCACACTGGTCGAGCTGAAGATAAAGCCGGTGGCAACAACTTGGATTCTCAAGAATCCCTTTTGAGCGATCGAGATGATCGCGGCGGCAATGTCTCGCTGGTCGACTCGCTCATCCGTCATGGCACCGCATTCCGCAGCCCCAAGTCCATCCGGAGCTTCAAATTGAACGACCATCGGTCCTCCAGCGGGATCGCGTCCATACATCATCCAAAGCCAGAACAAAACGAGAAGAACGATAATCGGGTTCAGCAACCCCAGATTTGCCATGAGGATAAGCCACAGGTTCTGTAAAAGCGTGGGCTTCGGAATCGTCTCTGCGGGCAGGCTAAGGACAAGCGTCGTGCCTCTCATGGGCGGGCTTTCCGTCAGCCTCTCACCGCTAACGCGATTCTCCGACTGGCTGACTGTATACTCCGTTTCCTGCCCGTACGAGTCGTTCGCCTTGCCAGCGACATTCTGCTGCTGCGTGCTCCCGAAGGGGCCGTAGAACAGTCGCGTCCTCACCGTTTTGGCATCCTTGACGCTTGGAAACTCGACCTCGAAGGAAACCCGACGCATCGGAGCGTCCCACTGGTCCCCCGTGATATTCCAATACAGCTCTACCCAGGGATCCCAAACCGCATCTTTGTCGAACCAGTTGAGCATGCCATAGACGGTGTAGGTGATCACGTAGGTTTTGCGTGTGCCGGGTGGGAGATAGATGTCGGCATCGCCAATACGGATGAACACGTTCATCGCATCCTTCTTGACTTGCGTTGTCTGCCTAGCCCCAGACTCGTCAAAGACGCCAATGCCCTTCAGGAAGATTCCACGGTTGAACCCATGACCGGCATCATATTGGACCGGGATGTACCGAAAGATGCCCCGCCGTGCCTCATTGAATGTCACCTCGATGCGTTCGGTGACGTCCATCCAGCCATCCTGCTTCAGCTTCAAGCTGGCATGAAAGCTGTCGATGACATAGGGACAGTAAGCATGGCTTTGTCCAAAAGCGGCTGAACAAAGGAAGGCCAAGCAAGCCAAGACCGCCAGCCGGATCGACTTCATAGGTCCAGTTTACACAGCAAAGCTTGCTCTGGGACTGATTAGTGAGTGTCGTCCTCGACCATGTACTCGGCGATCAGCGCGGCGGTATCTTTCAACGCATCGACATGGGTGCGCTCGTAGCCATGGCTAGTGTCCACACCCGGCCCGATCAATGCCACTTCGCCCTGTCCGCCAGCCTGCCAATAAACCGATCCGTCCGAACTGTAGAACGGATAGACGTCGGTTTTGAGGTCGATTCCAGCTCGATCAGCGATGCCACGCAGCTTCTCGGTGAGCTTGCGGCTATAAGGTCCGCTGGAGTCCTTGACACAGATCGAACAGTGGTACTCGTCGCCTTGCAAACCGTCACCGAGAGCGGCCATATCGACAACCACGAGTTCAGCAAGATCGCTTGGCAGGCCATCCAGCCCGCCATGCCCAACCTCTTCATAGTTGCTGATGAGGATAGTGGTTCTCTGGGCAGGTGAAATACCGTTGTCGCGCAAGGTTTTGATCGCCGTCAGCATGCAGGCCACGGCAGCTTTATCGTCCAAGAATCGCGACCTCACAAAGCCTGTGCCGCTCACTTCTACACGCGGATCGAGGAAGCAGAAATCACCGACATCGATACCGAGCACCCGGGTTTCTTCGGCGCTCTTCGTCCGCTCGTCAAGCCGGACTTCCAGAGTCTCTTCATTTCGTGGAGCGCTTCTGGCCTCCTTGTTGACATGCGCGGCCCCATTTGCCAGAACGATCGACCCTCGAATGCGGTTGCCTGCCCGAGTCTCGATCCAAACGCCTTCGCTTTCGACAGTCGGCCACATCACGCCGTTCAATGCCGTCAGCTTCAAGCGTCCGTTCGGCTTGATCTCTTTAACCATCGCACCAAGCGTGTCAATATGCGCGGTCAGAGCCCGAGGCCGGTCCTCGCGCAAGCCGTCAAAGCTTGCGATGAGCGCGCCTTTGTTCGTGCGATAGTAAAAGACCCCCATCTCATCGAACTCCTGCTCAACAAAACTGATCGCCCAATCGGTGTATCCGGTCGGACTAGGCATGTTGAGGAGGTCGGTCAAGACTCTGGTGAGGTATTCGGTGGAGATCTGGAATCTGGCCACGCGGAGAATTTACCCGACAGTCTGCAACCGCCGATATTGGAACGTCAAAACAGATCAAGTACGTAACAGTTTTATGCTCTGCAGTGTGCTCGCCTCGGTTCTGCTGAATCTTCCTGCGAAGGTTGAGGAGATTGCCTACATGCGCAACGGTGAAGTGCGCGTCATCGGAGCTGACGGAAAGGCGGATCGTTTGCTGATCACCACCGACTATGATCGCCCGCTCGTTTGGTATCCCAACGGGAAACGGCTGATCTATCGCCACGACAGCAAAGAATTTGGCTGGCAGATGTATTGGATCGAAGTGGACTCAAAGCGGAAGGGCGAGCTCACCAAAAACCGTACGAAGGACAACCGCTCCGCAAGCTTCTCGCCCGATGGGAAGCAGATTGCCTTCATCTCAGGCCCAATTGGGCTGTGTCTGATGGATCAAGAGGGCAAATCTATACGCAACCTTGGCGCCGAGGCCCAGCGCGATATGACACCCGCATGGTCAGCAGACGGCAAGCGTATCTTCTTTGAAAGTGAGGGCTCTGGGCCATCGCAAGTGTCTGTCTATGACCTTGCAACTTCAAAATCCCAGAACATGGCGAGAGGAATGATGCAGCAGACGGCAGGCCATTGGATGTTCATGGTCAAGTCGGGACCCGGCGGCAGCGAGCTTTGGAGAAGGGATTTGACCAGCGCTCAGGAAACCAAGTGGCTTGGCGCTGAATGGCAAGCCTGGCATTACTGCGTTTCGCCGAACGGACAATCCGTCGCCTTCTATGGCCCCAGCGCAAAGCCTGGGCTTTATGTATCGGATGGTATGAAAACAACCAAGGTTGCGCCGGCGACCGCAGACTGCATCCAGTCTCTTCAGTTCTCCAGAGACGGCAAGAGCATTGCTTTCACCACGGGAGTTCGCAATCATGAGGAGATTTGGATCGCCGACGTCCAGCGTCAAAGCGCACGGAGGCTTGTGAAGGGCGTATGGCCCTCTTGGCGGCCAAACTGACATTCACGCGTTCGCATTCCAAAATGCGGCAAGCTGATCGGCTGTCCCATTGAACTGATCTCGGTCACAATTGCCAACTCCAGGAACGCTGTGAGGCTGGTTGCCGCTGGTGCCATCGGTGTATTGCCACATGGTCCAGGTCGACCAAGTAGCCTGGACTGTAGGAGCAGGCCCGTAACGGGCGCTCCACAGCCAACAGTTCGCAAGGATTGCGCTTTTCTTGCTTCCAAGCGCCTGCACAATGGCGTTTCCTGAATAGAACCCAGGCCAGTGTCCCGTCTTCTGCTGAATCTGCTGTACGAAGTCTTCGGCTTGAGCCACGGTCATGCTTCCGCCAGACGGGTTGCTCTCAAAGTCCAGCACCATCAGCGTCGGATCGCTGCTGAGCTTTGACAGAAAGTAGTCGGCCTGATCTGACCCATCCGCATTCGTGCCGAAATGATAGGCTCCCCACTGGAGCCCGACGCTACGGGCCCGGATTTCCCTCTCGGCATATTCTGAGTCCACTATCGTCAGACCTTGTGTGGCCTTGTGGATGATGCCTGTGATGCCCGCGTCTACGATCTGATGAAAGCCATCCGCTGCGACATTGTTAAAGTGCGAAAGGTCGATGACGGTATTGACCATAGGGCCATGCTAAACCCCTTCGCGCAGAGCGAAAAGGGGTTTCCGGCATTTCCGTCAGATAAGCAGAGCGAATGTCAGCTCTTGTTGCGGATGTGAAGGAGGTCGCCATCTTGAATGACGTACTCCTTCCCTTCCAGGCTCATCTTGCCCGCTGAATATGCCGCATCCAGAGAACCAGCCGCAACATAGGCGTCGTAGTGAACAATCTCAGCGCGTATAAAGCCCTTCGCAATATCGTTGTGGATGGTCGCAGCGGCCTTGAGTGCGCTCGATCCCTTGCGCAAAGCCCAAGCTCGCGTATCGTTCTCCCCTGCCGTAAAAAATGTAATCAGACCCATCGCGTCGTAGACAGCGCGAATAACCCGATTCGAAGCAGGCTCGGTCAGCCCCAGCGATTCCAGAAACTCCGGCTGATCCGCCGGATCAAGCTGAGCGATCTCCTCCTCGATGGTTGCACAAACCGCAAAGGCCGGAGTCCCCTGTGTCGAGAGCTCGTCGATTCGCTTTTGGATTTCCGCAGGCGGGTTGGCGGCATCGTTCTCGCTCACGTTGAAAGCTACAACCATCTGCTTTGAGCTAAGGAACTGATAGTTCTTCGTGATCCCAATCTCGGTTTCATCCAGGTCCAGCGCGCGGAGCGGCGTTCCATCCTCAAGCGGTCCCTTGATCTTCTCGAACAAAGCCTTCTCAAGATAATCTGGCGAGCCTGGCTGCTTCACGGTCATCGACTTCTGCAGCTTCTCCAGCCTGTTCTCTACGATCTGAAGATCAGCGAGGACAAGTTCCACATCCACAGCCTCCTGGTCGCGAATCGGATTGATCTCGGCATGGTAAGCCGAGATGTTCGATTCAAAGCCTCGAACGATATGAAGCAGAACGTCGGCACGTCGAGCATTGTCCAAAAACTTCTGAGTGAACGGCTTGCCCGAGGTCTGGATCGCATCCAGGTCGTCATGAAGCGTCACCATCGCGGGAGTTGCCTTCTTCGGCTTAACCTGGGCAACGATCTGGTCAAAGCGTGGGTCGGGAACGGGAACGGCGGTCACATCTCCCTTTGCCATGCCGCGAGCGGCGGCACGATAGAGTGAGCTCTTTCCAGACTGGGGGTATCCGATAATGGCGACTTTCATGGGTGTGCGTTCGGTGAAGCTTGTTGGTCTTTGTTCTCATCTTCAGGCTTGCTGGCAGGCGGCTCGGTCGGCTTTACAAAGTTCGCCTGAACCTCCGGTGCGGCTTCTGGTCCAACGAACTTCTTCTGCCCGTTCATTTGCCACGGGAGAATCCAAAATCCGTAGATGGATGCAAGCAGAATCAAGAACGCAAGCCACGGAAACTTTCGGCGCTTCGGTCCGACCGCACGGGCCATTTCCGGCTTGCTCATGGAGGAAGAGGATACCTTCGCCCTTGAAGTAACGCTTAGGTATCGGCTTTGCCCGAACTGAATGGCGAAGGTACTCCCGCCCAGCACCAGGTATTTTTACTGGCATTGTCTACTTTTGTAGACAATCGAGCTAACCACACACTTCTTCGTTCGTATACTGGTCATGATGGTTTCACTGGTTGCGCTTCTCGCGCTTGGTCCGACTGCTCAATCTTCGCCTTTGGCCCAAGAGTCAAAGCTCCAGAATCCTCTTGAAGTTCGAGCAGAAGCTGAAAGCGTTCACTCTTTTCTTGAGAGGCTTTCCAAGGAAACGGGGACGACGCTCAAAGCCAGCCCATCCATCAAAGACGATCTGATCGTGCTGTATTCCGATGAACCGGTTTACAAGACGCTCGACCAGATCGCCAAGCACTTCTCGTGGACCTGGCAAAAAGCTCCTGCGGGTGAGTATGTGCTGGGGCAGACCTCTTACCAGAGCAGCGCAGAGAAGCAAGCTCGTGATGAGCAGATCCTCCTTCCCTACCTTCGCTGGCAAAACGAAGCCAAGGAAGCGCTAAAGCTCGCCCGCAATTTATCTAACGCCGACCGTGAACGGATAACAACGCTGTCTCAGGAATTGCAGAAGCACTATGAAGACGCCGATGAGGTGAATCGCAAGTTTGATGACGCCTTAAAGAAGGAGTGGACCGCGAAGTTCATCAAGCTGGAAAACGAACGCCAGTTGCTAAGCCGCAAGCTCAGCCTAACCTGGCGAGCGAGCGATGAGTTTGTAGCCAGCCTGTCAAGACAACAGCTTCTGCAGCTTGATGAGGACGGAAAGATAGTTGCTGCCTACCGACCTGGGAGGTTGCAGTATTCCCTGCCCCCAAACGTTCTGTCAGCGCTGGACGATCTGGTTAAGAGCCTTCCTACCGTGGGCTTCGATACGAGCAGTCGAGAAGAATGGCAGCGAGCCGAAATCCTGAGGAACACTTGGCTGAACCCGATAAGCCCAGAGAAGATAGCTAACGTTCTCTTTATTGTCGATCCGCTCAGTCCAATTGAACCTGACTCAAGCTCGGACTACCTTCCCGTTCGAATTGCGATGCGTCATGTCAATGGCACCCCCTTAGGCTCAGACTTCTTGGGAGCGAGGATCTGGCAAGACGCAGAGAAAGCAAAGGAACCGCCACACACTCCTGATCTGCTCGATGAACCGACAGAGATGACAGATGCCCTGAAGAGTGCCATTGCTGAAGCTGCCGCACGCAAAGGCCCGCTTGAAGTTTTCCGCACGAGCGACTCTCTCAGCCACCCCGCGCAAGTGAAAGCGAGAATCATGATTGAGATCGCAAAAGCAACAAAGGTAGACCTCATTAGCGACTGCTACGATACATCCCGGTGGGTTTCCCATACGACGTTTGCAATAACGCCGCCACGAAAGGCATTCCAAGAGTTCACCAAAGAAGACGAAGCCAGCTGGACGTTTGACCAAGGCTGGGTATCGATACGATCCAAGTATTGGCAGCTCACACGCGCATCGACGTTTTCACTGGAGAAGCTCATCAAGATTCGCGACCTGTTGCGACTGAATCCGCTTTCCTTCGACAGCTATGCTGAGGCGATCGCGCAAGGTTCCATTCGGCAACTGCGCGGCACCATTTCCAAACATCTATTCTACCGATCACCTCTCAAGCTTGAGCCGGATCGCAGCCCAACCACCCTGCACACACTCAGACTTTGGGGCTCATTGAGTCGCGAAACGCGCAAGAGTCTCCTTGCGGGAAGCACGCTTCGTTACGGAAGCCTAAATCCATCTCAGCAGAGCGCCGTGCGACTGTTCATTCTCCACACTGAAGATCTGCCTTGGACAATGGCTGTCGACTTTATGGAGGAGTATCCGCCTGAAAAGGAAGAGGTTGAATGGCTCAAGAAGAACTGGAAGGCGACGCTTGAACAGTACAGACCTATCTTCGACGCGACGGAATACTTGCCGCAAGGGATTTCACCTGACACCGAGATTGGCTTCCGAAAATCATCGATCCCAGCCGTCGTGGCCAGCAACGCCAGAGGCTGGTCGATGAGCATGTCTGAAGTGAGCGCCATTGGTAGCGGATACCTGCGTCCAGACTCAACCGAGTTTCTGATCGTCCCCACGCTGCAGGATCTCTACACGATTTCTGTTTGGACTCCTGAGAAGATTTTTGGACGACAGATAGCCTTGACGCATCCAGCTAAGGGTGATCCAAAACCTCTCAGCCAGCTTCCGGAAGAGATTCAAACTCGTGTCCGCGACGCCATGAAGAAGCGCAGCGGCGGTGGATAGAACGAGTAAATCAAAGATTCTTAAAACACAGGAAACTACGACCGTAGTCATAGCGTATGTAGGGGCATGGTCTCCATGTTTGCCCCAATCCTGCTCATCTCCTTTCAGGCCTCACCGTTAAGCCAAGAACCGAAGCTTGCGGAGCCACTGACCCTTCGCGCCGAGGCTGAAGACGTTGAAGACCTCATCGCTAGAATTGCCGAAAAGACGGGTGCAAAACTGAAGGTAGCGCCAAACTTGCAACACGACCGCGTCGTTCTCTACGCGACTGGAGCGGTGCGCGATACGCTTGCCAGGATTGCTTCGCACTTTGAATGGACATGGACCTTAGAAAGCGATGGGACACTGATGCTAAGGCAGTCTGCACAGCAGCAAGCCGAAGAAGCCAGGAATCGCGAGGAGCAGCTACTGGCCCCCCTCCTTAGGTGGCAGCAGGACTGCGTTCGGGATCTGAGCAAGGCCAGCACGAATCTGAACAATCACCCTGACCTGGACCAGCACATCGCGACAAGACTCGCACATGTCCAAACATACGGAGACATTCCAGTTGAAGACTGGAACAAGCAATACGAATCGCTCAAGTATCAGAGTGCCGTGTTTGCGAGCAAGTACAGTCCAACGCAAAGATTGGCAAATCAATTTGCTGCGAGTCTGGGCAGGCGAGAGCTACTCACGCTTGCCAACGATGGAAAGGCCGTGTCGGCATATTTCAACAATGCCCAGCAGTACCCGTTCAACTCCGCAATGAAGAAGTCGATGGAGGCTCTGGCTCGACTGCTCGATCAGTTGCATAACGGGGAAAAATCGCCAGAGCAAAACATGCTCGCAGACATTTTAGATACGCAGATGGACCGTGAGCAATACAAAGCCAGCGACGCCGCAAACGCCGTGGTGTGGGTCAAGATTCAGGAGCCGACTTATCCGACCACATCTACAAAGCTAGTCAGCACATCGATAACTCTTCTGGACAAGGAAACAGCTCCGATATATTCACGGATGTTTTGGGGCAACGGAAAATCTGGCATTCCCTCCCAACCATACAAGTCGTCGGATCATCCAGATCTACGTAAAGAGCTGAGTGGAAACACCGAACTCAGCAAGGCGGCTGAAGAATCAAGCCAGGACGCGATTGGAACCTTTAACCGATTAACCAAGTTTGCAAATTCGACAGGGACTGATCATCCAGCGAAAGCGCTGGCTCACTTGCTTGCCGAAGTGGCTTCCGCGGGTGGTGTCCAATTCATCAGTGACTGTTACGACACAGACGTATGGTCCAAATTCATCCGACTTCCGATCTCCACGGTTTACTCGGCTGTAGATACCTTCGCAGTTCGTGGCGATGCCGACTGGAAATATGAAGGCGGATGGGTTAGCTGCCGAACACGCTACTGGCAACTGAGGCGGCAAGATAGCGTGGATACGAAGCGGCTCTTGCGAATACGCGACACCATGCGGCTATATCCCGAGTCCTTTGACGACTTCGCGACAGTGTTCAGCTCCGTGACTTTGCGCCAATCGTGGACGCCCTTTGTGGCCGCACTCTTTGCGAATAACCAGCTTGGATATTCGCGATACGATGACCTCTCCAGCTATTACACGGTCAGATTCTGGGGCCAGCTATCTCCGCAAGACCGGTCGCAGCTGGCAAGCGGACATCTGGTTCCTTATGGAAGTCTCACGCCTGCACAAAAAGAGAGCATCCGATTGCTGGTTCTACACCTGGATGACGAACGCTATCGACCTTACTACGGCTTGACGCAGCAGGAAGAGGCGGATTTGGCCAAGCTCTGGCCTGGATACGGCGGACCCCGATTTTCGGCTGATACGACGGTCCTCTTGCCGCAAGGTCTTCCCTCCGACGCCAAGATTGGATTGACTCTGAAGGATGACGCAACGCTCGAGATTCGGCACGGTGACAAAATGCGAAGCTTTCTGACCGAAGACCAACTCGCAGCCTCGATTAAAAGTCCGCAGACTTCGCAGCATTATCAGATATTCACTGACAGTTCCTTGCGGTTTCGAACTGCTTCACAAAGACTCTTCACGCTGACAATCATAGGTGGGCCGCAAAGAGTATTTGGCACGCAACGCCGAATACGCATCCCGGGAACAGGCGACTTTGTGCCTTATGCAAAGCTCCCCTCCACAATTCGCGAGAGTATTGAGGCAAAAATAGGGCGGTAGACAAAAAGAACGGGGACGACTTTTGACGTCCCCGTTCCCTATTTATTTCAGAGAGCTTAGCTCAGCTTGCGAACCGCTGCAAGCACATCCTCTTCGTTCGGGATGCACTGAAGCTCCAGCACGCGAGCGTAAGGAGTCGGAACGTTCAGACCGCCAACTCGACCCACCGGAGCATCGAGATCGTCAAAGCAGTCTTCCCCGATTCGAGCTGCGATTTCCGCGCCGAATCCACCGCTCTTCCAGTCTTCGTAGACCACGACCGCACGGTGTGTCTTTCGAACAGAGCTGTAGATCGTCTCAGTATCGAGCGGAAGAAGCGAGCGAACGTCGACGACTTCCGCGTCGATGCCGTCCTTCTCCAAAAGCTCTGCGGCCTTCAGACAGACGTGGACCATGCGGCTGTAGCACACCAAGGTAAGGTCCTTGCCTTCTTTGATGACATTTGCCTTGCCGAACGGAACCGTATAGTCGCCATCGTCAGGAATCTCGCCCTTGAGGCCATAGACGCCCGGGTTCTCTGTGAAGACAACCGGGTTGTTGTCGCGAACAGCCGTCTTGAACATGCCATACGCATCCAAGGCGGTTGCCGGAGCCACGACCTTCAAGCCGGGAACGTGCGCATACCAGCCTTCGAGAGAATGGCTGTGCTGAGCAGAGAGCTGGTTGGCAGCTCCGCCCGGTCCGCGAAGGACCATCGGGATCGTCACCTGTCCGCCGGTCATGTAGTGAACCTTGGCGGCGTGGTTGATCATCTGGTCGAGGGCCAAGATCGAAAACGACATCGTCATCATCTCAACGATCGGACGCAGGCCCGTCATCGCCGCGCCAACCGCCATGCCTACGATGCCGGGTTCGGTAATGGGTGTGTCGATGACTCGGCGCCCAACACCGTCCTGAATTTCAGGGTGCGGGGGTTCAAGGAGCCAATCCTTGGTCTGGATGCAGTAGCGGTCAAACAAGCCCTCGGTAACTCGGAAGGTGCCCTTGTACGCACCGATATCCTCGCCCATGATGAAGACGTTCTGGTCGCGATCCATCTCCTCGATGATCGCTTTGCGAAGGGCCTCTCGGTAGGTTAGAGTTGCCATTAGTGCCCCACCTCCGGAGACATATCGTCGTAAACGTCGGTATAGACCTGGTCGACTTCGGGGAACGGCGACTTGTCGGCCTCGTCATAGACCCACTCAGCGCGCTCTTCCTCCTGAATGTCGATAGCTTCCAGCTTATCGGCAGGAACGATCTTGTTGTCGATCAGATACTTGCGGAAGCGAGGCAACGGGTCCAGCGGCTCCCACTTGTCCTCTTCGTTCTTGGTTCGATAAAGCGTTCGGTCGTTGTCGGCAGCGCCGTGACCAACATAGCGGTAGGTGATCGCTTCCACCCAAACCGGCTTCTGCTCCTTGCGCACATAGTCGATGATGCGCTTGGAGTCTTGCAGACACTGGACGAGGTCCATGCTGTCAAGCTTCTCGCACTTCATGTCGAACGGAAGTCCGCGCTTGCTCAGATCGGGATCGGCGGCGTGTCGCTCCAGAGCTGTACCCATCGCATACTGGTTGTTCTCGACGATGAAGATGATGGGCAAATCCCAAAGTCCGCACATGTTCATCGTCTCAAAGACGACGCCTGCGTTTGCCGCACCGTCACCCATATAGCAGAGCGTGACGCGATCCTCTTTGCGATACTTGGCTGCCAGAGCCAGACCGCCGCCGAGCGGGATATGCCCGCCGACGATGCCCCAGCCCCCAAAGAAGCCCTTCTCGATGTCGTAAAGGTGCATCGAGCCGCCCTTGCCTCGGCTCAGACCGCCCGAACGGCCCATGATCTCAGCCATACAGGCCACCGGATCGGAGCCAAGCAGGAGAGCGTGAGCGTGGTCGCGGTAGGCCGTGATGACGTAGTCATAACCCTTGCGGATGTTGTTCAGCCATCCCACAGCCAGAGCCTCCATGCCGATGTAGACGTGGAGATAGCCTCCAGCCTTGCCTGCACGGTAGGCGACGTTGCACTTCTCTTCGAAGTGCCGAATAAAAACCATTTCTCGGTAGAACTGCTCCAGCTCCGATGCGGAATAGGGCAGCTTGACTTGCGCTTGTTTGGCCACGATGTTCCCTGTGTGTGAGTTTGCTCTCAAGAGCTTTATCGGAAAAATTGCGGATTCGCCCAGGTTCGCTGCGCCATTGAAGCGCTGGCCGACAGGATGTTATACCCGCTTGAGCTTTTAAGAGGGGCGTCGAAAAGGCCAAAGACAGGGCTTGCTTAACTCACGATGGCCCAAGCCCGCCGTACCGAATGGTGCGCCGATGCGTCGCCCAGTATGTTTCCGCCCAGCAAAGACGGTCGATGATTTCGATGTGGTTCGGATCATCAGGGTCCAGCAACACATTGACGTATTTGGGAAGCCTTGGCTCATCATCCCGCACTGCGATCATTGTCGTGATCTGTTCACCATCACGCGGGAAGATCAGGGTAACCAGACGATGCTTCTTTAAGGAAGGATGGGGGGTTGTAGAGATAACTTCAGCTTGCCGAGAAGGCCAGGATTCGATCATCAGTCGTTGACCTTCGGCATGGCGGTTTGCTTTAACGAGCCAGAAGACGATAGCGCCAACGCCCGCCGCAAGCCCAAGAAGCCACCGTACAAGCAGGAGGATCGTGTCTGACCAGCCATACTTGCCTATCTTTTGCCGCTCAGGATCGCTGGAATCGTAGGTGACCAGGACCGTTCCGTTCGCACAGCAGGCTGCATACTCGCCAGGTTTCAGTGCAAGATGCCTGCCGTACTCCTCACCGTCTGCCATAAACCGATACTCGATATGGCGAAGCTCGGAAGCGCCAAGGTTCTGCTCCGTCACCTTCGCCGTCACGGTTTCGCCAAAGCGGGCAAACCGGACCGAGCTGAGCATTACGATCGTGCCGATGCTCAGGATCGCCATAAAGATGCACCCGAACAGGAGAAAGAGCATCCACTTTGCGGCAATAAAGTCTTGACTGATTCTTGCCAGTCGTGGCGGTTCAGGTAGCGCCTTCAGCATATCTACACCTAGTGAATGTACGCTGCAAATGCATAAAGCGGTTTCCTGCCTTACCAAAGGTGCGCAATTGACACGGCTTTGTCCTATCCCCAGCAAACAACTCAATCGCTGGCCGTCTTGGTCACAGCCCTCTTCAGAAGTACAAACTGCCCGATGTGATAGGCGTTGTGAACCGCGATCTGGGTCAGCACCTCGATTGCGATCTCATCCGAGTTCATTTTGTGCTCCAGCGGATCGGTTGCAGCAATGCGCAACGCTTCCTCGAAGTTCTTTAGGAAGCTCGCTCGAATGTCGGGCCACTCCTCAGGCTTGGGCACCCGCCAGTCCTTCATAAAGCTGTCCGCCTTCTTGCCGTTCAGACGATTGAGCCAAACCCGCTGCCAGAAGTCCGTGTGCTCGACCAGCGTCAGGAGCGAGTATTTGAATCCTATGGGCACCGTCGCCGCCTGCTCGGCAGAGATTCGGCTGAGCACACTTTTGGGCGCGGGAAAGTCCTTCCCTTCCCAGACTTGGCGCAGGGTTACGAGAGCACTCATGTGTCTATGCTATCTCAGACCGCTTATCTCCAACATTGCCTCAGACTTATGAACAGGCGTAGCCGCATGCTTTAGCTTGCGTTCTGTATCAACCATCTATAGCGCAAGCTAAAGCATGCGGCTACACCTGATTGCCCAAGCTTAGTTGAACCCGACGCGAGAGGCTACCCCGCAACCGCTTCTTCCAACGATTGCTTCCGCCCTACGAGCTTCGACACACAGGCGGCAATCGTGATATCTCCCGCGACGTTCAGCACCGTGCGGCTCATGTCCAGAATGCGGTCGATACCCAGAATCAGGCCGATGCCTTCCGGCGGAACGCCGTACTTCACCAGGATCACTGCTATCACCGGCCAGGCACCGCCCGGAACGCCCGCCGTGCCCACGCCTCCCAGGATTGCCAGACCCATGATGCCCAGCTGAGCGCCAAGGTCAAGCGGCACACCAAACAGCTGAGCCAGGAAGATGATGGTGATGCCTTCAAAAAGCGCGGTGCCGTTCTGGTTGGCAGTTGCGCCAACCGTCAATACGAACGAACTGACGTCCCTTGGCAGGCCAACTTCTTCCTCCGCAACCTTTAAGGCTGTCGGCAAGGTCGCGTTTGAGGAACTGGTGGCAAACGCAGTAAAGATCACCTGTTTGATCTGGCGGAAGAACTCAAGCGGCTTTCGTTTGGCAATCAGCATGAGAACAAGCGAGTAGACGCCGAACATGTGGATAGCCAGTGCGCTCAGGACCAGGATCACGTACAAACCAAGGGCCTGCAAAGCATCAAGGCCAAGCACAAGGCCTGCCGAAAAAGTAAGCCCAAAGACGCCGTACGGAGCTAGCTTCATCGCAAAGTCGATGACCTTGAGCGATACCGCAAACACCCCCTCCAAGAAAGATTTAACCGGCAAGGCCTTTTCAGGATCAATGGCTCCCAAAGCAAGGCCAAACACCAGAGCAAAGAACATAAAGGCCAGGATGTTGTCCTTCACAATGGCGTCGATCGGGTTCTTGGGAACGATATCCACAATCGTTTCCGCTGCAGTTTTGGCTTCCTTGGACTGCGCGATACGCTTCTCCGCTTCGGATTTATTCTTCGAAGCGTAGTGTTCCATCAGGTCAGCGCGTTTGGCTTCCGTAATGCCAGCCCCCGGCTTGAGCGTGTTGACGCCGAACAGACCGATACCGACGGCGATACCGCTCAAGACAATGGTCAGACCAAGGGAATACAGACCAACCCGGCCCACCTTCTTCGCATCGCCGATCTCGGTAACGCCCAAGACCAAAGCTGAAAACAAGAGCGGCACCACGATCATAAAGATCATGTTCAGGAAGATGCTTCCTGCCGGCTTGGCAAGGTTGAGGTTGAAGAATTCGATGCTGTCTTTCGTGCTTTGCGAGGCCCCTGGACCGATCATCTGCTGGCAGATCAATCCTGCGGCAAATCCCAGAACCAGCGAAATCAGAATCTTGATGTGTAGCGGCATCCCGCGCTTAGCGCTGCTCATACTTCCCTCTTCCCAAGTCAGAGGGTTTTACCTGGCAAACGGGCCGGGGAGTTGCTTCAGCCAGCTATGAACAAGGTCGGGTGCAAAAAGAATCAGACCGGATGCAACGGCGACCAAACCCCATACGAAGGCCACGACGATAGGTGGACCGAGCACGCAGCGGGTGGTCCGGCGTCCGCCAAAGTGGGCCATGAGATAGAAGGCCATCGCAGCCGACGCGGCAACGAGCAGCGTGTATCGCCCGCAGATCAAGGCGACCGTAGCGCACTTGCAGAACGTAAAGGCGATGCCTTCGTAAACGTCTGCCTTGGTCTTGCCGCTGGGGAGGGTTACTTCAGAGTCGGCGTTCATTCGGAAATGACCTCCTCGCGCAATTTCGCACGTTTATGAAGACGAAACGCTGTCCAGATGATCAGGACCATCGAGACAAAGACGCCAGCGGAAATCAACAGTGGAAGCATAGGCTTACCGTCGCCCTTGTCTTCGACGATGAACAAGGCTACGAGCAGGTAGAAGCATGAAATCGGACCCAGGAACAGCACACTGAGAATGGTTGGAAGCACGTATGACGGAAAAAGCGGCCCATGGTCGCTTTCCGACACCTGACTGCGAGGAATAGCAGGACGGCACACAGCGCAGAGCCGGTTCCCGGGAGCAATTGAAACCCCACAGACGCAACACTTCTTGAGCTGTGTCGAAGACTGCCACTTGTCGCGCGTCGAATCACCCATCTCAACCGCCTTGCTTGCGCTTTGAACTGGCATAGATCAGCCACATCAAAAGCAGCAGGAACAGAAGAATGCCCCCCGCTCCGATGCTTGCTGCCGTCACATCTGTCCTGTTTGGGCTAAAGCTGGTGCTCAAAAGCAGGAAGCATCCGCCGCAAGCCGCAGACGGCAGACCAAAGATAATGAAAAACACGAGAGCGAGCGTGAAATTGGTATTCGCCCGCCGTCGCGCTTGGTCATCTCCATAAGGCGACTGCCCACAGTTCGGACAAAAGCGAGAGCCAGTTGGTATTGCCGTCCCACAATGTCGACACGGCTCCCCATATGGGGGCGGGGCAGTTGGAGGAATATTCATGTGGCAGCCTCAGTCTTAAGCCTTCGTGCGGATAGCGCCAGCGCAATCGATGCATAGACGACCAATTCGATACAGACCCATTGCATCACCGTCAATCCATACGGACGTGACTCGGTGGCTCGAAAGAACTCGATCACGAATCTGGTCACGCCAAAAACACCCAGATAGACCTTGAAAAGGTCGCCTTCTCGCACAAGTTTGGGCTTGACCCAGATCAGTAAGGCCAAGCTGCCAAGCGCCGCAATCAGCGAATAGAGCTGCGTTGGATGTCGATCTGCCCCATGCTGATGGATCGCCCAAGGCAGGTCGCATTCTTTGCCGAAGCAGCAGCCGTTCAGCAAGCACCCGACCCTGCCGACCGCCTCTCCCGCCGGCAAAGCCAGAGCAAAATGGTCTCCCGTCGACCGCTTGATGCCAAGCCTTCTTTTCGTGAGTTCGACGGCTAACCAACCGATGAGCACGCCGCCAAAAAGCGCTTTTCCGCCCAACCGGGGATCAAGAATACTGGTGGCAGGAATCTTGAACGGCCACCCTTCCAAGATGAACTGACTGAGCTTCGCGCCGAGAATCCCTCCGCCCACACCGGCGAGGGCGATGATGCCCATCCCCTCGGTAGCGAGCTTGGCCTTGCGCAGGCTGAGCACGAGCACCAGCCCACCGACTGCGTAGCCCAAAAGGGTGAACAGCTCACCGATGCTCAGGCACGCACCTCCAACATCTGCATCTTACGGTCCGCCATACCGGTTGGAAAGTCAGAAGAATCGGCAAAGAGCCATCGCCAGCAGAAGGAATACCTTCGTGGATCGCTCTCGAAGGTTCCAGTATGGACGCAGCACTGCCGGATGCGGGCTTCGTGGAATGTGTGTGCGTCCATGAACATCTTCACTGTCACCCGGAACGTCCGCTCAGCAAGCTTTTCAAGCTGGTCCTCCTCGCTCATCTTGCTGATGCGGTGAAGTTCCAGCAGTTCGGGAAGCTCGGGAATGCAGGCGCACATCTTGAAGAGGTCGCGGGCAAGACTGAGCGAACTCACTTTCTGCTGCTCAGAAAACACGCGCTGGAGCGTGCCGTCTTTGACCATCTCCTTGATCGTCGAAGAGGCGTTATCGAAGACGATAGTGTTGCTGACGAGATGAATCCAGCGCTTCAGCTCATCCCGGCCCACCATATCCGTCAGCGACGACCACTTCCCCTTCACTCCACGGATGTAGTAGCCGATGTCGCAACAATCGCGATGCGAGCACGGCAGCGGAATAAAATCATCTGCTTTCATTCTGCCTTGAGTCTGTTCGTGGAGTCGTTTGAGAACACCGGTGGGGGTTGATCGGCTCATCGGATCAAAGCCCGGATTCCGCCCCGAGCCAAACACCGGCTGAACCGCCACGCCTGAACATCTGGGCATCTTCATTCCAAACTGCAACACGTCCCCGACCTGGTCCTCGTTGACGCCTCTTGCCACCGTCATCACCAGCGTAAAGAACACGCCGGCGTCGTTCAACCGCTTCACAATCTCTTGCTTTTCGGAGGTCAGATCTTCGGCCCTCAGTGTTTCGTGGACATTGCGGGTGAGCCCGTCGAACTGGAGGTAGATCTCCACACGCTTGCGCATTCGAGTGAGAAAATCGAGGAAACGATCATCGCGGGCGATACGGCGACCGTTGGTATTGATGAGAACGCGTGTCACATTTAGCGCCGCGATCTCTTCTATGATCTCTGGCAGGTCTTTGCGTATCGTCGGCTCGCCGCCCGAGAGCATGACCACCCCGATCTTCCCGCCCTCGCGTTCCAAAACCGTTTTGACGGTATTCACGATGTCTTCTCTGCTCGGGAGGTCGGTTTCCTTGGCCGTGCCGGGGTCGAGGGCGGAGGCAAAGCAGGTGGGGCATTTGAAGTTGCAATGCTCCGTGACGTTCAGCAAAAGGATGCAGGTGTGCTGTCCGTGGCTTGCGGGAAGGCCTTGTCTGTAACCATCGGGGAATCCGGCGAGGTTATCGGGTCGGTCGGGGGTGATGGAGAGCGTCGGCGTGCTCCAGCCTCTTCGGGCTCGCCAGATATCGGCGTCCTCTTCATAGAGGCTTGTTGTTTCGCCATGAATAGGGCAAAACCGCCTGAGCCAGATCGACCCGCTCTTCGCAACCAGCATGCCGTCCACGAATACACCTTCATCGTCCGACCGTCGCTGACGATCGGCAAAGCAAGCTGGGCAGACGGTCTTGGTGTACTCCTCGATGATGTAGCTTCGCGGCGCGAGCGGATTCAGCATTCCTCTATGATTCACTATCACAGGCGGATTTTCCCTGCGGTGAAGGACTGGTTTTGTGGTTCTTCGATGTAGGCAATTCTCATTTCTTCCAGCTGTTCCACCACCACCGGCCCAAGAAGTAGAACGCTATTCCCCACACAATTGTCCAACCCCAAACCAAGGGTCTTGCGGGTTCTGCAATACGATCCATCGGTGCAACCGAAAGGACTAAACCGCATCCGCCAGCGTAGCCTGCTGGGAGGACCAGCAAGAGCAAAGCCAAGATCAGATAGGGTCTGCGGTACTTCTTGAAGAAGCATGCAACATGGACAGATGCACCGCAATGGGACAACAGACGGCCTGTTCGCTTAGGTCCATACTGCAATTCGGGCATCTCTCCAATTCGCTTTCAGCCAAGCTTCACCTGCAATGGAAAACTATTCATCTCGCGAACGGATTGCTTTCAGGAGCAATGCCAAAAATGTCGCGATCCCGGCAAGGCCGACGATTACGCCGATCGTTTTGTAGAACCCAGCATCCAAGGTGGCTGCTGTATCCGCAAGGCCGGATATACCGCATGCGCCGAGAATTCCCGCTGGAATGCCGATGATTACAAACACAAGCCAAGCAGGAGGCGGGACACTGCCTCCCGACTTTCTTGGCCCCCTTCCATGTAACATCGATCCGCCACAATGCGGACAGTAAGCCGCATTCGCGTCCATCGTCGTTTTGCATCTTGGACATCGGCGAGTCTTGGGAATGAACATGATCAGAGGCCCTGCATTTCCTCATGATTCACCATTCATCAGCCGGATTCCTGGTGTTCCAGACCCGGATTTATGGTCCTTCCGAATGCTCGTCGAAGAGGTTGGGGCCTTCCAGGCGCCTGACCGGACCTTGATCCTCGCCCACCGTATCCAAAGGCGGAAGCTCCTTGATATCCTTCAGGTTGAACTGATGCAAGAACTGCTGGCTCGTGCCGTAAAGCACCGGTCGACCAGGAGCAACTTTCCTGCCCACTTCTCGGATAAGCCGCCGCTCTAACAGCGCCCGGATCGAGTAGTCGCTCTGAACGCCGCGAACCTGCTCCACGTCACCCATCGTCACCGGCTGCTTATAGGCAACGATTGCCAAAACTTCCATAAGCGAGCGGCTCAGCTTCTGTCGCTGAGGCTTCAAGAAGCTACCGATCAGCTCAGCATATTCTGACTTTGTTGAAAGCTGGAATCCGCCCGCAAGCTCAACAATCTGAATGGCCCCGTTTGCATGAAGCCGCTCGGCCAGCAGCTCAAGAGCCTGACTCGCCTGACCTTCAGTCACTTCCAAAGTACGGGCAAGGGTCGTCAGCGGCACTGGCGCGTCCGCGACAAAGAGAATGGCTTCAACAGAATCGACGATGTTCGACTTCAAGGCGAGGTCCATGCCCTTAGCAGGGCCGAAACGATATACCCGATTCGCTGGAGCAGCCGTTGGCTAAATGAGAACGGCGACTCTGCATGACACTACTCTTCAACTGCCACCAGCGCCTTTCCACCGCCTCTGGCAAAGAGGACATCCTCTTCGGAAACCTTGACCGAGGCCTGCCCAAGACGGATCAGCTCCAGCAGCGCCAAGAACCACCACACAGCTTCCTGTCGCGTGAACGGATCGGTCACGATGGTATCCAGACTCGCCCAATCTTCCCTCAAAGCCGCCAGAACGATCTTCATCTGCTCCGAAAGCGACCGTCGCGGCTTGTTCAGAATCTCCGGCTTGTCCGGCACCGCTCTCGAAAGAAGCCGATTCAACGCACGAGCCAAGTCGGAGGGGTTGATCTCCTCCAGCGTAAACGGCAGTTCGTAGGGATCTGGACCAGCCTCCTGCGGTCGGAAGAACTGATGCTCGCGCTCAAAATGCAGGGTGTTGAGCTGCTCGATCACCGACGCGAACTCGTGCACATACGGCTCCAGCATCTCCATCGACTCTTCGAACTCGGGCTCCGGCTCGACCACCGGAATGAGCGCCCAAGCCTTCCGCTCAAGAAGATAAGCCAATGCTGTCAGCGCCGCAGCCGCTTCATCCAGACTGATCTGATCAGACTCGGCAAGGTACAGGTAGTAAGCCGAGCAGATCGGATAGAGCGGCACGTCCAGCAGATCGACCTTTCGATCGCGCACGCAGACGAACAGCGCAGCCAGCGATCCGCTGAAGACGGGAGATTCAACCTGGATAGGCGGAGGCGCAATCACACCCACCGACGACAATGTCGCCAGCGCGTTATCGGTGGAATCTCGGCGCGGAGCCATCCTTGGTGTCATGACGGATGATGCGTTTGGCGCGAAGCCAGAACTTTTCCCCAATTGTAACGCCACTCTTGGCATGAAAGTCCCCGCAAGACTCATAGGTCTCGCCGTTGCGCGGCGGACCGAGACTTCCCGCTCAAGACCTTGTTAGAATGTTCGCATGCGTTCTTTGCGCGTGGCTCTCATTCCGCTTTTCCTGCTTGCGGCCTCGCTGCTTCATGCCGATGCCCTGGACGACATCGTGAAAAAGGAGATGGAGACCTTCCACATCTCTGGCATCGCCGTGGGAATTATCAAGGATGGCAAGCTGATCGACAAGCGAGGGTACGGACTCGCAAACCGGGAGACCTGCACCCCTGTTGATTCCAACACCGTCTTCCGCGTAGCCAGTATGTCAAAGCAGTTCTGCGCTGCCGCTGTGCTCATGCTCGTCGATGAAGGCAAGATCAAGCTGGAAGAACCCGTCAAGACGTATCTTCCTGAAGTCCCTGCCGAATGGGCAGAGATCAAGGTTCGCCATTGCCTGAATCACACCAGCGGCATTCCAGATATCACTACAACCCGCTGGAATCTCACGAAGGACTACACAGAAGCGGAGTTCTTCGAGCTTTTCAAGGGGTTGCCCTTGGCCTCAAAGCCCGGCGAAAAGTACGCCTACAGCAACTTTGGCTACGCCACCATGGGAATCCTCGTCCATCGCATCAGCGGCAAACCGCTGTGGGAGTTTGTTCAAGAGCGCATCTTCAAGCCGCTGGACATGACCAATACCTACTACTATCAAGCCAGCCTGGACCTGACGAAGTTTGCCATTGGCTACGACTGGAAGGACGGGCAGTTCACCCTAGGCACGGTCAAGCGTCCGATGGTCTACTCAGGGAGCGGCGGAATCATGTCCTGCATTGAAGACTTTGCCAAGTGGGATTCCGCTTTGCGAACTGACTTCCCTATCAAGCAATCCATCAAAGACCAGTGGTGGACCGCTGGGAAGCTGAACGATGGAAAGTCGATCAACTACGGTATGGGCTGGATGCTCGCCCCGCGCAACGGATTGGAGAACGTACATCACACCGGAACCACACCAGGCTTCACTTCGATGATCGTTCGATATAAGGCGTCCGGGTTGACGGTCGTGGTCTTCCGCAACGGCGAAGGGGACAAAGTGCGCGACTTCTGCGATGCCGTCGCCAAGCTGTATCTGACGGAGAAAGGTGCGAAGAAGGCAGCGTAACTGACCGTGAGACATGTCATCTCAGAATCCTGCAAAAACTATCTGAGAGGCAGATGTACTTATATCGACCTTCCAGATGCGAATATTCATGGTCCGCTTTTCTGAACTCCACGACCCAGAAATACAAAAGAGGTCCTTTCCATCACGCGAGAATTTAATATCGTCCATCCGATCCGCAGGTCGGATTGGAAGCCTGTCGCCTTCTCCCGAGATGTTCTCAATATGTATCATTCCGTTTGTGCTTAAGTAGGCTAACCTGCGACTATCAAAGCTGAAAGCAGCCCTGCGAGAATCGGGGTGTATTAATCGTGCTTCTTTAATTTTCTCCAGCTCAGCAAGCCGAAGGCCCTCGACGGTCCACCATACAATCCAGGAACCATCGGGGCTAAGTGCAGGCCACCAGGCCTTTCCTGATAGAAATTCTTGCCTCTGTCCTGACTCTATGTCCTGGCGAAACAGCTTGCCCCCTTCATCCCAGCTCGTTGACAGGCCACCCCATCGGTACTGAGATTCCCACGTATACAAGATGGACTTTCCATCGGGCATGAAGACTGGAGAGCTGATGTTCTCGTCGGCATCCGTCAGTTGCTTGATCGACCCGTCAGCAAGGTCGAGGATACAAAGCTGATCTGCCCTTATTCCGGGCTTTCCAACAGTAAAAGCAACCTTCTGACCGTCAGGAGAGAACCTCGGGCAAACTTCATAATCCGGCGTCTGCATCAAAGGTCTGACCTTTCCGTCTTCGATGTTCAAGATGTACAGGTCGCGCTTTCCTTCACCGGGACCTGTAAAAACGATTTGTGTACCGTCAGACGAGACGTCTAAAGTCAAGTCCTCAGAACGATAGTGTTCTGTTGCACAACCTCGAAGAAAAATCAAAACCCAGACGCAAGGCACAGCCAGCAGTACCAAGAACCATAGACCGCGCCTTTGCTTCTTGGTGCCTTGTTCAGCCAAACTCGGTGCCTGCATTTGTCGCCGCCCTTTCCTACTCTAAACACCAGAATAGCGTTACTCGTTCGCGTTGTTCCTATCATGAGGCCAATCATTGTTTTTTTGATACAGAAAGGATTTTCATTTCTATTTTTCAAATATTTTTGCTCATTTTTATTAAAATATTGAAACCTATTGTCATCTTCGTGCGATAGTATGGGCGATGAGCAAAGACAAGCAGCATCCGCTGCCGCACCGAGACCCGATCACCGGCGGTCCGCTCTATATTTCAGAGCTGACGGCTGAGGATAGCGGCGTCACGATCCGCGGCAAATTCGCCATTCCGCGGTATGCGCAGCTTGATCCGGACCAAGCGCATTTTCTGGAGACCTTTCTCCGATGCCGGGGCATGATCAGCTCGATGGAGAAAGAGCTGGGACTGAGCTACCCGACGGTGCGCGCAAGGCTGGACACGCTGCTGCAGGCGCTCGATTTGAAACCGATCAAAGATGACACGAAGACCAAAGAGAAGCTTGAGGAGCGCAAGCGCAAGATTCTCGACGATTTGGAGGCCGGGAAGATCTCGGCGGAAGAGGCTAAGCGAAAGATTAAAGAAGGGGTTGAGGCATGAAGGAAGAGATCCGAAGAATTATGAACCTGGTCAAGGAAGGCAAACTCAGTCCGGAGGATGCTGCCGAACTGATCGACGCATTCTCGAACGAGAGCAAGTCGGAGGAAGCCGCGACGGGAAACGCGCAGGAGACTCCAACGGAGCAGTCGAACGCCACACCGCCGCCCCCTCCCACCGAAGGCTCAGCCCAGGGGACATCGAAGGACCCTTTCCGCGGGTTCGTGGATTTTGTGGAAGGCCTCGAAAAGCAGGTCCGCGAATCGGTGGACTGGAAGAAGGTGGCCGACCAGATGCGCGACGGAACGAACAAGGGTTTCGAAGGGCTGAAATCCTCTTTCGAGCAGATTAAGACTGGCAAGTTCAACTTTGGCATGTGGATGTCTTGCGAGACCAAGCTCATCGAGCTCCCTCTGAGTGTGAGCGAAGAGAAGACTCTGCGCATCGAGAACCCTGTCGGCAATGTGAAGATCGTTGGCGGTGCGGCAACGGGCCTTGTCAAAGCGACAGCTCAGATTCGTGCGAGCGATGACCTGAACGCAAAGCTCAAGGCGGACGATTACACGATCATCATCGAGGAAAGCGAGCATGAGGTGCTCATCCGCCAGCCAGATATTCCCCACACGAGTGTGGACCTTGAGATCTCTGTGGACACAAAGTGCGCGGTACAGATCAACACCGGCTCCGGCGATGTCCACGTTGAAAACACAGGCAAGGGATGCCGTGTGCAGACGCAGTCGGGCGATACCGTGCTCAAGGGCTTGAACGGCCCCATCGAAGTTGTGTGCCAGAGCGGCGATCTTCGGATCGACAATTCGGCATCCACTCTTCTGACCATCGAAAGCACCAGCGGCGACATCAGCCTCTACGACGTCAAAGGCGTCATCAGAGCACGCAGCGCCAGCGGCGACGTCAGCTTGAAGGAATGCGGAGGCAAGTCCGTTTCGATAGAGTCCGTCTCGGGCAATGTCAATATTGACCTGGTCGAGCCGATCACAGGATCGCTGAATGTGCGCAATGTCAATGGCAACGCCAGCATCACGGTCCCTGACGGATCGGACTGCCGGGTGTCCCTGTCTACCCTTCGCGGAAACGTGCATTCGTCGATTGCACTGGAAGACGAGGCTAAGACAGAGATGCACCTTACCGGCAAGCTGGGTGAGGGCAACGGCACGCTGGATGTAAGCGCCGTCAACGGTGATGTAAGCCTTGCACAGCGTATGCACAGCGCCGTGTAGCCTAGCGTTGCACTCCAGATAGAATCAGCCTCGCGGAAGCCGTTCCGCGAGGCTGCTCTGTTTGCAAGAGCCCGTGATGGCCCAATCCTCGCACTTGTACTGACGTTGCCGCATAAATGTCCACAATCGCGCAATCAGCATTCAAGCAAGCTTAACTTTCGGACCGTACACTCTTTCCATGTCCCTTAGATCCCTTGCTTTGCTTGCTGCTGGCGTGTTCGGTGCATGGGCCCTGTCCACATCTGCGACGGCCAGCTCCTATCTCATCTCAAACTACTTTGGCAATGAAGTGCGGAAGCACAACAACGCGGGCAACTATGTGTCAAGCCTAACCGGGGCTCCCCTCAGCGGCCCTCAGGCTATCGTTACCGGGCCAGACGGCAAGCTCTACGTTGCCGACGAGAACAACAACGCCGTTCGTCGCTACAACCCCGCAACCATGTCCCTGATCGACACATTCGTTTTCAGCGGGTCAGGCGGCTTGACTGGACCGACTGGGCTTGCCTTTGACGGCAGCGGAAACCTTCTTGTGGCTTCGTTCAACTCGAACAACGTTAAGAAGTATCAAGCAGGCACGGGCGCCTTCTTGGGCAACCTCTTCGCCTCCGGAACGGGTGGACTGAGCGGTCCCGATGTCGGTATGACCGTCGGCCCGGATGGCTCGCTCTACATTCCAAGCTACTGGAACCACAGCATCCTTAAGTACAACGCCAGCACGGGGGCTTTCCTTGGATCCTTCGTTACCTCAGGCTCCGGCGGCCTCACCCAGCCCCGCGTCATGCTTTGGAAGGGCAACCATATGTATGTTTCCAGCGACAACGGAAACAAGGTCCTTCGCTACGACAAGACCACGGGAGCATTCGTCGACACCTTCGTCACCCCAGGCTCGGGAGGCTTGTTTGGAGCCGTCGGGATGATCTTTGACGATAACGGAAATTTGCTAGTCACTTCATCGAGGAATAACCGAGTGCTTCGCTTCAACGGCACCACGGGAGCCTACATGAACGACTACATTGGCGCGGGCGGCGGACTGAACGGACCCACATTCATCGCCGCCGTCCCAGAGCCAGCTACGCTCAGCATCCTTGGTGCTGGAGCCGCGCTTCTGCTTCGAAAACGCCGTGTTTCCGTACAAGGACGGAACTCACAGACGCCCATCAACGAGTAATCTCGTAAGGAATGCGAGTGTTTCAATTCGGAGAACACCACGGCGAAAAAGAACGTGCGCGACGGGTGGGTCAGATCAATTTTGCTCTGACCCGCCGCCGCGCGCGCACTACTGTTCCTGAGCACTGCCACAGTTGTGCAACCTTCATTGCGCTTGTCGGTGGACAGCATCATTGGGTGAGCGACACAGGCAAGATCAAATGGTCGTTGCCAGGCATATGGTATTTCCGTCCCCCGATGGTTCTGCACTCCCACGAAGCCTGTCCAACAGACATTCGCAGCCTGGGCATCCAGTTCCCCATCGAACTGACAAAGGAGCTCAGCGGCTACGACGATTCCCTGGTCTTGGACCATCCCATCGGGCGGAGTGTCATCGACGAAATTATCGAGAATCTTCAGGCCAACGACAAGGGCATGGATCACGCTCTTTTGGGAGCCTTCCATCGACTGACAGCGGCTTACATCCGCTACGGACGCCCGGTCGAGGACCAAAACGTTCGCCAGTGGCTTGCCTCGGCGCGGCAATGGCTGGATGAGAAGTTCCTCGAGCCGGTACAGCTTGCCAGTTGCGCTGAGGCCGTAGGGTCTCACCCTTCACATCTTGCGCGCGCATTTCGCGCAGCTTTCGGGCAAACGGTCGGCGACTACATTCGCGATCGTCGTCTGGAGTGGGCTTACGACCAGCTTGAGAAGACTGACCGCAAGATCTCAGACATCGCGGTAGCGGCGGGCTTTGCCGACCATGCGCACTTCAGCCGCATGTTCAAAGAGCGGTACGGGAAGCGTCCCTCCGATCTTCGGACCGATGGCTCCTTCCAGATTGCTTAGCGAGTAATCTACGGCGCATGCCAGCTCATCCTTCAGCGGACGCAGTCCGAGCGCAGTTCCCTGCCCTCTCCAGCGGCTTCGGCTACTTCGAGAACGCCGGCGGCTCTCAAGTGACGCAGAGCGTCATCGAGGCCATGGCAGAGTTCATGCAAACCTCCTACGTGCAAATTGGCGCAGGCTATCCCGCTGCAGACCGCGCCACTGCCATAGAAGCGGAAGCACACGACTTCCTGCTCAGACTCCTTGGCGGCGAGGGCTCAGGCTATGTCGCTATCGGACCAAGCACTTCGTCTCTGCTGTACATGCTGGCCAACTGCTTTGGCGAGATCCTTCAGCCGGGCGATGAAATCGTTCTCCACGAGTCTGCTCACGAAGCCAACGCAAACCCCTGGAAAAGACTCGAAAGATTTGGCGTAAACATCCGTTGGTGGCGCGTCGATCCCCAAACCGGAATGAGCGATCTTTCTGGGCTTAGGGAGGCGATCACTGAGCGCACAAAGATTGTTTGCGTCACCCACACCAGCAATCTGCTTGGCGACATTGTGGATGTCGCGCAAGCGGCAAAGATCGCTCATGCCGCAGGTGCGAAAGTCGTTGTCGATTCAGTCGCCTATGGCAGCCACCATTGGATCGACGCAAGCGCGTGGGACGTCGACTTCCTTGCGGTCAGTTGCTACAAGATCTACGGGCCGCATATAGCGGCGCTGTACGGGAAGAAAGAAGCCTGGGCACCGCTCAATGGCCCGAACCACTTCTTCATTCCCAATCTCAAGGCCAAGTGCTTCGAACTGGGTTGCCTCTCATATGAAGCCCTCGCGGGGGTGGTCGCCTTGCAGAAGTACCTCTGCTTTCTCGCAGGAGAGAACGCTTGTACCCGTGAAACCATCGTCAAGGCGTTTGATGTCATCAAGTCGCTGGAACTGCCTATCCAGAACCGCTTTCAGCAGTATCTGGAGAGCCGTTCGGACGTTCGCCTCTTCGGCCCAACAGGCTCCAGCGCTCTTCGTCACCCAACATTCGGGTTCGTACACTGTTCAAAGCCCTCATCGCAGGTCGCGGAAGAGATCAATCGTCGAGGCTTTGGCATCCGCTATGGGCATATGTACGCCTTCCATCTGTGCGAGAGGCTTGGCTTGGACGTAGACCAAGGTGTCGTTCGGGTCAGCATGGTCCACTACAACAGCATGGATGAGGTCGAAAGGCTCATCATTGCTTTCGATCAGGCCCTTGCCTAGCCGTCACCTCCCAGCAATATCATAAATAGACAAATATATACATTAACTTAGCTTTAAGCTACTCTGTGTATATGTAGACACGATATTGTGTTGACAATAGTTGCCATAATGACCGCATTTAACCTACGGTTGCTTAAAAGGCAATCCATGCCAACACGGATATGAGCGAAAAGTTTTACACAATTAGTTCGCAAAAATAGATCGAATGTCTACTCTATAGCAATTACCCTGACGTATAATTGCCTCAGTGGCTAAGAAGCTGTTGCGTATATTTCTGATCCTCGCCCCTTTGGCGGTGCTCGCCGTCGGTGCAAACTGGTTCTATCGGGTGACAAATGCGTTCACAGACTCGAAGACCAGCCCCATGCAGGTGCTTCAAGCCGTAAACAATCCGAGAAGCCAATTCCCTGGCGTCAACAAGATGACCATGCTCCTGGTCGGTCAGGACTATAACCACGATAAGAGCGGACGCCAATTCACCAAGAACTCGCGTGCAGACACGATCATGCTGATGAGTGTGGACTTGGATACCAAGAAGATCTCCGCAGTCTCCGTCCCTCGCGATACAAAGGTCCATGCCCCGGACGGCAAGACTGGAAAAATCAACGGCACTTACTCTCGCGGGGGCATCGAGATGCTCAAGCAAACGCTGGAGGAAACCCTTGGCGTTACCATCGATCATTACGTCATCGTCAAGTCTCATGCAGTACAGAAGATTGTCGACGCAATTGGAGGCATCGAAGTTGAAACGATCGATGCGATGAACTACGACGACGACTGGGGAGGACTGCACATACATCTACCTGCGGGTAAACAGCGGCTGAATGGGCAGCAGGCAGTCGGCTTCGTCCGTTTCCGCGAAGTCAACCGCTACAAGAAGGATGCTCGCGGTCGCATGATCCGCCTCAAGGATGTTCAGTCGTCGAAGGAAGAAGGCGACCTGCGCCGAGTTGCTCGGCAGCAACAGTTTGTCCGAGCCCTGCTCCATGAAGCCGACAGCCCCGGCAACCTCTGGAAAGCAGACAGCATTATCAACACCGGATTCGAACAGATTGAAACTTCGTTCAGCAAAACGCAGGTTCTTGCTCTCGCCACCATCTTCCGAGGCACAGGCGGCGAAACCATGAACAGCGGCACCCTGCCTGGCACCGATGATATGACAACCGGAGCTTATTACTACGTTCTGGACGAAGACAAAGCCAAAGCGACCGTAGACTGGCTGATCAAGGGCGATGAACAAGCAGCGAAGAAACTCGTGCGTATCTCGATCAAGAACAGCACCCAGATCAAGGGCGTGGCTAAGATCGCCGCAGACATCTTGAGCGAAGATGGCTACAGCGCCAAGAGCGACGGCAACGAGGAGGCGCTTCACCCCACCACCGAGGTCGTCTATTACAAAGCCGCTCACGAAGTCCAAGCCAAGGCTATTCAGAGTCTGCTGGGTATCCCTTCCATCCGAAAGGAAGCGTCAAGCCCTGCCTACACTGGCCCTGAAATCAAGATCGTGATCGGAAGCGACATCGCGCAGAGCCTGTCCGACAAGGCACACCCTCAGAAGCTAACTTCAAGATAGGGGAAAACTCACAATTCGTTAAGGCATCGTTTGATGTAAAGTTCTCCAACGGAGCACCCATCAACGATGCAATCATTCCGCTATCTTGTGCCCATCACCATTGGGCTTGCATTCTGCTTGACTGCCGACGGATTTGCCCGCACTCCAAAGATTCAGGAGAAGGCAGCCCAGGACACGCCTAAGAAAGACCCGAAGGCTGAAGAGTACGAGAAGGCTGTCAAAGACCTTCCCCGCTTCGAAGGAGCCGTCACGCTATACCGCCGCAAGAATGAGATCCTTGCCGAAATTCCGGAGTCGCGGCTTGGGCAGCTGATGTTCGTGCAGGGCCAATTCAACACCGGCTTTCTGCCTGATACGATCACTCCGGGTTTCCCGATTGGCGATCTCCCGCTTGACGTTTTCCGGCTGGAGAAGAACGAAAGCTCTCTTTGGCTGATCCGGCCGAACCTGGCGAACCGCTGGACCGGCGATAATCCGCTGGCGACCGCTGCACAGCGCAACTTCCCGGAAGCGATCGTTGCTTCCTACAGAATTGAAGCCACCAATCCCGAAAAGAAGCTCTTGCTCGTGAATGTCACCTCCATATTCTTCGGTGACCTTCTGCGGCTCAATGAGGCGGTCCCTGCCATCCTCGGCGGACCCTACATGCTTGATCGTGAAAAGTCCGCACCCGAAACGATCCGAGCCTTCCCCGACAACACAATGGTCGGCATGAAGCTTCACTATTTCTCACCGCGTGGCGGAGGCGGAGGAGACGACCTTGCGGCGCTTCTTGGCGGAATGCAGAACCACCTTGAAGACTCGCGAAGCGCACCGCTAAAGGTGACTTACAATCTTTGGTTCCGACGCCCGAGCGACTACATGCCTCGGCTTTACGACCCACGCGTAGGCTTCTTCCATCAGGGCTTTTTCAGCTTTGACCGGTTCTTCAACACGGATCGCGAACAGCGCTACATCTTCCGGTACAGCCTGAAGAAGAATGACCCGACCGCCAAAGTTTCTGAACCAGTTAAGCCGATCGTCTGGTACATCGACCCCAGCGTGCCGCCCGAGTATCGCGATGCCTGTCGTGACGCGGTTCTCATGTGGAACCGGGCGTTCGAAGAGATCGGCTACAAGAATGCGCTTGTGGTCAAGATCGTCGATGAGAATGACAAGGACTATCAATTGGGCGATGCTCGGTACAACACCATCAGTTGGAGCATCAGCCGCGACGCGAGCTATGCCATTTCCCAACCGCGCATAGACCCCTTCACAGGCGAAGTGCTGAATGCATCCATCGTATGCGATGCAAACATGCTCTCCTTCACTCTGGATGAACACGCGAAGCTGGTTGCGCCACCGCTCTCTGCTTTGCAGCGAGCAATGGAAGCGCTTGTGCACAACGAAGAGCGAGAGAAGCTTGGGCCTGCCGACGAGTACATCTACAGCGGCGACAAGCTTCTGAAGCAGCGAGCAACCAAAGCGAAGCTGGCATCGCTGGGCTGGCGCGATGATCACTGTACATACGCCGCCGACGCAAAGAAGTATGCTGCCGAAGCCATGCTTGGGCTATCGGCTGTAGGCTCGAAGACGAGCCCCAAGGAGTTCACGAAAGCGTTCTTCCGAGCCACACTCGCCCACGAAGTGGGTCACGCTCTTGGGCTGAGACACAGCTTCTCAGGGTCTACGTATCTGAGCACGGCTCAGCTGGGCGACGACAGCTTGACCGACAAGGTCGGCCTCAGTGCCTCGCTGATGGATTACATCCCGACGAACACGGTCGCCATCCTGAGAGGGCAGGGTAACTTCTTCTCGCCGACAGTTGGCGTCTACGACAGATGGGCCATCAAGTACGGCTACTCGGACGGTCCCACGGCTGGCACACCTGAAGGAGAAAAGTTCTTCCTCTCACGCATCGCATCGCAATCCGGCATGCCTGGTCTGAAGTTCACTTCGGACGAAGACGCCGACACCTTCGACCCGTCTTCTGTCCGCTTTGACGATGCGCGAGACCCGCTGAACTTCACCGCAAAGAATCTTGAGCTGATCGGCAAGGTGCGCAACTGGGCAATCAAAGACCTTCCCAAGCCAGGCCAAAGCTACGGAGAGCGCACAGCCATCATTCTTGGCACCATCGCGCGCACTTTCCGCGAAGGTCGATACGCTGGCCGATTCGTCGGCGGCATGATCGGCAACAAGAACTTTGCAGGCGACGCGGGCCAGAAGGCAACGCTCGCTCCAGTGCCCAGCGCCGAACAGCGCCAGGCCATTCAGATGATCGCAAAGAGCTGCTTCTCCGCTAGCTCGTTCGATCTGCCTGAGAGCGTGATGATGAACTTGCGTCAGGAAGATATTCCTTACGAAGATAACGGCTGGACCGCACCCGTTCGCCAATTCATCAGCCAGCAGCAGAGCCTTCTTTTCGCCTCACTGATGAGTTCGCAAAAGCTCAGTCTGATTGCAGAGAACGCTTACAAGATGCGGGCTCAGAAGGGCGCGTACACCCTCGATGAGCACTTCTCTACAATCCTTGGAGCGGTCTTCAGCGAAGTGGGTCAAGGCAAGAGCGTCGCTCCCACGCGACGTGACCTTCAAAGATTCGCGATCAACGCGATGATGGTGCAGGCCTCTGCCCCTCAAGGCAGCGTCAACGAGGATGTGCGCATGCTCGCTTCCGACAGCCTGCGCAGACTCTCCGTGCGATTCGGCACTCAGCTCAAATCCACAAAGAGTCTGGACGCCATCACCGTGGTGCACCTGCGCGATACCAAGGAGACGATCGACCGCTTCCTTAATCGCACTCAGGTCATCGGAAGATAAGCCATTGGGGATTGCAGATCGAGGATTGAACCCTCAATCATCAATCTGCAATCCCCAGCCTGCAATCGAGCGATCCCAAGCGCAACGCCACACAGTTGCCGCTCGTAGCTCCATAATAGTCTCATGCCAAATGCATCCTCGGCAGACCTGGCTGAACAGCTCGCTCGCGAACTGAGCGCGTCCATCGACGCGTATGTCGCGGAGCATGACGGTTCCACTGTCTCCATAAAGCCGGGGCATCGGGTGCCTTATCATTGGCCCCCGCATCCGATCAGCTACAAGTTTCACGTCCTCAAAAGCGACTGGGGTGGAAATGCGACGGTCGAGATGTATGGCGAAACTTTCGATCTGGAAGTCGCCCGAACGCCGCATGGCGTGTTTGTGCGCTGTGACGCTATATGGCACGAAGAGCGCGGCGATACCGAAGAAGCTGCCATCCAGAGGCTGATCGAATCGAGCAAACCCTACTTCGACCGGCAGTTCGCCATCGCGCAGACCCTCGGCTTGCCTTCCCGATTCAAAGGACACATCAGCGAGCTTGATCCGCTTTCGATGCTCAAGCTGCTGTACTGCAAAGATCGCGATGTGGCGAACGAAGCCCGAACATGCATCGAGCTCCACGGCAGCGATCACATCTTTCTTCCCTCCTTGCTGGTTGTACTCAATGATCGCAAGCACCCCAACCGCCGATCTGCGCAGTGGTGTGTGCTGGATCTTTTTGAGGACATGTCCAGCTTCTGCAAAACTCAACCCGAAATCGACGCAGCCGTCGCGGCGATCAAGGGCTTGATATGGGATGCCGAAGACGACTACGCCCGCACTGTCTATAAGGCAGGCGTCGTCGTGGGCGGTCATCTTCCAAGCGAGATTGGCGGCCCTGTCCTCATGGAATGCTTGCAGGCACCTTCACGAATCGGACGCCGTAGCGCCATTCACGGCCTGTTTCATGTTGTCGAATGGAGCTCAGACACTCGCGGAGCGGTTGTAGAAGCCCTGCGCAAGGTCGCAGCATCCGACCCCGAAACTGTGCTGAGAGACTACGCTGCCGAAATGGCAAACGACATCGCGAACGGCTCATTTGACCATATCGCTGAGCCTGTGTTCGACACGGAAGCGTAAGCCTAACGCCTAACGCAGCCCCCTACCCCTTCTTCGACCGCTGGTCGTCAATCGTCATTCCCGGACGCTTGACCAGCTCAAAGAGGGATTTCTGCAACCCTGGCCCAACCGAAAGCCACCGCAGATCTTCGCGCGTCAAAGGATCGACAGGCTCAGCAACCCAGTCGGGATACATCTTGTGCTGCTCCATGAAGAAGTCTTTGTTGTCAAACTCGATCCGGTAGGGCAACGATTCATTCCCCACTTTCCAGTAGATGGTCACCTTTCCAGAGTTCGTCGATTGGAAGGCGACCGCCATCTCATCGCGTGCAGAAGGCACCGACTTGATGAAGCCGTCCTTCTTCACCAGTTCCTTCATGCCCTTCTCGCCCGCAAGCAGGAACGAAACCAGGGTCATATCTCCGCCCTGCTGGTTCAACCCTATCGCTGACTCGTACAGCGAGGGTTTCAGATCGCGGTACACAACAGGAGTCTCGCCATCCAGCCCATCGACGATGAGCTTTTCACCGTCGGCGATATAGCGCATGCCATCGCCCCAATAGCCGAAGGTTTCGAACCGAAATTTCGAAGGGCTCTCATACCAAATTTCACGTCCGTTGTCGGGATACATCGCCCCAATCTCTTCATCCTTCACGCTGCGAGAGACAAGAACGTGAATGTTCTTGAGCTTCCCGCAAGTCTCAAAGACCTTCTTCAGCTGAGGCTCGGCAGAACGGTCAGCCTCAGGCTTCTTGGGATCGTCGGTTTTGGGCTTTTCCTGAATAGGGGCAAGCATCAGCGAGCATGCCAAAAGCGGAGATAAAAGGACACTGACAAACATTGAGCATTCCTACTTTCGCCCAGGTTTTCAAGTTCCCTGGGAATCCGGGCGCGTAAGGAATATACTATGTACCGTCACGACACCGTCGTCGAGGTCCTTATCTGAATGAGTTCGACCGCAACATCCTCGCCCGCAGGCTGCAGCTTCTTCTCCTCCACGCCATCCAACATCTTTTCCGTTGAGCAGTTTGGCTCTGACGAACAGCTGATGATCCAGACCGCCGAGCAGTTCATGCGCAACGAGGTCATGCCTCATCTGGAGCGTTTGGACTCGCAGGAGGAGGGCTTCACTCCCGAACTCATCCGCAAGGCCGGCGAGCTGGGTCTGATCGGCGTGGATGCGCCAGACGCTTATGGCGGACTGGGCCTGGGCAAGAACCTTGCCGCCCGCATTCTCGAATACATGAGCATGAACGCCTCGTTCAGCGTGACGTTCGGCATCACCGCAGGCATCAGCCAGGTCGGCCTCTCCCTTTTCGGCAACGAAGAGCAGAAGCAGAAATACCTTCCCCATCTCACCTCCGGCGAATGGATCGGCGCCTATTGCCTCAGCGAACCCAACTCCGGCTCTGACGCGCTTTCTGCCAGCACCCGCGCCGAGCAAAAGGACGGCAAATGGATTCTGAACGGCACCAAGATGTGGATCTCCAATGCCAAATGGGCGGAGTTCTTCCTGGTCATGGCCAAGATCGATGGCGACAAGTTCAGTGCGTTCTTGGTCGAGCGAGACTTCCCCGGTGTTCAGATCTCCCGCGAGGAGCACAAGATGGGCCTGAAAGGCTCCAGCACCGCGCGTGTCATTCTTGAGAATGCCGAAGTCCCTCTCGAGAATCTTCTTTACGAGCCCGGCAAGGGTCACCACGTCGCCTTCAACGCCCTCAATCTGGGGCGGTTTAAGCTCAGTTCGATGTCGATCGGTCCGGCCCGCAACGCCATCGAGATTGCCGCCGAGTACTCCCGCGACCGAAAGCAATTTGGCAAGCCGATCTCCGAATTCGGGCTGATCCGCCAGAAGTTTGCGATGATGGCAACCTGGTTTTACATCGCCGAATCCATGATCTACCGCACGGGCGCGATGATCGACGATGCGTTCGACGCTTGGGGCGGCACCATCGACGGCAACCGCGCCGCCGCCGAAGAGTACGCCGTAGAATGCAGCGCCTGCAAAGTGATGTCCACCGAGCTGGAATCGCTCATCGTGGACGAAGCCCTGCAATGCTATGGCGGGTACGGCTTTACCGAAGAGTTCCCCATCGCCCGGCACTACCGCGATGCCCGCGTCAGCCGCATCTATGAGGGCACCAACGAGATCAACCGCATCTTCCTGGCCGACCGCCTGATGCGCCGAGCCCGCGACGGCAAGGCTTCCCTGCAATCTTCAAACGACAGCTTCATCAGTGAGCTTGCCGGAAGGGCGATCAAAACGGAACCGTCGGATCAGATTCGTCTCGGAGCGTTGTCCGATCTGCTGATGTTCCAATACGCGGAACAGTCGGCCCGCTTGCGCGCGGCCCAGACCGGCGGCAAGAACGCTGAGCTGTACAAATCGGCACACAACTGGCTGAATCAGAAGGCCGCCGCCGCATACCAAACCATCACGGGCGAAGCAGTCAGCCTTCCCAAACCGATCCCCGTCGACCTCGACGCCCTCGGCGCGGTCTGATATCTGATATCTGATATCAGATATCAGATATCAGATATCTGTGATCGGCAATAAAGAATCGTCAATCTACAATCCAAAACCCCTCCCTCGTCTAAGCGTAGCGCAGATGGGGAGGGGTGGGGGTGAGCCTAATAACCCCTCCCTCGTCTAAGCGCAGCGCAGATGGGGGAGGGGCAGGGGTGGGGGAAAGACCAAGCAATCTGCATTCCCCAATCATCAATCCTGAATCCCTTCCCCGTCTATCCATCAAATGAAATCGCACGGGATCAAAGCTCTCACCACGGCAGCGCTGGCCCTCCTCGCCAGCCACTCCCCTGCGCTCACCCTCAACGAACTGACCAAACTGTTCAGCCTCCCTACTCCTGACAAGACTTTGGCTTGGCAGGGACCGCGCAAAAATGGCGAATGGTCTTTCCGCCAGCCCAACGCCTACTTCGGCGCAACTCGCTCCAAGAATGGTCAGGTCCAAACGATGCACATAGACAAGTCTTGGCTCAAGAAGGCAGAAGTTGCGCACAAGGGTCCAACCAAGCTGCGCAACGATGACGACGTGAAGAAGGCCGTTGCTCCTTTGCTGGATCGAGTCAGGCGTAAGAACGAAGAATGGGCGCTGGATCGGCTCGTTTGGAATGCAGATAACACCCAAACCATCGACATCGCGTACCAGATACGCAAGCTCAACGGCATCCCGGTGATCAAAGACTTGCTCTACGTCCGAGCAATACTCTTACCGAAGTCCGGCTATCCGTCTTTCATCGGCATCGCCGATTACACGATCACCCCGGGCAAGGCGAAGATCACCAAAGCGCAGGCGCTTAGGGCTGCCGAGCAAGTGCAATTTCCAACTTCACGGTTCCGAAAAGACCCTAAGCGCGGCGGCATCATCCGGTCAGAACTGACCTATGCGGGGGATCAGCGCAAGTCCAAAACGGACAGTCTGTTCTTCGTGACGCTCACCCCCTGCTGGACCTTCTCGTGCAAAGAAAACGGTGCTGTCATCTACATCGACGCCCGCGACGGCAAACTGATCGGAAAAGACGAATACAAGTGAGCTCCCATCCCTATGTCCATTCTTACGAACCGCAGTTTCAACAGCATCTATATCAGCTGACATAGTCCCAAAGCATCCATCATCCGTAGTCAGAATCAGTTCAAGGTATTATGTATTCAGAGTATATGCATCTACTATCTGTTGGACTCGCACCATGCGATGAACGTATTGAACATGTGTACTACAACTCAAGGCGATCATTGGCAGACGCAGATATTGCAATCATCACATGTCCTAATCCTGAACAATACAAACGGGACAACCTTAGTCAGATGCACAATCACTGGGCTGAAGAGATCTTTACCTTCACTGAGGCAGGTAGAAATGTATATCTCCTGTTAGGCGGCTACAGTTCCCCATTGTTACACGCAATCTTGGGCTCTTACGACATTGAGTCTACTTTCAGCCAGGGCAAGAAAATACGCATAGCAACAGATAGAGTTGAAATACAAGAATACTGGAGACAGTTACATAGCTATTGCACTTACAACGAAAAACTTTCTGGCGACTTATTAGAACCAACATTTATAACTTACAGTGGCGACACCTCGGTAGGAGGTATTTTAGCTCTCAACGATGGTCACGTTATCTTGTTACCTTCTATTCAACCTTGGGACTCAGCTATTTATTTATTTGACCAGGGCGACGGCGATATAGATTGGCATGTTGACATACATTGGAGCAAGCCACATCCATACTTGCCTGCACTCATTCATCAAAGCATAATAAATTTGGACAAAGGTTTGCGATCTGGCAAGGACCAGGAAACTATGCCTGCATGGACAAAAGAATACCTCAGGCACTCTGATAGGGCACAAGAACTGTTTGCTTTAAATGAACAGTTACAAATTGATATCAAGGATTTAAAAACTCAAAAAGAAGCGGTAGAGGCAGAGATACAAGCGGAGGAGAGGTGGCTGACACTATTGTATGGGACTGGCAAGCCATTAGAGCGAATAATCATCGAGGCTTTGGATCAGATAGGCATTAGCGCAAAAAATTTTGATGACGGTAGCACTGAAATTGATATATATTTTGAAATCCAGGGGCAACGTTTTGTCGGAGAATCGGAAGGCAAAGATAACAGTGAAATTGATATTTCTAAATTTAGGCAACTGCAAGATAACATCGAAGCAGAATATGAAGCGACCGATGCATCCGTCTATGCACAAGGCATTCTGTTTGGCAACCCTTATAGATTACTCCCAATAACTGAGAGGCAAGGTACGTTTACACGGAAGTGCCAAGCTAGGACCCAAACAAAAGGGACGCGGCTGATATTGACCTCAGATCTCTATTTTGTAGCACAATACCTTCGGTTCAACCCTGATACAGAATTTAGAGAAGCGTGTGTCCAAGCTATCTTGGATGGATCAGGCGGTATTGTGCGCTTCCCCGACGTGCCAAACGCTTGAACTTCCACTACCTCAGCACATCCTCAACCAATTCTCCGAACACGTCCGTCAACCGGAAGTCTCGTCCCTGATACCGGTACGTCAATCGGGTGTGGTCAATGCCCAGAAGGTGCAGCATCGTCGCATGCAGATCATGCACGCTCACCGGGTTCTCGACGATGTTATAGCTATAGTCGTCGGTCTTTCCGTAAGCCAATCCTCGCTTCACGCCTGCACCTGCCATCCAAATGGTAAAGCATCGCGGGTGATGGTCGCGCCCATAGTTCGTCTCCGTCAGCTGCCCCTGACTGTAGACGGTGCGCCCAAACTCGCCGCCCCAAACCACCAGTGTATCGTCCAGCATTCCCCGCTGCTTCAAGTCCTTGATGAGCGCGGCTGAAGGCTGGTCCGTATCATACGCCTGACCCTTGATCGCCCCTGGCAGACCGTCGTGGTGATCCCATCCTCGATGGAACAGCTGCACAAACCGAACGCCGCGCTCGGCTAAGCGTCGCGCCAAAAGGCAGTTGTAGGCATACGTTCCTGGCTTCTTCACTTCAGGACCGTACATCTCCAGCACGGTCGCAGGCTCCTTCGAGATATCCAGAAGGTCAGGCACCGAAGTCTGCATGCGGAAGGCCAGCTCATACTGCGAAATGCGCGTGTTGATCTCGGGATCGCCTGCCGCTGCCTGCTTGATCTTGTTCAGACCCATCAGGTCATCCAGCATCTCTCGGCGGGTGGAAGCGTCCATCCCATCCGGGTCCTTCAAGAACAGCACCGGATCGCCCGTATTGCGGAACTTCACGCCCTGGTGCTCGGTCGGCAAGAAGCCCGAACCCCAAAGTCGGTCATAGAGCGGCTGGTCGTCCGGTCTCCCCGTGCCGATAGACGTGAGAACGACATAAGCAGGCAGGTCTGCGTTGTCCGTGCCCAAGCCGTAAGAAAGCCACGAGCCGATGCTGGGCCGGCCCGCGATCTGGAATCCGGTCTGGAAGAAGGTCACCGCCGGGTCATGGTTGATCGCGTCCGTATGCATGGAGTAGATAAAGCACAGCTCGTCCACGATCTCGCCCATGTGCGGCAGGATCTCGCTCATGTAAATCCCGCTCTGACCCTTCTTTTCAAATTTGAAAATGCTGGGCGCGACTGGAAAAGTCTTCTGCCCGCTGGTCATGCCCGTCAGCCGCTGGCCCATGCGAATGGACGAAGGCAGGTCTTCCCCGCGCTTGTCCTTCATCACCGGCTTATAGTCGAACAGGTCCATCTGCGACGGCGCGCCGGATTGGAAAAGGTAGATCACCCGGTTGGCCTTCGGCTTAAAGTGCGGCAGGCTTGGCAAACCGCCGACCCGCTTCTTCTCAGGGCCGCCCAAAAGGCCATTGCCCAGCCCACCCAGGCCAGACAGCTTCGGACCCACGTTGGCATAGCCGTCCTTCACCAAAAGGCTGAACAGCGCACCCAGGCCAAGTCCGGCAGAGCGCTGAAGGAACGTGCGCCGGTTCACGGCATCTTGCATTGCGAGAATCTTGATCGGGTCCATATCTACTCCTTCGTCACCGTCTCGTCCATGTTCAGCAGCGTGCTTGCCAGGATCATATATGCCGCTCCATCCGCAGGCTTGATGCTGGCATCCAGCTTGCTCTCGCCCACCATCAGCAGCTTCTTCGCCGATGCTTCATCCGCGCCATACTTCGCCAATCGCTTGTTCAGGCCATTCAGCAGAATGCTGACCTCCTGCGCGCTCGGGTTCCTTGCCAAGACCGTTCGGAATGCAAACCGAATCCTCTCTTCCGGCGTCTTGCCGCCTTCGAGAATCATCCTCTGCGCCAGCATCTTGCTCGCTTCCAGATACGTTTCGTCGTTGAGCAGGGTCAATGCCTGGAGCGGTGTGTTGGTTCGAGCTCGCCGTACGCGGCAGATTTCGCGGGTCGGCACATCGAAGAGCGTCATATTCGGCGGCGCGGCTGTGCGCTTCCAGAAGGTGTAAAGGCTTCGCCGGTACTGGCTGCCGTCGGTCGCATGCTTATAGTTGAGCAGGTTGCCAAAGGCCGCAGTCTCATTCCACAAGCCTTCCGGCTGATACGGGAAGACCGACTTGCCGCCGATCTTTTCGTTCAGCAGTCCGCTCACCGCCAAGGCATTGTCCCGAAGGATCTCGCCCTGCAGTCGGAACCGCGCACCACGCGCCAACAGCTTGTTGGTGGGGTCCGCCTTAAGCAGCTGCGGCGTCACCTTGGAAGTCTGCCGATAGGTCGCGCTCATCACAATCTGCTTGATCGCTGCCTTCATGTTCCAGCCCTTCTTCACAAAGTCCACCGCAAGAAAATCCAGCAGCTCCGGATGGCTTGGGAATTCCGCGCGGGTGCCAAAGTCTTCCGTGGTCGGAACAATGCCTGTTCCAAAGAACCGCTCCCAAAGCCGGTTCATCGCGACTCGGGAGGTAAGCGGGTTTTCAGCTGAGGCAACCCACTTGGCAAAGCCCAGTCGGTTATTGGGCAGGGTTTTGGGCATCCCGCCAAAGACCTTGGGAAGATTCGCCTTCACCTCAGCCCCTGGCTTGTCGTATGCGCCACGAATCAGCACATTCGTCTTGCGCGGCTTAGGCATCTCCTGCATCACCATGACGCTGGGAATCTCAGACTTGAGCTTGTTTCGATCTGCCAAGGTCTGTGTGAGGCGCTGGGTGAGCTTGGCGAACTCGGGGTTGTGCTCCAAAAGCCAAAGCCTGGAAAGCTCGCTCTTCTGCTCAGCCGTTCGCTTGTCTTTTGGAACGCTCAGAATGGCGGTTGCCAGGTGCGAACCTGCCAGCGAAGCCACTTCTTCGGCGCTCAAAGCCCGGCTATAGATCGTGAGATCGTCCACCTTCGAGCGGTTGATCGCTCCCGGCGTTCGGCGACCGATCTTTGCGCTCACGTTTGTGCGAAGAGAGCCGGTCAGACTGTCGCGCTCCGCATCGTGCAGGACGGATCGACCGTTGATGTAGATCTTGATCCCTTCCTTCTTGCCCGATCCATCATAGGTAACGAACACATGCGACCAAGCATTGAGCGGAATCTGCTCTTTGCTGATCACCTTTACCGCATCGCTTGGCCAGTTGCTGATGAAGTGGGGTGCGGGCCGTCGGTCCTGCAAGAAGAGGTCCCATCCGCGATAGTTGTTTCCTTCATCCATGCGGGAGATCACCGCCCCGTTTCCATCCTGCGGGTTGATCCATGCCCCAAAGCTGAATGCTTGGCCCTTGTCGAAGTCGCCAACATTGCCAAGGTCCACAAACCCCTTATCGCTTACGGCTACCGAGCCCGACACGCGGCCTGCTTCATAGCTCACTTGACCGCTTGCCGAAGGCTTCGGCGCGTTGCCGAACACACCCAGCTGTGCTGAAAGCTGATAGCGCGCCGCGAGCCCTTCACTGAGGCTGGGCAGCGGCTTGTTCTCCGTCAGCACCCAGTCTTGCGCTTTCTCGACGTTGGCCAAGATGATGTCCTTCGACTCCTTCTCCATCTCAGAGATCGAAGCGTTCAGGTCCTTCATCTTTGCCGCCTGATCGGGATAAGGGGCGTCGATGTAGGGCGGGTGGTTTACCGGTCGCTCTTCACCTGTGCCGGATTCCGGCACGTTGTTGAAGTAGGAATACAGGCTGTAAAACTCTTTCTGGCTGATGGGGTCGTACTTGTGGTCGTGGCATCGTGCGCAGCCCGTGGTCAGACCAAGCCAAACGGCGGAGGTCGTCTCCAGCCGGTCGATGACCGTCTCGACGCGCCACTCTTCGGCGATAACGCCGCCCTCAGTGTTGATGCGGTGGTTGCGGTTAAAGCCCGTGGCGATCATCTGGTCCAGGGTCGGATTGGGGAGCATGTCGCCCGCCAGCTGCTCGACCGTGAACTGGCTGTACGGCATGTTCTTGTTGAAGGCATTGATGACCCAGTCGCGCCAACGCCACTGGAAGCGCTCATAGTCCGCCTGATAGCCGTTGCTGTCGGCATAGCGGGCGTCATCCATCCAATCCATCGCCATACGCTCTCCATAGCGGGGGGAGGCCAGCAGACGGTCCACAAGCCTCTCGTAAGCGTTGGGCGACTTATCGTTCACAAAGGCTTCGGTTTCTTCGATCGTCGGCGGCAAGCCTGTGATATCCAGCGTGACACGTCGGATGAGCGTGGCTCGGTCAGCTTCAGCCGAAGGTTTGAGTCCGTGCTCTTCGATCTTGCTCAGGATGAAATAGTCGATGGTGTTCTTCGGCCAAAGCTTGTCCTTCACCGATGGAATCTTGGGCATCGCGGGCGCAACGAACGCCCAGTGCTCCTTGTACTCGGCACCTTCCAGAATCCACTGCCGCAATATCCTCTTCTCTTCTGCTGTCAGCTTCTTTTGCGAGCTGGGGGGAGGCATCTGCATCGGCGCCTCGGCATTGATGCGCACAATCAATCGGCTGATCGAAGGCTTGCCGGGGACAATTCCATGCTGACCGTTGCTCCGCTTTGCCGTCGCATCCTTAAAGTTGTCCAGCCGCAATCCCGCCATCAGCGAGCCAGGATCGGCCCCGTGGCAATGGAAACACTTGTCGGAAAGGATCGGGCGGACGTCGCGGTTATAGTCGATCGTCTTCTTAGCCTGGGCTGGCGCCTTTGGCTTGGGCTTTTGGGGAGCAACGCTTGCCGCAAAGGCAATGCCTAAAACAGACGCGCTGAGCAACGCCGGAAGAGCGCGCACGACAGCGCTGCGCAATGGTCGAGCATTCATAGTGAACCGTCTTCAGTCCTTGCGGGAGCACGACGTTGGGCTCATCCTGACTGCATTCATTCTGTACGAAGTGAACCCGACGGAGGAACCTTTTTGAGCGAACTTTCCGCAAAGGACAAAAATGCGACCGTTCTGGTGACTGGCAATATTGCGAGTTGCGATATTCAAGCTCTTCCAAGGCTTCCCAGACAGAACCGTTTTTTGTACACTGGTGGTTCGTATCGTTACGGCCGCGATGCGCAAGATAGGTGGATATGACAGTGTTCAAGCGCAACTCTCTCGTATTGGCGATGGTCTTTGTCGCAGCCAGCAGCCATGCAGTCATGGGCAATCTGCACAGCGCAGCCAGCCCTTGGGATAACGTGGGCATGGTACTGACCAGCGGAGGCAGCGGCAGCGGCGTTCCCATCACCAGCCGATGGCTGTTAACGGCAGGCCACGTCGTCCGTAGCGGAAGTGGAACCGTGACAGGCACCGGCACCACAACATTCCGTCTGGGAAGCCTTTCCTCCGGAACAAACTACTCTGTCGACCAGATCGTTGCCCACCCCACCGACGACGTAGCCTTGGTCCATGTCACCAGTAACCTTCCCGGATGGTACGGCATGAACCTCAGCACTGTCGCCAATCAGACGCAGTTCGACATCGTGGGCTTTGGCTACACCGGCTCTTACAGCGCAGGCGTTTGGACAGTCAACAGCAGCTCCTACGGAACGCGACGCCGAGGCCAGAATGTCGTCAGCAACAGCTTCAACTTCAACGAGAACAGCGGCTTCAACCGCTGGAACTGGACCTATCGCTACGACTTTGATGGCGATGGCGTGGACTTCTTCAACGATGGCGGTCCCGTCAGCGGCGGAGACGCGACCGGGCTTTCTGGGGATTCGGGCGGCGGCATGTTTGCTAATGGAAGCGTGTTTGCCCTCCACGTCGGACGCACCGCTGGCAGCGGCGGCGGAACGCAGTTTGGAACGGTAGGCGTGGGTATTCGCCTTTCGAACTATGCAAGCTTCATTCAGACAACCACCGGCGTCCCTGAGCCAGCCTCAATGCTTGCTCTCGGCCTGGGAGCGGGTGTCGTCGCCATTCGACGACGCAGAGCCAAGAAGTAACAGTCAAAAAATCAGGAACTAAGATGGGTGGATGCACAGTCCACCCCATCTTTTGCGTATCCTACTGCCCATGATTACCTACCAGAACAGTCTTGAAGGTCTCAAGCCGGCGGCTTTCGAAGGCTTCTGCGTGGGCTGGAAGACTCCGCTGAGCGGCGCACAGCTGCTGCAAGTCTTGGAGTGCAGCCACAGCTATTGGCTAGCGATGGACGGCGATGTAGCGGTGGGCTTCGTCAATGCGCTCTCCGATGGCGTACTCAGCGCATTTATCCCACTCCTTGAAGTCAGGCCAGAGTATCAAGGTCAGGGCATCGGCAAAGAGCTGATGGCGAAGATCGTTGCAAATTACAACGATCTCTACATGATCGATCTGCTTTGCGATGAGTCGCTCGCGAACTATTACGGGCCGATGGGTTTCATCAAGGTTACGGGAATGGCAAAGCGCAACTTCACAGCATTGGAGAATGTTGCATCCTGCAACAATCTGTAGCCGAGTTCGTTGCGGGATGCAACATTGCCTATCCTTTCTCAAGGGCCGCATGTAAAATCCGAAGATGCTCTCGCGAAGACTGCAGCTTATCCTTCTCAGCGTCGCTGTTCCAGCGTCGCTGATCGCGCAGAATGCGTTCAAGCCGACACCTCAGGAGCTTGCGGAATCCTACAAGCGCGCTGATGCGTTCCCTGCCCGCGCGCGCGACGCAATCTTCAACCTTGCCCTGACGCCTTCTTGGGCGGGCGAGAACACGCTTACCTACCGAAGAGACTCGGTGGGCGGGATGCGTGAATTCGTGCTTGTTGATACTGCAAAGGGCACGAAGTCACCGGCTTTCGATCATCAAAAGGTTGCTGACGCGCTCAAGAAGCTGTTGGACAAACCTTTTGATTCCACAAAGCTCCCCATTGAGAACCTGCAGTTTGCAAACGATCTCAAGACATTCGAGTTTGACCTTCAGGGCGATCATTACCAATGCACCCTTGAAACTTACGCAATTGAAAAGAAGCGCATCGACCGTGGAGGCAATAACAATAACGCGGGCGGCTTCTCCCCGGATCGCAGTTTCAGAGCAGCTGCCAACAACGGCAAGATCGTCGTGACTCCGACAGGCGGAGGAAGTTCAATCGAACTAGGCAAAGATGGTGGGTTCACTGCGTTTCGATGGGCACCCGATTCCAAGCATCTTGTCGGATTTCGACTGATCCCAGGGGAGCACCGCGAGGCATTTTTGACTCGGTCGTCAGCGCCCGCAAGCACGCGGGCAGAACTGCGCACAAGACTCTACGATCAGCCGGGTGATAAGCTGGACACTTACGAAATCTACATCTTTGACCACACCACAAAGTCTGAGGTCAAGGTGGCAATCGATCCAATCATGGGCGGCGGACAGCCTTGGTCAGGCCCTCCCGGAATCGACTGGCGTCAAGGTGGCAAGTCGTTCGTTGTGGACTATCCTATTCGGGGTTATCAGCAGTACCTGGTCGACAAGGTCGATCTGGAGTCTGGCAAAGTCACCCGCCTTGTAGACGAGAAGTTCAACACTTTTGTGGATGTCGGCAGTGTGACGATGCGCCTGATGACCCGGACCAACGAAATCATCTGGCGTTCAGAGCGCGATGGATGGGGACATCTCTATCTGATCGACGGAGACTCAGGAGCGGTCAAGAACCAGATCACGAAGGGCGAATGGCTAGTCCGAAGCATCGAATGGATCGATGAGAACAAGCGCGAACTTTGCTTCAGCGCTAACGCACGCGACAATGGTTCAGCCGGACGCGGTGCGCCGCTGTCTGCGCTGGATCCCTATTTTATCCGGTATTACCGTATCGGCTTCGATGGAAAAGGACTCATCGAGCTGACGCCTGGGCCTGGAACACACACCGTCCAATGGTCTCCCGATCGTAAATTCTATGTGGACACTTACTCTCGCATCGACTTTGCTCCTGTTCACGAGCTTCGGCGAACATCTGACGGGAAGCTGGTGACGGAGTTGGAGAAGTCGGATGCTGCAGAGTTGCAGAAGCGAGGGGTCATCCTCCCAGAAGTCTTCATGGCTAAGGGCCGCGACGGTGTGACCGATATCTGGGGGATCATTGTCCGGCCCAGCAATTTCGATCCGAAGAAGAGCTACCCAGTCATTGAGAATATCTATGCCGGACCGCATGATTCCCATGTGCCCAAGCGATTCTTCCCCACTCTCCGCATGCAGTCGCTCGCTGAGCTTGGATTTATCGTCGTGCAAATCGACGGTATGGGCACACGCAACCGTGGCAAGAAGTTCCACGACGTTTGCTGGAAGAACATCGCCGATGCAGGCTTCCCTGATCGCATCCTCTGGATGCAGGAGATGGCAAAAAAGTATCCGCAGGCGGACATCACCCGCGTCGGTATCTATGGCACCTCCGCAGGCGGTCAAAACTCCACGGGAGCGCTTCTCTTCCATCCCGAGTTCTACAAGGTGGCAGTGTCCTCATGCGGATGTCACGACAACCGCATGGACAAGATGTGGTGGAACGAGCAGTGGATGGGCTACCCGGTAGGCCCACACTATGCTGAACAGTCGAATATCACCAACGCAGGCAAGCTGCAGGGCAAGCTGATGCTGATGGTGGGAGAGCTGGACACCAACGTGCCGCCGGAATCCACCTACAAGCTTTGCGATGCGCTGATCCGTGCGCGGAAGGAGTTTGAGTTTGTGATCATTCCGGGTTCTGACCACACGGACGGTGGCGTCTATGGCGAACGCAAGAGGCGCGACTTCTTCGTCAAGAATCTGCTGGGCGTCGACCCTCCAAACTGGAATTTGACGCAGAGTGAGAATACTGGAGGCTGATGTGCGTCTGAATTACTCGGTGATGAAGATTAGGTTCTGGATTTCTGTTCCCATGATGGCTTTGCTGATCGCAGGCTGTGCCAAGGAAGTACCGCCCGGACAGGTCGGCCCTGACGGCAAAGTGACCGTCTCTGCAGCGGACATGCAGAATAAAGCCAAGCAGCAGGGCGTGGACACGTCGCGATCAGAAGAGGGCAAATTGACGGTCAGCAGCGCTGGCCCCAGCGAAGCCCAGCTTGGAGTCCCCTACTACCCTGGCTCAACTCCCGTTGAGAAGCAGGGCTTTATCACGGGCACACCGGGAGCCCGTATGTTCCACTCAAAGAGAGCCGCTATCGACTCGCCCGAGAAGGTTTTGCAGTGGTATGCCAAGCAGCTCAAGGATATGATGACTGTCCCGCCAAACGTCGACAGTCAGATGATCGTCTTTGAAGACGGCAAGGCGCGATCAGGCTCGATCAAGGTGGAAAAGAAGGACGGTAAGACGCTGATCACGATTGTGGTTCAGGAGATGGGAACCGAGCCTGCTCCAAAGAAAGAGAAATAAACCCTCGCATATTGGGCATAGTCGTTGTATAAACTGCGCGAATGCGTCCGCTCGCTTTCGTTGGCTGTGCCCACATTCATACTCCCGGCTTTGTCGATGCCACTGTCAAGCGTGGCTTCCCTGTTCTTGGCGTGTGGGATCATGACGATGCCAGGGCCAAGATGAATGCGGAAAAGCTTGGCTGTTCTGTCCGTTCGCTGGATGAGATCATTGCCGATCCAGCGGTCGAGGCCGTGGTCGTCTGCAGCGAAACCAACCGCCACGAAGCACTGGTGCCCCCGATTGTTCAAGCAGGCAAGCATGTCTTCATCGAAAAGCCAATCGGAATGGGCGATCGCGATGCTCAATCCATCCTGAACGCTGTGCAAAAAGCACGCGTCACGTTCCAGACCGGCTATATGATGCGCGGTGAAGCTCGGGTGCGCCGCATCAAGAGCCTGATCGAAAATGGCACTCTTGGCACCATTACTCGCGTTCGTGCCTGCGTCAGCCACAGCGGGTCTCTGGGAGGCTGGTTCGATGGCGAATGGCGATGGATGGCAGACGTAAGCCAAGCCGGCATCGGCGGCTTCGGCGACCTTGGTACGCATGGCCTTGACCTGTTGCTTTGGCTCTTTGGCGAAGTGGACGCTGTGACGGGCTGCATCGCTAACGGTACGGCTCGCTATCCTGATTGTGACGAAGTCGGCGAAGCGATTCTTCACTTCAAGAGCGGTGTGATCGGGACGCTGATGGCCTCTTGGGATGACTGGAGCAGCCCGAACAGACTGGAAGTGTCGGGCACGAAGGGACATGCGACCCTCTATAAGGGCGAGCTTTACGTAACAATTCCCAACGAATCGGACGGCAAGGAGCCAGTCTCGGATTTTGGCGATCCAGCGCCCGCCGGATTCAACGCCTTCCTGGATTGGTGCGAGGGCAAGCAAGCTGAGCTGGTGGACATTCGCCAGGCTGCCTACAGCTGCAAGGTGATGGAAGCAATCTATCGGGGCGCGAAAGAAAGCTCCTGGGTCAAGCTATAGGCGATCCTAATCCCGCTTGAATGCAGGTCGGTTCGGCTGCCCCCGAACCCCCTGAACCTGCTGTTGCAAAGGCTTTTGAAGGTCGATATGCTCGACCTGTGTTGGGGTGGGCGGAGGCCCATTCTTCGACATATGGATATCGACAAGCCGTTCAAATTCACTCGGGTCCTTCGCTTTCAACCGTGCGTCCTCTCGTTTGACCAGACCACGCTCAACCAGTGCAGCAAGCGACTGATCGAGGGTCTGCATCTTCTGGCGAGCACCTGTTTGAATCATCGAATTGATCTGATAAGACTTGTTCTCGCGGACCAGATTGCGGACAGCAGGCGTTGCTACCAACACTTCGAAGGCAGCCACACGGCCTCTGCCGTCAGAACGCTTTACAAGCGCCTGTGAGATGACGCCGACTAGGTTCACTGACAGCTGCATACGAATCTGCTGCTGCTGGTGAACCGGAAAGACATCAACGATGCGGTCCACAGTTTGCACGGCGTCCACTGTATGAAGCGTGCCAAAGACGAGGTGCCCCGTCTCTGCGGCTGTGATGGCGAGGTGAATCGTTTCCAGATCGCGCATCTCACCGACAAGGATCACATCAGGGTCTTGGCGCAAGACGTACTTGAGCGCGTTGGCAAAGCTGAGCGTGTCCACATCCAGCTCGCGCTGGTTGATCAGCGACTCAGCATCGTCATGAACAAACTCAATCGGGTCTTCAACCGTGACGATGTGTTCAGCATGGTGATGGTTGATGTGATGGATCAGTGAGGCTTGCGTTGTTGACTTGCCCGAGCCTGCAGGTCCAGTGACCAGCACAAGGCCGCGCGGGCGCTCCACAAAATCGTAGCAAGCAGGGGGAAGCTGCAATTCTTCCATGCTCATGATCTCATAAGGGATCACACGGAAGGCAGCCTGGACAACGCCTCTCTGCTGGTAAAGGTTGCCTCGGAATCGTGACAGCCCCTTGATTTCAAGGGCAAAGTCCAGCTCAAGCTCTTTCTCAAAGCGCTCGATCTGTTGCTTGTTCAGAACCTTATAAACCGCAATCCGAAACTCTTCAGGATCGAACGTATCGATTTCAGCATCGACCAGATCACCATGAATGCGCAGATAGGCGCGACCGGTGTCTGTCTTGAAATGGAGGTCAGAGCCGTCCTGTTCAACACAAGCTCTTAGAAGATCCTCAATGACTAGCACTGGCTACCTCCACAAGGCCTTGGTTCGTCGCACGGCGTGTAAAGTCGGATGGATTGCTACACTTGGCGAGCGCATGCTCATAGTCGATTAGTTTGTCCTTGAGCAAGGACAGCAAGCAACCATCAAGCGTCTGCATTCCAAAGTCTCCGCCCGTTTGAATGTCTAGATAAAGCTGGTGGGTTTTTCCTTCCCGAATAAGCGTTCTGATTGAAGGCGTGGCAGACATGACTTCGAATGCCGCGACTCGTCCCTTACCATCGGTAGTCGGCAAGAGCGTTTGTGAGACAACGGCTTGAAGCGTTACGCTCAGCTGGGTTCGAATCTGTGCCTGCTGTTCAGGGGCAAAGACATCGACAACACGGTCAATGGTCTGCGCAGCGTCAACCGTATGGAGCGTCGAGAAGACGAGGTGCCCAGTCTCTGCGGCGGTAATCGCCAGCTGGATAGTTTCCAGGTCTCGCATCTCGCCGACCAGGATAACATCGGGGTTCTGCCGCATGACGTGCTTGAGCGCCCCGGCAAAGGAATGTGTATCGGTAGCGAGCTCGCGCTGGTTGATGATGCTCTGCTTGTCCGCATGCACATATTCGATCGGATCCTCGATCGTCATGATGTGGCAGCGCTTGTTGATATTGATCTCGTTGATCATCGCTGCCAGCGAAGTGGACTTTCCAGAGCCTGTGGGCCCTGTGACAAGAACCAGACCGCGCGGAAGCATGGCGATGTTCTTGCACACCTTGGGCATCCGCAGCTCGTCAATGGTGCGGATATTGAACGGGATAACTCTGAATACGGCTCCGATGTTATGGCGTTGCCAAAACATGTTCACGCGGAACCTGGCAAGGCCCGGGACATGATAGGAAAGATCAAGCTCCTTATACGCATGAAGTCTTTCACGGCGTTCTTCGTTAAGAATGCCGAGCAACAGCTCCGACGTTTGTTCAGGCGTCAGTGCAGGCCAGCTGGACCGGTGCAGATCTCCATGGATGCGCATAACTGGCGACTTCCCTGCCTTGATATGGAGGTCGCTGGCTTCCTTAGCCACCAGTTCGCGCAACAAGTCATCAATATTCAGCGTCAACCAAACGGCTCCTTAGCGACGAAGCATTTGCTTCAGCTCCGAGCCAACGCCTGCATATGCAACAGCCATCTCTTCGGAGATCACACCAGCTTTGACATATCTTAGGAGACTTTGGTTCATCGTCTGCATGCCCCAGAACTCTCCCTCGTTCATGTGATGGTACAGGTCGTTGAAGTGACCGTCCTCAATGAGCTTGGAGATCGTGGGGTTGACCACGAGGATTTCTGTGGCACAGACACGGCCCTGACCGTCTGCCCTGGGAACGAGCTTTTGCGAAACGATGGCCTTGAGCGAACCGGCAAGCCGTTCGCAGAGGTAGTCGCGCTCGTGGGGCGGGAACATGTTCACGATACGGTCCATCGTCTCATAAGCGCTGGAGGTGTGAACGGTTGAGAAAACCAAGTGGCCCGTTTCACCGGCCTGCATAGCCGTGTTAAACGTGGCAAGGTCGCGCATTTCACCGACGAGGATGATGTCCGGAGCTTCACGGAGCGAGGCGCGCATCGCAGGCATAAAGTCGTGCGTGTCGATACCGATTTCGCGCTGCGTGAGCAGACCCATCTTATCGGTGTGAACGAATTCAATCGGGTCTTCGATGGTGATGATGTGGACCGGTCGGGTCTCGTTGATCAAGTCGATAACGGCGGCGAGCGAAGTGGTCTTTCCTGAACCCGTAGGGCCCGTGAAGAGGACGAGACCCTGGCGAATCTTCGAGAACTCTTTGATGACCGGCGGAAGACCAAGCTCTTCGACAGACAGAATCTGCAAGGGGATAACTCGGCAGACGATACCGAAGACGCCGCGCTGCATGTGGATGTTTGCACGAACGCGGCAGTAGTTGCCGACCGCAAAAGCAAGGTCCATTTCCAGATGCTCGTCAAATTCGCGCATCTGCTTCTCGTTCATCATGTCGCAGATCATGCGCCGGGCGTTGTCCGGATCGATCACGGGCCAATCGCCAGGCAGGGGCTTGATCTTTGCATGCTGACGCATGACGGGCTTAGAGCCGCCGCGAATGAAAACGTCAGAAGCACGCTCGTGATATCCAACCTCGACGAGCTCACGAACATTAATAGTTGACGGGTCACGCATACCTTTATCCTAAGCAATTCTTGGCGCACTCACCGACGCGCAGGCGTCCGTCTTGCGAGTGCTAAGTATACCAATGCACCAGCGGATAATCCGGCGACAATTATCGCCGCCCACACATACATTGGCAACGAGCCTCCAGCCTGGGACGGCGCATCTGTGCCTTTTGGTTCGACACGCTTGCTGGGAAAGCTCAACTTCTGGGAGTCCTGGCTGAGGAGCGTGATTGCGTACTCGATTCCAGGCTGTCCCTTCTCTGTCAAGGAAGGCACAATTCGTGCCTGTCCGGCAACAAACTCCGAGGAAAAATTCTTGACTGTGTTCTCGTTCGGCTTCTCCCCATCGAACAAGACGGTCATGGCGTGGATGGTGAAAGGCTCTTGCGCCCCGGCGAAGGCCTTGATCAGCGGTTCGATGCGCAATTCTCCAGCCGCTCGGTCGATAAGGCCGTCTACCGCAAACTTGGCCTTGACGAATGTGACATCGCCAGAGGCCGTGGGAATCGAGGAGCGGAACGTCATCACGCCTCGGGGTGCGGAATTCAACAGTTCGCCCAGCTTTGCGATCTGTGCCTGAAGCAGATCGGTAGGATACGTCGGCGAGAAAGCCGTGATCTCGACCATGTCTGCGGTTGTGGGGTGTTCGGTCACAACCACGGCAAGATCAGCCGGGGCTTGCTGCGCGGCAGCGTGGACCGATGTCATGCCCAGCAGGGCGAGGATGAGAAAGCGGAGCAGGATGCTTTGCATGTATTTGGACTCTACCTTGCTAACGCAAATGATGCTTTCGTCGTTTAGAAACAGAAAAATGCAACGATATGCGGAATCTAACGTCTAAGACGAAAGATTCGTGAAATCCCACGGAGCCTGAAAGCATCCGTTTAACGTTCAACGAAAATTCTGACTGCAAATTAGCGAAGACCGGGCTATAATTGCCAATCGAATTGATATGACCGATCCACAAGAACTGAAGAGAGCTCCAGAGATAGACACCGATTCGGGGTCAGCAATCTATCTTTTGCCCGAGGGCTATAAGCGGCTTCACGACGAGCTTGAAAATCTGACGCTCGTTCGGCGTCCAGAGATCGCAGACCGAATCCGTGAGAGCCTTCAGCACGGTGAATTCAGCGAGGATAACAGCGAGCTTGACGAAGTGAAGTTTGATCAAGCGATTGTGGAAAGCCGCATCCAAGAGCTGAAGACCATTTTTGGCAACGCCCAGATTCTGAACCTTGACGATGTACCGACAACCCATGTGGGCATTGGCTCGCGTGTCGTTCTTTCCGACGAAGCCTTCGGCGACCAGTTCGAGGTTCGTATGGTTAGCGTCTATGAAGCTGACCCGAACGCCGATCTGATCAGCAACGAATCCCCCCTTGGCGTTGCGCTCATGGGATCCAGCGCTGGCGACAAGATCGAATTCGACGCCCCAGACGGACGCCGCTCCTACAAAGTCATCTCTATTGGAAAGTAGGAGGACACAAAGGTCCTCTTACTTTTCTTTGAGCTGGGCGTAGAGCTGTCGCAGCCAGTTATGCCGGGCTTCTGCCAGCTCAATAAGATTCAGGAGCGCCATGTATTCAAAGTCATCGGGATTTCCCGAGGCCTTTGCTTCCTTCCTCAGCCCCTCCACAAAGGACTTGCTGCTGGCGACCCACCCCTTCACCACCTGAGCCCTTGAATCTGTCTGAAGCAGAGTGAGGAATTGCGTCCTCGTTCGTATTGGGTCGTGGAGCGCGGCAAATTCATCATACGACGGGTTTTCGACCAGCCAATCCTTGAGGGCCGACTGCCCTTCAGCGGTGAGTTCATACTCCGTCCGCTGACGATTTGGCGAGCCGGCTCTTCCGCGTTCACGGACGAGACCCGAACTTTCTAAACGACGCAGCGCCCTGTATATCGAACCGCTTTCGGTACTCCATGGGTTTCCCCTCATGCGGCTCATAAATTTACGCATTGCATATCCACTGGTCACTCCGTTTGCGGCCATGGCCATAACGAGGTGCTCCAGCTCACTGCAGTTTGAAGCTGTACGCATCTTAATCGTGCCTATTCTTAGTAGATGTGACTGGCCCTGAGGACAGCCCGAACCTTCGCTCAGCAAGAATCAAAAAAACACTGGGCCTAGCATAGCCCAAGTGATTAACGAACATCAACGTGAAACTTTGTCCCAATTTTCACGAGATTCCTTAATTGTTGGCACAAAACTGGTAAGATTTCCTCATTCCCCTCTTTTGGAGCAGCACACAACTATGTCTAAGGAGAGCACCGGAACGGTCCCAATGCCACGCAGCAAGCGTGGGTTTAAGCACTTTTGGGTTGAAGTTGGTCGCGAGATGAAGAAGGTCAACTGGCCTCCTTATCGCGAGACAAACCGCCTTACAGGCGTTGTGCTTACCGTCTGCGGCATGATCGTCGCGTTTCTGGTCGTTCTCAGCATGGTCGCGGAATTCCTGATCACGATGCTGACGAAGGGAGTTTAATCGCACATGCCGAAGACTTGGTACGCAGTACACACCATCGCCGGACATGAGAATCGCGTCAAGGACGTCTTGATTCGACGCGCTCAGGTTGCAGGCCTCTGGAATCTTGATATCTTTGAGGTTCTGATTCCCACCGAGAAAGAGCAGACGACACGCGGCGGCAAGCGCGTCGTTCGAGACCGCAAGGTCTTCCCTGGCTACGTTCTGATTCAAATGTCGATGACCGACGATGCTTTCAAGCTCGTCAAGTCCACGAGCGGCGTCACTGGATTTGTTCAAAGCGGCAACCGCCCTGTCCCGCTTGAAGAGACAGAGGTTCGACGCATCATGACCAACCTCGAAGAGAGCCAAGAGGCTCCCAAGGTGGCGTGGCATGTTGGCGACACGATCCGGGTCATCGAAGGTCCGTTCAGCGAGTTCACCGGACGTATCGAGGAAGTCAACGCCGACCGAGAAAAGCTCAAGGTTCTCATTAACATCTTTGGACGAGATACGCCAGTCGAGCTGGACTTTACGCACGTCGAGAAGCTTTAACCTATTTTTGAGGACAGCGGATCGTTGTTCTCACGGAAGGCGTCCAATTTTCGGACGCCTCTTTTTTTAAGATTATGAGTTTGCAAGCCGAGCCCGAAGCCCTTTGGAAGGTTGCCAGCGTCGATGAAATCGCTGAGGCTCGCTTATGCAAGGAACTGGGCATCCCCCCGCTTGTTGCGCGTATTCTTGCCCAGAGGGGCTTCACCGAGCCAGAAAAGGCGTACAAGTTCCTTAATCCACGCCTGGAGGATCTCCACGACCCTCGCAAGCTGCCTGATTTCGAGGCCGCTCAGGATGCGATCCTTGGCGCTATCGAGCGTCGGGAAAAGATCTTCGTCCACGGCGACTACGACGTAGACGGTGTAAGCAGCGCCGCACTTCTCACCCGCTTCCTGCAAAAGATCGGCGCAGACGTGACTACACACGTTCCCCACCGCATTAAGGAAGGCTATGGCATTCATGAATCTGCGGTGAGCGATGCAAAGTCGGAAGGGGCAAAGCTCTTCTTGACCTGCGACTGCGGCATCACGGCCATTGAAGCCGTCAACGCGGCAAGAAGCGAAGGCATGAAGGTTGTGGTTACCGATCACCACACCGTTGGAAAAGACCTCCCTGACGCCAACGCAGTGGTCAACCCCCACCGCTGCGACAGCGAATACCCGTTTCAGAATCTGAGCGGATCGGGAGTGGTCTTCAAGCTTTGTGCAGGATTGACGCAGACCCTCGGGCATCCCATCGAGGCTTACTACCGCGCCTATCTGGACCTTGCTGTTTTAGGAACCGTTGCCGACGTTATGCCCCTCGTCGATGAGAACCGCATCATCACCAAGTTTGGACTTGAGCGCCTGAAGGACACCAAGAAGCCTGGCCTTAAATCGCTGATGCGCGAATCGCGCATCAACTACACCAACGGCGACGCCCTTCGAACTTTTCACATTGGCTATCAGCTCGGACCGCGTTTGAACGCAGCAGGCCGAATCGATGACGCTGACCTTGCTCTGCGACTTCTTCTTAGCACCGACGAGACCGAAGCCGACGAACTTGCAGCAAAGCTTGAACAGCTTAACCAGGAACGCCGAGACAGCCAGCAAAGCCTCGTGGACGAGGCAATTGAAATGGTTTACAGCATGGGCAAAGCGGAGTCGCCAGTCATTGTGGTTGGCAGTCCAGACTGGCACCCCGGCATCATCGGAATTGCCGCTGGCAAGCTCGTCGACCACTTCCGTCGTCCAGTTTTTGTGGTCTCTATCGACACCGCCAAGGGCATTGGGAAGGGCTCTGGTCGCTCTGTTCCTGGATTTGATCTTGCCGAAGCTATTCGCGCTCACCCCGACCTGCTCTCTGGAGGAGGTCACGCAATGGCTGCGGGCTTTGGCGTTGAGGCGGGTCGCTTGGAAGAGGCGGCTGTGGCTCTTGCGGCTTACGGGGCGACTACTCTGGCCGCTGGTGAGATCCAGAAGGAGTATCACGCAGAAGCCGAGGTTACAGGGCGGGAGCTGGATATCGAAACCGTAAAGGCGCTGGGCATGCTCGAACCCTTTGGGGATTCCAATACAGAACCTATGTTCGTCGTTCGCAACGTGGGATTCGACCAGCTCAGACCTTCAAAGAAGCCTGAGCATATGCTTGTGACAGTTCGAACAGATGACGGAATGCTGGTTCGGTTCACCGCATTCAACGCCGCTGAGAAGATGGCAGGCATCTCCAAAGGGGCAAAGGCAGACATGCTGGTATCGCCGTACATCGACACCTATTACGGGCCTGCTGAAGTGAAATGGAAGCTGAAGGATTACAGGCTGCTGTAACAGCTAGCCCTGACCGATCAGCACATCGATCTGTGAGATGACGCCATTGCGGCGGACTTTGAAAATAACGTTTGTTCCCACAATCTGCTTCTGCATCGACTTCGCAAACGCAAACTGGTCACGGATCGTTTCTCCACCGATCTCGATAATCACATCGCCAACCCTCAACCCTGCCTTGTCAGCTGCAGAGCTTCGATTCACCTGCTCGATCGCGGCACCGCCTTCTTTCGAATCCCGGCATACGATACCGATGGCCGGATGGGCAGGTTTGCGTGAGGGAGAAAGGAAGCCAGAGATCACGCGCTCAAGAATATTCGGCGCAACGGAATAGGCAATCGTCAGCTCACCCGGACCGTATTGGTTCACGGCAAAGCCTTTCTGTTGCAGACCACCCGAACCCGTAGCTCCGAACTGTGCGTCCTGCTTCATCACTTCGTTATCGGTCAAGGTTGCACCGACAACACCCAGGAGCTCGCCTTCTGGAGTGAAAACCAGAGAACCCGCAATCCGCTGCTGAGAGGCTTCAAAGCGAATCTCGCTGAGGCTGAACATTCTGCGCGACGGATTGATGATGCCGATTCGATCTTTGGAGACCAGCTCAGCGCGAACCGGCCCCGACGTTAGAACCGCAATCAGCGCGTTGCTCGAAAAGCGCTTGTCCGAACTTACCGCCTTAACCGGCTGCATCCCAGTGGCGACGCCTTTCTGCTTAGTGCCCAGCAAAGCCAGCTGTGTCGCTTCATCCACGGAGATGACTTCCATCTCCACCATGGCTCCTGCGGGGTTCTTGGCAAAGATCAGTGGGAATCTCGCGGCTGATCGGTGAGTGATGAAGAGACCGTCAGAATCGATGCATGCGGCCATGCCGCGCGGCGTCGCGCCATCCATGATCGTGATCGTGGACGCACGAATCTTATCCCAGGCCGCTTGTTCCGACCGGGAGAGCTGGCCCTGCGGCCCAGCAAGGGCCACAGCTGCCACAAACAGATTAACCGCTGATGCTAACAACATCGTTTGATCGCTTTTCGGTGGCCTTTCGCGCACCTGTCCTGGAATCGTTTTCTGGGCTGATCATAATGATCGGCTCTGCGCTGGGCTGAGGCATTGCATCCATCTGATTCGACTCGCTCGCTCCCGGAGCCGTAAGACTTGCTCCCGTGTTCGCGGTAGTGATCGTTCGAGCAGTGCTTGCCATGTTGCTCGCCAGCGCTGAGTTGATCACATTGTCGATTGACTGCTTTGCTCGGTTCGACTTTCGGCGAACTCGGTTAGCGCGCTTCTCTTCAGGCTTCGAGACGGCAGACCCCTCGGCTTCGATTCCCTTCGTCGTAAAATCCGAAGGACCGTTCAAGGCCATCTTCTCCAAAAGATTCGGCTCATTGAGCGCGAGGTCTTCAATCTTTGCTGACTGACTCATCCCAGCGCTGTTGATCGCGAGCTGTGGCTCAACCGGGCGATTCATGATCGCCATCAGGCTGAAGGCCATAGCGCCAGCAGTCGCAGGCATCCAAAGCCAGGAGATCCAGCTTCCCCGCTTTCGCGTCTTGTGGAGGCCGTCGTTGAGAATAGCGTGTCGCAGGCGCTCTGTGGAAAGCTGATGCTCAGGGACTTCGGCATCCAGCGTTCTCAAATCCTGTCTCAGAGACTCAAACTCGAGCACAAACTTCGCCGCTTCATCGTCGGCGGCAAGCTCTTGTCGAAGAATCTCCGCCTCGTGGGCGTCGAGTTCTCCGAATGCGTATTCAATCAGTCTGTTTTCGTTCTTCTCTTTCATGGCTGGTCCTCCCCGAGCAAGGGAGCAACACGGTCTCGAAGCGCGCGACGAGCCCGGAGAACACGAAGCTTGGCGCCGCCAACCGTGCAGCCCAGCAAGCTTGCGATCTCTGTGTAATCCTTTTCTTGTATGTCGCGCAGAATGATCACGCTCCGGTGGTGTTCCGGGAGTGCATTCAGCGCCTTCTTGATAGCGAGGATGCGACGGTCGCCTTCAAGGTTGTCGATTGGGTCCTCGGCGATGTTCTGCGTCATCCAGCCGAGCGCTCCCGAGGCTTCCTGCTGCTCCAAGGCTTGGCGTCGGTTCGACATGCGGGCTTGGTCGGTGCAGAGGTTCATCACAATGCGAAGAAGCCAGGTCGTGAATTTTGCTTCGTCGCGGTATCGGGGAAGATTCTGATAGGCTCGGACGAAGGCCTCTTGGACCAGGTCTTCGGCATCGTCTCGGCGGGGGACCATCTGATAGGCGAAGCGATAGACCATTGTTCGATGGCGCTCGAAAAGCCGCTCAAATGCGGCAAAGTCGCCATTCTTGGCACGCTGCACAAGCGATTCGTCGCTATCGCGATCAACTCCGTAAGCTGTAGCTCTGGGTGCAAATTCTGTCGCTGTCAGACCTGTCACAAGTTCCTCCGCCTTGTCTTTTTCTTGCTGGTCTGACGTCACTGATAACTCCTCGTTACGCTCAATCGCGGAAGGTCCTAATCTGATAATACGCGATTTAGGACGCATGCGCTCAGACGAACGGTTCCCCTCTAAGGCTCACTTAGGTCCCGGTTCGACCTCAAGAACGAGTGTGACCGGGCCATCGTTGATGAGGCTGACCTTCATATCCGCGCCAAAAACTCCTGTTTCTACCCGGCATCCAAGCCTTTGGAGCGTATCGACAAACCTGTTAAAGAGACTCTCGCCCAGATCGTAGGAAGCGGCAGCGATGAAGCTGGGACGGCGGCTTTTTGCCGCATCCCCATAGACGGTGAAGTTCGAAATGGCTAGAACGGAGCACGGCTCTTCAACGTCCTTCATCGCAAGATTCATCTTGCCTTCAGCGTCGTTGAATATCCGCAGGCCATAGACTCGGTCAGCCATCTTATCGGCCTCCTTTTCAGTGTCTTCGCTGTGAGCCGCGCAAAGCACCAGAAGCCCTTTTCCAATCTTCCCGACGACTTCCCCATCCACACGCACTTCAGCTTCCAGAACACGCTGGACAACGGCCTTCACTTCGAAGCCGTCCTGCCAAAGACGCGGAGGATGCTGATGACATCGGAGAAGTTGCCGATCTTGTTCATCACATTGCTGAGGTGATCTGTATCTCGAACCTCGATCGTGATGTCGATCTCAGCAGTCTGGTTGGGGAGAGTTCGGATGCGAGCGGCTGAAACGTTAACTCCAGATTCTCCGAAGATCGTGCTGATATCCATGAGAAGACCTTGACGGTTCATGGTGACAATCTGAAGCACGACCGAATAGATTCGATTGTCGCTCGGCCATCGCAGCGGCATCAGGCGTTCCGGCTCGGTGGATTGGTAGCGCATCGCGTTTGGGCAAATACGGCGATGGATCATGATTCCACGCCCGCGTGTGACATAGCCCACCACATCATCGCCAGGAATCGGATCGCAACACTTGGCGCGGTTGACCAGCACTGTGTCGATGCCGTCCTGCGTGAGCGTGAGCTGGCCCTCCTTGGTCTTGGATGTGGTGATGGCTTCGGGCTGCCGTTCGTCGGGCGTGATCCCTCGAAGCTTTGCGGCAACGCTCTGCACAGAAAGCAAGCCTGACCCGATCTTGGCGAAGACATCTTGAGCATTCTCACAGCCATCGAACTGGTCCATGACTGCGGCAAACTTGTCTTCGCCAGACAAGGTCTTGGGGTCAATGCCAAGAGAGCGCAACTCCTTATCCAGCGCATCCTTGCCACGCTGGGCATCCACCGACTTCATCTGCTTGCGGAAATAATTCTTCAGCTTGCTGCGCGCATTCGCCGACTTCACGAATTCCAGCCAGTCCATGCTGGGCATGGCGTTAGAGCGAGTGATCAGTTCAACGACATCCCCGTTCTCCAGCTTTCGACTGAGAGGCACCATCAGACCGTTCACGCGGGATCCCACCAGCTGCAAGCCAAGCTGTGAGTGCACTCGGAACGCAAAATCGACAGGAGTGGAGTCTTTGGGCAGGTCGATGACATCACCCTTGGGAGTAAACACAAACACCTGCTCGCTGAAGAGGTCGGTTGAAACCGTGCGCAGAAAGTCGCTGCTCATGCGCGCATCGCTGGACCAGTCAAAGAGCTGCTGTCTTAGTTGACGGAGATGAACCGCGTCGGCGGCTGTACTCTTCCCTTCTTTATAAGCCCAGTGAGCCGCAACGCCGTACTCGCTGATCTCGTGCATCTTCTGCGTACGAATCTGCACCTCAAGCGAATCTCCGCTTGGCCCGACAACCTTGGTGTGAAGCGACTGATAGCCGTTGGACTTTGGCTTGGCAATATAGTCGTAGAATAACCCGGGAATCGGCATCCACAGGTCGTGAACAACGCCCAAAGCCACATAGCAGTCGCTCACCTCCGGGACGATAATGCGCACTGCAAGGAGGTCGTGGATATCCGAAAAGTCCAATCCCTGCTTCACCATCTTGCTGAAGATCGAGTACAGGTGTTTTGGTCGGCCCTGAACCTCTCCCTTCTTGATGCCCTTCTGTTCCAGCCTTTCCTTCAGCAACACGATCGCCGTGCGAAGCTCTTCTTCGCGCTGGCCTCGCGTCTTGGCGACGAGCTCAGAGACTCGCTTGAACTCCTTGGGATGAAGCTGCCGGAAAGCCAAATCTTCAAGTTGCCACTTGATCTGCCAGATTCCCAGTCGTGCGGCGAGCGGGGCGTACACGTCGAGAGTTTCGTTGGCAATCCGAGTGCCCTTCTCCGGCGTCAGCCCATCAAGGGTCATCATGTTGTGCAACCGGTCCGCGAGCTTGATGATGATGACGCGAATATCCTTCGCCATCGCCATCAGCATCTTGCGCAAAGTTTCAGCCGCTCGGTGAGTTTCTGCGCGTGCGCGCTGGGTTGCCGTGGCGTTTTGGACGGTGCTGAACTTTAGCTTTGTAACGCCCTCGACAATGTCGACCACATCCTCGCCAAACACCTTTTCGAGCTTCTGCGCCGTGAAATCGGGGCAGTCCTCAAGGACATCGTGCAAGAGAGCCGCACAGATAGCGTCATCGTCAAGCCGAAGCTCAGCAACCGTTGTAGCGACCGCAAGGGGATGCGTGACGTAGGGTTCGCCCGAAGCCCTGGTTTGCCCCGCATGGGCCTGCTCCGCCACGTAGTACGCATAGCGAATCTTGGCGAGGTTTGCATCAGGGCGGGCATCGCGAATGGTATCGAGAAGGGCCACCAAGTCTTGGGGTTCTTCCCAGTCGTGGCTAATGTCGTATGGCGCTGCAGACATAAAAAGAATCGCGGCTTGCCCAAAAAATAAAGCTATTACAGTATATCGCGAACCTTGTTCAGCCGTGATGCATCCTTGCCATCAGAATTGCCCGAACTTCCTCAGCCTGCTGAGGTGTGTCCACAGCAAGCTCGCTCATAGGGGCTTCCGCCATCGCGATACGCACTCCGTTCTCTAAAAACCTAAGCTGTTCCAGGCTCTCCGCCTTTTCAAGCATTCCCTGAGGCCAGTGGGAAAAGCCCTCCAGGGCTTCTTTGCGGAAGCCGTAAATCCCCACATGCTTCTTCAACGAAGAAGCGCGCAGGTTGCGCGGGAATGGGATCGGATATCGGCTGAAATAGAGAGCCACCCCGTTCATGTCCGTGACAACCTTCACGACCGCCGGATTCTCTTCTTCATCAGGCTTGCACTCACAATAAACGCTGCTGACCTGACATTCGGGATGATCCTTCAAAGCTTGGGCGCAAGCCTGAATCGTCTCCTTGGGCATCAACGGCTCATCGCCTTGAACATTGATATAGATATCTGCCGCGTGCTTCTGAGCAACCTCAGCGATACGATCTGTCCCACTCGGATGATCCGAACGTGTAAGGACCGCCTCCGCTCCAAAGCGAAGACACGTATCAAGGATGGCTTGATCCGGGGTTGCCACAAGGACTTGAGAGCCTACGCCTGAGGCCACGGACGCTTCATAGACCCATTGGATCATAGGCTTCCCACAAAGGTCAGCAAGAGGCTTCCCTGGAAAGCGCGTGCTATCCATGCGCGCGGGAATGACAATCAAGCAATCCATGAAGCTATAGATTACTCGCCTTGCGGCTCAATCGGGCGCACGTCGGTTTCAACCTCGGCTGAACGCGGCTTATCCTTGACCTTTGGCTCCAGATACTTGGCGATCACATTTCGGGCAATCGGTGCCGCAACTGTGCTTCCGTGGCCTGCAGACTCCACAACAACCGCAATGGCGATTCTGGGATTGTCCATAGGGGCAATGCCAACAAACCACGAGTGGGTGAGCGAGTTCTTGGAGTGCTCGGCGCTTCCAGTCTTCCCGCCCCATGTGACGTTTGGGATGGGGGGAATGCCCCGACCGGTGCCACTCTGCATTACGTGAACCATAGCAGTCTTGATCTCAGACCAGAACGAGATCGGCAGATCGACGTGAGACAGCTGCTGCGGGGTAACCAGCTGCGGCTTTGGATCCTCGCCTGCTGGGATCTGCGCATGAATGAGATGAGGCTTGTAAGAGATTCCATCATTCGCGACCAGCGCAGCGACGCAAGCCATCTGCAGCGGCGTTGCGGCCAGTGCACCCTGCCCAATCGACATGTTCGCGGTATCTCCGGGATACCAGCGCAGATCCCTTGCCTGCAGCCATTCCGTTGTTGGGACTACACCGCGATCTTCAGCCGGAAGGTCGATCCCTGTACGCTCCCCTAGTCCGCAATCGAGCGATGCCTGCCGGAGTGCCTCTGGTCCTGCCCGCATACCCTGGTCCGCAAAGAACGCATTGCATGAGACGGTGAGCGCGCGATCAAAGGAGACTGCGCCGTGGTTGCCCAGACACTTCAGCTGCCGGTTGCCAACCTTGTAGTAGCCGTTGCAGACCGCATAGTGGTTTACATCGAAGATGCCCGCGCGCGCCGCCGCAACCGAGTTGACGATCTTATACGTGGAACCAGGAGCATAGTGCGACAGGACTGCTCGGTTATAAAGCGGCTTGTCTGGGTTGTTGATGAGCGGGTCCCAATCTTTCTTCGAGATGCCGCCTTCAAAAAGCTTGATGTCAAATGAAGGGGCGCTGACAATGCACAGCACTTCTCCGGTCTTTGGGTCAAGAGCCACTACTGCCCCGCGCCTTCCACCAAGCTGTTCGTAGGCGTATTTTTGAAGCTCCGCGTCAATCGTCAGGACCAGCTTCGTGCCGGGGACCGCATTATCTCTCTGGACAACGCGCTGCGGTCGGCGACGTGCATCAACCTCCAGCTTCTCCAGACCCGGGCTCCCCATCAGCTGCTTCTCATAGACCTTTTCCAGTCCATCCCTGCCTACATAATCGGCAGGCTCGATTTTCTGGTCTTGAAGCCTTTTGACATCTTTTTCACTAGGCGTCCAAACGTAGCCCAGGATGTGGCTGAAGTGAATCGAGTCCGTGTACGTTCGCATGGGGATGTACTCAACCCCCACGCCTGGAAGATACGGTCCGGCTTCTGCGATCTTCGTCGCCTGCTCGATAGGGACTCCAACATAGATCGGCGCGGGAATGAATGGGCGAAAAGCGTTGTCTTTGACCTTGTCCTCAAGCTTCTTTGCGTCCGTTCCAAGCATCGTGGCGACCTTGTCCAGAACCCATTTGTTCTTGCTGATGATCGCGGGCTGCGCTGTGAGAACGATCTGCGGCTTGATGCCCGCGATGAGAACGCCGTTGCGGTCGTAAATGAGGCCTCTCGGCGCAAGCCGCGTGAGCGTGGTCGTCCTCATCGTCTCCGCGCGACTTTGAAGCTCGTCGGCGCGAACGACCTGCAGATACCACAGGCGCAAGAAGATGACGACAAGCCACACCCCTACGGCGATGAGAAACCACATCTGCCGCAAGTCAAGCTCGGGACGCTTGGGGGCGTGAATGACCGACACAGCTAATTGTACTAACGCCGCGACGGGATCAGATAGCTCCCAATAAATCTGCTTAGGGATTAAGTCTTTCCGCTAGTGCTGATGCGGGCCATGGATCGGACACTTCCCTTTGGGTGCCTGTCCCTTCTTAAACTTGCGTGTGACCGTCTCTGGGCAATAGATCGATGACCGCTGTCCGCTCTCGACACAAATTTCAACCGACACCATCTCTTCGGTGCCAGAGTCTGGCTTTGGCTTCTTGGGGTCGGTGGGAGCTGTTCCAGGGTTACCCTGAGTCGGTGGCGAGGCAGTATCGCCAGTCGTGGGTGGAGGCGTTGCATTGTTGCCCGTTCCAGGACCCGTCTCATCACCGCCAGCAACATCGTCCACAGGCGGATTCGTTGGCAGAGGCTCGATGACAGGGTCGACAGGAGGCAGCGCCTTCTGACGCACCGGCTTGTCTTCACCATCGCCGAAGCGGTCGACGACCTGCTTCATGACGCCTACCCAAATCTGCACCGTGACCTTGCCGCCGAAGACGCCAGTCATCGGATCGTAGATCCATCGGCTTCCGCTCTTGTGCTCGTTGCCGACCCAGCCGATTCCAACATAGTTGTTGGTGTAGCCGCAGAACCAAGCATCTCGGTTGTCGGAAGTTGTTCCCGTCTTGCCGCGAGCGTTGGGCACGACACGGGCCGCAGTCGCGGTGCCGCTTGTGACAACTTTGCGCAGGATGCCATCCATCCAGCCTGCAACCTCTTGATCCAGCAGATTGCGACGAACTATTGGCTGGAACTCGTGCAAAAGCTCGCCGTTCGGTCCTTCGATACGCGTAATTCCAAACGGCTCAACGCGATCACCCTGAAGCTGGAAGACTGAATAGGCTTCAGCCATCTCAAGCGGCGACACTTCTTCGGACCCCAGAACGATGGAAAGCACGGGGTCCAGCGGGGAGCGAATGCCAAAAACATCTTTCGCGTAGCTCGCGGCGACCTGCGGAGTCACCATCTCGCAAACGTGTGCGGCTGCCGGGTTGAGCGACGCAGCAAGGGCCGTGGTTACCGAAACGGTATCGCCGTACTTGCTGCCACCACCTTTCGGCCATGACTTCGTTCCGCCATGTCCGTTGGGAATCTGGAGCGGAACATTCGAAACATAGTCGTTGGGGCCAAGAACGCCGGTTGAGAAAGCGGCGGAATAGACAAACGGCTTGAATGAAGAGCCAGGCTGTCGGCGGCCTTGATAAGCCACATTGTACTGGTTGCGCTCGTAGTCGATACCGCCAACCATCGCCAAGACCTTGCCTTCCGAGTCGATCAGAACAAATGCGCCGGTACTGACCTTGAGCCGTCGATACTTCTCGACCACGCGTCGCACTTCTTTCTCAGCGATTGTCTGAATCTCAGAATTGAGCGTTGTGACGACCTTGTAGCCACCGCTTGATAGAGCTTCTTTGATCTCAGGAGCCAGTTTGTCGATCTGATCCTGGATGTAGCGGACAAAGTAGGGCGCGGCAAGGATGCGCTCACCGCTGCCGAAAGAACGCCTAGCGAGCTTTGGCTTTTCAGACAGAGCGGTCTGGTATTCCGCTTCGGTGATTCGATTCTCTCCGCGCATTTGGCTGAGGACGTAATTGCGGCGTCGGATAGCCGCATCCAGACTCTCAAATGGGTTGTCCTTGCTGGGGCGCTGCACCAAGCCAGCAAGCATAGCGGCTTCACCGATGCTGAGCTGTGAAAGCTTTTTGTTAAAGTAGACGTCAGCGGCTGCCGCAATTCCATATGCGCCTGAACCGTAGAAGACCTGATTGAGATACATCGTCAGAATCTCATCCTTCGTCTTCTTCTTTTCCAGCTGCATGGCCAGAGCCATATCTTTCAGCTTACGGTCGTAGCTTTTCTCAGAAGAAGTGTAAAGCCGCTTCACCAGCTGCATGGTGATCGTGCTTGCGCCCTGCGATTTTCCGCCTGAAGAGGCGTTGGCGAGCACAGCACGCCCGACGGATATCCAGTTCACTCCGCCGTGTTCGTAGAACCGATTGTCCTCAGCGCCAAGGGTTGCTTCCTTGACCACATCGGGAATGTCTTTGAATTCTGTATACCGGCGATACTCATCCTGGAGGCGATACAGAACCTTTCCGTCGGCTGAGACGATGGTGGTGGGCTTGGAGCCAGCAAGCAGAGCCTTCTTGACGTCGATATCCTGAACTTTGGGCTCAGCCCAAGCCAAAGCCTGCTGAAATTTGAAAATGAAGAAGGCCGTGATAATGCAAAGCCCTATGAAAAGGATGCATAAAGCGCTTAAGATGCGCCTTTTCCAAGGCGAGCGCTTTTTCTTTGACTTTCCGCTTACGCGAGGCCTAGGCTTTGCAATGGCACCCACAACGTTAATATGACGGATTGGCCCAATCCTTAGTTTCCGAGAACGAGCTTAGGCTCAAAGCGTGTGGGCGTTAAGACTCACGTCCGCGCACTTTATCTTCCAGCTTCTCCATCTCGGCTTCGCTGAGCTGTCCAAGGATGACGTAAGTTCGACCGCCTTCAGACCAGCTATGGGCGTTCCATGCGCCACCGCCGCTTGGCGGTCGCATTCTCTTCAAACGATCCGTATCGATTCGTCCGCTGACTTGGAAGAGCGTAATGCTCTTTTCCTTGTAGCGATAGAAGAGAGCCAGCATCTTGCCGTTCTCATGAGGGATCAGCCTGCTGCCCTGAAGTTCAAAGCCTGCGTTTGCGGGAAGAAAGGCCTCTTCAAAGTCCTCCTTCTTCATTAGCCGCTTCGCCAGATCGGCCTGGGTGACGAACTTTGCGCCAGGCACGTTCATTTCAAAATCTGAACGATCAAAGACCGGGCTTAGATTGATCTTGGTGAATTCAAAGCGGCCCATGACCGCACCGACCGGATCATAAAACTCACGCTTGAGCAAGACTCCGCTGCGCGGCTCAATCCACATACGCTGGAAAGGATTGCCGCGTGTGTCGCTGACTGTCACCAGTTCGGTATTCAGACCGGCAACGGCCTCACCCTTGTCGCTGACAATCTTGGCCGCGCCGCGCTGCACTGCACGGATCATGCCGAACATGCGCTCGGTCATCTCGTCGCGGTGGGCAGGTGAAACTTCAATCTCACGACGGTCTGGGAAATACTGGAGTCTGCGTTTGCCGTCCTCAATGAGGATCTGGCCTGCATATTCGCTGCCGCGCGGGAACGAAGTTCGTTGTCGAACCCCATCCTTGAGGATGTAATCGATAAACTTCTTGCGATCAGGACCAGCCTTGATTTCGACCAGACGCTCACCCGAATATCGGAGCTTGGGGGCCTGCTCGATCATCTTCTTCACGATCGGAGGAATCCCGGTCCAGTCGATTTTCTCTCGAGAACCGAACTTTCGACCATCCTGCGCGAATCCGCTGACAGCGATGGCAACAGCCAAAGACAAGCACCCAAGCCGGAGCAGGTCAGATCGCGTCATAAGGCGTTGACGTCAACCTCCGTCCAATCCTCGCGGGGAGGCGTCTTCGAGGGGTTGTGCAGGCTGGAAACCGACGTACCCGGCACTTCCGCAAGATTGGTGGCTTCCTCGTGTGTCGCGACCATCTTAAGCTCAAGCGGCTGCTTGTAGGGCGCAGGCTGAGGCATCGGTTCTCGCGACCAAAGCATGAAGGCAAACGCGCTTGCGAAAGCCACGCCGACGGCGGGGCGAAGCGAGAAGAAAATCTTTGAGCGGCGCTGGCGCTTGCTGGATTCCTTGGCGAGCTTTACATTCAGCTCGCTGCGCCATCCAAGGCTCAGCTCCTCTTCCGGGGTGCTTGCCACCATATTCGATACGGTGCTCTGCGCACTGTTCGACAGCATGGCATCCAGCTGTGCCTCTTCCTCTGGCGTCAGTCTGGCCTCTTTCAGCATTTTTTCAAGCAAGTCCTTTTCGATCACTTTGCACTCCCTTCGTGGTTCAAATATCCAGAGATCACCTGCTGCAAATGCGCTCTTGCAAGGAAGAGTCGGCTCTTGACGGTTCCAACTGGAATCTTCAAAAGTTCCGCTATCTCTTCATATTGTAGGCTTTCTCGGTCGTGGAGCAAGAGCACTGACCTAAGCTTTTCGCTCATGCTGGCCACTCCGTCCTCGACAATCCTTCTCAATTCGTCATCCAGCATCCCCGTTTCGGGGTTCCATCGCTGGTCGGCAATGTCGAAGGCCTCTTCGGATTCCGACATGCCTTCAAAATACAGCTCTGTGGGTCTTCGTTCAGCTTTGCGCGCACGGTCGATGCATAGGTTGTGCGCGATGCGGAACAGCCACGTTCGCAAGGAGGACCTTCCATCGAATCTTGCGATGCTCTGGTAGGCGCGGATAAAGGTCTCCTGCGTAATATCCATCGCCTCTTCGCGATCCGGCACCATTCGCCGAACGAACCCGAAAAGACGATTCTGAAAAATGTCGACGATCCTCGCAAACGCTTCATCGTCCTGTTTGCGACAGCGCTCGATCAATGCCAGCTCAGTCGAACGATCGTTCGCTGAACCGTGCCCTAAATCCATGCGAAGACAAATCTCCATACTTTCATAGGGCAATAACGCAGACCTTTTTGGAATGTTCAATGGTCCCAGATTAATAAAAAGGAACCGACAAATCGACTGAGCAAAAGACGACTTGCCGGTTCCTACGAAAAATACTATAGACGGATTCCCAGAGCGAATGCAAAACCGTTCAAACGGTCCCTAGAATTTCCAAAATACTTGGCTTCGGCAAAGAGCGGCGACTTGCGTTTCATAAAGTCGTAGCCCAGCGTTGCCTGATAGGCAAACCTTGTGTCGTGGAATGTTTCCGTATCCAGGCCTACTGTACGGAAGTCCTTGTTGAAGGAAACACCCGCCCCGACAGACCAGTACCACTCATCCTTGCGATTCACCCAGTTCAGCAAAACAGGAATCGCTCCCATCTTGCCTTTCTGATAGGCATCCACCGAAACGGCAAGGCTGGTCGATGTGCCCTTGGAAGAGTCAGCCTTGAGGTCCTTCAGCTTCCAATCGAATCCGCCAAAGAACCACGACTTCCCCTGATCCTTTGCCACATTTGTGCTGGGATTGAAAACGCCAAACCGGACAGAAATTCCAACGGGCTTGGTCTCCTGGGCAAACGCCGATCCGGCGGCCAGAGTTGCCACTGCGATCCAAAAATACTTCTTCATTGCATCCTCCTCTTTCGGAATGGACGGACAGGATTCTCAAACGGCGCGCTGTGGGGAAAACCTTATGCGCGCGCCGCTTCCAAGATGATCTCGTACGTCAGGCGAGCAGTATCCACAAGCTCCTTGATGGAAATGAATTCATCATGCGTGTGAATCTTGTCCATTCCCGTAGCGATCACGATGCACGGGACGCCCTTTTCGTTGTAGACGTTGGCATCGCTGCCGCCCAGCGTTGTTCGCAGGGCTGGATCAAACCCAAGCTTTCTGCTTGCTGCCTGCGCGACCTGAACGACTTTGCTGTCCTCTGAAATCTGATACTGTCGATAGTGTCTTTTGTAAGACATCACACACTGCGCGCCAAACTCCCTTGCCGCGGAATCAAAGCATTCGCGCATATGGGCAACCTGGGCATCGAGCTCGCCAACGTTGGTGCTACGAGCCTCACAGCGCATATCCACCTGCGCAGGCACCACGTTTGTGCCCGTGCCGCCGTGAATCGTTCCGATGTTTGCCGTTGTTTCAGGGCCAATGCGGCCGAGCTTCATCTTTGAAACAGCATGCGCCGCCACTTGGATCGCGCTGATTCCCTTCTCCGGGTCTTTGCCTGCGTGCGCTGGCTTGCCAATGATTGTCACATCCAGCTTGTCGTGTGTGGCGGTCTTCGTGACGAATGTTCCAACAGGAGGGCCAGTATCCAGAACATAGCCGAAGTCGATATTCAGATCTTCAATCTTCAGCGCCGCCGCGCCAAGAAGACCGATTTCCTCTGCACAGCTGAACAGCAGATAGACATCGCCGTGAGGTTCACCCGTTTCCATCAAGGCGCGGACCGCTTCGATGGCGGGGGCCATCCCACCCTTATCGTCCGCACCCAGAATCGTGTCAGACTCACTGAAGAGAACCCCGTCCTTCTCACCAATGACCAGTCCGGCTGTTGGTTCGACGGTGTCGAAGTGAGCGGAAAGGAAGATGCTCGGGGCGCCGGGCTTGTTGCCAGACAGCTTTGCGATCAGATTGTTCGCGTTGCCTCCAATGCGAGGGCCAGCGTCGTCCTCCCAAACTTCAAGTCCGATCTCGGAGAAGAGCTTCTTAACATAGGCGACGCTGTCTTTCTCGCCCAGGGAGGGTGCATCGATCAAACACAGCTCCTTGAACAAACCTACCAAACGGGATTCGTTGATCATCGCCGCGATTGTATCTGTTTCGAACGAGTTTGAGTCGCGGATCGCCCAGACGCCTCATATTGAAAGTTAAGGTCCCAAAATCTCGAAAACGGCGTGGTTGGTCAATCGTTTGATAGAATAAGTTTAAGGACAAACTTATGAATACATTTAGAATTCTCAGCATTGCCGCAGCAATGGCGCTGGTGGTAGGCATGTCCTTCGCCGACGATGAGCTCGGCAAGAAGCCAAAGCCGAAGCCTCCGACCAATGGTGGCGGCTCGGGCGGCGGTGGAGGCAATCCCCCCAATCAAAAGCCCCCGGAAAACAAGCCTCCCCAGAACAAGCCGCCGGAGAACAAACCTCCGCAAAACCGACCGCCTGAGAATAAGCCTCCCACGCAAGGCGGAGGAGGAAACGGTGGTGGAAGCGGCTCAGGCGATTCCGGCCTTGGCAAGCCCAAACCCGGCAACGGGAACGGAGGCGGCAACGGTGGCGGAAGCAATGGCGGCGGCTCTACGTCTGGAGGCAACAACTCCGGCGGAAATCGTCCCCCTGTTGTGATCGGTGGCGGCAATGGTGGAAACCAGGGCGGCAACAACAACGGCAACCAGGGCAACAATGGCCTGGGTCGCATCGACAACAACAACGGTCGACGCCCGGGACAAGGAAACGACAATGATCTTGGCCGCAGCAACCGCAAAGACAAGATCTATAACTCCGTCAACAACGTGAACCGTGGCGAGCGCAACTCTTCGCCGTTTCGAATCGGCAACGCTCCGGTCGATGTCTTCTCCGGCTCTCTGAGCAATCAGGTCCTGCGCGAAGACAAGGTCAGAGCCCGCTACCCAGAAGACAGCCGACGCGGCTACTACAGCTATCACAACGGCTGGTGCGACGATGACTTCTGGTACTCGCACTATGTGTTCGTACCGAACAATCGCTGCATCGTCTCTCCCTGGTACTACTACAGCCATATTCCGGGCTATATCCAGCTGAACAGCATCATGATCCTTTCTGGGGATCGAAGCTACAACTGGCGCGGCAGCTATTACAGCTACCGACCGCTCGTGTTCAATGGCGGAAGCTGGTTCAACGACAACCGATCCGACGTGGACTACGCCATCGACGATCTGGTGAGCATGTTTGAGCGAAGAGACCGACGCGCTTTGAGCCGACTGCTTCCTCGCAACGGAGAGATCGACATCTACTTTGATCGTCGCTATTCCTACTCGCTGGAAACGGACGAGTTCTACGACCTCATGCTCGACGGCATTATGACCACCCGAACTCGACGCTACGAAATCGTGCGCGTGGAGCGGAATCGCAATGAAATCGAGATCCAGGCTCGACACGACTATGTCGATCCATGGGGCTTCAACACCAGCGTGTACCACTGGTATCGATTGGAATGGGAGCGCGACGGATACGTCATTACCAAGTTCGGAACGACAAATCGATCCGCCTGGTAGCCCCTTCTCTTCAAAGCATTAAGCCCCGGCCCACCACGGTCTGGGGCTTTTTTTGCGCTTTCGAACGCAAGAAGAACTAAATCTTGCCTCGTTTGTGAGGTTTTTGAGGGTGCAACCTAAAGTTGTTCCACATCTCGCCAAAGATTTCACATGAAATTTGCGGTTTCTTCAAAAAAACCGTTTCACGGACGATAGAGAGACGAGAAGGGAGACAACACAGTGAGCCTGAGAATTAACACCAACGTAGCGGCGATGAATGCCCTTCGCAATCTGAGCACGACTCAGGGCGAATTGAACGGCACCATCGGTCGACTGAGCACGGGCATGCGTATCAACAATGCTGCCGACGATCCTGCGGGATTGATCATCAGCGAAGGCATGCGCTCGCAGCTCAAAGGCCTTGAGCAGGCTATCCGAAACTCACAGGATGCCGTAAACATGTCGAAAACGGCAGAGGGCGCTCTTGATGAGGTGCAGCGGCTGCTCACCAACATCCGCGGGCTTGCGGTCCATGCCGCCAACACTGCGGTTGTCGACGCTGCTTCCCTGCAAGCCGACCAGACACAGATTCGCTCGACGGTCCAGTCGGTCAATCGAATTGCAGAGCAGACCCAGTTTGGAACCAAGAAGCTGCTCGACGGTACAGCAGGCGTCATGGCGAACGTTACCAGCGTCAATGATGTTTCCAGCATGTACATCGGCGGCACATTTGCCGGCCTCGGCGTCGGCACGGGTCCGATCACCGTTTCCCGAGTCACGCAGGGCGCTGTCGCGTCGATCTCGCTCGGTCAGGCGTTTACGAACGCGAACACGATCGTTTCGACCGCTGGCGCATTCGTCGTCAACGGCTACTCGTTCACCACAGACGGAAACGAGACCGTAAGCGCACTGGTGAGCAAGATCAACGCGATGTCCGGCACGACCGGCGTTACAGCGCAGCTGACCGGAAGCGGCCCTGTCGCTATCAAGCTCGTCCAGAACACCTACGGCTCGCAGCACAACATCAGTTTCTTCGACCCCACGAACATCCTGCACAACGCGGCAAGCGCAAGCAACAGCGGCGTGGATGCAGTGTTCAATGTCACCGTCACCACACAGGCTGGCGTAACGACGACGCTGTTCACCGGCGGTCGCGGTCCCAAGGAATCGGGCCTGCGCCTCACGGACAACTACGGCAACGCGATTACGCTTACCGAGAACGGCAACCAGTCGATCACGGGCGGCGGTTCAGTGGTCGGCCAGATCACTGCTGGCAACGTTCAGTTCCAGATCGGCGCTAACCAGGGTCAGGCTGTGCAGTTCAGCATGCCTCCGGTGTTCGCCAATCGACTTGGCACTGGCGTTGTGGCAGGCCTTAGTCTTGCCGATATCGATGTCACCACACAGATCGGCGCACAAAACGCGATGCGCGTGATCGACGACGCCATCCAGCAGGTTGCTCGAATGCGCGGCGAACTGGGTTCGTTCCAGAAGAACTTCCTTGAATCGACTGTTCGATCGCTGGGTATCTCTCAGGAGAACCTTGCCGCGACCGAAAGCTCGATCCGAGACGCAGATATGGCAAGCGAGATCACACAGATGACGCGCTTGCAGATTCTCAATCAGAGCGGTATGTCGGTTCTGGCCCAGGCCAACCAGCTGCCGCAGGGAGTCCTCAGTCTTCTGAGGGGCGGTTAAGGGATAGGCTAACCCCTTCCCTTCCGAGGTAGCCGCTCTGTGGCGCACGTGCGTTGCAGAGCGGATCCCGACAAAGCGCAAGCAGAGAACGGAGAAGCTCGGATCACTTAACGTGACCTCCTCTCATCGTAAGCCCCGATCACCCGTCGGGGCTTTACTCATTTATTCAGGCTGCTCGGTCCATCCCACTGGGCAAGGCATATCATCAGGCGCAACGAGCAGAACATCAGTCACATCGAATCCATACACCTCAGCAACAGCCTTAGGATTCTGTCGATATCCCAGATTGTTGTAAAGCTCGGCAACTTTGTGATGGTTTGGTGGCATCGTGTCCGGCTCTGAATCAAAAAGATGGATGCTCAGCCAGAAAATCTGTGCTCGATGCTGAAGAATCTCAAGCGAGTCCTCCCAGGTGAGGATATGCCAAAAACCATCGATCACGTTCACTGCGTGCTGGCTAAGCTCGGCATCAATATCAAGAAACACGATCTCGTGATCGCTTCCCCATGCGCAGTGGGTGATCCCATAGCGATCATGAACCTCCTCCATCGCTGGTCGCAGGTGGGCAAACCATACTTCCTTGGTGATGAACTTCTTCATTCAGGACTTCATTTTGGACCGGGCTTTACTTCTGCTCAAAGATCCAAGCAAGATCGGAGTCCTTCGCGGCATTCGCGGCCCATCCTATCCCTTGCCCATCCCTTAAGATCGCAAGCAGCTTGCTCGCGGAACAAAACCCAAACGCTTCGGCACCATATGCCGTAGAATAGAGACAGAGCTATCCGCATGGGGAGCCGAAAGGCTGAGATTTCGTACCGGGGAACCGGACGATGACCCAAATAACCTGATCCGGGTAATGCCGGCGGAGGGATTGTGGAGGCTGTTCACCATGGTGGTTGAGCTGCCTTTGCGATTTTGCAAAAGGTGGCTCAATTATTTTTGAGACCTGTGAACAGCATGAAGAAAGCCTTTACGCTCATTGAGCTCCTGGTGGTCATCGCCATCATCGCGATCCTCGCCGCCATCCTCTTCCCCGTCTTCGCCCAAGCCAAGATCAGTGCCAAGACAACGACCGACATCAGCAACGGGCGTCAGATTGGCATGTCCGTGAAGATGTATCTGGTCGACTACAACGACACCATGCCCATCTTCTATGCCTATAACAGCATCCCAGCGGGTTGGCAGACCGGGCACAAAGGAGTGGAAATCCTGCTCCAGCCGTACTGCAAAAACCAGAACATCTTTAAGAGCCCGTTCGATGTGGGCGGCCCGTACACCTCTTACGATGTGCCAGGAGCCGACTCCTATTGGAAGGCATACGGCAGCTCTTACCGCTTTACCAAATGCGTGTACACCGTCGTGCCTGGAGAATCCAGCACCAACAACACTCCCACCACCGACAGTTGGACAGTGCAGGAAACCCAGATTGAGTACCCCTCCGAAACCCGTGTGATGCGCTCGGAGATGTTCCCGTTCTTCGATAAGAAGATCGACGTGAACTGCGAGAAGTACGGCTATGACTGTCCAGCTCCTTGGAACTATTACAAGCAGTGGAGCCCGCGCGGCGGCATCCTGATCTTTGCGGATGGAAGCGCCCGACATGTGCCCTCAGCGGGGCAATTCGATGAAACGCGGGTCAATCCTGCAGGCAACAAATCTGGCGAAGCACATTCAACAGCTGGAACCTGGTACTGGGCCTGCGACTAAGCTTCTCCGCTTTATGAGACAGCCGTCTTGCACGGTGCAAGGCGGCTGTTATGCTCTTGGGTGTGCCTTCGAGAATTTGCGACGAACCTCGTCCATGTCCAGATGGGTGTAGACCTGTGTAGTGGCAATGCTCTCATGCCCCAATAGCTCCTGCACTGCACGCAGGTCGGCACCGCCCTTCAGCAGGTGCACGGCATAAGAATGACGCAAGGTGTGCGGCGATACCTTTTCGGAGATTCCTGCCACTCGGCAGTATTGCAAGAGTTTGAGGGCAATGGTTGTCCTGCGCAGCTTTAGGCCGCGATTGGAGACAAAGACCTCTGCCATTGGCTTTTTGACAAGCTGGCTCCGAGCTTCAGACAGGTAACGCTTCAGCCAGTGCAAAGTATCTCCGGGCAAAGGCACAAGCCGCGTCTTTCCTCGCTTTCCTGTGATCCGCAACAGCCCGGTATCGAAGTCGGCCTGTGCGATTGTAAGATCGACAGCCTCCGTAATGCGCAAACCAGCGCCATAGATCAATTCCAAAATAGCGCGATCGCGCAGACCTTCCGGAGAGCTGACATCCGGCGCATTCAATAAAGCCTCAATCTGCTCGAAAGGCAATGCCTTAGGCAAAGCCTTTGGCTTCTTGAATCCACCTGTACTGGGCAGATCCATCGGCGGGCCGAACCCTTGCTTCTTCAAGAACTTCAGAAAGGATCGCATCGAGCTCATTCGGCGCTGTGCTGTCGTGGGAGCCAATGGCGGTCCAAGAGTGGACTGGTACCTCTGAACGGTGGGGGGATCCAGCTTCTGCCAATCGTCGATGCCGACCTTTGACAGATATTCCGCCAGCGCAAAAAGGTCGCGGCGATATGCCTCGACGGTATGTTCGCTTGCTCCGCGATTGCTCCTCAAAGAGTCAAGGAACCATTCAACGGCTTCATTCAGGACTTGCGCTTCCAAACCCAGATATAAGGACGGACGTACTCCAAGTCATGCACGGCATAGGGTTGAAGATTCCGTCGGTCATCCTTCAATGAGCGCCCAAACAGCGCGGTCGAATCGTAGTTCTCGAACAGCAGCTTCAAAAATTCGTTGAAGCGGTCCACCTGCACCTGATCGATCGGCTCAAGTTTTTTCAACTTAGATAGGCGTTTCAGATCGTCTGCCTCAAAGCTGCTGAAAACGATATAGTCCGGCTTGGTTTCCGTGATCAGCCTGCTGTCCCAATCCACGCGCTCATCCGGGTTTGCCGGAACGTAGCGCACGACCTTAGGCTTGTCAGCAACATCCATCGCTTCCGCGTAAGCCCGATAGCTGTTGCGCATCATCGCAGAGTCCGGGAAAAGGGTGGGTGTATAGAACCAGGGATCGCTGACTAAGCCAACGGTCATATCCTTGGACGATTTGCTCGCTTCCTGACGCAAGAAGTCGGCTGCCTCTTCACGCGGGTCCTTCCGAATCATCCATTCGGTCATCTCTTTCGTACGCAAGAGAGTCATGCCCACCGTGACGATGCTGATGACCACTGCAAGATGGCCCATCTTTGTGCCTTGGGCCCGCGCGGTGTGAACCACGTATCCGAATCCCAAAGATAGAGGGATCAGCAGCGGGAACGTATAGCGCAGGAAAAGCACTTCTGCTCGCCCGATGAGAATGTAATAAGGGATCGCAAAAGCCAGGATCGCCAGCATCCAATACGCCTTCTGCCGCGATGCCATAAAGCACCCAGCAATGCCAAGCACCAGCAACAGCGTGCCAAAGCCGAACATTAGGTTGAACAAGTGCCAGACAAAACCGCTTGGCAGACCTTCGAAGACGATGCCGTGCCCCGAGGCGGTGTGCAGCATCTCGTATTTGAAGTCTTGGATGAACTTGCTGGTGTTCAGAAGAATTCCTGGCGTGCCAATGAAAAGACCAAGCAGGCTCATCCCAATCCCCACACCGATCAATTTGCCACGGTCAGCGCGCTTGGTCATGATAAGAACGGCGATAAGCGTGAGAATCGCAAGAATTCCGGTGTATTTCGTACCTGCGCTCAAGCCTGCAAACAGCCCCGCAAAGAGCGCGGCATTCATCGCCGCTTTGTCTGTAAGCGACTCTATTGGGAGTTGCGCTGGCTCCTCATGGGCAACCTCCTCGGCTTCATCTGACGGCGGCGGAGCGGCGGGTTCGCTCCTTGGCAACAGCCGCATCGCAAAAAAGATCGAGCAGATGAGCAGGAAGGTCGCCAGGACGTCCACTGTTTGGAACCGCGAATGAACCACAAAGCCAGGAGCAATCGCCAACGCTGCCGCTCCAAAGCTCGCACCCCAGATGGACATAAATCGCATGCCGATCAAGAACAGCAGCAACACCGACCCGGCTCCAGCAAGCGCGCTAATCACACGACCAGCCATGTTGCACGCACCAATGTAGCGATAGAACGATTCCGGGTCGCCCTGCTTCGGCCCCCCGCCATAGCCTGCCACAACGTCGCTGGAGACTCTGAGCAGGCTCAGGTAAAGCGTGCCATAGTTATAGAATCCAGGGTCAAATTTCCCTTTCGAAGGCTCGATTCTTTGGGAATACGACCAGATCACATCCTCGTCGGGATGAAGCGAAAAATGCTGACCATCCTTGGGCAGGCCCCAGCCGATTCCGACAAGGCGAATCAGGAGTGAAACGAGGAAGAATCCGAGCGCAAAGAGCGTGACGAGCTGCTTATGCGAGAGCTTGGACGCCGGGCTGTTCGACACGGTTCGATCTTAGCACAGCAAGGAACTCTTCCACGAGATCGGGATCGTAGTCGGCACCTTTGCCATCGCGAAGCACTTCCCTCGCCAGAATGTCCCCCTGCCACTTTTCAAGCCAAACATAGTCGGAAACGATCTTGAGCACCCGAGACTCAACGGGAATATCCTTCCCCGTAATCTTCTGACCAAGGTGCGCCGGGGCATAGGTGGTGTGGTGCTGTCGAACGAGATCGGCGATGTTTCGCAGCGGGGGCAAAAGCTCGAGCATGGCGCCACTGACCTCGCCGTGGCGGAAATAGGTTTCACGCTCGCGATCTGTCCAGTCCTTGTAGGGCCGCCTGTTCACAAGCTTGTATGGAATGGCGCAAAGACCAATATCGCGCAATCGACAAGCCAGCTCCAGCGTTTCCAACTGTGCTTCAGTCAGGTTAATATGAGCGCCCAAGAACCGCGAGAGCGTCACGATCCGGTCGGTGAGACCCTTGTGCGAGGGAAACCTCAGCTCGATCGCTGTTCCAAAGGCCTTCGCCGATTCTTGGAATCGTTCCTGGAGACGCCGTGGAAGGACAATCTTGGCGTAATACGCCATCGCGACACATGCGATTAAAGGAAATACGATGGCAACAAGAAGGAGCCCGTTCACAGCCGCTCCTCCATAATTACTTCGCGAAAAGCGCGCACAACCTCAGGGTCGAACTGTGTGCCGGAACATCTCTCCAGTTCAGCAAGCGCTTGCTCCATGGACATCGGTTCTCGGTAGGGCCTGCGATCATTGCCCGCACTGCCGCCCGTCATCGCATCGTACGCATCCACCACGGAAATGATCTTGCTCTCGATGGGGATTTCAATATCGACAAGTCCATCTGGGTATCCATCGCCATCCAGCCGCTCGTGATGGTGGCGAATCCAAGGGACAATCGGTCGCAAGGATGCAACGGGAGCCAAAATCTCTGCCCCAAATGCGGCATGCTGCCGGACGTGGGTCATCTCGTCAGGATCGAGCTTAGCGGGCTTATCAAGAACCTCTTCGTCGACGGCAATCTTCCCAATGTCGTGCAGAACGGCAGCCTCGCGCACGAGCCGTGCGTTCTTGCGATTGAGGCCGAGCCTTAGCGCTACCTCTTCGGCAATCAGGGAAACACGCTCAATGTGGCGATGGCTGTAAGGATGAGCGCGCTGGAGCATCAGGGTGAGCGCCGTGATGGTTCCGTAATAATGCTCGTCTATTTCATCGGCCTTCGCGGCGACCATGCGAGTGGCGATGATCGGCAAAAGGATCAGCGCGGCGAGCGCTGGGAGATTCAGGTCAACGAAAACACCCACCGAAAACGCAAAGCCCAGTACCAGGAGCCATTGCCATGTGCCGTTCCAGCTAAGGCCGTGCGGCACCAGGCCAACGGTCTTTGCGATGCGGCGAGAACTCAGCGCGATCATCCATACGGCATTGACACCAAGATAGACCGCAGAGTAAGCCACGACCTGGCTCGTCTCCGTCCAAGCCCCAACCTGACTGAGCGCATAGGCAGAAACAACATTAAAGCCTACTAGCGCCACCAGCGCCCATGCAGACTCCGCATCGATATGCTCGATGGCTCCAACATAGCGTGAACGGACCGGGGTGAGCACAAAAGCCAAAAGATCGGTGACGATTGCCCAGACGGGGCCAGCCACCACGGCGATGGTGGCTACAAATGGAAGTCTCCACGACACCGGAGTAAAAGGTTCGGTGGCCACATAGCCAAAGCGTGAAGCCAAAAGAGCCAGAACAGAAAGGCCAAAAGCTAAGCCTGTGTCTGGACTTTGTGGGCCTGGAATAGTGGTCGAGGCCCAAATGCCAACCGCCAAGACGAGTAAAACGCTGAATAATAGCCCGATGCTTGGTCGCGTGCTGTTAGAAGCAAGTCGCGAGGGCAAAAATACGGCAGCGTGTGCGTTGCGTTCGATGGTATGCCTTGTCTGCCGGCTGGTTCTTCCCACCAATCCTCCGAAACCGCCCCTAAGAATGGACTCTTAAAGAGTCGTCTACGCCTCAGCGCCCGCGTACTTTGACTGGGGAAGTTCGGATTTTGTGCCATTTTTGTTCAAAATGGCCTAAAGAGGGTGGACCATAGCCAGTACTTCGTGGGTGTTAAGCCCGCTCGGCTCAACACCCAACGCTTAGATACTTAGCCTCGCAGGTCGTTCACGAGATAGTCTCGCGGAATCTCAAGACGAAGCAACTGTCCGCCTCGACTGATGACAACAGGAACCTTGCTTCCGTGTTCGCCTTCCATCAGCCTCATCAGACGCCGTCCGTCCATTCCTTCAACATCCTGTCCATCGACAGAAAGAAGGAAATCACCGCGCTTGACGCCCGCTTTTTCAGCTGGCCCGCCGTTAGAGACGCGGTAGATAAACATCCTGCGACCAGAAGGTTCCGGCGCGGCAGTAATTCCAATTTCCGCAACGGGCATGTTGCCTGTCTTGCCCGTCCAGTTCTCCATCCATACCCGCCGTCGTTCGTAGTCGATGATGATGTTGAAGTTGCTCAAGAAGCCAAAGCCGATTGTGCCATCGCCTTCTGCCGAGCTGGAAGCTTGGTCGATGATGCTCCAGGTACTGTCGGGAACCGGAACGCCAAAGATGGTCATATCTTTGAACCGCGCATTCCACGAGCCAACTTCGCCCGAAGCGACGAAAGCAGAGCGCATGAACTTGGGCGATACGCCGCTCTGCCAAAGGCCGATTCGCTCAAGGACATCCTTGTGAGTCGTGGCAAAGAAAGCGTTGCCCGTGTCGAGGGCAAGGGTCATCTTGCCACCGTTGGCCGCTGTTACCGTCATCTCCATGGAGTTGTGGCCAGTCGGCAAAAGTCGAGCCAAGAAGGTCTTCTTGTTATCCGGCGTTCTCTTGGTAATGTCGAACGACTTCGGATAGAACCGGAACATCTTCTTCTCAAAGTTGATCTCGGTGATGTTGTGCGAGATCACCTGAAAGCCCATGATGCCGTCGCAGTGTGTGTTATATGAGTAGGAATAGTGTTGCGACGGCTGCTGAACCGCTTCCATCTCTGCGCTGTCGATGGATTGCTCGCCAAGCTTCAGCGTCTTGATCTTGACGGTCTTCGCCTGAAACTCGCCAACGAAGTCGCGCAGAGTGATCGTTCCCGTCGCCTGTCCGATATTGATGCTGTCATCCAGCACAACGGCGCCGGAGAAGCCTGTATCGAACATAAGCGACGCTTTGCGCCCGTTAACGATAGCGTCAACGATAATGGCGTCTTCGCCAATGCGGAAAGGAACCTCTACGATTCCAGCGGTCGATTGGGCGGCGATAAGAGCCGCAAAGCAGGAAAGCACAGACATAGCTTATCAGTCCAACAGAGTGTTAACTAATGGTACGACGCACGAAACGATTCCGTGCGTCGCACCTTTCGGAATTTAGCCCTACGAGCGGCCCTTCCAGATATAGAACGGCATGATCATGCCGGGCAGGCCGCAACAGCAGCAAAGGATAAACGGAATCAGCCAGAGCCAGTTCCCGCGCCGGTCGGAAAGATCGAGGATCATCCATACCAATGAGATCAAGCGAATCAGATAGCCCAGAATCTCCATAACCTGAACAGCCGGACCAGCGCCCGACATCATCATCGCATTCTGGTTTCGGAAAGCCTCAGGATTCTTGAACGCTTCCTGAAGCATTGGCAGGATCATCAGGATGGTGACCACAAAGATGAGAATGTTCAAGGCCGAAACGATGTAGCCGAACGTATCCCAGCCTTTGCCCATGTTGCCGATAAAAGCGATGCTGTGGATGTTGCTGTTGTTATATCCAGAGCGCTCTTCATAGGGCGGACGATAGTAGTTCTGCTGAGGTCCCTGATTGGGTTGCCCACCCTGCGGGCCAGGCGCACCGGCAGGAGGCGCACCCTGTCCTGGGCCAGCGCTGGGAGGCGCGGTTCCGCCCGAAAGCGGATCGGCTGGGTTGCCGGGGTTCGCCGGAACCTTGCCTGTAGGCGTGATCAGCTCGGGTGAGAGCTCTCGCTGGATACGGCCCACCAGGTCGCGCGCACCGGCATGCGAAGGATCGAGACGAACAGCTTCTCTTGCCATCGACTCGGCCTCAACCTTCTGACCGAGCGTGTATTGGTGTACAGCCAGATTGAAATACGCCTTGGCATTGCTGGGACCGCAACTGATGGCTTCGCGAAAAGCCTGAGTGGCCTCATCAGGGCGGTTCAGCTGCGAAAGTGTAATTCCCTTTAAGACGTGCGCTTCGCTGTCGCGATCATTCAGCTCGATGGCCTGATTGATCAACTCAAGAGCCTTGTCAAACTGACCGCTTTGAAGGCTCTGCATCGCTTCATCGCGAAATTGTTTACCGTGATCCTCTGACACCTATCCCAACCTCCTCGAAATATCCACCCTTCATTCCCCTTGCGATGGACTCCACAGTCTACCGTCCCATACGTTTCAGAGAATCAAAAGGTGGCAATTCGAATTATATTCGTCGCGGAACCTTTCCTATCCCGTTTTGCGTCGCTATAAGTTGTCCCAAATAAGGCAAGAACGGTGTAGCTGGAGAGGCTCTTTTCTGTATACTGATAGCCCGACTCAACCGGGCTCTTGCCCGAGGGCAACAGGATGGTGACACGCTTATGAAGCTCACAGGTTTTTGGAAGCCGACGCTCGCATTTATGGCCTTATCGGCAGCGGCGTTCGGCGTCATTGGATGTAACAGCGGCGGCAAAGAAGGAGATACTTCTGGCAGCACAGCCGGAGGCACTGCCAACAGCGACCAGCCGCCGATCAAGATCGGCATGATCGCCAGCCTTAACGGAGAGAACCAGCCTTGGGGTGTGGACTCGAAGAAGGGCGCCGAAATGGCAGTTGAAGAATTCAATGCCGCTGGCGGACTGGATGGACGAAAGGTTGAACTGATCGTCGAAGACACAGGCTCCAAGCCGGAAGGCGGAAAGGCTGCAGCCGACAAGCTTGTTGGCAAGGATGAAGTCTGGGCCGTCGTTGGCGAAGTTGCCTCAGGCATCACGCTTCAGGCTGCAGACGTCTGCCAGGAAGCAGGCGTTCCGCTCGTCGCCGTTGGCGCAACCCGCGTCGACCTCACCGAGAAGGGTGACTGCATCTTCCGAGCATGCTTTACCGACAACTTCCAGGGCGCCGCGCTCGCAAAGTTCGCATATGATGATCTTCACCTGAAGAACGTTGCCGTGCTTACGGACCGCAAGCTTCCCTACTCCACCGGCCTTTCCGACATGTTCAAGCAGGTCTTCATCTCCCTTGGCGGAAAGATCGCTACGGAAGAGTTCTACGACAGCGGCAACATCGACTTCAAGGCTCAGCTGACGAACATCAAGTCCAAGAATCCGGACGGCCTGTTCTGCTCCGGCTACTTCACCGAAGTCGGCCCCATTGCACGACAGCGAGCAACTATCGGTCTGAACGTTCCGATGCTCGGCGGAGACGGCTGGGATAGCACGAAACTTCTGGACTCCGGCGGCGATGGCATCATCGGCGGCTACTTCCTGAACCACTACCACAACAGCGAGAATCGACCTGAGGTTAAGACCTTCGTCGAGAACTTCACGAAGAAGTTCGGCGCAGAGCCTGCAACCGCTATGGGTGCTCTTGGCTACGATGCAACGAACGTCGTTCTGACTGCCCTGAAGGACAGCAAGGCAAAGAATGCGGGCGAGCTGAAGACGGCTATCTCGAAGGTTGCGGGTATGAAGGGTGTTTCCGGCGTGATCACCATCGGTCCGGACCGAAACGCTCAGAAGCCAGGTCTTATCCTGAAGGTTACGAAGGAAGGATTCGTGCCTGAGAAGCAAGTTGAATTCTTCAAATTTTAAGGGGTAATTGAACTGGATTTCTCTATTCTTCCAACTCAGTTAGTCAATGGTGTACAGCTGGGGGCGGTCTATGCACTGATCGCCCTCGGCTACACTATGGTCTATGGCGTTTTGCGCCTGATCAACTTTGCACACGGCGACCTTTACATGGTCGGTGCTTACTTGGCCTATTACACGTCGATGGTCTGGTTCAACTACCAAGCCATGAACCCATATGTTCTGCTCGTCCTCATGCTGATCGTTGCGATGGTCGGCACGGCAGTGTTAGGCGTTCTGATCGAACGATTAGCCTATCGCCCGCTGAGGAACGCGCCAAGAATCTCCGTTTTGATCACGGCCGTCGGTGTCTCGCTATTCCTGCAGTATGCAGGTCGACTTATCGTCCAGACTTCGCCCCAGCCCGCAATCAAGGAAGAAGTCAACCCATTCAGCCGCAACGTAGACGTTTTAGGCATCACGCTGCAGATGAGTCAGATCATCGTCTTCTTTACCGTTCTTGTCCTGATGGGTCTGCTTTGGTATATCGTCACGAAGACGGCAACCGGCCGTGCGATGAGAGCCGTATCTCATGACTTCACGACTGCCTCTCTGATGGGCATCAACGTGAATAAGGTCATTATCGCGACCTTCATCATCGGCTCATCGCTGGCAGGTGCTGGCGGAATGCTTCAAGCGACATCATTTGGCACGCCGCTCAACACCTTCTTTGGCCTGTTGCCTGGCGTTAAAGCTTTCGTGGCGGCTGTTCTAGGCGGTATCGGAAATATTCCTGGCGCTGTTGTCGGCGGCCTTATCATGGGCGTCGCCGAATACCTCGTCATCTGGGCGGGATATGCGGGCTATAAGGACGCGGTTGCGTTCGTTCTGCTCATCCTCATCCTGATGGTCAAACCAAGCGGTCTGTTTGGCAGCACCATGGAGAAGGTGTAAAGATGGCTGAAGCACCACGAATACTGGTATCCAGCCTGAGCGGCACACGGTACCAGCCAGCCAAGTTTTGGATTATCCGTCTGCTGACGCTTGTTGCAGTGGGAGCGCTGTTCTTTGCGATCGATTCGTTCCTCCAGCCGATGCTGGGGCGTTACGATATGCGACTCTTGGTGAACAGCCTGCTCTTTGCGACGCTTGCCGTCAGTCTGAACCTGATCAACGGTATTACCGGACAGTTCAGCATGGGTCACGCAGCGTTCTACCTGACTGGGGCGATCGTAGCGGGCAAAGTCTCAACGCTGTATTTCAAGACTGCTGGAGTTGCCCCGTGGCAATGGCTCGTACTCATGTGCCTGCTCGGCGGTATCGCCGCAGCAGTGATCGGTTTGCTGGTCGGTGTGCCATCCCTTCGACTGCGCGGAGACTATCTCGCGGTCATGACCATGGGCTTTGGTGAAATCGCCAGGGTTATCGTCATCAACCAGGATGGTAAAGACAAGGCGATCGCTGGGCTCGACCTTGGCGGTTCATACGGTCTGCAGAATGTCGAGAAGCTGACAAACCTGTCTCATCTGGTTCTGCTGCTGATCTTTGCGATCGCGGTTTCTCGAAACCTTCTCAAAACTGCGCATGGACTCACCTTCCTCGCAGTTCGAGAAGACGAGCTGGCCGCAAGCGCAACGGGTGTTAACACGACACGCGTGAAAGTGACGGCGTTCGTCATTGGCGCGGCTCTGGCAGGCATGGCCGGTGCCTTGTTTGCCCATTACAACCGGTCTGTCTCCCCAGACGATTTCAAGATGGACGTCAGCTTTATGCTGGTGGCGATGGTCGTTATTGGCGGCACAGGAAGCATCACTGGCGCGGCTATCGCTGGATTCTCGCTCAAGCTCTTGGAAGAAGGCTTGCGCGAACTCTCCAAGATCACCGGCCTTCAGCTCTACTCGTGGATCGCAGCTGCTGTTATCGTTCTCGTGCTGGTAAGCATCTTGAAGAAGCATCTGCCCGTACCCGTGGAGCAGACCAAGGGCAAGATGGCCTTTACGATCCTCGGAGCGCTGGGAACGATCGGTATCGGCTACCTTGCCTACAAGCTTTGGGGAACCGATATCAGCGTTGTGATCAAGGTTGCAATGATGGCCATTGCGGCCTGTTCCATCCTTGCATTGACTGGAGCAAGGCACACGTCCCTGCCAAGGTTCGGTTTCTTCATAGCGAGCATGATCGGTCTCTATGTGATCGGTCGGCTCCTCATGTTGCTCATGGGAATGATCGGCCCGATCAAAGGATTCTTGGGTGCGCTTGAGTATCAGGCTGCTGACCTCCGGTGGGCTGCCTTCTCGGTGGCACTGATTCTCGTCATGATCATGCGACCCCAAGGCATCATGAGTCACCACGAACTCAGTTGGGATTTCCTGCTGAAGCCGTTCCACAAGCGCAAGCATGCGCACCCTGGAGGTCAGGCATGAACGCTCCCCCAAAAATTCCCGGACAGGGAGATCCGCTGTTGCTGGTAGACCACGCTCTTATCCGCTTTGGCGGACTGGTTGCAGTCAATGACGTCAACTTCGCGATTGAAGAAGGTGACATCTTCGGCCTGATCGGTCCGAACGGCGCGGGCAAGACCACCTGCTTCAACCTGATCACCGGGATGTATAAGCCCACCAGCGGCGACATCTACCTGAACGGAAAGCGGATCACCGGATCACCGCCCAACCGCATCGCACACTTGGGCATCGGTCGAACATTCCAGAACATCCGACTCTTCCCTGCTCTGTCCGTCTTGGAAAACGTCATTGTCGGCGGCTTCCTGCGGCACAAGTCCACTTTAGCTTCTGCGCTGACTTACCTCCCTGGCGCGATCAAGGAGACGGAGCAGCTGGAAAAGCAGGCTTGGGAGTTGCTGGAGCTGATGGATCTGGCCGATGTTGCCGATGCGCGCAGCACCGACCTCTCCTACGGCAAACAGCGAAGGCTGGAGATCGCCCGCGCAATGGCGACGAATCCAGAGCTTCTGCTTCTGGACGAGCCCGCCGCAGGCATGAACCCGCAAGAGAAGGAAGAGCTTCGCCAGACCGTTCTCAAACTGAGAAACGACTATGGCAAGACCATCCTCGTCATCGAGCATGACATGAAGTTCGTGATGAACCTCTGCGAAAAGATCTTCGTGCTTGACCACGGCGAACAGATCGCCTTCGGTCCGCCTTCGGAAATTCGAAGCAACCCAAAGGTTATCGAAGCCTATCTCGGCGAAGCGGTGTAAGCCAAGCCAAAGAATCAGCCCCAACCCTCCGCAGGGTTGGGGCTTTTCTATGCACAAATGGTAAAGGCCCCAGCAAGCCGGAGCCTCTTTGTCTTGGTGGTTGGTGGAGCTATTTCTTTTTGGACTTGTGCATATATCCTTCAGTGATGCTCGTTATATGGTCGCTGCCGTCGACCGGTTTCAAATCGTCGCCTTCATAGATCGTGGTGTCGGTATCCGATTTGAGCTCGATCTCTTTCAGGCCGTCTGCCTTCAAAAGCTCGGGATCGATCTTGTCGATAAACTCATATTCGGAGGTGCCTGCATCAACCCAGTTGCCATGGTCTAAGGACTCTGTGACACTGCGTACGGGCAGATTGGTGTGGAGATCGATCCAGAATGTGTGGCGTGTTTGGCCATCCCTGCCCATCACCATCAACTTACGCAGATTCTTGCCGTTGTGCTGGACAAAGCCTGCATCAAGCGTTTCTGGATTCTCTCCGCCAATCTCCGTAAGCTGCCATTCCAGCGTGAACATTTCTGGTTCAAGTGTAAGAGGCATGAACGTCATCTGTTCCACCCCATTTTCGTCAGCAACCTTCGGTGATTCCACGCCGTTACAGAACAGCCGACCGTCGTGATAGACCGTCAAGCGACCGTTGTGTTCTCTCCAGCGAAGGCTTTGGCCGTCTGTCCAAATATCCGTGCTCCAGATTTCACCGGTTCCCATCTCGCCCCAGTTCTTAATATGGACGGCTTTCAGCTGGGTCGCCGCATTCTTCATCTTCATCCAAACCGCCTTGGCGCTGGCGGCCTGTGCAGGCTTGGGCGAAAGGCTGATCGCGCCCACAATCACAGCCGCAACCGCGATGGAGGCAAATCCGAGGCGCATTCCAAGTTTCTTTTTCATCTGTAAGGTCTCCTTGATGCGCACCGCCAGGGTCTGAGTTTTGGGAGCTTCAGTCAGTGTTGACCGAATGCGATCCTTGAGACTCTCGGGAGGTTCAACGACCATGCTTTGTGTTTGCTGGTGCACACGAAGGGCTTGCGCGAGCTCTGCGCTGCAGGCCGGGCAGTCCTCGATGTGTGTCTGAAAGCTCACCTTCTCTGACAAGCTGAGCTCGTCATCGATGTATGCGTCTATTTGGAGTTGTGCCTGTTCACACTTCATAGCCGAATTTCTCCCTTGAATCTGCAACGATCTCTTCGGTTGATAGCTGGGCTCTCAGTCGCTTCGATGCCTCATGGACGTGCGACTGCACGGTACCCATGGGAATGCCAAGCGTCTCCGAAGCCTCTCGATAGGTCAATCCCTCACTCTTGATCAGGAGGAACGCCTGCCGATGCCGCTCAGGAAGCTCGGCAATCAGCCGTTCAAGCTCGATGTGTGCAAATCCGTCCATTCCCGCTCGATCAACGATAGAATCGTCGAGCGCGCTTTCCTTCCTTCGCTTTCTGCCGATCCTGCCCGCCTGGTGGACCGCAATGCGGTACAGCCATGTTTCGATACTGGACAGTGCCAGGTAGTTCTCGCGTGACCGGAAAGCCTCTCCAAAGGTTTGGACAGCGATGTCCTCCGCGTCCTCCCGATTGCCGGAAAGCCGAAGTCCAAAGCGGTAGATTCGTGGGCACATCCGCTCGTACAGCTCATCGAATGCGTCGTTGTCGCCTTTCCGAAACCGTTCGACCAGATTCCTGTCGATGTTTTGCAAAGTTGAGGGTCCCTCGAATGGAGAGTGCCGGCGGGAAGGGCATTTGTTGAACCACTTACAAAAAGATCGCAATCGTGCCGGCCCCTTCTATTCGTCGGAGTCTTCGTATGCCGCGTGCCTATATTGATTTCTGAATTCAGCAAGCTCCGGGCTTTCTCGAACACTCACCCCGATCTTGTCTGCAAGTTCCTTCGCAATCCACGCAGATTCCTTAAAGTCATTTCCGTCGTGAATTTGGAATCTATATCCCGCTGGGCTCTTCCATCGTACAGTTACGGGAAAGAAGGTCTTCGATGAGTACCTGCTACTCACAATGCGTTGCCCAACCTCTACAGAGGAAAAGTCGTCGAAGCTACCTTTCAACGGTTTCTGGAGCCAAGTCAGGCCTTTGAGAGATTCGAAAGTGCGCGAATCCGTGTCTATCCTGAGATAGAGACGAAAGCTTGAGAGAAACAGGGACAGAGCTATCGTCAGGAAACCCAGAACAATAGCATCACGTGAGCGAGTTGATAGTCCAGAAAGAACCGTCACCAACCCGATAAATCCGACGATGCTAACTGTTAGGTTGCGCCATTCCTTCTGAAACCTGTCGTAAATGATCACGCTTTTGAACGGAGACGAACTTTCGTGCTCCTGAGTTGCAGGCGTACCAAGGGAAATCAAAAAGGAGCCCTGCTGTGAGGACTCCTTTCAAGCTTGAGAATCGAATGCCTCAGTACTTCACAACGCGCAGACCAGCTTCCACGATCTTATCCACCGACGGAAGCACAAAGCTCTCCAACGGCTTCACCCACGGAACCGGCGTGTCCATTCGCGTGACGCGAACAGGAGGAGCATCCAAGTACTCAAAGCCAAGGTCAGCGATTCGAGCCACGATCTCACCCGCAAATCCACAAGTCATCGGAGCTTCGTTCACCACGACGATGCGGTTGGTCTTTGCCAGCGAATTCAGAATCGTCTCCTCGTCCAGCGGAACTAGCGAGCGAATGTCGATGACTTCTGCATTCACTCCCTGCTCAGCCAGCTTGTCGGCAGCCTGCAGACAGTGATAGACGTTCTGACCGTAGCTCACCATCGTGAGGTCTTTGCCTTCGCGTCGGATAGCGGCTTTGCCGAGAGGAACGATGTAATCTTCTTCCGGCAGAACTTCGGAAATCTGGTTAAGCCGGTAGAGCTCCTTGATTTCGTAGCTGATGACCGGATTGCCGTCTCGCAGAGCGGCCTTCATCATGCCCTTTGCATCGTAGGGCGTTGATGCGCAATAAACCTTGATTCCAGGCGAATGGGCAAACCATGCCTCGTTCATCTGACTGTGATAAAGCGCGCCGCCGCCATAGCCGCCTGCCGGTCCGCGCAGAACCACATTGATGTTGACCTCGCCTGCCGTGCGGTAGTGATAGGTCGCCATCATGTTGACGATCTGGTCGAAGCCGCACGAGATGAAGTCGATAAACTGCATCTCAGCCATGACGGTCTTGCCGTTCAAGGCCATGCCCACCGACGAGCCAACAATCGCGGCTTCGCTAATGGGTGCGTCTATCACGCGCTTTTCGCCGTAGGAGCTCTGCAAGCCTTCCGTGACGCCAAACGCGCCGCCGAGAATACCGATGTCCTCGCCGATACAGACCATCTCTTTGTTCAAGGACATCTCTTCGAAAAGAGCTTCCTTGATCGCGGTGAGATAATTCTTCTTCACGCCTGCAGGCGCGTCTGCGACAGTGCTCATCAGTTCCCCTCCTTGAAGACCCACATGCCGCCTTCTTGCGCTTCCGGCAACGGTGCAGCAACTGCGGATTCAACCCCCTGCTTCAGATACGCGACGACTTCTTCAGGGAAGTCTTCGTCGCGGGCTTCGGAAGCTCCCTTGCCTTCTGCCATGTGGCCTTCCGCCTGCGCCTTGGTGATGATGCCCTTTTCGAGCAAAAGCCGCTTAGCCACGGCGATCGGGTCGCGGGATCTTCCCTGCTCAACCTCATCCTTCGCACGATACTTTGCCGCTCGATCATCGTCGTGGTCGCCGTGACCGTATGCACGGAACGTCTTGCATTCGACGATGCTGGGACCGTTTCCGGCGCGGGCGTATTCGACTGCCCACATCACCTTGTCATAAACGTCGAACACGTTTTGACCGTCGGCGATCAGGCCAGGAATGCCGTAACCGTCAGCTCGGCGAGCAAAATCCTCAAGCGGATACTCCAGGTCGGTCGGAGTGCCGTAAGCCCACTGATTGTTCTCAATGACGGTAATCACCGGCAGCTTATGGACGGCGGCAAAGTTGATAGCTTCGTGGAAAATGCCTTGCGCTGTGGAGCCTTCGCCGTTGAAAGTGAGCGCAACCGAGTCGCCGCCTGTAAGCTTGTCTGCGTAAACCACGCCCGCAGCAACCGGAATCGTTCCTGCAAGCATCGAAGTTGAGTGGATGATGTGTGCACGCTTGCTGCCGATGTGCGACCAGTTGTCGCGCGCACGACCCGGCGAAGTCACCTTGCCCCAAACCTGTCCACAAACCTCTTCGATGGACATTCCCATGCGGTTCGGATCTCGAAGGCGTCCACCCGCCGCGTCTTTCAGGAAGAACATCGGCATGTCGCGGTGGATCGGACTGATCCAGTCGGTCCCTTGCAGACCATACAGCGATCCCACGATGATGCCTTCTTGGTTGTGGGAAGAGTAAAGGGTTCCTTTCAGCCGACCGCGCTTCTTCTCTTTGATGAGACGTACATCGAAGTAGCGGGCCAGGTAAAGGTGCATCAGCATCTCAAGCTGCTGATCCTTAGTCAACAATTCGCTTGCATTCTCCACGAACCCGTCCCTGAGTCGCGGTTGCGGTGCCGTCGCGGCGCTAGTCTTTGAAGCCAATTTGTGGTGGTCTCCGTTTCGATTTGGCGGCTCCGCCGCCTGAAATCAGGACATTCATTCTACCTGACCATTAACTCAAATGGTCGGGCCGTTAGGTTCAAATAGACAGGGTATGGGACCTTGGTACAGCCAAAACGTCCTCATAGACAGAACAAGGGCGGATGGGGTTTCCCATCCGCCCTTGCGATTCAATCAGCCAGAGCTTACTTGTACTGGTTGATGAAGCTGTAGAAGCCCTGCGGTCCGCCATAGCCAACCGTCTTGCCAAGAACGTTGCCGTCCTTGTCCAGGATCATCTGTGTGGGCATCGCGGTGATGCCGTACTTCTGAGCAACAGCCTGCTGCAGGTCAACGTCGATCTTCAGGAAGACGAAGTTCTTGCTGTAGTTCTGCTTGAACTCTTCGGTCTGAAGAACGTCGCGGTCCAGCATTTTGCAGGGGCCGCACCAGGAAGCCATGAAGTCGCAGAAAATCTTGCGGCCGCTTCGAGCAGCATCCTTCATCGCCTCATCCAGATCGTAGTACCACTTGGACGACATTCGCTGCTCAGCGGTCAGCTCCTGCGAGCCAGCCGGTGCGACAAATGCGTACTTGTTTGCATCTGCTGCAGTCTTGCCAATCTCAAGCGACTTGGTATCCAGAAGAACCGGCTTCTCCATGTCCTTGTACTTGACGGAAGCCTGTCGTGCAACGCTGTCATCCGTGCTGGTGTACAGCGTCACAACCTTGCCACCCTCGAAGGTTGCTTCGACGGTGTTCAGCTTCATACCCTTTCGGTTAACCTGCGGCAGATTCTTTGCGCTGACCGGAACCATGGCCTTCTCGTTGAAGAAGGGTGCCCAAACGTTCAGGGTGTCATCCGCAAAAATCTCCTTCATCAGAGCCGGCGTCTGCGGGTCCTTGAAGTAGGTCTTGGTCTTCTTGTCGTATCGAACAACGTTCTTGCCATCGAGAACGATCTGCTCGGAAGGTGTCTCAATCCTTGCAAGATTCGGCTTGGCAAGGTCGATGGTGTATTCACTGGACGGGCCGCCAAGAACCTGAAGCGTATAGGTCGCCTTCAGAGTCTGGGCGTCAGTCAGCGCCTTGTTGTGACCGCTGACGAGCTGGCTGCCGCTCTGCGCAAAAGCAAGCACTGCAATCGCCGCGATCCCCAGGGTCCATTTAAGCTTCTTCATGATATTGCTTTCTCCCTCAAAACCTGTCTGTTGCTAGAGCAACGAAATAAGTTGCTTGATTCAGAATAATACATCAGGCCCAAGGTAATAGACGTCTTTAGGCTACGAAACATCTGCAGGATTTTCTTCATGGATTGGAAACGCTGGCTGCTACTCATTGTTTTGCTACATTTTGGATTGGCGCTTGTATACGCCTCCATTACCCCCTATAGAACCGGGGGCATCCTGAGGTTTCAAGGAAGATCTCACGCAGACGACATTGGCGCGCCCGATGAACGCCAGCATGCGAACTACGTTCAACACTTGCTGGATGGCAAAGGAATTCCAGTATTCAAGCCAGGGTCTCTGGATATTTATGAGACTTACCAGAGCCATCAGCCGCCGCTTTACTACCTGCTCTGCGCTGGAGCTGCAAAGATGACGGGACAGTCGGATGTCCAGCAAAGATCGACTGGCTTGGTCTTGCGCGGATTCAACGGCCTCTTAGGAGCGGTCGCCATCTGTGGCGTATTCTTCATCGGCCTTTGGGGATTCCGCAGTGAGAATATCGGACTTGGAGCGGCAGCCTTTGCTGGACTCCTGCCGATGAACGTCGGACTTAGCAGTGCGATCACAAACGACGTCTTGCTGATTCTTCTCTGCACATGGACCCTGGCGTTGGCCGCAAAAGGTGCAAGAGACGGCTGGAATATCAAGATCGCACTGGGAATTGGTCTGCTCGCGGGCTTGGCGATGCTGACGAAGACCACCGCTCTGGCCTTGATCTTTGCGGTTCCATTTTTCTTCCTTACTAAGACCGATGACGGCAAATCCAAGGTCGACGTCAAGCCTTTGCTCACCTCCTTCGCGGTAATGCTGGTGCTCGCTGTACCGTGGTGGCTGCGTAACAAAGGTCTCTATGGCGACCCCTTCGCCATGAAGGCTTTTACCGAGGCCTTCCAAGGTTCACCCAAGGCGAATGACTTTATCAGGGAGCTTGGTCCAATGGGCTATTGGTCTGGGATGAACGACACTCCGCTCAAGCTGGGCGTGCTCACCTGGACTTTCAAAAGCCTGTTTGGAGTGTTCGGCTATATGGACATCTTCCTCGCCGATCCGCTCTATTGGATATTTGGGCTGGGCATGGCAACGCTCCTATTCTTCACGATTAAAGGTCGTGGACGTCCCGAAGTCAGTGAGGCAGCACCCGTGCGTCACGGACTGACGGTTTTCTTTATCGTCGTGCTGGCGTTATTCATGCGCTTCAATTCGGAGTATTTCCAAGCCCAGGCACGCTACCTGCTGCCCGCTCTGGCTTCCCTTTCGATCGCGGCAGGATGCGGAATTACAGCCCTCGCTTCCCAAAAACCGAAGACAGGGATTGCGATTTTGGCTTGCACCCTTCTTGCCTCCAATTTGTATGTGATTTCCATCCTGCCAGACGAATTCAAGCTACGGGTCGACACTTTGACGACCTCGGCCTGGAACTCTCTGGCACACCAAAACGTATAATCTACGAAGAACTTCATACGAGGATATTATGAAAGCGCGTGGATACAGTCTGATCGTTGGCCTTGCGATGGTTTCGCTTTGCTCGGCAAGAACATTCCAGGACGATGCCCTTCAAAAGAAGGTGTCCGTTTCCTACCCCGCAATGACGGCGAAGAACCTCATGGCGGCTTTGCAGAAGGAAACTGGCGTTCCCTTTTCAACGGCTCCGCAGACTTCCAACGATGTTCTCCTGCTCTCCGTGAAAGACGTTACGGTTCAGCAGCTGATGGACAAGATCGCCGAAGCCGACGGTGCCGAATGGGTCAAGGACAGCCAAGGCTATCGCCTCAGCCGCTCCCAGGGTCTCTCGAACAAGCAGGACCGTGAATACCTTCAGGCTCGGGTCGAGGCACTCAAGGCATCGTTAAACAAGGTTCTCAACCCATCCGCATCCGGTGCAGGCTCAAAGGGTGGACAGACACCGCCTCCCGACGGCATTTTCACGGTCGGCGATGTCAGCGGCGGCGGGATGCAGGAATTCAAAATGCCTACCCAGCGAAAGCTGAATGAGACGCCTGTAGGGCGCGCGCTTTTATCGATTCTTAGCAAGATGAACGTCAACGAGCTCGCGACCATCGGCGAGGGAGGGCGTGTTGTCTATGCGACAAGCCCAACGCGGGTCCAAAGGAATCTGCCCAGCGCCGCGCTGCCCGCGCTCCAAAACTTCGCTGCCGAGCACCAGAAGTACGTTGAAGCCCAGCGCAACGCCCAGACCGAAGTCGAAAGGAATAAAGTGATCTTCCTTGGGGCCGGAGCGCAGACCTCCAATGAACTCAAGGGCGGCGTCAACAAATTCCTCTTAGTCGTCCAGCGATCCTACGACAGCGACTACCTCAGTATTCAGCTCCTGGTTGCGGACGGCGAAGGCAACATTGCTGCCTCCGCTTCCACAGGCATCACCGGAGACATCATTCCCAAGGTGACACCCTTCAACCCTGCCGAAGGTGAGAAGCCGATTGAGCTTACGCCTGAAGCCAAGCTTCACGCAGCTCTCATGACTCACGCCGGCGGCCCGACCTTTGGCAATACCATGATGATCTCCACAAGCTCGGGCGGAGGCATGGCTACCTTTACAGCGAAGGCAGTAGGTGTTCCCTTGAACGAACCTGCGGCGAAGCCAAAGCCCACCGCAGAGCTGTTTGGGAAAATCCTTGAACCCGAAAAGTATGATCCGCTCAGCTTTGCAGTTTCTGAGTTGGTCGCGGGTCTTGGAGCAGAGGGCAATTTGGTAGCTGTCCTTCCAGACACGCTGTTGATGCAGCTTTCACAAAGAGCAGCCACACCCACAAAGCCTACAGACCTCAAGAACCTGCTCGTCAGCGGAATGGATGTCAACATCGCGTCGGCGAATGGCTGGATCAAGGTCACACCGCAGTTCTTATCCATCTCACGATTCAAAAGGTCGGATCGCCTGATCGGCGGTCAGCTTTTGCGATCCGTCAACAGACAAAAGACCATGACGCTGGATGACTCGGCGTCCTTTGCCGCAAAGCGAGGCACGGCCCTTTCGCATTCGCACTTCGAAATTCCGTACCTCAACGTCGTCAATCAGCAGGCTGGTTCCACGATGGAAGGGATGTCGCCGTTCAACTGGGGGATGCTGAAGCTCTATGGAACGATGGATGTTCAGATGCGGCGAAACATGCTGAACGAAGGGCAAGTGCGAGCGAGCAGCCTGAGCCCCGAACAGATGGCTATTTTCGACCGAATGGTCTACGACGATATGCAGGGACCGATCTACCGAGCTCCCAATTCGGAGCAGCAAAGACAGCCTAATCGTCAGCGTGGTGAAATGACAGAGACAGTGATGGCCTTTGCCAGCGGTCCAGGATTGTTCGGCTTGGGAGCTGGCAAGCTCATGAACGAGCGCACGGAGTTCTTGCCCAACGGAGTGCCGGGCGATACGATGTTGAACCTCAAGGTCAACGTCAGGGAGTCCGTCTTGGCCTCGACGGCAGACGGTCAGCAATCGCAATACATGTCTGCCGACGACTTCGCATTCCAAAACTGGCTTGCTTCCAAAACGGACATGAAAGGCAACATCGATCTTCCGAGGTGGGAAAAATTCATTCCGTCGAAATCGACCGATCTCATGTTCAATTTCTTCTTCTCCCCGCAGGTGCGCATGGACCGCTATCTTCAGGATAACGAGACCGTGGGACAAGCTTTGGCCGTCCCATTCAACCAGCTGCCCGCAAGCTTCCAAAGCGCCGTAAAAGCCGCCACTGAACGGCTGCAGCAAAGCGACGGAAAGTTCGGAGCGAGAGGCGGCGGGGGCTAACCCCTCGCCTTTATGCAGGACCGCGTGACATGATTGTTACACCTTGCGTCTAACAAAAAGTGGTGTCGGTCATTCTTGACAAATCGCGGTTGAATAACTTCGATGAAGATCTGATTCTTGTTGAGCGTTTCCTCAGCGGAGACGCCGACAGCTTCGAGTCGCTGTACTCAAAGTACTACGACAAGGTCTTTTCCATCGCAAAAGGCATCCTCTTCGATACTGAAGAGGCAACCGACGCTGTCCAAGAGATCTTCACGCTGGTCTATCGCAACCTTCACCGGTTCGACAAGCGTGCCAAATTCAGCACATGGCTGTTCCGAATAGCCGTCAATCGCAGCATTCAGGAAGCCCGAAAGCAGAAGAATCGACCACGGACGACCGAACTGAATGAGGCCATCGCCCATGCCTCAGAAGATGCACCCGCAGGCACCAGCCCGCAGGTGGAAGCGGCGTTAGCGCAGCTTCCACCGCAAGATCGTGCTCTCATTGTTCTCTTCTATTGGGAAGAGCTTTCGCTGAATGAGATCGCCGATGCCATCGGCTGCAACCCCAACGCGGCCAAAACACGACTCTATAGAGCCCGAGAGCGCTTTCGCGTTCTTTATGAGGAGAACGAATGAAAAGCGCGATCCCCCCAGAAATCGATTCCCTGATGTGGGCCGTTGCAGAGTCGAGGGATCCGAACGCTGCCGACAATTTTGTCTCGCGTCATCCGCAGTACAAGTCGGAACTCGGTCAGCGAATCGCTACCGTTCGGGCGCTCAAAGGCTCCAAGCCGCCCGCTCCGCTTTACAGTCGAAGATTTCGACCGAGCCAGCCTCCCGTTCCTGTTTTCGCCCGGTTCCGCTGGGCGGCGGCTTCGGTTGCGCTTGCTGGAGTAGCAGTAGCCGCTTACTATGGCGGAATGGCTATGTTCGATAAGAAGCCCGTGCCTGTGACTGCAGTTCAAGGTTCGTCGGATGTCGTGACGAATTTCCCGAAGCAAGGCAACGATCTGGAATACCGCCCGAACAACAGCAGCACGACAGTTCAGAACCCGCCGCCTACTGTGCCAGACGATCAGCCGTCAACGCCTCCTGAGCGAACTTTTACACTCAAGCTTGAGGACATTAGCCTGACGGACGCGCTGGAGAGCATTGGCATGCAGACCGCTTTTTCCATCGATGTTGCGCCGGGATTCCCAAATCCCAAAGTGACGATCGACTATCGAGATGCAACGCTCGACCAGATTCTGATGGACATGGGACAGCGCTTTGGATTTACTCCTTTCAAGCAGGGCAAGTCTGAGTATCTGCTGATTCCTGCTGTCGATAAGAACACTCCCTTCGCTAACGGCAACGAAGGCGTTGGTGTAGGCATCGATGCAAGACCAGGTTCGGGCAACAATTCTGGACTCCCTGACTGACAAAATTGCGAGAAGAGCGCGTCTGTATATAGACTCTCGATAAAACCGGCTGCATAATGCGGTACTGGTGGGATTAACAATGAATCGTGCTTTGAGAAGAGCGTTTACGCTTATTGAACTCCTTGTTGTTATCGCGATCATCGCGATTCTGGCCGCTATTCTGTTCCCTGTTTTTGCCAGGGCAAAGGAATCTGCCCAAGTCACTAAGGCTATTGCCCAGATGCGACAGCTCTCGATGGGCGTGATGATGTACGCGAACGATTACGACGACTATTTCGTCCCCGCATCGATCCGTACGACTGACCCGAGCGCAACGCCTGTAATCTGGCCCTCTCTGGTCAATGTCTATGTAAAGAACGAGCAGATCTTTGTGGCTCCGCAGTCGGACGGCAGCTTTGCGAGCGACTGGAACAACCGACGAAACCAGTCAGTCGGCTACAACGAGATCACATCGTACGATCCGCTCGGTTGCACACCCGGCGCCGGCACCGTAGGCTGTGAAGGCTTCACGGCAGCAGTGAGCTTTGGGCAGGCTGAAGAAAGCAGCCGAACCGGCCTTTTTGCCACGACACCGAACAAGACCACGGGCAACTACCGAGGATATGTCTTCAATCCGTTCAACGGTCCGAACCACCCGACCGATCCGCTCAAGGGTCTGCCGCTCATCTCCGACCGAGATTTGGTCAAGGAGCTTCCCGCTCTGACCCCGGCCCAGCTCAAGCCGATCTGGTGCCGCTATCAGCGGACGGGCAAGGATGATGGCAAAACGCCAATGATCTTCGCCGACGGTCACGTAAAGACCTACGCTGCCGCACACATGAACAGCTTTGAATCAGGGATTATTTTCCGCTTCCGATAAAAAAGCAGTCATGTTACAATGAAGTCGGGCCGCGATAAAAATCGTGGCCCGATTGCATTTATCCATCCTTCTGAGCGATTGCTCCCGTCTGGATAGATAGCGCGAATTTGCTGGTGATGCATGTTCAAAAGAAGATCTGACGTTCTCGAAATGATTGGTGAGCGTGCCCTATATTTTGGGGTGGGCGGCGTAGTTGCATTTCTTATTGGTCTCCTGTTCTTCAACTATCAGCGACAGGGAGGCATGCTGATCGGATTCGCATGGGTCATGATGATCGCCGGTGTGGTGGGCATCCTGCTGGCAGGCTATGTGGGCTTGCAGGCACGAAAGGTCACCGGCATCCGCATTCAGTGCGTTTATGAAGGCTGTGGTGCAAACAATGAGTTCACCGAATTCCCAACTGAAGACTTCCGATGCACCAAATGCAACCGGCTCGTACCTATCCTTGATGGCAAGGTACTGCCCGTCGAGCAGGTGCGATGCGGCTATTGCAACACGCTGAACTACTACAGTGAAAAGAACGACCTCCTGGTCTGTGAAAACTGCGACCGTGAGATTCCGCTTGCGACTGGAAGCAACCCCCAGCGGCATGTTGCTCGAGCCTACGCAATCACGGACGACGAACGGCTTTACGAGCTGGTTCTTGTTTCGGCTGGAAACAAGACTGAAGAAGTGATTACCGTTCTTCAGTCCATGCTGGCCCTCAACCGAAACCAGGTCAAGAACATCCTTGAGGACTTGCCCGCCGTGCTTCTGACCGGTATTCCGCGAAAGAAAGCCGAGCTCTTGTCAGCACAGCTGGCCATCCACGATGCATCTGCGGAGTTCAAGCCGCTGACGATGTAAGGGTCACTCTTCGATGCCGGATTGAAGGATGCCGTCGGCAACATAGACCGGCGCATCAAATCTAACCGCGACGGCAATGGCATCGGAGGGGCGGGCGTCGATCTCGATCTCTTCCTCGCCCTTCTTGATGTAGACCTTGGCGTAATAGATGGCATTCCACAGGTCGTCGACCACAACGCGCGTCACATCGCCGTCCAACCTCTCAACGATAGTTTTGATGAGGTCGTGGGTAAGCGGTCGATCAGGAACACCGCCATCCAGGGGATAGCTGATCGCTTGAGCTTCGAACGGGCCGATCACGATAGGCATACGCCTACGACCATCGGTGACTAGAACAAACCGTGTTGGCTGACCGTTGTTGACAGACTCAAAAACTCCTTCTATCCGAACTTCGATCAGCTTGCCGTGAGCGCCTGGCTCACGCACCGCCTCATTGAAATCAACAGGGAAAAAGGCAGGCGGTTCAGAAAAATCATCATCCGAGGGTTCTCGGTCATCAGCCATGAATTTAAGATACCTCTCCTACTCTATGGTAACCCAAACGAGCCTTCGGATGACTTTGCTGCCAACCTTGGCTTCCAATCGGAATGGGAACGTACCTTTCGTGTCCTTCGGCACCCTGATTTCAAAGACTCTGCGCGAGCTGCCGCGCGAGTTGGTGATGAAGAAATCTGTGTCCTGGCCTGTCTGTACACTCCACCCCTCTGGCACATCCACATGGAACTTGCCCGACACGCGGTTCGGTGTATTCGAACGCACATAGCAAGAGAACTTGGCGACAACGTCAATGTTGTTTCCTTTCATCTTGGCTGGCTGAACCAGATCGAAAGCAACGATCGGAGCAACCTCATAGGAGGTCTTCAGAATCGCTGACTGCCCTGCCCCATCTGTCACCACGGCCCGAAGGATTCGGTAACCCTCCTGTGTTTCCACAGGAATGGCTGTGTCGTAGTCCACAAACGCGCGACCCTTGTTGTCAAACCTCGGGAACGGCTTCTCAAAGGACAGGGCACCGTCTCGCCCAAAGCCCTCCGAACGCATTCCAATCGTCTTCAGCCCAAGGTCATTGGTGCCGTTGAATGTCATACGAATGCGATAGTTGGTTCCGGGGCTGGTCGTGCGCGTCAGCAGCTGAACATTCCACTTCATCCCTGCCGGAACGCTGGAACCGCGATTGTAGGTGAGCGTCACTGGAGTCATCACGCGTGGCAGGAATGCCTCTGCGGACACGCCTGAAGTTACCGTGTCGATTCGCACGCCAACTTTCTTATTCTCATCCGCTGGCACCGACTCATCGCCTGGGTCCTCAAGGAGCGTCTCGACAAACCAGCCGCCATCGGTCTTGTCTGCGGCTGTTTGCAGCGTCACCTTGTAGCGCTCGTCATTCACCCAAACAGGGCCGGAAGGATTGGTCGCATCCAGTACTCGCACCGTTGCCGTCGCTTTGCCCTCAACAGCCTTCACGCGTATTTCTACGTTGTCTTTGCCAATAAGCCAGCCGTTATTCTTGAAGTCGTAGCTGATGATCGCTTCTTTGCCTTCTTCAACCTTGCAGGCCGCGTACAGCCGATCCGGCTCCCACTGCAGATACTTGCCTGGGGCCAGCTCATCCCACTCCTCAGCATCAAGCTTTCCATCGATCTTTGGAGTAATCGCCAAGAGTTGCGACTCCACCAGCTGCATCGGCGAGCTGAAGTCGGCTTGGGTGGTCTGTGCAAGAAGAAGGAGGGCTGGCAAGGTTGACAGCATAACGCCCTTATAGACGTCTCAGGGTTTGGCTTCGATGCGTCGGTTTACCCACGCCCTAGGGCCTTCTCAAAGGCTTCCTTGGTCAGATAGGTCTGGACGACGTCGATGTACCTTCCCCGCTTCCAATACTTGCCTGGAACCATGCCGCACTCGACATAGCCCACCTTCGCCTGCATCCTTTGGGAGCCAACATTGCCGACCAAGAATTCCGACATCAGAAGTCTCAAACCCAGGATGTCGAAGCAGTATCGAGCACGGGCTCGAGAAGCGTCGGTGCCGTAGCCATGTCCCCAAGCGTCTTTCTCGCCAATGAGGGTCCCCGTCACGGCTGTCTTGTGAAAATGGTTCACCTGGTGGATGCCGCTGTTGCCGATGTGACGTCCATCCAGCGTCTCGATCGCAAACATGATCTCGGTTTCGCGAACGCCGCAAGCCCGCTCAAACCACTCTTTCTCAGCAAGGCGCGTCATGGGGAGTTCGGAGAGTCCGAGGTATTCCGTGATTTCAGGATCGTTCACCCATCGCAAACAGTTCTCGAAATGCTTCTCCATATCGAGGGGAACGAGCCGTACCTTTTCGCCTTGCCAGCCGTAAGCCATAAGACATTGTATCAGCGGTCATCCGACGGACCAGGACGATAGACGGGCAAAATAGTGCGCCCCCTTCGTTTGGTGCGAAGGGGGCGCCTGCTTAGCGATAAGACAGTTCAGCGCTTGCCGCTGTCACCATCCCCATCACCGTCGTTTTGGAAGCCGCCGCCAAAACCAGCCGGAGACAGACCGCCGGGGATCAGGCTCTCAACCGTCACTTTGGTGTTGTACTCCTTGTCACCGACTTTGAGGGTCACTCGGTAGTCGCCCGGGACTCGACCCGAACGCCGACCTCCGCCACCGCCCGAGGCACCGTTCCATCGAACGACATTCAAGCCAGCCTTCTCGGAACCCGTGGTCTGGAAGACTTGGTTGCCTGCAGCGTCGTAGATAGTTATCTTGACGCTGGAAGGAGCCTGATCGGCCTTCAGATAGTAGTGGATCTCGGTTCCTGGCTGCGAGTTGTTCGCGTTCCACTGGCGATCTCCGCCACCCCGGTCAAAAAGACCGTTCGTGAGGATATACACGTTCTGCGGCTGAGCCAAAACCGCGTCGGCTTTCATGGCCTCCTCAGTCATAGCTTCGATACCCGCAACGTTCATCGACCAAATGCCGCGACCGTGGGTCGCGAGGATCAGATCAAGCTCTCGCGGGTGGATCTGGACATCGTGAATCGGAGTCACCGGGAACTGCTTCAGACGGTTCCAAGTCGTGCCTCGATCAACCGAGATGTACAGCCCAACCTCCGTACCGAGATAGAGCGCGTTTGCATTGTTGAGACTCTCTCGAATGCAGTGAGCAACGTGACCGTCCGGCAGCCCAGCAGCCAGCGACTTCCAGGTTTTGCCCATATCTTCGGTGACATAGACGTAAGGCTTGAAGTTGCCGCGTCGATGATCGTCAAAGGTGACGTAGCATCGGTTCGCGTCAAACTTGGAAGGCATCACCCGCGTACACCACAAACCTTCAGGAAGGTCAGGGATGTTCTTGGTCACGTTCGTCCAAGTCTTGCCGCCGTCGTTGGTCACATGGACCAAGCCATCGTCGGTTCCAGCCCAAATCAGGTCTCGGCGGTTGGTCGATTCTGCCACCGTCACGATGGTGCAGTGCACCTCTGCACCGGTATTTTCAGGGTTGACGCTTCCCAGGCCAGGCTTCTGCTTGTCTGGGTTGTTCGTCGTCAGGTCAGGGCTGATCGCTTCCCAAGCATCGCCGCGGCTGGTCGATTTCATCAAGCGATTAGCGCCGATATAGACCGTCGTGCTCTGCCAAGGTGAGAGGTGAATCGGCGTATTCCAGTTAAAGCGCAGACGCTCGCCTTGAAGTCGCGGCCGGATGCTTCGGCTGTCGCCCGTCAGCAAGTTTGTGCGCTGAGCAGCGCCGCCCTGCGATTCGCTGTAAACGGTTGTCCAATCGTTCGGGTCGAACTGGACGTAGAAGCCATCGCCACCGCCCAGGTTGTACCAGTTGAAGAAGGACGTGAAGCCTGCGTCGCCTTGCGAGGGTGCCATCCAGCACTGGTTATCCTGCAGACCGCCGCCCACCCAGTACGGCTTTCGCATATCGAAATGGACGTTGTAGAACTGGGAGATCACAAAGTTGTTGATGTGCTCCCACTTCACGCCCCGGTCCCGCGACTGGTACAGACCACCGTCATTCCCAACAATGATGTGATTGTTATCCTTGGGGTCGATCCACATCGCATGGTAGTCCACGTGAACGCTGTTGTTGATCGGCATCACCGTAAACGTCTTGCCCTGATCCGAGCTCATGTGCAGGTTCGTGCCCGCAACATAAATCCGGTCGGCATCGTTCGGATCTTGCCGAGGAAGGCTGAAATAGAACGGTCGTGGGTTAAGGTTGTTCAGCTTCGTCCAAGACTCACCGCCGTCGGTGCTGCGATAGGTGCCGCCGCCGGTGTTTGTCACACCGCCACCGCCTCCGCCGCCACTGCCGGCAGAGTTCGATTCAATCAGCGCTACCAGAACCTTGGGGTCGGTTCGGTAATAGTCGATACCGATTCGACCGATCGGTCCATCCGGCATTCCCTTGGTGATCTTCTTCCAAGTCTTGCCGCCATCGACTGTCTTGTAGATGCCGCTCCCAGGACCACCGTTTAGCAGGCTCCAAGGGAAGCGGACCTTCTGCCACATGCCGACGATGATCTCCTTAGGATTCTTAGGATTCATCACCATGTCGCCAGGACCGGTCTTGTCATCAACATAGAGAATCTTTGTCCAGGTCTTGCCACCGTCGGTCGTCTTGTAAACGCCTCGGTTTTCGCTGGGATTCCAAAGCGGTCCAAGCCCTGCGACATAAACCGTGTTCTCGTCGTTCGGGTCGATGATGATGTCCGCCATGAACTGGACTTCTTTCAAGCCCATATGGGTGAAGGTCTTGCCACCGTCGGTGGACTTATAGATGCCATCGCCCCAAGAAACTGAGTTTCGGCTGGATGGTTCGCCCGTGGCTACCCAAACAACGTTTGAATCTTTCTGGCTGACCTCTACATCGCCCATGCCCGGCATGCCGAACTGGTCGAACATCCGGTTCATGGTGATGCCGCCGTTCTCGGTCTTCCAAAGGCCGCCTGCCGCTGGCAAGACGTAGAAGATGCGTGGGTCTTTCTCAAAGACCGAGACATCGGCGATACGACCACCCATCGTTGTGGGTCCGAGCTCGCGCGGTCTGAGGTTGGCGAGGAGGTCGGTTTGTGAGTTAGCTGCGACAGCAAGGGCCAGTAGCAAGCCTGCCGCCGACACACGACGTAATCCTAAAAACATAGTGCCCTCAATCCAGCAGATGCGATGCCGCATCGCCAGTTCAATGCGTTTTACCCCGGAAAATTAACCGGGAGATTAATCCATCAGCCCCTTGTACGAAAGTATGCTCGGTTCGCTGTTCCCACGACGGATCAAGTCTGCTCTGGAGTAACATCCTCCGACATGGCAACGCACAAGGTAACCGTCAACGGGTTCAAGACCTTCGAAGTAGAAGATGGGGCCAAACTGGCCTACGCGATTGAGCAGGCCGGCTACGACATCAGCCACCGATGTGGCGGCAACGCCCGCTGTACAACCTGCCGAGTCAAGTTCGACACGGATGAGCCCCCGATGTTTGACAAAGAGCGAGACTGTCTGGAAGAGGATGGCGTTCTCGGTCAGTTCCGATTGAGCTGCCAAGTTCGCGTGCACAGCGACATGGCAGTAACCGTTCTCATGCCCGTCCATGAGTGCGAGTGGGATAACCCAGGCATCGACTTGGAACCGTAAGCCTTCCCTTGCATCATGCTTTATGTCGTTGTCATCGCAGGACTGTTGCTGATCTGGGCCATCGTGCTCTATAACCGCCTCATTGCGATGCGACACCTCATGCGCAATGCCTGGGCCGACGTCGATGTCTATCTCAAGCGGCGAGCCGAACTCATACCGAACGTTGTAGCTTCAGTCAAGGGCTACGCCACCCATGAACAGAGCCTGCTGGAGAGTCTTGCCGAGGCCCGAACGCAAGCCATGGCCTACCAAGGAGCCAGCGCAGACCGTGCTTCGGCAGAATCGTCCGTCGGCGCACGGCTGTTCAGCGTGCTTGCCTTGTCGGAGAGCTACCCCGTCCTCAAAAGCAGCGAGAACTTTCTGGACTTGCAACAGCAGCTAAAGGACACAGAAAAGCTGATCGCAAGCGCTCGACAGTATTACAACGCCTGCGTCCGGGACTACAATACGAAGGTCGAAGCGTTCCCGTCCAATCTGATCGCAGGGATCGGAGGATTCAAGCATGCTGATTACTTCGAGCTTGAATCGGCGTTGGAGCGCGACGTTCCCAGCGTAGCCACATGATCCGTTGTCGTCTCCTTGCCATCCTGCTCTCTGCTCTTCTGTCCGCCTGCGCGGTTGCGCAGAGCATGTCCACTTCGCGATTCCATACCCAGGCGGAGATTCGCAAAGATCGCACCGTCCAAATCAAGGAAGAGATTGAGGTCAGCTTCCTCAAGTCTTCCTTCGGCATTCGTCGATGGGTGCCCGTGGACTACCTTGGTCGGAATGACGAGCGCAGACAGATCGAGCTCGAGCTTGTCAGTGTAACCCAGCAGTCGGAAGGGATGGCGTCACCAGCTAAAGCCAATGTCATCCAAACCATCGATAGTGGCTGGTGGAAGCTCCAAATCGGTCAGGAAGGGGTTCCGCTCACGGGCAAAGTCCGCTACGAAATCGTCTACCGGCTGAAAGGGGCTCTAACCGACTTTGACGCCACCGACAAAGCCAAAGCCCATACTGAGTTTCGCTGGAATCTGCTCCCCACCAGCTGGGCGACACCCATCGAAAAAGCCAGCTTCGAGCTCTCCTTCCCACAGGGCGGCGACACACCCCCACGTATCCGATGTTTGGTCGGCAAGGTCGGCTCCAAAGATGGCGTGGAGATTGTCTCTCCGGGTTCAAAGCCGAAAGGCCGCTCTGAGCTTCTTGATCTCACCCTCACGAAAAGCCAAGCCACAGGAACCATCAAAGGAGCGCTCGACGCGCACCAAGGAGCTTTCGTAGCTCTTGCCGTCGCCAAAGGCGCTGTGGATTGGGAAGGCGCCTATACGCCCGAGAAGCGCGGCCCGGGTGACAAGCCCCAAACGTATGTAGGCGAAGATCAGGACACTGTCGGCGCTGGAGAACCGACTTCACCAGGGCTGGAAAATCTTTGGAACCCGCTTGGCCTGATCCCTTTCGGCATCCTTGCGCTCGTCGCGCTGCTGGTTCGCAAGATCGTTGGTGTGCCCAAGATGGGGCCGCTTGTCACAAGGTTCGAGCCTCCTGCCGGAATGGGTCCGATCGAAGCAGGCTATCTGCACGACGGCAGCTTCCAGCCCAGAGATATGACCGCAGGCCTGCTTAGTCTTGCTCAAAAGGGAGCGCTCCGAATTCACATGCCGCTGAGTCAGCAAGGCGTTTCTGGCGATTGGACGCTAGAGCTTACAAGCAAGAATCCGAAGGACCTGACCAAAGCTGAAAGCGAGCTTCTCACGGCGTTGGAACCATTTGGTCCGTCGATCACCGCAGAACAGCTCAAAGGCAACTTCTTGCGCGGATATCAATCCGTTCAGAAAATCGTCCAGCACGAAGCGATCTACGAGGGCTACATGCGAGCTAACCACGGATGTGTCCAAGGTTGCGGCTGTCTCGGGTCGATTTTCGTCTCGCTCGTTCTGGGAGCTTTCTGTTTCAGCCTTGGACCGGGATGGGTCATGCTTGGGGGGATCGCTGGGCTGATCCTTCTTGCCGTCACACTGCTGACAGCCAAGACACATACGGCGAAGGGTGCCAAAGTCCAGCACGAGCTGAAAGGGCTTTACGAATTCATCTCGCGCGCGCAAGCCGACGAACTCAAGTCCATGTCGGCAAAGATGCCGTTGCAAGCGCTGTTCGAATCTCTACTTCCCTATGCAGTCGCCTTCGGCCTGGTAGAAGAATGGGCGAAAGCATTCCAAGGCTTGAACATCGGTCAGCCCGAATGGATCGATGCCGGCCCCGGCTTCTCTTACGATACTTTTGTCTGGTCCACCGTGCTGTCAGACTCGATCCCTCAGTTCGAGCAGAGCTGGACGCCAGCCTTGACGCCCGCAAGCCTCTTTGAAGGCAAGGGGACACCTTCGGACAGCAGTTGGAGCGACGGCACCGGCAGCTCGTTCGCATCAGGAGATTCGTCGTTCTCCGACTACGGCAGCTCTTCCTCCGATTCTTCCAGCTATGATTCTGGATCGAGCGATTCCGTGGGCGACGGAGGAGGCGGTGGCGGAGGGGATAGCTGGTAAGCCGACATCCAGCTCATTCAGGTACAGTAACCCTCGTGTCCAAGTTCCTTGCAGAGTCCGTTATCCGGGATGTTCCAGACTTTCCCAAGCCCGGAATTATGTTCAAAGACATCACGCCCGTGCTTGAACACCCGGCCGCATTTGCGGAAGTAGTTGCCGCTCTGCGAGACGACGCGCGCAGCAAGGATGCCGATATCATCGTCGGTATCGAGAGCCGAGGATTCCTCTTTGGCGTGCCGATGGCTTTGAACCTGGGTCTTCCCTTCGTCATGGCTCGAAAGCTGGGCAAGCTTCCTGCCGACAAGATCTCCGAAGAATACGCGCTGGAGTACGGCACAAACACGGTAGAGATGCACACCGACTCCATCAGGCCAGGACAGCGCGCCTATGTGGTTGACGATCTGCTGGCAACCGGAGGCACCGCTGCCGCAGCGGCACGACTGATCGAACGGCTGAACGGCTCCGTCTGTGGGTTTGGATTTATGGTCGAGCTGTCCTTCCTGGGCGGTCGCGAGAATCTTTTGGAATACCCCGTCAACTCCCTCATCACCTACTGATCTGGAGGCCGCCATGTCCCATGTCCAGCCCTTGATGATCGCCATCATGGGCCCAACCGCATCTGGAAAGACTGCGCTCGCCGAAAGGCTTGCCGATCGGTATGATGCCCAGCTCTTTGCGGCAGATGCCTTTCACGTCTATCGTGGAATGGACATCGGCACAGCCAAGCCAGAAGCCAAGAGCCGCTATCGGCTGGTGGATATTCGAGACCCTTCTGAAAAGATCACGGTCGGCGAATGGATCGGCCTCGCCGCTGACGAACTCACGAAACTTTTCGCAGTGCATAAAAATGCAATCTTCGTGGGCGGAACTGGGCTTTATATGCGAGCGCTGTTTGAAGACTACGCTCGGCTTATGCCCCCTCCCAGCGCAGAAATACGGGAGGAAATTCGCCTTCGTGAAGAATCCGGAGGCCTCACCGCCTTAGTCCAATGGCTCCAAGAGACGAATTCGGAGGTGGCTGAACAGATCGATCTCAAGAATCCTGTCCGGGTGCGCAGGGCCCTCGAAAGGGTCCTTTCGCCGCAGAGTGAAAATTTATTTCCACTTCCGCCCTATAAGCGGGTAAAAATTGCCCTAGTGCCGAATAAAGCACAACTCAGCCTGCGTATTCATCATCGTGTGCGCGAAATGGTGCAAAATGGTTGGGTATCAGAGGTTCAAACTCTGGCGCAGAAAGGCGTGAATGAACTCGACCCGGGGATGCGCGCCATAGGGTACAGAACACTGTTGGATTTTTGTAAAGGAAATTTGACTAAAGAGCAAGCCATCGAAGCGATTGCGATTGAGACGCGGCAGTATGCTAAGCGGCAGAGAACGTGGTTGCGAAAAGAACCGAACCTTCAAGTGATTGAAGAGTTTGGCGAGAGCGACAGGACATTCGATGAGGCGTGCCGGCTAATTGAACTGATTTGAATTCAAGGATAGAGAATGGCGAAGTCGATTAATCTTCAAGATATGTTTTTGAACCAGGTCCGCAAAGAGGGGATCGGGGTTACCATCTACCTGACGAACAGCGTTCAGCTCCGCGGCCAAGTGCGCGGATTTGATGCTTTTACCGTCCTGCTCGATTCTCCCGGCAAGCCGACCCAGCTAGTCTACAAGCACGCGATGGCAAGTGTGGTTCCGTCGCGGCAGATTTCAACCTATCGGCAGCCGAGCGATAACCACCACGAGGACGAGCGAGAGGATTGATTCCTTTCGTCAAGATGCACGGAATCGGCAACGATTTCGTAATGCTTGACAACTTCAGCGGCGTCTACAGCGACGTCGACTTTAAGGCATTGGCGCAAGCCGTCTGCGAACGCCGTTTCGGCGTAGGTGCAGACGGCTTGATCGTTTCTGAGCACAGCACAAACGCCGACTTCAGAATGAGGATGTGGAATCCTGACGGTTCGGAAAGCGAGATGTGCGGAAACGGGATTCGATGCTTCGGGCTCTTGCTGCATGAGGCCGGTCTGTTTGATAAATCCAGCGTTACCGTTGAAACCGGCGCTGGCATCTTGACGCTCGCTTCCGACAAACCAGGAATGTACACCGTAGCGATGGGCAAGCCACACTGGACCCGCGAAGAAATCGGAATGGCTGGGAATCCCGAAGAGACCTTTATCGATCAGCCGCTCTATCGCACCGAAGGTCCGATGCATGGCACAGCGGTATCCACCGGCAACCCGCATCTTGTCATCAAGGTTGACGATGCTGGATCCATCGCTTTGGAGACGATCGGAGCGATGCTGGAGAATGACCCACTCTTTACAAACCGTACCAACGTCCATTTTGTGCAGGTGGTCGATAGGGGGCACATCATCCAGCGAACATGGGAAAGAGGAGCTGGCGCGACACTCGCCTGTGGTACCGGCGCCTGCGCGTCGATAGCAGCCATGAACAAGCTCGGATACGTTGATGAACGCTGTCAGGTCAAGCTCCCCGGAGGCGAATTGACTATCGAGCTGAAAGACGGCGTCCTTTGGATGACTGGACCGGCAACAAAGGTCTTTACTGGCAATTGGGTGGCCTAAGCTGCCTTTTCCCAGGCTGCCAGATCCGCTTCGGACATCGATCCGAAATGAACAACCCGGTTCTTCCCTGTTCCCTTCGCCATATACAGGGCCGTATCACACTGTCTAAGTAAATCAGCCCCAGCAGTACCGTTAATGCGCGTAGACACGCCAACGCTCACGGTGATTGAGCGAAGATCCCAGTTGTAGCCCTCAAGCGCCGCTCGGACCTCATCGGCAATCACGACTGCTTCCTCCGCCGGAGTATCGAATAGCAAAACTGCGAACTCTTCGCCGCCATAGCGCGCAGGGATTCCCCGACTGCCAACCGTATCGGTGGCAATGCGACCCACCAGACGCAAGACCTGATCGCCTGCCAAGTGCCCATACGTGTCGTTAAAGCTCTTGAAAGAATCGACGTCCATAAGGATTGCCGAAAGGCCTCGACCTTCGTCCTGGCAAGCTTGATCCAGCAGCTCGTACATCTTTCGATGATTGATCAGCCCGGTCAATCCATCCGTTTCAGCCAGCTTTTCCAGCTTAGAGTTGGCTGCCTCCAGCTTTTCCTTCTGGCTCTGGATCTCTTGCATCTGCCATTCGATCTGCTGCTCGGCAAGAACTCGGTCCGTAATATCCAGGTTCGCGCTGATGGCTCCAACAATCTTGCCTGTGCCTCCCGTGAGCGGAATGACGCTGCAAACCAGATAACGCTCACACCCTGAGCTGCTCACATACTTCCATTCACAGTTGGTGATCGCATTGCCCGAGAGAACGGACTCGACCGTCTCAATATTCCAAATATCCGTGGAAGCCTCCCCCATAATGTCCCAGATGTGACGATCAAAGGCCAGATAGGGGGGAACCTCAAAGAGAACCTCGGCCTGCCGATTCCATTCGTGGATAACTCCTTGTCCATCGAATGTAAAAGATGCGACCGGCAGGCCGCGGAAGAGCTCCTCAAAGCGTCGAGATGCTATGGTCAAGCTCTTGTTCGCGAGTTCAAGCGTAGATTGAATCTGTTCGACCTTTCGCTGACGGGCTCGCTCCTCTCCCTCAAACATTGCAACACGCGCCGTATACAGAACCTTCGCAATGAGATCCTCAAAGTCGAGCGGGGTTGATAAACACCAGTCAGAATGCGCCTTCACCGTTTCAAGCTCGGTGGCATCAAGGCCATCAGGAACGACAGCAATAATGTGCGGCGATGTTTCGCTGGCTCCAGAGGAGAGTTTATGGAGCAAATCGACCGCAATGGTCTCATTCAGGCTCCAATCAAGGATAGCAATATCGAATGGTTCCTCTTGGCAAAGCTGCTGAAACTCGGCCCACGTAGATGCAACAGCTAGGCTGTGCCCATTCTCCCGAAGGGCATCCGACACAGTCTCTCTGCATTCCGCACAGCCAAGTGCTAATAGTGTTCTGATAGGCAAGCTTGCTTTTATATCGCCCAAATACTGACCCCAGCCATTCCCCGTAACTCTGATAAAAACAAGGCAAACAAATTTGCCACGCAATTATTTTCGGCTTGAACGAACGGAAACTGTATTGCAGAATCTTTACATTAATGTGAAGTCTACACACCCCTTCGATTGCCCCAGAGATCGACATGCAGCCGAGGGGAAAGGCGGAAGCCTTTTTCGATACAAATCTGGGCGAGGATCTGGCCTCGGCGGGCCAAAGTCTGGGAATCGGTCCCTTCGGGCATGAGCAAGGTCGACTTGCGAGATTCAGCTGGCAGCTGGGCAAGAATCTCTTCGATTTCATCCAGGTCTTGCATCCCAATATCAGGGTTCACAACGAACTTAAGCTGATGGGCGAACCTGTCCACCAGCTGCTTCAGAGGTTGAAGATTCCGACGTGTCACCTCGTGCCTTTCTGTCCAGCCTTTTCCCGCCTGCTCTCCAGGTGTCGAGTTCGACAGCTTCGGGCTGATCGACATCAGATCGCATTCAAGCTCGCGGAAGATTGTTCCCGCCGTTTCAATCGTAATGTGAAAACCGCGCTGTCGCAGCTGCCGACAAAGCTCCTCTGTCGCGTCAAAAAGCATCGGTTCCCCACCGGTGAGGACGGCATGCGAAACCCCCGACGCCACTGCCTGCTCAACAATCTCTGCGACGGTCACGGTCGGTCCTTCGGGCTGCCAGCTTGCATAGGGGGTGTCGCACCAAACGCACCGAAGATTGCATCCGCTAACCCGAATGAAAACCGAAGGGACACCGACAAGACTCCCTTCTCCTTGAACGCTCGTAAAAATCTCCGCGATTCTGAGCTTATCCATGAGCCACCAGCGCGGGATCAGTCATTCCCAGTTCAGCAAACGCCTTGATTCTAATCGTGCACGAGTCGCATCTCCCGCAAGGCCTTCCTTGCCCGTCGGGGTCGTAGCACGAATGGGTCATTCCGTAATCAACGCCAAGCTCAATGCCTGTCTTAATGATCTCGGTCTTGCTCATATGAATGAGTGGCGCATGAACCTTGAAAGTGTCGCCTTCGACTCCGGCCTTCGTCGCCAGATTCGCAAGCCTCTCAAATGACTCTACAAATTCAGGGCGGCAGTCGGGATAGCCGCTGTAGTCCACGGCGTTCACACCGACAAAGATATCCTGCGCACCGATCACCTCGGCATAGCCGAGTGCGATCGAGAGAAAAATGGTATTCCGGGCAGGAACGTACGTCACAGGAATCCCTTGCTCAATCTCTGCGTCGGCACGATCCTTGGGAACGTCAATGTCGTCGGTAAGGGCAGAGCCGCCGATAGAAGACAAGTCCACACGGACTTCACGATGATCCGCCGCACCTATGGTTTGCGAAACTCGTCGCGCCGCTTCTATCTCGACAGCATGGCGCTGTCCATAGATGACGCACAGCGAATAAGGCACAAAACCCTGACTCTTGGCTATCGCCAGTACCGTCGAAGAATCCAATCCACCGCTAAGGAGCACGACGGCTTTAGGCATAAAGCAAAGGTACCCGGAACAAAGAAAGGCGCGGACAGACCGTCCGCGCCCCCTCTCATCGTTGGATGAAGAGCCTAGTTGACGATAAAGATGCTGTTGATCGCAACCTTATCGACGCCAAAGTTGAAGTGAGGAGCCTTTCCGCCATAAACGCGGTTCGGGCCGTATGCTCGGAAGAGCACTCTCATCTGCCGGTTGCCGTTCAGCCACTTCGAGATCGAGCTATCCATATCGATAGTGATCGACTTGTCAGCAGTGGTTACCGGGAACTGACGGAAGGAAATCCATTTGCTCTGCTGCCAGTTCCAGAAGAACACGAGCAGAGTGGACTTGTCGAGCGCGTTCACTTCGAAGTTCAGCTTCAGGTCTTGCAGACCCGACAGGCCGCGATCCATCTCAAGCTGAACGCTCGTTGCGGCAGCAACGCCACCGCCGGGAACCACGATTGACCGAACAACATACTTGTTGTTGTCCGAGTCCATGACGCTGGTGAGGTCTCCCCCCTGCCAGTTGCCCTCAAAGGCGCTGACAGCCGTGGGGCCGTAGTCGAACGGTGTGGCGGTGCCAACCGAATCGCAAGCCGCCTTGGCGTCCACGCGACCGTGAACGAGCCAGTTGCCAACATTCACCGAGGTGTCCTCAAGGAGCGCTCGGATATCGTCGTTGGTATAGCCGTTGCCAGCGTGCGACCAAACGATGGAAGCGACGCCACAAACGAACGGCGAAGCCATCGATGTGCCGCTAAGCTGACCATAAGCTGCGCCAGGAAGCGTGCTAAGAATATTCACACCGGGTGCCGCAACATCGACACGCGGACCCCAGTCAGAGAATCCAGCCTTGGTGTCGTTATTCTCTGTAGCGCCGACACTGATCACCTTTGTATAGCCGTCTGGATACGAATCCTGACTATTTGTGTTGATATTCCCCGCCGCCCCAACGAGGAGAACGCCCTTGCCGTAGGCATAGTCCACAGCGTCGCTCTCAGTTGTGGTGGGCGGGCCATAGTAGCCATAGCTCATGTTGGCGATCTTTGCGCCGTTGTCGGCAGCCCAGATCATGGAGTTCGCAGAGCCAGCTGTCGTATAGTCAAAGCGAATACCCATCAGCTTTGAGTTCCAGCCTGAACCCGCAACGCCGACTCCGTTGTTCGTGACAGCGGCAGCGATACCCGCAACATGCGTTCCGTGAATATCGCCAGCCCCAGGCGTAGGATCGGAGTCGTTGTCGATCCAGTCTTTGCCAGGAACCGTGTTGCCTGCCAAATCAGGATGGCCGTAGTCCACGCCGTCGTCAATAACGGCAATCACCAAAGCTGAGCCGGTTGTGAAATCCCAAGCTTCAGGCAGGTGAACAACCGGCAGATGGAACTGCTGGTTGTACTGCGGGTCGTTTGGAACGAGCCGCTTGCTCATGATGTAGTTCGGCTCGGCATAGAGAACAGACGAGCTTTTCTTAAACTGTTGAATAGCCTGCGTGACCGACATGCCCGCAGGAAGCTTCACGCGTTCCACGTTGATACGCGGAATGACGTTCATCACCCGAGTCTTGAGGCTTGCATGAACGAGCGGGCTCATGCCCTGCGCGTTCGCCTTAAACTTGACGAGCACCTCATCCGACTTATAGGGAGACGCCGGCGGCGCCGCAAACCCTATAACGGATAGTGCAACAGCACCAACCGAAAGAATTGCTTTCCAATTCATTTATGAACACATCCTCCAGGAGTTACTGGTCTTTACGAATTAACAGTATTCGTCGTTTCCAAAAACTGCAGGTGTGCGCGATTTTTATTCCAGCTGCTTATGGGTTTGGAATATAGGTGCCGCCTCGGCACTGCTTGAGATACTTCATTCCGTGAACCTGCCCTGTCATCTCAAGCTCATCGCGATAGATGTGATCGTGCCAGCCCTCAATATCGATAGCCCCGCGGAATCCGCTTTCTCGGAGAATCGAGATAATATCCGTCCAGTTAGAATCGCCAAAGCCAGGAGTGCGATGCTGGACAACCGGCAGCCCAGAGCGATATCCATGCTCCTTGATCACATCCCAGTTGATCGTCGCATCCTTGCCGTGCACGTGATAAACCCGCTTGGCATACTTGCGAAGGTTGGGAATCGGATCGACCAGGCTGTACATCTGATGGCAGGGCTCCCACTCCAAGCCCACCGTATCGCCGGGAATCTCGTTGAACATCATCTCCCAAGCGCGCGGGCAATGGGCGATATTCCATCGCGGAGCGCTCCAGGTGCCACCCATGTCGCAATTCTCAAACGCGATCTTCACCCCTTCGCCATCAGCTACTTTCGCAAGGTGTCCAAAAACCTCTTTGTACTTGGGCATGGATTGATCGACAGGCCGATCCTCCAGCGCGCCCGCAAATCCGCAGACCACTTTCGCTTTAAAGTGCTTCGCTGATTTGATCACGATCTCCCAGTCCTTCGCGGTCTGCTCGTCCTGCAAGGGGTTGCCGTAGATGCCGATGCTGCTGATCTCTGCCTTGTCGCCAAGGGCATCCAGCGCTTCCTTGGCGAACTCTTCCAGATTGACCTGGTCGATAAATCTCCATAGGGTCAGCTCGAACGACTCAAAGCCGTGCGGAAGGATGGCGCGAAGGTAATCGACGCCGTTGCTGAACGGGGCAAGTGTGCCGATGCGAATATCTTGATGGTGCTCTCGGTTCATGGGAGATGGGCTCCGGCGCACATGGCGCCAGCGCAGAGGTTACCAGAGCATTTGGGCGAATGAAACGCCTAAGCTTGTCTGCCGCCGAGAATCATTGCCATGATGCGAATTCCGACCGAAACCGCCCACTGCTGCGCCGAGTCGATCGCCGAAGTAGCCCACATGGGGAGCTGATAGCTGCCGATGAAGCGCGCCGAAGACCCCGTCGACTTTGGCACTGTCACCGGCTTAGGATTCAGCTTCACCTTCAAAGATGTCTTCAGTTCACGCTTTGAGGCGGTGCCTGACTTGATCGTCTTCACATCGCTCTTGGCCACCATGTCCACTGCAACATCCGTAGCAATGCCTCGTTTCGTATCGAAGACGATCTTTCCATCGCCCGTCACGACCGTTGACACCTTCGCATAAGCTTCGGCTTCTTTTTCGACGAGGCTTCCAGAATCATTCTCCAGAGTCACGTAGGTCTGGTTCACCTTCACGTCGATGGTCAGCGTATCTCCGTCCATCTTGGAGGGGGTTGCCGTATAGGTCATCTCGTTCCCTCCAAACACCCGCTTGAATGTCCAAGACTTGCCGATCTCGACGTTTTCCGCAGGAAATTCAATCGGCAGATAGCTGATCTCAGGGAATCGCTTGACATCCAATCCCGGCAGGGCCACGGGAGGCTTGATATCGGGAGCGTTGGTCTTGAGCACCTTCCCTTGCGGGCTCATCGAAATCGTGGTCTTCGGGAAGAACCCCTTAATGTTGTCGATAGTAAACGGCAAGGGAGCGCCATTAAGAGAGACTTTTCCGCTGACAAGGTCGCTGGAAGCGCGTGGCGTACCCGTGGTGTCGGCCTTTTCTCCTTCGACCAGAACGCCAAGCTCCACCACGGCAGTTCCTTGCGTTCCGCTAAAGATCGGCAGGTAGCCGTCGAACGACACGCTCATGTCGTAATTCAGCTTTGTTCCTGCCGGAATATTGTAGGCAGAAGGCAGGACTGCGGCGGCAGCGATCAAGGTCAGCATACGATTAGTCTCCAGATGCGATCAATTCTACGAAATTTGACGCCTAACGACCCACCCTGCACGCGCTAAAATGCCGTGTAAGCACGAATTCAGGCCTTTGGTCGTCTGGAAAAGAGCGCTATGCCAGTTGAGCCGCTTCCAAATAACACCGTTTTGCAAAACCGATTCGAGATCGAATCGGTGCTGGGCCGCGGCGGTTTCGGCATCGCCTACCTTGCCCGAGACAGCGCGCGCGAAGACCTTTGCGTGGTGAAAGAACTGGCCCCCGATGGCGCACACCGCGATGCGAACGGCGTCGTCAGGCTGGATAAGCTTGGAGCAGGGCACGATGTGCGGATGCGTCAGGCCTTTCTTCAAGAAGCGAAGCTGATGCAGAAGCTGGTCACCGAGCGTGTCCCAGATGTACGGGCCTCTTTCTCCGACAACGGCACCGCCTACTACGCAACCGACTTCATCGAATCCGCCATCCCGCTCACGGACTATCTTCAAAAGCGCGGCAAACTGACGATCCCTCAAGCTGAAGGGGTCCTGCGAGACCTCCTTGAAGCGCTGGAAGAGATTCATGCCAAAGGTGCCTTGCACCGAGATATCAAGCCCAGCAACATCCTGATCGACCGCAACGATCGCGCTTACCTTATCGACTTCGGCGCCGCTCGCGAATGGTTTGCCGACTGCCATGCCGCCCATACCGTCATCCTAACCGTCGGCTACGCACCTCCTGAGCAACTCTCCGAAACCGCGCGTCGTGGTCCAGCAACCGATCTCTACGGTCTTGCCGCAACGATGTACCACGCTCTCACCGGCGGACCGCCACCGGGCGCAGGCGACCGCATGGCGGGAACTAGCGTCATCCCCATCGAACGGCTCAGACCCGATGTTTCTGAAGGGTTGAAGCGCACGATTGACGCAGGACTGGAGATGAACTTCAGTGCGCGTCCTCAGACGGCGAGCGACATGCTCGCACTCCTCGAAGGTCGGCACCAGACAGCATTGGCCGCTGGTATTGATGTCTACGACCAGAAGAAGATCGCGCTCGCGAGGCTTAAGTTCCATCGGATGGAATGCCCAGAATGTCACGGGCTGCTTGAGGTCCCCCGCCCCCTAAAGCGCCTGCAGTGTCCGGTCTGCCGAGATGGCATGGTCTCCGTCCGCACCATCGACCCCAAGCTTTGCCCCGTCTGCAAGGCAGCACCGCTCCAGAAGAAAAAGAATATCAACCCTCTGGTGACTTGTCCGCTTTGTCGCATTGGGTTGCTCACTCCCGTAAAGAAGGGACTGTTCAAGCCCGTAACCGAGATCGCATGCCAAGAATGCGAAGCCACGTTTGAGCCGACCCATGACGGAATGCGGATGCAAGAGCCAGGCCTCAAAAACCATGAGCTTGATCCTGGAACGGAATTCACCCTGGACGAATGGCGCGCCATGTCTGGACGCAGCGAAGACCTGCTGATCTGCCAAGGCTGCGAAGCCCAGCTCGACGCCCAGCTCGACGGTCGCTACGAACTGATCGTCCCCGAGGCTATGTCGCGCTACAAGCTCCTGTACCCCGACGAGTGGGCCAGAGTTGCCGCAAATCTTCCTCCCGGCGCAGGAAACGCGGAATGCGACAGTTGTGGGGCGGACTACTTTGTGGAATCCGACCAGATCACGCTCATCGACGCGACGCATGATCCCTACGGTTTCCTGCATGACTTCCAGGGACGGCTCATGTCAATCGAAGGCATGCGATGGCTCGGTGTCGGCAAATCCAGTCCTCAAAGCGGCCTGGTGTGCCAAGACTGCCTGTGTGAATTTGACGTCGACCGCAATTATCTGCGCGTTCAGCGCACGAAAAATATCGGCATGCGCCGCTACCTGGGCCAGCCATTGGTGATGGAAGATTGGCACCGCGCTGCCCGAGATCTGCCGCTCATCTCGCAGATGGCCGAGTTTGAAGAGGGGTTTGGATTGGCAATCCGATGGGCGTTCCACGAAGGCGAGCTGTCGTTTGACGGCAGAGAGGATTCCAGACTGCTGTGGAAATCAACTGCGACTCGCTTCGATCTGCATGGCAGCGAATGGGAAGAGATCGGAACGGGCACCCTTACCATCGACGTGGAAGAACTGAGTTTTGGGGGCTTGCTCAAAAAATGGAAGGTGCCTACCGACGCCATCATGAGCGCAGAATGGCAGGACGATGTTGCCATCCTGAAAATCTCAGGCGAGGCGGATCCAATCGGTTTTCGAGTCCCTGAGGTTGAACTGACCGCTCATCTCGAATCTGGAGCCCGATCGATCACGCTGGATGCGCAGGACTTGGCGATGCGTCTGCGCAAAGTGCGGCAGGCTGTGGCGACCCCGTAAGGATTTTCCGATGCCGCATCCCAAGAACGTAGAAGATCGAGAAGCCAGGAAAGTCACCTTCAACGAGATCGCCGAGCTTTATGACCGGGCGAGACCGAGCTACCCAGACATCATCTTCGACGACCTTTTCTCAATAACGAATCTTGGCTTGGGTGCTGACGTGCTGGAAATTGGATGCGGCACCGGGCAGGCCTCAGTCTCACTCGCAACCCGAAAAGCGAACCTTACCTGTGTCGAGCTTGGCGAGAACATGGCCCAGCTGGCGCGGCTCAACCTCGCCCATTGCGAAACCGCAAAGGTAGTCGTCAGCACTTTTGAAGACTGGGATCCAGCTGGACAAGAATTCGACATCGTGTTTGCATCATCCGCGTGGCACTGGCTAGACCACGCCGTTGCATATCCCAAAGTAATCTCGATCCTCAAGGACACAGGCGCGCTGGCGATCTTGAGCAACAACCACGCCTATCCTTCAGGGTATGACCCGCTCTTCGACGAGATTCAAAAGTGCTACGTGCGGCACATGGGGAGCACCAAAACCTGGCCCCCCGAACCTCCGGAAGCATTGCCCGACAAACGCGAAGAGATCGAGCAGGCCGGCGTGTTTGGGCAAATTGAAGTCCGGAGGTATATGTGGTCGCGAGAGTACAGAGCCAAGGAATACGTCGAGATGCTCGCAACCTATTCCGACCACATCATGATGGAACCCGCCAGTCGGGCAGCCCTCGAAGCTGAGATCGAGCGACTGATTCGACAGCGACCGGGACAGACCGTGCGGAAGGACTACCAGAGCATCCTACATGTGGCTTGGAGAGCCTGAACGTGCAAGCTGCGCGCAACGAATCGTGCTTCCCATTCGTTCGGTATGGCAATGGTGTTCATTCTTCGTGGACTTGGCATCATCACTCGGGACAGCTCGATGTGGCGATACATCATCGTGCCGATGATGTGGTCGGCCGCCATCTACTTCGCAATCCTCATCGGCGGTTATTTCCTGATCGTTCCGCCACTCCAGCGATGGATGAGCCAATCGCTGAACGACACTTTTGCGGCAACCATCGGCAACACGCTCTACGTCGTGCTTTGGATTCTCCTTTCAGGAACCATCTTTCTCAGCATTGCCGGCGTCATGAGCTCTCTGTTCTGGGATGGGCTTAGCAAGAAAGTTGAGCAAAAAGTGTACGGCACTGCCCCTGAGCACAAGCACCCCACGCCCGATCTCATTGCCGACTCGATCCAGCGCATGATCTTCTCCATCTTCATCGCCGGATTCACGCTCTGCGTCGGGTGGTGCTTCTTCGGCATACCGGGAGTGCTCCTTGCAAGTTGGCTTGGCCTTTACGACTACACAGCATGCGCCTTCCTCCGTCGTGGGTTTTTATTCACCTCCCAAGCCAGAGAGGCATTTCGCTGCAAGGCGTGGTTCAGCTTTGCTCTTGGTTCGGGTTTGCTGACCCTTATTCCGATTCTGAACATATTTATGCTGCCAGCTTTAGTCGCCGGAGGCACAATTCTTTGCGCTGAGAGCTTCCGAGATGGTAAGCATAGCGTATGAGCCTTTTATGGGGTGTCGACTTGGGGGGGACCAAAATCGAAGTATGCGCGCTCGATCCGAGCGAGCTGGATCGTCCTCGCATTCGCAAGCGCGTCCCGACTGAGGCGCACTTGGGCTATGCGCATATTGTGAAAGCGATCGCCCGCCTCGTTCATGATGCCGCCGACGAGATCGGCACGCCTCACCCAACCACCGTTGGAATCGGCACACCCGGAGCCCTGGAGCCCTCGACCGGGCTGCTGAAGAATTCAAATACAGGCTGCCTTATAGGACAGCCCGTCAAAGACGATCTCGAATCAGCCTTGCAGGCAAAGGTGCTGATGAGCAACGATGCCAACTGCTTTGCCCTTGCGGAAGCATCAATGGGTGCCGCCCAGGGCTACAAGACAGCCTTCGGCGTCATCATGGGCACCGGCGTTGGTGGCGGCATGGTCGTTGACGGTCATGTGCTGGATGGTGCCAATGGAATCGCAGGGGAGTGGGGTCATGTGGTCATCGACCCCTATGGTCCAGCCTGCTACTGCGGTCAGCGAGGTTGCGTTGAAACCTACCTGAGCGGCCCTGCTGTGGAGCGCATGCACGCCGAAAAAACAGGCGAGAAGCGATCGCTCAAAGATATTTCCGAAAACTACGAGTCCGACATCACCTGCCGTCGAACCATCGGTGAAATGTGCGCCAACTTCGGGCGTGCGCTAAGCTACGTCATCAACATCTTCGACCCTCATGTGATCGTCCTGGGTGGGGGCGCAGGAAGCGTTCCCCAGCTATACACGCTGGGGTTGGACCATGTAAAGGCCCATGCATTCACGCGTGTCTTCGCAACGCAGATCGTTCCGCCAAAGCTTGGAGACAGCGCAGGCGTCTTTGGTGCGGCAATGCTCCTGCTGTAGCTTTACCGAGCGTTTGCGCGCTTCTCCGATTCTTTGTAGATTGCGAGGTCTTTATCGCCTGCTTTCAGCGCTTCAATCGTCTTGACGAACAGCTTCTTCGCCTCGCCCTTGTTGCCCTTCTTCTCGGCGACCATAGCCAATCCATAAAGAGAGTAGGGGTTGTTCGGGCGATCCTTCAAGGCGAGATCAAAGCAACGCTTGGCGAGATCAAGCTTTGTTGTATTCAGCAGCATCAGTCCCATCCCTTCGCACACCGGGCGACCATAGTCCGGCGGCTCATCATAGGGTTGCTTGCCAAGAATACGAATGACCTCCTCGACCAAAGGCTCCACACCCTCACCATCGTTCTTTGCACAGGCCAGAGCTGTCTGTGCCTCAATTCGATAGAATTGGTCGCGATCAAACTTATCGGAAGTGCCTGTCAGTTCCGTGACCTTCTTCACGGCCTGCTCCAGTTCATCCAGCTCCTTGTGCTGAAACGCCGTATTGACGCCCACAAAAGCTTCCATCAGCGGACCCACTTTCACTGATTTTGATTCCAACTCCTTGGCCAGGGTCTCGAAATCGCTGTCCCTCCAAAGCAGATACGCGACTTTTCCCCTGCTCTTGCCTCGGGCCAAAGCAAGAGCCTCCGATTTTTTCCCTGCCTCTGCAAGCGCTGAAAGAAGAAAGTCGATGTTGTGGAAGTAGTTCCAGTTGCCATTGGAGGTTCCAACAGCCTTGTTGTAGGCCTCGTCAGCCTTCATCCCGTTGCCGAGAGATTCCACAGCTTTGTCATACAGCCCGCACCGGAAGTAGATATGTCCGGGCATATGGATGAGATGGCCTGAGTTGAAAGCGATCTTGCCCAGGGCATCAGCGCTTGCCAAAGCGTCTTCGGGCCTGGGGCCTCCTTCGTTCGAATGAATCCAGTAGTGGTGCGCGCCTGCGCTCTTGGGATCAAGCTTTAGGGCTTCCTGAACGAGCATTCGCGCTTTGCCCATCGGAGAATCCGGCACCGGCTCTGCGTACATCGTGCTTAGATCAGTCTGACAGTAGATTCCCGCCAGAATGATTCTCGGCTCGACCTCCTTTGGATACTGCCGACAAATCTCCATCATCGTCTTTTCAAAGTCGGCAAACGCGCTGCCAGGGTTGACGGACCAGATTTTGAAGGCACGGATCAGATCTTGCTCCAGCGGCGAACAGCCATCCATCATCCTTACAGCCCGTTCGATAGCCCCATCCCGCTCGGCCTTGTAGGTATTGCTGCGATTCCACGGGTTTTGCAGGACGATATGAATTCCCCACCATCCCATCGCAAACCCTGGATCGGCTTTGACCGCATCACGGAAAGAGCGCTGCGCCTCTGTCCAGTGGAAAGCGTGGTAGTAGCACATACCCTGTTCAAAGAACTTGCGGGCCTCTTCCGACTTCGTCGTCACCTTCAGGTCGCAGTGACCGATCCCATCTTGAAGCGAACCTGCAGGAAGAGAGGTGAAAGGCTTAAGCTCGATCTCGCCATGCTGAGCAAAGACAGAAGCTGAGAGCAATAGAGCAAGACACAAGACGATGCTACGCCGCATGTATCGGATTACGGGAAGAGGACCGGTATTTCCTCCCTTCAAACTTGAAAAATGATCCTAAATCATGGATGGATTCGCTTCCAGCAGTTCGAGTTGACCATTTTTCCAAATGAAGACTTCAGGAGTAACCGCTCCCGCCTGAGTCTGATAAACATACTGCGCGAATCTCCGGATTTCATTAAGCCAATCGCTATGCTCATGATCAGGCACCGCACACCAATAAAGGACATCCCGGGTCGGAATCACGACATATGCGCCGTTCTCTGGCATTGGCACGAGGAAGCGCTCAAGATCGAGGATCATCGAAGCTCCGTACATCTCACGCTCAACCGCTGTCATAGGAACTAGCTTGTTCAGTTCAATGCGATAGACCTCGCACTGTTCCTGCTTGGATAGATTGCCCACACCAATCTCCCATGCCGCGTCAGGGCTCATTCCCCATTCCTTGATTTGATCGGTGGTTACGGTAGCTATCAGTGTTGGAAAGTCCGCAACCAGTACCTGCATTGCACCTGGGCTCAGTTCCTTCAGAACCATGTGCTCTTTTGCCTCGGGCACAAGCGAATCCGTAGGATAGATGCGAATCCGCAAAGCTCTATGGGGGTCTTCGACCTCAGCTTCGCGCGCTTGGCGCATCGTGGTTAGGTGCCGCTCAATAACCCCCGACCTATTCGTTCGCTCCGCATTGACCCAAGTGCGAGAAACATTCTCCATACCAAACAGTGTCTCTTCTCCTTGAATAGAGAAGCTGCCCTGATCCCACTGGAACTCCACTTCGAGACCCATGGACTCGCAGACCCGCTGAAAGTCTTGAACGTAGGCATTCCAATCGGAGCCGCTAAACATGCCTGCCCAGGCTGGCTTGGGCACTTTCTTCGCAAAGAGGTCCTTGAATCGCATGCTCGAATCTACCACTCTGGCAAAAAAAAAGCGGCTTACGCCGCTTAGAACTGCCTTGTTGTTATCGCTATCCTATTCCCTGTTTGCCGCTGTGGCGGCGGTTGAATAGCTTTGATATATTTATCGGCTCATCCCACAGCAACTTTAGGGGGAAAACGAAAATGAGAAAACGATAATCCTTAATGCAAAAAAGCCCCGCTAATGCGGAGCTTCTTTAAAATTTATATCTATCCGGGCAACGTCCATATCTGGCGGGACCCTTCGGACCAACTACTTCCGGCGCTGAGGAGCTTAACTGCCGTGTTCGGGATGGGAACGGGTGTGGCCTCCTCGCTATGGTCACCCGAATAGAAACCTATTCAGCGACTAAGCGCTTAGAAAGTTGCACATGGTTTTGTAGGGATAGACCGAACATATAGATAGAGCTTCTATTTAAGCCCTCGGACAATTAGTATCACTCAGCTCAATACATTACTGCACTTACACATGTGACCTATCAACCAGGTAGTCTTCCTGGGTCCTTACCATAAAGTGGGAAATCTCATCTTGGGGCGTACTTGGCGCTTAGATGCTTTCAGCGCTTATTACATCCCGACGTGGCTACCCAACGTATGCTCCTGGCGGAACAATTGGTACACCAGAGGTCGGTTCGCTCCGGTCCTCTCGTACTAAGAGCGACACCCCTCAAATTTCCTACGCGCACAGTGGATAGGGACCGAACTGGCTCACGCCGTTCTGAACCCAGCTCGCGTGCCTCTTTAATCCGTGAACTCCGGAACCCTTGGGACCTTGTACAGCCCCAGGATGAGACGAGCCGACATCGAGGTGCCAAACCATGCCGTCGCTGTGAGCGCTCGGGCAAGATCAGCCTGTTATCCCCGGGGTAGCTTTTATCCGTTGAACCCTGGCGTGCCCACGCACCACCAGAGGGTCACTTAGCTCGACTTTCGTCCCTGCTCGACTTGTTTGTCTCGCAGTCAATCACACTCTATACCTATACGCTCAACGGCTGATTTCCAACCAGCCTGAGTGTAACTTTAGGCGCCTCCGTTACTTTTTGGGAGGCGACCGCCCCAGTCAAACTACCCGCCTAAGACTGTCTCCACACCGGATAACGGTGCAGGTTAGAAAACCAGATATACAAGGGTGGTGTTCCATTGGTGCCGAAGCTCCCACCTACGCTCTACATGCATAACCAATTCTCAATCTTAAGGTGTAGTAAAGCTCCACGGGGTCTTTCCGTCCTACTGCGCGTAACCCGCATCTTCACGGGTGCTACATTTTCACCGAGCTTCTCGTTGAGACAGTGCCCAAGTCGTTACGCCTTTCATGCGGGTCGGTATTTAGCCGACAAGGAATTTCGCTACCTTAGGACCGTTAGAGTTACGGCCGCCATTCACCCGGGCTTCGATTCAATGCTTTGCTTGCGCTAACATCTCCTGTTAACCTACGGGCATTGGGCAGGCGTCAGCCCCTATACTTCGGTTTTCACCTTAGCAGAGACCTGTGTTTTTGGTAAACAGTCGCCTGGGCTGCTTCGCTGCGACCTCTTTCGAGGCACCCCTTATTGCTAACTTACGGGGTCGTTTTGCCTAGTTCCTTAACGAGAGTTCTCTCGAACGCCTTAGTCTCCTCGACTCACCTACCTGTGTCGGTTTGCGGTACGGTCAGATACAAGGTATTGCTGTGGAGCTTTTCTCGGCCCCCCTCAGTCCCACTTTTGTCCCTCCGAAGAGTTTCATTACCCCGACTCAACCTTTATGCCATCATTTCTGAAGGCCCAGTCCTGTCGTAGCCCGCAACAACCAACGGTGCGGGTTGGAACCTCGAGAAGCGTCCCTCCATTGCCCTTGCACTGGGTCAGGAATATCAACCTGATGTCCATCGGCTACGCCTTCTGGCCTCACCTTAGGGACCGCCTAACTTCCGTCTGACGAACATAGCCGGAAAAACCTTAGGTTTTCGGCGGACAGGATTCTCACCTGTCTTATCGCTACTCATGCCTGCATTCTCACTACTGTACGCTCCACCTGTGCTTACGCTCAAGCTTCACTGCATACACTACGCTCCCCTACCGATCATCTTACGATGATCCCGAAGCTTCGGGAGATGACTTTAGCCCCCTTACATTGTCCGCGCAAGATCACATTCGGCCAGTAAGCTGTTACGCACTTTTTAAAGGGTGGCTGCTTCCAAGCCAACCTCCTGGCTGTTTACGCGATCTCACTTCGTTTCACACTTAGTCATCGTTTAGGGCCCTTAGCTGTCGATCTGGGCTATTTCCCTTTTGACCACGGATCTTATCACTCGCAGTCTCACTGCTTTGCTTATATCACGGTATTCGGAGTTTATTTGGGTTCGGTAAGCTGGTAGGCCCCCTAGCCCATTCAGTGCTCTACCCCCGTGATACAACGCAAAACGCTGCACCTCAATGCATTTCGGGGAGAACCAGCTATCTCTGCGTTCGATTGGCATTTCACCGGACTAACCACAGCTCATCCCGAGACTTTTCAACGTCTATGAGTACGGCCCTCCATGTTGTGTTACCAACACTTCAGCCTGGCCATGGCTAGATCACGCAGTTTCGGGTCTACTGATACCGACTTGACGCTCTATTCGAACTCGGTTTCCCTCCGGCTTCGCGTCTGAGACGCTTAACCTTGCCGGTACCAATAACTCGCAGGCTCATTCTGCAAAAGGTACGCCATCACACTTGAACGGATTGCTCCGAACATGGTGCTCTGACTGTTTGCGGGTGTCGCGATTTCAGGTTCTATTTCACTCCCCTCCCGGGGTTCTTTTCACCTTTCCCTCACGGTACTGGATGCACTATCGGTGACAAGTCGTATTTAGCCTTATGCGGTGGTCCGCACAGATTCACGCGGGATTCCTCGTGTACCGCGCTACTCGGGTGCCATCTGAATTCGGTGTTGATCTTTAAGATACGGGGCTCTCACCCTCTATGGCAGAACGTTCCAATTCGCTTCTCATAAATCTACAACGATTCTTTTCTAAACCCTGCGAATTCAAGGTCATCTTGCGATTCCCTGAATTCGAAAGGTTTAGTGATGGTCCCACAACCCCAGCCGGCAAGCCGTCTGGTTTAGGCTCTTCCGCGTTCGCTCGCCGCTACTTACGGAATCTCTTCGATTTCTTTTCCACGGGTTAGTTAGATGTTTCAGTTCACCCGGTTCCCTCCACACCGCCTATGTGTTCAGCGATGGGTAGCAAGGTATTGCCCTGCTGGATTCCTCCATTCGGAAATCTCCGGCTCTTCGCTTTCGTGCAGCTCCCCGGAGCGTATCGCCGCTTGCGCGTCCTTCATCGGCAACTTGTCCCTAGGCATTCGTCGCGCACCCTCACTAGCTTATTCTTACGAAGCTGTTCTCTACGTGCTCGATCTATATCCTACAAAACCTCTATGCAACTTTCAAAGAGCTTATCGCTGGCCGCGTTCGAGTGTCAATCTCGTCCAGCGGCAAGGGGAAATGATACCAGGGCGCGCCCCCAGTGTCAAGGTCCCAATGACTTTTCGGAGCAAATGGGTCCGTTATTCACAGCAATACTGTCAATTGCCGCTCAGAACGATAGTTTTTGCCTGGAAAAGCCCTACAAATCTCCATACGCAAGGTCCCAAACGAATGTCGCAACTGGTCCCACCGAACGGTCCCAAACCGCACCCCCACGCTCAAGTCTCCCCTCAGACACCTGCAGAGAATATTGCAAAACCAGGTCCTTAAATGAGAATCCATGGCATCAGCGGACAGAAATTGCGCTCCACGACGTCAGCAACATTTCTGAGAAGCAGGATAAAAACACCCAGCTCAAGCCAGAATTCGCACACCCGCGCCTGAAAAACACCCCACTCCTGGGTAGCCCCCGGAACAGGTGATGAGGTTCAGGCCAGTGCTGAAGCTCGTGGCGTGACCTGCACTGCAGAGTCACCGCTAAATCCTTAAGACCGTAGCCCCGCCCCTCAACGGCTCTTGGTCGCACCCAGCGTCGCCCTCAGCACAGGCTCAAGGATGATCGTATGGCTGGCCCCGCCTACGGCAAAAACCTTCTTCCCCTTTCGCGTCAGATCGACCATCGTCTTGGCCCAGTGCTCATCCCGAACCTCGTTCGCAACATTGGCAAGGTGGTTGAGATAGCTCTTCTCTTCCCCCGGCCACATCATCTTCTCATCCATCGTCCGCCAGTCAGGACCGTTTGGAAAATCCTTGGCCCACTGAGCATCAAAGTCCTTGAGCGTCTTGATCCCAGTTTCGAGACCGTATTCGGTTGCTCTCCGAGAGATCATAAACGCAACGGTGATGTCTGAGACTGGCTTGCCGCCGGCATTCCGTCGATCGGTCAAGTACCCACGAAGAGTGACCCACAGCAGGGCGCGTTCAGGCGACTCCGCCTTTGCCAACGCCGCGCCTTCCACCTTTGCTTCAGGCTCCAAAGAGTAGATTTCAGCGCCGGCGCGATGAGCCAACCCATAGACAAAGTAGGGCTCCCCTCTCTTTGCAGCATCTTCAAGCTTGCCCGAAAATGGTCGGAGCCTGCTCTCCACCAGGGCCACATCCGGCTTCATCTCGTTCCAAAGCTCCTCAACCTTCTTCAGTTGTGGACTGCTCGGATCGCTTGTGTGCTGGACGCCAATAAAAAGAAGCCGGCCGTTGTTCGCCTTCAGGTCCAGAACATACGGAAAGGTCGTCTTGGGATAGATCGAGTCGTGCTCGGCGCCTGTGAGTCGGTTCCCCTTCAGTTCGATTTTTGGATCGGGGGCGTAGATAGCCGCACCAGGATACGACTGCCTCGCAGACCATGGAAAAGAGAAGCTCAAGAAAGTTAGACACATCCATCGCACCACAGATAACATTGCTACTTGGTACGAAGGATCACTGTCCAGGGGTTGCAAAGCGGCTAGGTCTGTTCAAGCGCTCCGACATTCCATTCCAGCAAGCCTACCGTTGCGTCGGTAGTGAGTACAGCCATCGCTAATCTGCGAGTGAGGCAGAGCTACCCAACGCCCAACGCCCAAATAGGAGCCTAGTGCATCTCCGTATCGCCCAGCATCAGTTGAATCGCGTTGATCTGCCCCAAGTGATAGATGATGTTCCAGCGATGCAGGTCCAGGATGTCCGCCATCGTCATCACCATGCCCCCGCCGAACGGCATCGTCATCTCATCATCCAGCCGGGAATCTGGAAACTCCGAGATCGCCTTGCACAGCGCCGAGGTTCCGGTCTTTGCCGCCTCAATACACTTCTCGACCGTGTCATAGGAGGCCCGTGTGCGCAACATCTCGTTCCGTGCATGTTCGTCAAATCGGGGCAACTCCCCCTTCTGAACGATGGGCAGGAACCAGTCAGCTGAGATAGCAATCTCCTGCATCTGGCTCAGCACCGGACGTAACGAGCCCATCGGCGTCCAATCCCGCTTGTCCTCCGGTACCGCCAAAGCCGCTCGACTGATATCGTCGAGCGCCCGCTGTGTGGTTTTGACAAGCTGATCTTGGTAACGCATAGCTCATTCTACTTTGAGAGAAAAGAAGGAATTCCGATGCGGGAATGCGAACATACTGCACCGGAGGATTGAAGCATGCCACTCTCAACGCTATTAATTGCCGCTTCTCTCGGGGTTATGGATACACCGAAAACGTTTGCGGACGACGTCCGATTTCTCAGCAAGTATAAGAAGACCATCGTGCTGCGCCAGGGCAAGGCCGCAGTCGCCGTCGTTCCCGACTATCAGGGCCGAGTCATGACCAGCACCGTCGATGCTGGCAGCGGCGTCGGCAACGGCTGGATCAACTACGAGCACATCGCCAGCGGAAAGCTGGTCCCGCACATGAACGCGTTCGGAGGCGAAGAGCGGTTCTGGATGGGTCCGGAAGGCGGACAGTTCTCAATCTTCTTCAAGGGCGGAGCGCCGTTCAACCTCGAGAACTGGCAGACCCCACCGCTGATCGACACGGTCAGCTACCCCGTAGCGAGCAAGTCATCCAGCCAGGTGACCTTCAAAAAGCACGCCCAGATCACCAACTATTGGGGCACAACCTTTAGCATGGATATCACCCGAAAGGTCGAGATGCTGGACAGCGCCGCCGTTGCCAAAGCTCTTGGTTTCTCCCCTAGCGGTGTGAAGGTCGCTGCTTATCAGACGGTGAACACCCTCACCAACACCGGCAGCGACGCTTGGAAGAAAGACACCGGCCTGCTTTCGATCTGGATTCTGGCCATGCTCAAGCACTCCCCCACGACCAATGTTGTGGTTCCCTACAACGCTGGCGATGAATCCACGATGGGTCCCGTCGTCAACGACACCTACTTTGGCAAAGTCCCCGCAGATCGCCTCAAAGTCACTGACAAGGCTGTCTACTTCAAGGCCGACGGCAAATACCGCAGCAAGATCGGGCTCAACCCGATGCGGTCAAAGGGCGTCATCGGAAGCTACGACCCCGTGAGCGGCCTGCTCACCGTCGCGCAGTACACTCAGAAGAAGGGTGTCACCGACTATGTGAACTCGATGTGGGAGATTCAGGACAAGCCGTTCGGCGGCGACGTCGTGAACAGCTATAACGACGGCCCTCCCGCGCCCGGCAAGAAGCCGCTTGGACCGTTCTATGAGATCGAGTCCTCCTCTGCGGCAGCCGCCCTCGCTCCCGGCGGATCGATCACGCACGTTCATCGAACGATGCACTTCATCGGCAAGAAGGCCGATCTCGACAAGATCGCTCGCAAGATGTTCGGCGTCGGCTGCGACGACATCGCAAACGGCCTGAAGTAGTCTCTGAAGTCCCCTCCTCGTCAAGCCGTAGGATTGATGGGGAGGGGATTAAGGGGTGGGGAAAGAATTCGCAATCTGCGATCTGCAATCTGCAATCACCGATTGGCCTCTGCCCTCTTCTTCACTTCCCTCAACACCCGCAGATGAACGTCGTGGACGATCTTATCTGTCCATAGGCTCCAGTACCAGCTCGGCCCAAAGCTGTGGTCATAGATAGACGTACCAATCACCTTGGTTCGACCATCAGGCAGCGGTATCAGCTGGAATCTCCCAACTCGGCTGTTATAGAAACCCTCTAAATGACCTGCATGAACTTCGCCAAACGGGTTTAGCTCTTTCATGCTGGGCGGCGTCTTCAGCACCTTGAACTCCAACAGTCGGTTGACCTCCCACTTGGTGATAATCTCCGGCATATCGCCCGTCGAGAGCACGCAATGACGTTCTGCCCCAACGCCCGAACCGACGGTGCGCGTAGAAAGAGGATGGGCAACACCAGCCTTAAACAACCACTCAGACGGAGCCGGAATATTCGGCAAGTTGTTGAGGTAAGGCCAGATTTCCTCTGGCGTCGCATTGATAATGATTGAAGTGGAAGCCGAATGAACCTCTGGCTCAGGAATCAACATGCTGTCAATCAGTGGAATCGCGGGCAAAGCTGCAAGGGCAATGCTCACCTTGATGCGATAGGCTCTGCGAGCTTCCAAGCAGGCAGAAATGCCGTGAGCGATCGCGCTTCCGATCAGTACACCAAGAATTGTAAGTGGCAAAGCCATCATCAGGCATATCACGCCCTCAACCGCAAACGCCAGCATAGCGGCCATCATCAAGAACGTGCCGAGAATTCCGGCAGATATCTTATGATCGAGTTTTGAGAGCCCCAGCTTGATAGCGATGATCGAAGCGATGAAGCCTTGCAAAATGGGAGAGAGTAGGAAAAGAAGGAATGAATAGTGTTGCAGAACCTCGTCAGCGTTCCATTTGAACAGAAGCCAAGTCAAGCTCACAAGGAGGGCTGACAGCGCTCCAGCGATAAGATAACGCTGTGAGCGCTGGCGCGATGACAGCTCCGCGACTCCCTGTTCCTGCTTTTCCATCGCACAACTGGCTAAAAGATGCTTAGCCCTGCCTTGTTCCAGTCATCCAAGAACCGCGTCAGACCGCTGTCTGTCAGCGGATGGTTAAACAGCTGCTTCATGACAGAGAGCGGCATCGTTGCCACGTGCGCACCGACCTGCATCGACTGCACAACGTGCTGAGGATGCCGAACGCTTGCCACCAAAACCTCGCTCTCATAGCCATAGGTATTGACCATATTTACGGTCTCTTCTACGGCGAGCATGCCGTCGCTGGAGATGTCATCCACACGGCCCACGAAGTTGCTAATGTAGGTCGCACCCGCCTTTGCCGCCATCAAGGCCTGCGAAACGGTGAACACGAGCGTAACGTTCGTTCGGATACCTTTGTCTGAAAGGGTCTTGACCAAACGAACGCCCGGCTGGATCAGCGGAACCTTGATCACGATCTGCTCGTGCCAGCTTGCGATCTCCAAAGCTTCCTTCAGCATCGTGTCGTAATCGGTCGCCACGACCTCGGCGCTGATGTCGCCTCCCGGAACCAGCTCACAAATCTTGAGAACGGTTTCCTTGAAGCCCTTGCCGGACTTTGCAATGAGGGTGGGGTTGGTGGTGACGCCGTCCAAAATGCCCCATTCGGCGGCTTGGCGTACTTCTTCGAGATCCCCGGTGTCGACAAAAAGCTTCATGCCCAAGAGTTTACTTGAGGCACGATCAGGAGGGAGGAACTTTTGGAGTACCCGATGCCGAGCTATTGAAGAGCTACTTCCAGGCCTTCAGAACATCGTTCGCCAGCTTGCCAACATTCATCCCATTCGTGTTGCACATAACGGCAACGCAAACCTTTCGCTTGGGATCGATCAGCAAGAAGCAGGAGCATCCCTGCTGCCCACCGCTGTGCGCAATCAGCCCGCTCTCCGGCAGTCCCCAGCCCAGCCCGTAATTGACCTCTTTTCCGTCGCTGGTCTTTTGCCGGGTCCACATCGCATCGCGCGATTTCGGAGTAACCAGCTTCCCTTCCAGCACGGCATAGCCAAACTTGGCAAGGTCCAGCGCATTCGACTCCAGCCCACCGCCGCCAAACTTCCAGCTGTTATCTTCCCGCTTGGTCTCCAGCGTCGGCTTTTCCTTGGTTTTCAGATAGAGTTGCGTTCGATCAGGCTTTGGGTCAGTTAGAAGCTCGCAGTCCAGAGTGGAGCCTTTGGCAATGTTCTGGCGAACGTAATTTGTATAAGTCACTCCAGACGCCTGCTCTACTGCGGCAACAACCACGGTAAAGGCATGTGTGCTGTAGGAGTATTTTTCTCCTGGCTTGCCAAGCCGAGGATCGCCGACGAACATCCCAAGAGCCTGCTTGGTGGGTGTGAACTGATAAAGGCTCTCGTTTTTGCCCAGCGCATAATGCCGCATGCCAGACGTGTGGCTCAGGAGCTGCCTCAAGGTCACCGTCCCGTCGGGCTCAGGAAATCCAGCGACGTACTTGCTCACGTTCGCATCAAGATCCAGCTTCCCTTGCTCGGTCAGCTGCAGGGTCGCCGTGCCTGCGATCTGCTTGCTCACCGAACCCAGTCGAAAGATCGTTGCGTAGCTCACCGGCTTCTGATTCTCACGATCAGCCCAGCCCGCAACGCCGCGCCACTCTCGCTTATCCGCCACGACAGCGACCGAAACCCCCACAGCGCCTTCATCCGACAAGAACTTTGGAAGGAGAGCAGAAAGCTCTTTCTGTGCGCCTTGCGGAGAAGTTAGCGCGACAGCGGCGAGTACAAGCGAAGCGATCATGCAGATAGTTTACGCGATGCTCTGACAGTTGCAAATCAGAGCATCGCACATGTCACGCCTAACCACCAACCGCGTACTTGGACGTATCCATCACATCAACCTTATCGATACGCCCGATCGTGATCGAAGAGGGGTACTTCACGGAGTGGTGAATGCGAATCCTTGCCTTGATGTAATCGCTCGCTCTGGCCTTGTAAATATCCAGGAACTGATTCGGATTCCGGTCCGCAAGCGGGAACCAGTTGCTCTGAATCTGGATCATCAGCCGGTGCCCTTTCTGGAAGGAGTAGAGCAGGTCAGGCAGTGTGAACCGTACACGCTCAACGGAGTTTGGCTTGAGCGGCGTCGGCATCGAAGGATCGTCGCGGAACTTTGCGCGCATGATCTCCGCCCGAACAAGCCGCTGAGAAACTCCCGGCACCTCATCGATGATCTTGACGACAAAGTCCGCATCCGAGCCCGTGGTTTCCACAAACAGATCGGCCTTCACCGGTCCGGCAAGGATCCAGTCCTCTGTAAGCTCCGCTGTTCGGTAGGTGACAACGTCAGCCCGCTTTTCGGCAAAAGCCTGATCGTCGATCATGTATTCCCGGGTACGCCCCGCTGTCTTCTCAGCGATATAAGGCGTTGGGTTTGCGGGATCGTTCGTGTATTCATCGTAGGCATTCTTCGTATTCTTGGGCCGAGTGAGGCTGATCGTCTTGCCCTCATCAAGAAAGAACCCTGTCGGCTTCGCTTCCTTCGGAGGCCAGGCCGGGAACTTCACAAACTGATTTTTGCCACATAGAAACATGACCGCTTCCGGGTTCTTATAGCTGCCATCGCCTCTCAGATGACTGTCGAAAAAGGGGAATTCGATCTCTTCCTGGTAGAAGTCCGAAGTTCGGAATCCAAACGGAACGCCCCCAAACGACGAGCCATCCGCACGATGCCATCCGCCGTGGAACCACGGCCCCATCACGATCGTGTTTGTCGTGCGTGGATTCCTCTTCTCGATGCCCTGATACAGATTGAGCGCGCCCCAGAGGTCTTCAGCGTCGTACCAACCGCCCGTCGTCATCACCGCGCATCGAACGCCTGTAGCATGATCCGGCAATGCCCGAGCCTGCCAGTACTCATCGTAATTCGGGTGCTCCAGAATCTCGTTCCAGAACGCGACTTCATTCTTAAAATAGAGTGCGTTGGCGTTGCTGATCGGTCCGAGGTCAAGAAAGAACTGATAAGCATCTCCCTTCTTGTCGATCTGTGGCCCTGGCTTTGGCGTGGTCGTCGGCTGGGGACGAGGCTGTCCGAACCCGCCCAAAAAGTTGAAGGCATCCATCAGGAAGAAAACGCCGTTATGGTGGAAGTCATCGCCGATCCACCAGTTGGAAACGGGAGCCTGCGGAGAGACCGCCTTCACCGCCGGATGGGTGTTGATGGTCGCCGCACCAGCATAAAAACCCGGATAAGAAATGCCCCAAACTCCAACACGCTGATTATTGCTGGGGACATTCTTGATCAGATACTCCACGGTGTCGTAGGTGTCTGTGCTTTCGTCGATCTTCGCCTTGGGATTCAGGATCGAAATCTGGGGTCGGACATTCACAAACTCGCCCTCAGAGAGATACTTACCGCGCACGTCCTGATAGGCGAAGATGTAGTTGCTGGAAACGAACCTGGATGAACCGCCAAAGCTGTCCCGATACTGATCGGCCCCATACGGGCGACAGCTGTACGGCGTCCTCGTCAGCATGATGGGATGCTTTTCAGAATTGTCTTTCGGGACATACACCGCCGTGTAAAGCTTGACGCCATCCCGCATCGGGATCATGTATTCGTACTTCTGATACTTCTCCTTGATCGAGTTCGGGCGCTGGGGATCCGTCTGGGCAAAGCACAGACCGCTCAAGGCCGCAAGCAGGACTGATGAAAAGAGCCAACGACAGCGCATGATGGATTAGACTTCTCTAAGCTGCCTTCCGTATCCTGCAATTTGCCGAGCGCTTAGGTACCTTGAAGCCATGGTCCGCACTTTCGGATTCCTCGGCGCGCTGTTTTCCGGCCTCGCTGTCATGGCAGGAGCCTTCGGCACTCACGCCCTGCGCGAATCCAAAACGGCTCGTGAAATGGAAATCTGGTCGACGGCATCGACCTATCAGCTCTTCCACGGGATCGCACTCCTCATCGTGGCTGCCCTGTGGCATCGCGTAGCCTGCCAGCATCGCGCCAAGTTCTGCGGATGGTTCTTCGTTGCCGGCACCGTGATCTTCAGCGGTTCGCTCTACGCCATCGTGCTAAGCGGTCAGAAAGCATTGGGAGCAATAGCACCCGTCGGCGGCTTGAGCCTGATGATCGGCTGGGGAATCTTTGCTGTCAACTGCAGGCTCGCAAAAGAACCCGTCGGTCAAGCCCCAGACGCGCCATAATCTCACCGACTCCATGAAGATAGCCATCGCCTCCGACCACGCAGGGTTCCGCTACAAGGAAGCCATCGAAGACCACCTGATCAAGCTGGGCCACGAGGTTCAGGACTTCGGTACGCACTCCCCAGAATCGTGCAACTACCCTGAATTTGTTATCCCTGCCGCTAAAGCTGTTGCGGCTGGAGAGTATGAGCGGGGCATTGTCCTGGGAGGATCAGGCAACGGAGAGGCGATGTCGGCAAATCGCATCAAAGGCGTGCGGTGTGCGCTCTGCTGGAGCGAGGAATCGGCACAGCTTTCTCGCCAGCACAACAATGCGAACATGCTGTCCATCGGCGAGCGAATGATGACGCTTCAGATGGCACTGAGCATCGTGAACATCTTCTTGACCGAGCCTTATGAAGGCGGTCGGCACGATGTTCGAATTCAAGAAATCGACGAATTATCGTAACGGCTTAGGCGTTTTCTCCGCGAACTGGCTTCTCGCCCCTATCTGCGATCTTCGCCAAAACCAAGTCGCGTATATTCGCAGGCAAGGCACGGCAAGGGCAATGAATGGCATGTTCGACGTGCCACTCAATCCTTTGAGCTTCGGTAGGATTCTTCGGCATAGGATGGGCTCGATGCCAGTCAGCATTCATGAGAGCCCTACTTCCCGAGCTTCGAGCGATAAGCCGCAAGCTCATCCTTCGTCTTCGGCACAACGATTTCGCCCTTCTTGATCTTCTCTGCGATCTGCGCAATCTTGTCGATGTTCGCCTGCCCGATAGCATCCTTGGTGAACTTCATTTCGCTCAAGCCCACTCCCCCACCGACCAGATCGTAAACCTTGGTGCCGCTGGTGAATTTCCCTTCGTTCAACTCCTTGATCGTGGAATAGACAGCCTCATCGACATGCTTGATCATCGAGGTGAGAATCGTTCCAGGGTAAATCTCATCCTGATCGCTGTCAACGCCGATCGCGTACTTGCCCGACTCCTTCGCCGCATTGAAGACGCCCATGCCTGCTTTGCCGGCGGCATGGTAGATGATGTCGGCGCCCTGCGTATACAAAGCCACCGCCGCCGTCTTTGCCACGTCAGCGTTGTTCCAATCGTTCGTGTACTTGTCAGGGAGTATTTCCACCGCAGGGTTGGCCGTATATGCCCCTGCAGCATAGCCGCTAAAAAACTTTTTGATCAGGTCCAGCTCTTGACCGCCTACAAATCCCAGCTTGTTTGACTTCGTCATCAAGCCCGCCAGATAGCCTGCGAGGAAGCTTCCCTGCTCCTCATCGAACAAGAGTGACCGCACATTCGGAAGGTCGAGCGTATTGTCGATGATCGCAAACTTGGTGTCCGGATACTTGGGAGCCACAATCTCCAAAGCCGTTTTGGTATTGATTCCAACGGAGAAGATCAGCTTGCATCCCGCATCGGCGAGTGCCGACAGGTTCGTTTCGTAATCCTTCTCGCTGTTGCTCTGAACCTCTTTGACCTCAATTCCAAACTCCTTCTGTGCCCGTTCGATGCCCCGCCACGCGCTTGCATTGAAGGACTTGTCGTTCTTGCCTCCGGAATCAAAGACGATGCCGACTTTCAGTTTCTCGGGCTGCCCAATCGCCTGTGAATCGGCCTGGCCATTGCCAGAGTCGCCTGCAGACTGAGAGCTGCACCCAGCAAGCCCAAGCAGGACGACGGAGAGGAGAACGGTTATCCAAGTAAACGGTTTCCGAATCATGTTCCTAGTAGCCTCAACAAGAGCAAGGTAAAATCTTGTTCAAGTATGGCCTACCCGAGTCTTTTCGGGCATGCCACGACCAGGAGAATTCCCATTGCTGACCTGTCATTTGACCAAGCTTGAAACCGCTGTTGACCAGATTAAGAAGGCTTATCCAAAACTGAAGCCGACCGACGCGGCCCTGATCGCCTCAGCGCTTGTCATCACCGGACGCCATGCCATCGCCCACTACGAAGGCGAAAACTTTTACTGGCCGGAAGACTATGACAAGCTGACGAAAGCCATGGTCAGCCATGTCAGCTCCGTCTCAGAGGAGATCGAGCCGGTGAAGAAGACCAAGACTGCAACTGAAGAAGAGCCTGTGGTCATCACCGTTGGACTGAGCCCGAACTATTCGGCAGGCGAAAATCGCCTTCTGGCTCGGGACGATCTGAAGGCCAAGCTGAGCGACATTCTCCAAGAAGGCGTCGAGTTCGTTTACTCCCCGACCGACGTTGGTTGGCAGTGGGCGCTGGATCGCGCAAACTGGGCAACCGTTACAGGCGGCGAAGTCAACAAGCGCATCAAGATCAAGGCAAGCTTCACCGAAGGCGCCGTCGGCGTCGAAATGGGCACAACTCCTAAGAAGCGCGCTGCCGCTGGAAAGAAGAAGGTCGTAGAAGAAGCGATTGAAGAGCCCGCCGAAGAAGTTGCTGAGGAAGCAGCTTCGGAAGAGTAAAGAGAGTGTTGAGTGCTAAGTATTGGGCGACCGTCTTAGCACTCAGCACTGCTTAGAGCTTCTTCAAAAACCATTTCAAAATGCGTCGCTCGATTGAGCGGCGCATTTTTTGTCCCTGTGACATGTAGCCAAACTCATGCGTGTCCTCATACTTCTCCAGCGCTTCGAGGATTCGGAGTTGCTTCCAATACACAAGGAACTTGCTATAGAAGTGGGCGTGGAAGATATACGGCTCTACATAGCGCACCGCATGCCGTCGACACACATAGTTGCACTCATTGGTCAGGACATTGCACCTTAGTTTTCCGATCAAACCAATCCCCGAATTCATATAGTCGCTTTCTTCGGGGGCAAGGTAGCCGAACTGTTCCTTGGCCATGGTGATGCCGATCAAAGGCTCGTCAGGATAGAGCTTGCTCTTGCGCTTCAACCCCAACGCATCGTATTGCGGGATCAGTTCGCGCACCTTCTCGATGAAATCCAAACACTCAGGCGTGCGTTCGTAATAGACGAATCCGCTGTTGATGCGCCCGATCTTTTCGATGCTGTGCTCCTTGAGCATCGTGGGGACGTCGCGATACCAAAACCCCTCGGTCGTCCAGTGTCCCTGCACGACAAAGCCCTTCCCTTCGCACTCTTCAAACACTCGGTCCATACGCCTAAAAACCAGCGAGTCGGCGTCGATGAAGATCACCTGGTCGGCGTCCGTGACATCCAATCCATCGAGCTTGGTGCAATATGCGTACTCAATCGGCTTGGTCGGGGGAATCACATAGTCGTAATAGCGCTTCCAATCGACACCCTGAATGTCGGTGATGATCGCCCTCGGCGTCAAATCGCCGATCAGAGCCAGCGACCGCGCCAACCCCAATGCCATCTCACCATAGCGAGGATGCCCGATCGCCTGGGTGAAGATCACCCGCTTCCTCTCGCTCACAGCTTCCCTGCCATCTTGAGCAGTCGCCGGTCAATCGACCTTCGCAGTTTCATCGTGGGCCGCAATTGCCCAAACTCCCAAGCGTCCTCAATCTTCTCCAGCTTCTTGAGCTTTGCAAGCTCTCGCCAGTAGATCAGGAAGTTGGAGTAGCGAGAAGCGTGGAAGATGTGGGGGCGGAAAAATCGGGTGTGATAGCTTCGGCTCACAAAGGAGCACTCCGCACGCATCACATCCATCTTTAGTTTCCCTTTCAGCCCGACCGCCGTATTCATAAAATTCAGTTCCGCCGGAGCAACATGGCCAATCCCAGTCTCCATCATCGCAAGCAGAACGCAAACCTCTTCAGAGGCATTTCCTCTGAACAGCTCAAACCCAGTGCTTCGATAATCTTCCTGAATCTCCAGCATCCGCTTCAAAAGCTTTTGATAGGCAGGGGTCCGCTCGTAGTAGATCATCCCACCGTTAAACCACGGCACCTTCTCCACCCCAAGCTTCTTGCAGACTTCGGCAATATCCGTCCCGTGCCACTGCCCTTGGCTCTGCCAATCCCCATGAATCATGAAGTCTCGGCCTGCGCCATAGTCGAAAATCGGCCCCGTCCGTCGAAAAGCCAGACAGTCTCCATCGATGCTTAAAACCTGGTCGGCATCAAGATGCTCCAGGGCATAGAGCTTATCCAGAGCTGAGCGTCCACGCAGGGGAGGCAGGACGTAGTCGAAGTAGCGTTTCCAATCGTAACCAGGAATATCGGTAACGACCGCTCGTGGGGTTAAGTCACCAATGAGAGCTAACGACCGCCCCAAACCCATCGCCATTTCGGCGAATTTGGGCTTGCCCGTGGCGACCGTGTAAATGACCCTCTTCAAACTTACAGCCTCTTCGTGATGTGGCGATAGACAAACCGAAAAGCCTGCCTCGCCCGAACGCGCCACCAAGGCGTGTAGCCTTGCGGGTGACGATCTTCGTAGCGTTCGAGACGTTTCAGAGCGTCAAGCTGTCGCCAATACACCGGAAAATGCCGCAACGATAGGGCATGGAACAGATAAGGCTCGACAAACCGAACCTTGTTCGACCGCACCAAATACTTGCACTCGCCACGCTTGATGTTGATGTGCGGAAAGCCGATCAACCCCGACGCCGTGTTCTGAAAATCCATCTCTTCAGGAATAAGCGACCAGTTCGGGTCCTGCATCATCGCCAGCATCATCGTGACCTCTTCTGAGACCTTGCCTTGGCGATATCTCTCGAATCCGTACTTGTCGTAATCCAGCGCAATATCCCGCATCTTCGCGATCAGGCTTTGAGCTTCGGGCGTGCGCTCGTAATAGATCAATCCGCCGTTGAACTTGGGAAGCTGGTCTTTGCCGAACCGCTGCATCGTCTCAGCAACATCCCCGCCGTGCCACTTGCCAGAGTTCACAAACCACCCCTGCACCCCCAAGGTCATCCCCTTGCAGTATTCAAAGATGTCGTCCATCCGCTTAAAAGCGATCATATCGCAGTCGATGGCAAGGACGGTATCGGCGTCGGTGTGATCGAGGGCAGTGAGCTTTTCCAGACCATCGCGCTCTTTGGGCGGTTGAATGACCTTGTCAAAATAGCGCGCCCAGTCGTACCCCTGAATGTCGGTCATGATGACCCGCGGAGTGGTGTCCCCAATAAGGCTCAGCGAACGCCCCAGCCCCATCGCCATCTCAGCAAACGGCTTTCTGCCAAGGGCCACGGTGTAGACAATCCGCCTCATTTGAACGAAGAGTTTACCAATTGCGGGCTTGTGGCGGTCAGTGCCTCCTGGAATTGCGGGTTATACCGAATCTTTAAGGCATACGATCCGTCTGATGGCTGATAGCCGCACCTCAACCCAGCAATGAAAACGACAACCCTTCAAACCCCATTCTGGTACCCTACCCCCGTGCGAAAGGCATTCGTTCTCCTCGCTGCAGCCACGTTGGCCAGCTCTGCGCTAGCCCAGACCCGGCAAGGCGTCTATCGCCCCACCACCGGCACCGGAGCGTCCTGGTCGATCAACCAAAACCATGCGCTCTTCTGGGATGGCAAGCCCTATCTGCCTGTGGGCTTGCGCCTGAGTGCGGACTTGCCGAACCTGGATGCAATCAAGGCGGCAGGCATCGGTGATGTCATCGTCGAGCTCCCAGCAAACGGCATGGGATGGAAGGATGCCATAAGCAAGCTGGAGAAGGCGGGCATGCGCTACATGATCGCCATCACATCGATCGCGCCTCTCGCAACGGGCGTTGTGGTCGAACCCCAGGGCTATCGCTTCGTCGGTCTCACGGAAAAGAAGCGAATCCGGTTTGCCCTGCCTGGATGCCAGTACGCATACACAGTACTCGCCATCCGCGCCGACGGTCAGATTCAGAAGACCGAGCGTGTGAAGATCGAGAACGGCTACTTTGACCAAGAGGTCAACCCACCGAACGATCTTGAGCACATCCTGCTGGTTTATCCAGAGTCGGTCAATGCCTCTTATGTGGACTACTGGAGTGGAATGGACACTCAGCGAGACTCCATCCTGAGCGCACTTAAGGCCGCACCACTGGCATCGGGCTTCAGAGGAATCATCAACCCGATGGGCGAGACAGCCCAGCTCAAGTCCGAGCGCGGGTTTGTGCCCTCGAGCACGCTTTATCGCTTTGAGCTAGCCCAGTATCTCCAAGATCGCTACAAGAATTTCCAGACGGCTGTGCGCTCTTGGTCCATGGCAACGCACGACCTTGAAACCTTTAATGACCTGGCCCGTCTGGTTCCCCTGTGGTCCGGCAATCGCGGCGTCGCCCTGCTCTGGGACCCAGCCACAAACCGCACCTATGGCAGCGATATGCGCCGTTCAGCGGCGTGGGACGATATCGAAGCCGTATTGCGCAATGCACAGTCGCGCAGATTTCAACGCCTCATCACCTCGATCAAGCAGGTTGTCGACGTCCCGATCATCCAAGAATGGTCAGGGTGGAGCACCGCCTATGAGATTCAGCAGCCCGCGCTCGATGGCGTGGGTGCAGTGACTTCCGGCGCGACACCAAGCGCAATCGCCAACACAGCAGGCGGAGCGGCAAGCTCAATCCTGCGCTGGCTCGGCCCAGGCTTGCTGATGGCAACCGATTACAGCCTGTCTGAAGTCAAGGACGCGAACACGCTTTCCTACTGCCTCGACGACATCGCGTCGATGGGAATCCGAGGCTGGTTTATGCGCACGTCCGATCCTGCATTGATTCAGGCGATCGGTCAGGAAGCGTCCAAGCGAGCCGGCGACTTTAGCTTTACCCAATGGTCGCCCAAGCCGATCTTCTTCCCAGAAACCGCCAACAACCCCGCCTCAGCACAACGTCTGCCGGGTGGATACTGGTGGCTTCCTGCGCCGCTCCCGGGCAACCGTATCGACTACGGCTCGGAGATCTCTGGCTACCGGCTGGAAAGCGCGGACGGTCCAACCTTTGTTCTCTGGATGCGAAACGGCGAAAAACGGATGAAGATCCGATTCTCCGATCCCAAAAAGCCGACCTTCCTCTCTGTGGACGGCACGGACCCGAATCCAAAGGTTCTCAAGAACGCTGTGGAGGTCACCGTCGGAGCAACGCCCTTAATCATTAAGGGCACGGAAGAGATTCCCGTGCCAGAGCCTTCGATGGAAGAGCTTCTGTTCCGTATGGGCCAGCTTGCTTCCGTCGCCCAGAACTCAGGCGATTCCACCGATCTGCTGTACATCTTCCAAGACGCATATACGGGCTTTGATCGAAACCCAGGCGGCTCGTACACAGTCATGCGCGACCAGTTCAACAAACTGTCCCTCAGGGCTTCACGCTATCTTTGGATCGAGGCAGAAACCTCCAAGGAGAACAACTTTAGCGAAAGCAAGCCGATCCCAGGAGTCAGCAATGGCCTCGCTCTGAGCTTGCAAACCCGTGTCTCAAGTCCCGACGCCGTGTATAAGGCAAGCTATTCCTTCAGCGCCCGAACGACCGCAGATGTCGATATCTGGGTAGCAGCCAGGATTCCCAAGGAGAATCGAACTGACTTCGCCATCAATGTTGGCGGGCAGCTCCTCGGCATCAGTGCAGAAGGACTCTCCCCTTACTGCGGAGGCTTCGCATGGTACCGCCTTGGCACAACCCAGCTCGTCAAGGGCACGAACAAGATCACGATTGAAATGCGGGCTCCCGATGGCGTGGATATGGCCGTCGATGCAATCCTGATTACACCAGGTGGATTCAACCCGCGTGGACCGATCTTGCCCGACGCGATGACCTTCGGCCCCACGCCTATCAAGAAATAGAAGTTAGGGCGCCTTGTGCGATTCGATAAACGGATTGGCGCGCTCTCGGAACATCTCCTCCGAGAGCCTTTCTTGAGCGGCGTAAAGTTCGGGGGACAGGTCTGTCTTGCCATAAAAGCACACGGGCTCGCCTGTGCGGACAGCCCATCCCGCATCCCCATAGCTGTAATGCCACCACTCATCGCGGCAGTTCGAAAATCCCGCACCCAGCATGGCTTCCACAAGAACCGTTCGCCATTGCTGAGCCTCTGCTTCTAAGCCGTAGGCATAGGTGGGCGCGGCCTTGAAGCGATCATAGGGGGCCCAAACGTTGATCAGATCCCCATTGGCATCCAAGAGCTGTACATCGACAGCAGCCCCTGTGCAATGCCCAGGAGGCGTTGGCTGATCCACAGGTGCAACAAAGCGCAAGATCGTCCTGCGCAGCTGTGCATAGCTTCTTTCAGGATAGGCTTCTTTCGCGCATTTCAGCATCCATTCGTAGATGCGCACCTGGCGGTCGAAGGGCCGCCATGCGTCGATGACCCCAAAACTGACGCCCTCAGGCAACCGCAGGCTTGCTTCATGAAGCATCTCGCAAACACGCTTGCGCAAATACGGAATCACGGTTGCACGATGGATGACGACCTTGGGCGCAATCTCAAGGATCGGCACCAGGGGATCGCCATTCTCGATCTCTACAATTCTATTGAGCGCGGCTATCGGTTCTGGGCGGCCTTTGGTTCGGTCCCAGCGAACAGTCAACGCCTAGCCTCCTGGAAGGAGCCGCCACCGCCGGTTGGGGGAAGCGTCGCAGGTCCAGAGGCCTTCTTTACAGGAACGTCGATCAAATCGTTGGCTTGCAGCAAGACATCAGGCTGTTTACCTGCCCTCACCTTGCTCAGGTCCACCGTTTGACGCTGCAATGCGCCGTTAACCCTACGCATGATCGAAATCTTCGCAATATCCGCCAGCGGCAGCAGTCCGCCGGCGTTCTTGATCGCATCGGAAAGACTCATCCCTTCCTTAAAGTCAACAAGCCCTTCCTTCTTGATTGCACCGCTGATCGTCACAAACTGTTGCTCAGGCTTTGCCTGCACGCTCACGACGTCGCCAGCTTTCAGCGTAGTATCGTAATTCAGGTCAAGGTTGATGGTGTCGAACGCTTTGCCGTTCCGCTCGATGCGGACTTTTGTGCTGTCAGCCCGGTTGCTCATGCCCCCTGCCGCTTCAATCGCTTGCTTGGCGGTCATGCCGCGCGTGTAAGGGATCACGCCAGGCTTGGCGACGGCTCCAAGAATCGTGATCTGCGGCACCGCTTTAAGCTCAGGAACGAACACCGCGTCCCCCGGCAGAAGCTTTGTGGATTCCCCTGCCGACTGTGTGGCGTCAACATACGTCAGCTTGCCGTCGATGGACCAAACCTCGACGTTCTCAAGGTCAGCTCGCTGTGTAGGCTCGGCAGCCCGAAGCAATTCGCCCAATGCTGCGTCTTTCCAAGGCTGGATGCTTCCTGCCTTTCGAAACGCTCCGGCAAAGCTGATCGGCTGATCCTTGGAGACAACCCTGCGTACCAGCGCCTCCCCCGTCTCGCCCTTTGCATGCAATGCCTTTTGAATAGCTTCCTGGAGTCCCTGAACCGACTGTCCGCTCGCCGCGATAAGGCCAAGGCTCCGAAGGCTCAGCTTGCCGTCCTGACGAATTGAAAGAGTTTCTGGCGAACGCCCACCGCCCAAAACGGCAACTTCGACCCGGTCTCCAACAGCCAAAGGCCGTTCGCGATAAGGGGTCTGTTGCGCCCATGCCGACAGGCATAGCGTGATCAGAAGCAGGATAAGAGAGAACCGCCGCACTCCTGAGTAATGACGCACGAAGACGCTGGATGTGTTCACAGAGTGGGGATGGTGCCGCAGGCCGGACTCGAACCGGCGACCCAAGGATTTTCAGTCCTTTGCTCTACCAACTGAGCTACCGCGGCACAAAAAGATGGCGAGGATGACGGGACTTGAACCCGCGACCTCCGGCGTGACAGGCCGGCGCTCTGACCACTGAGCTACACCCCCGCGTGAGTTGGGATTATACCAGCGCGTTTTCCGGTTTGCACAAGCGACACCGGGCCTTTCGGGACGAATTTCAGACCGTAACGGGCTGAGGCGCTTCGTTAAGGAGCAGCCAGTACATAACAACGTTCAAAATCGTCTCTGAAAACTCGGCTGCTGTATCGGGCTTCAGGATGTAGCTGTTCGCTCCAGCCGCATAGCATTCGTCAACCTGCCGAGGAGAATTTGAAGCGGTCAGGACAACGACCGGAATCGTGGCAGTCTCGCTGTTGGAGCGAATTCTCTGCAGAACTTCCAAGCCGGTCAGCTTGGGCAGCTTCAGGTCCAGAACAATCAGCGAGGGCAGGCTGTTCATCGGAAGCTGCGAGAACGCCCCGCGTCGCATCAGATAGTCCAAAGCCTCCTGACCGTCGCAGGCTACGACCACCTCATTGACCACATTGTTCTTTCGGAGCGCCCTCAATGTCAGACGCTCGTCGTCGACGTCGTCCTCGATGAGCAGAATCAGCTTATTTTTTGGAGGTACAAGCATCGCCCCTAATCCCAACTGTCGCGCCCCACATATCCCACGACAAGTACATTATAGCGGTACAAAGCATCGGCAGCTATAGTGCTTTTTGCGCCCTTTTTGACGATTACGTCAACTTCTCGAAGAACTGACTGACCAACGGGCCTTGATGTTCGCTGTCAAGCAAGAAAGCATCATGACCGTAAGGAAGGTCGATATCATGCCACTCTGCCCTTGCCCCCACGCTTAGGGCAAGCTCCAGCAACTCTTGACTTTGGTGCGAAGGATAAAGCCAGTCCGTGGTAAAGCTGGTGATCAGAAATTGAGTATCGGTAGGAGCAAACTGCCGTCGATCAAAGTAGTCGATAGCCCGCGTGAGATACAGCAGGCTATTGGCATCAAACCGCTTTGTGAACTTATCGCCCTGGTAGCTGAGGTAGCTCTCCACCTGAAACTCCGGCACGAACTTGTAGTCAAACTGCTCCTTATCCTGCAATCGCCGGGCGAACTTCGACTCAAACGCTGCCTCGGACAAGAACGAAAGGTGCCCAATCATGCGAGACACCGCCAAGCCGTCAGCAGGCGCATCGTCCAGCGGATAGTCGCCTCCGCGCCACTTAGGATCACGGATAATCGCCTGCCTTGCCGCTTCGTTGAATCCAATCTGCATCGCACTGTGTGCGGCACAGGAGGCCGTCAGCCATGCCTTCTCCACGCGATCAGGGAACCGAAGCGTCCACTCCAAAGCCTGCATTCCGCCCATCGAGCCACCAGCAACGCCATGAAGCCTTGAAATGCCCAGCTGCTCGATCAGCCGTCCCTGCGCCTCAACCATGTCGCCCACAGTCACCATCGGAAAGCGCGAGCCGTAATGCTTCCCATCGGGTGCAGCCGATGCCGGTCCCGTGGTTCCCTGACATCCGCCCAGCGCATTCGTACCGATCACGAAGAACTTCTCCGTATCGATAGCCTTGCCGGGCCCGATCAGCCGATCCCACCATCCAATAGCGTGAGAATCCCCAGAAAGAGCGTGGCAGATGAGGATCGCGTTGTCTTTCCCAGGGGAAAGCTCACCCCATGTCTCATAGGCAACCGTCACTGATTCCAGCCGTCCCCCTGCTTCGCAGTCAAGCGCGCCCACTTCGGCGTACTTCCGCTCATCGGCAGCTGCCGTCAGACGCTCATTTTCTTGAAAGAGGGCGGGATCGATGTTCACAGGAACTGATATTCTATCTTGCCTACTTCTGAACGCTGGGGACCCAAGCGGTGGTTCTTCCGCCGACATCCTCACGAACGATCGCCTGCCCCATGATCTGATCGCTTCCCTTGGACCCTCCCCATCGGTGCTGAAAGAGCCAGCTGTCGGGGTACTTGTCACTGTCCGCCCCAGCCTCAACCGCGAGAGCCAGCACATCCTTGATCGCAACGATCAGGGCTTCCACTTCAGTTCGCGACAGCTCAGAGCCAAGCCGTTTCGGCGAAATGCGAGCTTGGTACAGCACTTCATCTGCAATCCAGTTGCCCACCCCCGCAAAGTACTTCTGATCCAAAAGCAGCGCTTTGATCGGGGCTTTGCGCTTCGCTAAGACTTTGGCAAGATCATCAGGCGTCCACGGGTCGCTGTACATATCTCGGCCAAGCTGCCGAATCTTGCTGTCGGAATCCGCGGACTCGCTCAGCCAAAGCCGCGCCAGCCTTCGACCATCGGTCATGACGACCTTTCCGCCATCTTCAGCTTCAATGAGTAGCTTCAAGAATCGCGGACGCCCGTTCTCGTCGTCGAACGGCGCATTGCCATGCTCTCGCAGACGAATAGAGCCCGCACCGATCTCACGAACCCAGCCCGCCATCCCCAAATGTCCGAACACAACCGGGGGTTCATCCAGCTCGATCCACCAGTACTTCCCCTTTCTCCCAATCCCCGTCACAGTGCGACCGAGCAGAGCCTTCTCAAAGGCCTCCTTAGGGGCCTTGACAAGCACAAGACTGTCATCGGCAACTTCGACGGACTTGATCTTCTTGCCTTGCAGGACACGCCGCAGCACGCGGCAGACGGTTTCAACTTCTGGAAGCTCGGGCATGGGAAAAGAAAGGATACCGGTATTGACGATTTCTGATATCTGATCCCCAATCCCCAATCTGCAGTCATCAATCTGCAATCTTAAGACCGTCGCCTCATTTCTCCAAACACCGCCCAATTGGCACGCGGAATGTTACAATGAACTTAATGATTTCCCTTCTTATGGGATTGGTTGGAGTTCAAGAAATGGTTACACGAAGAATTTGGATCGCTGCGCTATTTAGCCTGTCGCTGGTCGCAAGCGCGACAGCTCAGACAGAAACTCAAAAGCCCATCGACGGCTTGATCGAGAAGGTTCGTGCGCGTGTGCTTGAGCTATACAAGCAAGCCGATATGCCTGGCATTAGTGTCGCCTTCGTGCTGGAAGATGGTCGCTCAGGCGTTGCAAGCGCGGGCTATTCATCGAAGGAAACCAAAGCTGGACTTCAGCCGCTCGACCGTATGCTCAGCGGCAGCGTTGGCAAGACCTTCGTTGCAGCGGTCGCCCTCCAAATGGTTGCCGAGCGCCGAATCAATCTGAACGACAAGCTCTCGAAGTACCTTGGAAGCGAAGCCTGGTTCAAAAGACTTCCCAACAGCGGCAACATCACGCTTCGAAGCCTGATGAACCACACCAGCGGTGTACCCGAACATGTGCTGATGCCCGAATTCCTATCCGCGCTCAAGGCTCAGCCAGAAAAGGAGTGGGCGCCGGCTGAACTCGCCGCTTATGTTTTGGACAAGAAGCCTCTGTTCGAGGTCGGCAAAGACTGGTCTTACGCCGATACGAACTACATCCTCCTTGGAATGGCGATGGAGAAGGTGGCGAAAGAGCCGCTCTTCAATATGATCTCTGCGCGCATCCTTGAACCCGTTGGTCTGGCAGACACCAGCCCCTCCGACCAGATCAAGCTTAATGGGCTCATTACGGGCTATGCGGGCCCGAACAATCCCTTCCTTCCCCAAGGTCCGGTGATGAAGGATGGCAAGCTACCCTTCAATCCGCAGATGGAATATGCGGGGGGAGGGCTGGTCACTACCCCAGCCGACCTTGCTCGCTGGGCAAAGATTCTGTACGAAGGCAAGATGTTCCCTGCCAAGCAGATGACGGAAATGCTGACGACCACCAAGGCTCATGGACGCGCACAGGGCGAATACGGTCTTGGCGTGATGATCCGTGACTCCCAGTTTGGAAAGACTTGGGGGCATGACGGCTGGTTCCCAGGCTACGTGACCAGCATGATCTACCTTCCCGATCACAAGATTTCCGTTGCCGTCCAGATCAATACCGACGATGCACGCGCCGCGAAGATGTCGCCTTATCAGTACGCGCTTGAAGTCGCCAAGATCGTTCTGGCCAATAAGCCGTAGGACCATCCTCAGGACTATTGGGCTCTGGGCCTTGACGGATTCAGAGCCCGCTGTAAACTGAAATTGTGAGTCACGTACCGCCGCCCTTTAACCCGCCCGGTCAGCGGCAGGGCAACAAAACACTGATCATCGTGATCGTTGTGCTTCTTGGCCTTTGCGCCATTTGTGGAGTCGGCGTGATCGGCGCCGGCATGTGGGGATTCAACAAGGTCATGCCGATGGCAGGGTGCTTCATCAACTTTGAAGCAGCCCGACAGGGCCTCGTCACATATGCGAAGGAACATGACGGCAACCTGCCCAAGAAGGAAAACTGGCAACGAGACCTCAAGCCCTACGTTCAAAAGTATCTTGGCAAGGAAGATCTCGGCCCCGTGAAGGCATTTGATCCGAATGCTGCCGAGTGGTACTGCGAAACAGATGGTCGGCGAACAGGTATCGCCTACAACAGCGAGATCGCTGGCAAAAAACTGGCAGATATCAAAGATCCGTACATGACCATCGCGTTCTTCGAGATTGAGAATCCGCGAGCCAATGCCGCTGAGGTGTACAAGAGAAAAGAAAACAGCACGTCACCAAAAATCTTTGGCGAACCCCGCGGATGGATAGCCATCACCCTGGAGGGCGACGTCCAAGGGATGAAGAAGCGGTCTTCGGGCGGTATCCGAATCGACACAGACACCGGAACCTCCAAAGACTCAGAAAAGTAACCTTCGTTAAGGCCCAGCCCACAGGCTGGGTCTTCCTTCTTTAACAGTGAACCTGCCTGCGAGCGCGGCGTCACGGATTAACGTATACTAAAAGAGCACCGTTCGGAGTCTTTATGAACCACTGTTTTGCATTCATCGGCCAGCAAGAGATGATCATCGTTCTGATCGTCGTCCTGATCCTTTTCGGCGGGAAGAAGATTCCCGAGCTGATGCGCGGCGTCGGCAAGGGTGTTGGCGAGTTGCAGAAGGGTATCGAAGAAGGCAAGAAAGGCATGAGCGCAGCCATTGAAGAAGGCAAGCGCGATGCAGAAAAGAGTGACGCTGAAAAGGACAACAAGGCTTAAGCTCAGAGGTTGCCGCCAGTCGTGAACGAAGATCGCTTCGGCTGGTATGGGTTTTCACTCAAACACCCCAAAGACTGGGCTCCAACAGCGATTGCAGGCGGACGTAGCGAAGGCTACGCCCGCCTTTCTTCTTCCAGCACCCTTGCACTCCAAATTCGATGGAAGAAGCATAAAGGCGTCTTTTCAGCCGAAACATGGCTGGCAAACTACTTCCAAAAGCTGGAAACCGATGCGAAGCGAAGCCGCACAGGCTTTCGCAAGGAGACCAAGCCGCTCTCCGATTTCGAATGCGAGTATCGCTGGGTCGGTCAAGGACAAGGCCGTGGGTCCCTCTTTCTCGACCGCGACTCAGGCCGTGTCTTCTTCCTTGAAGTCACCGGCGACCGCACCGCCGATCTTCTCGGATTCTCCCGAAGCGTTCGATCCTCTTTCATCCCGGCAGCTGAAGGCAAAGAAGTCTGGGCAGTCTTTGGGATGACAGTGTTGCTTCCCACCGGCCTGATCGTCGAATCCAAGAAATTTGAATCAGGCAGAACGCGACTGTCGTTCAAGCACCGACTGACCAAGATCGAATGTGAACGCTGGGCATTGGGCACACAGCTTATCGCCAAGCATGGGATGGAAGCCTGGGCAAAGGCAACTCTTGGCTGGGAAAAAGCCGATGTGCGAGAAGAAGCGTACGGTTTGAGGCTGCTTGCAAAAGGAAAACTCGGTCAGCAGGCTGAAGCCATTGTCAGGCTCCAGCCGCAAAGAAACCAGATTTGTGTCGTCCGATCTTCATTCCGTGATGCAAAATGGAAACCTGCATGGGACTGGTTGGTCGAGTTCGAAGCTTAGTCGAGGGCAAACGCGGTCCGTCTGCAAAGGCGTTCCGAGCATCAAAGCCCCTTCGCAATCCTTCGGTTGTCATCGCGGTCCAATCAGAAGAGTGTACGGTTCTTGAATGTCCAATCCGTGAAGACCGGGGCTGGATGGGCAAGCTCGCTCGACTCTCTAAGCATGCAGCGGTCAAGCGTTTTGAGCTGGAGCCCGTCGGTGCATATGTCTGGGAGCTTTGCGACGGCAAGCACACCTTCGAAGGAATCGCCAGGAAGATTGGCGAAAAGTTTAAGATGAATCGCCTGGAAGCGGAAACTGCCCTTGCCGCCTTCCTGCGTATGCTTGGACAGCGAGGACTCATCAGCCTCAAGATGCCGAAGTCATGAGCATAGAACGCCCACGCGCCGTAAAACCGCCGATGCGGGTGGCCTGGAGTCAGGCCATCGCAGGCATCCGGGTACGCCTGGGCAGGCAGGCGCTCACTTCCGTGGGGATTATGCTGGGCACAGCCTTCTTTGCTTCCATGCAAACCTTGCGTACGGCGGAGTCTTCGTCGGGCTCGCTCACCCAGGCTGACGCATCGCGCCTTACCTGGCTGGTGATCACTTCCCTGCTCATGTGTCTGGTCGGCATCACCAATGCCATGCTTATGTCGGTGGCTGAGCGCTACCGGGAGATCGGAACCATTAAATGCCTTGGAGCCCCGGATGGCTTCATCGTGGCTGTCTTCTTCATGGAGGCGCTGCTGCTGGGTCTGATCGGCTCTACTGCAGGCGCAATAGTCGGTTCAGCGTTTATGGGCGTCGTCTTAGGCTATCAGGGCTATCCTATCACCATCGCATCCCTATTGCCTGTGATGGCGCTTTCACTGACGCTCGGCGTGGTCATCACCGTCCTTGCCGCCATCGTTCCCGCCATCCAGGCCGCCCGAATGCCCGCCGCCGCCGCGCTGAGGGTGGAGGTTTAGTATGGCGAGGAACGTCATCGTTCGCACTCTCGACCTCGTCAAGCAATATGGCGAAGGCGAAGCGGCGGTGCTCGCCGTCAACGGCATCTCCTGCGAAATCTACGACGCCGAATACCTCAGCATCGTTGGCCCCTCCGGCTCTGGCAAAAGCACGCTCTTCAACATGATCGGCGGATTGGACAAGCCCACCCGGGGCAATGTCTTCATCAATTCGGTTGACATTGCCCAGCTCACTGCCGTCGAACTGGCCTATCTTCGCTGCCACAACATCGGTTACGTCTTCCAGACCTTCAACCTCATCACGGTGCGATCAGCGCTGGAGAACGTCACGCTGCCCATGCTCTTTGCTGGCGTGAATCCCGAGGAGGCTGATCAGCGAGGGATGGAGCTCCTGGACATGGTTGGATTGGGACACCGCTACCATCACCGTCCCACAGAGCTTTCAGGAGGGCAGCAACAGCGCGTAGCCATTGCTCGCGCGCTTGCGAACCGCCCCAAGATCGTCCTTGCCGACGAGCCAACCGGAAACTTGGACCTCAAAACCGGAACGGAGATCATCGAACTGCTGAGGATGCTCAACCGGGATCGCAACGTCACGATCATCGCCGCAACCCACGACCATAAGATGCTGGATGTCTCCGACAGGATCTTCCACATCCGCGACGGCGTACTCGCCGAGATTCAGGAAGCGGCAGCTCAGTCCTGACGCAGGTCTTCTTCGTTGGGCTCACGAATCGACTTGCCCATCTGGAACCAAGACATAAACTCCGTAAAGCCAAGCTGAACGTTCAGGTCGAACATTGGGTTGTTCTCTTCGTTCTCGGTTTGAACCATTGTCATACCGATCTCCTTAGCCTTTGTGAGCGACTGAACCTTCAGAGCGCTGGCGACGCCAAACCTGCGGTATTCCCTACGGACGGCAGTCAAGCCTGTATAGCCGATCCGGGTATCGGCAAGATTGTTGATGATTACGGTCTGCCCGATCATCTTCCCGTCTTTGCGGGCATACCATCTCAACCGCGGATCATAAGGGCTTGTCCGTATGCGCCGAGCATAGACCTCGAAGCTATCCATGACATGAGAATCAGGCTGAGGAACATCCCTGAAAAGCTCATCTGCCATTTCATAGAGCTCTCGAACAACCTCGTCATCCTCAATATTCAAATCTAACACAGACACGAGCTCGATTCCACTGTCCTGCAGCTTCTCAAAGGGCCGACGCCAATGCTCAGGGGCAAAGTCCTGAACCTCAAGTTTGGACACCCGCTCGCGCTGCCGCAGCTCAAAACCCCACTCGTAAAAGAGGTTCACGACGGTGGTCTGCGTACTCTGAATCGTTGTGGTCAGCTCATAAGGGTCCGAGGCTAACACATGATCCACAAGCCTTTGAAAATACTCGCGCTCAAGCGCAGTACCATTGGTCTCTTCTAGCCCGTTGTGGCTCAGCATGCGGCGCCCTCGGCGGTGAATATGCTCAGAGTGCCCTGCTTCCCCAACAAACAGGAGCCGCCCGCTCACATAGCCCAGAAGCCGCTGGAAATCGCGGCTGGGGTTGCGATAGCCATCCCATCGCTCAATCTCCTCAACCGATGATGGCCAAAGCGTGTGCACGGCGTTATAGACCGGCACCAGCATTTCATAGCCGTGGGTTGAAGGATCATGCAGTTCAATTTCAAGCATGGGTTCACTCTCGCAGGCGCAAGAGTGTACTGCTCAAGAATCAAGACTGTTGAAAGTGCGGGACCCTTGGGCTAGTCGCCAGGCTTATCGATCTTCTTCTCCGCCTTCGTCAGGCGTTCATCCAGCTTCTTGATCGTAGCCGTCTGATCCGCGACCGTCTTGTTCAAAGTCGCAATCTGCTTATCCTGGGCTTTGGAAACCTCTTCGAGCTTCTCAATTCGCTCGATGGTTCGTTTTAGAGCATTCTCAAGAGCGATCGTGCGATCCATGATCACCGGCGGGTTGCCTTGGGTGCGGGTTTGCGAAACACCCTGAACAGACATCGACCAGATGGCGACCGTAGCAAAGACGACGCTTGATGCAATCACAGTCCAACGTTTCATAGAATCTCTCCTTAATTCGTCTGACGACAGAAGTTCTATGTTTGTTGTCCGTTTACTTGCTGGCGGCTTTGCCGAAGTACTTGAGAACCTCGGCCTTCATCTCTTTGGTCACGGCAAAGTCCCCTTTGCCCCAAGACCATCGAGTCATTTCTGGGTTGAAGCCAATCTCTCGGGAGCGATGCCGATTGTCCTCAAAGCGAACCCAGTACCCAGCCTTCCAAGCTGCTGGCTTGCTGCCTTCAACCTTGTTGATGGCTTCTTTGAACATCAGCTCCAGCTTTCGCGTGGCCTTCCTATCCGTCAGAAGATAGCGCTTGGGTTCCTTCAACCTCTCGCCTTTGGTGTCGCAATAGTAGGTAATGCGCGCCGAAAAAGCTTCAAACGGCGGCATCTTTGGCTTGACCGTTTTGGTCTGTGGGGACAGGAGCAAGACTGAGGCGACAATAAGCGCGTTCATAGACTAAGAAAACCGATCCGTGATCGTGTAGAGTTCCCTATGCCGCCGAAGATTCCAGCTTGGCCTTGTCTGCGTCCATAACGGCCTGCAACGCCGCCATCGAAACCTCAACCTGACTCTCGTCCGGCTCCTTGGTCGTAATGTACTGGGTCATCAGTCCAGGCCAGAATAGGGCAAGCACCAGTTTCTTGTTCTTCATGCGTCCCGCCAGTCGAATCGCTTCGTAGCTGATCCCCGCAATAACCGGCAACAGGGGAATCTCCACCAGGAAGCGTGCAATCGAAGTCAGGATGCGCGAGCCCTCGATCTCCGGCTTGGGCATAAACGTAAACAGGACCATACCGACGATCAGAACAATGATGGCAAAGCTGGTGCCACATCGCGGATGAAGCCGCGTCTGCGCGAAGCAGTTCTCCTTGGTCAGCTCCTGATCCGCTTCCAAAACGTTGATCGCTTTATGCTCTGCGCCGTGATACTGGAACAGGCGTCGAATCTCACCCATCAGGCTGATCAGATAGAGATAGCCAAGGAAGAAAATAACCTTGATGACTTCCGTCGCGAAGTTGATGCCGATAGGGTTGGTCACCCCAAAGCTCTTGAGCTGGATAGCCAGGAAGTTGGGAAGGTAGTTGAAAAGGAAAAGCCCAATCGCCAAACCTCCAACAAGCGCCCCGCCGACCGCAATATTTCGAAGGCTTTCACTATTCTCGACGCTGCTGGCTTTCTTTTCCGGCTTCGCTTCTGCATGAGCAGGGGCGGCGTCTGGCGCGGGCGCGCCGGTATCGGCTTCAACCGCGTCGGCAACCTGCTCCTCGGGCGGCTTTTCCGCGTACTTGGGGTTCATCTGGATGTCGCCCGCAAACTTCAAGGCTCGATAGCCCAGAGCCATCGCATCCAAGATGCCTAGAGACCCCCGCAAGAATGGCAGTTTTAACCACTTCTGTCGACCGATCCAAGTCTTCTCCAGCGGCTCGCAATGGACAATGATTTCCCCGTTAGGAGCCCTCACCGCAACTGAATAATGGTGCGGAGAACGCATCATTACGCCCTCGATGACGGCTTGGCCGCCGTATTGGAGATATTCGCCAGTCGGCACGAGCGCAATTATACCGGCTGAGGTCTCGTGCCCGGATCGCCGATGAATCTATAGGGAATCAGCGAAGGGTCGCGCTCGCGATATCGCTGGTCAAACGATGAGAGAATTTGGGCACGGCCTGCGTCTAATCGGGCCTCTGGCTATCGTGTGATTGCCAGGTTTCAACCTTGCCTAAAAAAATCTCGTTTTGGAAAGGAACAAAAGCATGTCACACGTCGTCAAGTATCCCGTAGCGAATCCTGGAGGTGCTATGACCGCAAGCATAAAGCAAGCGGGTCTGGACCTGACGGAGGAGGAAGCTTTGGCGCTGTTGACGATGTGCCTGACGAGCCCGCATGGGTTCGATAAGACTTCTGAGAAAGCGTTGAAGAAGCTGGCTGAGTATTGTGTAAGCGAGTTTGGGCCTGGCTCAATCGAAAAAGAAATGCAATTATTCCCTCTTAGCCAGTCCGCCTCATAAGGGGCCGGAACGTATATATACGATGGCGCGGCGAAGTCGACTGACTTCGACCGCGTTTTTCGTTTAGAATGGGCCATGTCCACGGTCCGTGACGTTCTGAACGCCCTCGAAAAGATAGCCCCCACCCGCTACGCCTTCCCTTTCGACAAGGTGGGACTGCAGCTGGGCGATCCAAACGCGGAAGTGCGATCGGCAACAGTTTCTCTGGACTGGTCAAACGGGCTTTGCGATTTCATGGAGGCTAAAGACGCTGAACTCGCACTATGCCACCACCCTCTCATTTGGGAACCCCTCACGTCCGTAACCCCCACAACCCGCGCGGGACAGATTGCGCTGCGGCTGCTTGGCGAAAAGCGATCCATGATCGCGGCTCACACAAACTGGGACAGCGCAGTGGGAGGCGTCAACGACGCTCTGGCTGATCGGCTGAAACTCCAGAACGTTCGTCACTTCGGGTCTGCGGCAGACGTCAAGCAGCTCAAGCTGGTCACCTTTGCGCCCAAAGAAGCCGCCCGGGGCATCCTCGATGCTGTTTCTGGGGCCGGAGCGGGCCATATAGGCCTCTACGAACGCTGTGCGTTCATGAATGAGGGAGAAGGCACCTACAAGCCTCTGATGGGCTCACAGCCGCTGATCGGGGAGGTTGGTAGAGTTGAGACGGCACCAGAGTTGCGAATCGAGATCGTCCTGCGCGCAGAGCAAAAGGCCAGCGTCGTCAAGGCCCTGCTTTCAGCACACCCTTACGACGAGCCTGCTTTCGATCTTTATCCCATCGAACCCCTGCCTGAACAGCCTGCGGGACGCATGGGCGAACTTTCCCAGGCAATGTCTTTGACCGATTTCGTCGCCCACGTCGACACGTGCTTGAGCACGTGCACACTGGCATGGGGAGATTCCAGCCGCATGGTGCGCAAGGTTGCCGTAGTCGGCGGTGCCGCAGACGGAGAATGGCGCGGAGCATTGCAGGCCGGAGCCGATGTCTTTGTGACCGGCGAGGTCAAGCAGAACATAGCTCTGGACTCAGCTGAGTCAGGGCTTGCGATTCTCTCTTCCGGACACTACGCTACTGAGCAGCCTGGCATGGAAGACCTCTGCACAAGAATGCAAGCTGCGATGCCTGAAATTTCTTGGCACCTTTACGCACCGGCAAAAGGAAGCGGCGGAAGACCAGTGTAAGGATCGGTGATCGGTGATCGGTGATCGGTGATCGGTGATCGGTGATCGGTGATCGGT